>Ga0209426_1000098_pt1 | contig 141986 bp, 151 predicted proteins | sample Deesub1362B_J571_FD_187697 | JGI IMG/M metagenome (GOLD analysis project Ga0209426, IMG submission 187697) | Deep oceanic, basalt-hosted subsurface ecosystem from Juan de Fuca Ridge flank, Pacific Ocean, CORK Borehole 1362B_J2.571 (SPAdes)... ...
GGGACAATGTAAACTTAGAGGTAGAGCTGATAACCACGGTAGCTATGGAAGAGGGGTTAAGGTTTGCGATAAGGGAAGGTGGCAGGACCGTGGGAGCAGGAGTAGTTACCAAGATTCTGGAGTAGGACAGCAGTTATGAACCAAAAGATAAGGATAAAATTAAAGGCGTACGATCACAGGATACTTGATCAGTCTGTTAAGGAGATTGTGGAGACTGCCCGGAGAACAGGAGCAAGGATATCTGGGCCAGTCCCTCTTCCCACAAGAATCCAGAAGTTTACTGTCTTGAGATCACCCCATATTGACAAACATTCAAGAGAACAATTTGAGATAAGGACTCATAAGAGACTGATAGATATATATGAACCTACCCCTCAGACAGTGGATGAGTTGATGAAGCTTGAACTTGCTGCAGGGGTGGATGTGGAGATAAAGCTATGATAGGCATACTCGGCAGGAAGATAGGGATGACCCAGATATTTGATGAGAAGGGTAATGTGGTGCCTGTTACGGTTGTAGAGGCAGGTCCCTGCAGAGTAGTGCAGGTGAAGACTCTTGAGAATGACGGGTATGAGGCTGTCCAGATAGGCTTTGACGAGATTAAAAAGCTAAAACGGGTTAATAAACCCATGATGGGACATTTTAAGAAGGCAGGTGTTCCTCCATATAGAATACTCAGAGAGTTTCCCATGAAGGATCTAAAGGTAGGGGATGTTATAACAGTGGAGAGGTTTCAGAAGGGTGACAAGGTCCATGTGAGCGGAATCTCAAAGGGTAAGGGATTTCAAGGTGTTATGAAGAGGCATGGATACTCAGGAGGACCTGGGTCTCATGGTTCAATGTTCAACAGGGCACCAGGCTCCATTGGTAGCAGTGCCTTCCCTTCAAGGGTCTGGAAGAATAAAGGACTTCCAGGACATACAGGCTGTGAAAGGGTGACGGTGAGGAATCTGGTGGTTGTAGATGTGAAGCCTGAGCTGAATCTTCTGCTTATAAAGGGTGCCATCCCTGGTCCAAGGGGTGGATATGTTGAGGTGAGGAAAGAAGACTGAAATGCCAGAGATTGAAGTAAAGGACATAAACAACAATGTGGTTGAGAAGGTTACTCTGCCGGAGAGTATCTTCGGGCTTGAGGTTAAGACTGCTCTGTTGCATGAGGCAGTGGTGAACTACCTTGCAAACCAGCGCCAGGGGACTCATGCCACCAAGACCAGAGGAATGGTGAGAGGTGGTGGAAGAAAGCCCTGGAGGCAGAAACATACAGGCAGGGCAAGACATGGGAGTATCAGGTCTCCCCTATGGAGGGGAGGAGGCGTGGTATTTGGCCCACAGCCAAGGGATTACTCCTATGAGATGCCTAAAAAGCAGAGAAGACTTGCCCTGAAGACTGCGTTGAGTGCAAAACTTAAGGAGGGTGAACTGATAGTTGTGGATAAGATATCCTTTGAGCAGCCAAAGACTAAGGAGATGGTTTCACTGCTGAAGAGTCTGGGGCTTAATGGAAACTCGGTCTTGATAGTCACAGCAGACAAGAATGAGAATGTCTATCTTTCTGCAAGGAATATTCCTGGTGTGACGGTTATGAGGGCTATGGACCTTAATACTTACCAAGTGTTGGTTCATGAGAGGGTTGTTCTGACCAAGGATGCCCTTCAGAAGATACAGGAGGTCTGGGGATGAGAGACCCTCAGGAAGTGATTATCAGGCCTGTGTTTACGGAAAAGGCGATGCAGTTAAAGGAGAAAGAGAATAAGATCGTGGTAGAGGTGGCAAAGGATGCCAATAAGATAGAGATCAAGCATGCCTTTGAGAAGCTCTTTAATGTTAAGGTGGAGAAGGTTGCTACAATAAATGTGAAACCCAAAAAGAAGAGACTTGGAAGGTTTGAGGGCAGGACAAGGTCATGGAAGAAGGCGATTGTTACCCTTAAGAAGGGTGAAAAACTCGACTTTATAGAGGGAGCATAATATGGGTATAAGGATATATAAGCCCACATCACCGGGAAGAAGGTTTATGTCTGTGTCTGATTTCAGCGAAATCACCACAGATAAACCTTATAAGCCTCTATGTGTGCCTCTGAAGAAGACAGGTGGAAGAAACAACCAGGGAAGGATAACTGTATGGCAGCGGGGAGGTGGCAACAAGAGGCTATATAGGATAATAGACTTTAAAAGGGATAAGATTGGTGTGCCTGCTGTAGTGGAGACCATTGAGTATGACCCCAACAGGAGTGCAAGGATAGCCCTGCTCAAGTACGCTGATGGCGAGAGACGGTATATTCTTGCTCCTGATGGGTTGAAGGTGGGCGAGATCCTTATGTCTGGGCCTGATGCAGAGATAAAGGTTGGTAATGCCTTGCCTCTTAAGAATATACCTCTTGGTACTTTTATCCATAATATTGAGCTCCGTCCTGGAGAAGGGGGTAAACTTGTAAGGAGTGCAGGTACACAGGCACAGTTGATGGCAAAGGATGAAAGATATGCCCATATAAAGCTGCCTTCAGGCGAGGTGAGGCTTGTTCTGGTTAATTGTATGGCAACGATAGGACAGGTGAGTAATATTGATCATGAGAATATAAATTATGGTAAGGCTGGTAGAAGACGCTGGCTTGGAAGAAGACCAATTGTAAGGGGTGTGGCAATGAATCCCGTGGACCATCCCCTTGGAGGCGGTGAAGGTAGAAGTTCTGGTGGAAGGCCAGCCTGTACACCTTGGGGTAAGCCTGAGGGAGTGAAGACAAGAAGGAACAAAAAGACGGATAAATACATTATTAAGCGGAGAAAGTAGGAGGTCTTAAGTGCCGAGGTCATTGAAAAAAGGACCATATGTTGACCCGAAACTCCTGAAGAAGGTTAGGAAGATGATGGAGACAGGAGAGAAGAAGATAATAAAGACCTGGTCGAGGAGGTCAACCATAATTCCTGAATTTGTTGGCTTTACCTTTGCAGTGCACAATGGTAATAAATTCATTCCAGTGTATGTGACAGAGAATATGGTGGGGCATAAGCTTGGAGAGTTTGCCCCTACACGGACATACAGAGGACATGCAGGCAGTGAGAAGACAACCAAGGTGAAGGGCAAATAAGATGGAGGCACGGGCAGTACTTAGATATGCAAGAGTGACGCCGAGAAAGGCGAGAAGGGTTATTGATCTCATCAGAGGTAAGAAGGCTGGTGAGGCAATGATTGCCCTTAAGTTTATGCCTTACAGGGCAGCCAGGTTTGTTGAAAAGCTTCTCAGGTCTGCAATGGCGAATGCAGAGCAGAAAGATGTGGCTGTTCCAGAGGAGATGAGGATTGTGCAGGCATATGTGGATGAGGGTCCAATGATGAAGAGGGTATTTCCAAGGGCGATGGGTAGGGCTGACATAAAGAAGAAAAAGACCTGTCATATAACTATAGTACTCAAGGAGGAGGAAGAGTAGTGGGACATAAGACCCATCCTATAGGTCAGAGGATAGGTATCATAAGGACATGGGAGTCAAGGTGGTACAGGGAGAAGGGTTATGCAGAGCAACTTCATGAAGACCTCCAGATCAGAAAGTATATAAAAGACAGACTCTATCATGCAGGAATATCAAGAATAGAGATAGAGAGACTTGGGGAGAAGGAAGGTCAGAAGATAAGGGTGATAATTCATACAGCAAGGCCTGGGATAATCATAGGCAAAAAGGGTGCTGAGGTGGAGAAACTGAGAAAGGAGCTTGAGCAGATGACAGGCAAACAGGTGTCTGTTGACATAAAGGAGATAAGGAAACCAGAGCTTGATGCCCAGCTTGTGGCAGAGAATATAGCCCTCCAGTTAGAGAAGAGAGTTGCTTACAGAAGGGCGATGAAGAAGGCGGTTGCATCGGCAATGAGGTTTGGTGCACAGGGGATTAAAGTCCAGTGTGCAGGAAGGCTTGCGGGAGCAGAGATTGCAAGGAGAGAGTGGTACAGGGAAGGAAGGGTTCCTCTTCACACATTCAGGGCAGACATTGATTATGGTTTTGCTGAGGCAAAAACCACATATGGAGTGATAGGTGTGAAGGTGTGGATATACAAGGGTGATGTGCTTGACACATCAGAGCCGACTGTAAGTATTTAATAAAAGGGGTATAAGACCATGTTAATGCCAAAAAAAGTTAAATATCGTAAACAGCAGAAGGGCAGGATGAAGGGTAAGGCCTACAGGGGCTCAGAAGTCGCCTTTGGTGAGTATGGTCTGAAGGCACTGGAGCCTGGATGGATTACCAGCAGACAGATTGAGGCTGCAAGGGTTGCAATAACCCGTAAGGTGAAGAAGGGAGCAAAGGTCTGGATAAGGATATTTCCGGATAAACCAGTTACCAGAAAGCCTGCAGAGACCAGGATGGGTAAGGGTAAGGGTAACCCTGAGTTCTGGGTGGCTGTAGTAAAGCCGGGCAGGATTCTGTATGAGATGGCAGGTGTGCCAGAGGATGTGGCAAGAGAGGCTCTGAGGCTTGCTGCCAATAAGCTGCCTGTGGCGACAAAGATAGTGAAGAGAGAGGAGGCAGTGATTTGAAGCCTTCTGAACTGAGAGAGATGACCATAGAGGAGTTGAAGGAGAAGGAGAAGGAGCTCCGTAAGGAGCTTTTTAACCTGAGGTTCCAGAAGGCTACAGGTGAGATCCAGAATCCCAACAGGATAAAGCAGGTAAAAAGGGATATTGCAAGGATTCTCACCATAATAACAGAGAAGGAGCGTCAGAAGCGTAACAATAAGGAGACAGAGAGGTAGATATGCCCAAAAAGGTATTTGTAGGAGAGGTAATAAGTGATAAGATGGACAAGACTGTTACAGTGGCAGTAACCAGGATAGTGATGCATCCGAGATATAAAAAATATATAAAGAGGACCACAAAGCTCAAGGCCCACGATGAGGACAACAGTTGTAAGGTAGGGGATATTGTAAAGATTATTGAATCAAGACCCTTAAGTAAGACCAAAAGATGGGTGGTCCTTGAGAAGATAGGCAGAAAAGGAGCTCCTCGTATTGAGGTGAAGGATGATATTCCCATAGATATAGATACATCTACAGAAACGGAGAAGACTGAATAGACAGAATTGGGGAGTGATAGAAGATGATACAGGTACATACAATGCTTGATGTGGCTGATAATTCAGGAGCAAAGAAGGTGATGTGTATAAGGGTCCTTGGTGGTTCGAATCGCCGGTATGCAGGGGTTGGTGACATAATAGTTGCCAGTGTGAAGGAGGCCACCCCTGACGGTACAGTGAAAAAGGGCACGAAGGTGAGAGCAGTTGTTGTGAGAACAAAGAAAGAGACCCGCAGACCAGATGGAACATACATAAGGTTTGACCAGAATGCATGTGTTTTGATAAATGCTCAGGGAGAGCCTATAGGCACAAGGGTGTTTGGTCCTGTGGCGAGGGAACTGAGGTGGAAAGAATTTACAAAGATAATTTCACTGGCTCCGGAGGTGCTGTAGTGGGTCTGAGGATAAAGAAGAACGACAGGGTGATTGTCCTTGCGGGCAAGGACAAGGGCAAACAGGGGCGTGTACTTCAGGTGATACCCAAGAAGAACAGGGTTGTGGTTGAGAGAGTAAATATTATAAAGAAACATGCAAGGCCTTCACCAAAGTATGGACAGGGTGGAATTATAGAGATGGAAGGTCCAATACATATATCCAATGTGATGTTGGTATGTCCCAGATGTGACAAACCCACAAGAATTGGAAACAGGATACTGGATGATGGTAGAAAGGTCAGAGTATGTAAGAAGTGTAAGGAGGTAGTGGATCAGTAATGGGTGAGAAGAAATACGTTCCGAGGCTGAAAGAAAAGTATTTTAAGGAAGTGGTGCCCCAGTTAATGAAGGAGTTTTCATATAAAAATATCATGCAGGTACCAAGGCTTGAGAAGATAGTGCTGAACTGTGCAATGGGAGAGGCGATCAGTAATATTAAGCTCCTTGATGCAGCAGTTCAGGAGCTGAGTCTCATAGCTGGCCAGAAGGCTGTGATTACAAAGGCCAAAAAATCCATTGCAGGGTTTAAGCTGAGAAAGGGTATGCCCATAGGCTGTAAGGTGACCCTCAGAGGAGATAGAATGTATGACTTTCTTGATAAACTGATAAGCATAGCGATACCAAGGATAAGGGACTTCAGGGGACTGTCTTCTAAGAGTTTTGATGGCAGGGGAAACTATTCAATGGGGATAAAGGAGCAGTATATATTCCCTGAGATCGATTATGACAAGGTTGAGATGGTTCACGGTTTTGATATAACCATCTGTACCACAGCAGAGACAGATGAGGAAGGTAAGGCATTGCTTAAGTATCTTGGTATGCCTTTTAGGAACTAAATTTAGGGAGAGGCTATGGCTAAGAAGTGTTTGATAGAGAAACATAAGCGTCCACCAAAGTTCAAGGTGAGGGCCTATAACAGATGTCGTATCTGTGGAAGGCCGAGGGCATATATGAGGAAGTTTCAGATGTGTAGAATCTGTTTCAGAACATTGGCCCATCAGGGAATGATCCCTGGTGTGAGAAAATCAAGCTGGTAGGAGAGAGGAGTATGCTTACAGATCCAATTGCAGATATGTTGACCAGAATCAGGAATGCAATAATGGTTAAGGCAGAAAAGGTTGATATCCCTGCTTCAAAGATGAAGTTAGAGATAGCAAAGATTCTTAAAGAAGAAGGTTTTATAAGAGCATACAAGATTATTAAGGATAGAAGACAGGGTATTCTGAGAATATCACTCAAGTATGTTGATGGAGAATCGGTGATCTCAGGGCTCCAGAAGGTGAGCAAGCCCGGCAGAAGGGTATATGTGGGGTACAGAAACATCCCCAGGGTAATGGGAGGAGTAGGGATTGCCATCCTTTCTACTCCAAAGGGGATATTGAGTGATAGGGTGTGTAGGCAGCAGAAGGTTGGTGGAGAACTTTTATGTTATATATGGTAAGTGTTAAGAGGTGATAGAGATGTCGAGAGTGGGAGAGAAACCGATAGATATACCAAAGGGTGTGGAGGTTAAGATCCAGGGCAATACCATTATGGTTAAAGGTCCAAAGGGAGAACTTCGCTGGGATTTTCCTCCATCCATGAGTGTACAGATGAGTGATGGTAAGATAACTGTACATAGACCGGATGATACAAGGCAGAAGAAGGCATTGCATGGACTGACCCGTAGTCTTATAGCAAATATGGTAAAGGGAGTGAGTGAGGGGTTCAAGAAGGAGCTTGAGATAGTGGGTGTAGGATATAGAGTTGACCTTAAAGGTAATAAATTGATCTTTAATCTCGGTTATTCCCATCCTGTGGAGTATGAGTTGCCTGAGGGTATAAAAGCAGAGGTTGACCATAAGGCAAGGCCTATAAAGTTGACCATATATGGGATTGATAAGCAGTTAGTAGGACAGGTGGCTGCAAACCTGAGAGCATTGAGGCCACCAGATGCTTACAAGGGCAAGGGTATAAGATATGCGGGTGAGCAACTGAAACTTAAACCTGGTAAGACAGCAAAGTAATTTTCTGGAGGTTGGATAGAGTTGAAGAGAACAAAGAGAGAGGCGAGAGAGAGGAGACACAGAAGGGTCAGGAAGAAGGTTTTTGGGACACCCGAAAGACCGAGACTTTCGGTTTATGGTTCCCTTAATCATATGTATGCCCAGATAATTGATGATATAAAAGGGCATACACTTGTAGCAGCATCAACCCTTGATAAAGAACTTAGAGGAAAGTACTCTCATGGTGGTAATGTGGAGGCAGCAAAGCTTGTGGGAGAGTTGATAGCCAAGAGGGCTATACAGAAGGGGATAAGAAAGGTGGTGTTTGACAGGGGAGGCTTTAAATACCATGGAAGGGTTAAGGCCCTTGCAGATGCTGCAAGAGAGGCAGGCCTTGAATTTTAATAATACTTAGTAGGAGGTATGGTGCAGAGGATTGATCCATCGGAACTTCAACTACAGGAGAAGGTGATATTTATTAATAGGGTATCAAAGGTTGTAAAAGGAGGCAGAAGGTTCTCCTTTACAGCACTGGTTACAGTCGGAAACGGAGAAGGCATAGTTGGTGTTGGCAAAGGTAAGGCGGCAGAGGTTGTGGATGCCATAAGGAAGGCGATTGAACATGCCAAAAAGTCTCTTATAAAGTTTCCCCTGAAGGATGGAACTATTCCACATGAGATAATAGGTGAGTTCTGTGCTGGCAGGGTTCTCCTGAAGCCTGCTCCAAAGGGTACAGGTGTTATAGCAGGAGGTGCTGTAAGACCAGTGCTTGAGGTGGCTGGAGTAAAGAATATTGTGGCAAAGTCTTTGAGGAGTCATAACCCTTTCAATGAGGCAAAAGCAACAATAGATGGTTTAATGAAACTGAAGGATCCAGAGGTTGTTATAAAGCTGAGAGGTAAGCAACCGGCTGCTCCTGAAAAAACTGAGTAGTTTAAGGAGACAAAGAACTTATGCTAAAGATAACACTGAAGAGGAGTTATATAGGGAAGCCTGAAAAGATAAAGAGGGTCCTGAGGGCCCTTGGGCTTCGTAAGATTGGGCATACTGTTCTGAAGCCTGATGAGCCCTCAGTAAGAGGTATGCTCCAGAAGGTATCACATATGGTAGAGGTGCAGAAGGTAGAGGAGCAAGGAGGTGGATAAGGTGAGAATAGAAGAGCTGAAGCCTGCAGCAGGCAGCAAAAAGAGGAAAAAGAGGGTAGGCCGAGGTCCAGGTTCTGGTCATGGAAAGACCTCCTGCAGAGGACATAAGGGTCAGAAGGCGAGGTCAAGTGTGAATCTGCCTCCAGGATTTGAAGGAGGACAGATGCCTCTGCATAGAAGGATTCCGAAGAGGGGATTCAACAATAAGCTCTTTGCGAAGGAGTACACTATTGTAAATCTGAAAAAGATTGCTACCATAGAAGATGAGGATACCATTACTCCAGAGTTGCTTCTTCAGAGGAGATTGATAAGTAAGATAGCTAAGGATGGGGTTAAAATATTGGGTGATGGACAACTGAACAGGGCTGTAACCATAAAGGCACATGCCTTTAGTAAGTCCGCCCTGCAGAAGATCACCGAGGCAGGTGGAAAAGCAGAGGTGATTTAAGTTGGGAGCCCTTTCATCATTTCAGAATATCTTTAAGATTGAGGAACTGAAAAACAGGATTTTTTATACCCTCGCCCTGCTTGCTGTCTACAGGATAGGATGTCATATCCCCACCCCTGGTATAAACGGCGAAGAGCTGAGTAAGTTTCTGACAGAACGTGGTGGGGCACTTATGGGATTCTTTGATATATTCTCTGGGGGTGCTCTTTCAAGGGTTACCATATTCGCTTTAGGCATTATGCCCTACATAAGTGCCTCAATAATACTGCAGTTGCTGACAGTGGTTATTCCTGCGCTGGGAAGACTGGCAAAAGAAGGTGAGGAAGGGAGAAAGAAGATCGTCAGATATACGAGATATGGGACTGTGCTCATCAGTGCAGTGCAGTCTTTTGGTATTGCCGTTGGACTGGAGAGCATGGCACAGGGTGCATTTATACAGAACCCGGGATGGGGTTTTAGATTTATGACGATGATAACCCTGACTGCAGGGACTGCCTTTATTATGTGGCTTGGTGAGCAGATAACAGAAAGAGGCATTGGTAATGGAATATCCCTTATAATCTTTGCGGGTATCGTGGCAAGGCTTCCCAATGCAGTAATAAGTACTGTAAGGCTGATAAAAGCAGGAGAACTCTCAATTATCTTTCTTATTGTGCTTGTAGCCCTTATGATTCTTGTTGTTGGTGGCATTATTTACGTTGAGAAGGGACAGAGAAAGATACCAGTACAGTATGCAAAGAGGGTTGTGGGCAGAAGAATCTATGGTGGCCAGTCCACCCATCTGCCCCTTAAGATAAACACCTCTGGTGTTATACCTCCAATATTTGCATCTTCTATTATCATGTTCCCAGCAACAGTAGCAGGGTTTATCTCTATACCTTGGGTACAGGGTGTGGCAAGACAGCTCTCTTTTGGTTCTCCCTTATACACAATTCTCTATGTGGGATTAATAATCTTTTTCAGTTATTTCTATACAGCAATTATATTTAATCCTGTGGATGTGGCAGACAACTTAAAGAAGTATGGAGGATATATTCCTGGCATAAGACCTGGTCAGAAGACGGCTGAATACCTGTACAGGGTGCTCTCAAGACTCACCTTTGTAGGTGCCATTTATTTATCCATTGTATGTGTGTTGCCTACATTTTTGATTAAAGAGTTTAATGTCCCTTTTTATTTTGGAGGGACATCTCTGCTTATAGTGGTTGGAGTCGCCCTTGATACAGTATCACAGATAGAATCACATCTTTTGACACGCTCTTATGAAGGCTTCCTGAGAAGGGGGAGGGTAAGAGGCCGTAGAGGTTAAAGGGGGCTTGGTAGGGGAATAGTTGATAAGTATAAAGAAGAAAGATGAGATAAAAAGGATGATTATTGCCTCGGAGATTGTGTCTGAGGCGCTTCAGGCTATTAAAAAGGCAGTTGCTCCAGGTATTACTACGAAGGCTCTTGAAGAGATTGCAGAAGATGTAATAAGAATGAGAGGGGGGAAACCTGCATTTAAGGGATATAAAGGGTTTCCTGCCAGCATATGTACATCGGTTAATGATGAGGTGGTCCATGGGATACCCTCAGAAGAGGTGGTCTTGAAAGAGGGTGATATAGTCAGTATAGACCTCGGCGTGATTTATAAAGGATATATAAGTGATGCTGCAATAACCCTGCCTGTGGGCGAGATTTCTGAGGCTGCTGAAAGACTCTTGAGTGTTACAAGAGAGGCACTTTTTGAAGGAATTGCCAGGGCTGTACCTTCAAATAGGGTGGGAGATATCTCACATGCGATCCAGAGTTATGTAGAGTCAAAGGGTTACTCAGTAGTGAGAAAGTTTGTTGGCCACGGGGTGGGCAGAAGGCTGCATGAAGAACCTCAGGTGCCAAACTTTGGTCTTCCTGGCAGAGGAGTAAAACTAAGGGAAGGGATGACCCTTGCGATAGAACCCATGGTTAATGAGGGTACCCATGATGTCTCTATCATGGAGGACGGTTGGACAGCAAAGACAAAAGATGGCAAGCTGTCTGCCCATTTTGAACATACGATTTTGATTAAAAAGAGTGGACCAGAAATATTGACTAATTGGTGAAAAAAGGATTATAATTTAAAGTTCTATGTCTAAAGAAGATGTCATAGAAGTTGAAGGTACGATTACTGAGGCACTGCCCAATGCGATGTTTAGAGTGAAGCTTGACAGTGGGCAGGAGATAATCGCTTATGTATCAGGAAAGATGAGGATGCACTTTATAAGGATTCTTCCAGGTGATAGGGTTCTGGTAGAGATGTCACCCTATGATCTCACGAAGGGAAGGATAACTTATAGGTATAAGTAATCTGGAGGTATACAATGAAGGTAAGATCCTCAGTGAAGCCGATTTGTGCGAAGTGTAAGGTTATAAAGAGAAAAGGTGTAGTAAGGGTAATCTGTGAGAATCCGAAGCATAAGCAGCGTCAGGGTTAAGGAGGAGGTATGGCAAGAATAGCCGGAGTTGACTTACCAAAGAATGAGCGAGTGGAGATAGGCCTTACAAGGATATTTGGGATAGGTAGGTCTCTCTCAAAGAAGATCCTTGAAGAGACAGGAGTAGATCCTAATACAAGGGTGAAGGACTTAAAAGACGAGGAGATAGTGAAGATAAGGAGTGTGATTGAAAGGGATTACAAGGTTGAAGGTGAGTTAAGAAAAGAGATATCAATGAATATAAAGAGATTGATTGATATTGGCTGTTATAGAGGACTGAGGCATAGAATGGGGCTTCCTGTGAGAGGGCAGCGTACCAGAAGTAATGCAAGGACAAGGAAAGGACCAAGAAAGACGGTTGCTGGAAAGAAGAAGGCGGGTAAGAAGTAGAAAGGAGGTAATGGCTAATGGCAAGAAGAAGGAAGGGGCCGAAGAAGGAGAAAAAGAATGTGCCATATGGTATTGCCCATATACAGACCACTTTTAATAACACTATAGTGACGATTACAGACAGGAATGGGAATGTGCTCACATGGGTGAGTGCTGGTAGTTTGGGTTTTAAGGGTTCCAGGAAGGGCACACCTTATGCAGCTCAGCTTGCAGCAGAGACCGCAGCAAAGAGGGCTATGGAGATGGGGATGAAACAGATAGATGTATATATAAAAGGGCCTGGTGCAGGAAGGGAGTCAACTATAAGGGCAATACAGGCTGCAGGGCTTGATATAAATATAATTAAAGATGTGACCCCTGTGCCACATAATGGCTGTAGGCCACCTAAAAGGAGGAGAGTCTAATGGCGAGATACACAGGACCACTATGCAGACTCTGCAGGAGAGAAGGTTTAAAGCTCTTTCTAAAGGGAGACCGTTGTTATACTGATAAGTGTGCCTTTGAGAGACGTAAGTACCCCCCTGGTGAACATGGAACAAAGAGGACAAAGATAAGTGATTATGGTCTGCAGTTAAGAGAGAAACAGAAGGTTAAGAGGATATATGGGGTGCTGGAGAGGCAGTTTAAAAGGTATTTTGAGGAAGCGCAGAGGAAGAAAGGGGTTACAGGAGAACTACTGCTCCAGTTTCTTGAACAGAGGCTTGATAACATTGTCTACAGACTCGGGTTTGGCGTCAATAGAAGACAGGCACGCCAGCTTGTAAATCATGGACATATAATGGTGAATGGCAGGGTGGTGGACATACCCTCCTATAGGGTTAAACCAGGCGATGTTATAGAAGTTAGACCAGACAGTAGAAAGATCCCTTTCATTGAGGAAAACCTTTCAAAGGTTGAACATAGAGGAGTGCCTGAATGGCTTGAGCTTGATGCTGGCAACTTCAGAGGTAGGTTGCTTAAGGTGCCCGAGAGACATGAGATACCAATTGAGGTAGAAGAGCATCTGATTGTAGAGTTGTATTCAAAATAATCATCAGGACTCCAAATAATCTGAGGAGGATATATGAGTCTAGCGAGAAAAGGCTTTCAGATGCCCCAAAAGATAGCTTTTGATACAGAGACATTAAGTGAAACATATGGAAAATTGATAGCCGAACCTCTTGAAAGGGGTTTTGGCACTACAGTGGGGAATGCCCTGAGAAGGGTTTTGCTATCTTCAATAGAGGGAGCTGCAATAACACATGTGAGAATTCCCGGGGTGCTTCATGAGTTCTCTACTATTAAAGGCATAAAAGAGGACATGGTTGATCTTATCCTGAACCTTAAAAAGATTAGATTCAAGATGTACGGTGATGGTAGAAAGACGGCTAAGATAAATGTAAAAGGTCCAAAGGAGGTAACAGGCGCTGATATACATTGTGAGGCTAATCTTGAAGTTCTTACTCCTGAGTTGCCCATAGCAACAGTGGATAAGGATGCAGAATTTCAGGCTGAGTTGTATGTAAGTAAAGGCAGAGGGTATGTGCCTGCTGAGATGAACAAATTAAAGGACCAGCCGGTTGATATGATATCAATTGATGCAATTTATACCCCTATAAAGAAGGTGAATTTCTGGGTTGAGAGATCAAGAGTGGGTAGGGCTACTGATTATGACAGGTTGATCCTTGAGGTCTGGACCGATGGGAGTATTACTCCTGAGGTTGCTGTTACAAAGGCTGCAAGTATCTTGATTGATCATTTTGATATGTTTATCTTTGATGAGTCTGAGGTGGACAGGTGTGAGTCAGAGAAGACCGATACAGGTAAAGAAGGGATTCCTGATGAGGCAATGATAAAAAATCTACTTAGACCGGTGGATGAGCTGGAGTTGTCTGTAAGGTCTTATAACTGTCTGAAGAACGCTAATATAAGGACTATTGCAGACCTTGTACAGAAGACAGAGCATGAGATGCTGAAGACCAAGAACTTTGGTAAAAAATCACTCAATGAGATCAAAGAGATACTGAGAGAGATGGGGCTTTCTCTCGGTATGAAGATCGATCCTGAATTGTTAGAGAGGTATAAAAAAGAGGGAGGTCTGGTTAGGGATGCGTCATAGAAAAAAGAGGAAGAGGTTTGGAAGAACCACAAACCAAAGGAAGGCACTTTTCAGAAATCTACTGGAAAGCCTTCTGATTCATGAAAGGATAGAGACCACAGTGGCCAAGGCAAAGGAGTTGAGGTCATTGGCTGATAAGATGGTCACCCTCGGTAAGAGAGGAGACCTTCATGCAAAGAGGCTTGCCCTTTCAATACTTCCGAATAGAAAAGCAGTGGCGAAACTCTTCAGTGAGATAGCCCCAAGATTTGCAGATCGCAATGGCGGTTACACAAGGGTGATAAGGACCCGTAGGAGACTGAAGGATCAGGCTGAGATGGCTGTGATAGAGTTCATTGATTATGAAGAAAGACGGAAAGAGACCACTGCTAAGGCTTCTAAATGACAGATATATTAACAATAGTTATACTTATTGTGGTCTGGGTCATTCTGCAGAAAGTGATCCTGCCGAGGCTTGGTATTCCTACATGAGCATCCCCTCCAAAAGGGACGTGTTCCCCTTACACTTCCAGAAATAAAAAAGAGACCGATTAATAATTCCCTATATATTTGATGGAAATGCTTATTGAGTGTTTTATTATTGAGGGATGTGTCTCTGAGGAACAACTGAAGAAGAATATCTATAATGCCTTGAAAGAGACAGGTGTAAACGCAGAAGTCCAATTCCGAAGAATAACAGCCGAAGAGGCAATTAGTTTTGGTATCAAGGGTTCTCCCACGGTTTTGATTAATGGAGTAGATATTGTAAAAGAAGAAGATACTTCTGGTTCTTCTTGAAGGATATACAGGGATGAGTCAGGTAGACTCAACAGTGTACCCTCCGTAGAACTTCTAATAAGCTCTATAAGAAAGGTCCAAGAGAGTCTCTAAGTATTTTATTTAGAATGCGGGGTATCTCCTCAACTGTCTGTATTTCAGATGAACAGAGGGAGATCAGTGTATCCCTGAAAATTGCAAACTCTTCATAATGTCCCTTCAGAAGGGAAGTTAATTTCTGATAGAGTTGTGAACCCCTCTGATCCCAGTCAAGGAGAATCACAACTCTATCATATCTTCTGAGAATCTCTTCACTAAACTCATACAGGCCCTTGCCTGTATGAAGCAGGATTATCTCTCCTGAAAAACCAAGCCTTCTTAGTGCATGCCTGTCTCTTTTGCCTTCAACAATGATTGGGACAAGTCTATTTATCTCTTTCAGGTCACGCAGTATCCTTATCAGCAAATCTGACCACTCAGGGTCATACTTTCTTTCCATTAGAAGTTAGTCTTCCACAGCTATGAAGGTCTCTGTCCTGGTGATACCTTTTATCTTTCTGATCTTTTTGAGAATTCTGGAGAATATATCATTAAGGTTGTCTGATTCGAGCACTGCTGCAATATCAAACTGTCCTGTAATGACATCGGCATTAACTACTCCATTGATGCCTCTTAAGGTGTCTCTAACATCTTTGTCCTTCCCAGGTAAAACATTTACAAACATATACACCCTTGCCATAGTATCCCTCCTTCTTATGCCTTGGATTTGTCAACCAGTTTTTCTCTCTGTATCCATGGCATCATAGCACGAAGCCTTTTCCCCACCTCTTCAATAGGATGCTCTTCTCCTTTTCTTGTAAGTGCATTGAACACAGGCTTTCCAGCCCTACATTCAAGTATCCATTCTTTTGCAAATTTGCCTGACTGGATCTCCTCCAGAATCTTCTTCATCTCTGCCTTTACAGATTGGTTTATGACCCTGGGACCTCTGGTGAGGTCACCGTACTGGGCGGTGTTACTTATTGAGTAACGCATATTAGTAATACCACCTTCATAAATAAGGTCTGCAATCAGTTTTACCTCATGGAGACACTCAAAATATGCCATCTCTGGGGCATAGCCTGCTTCAACCAGGGTCTCATAGGCGGCCTGTATAAGGGCAGTAAGTCCACCACAGAGGACCACCTGTTCACCAAACAGGTCTGTTTCTGTCTCCTCCCTGAAGGTGGTCTCAATTATGCCTGCTCTGCCACCACCTATTGCAGAGGCATAGGCAAGACCTACCTCTTTTGTATCACCTGAGGGATCTTGATGTACTGCCAGAAGACAAGGTATACCACTGCCTTTCGTATACTCACTTCTTAGCAGATGTCCAGGGCCTTTTGGGGCAACCATGAATACATTTATGTCTGACGATGGAACAATCTGGCCAAAATGTATGTTGAATCCATGGGCAAAGGCAAGATAGGAACCTTTTTTGAGATTAGGCTCTATCTCTTGTCTGTAAACATCTGCCTGTAGTTCATCAGGCAGAAGTATCATCACCACATCAGACTCTTTCACAGCCTCACCTACTGGCAATACCCTGAATCCTGCATCTTCTGCCTTCTGCCAGCTACGTCCCTTTCTGAGTCCAACCACCACATCCATTCCACTGTCACGGAGATTATTGGCATGGGCATGGCCTTGGCTACCGTAACCGATGATGGCGATCCTCTTGGTCTTTAGTACATCGAGATTGGCGTCTTTATCATAGTAGACCTTAACCATAAAAAAACCTCCTTTAGAAGATGTTTTTTCTTAATTATACAGTAGTCTGAGCCAAAATGTCATTGAGAACATAGAAAAGATTTTGTCTCCAAGCGAAACTCTATGATCAGAGTCTGGAAAGCTTTGCTATTTCCTTAGACCTTTATTTTTCGAAGTTCTATTGGCCATAATGTTTTTATAGTACCTTTTGCCGAAAGTCCTGACTTTCAATTGGGTATAAAGGCAAAATTTTTAAAAAATTTTTCATTTTCCTAACATTGGAAGCCCCCAACCTTTGGTTGGGGAACTTCACAGTGCCTCAGTAAGAGGCTGAAATTTATTTGTCCCATTAAATTAAGAGATGGATTTCAAAGCGGTTCTTTTTGCACTTATTGAAAAGTTCCAAAAACATAACATCCGTTATGCCCTGATAGGAGGGTTCGCAATGGGTTTGTGGGGGATGGGAAGAACCACAGTAGATATCGATTTTTTGGTACATAAGGATGACATGAATAAGGTGGACAGAATAATGAATGAGCTGGATTATGAGTGTAAATACAGGACTGAGAATGTATCCCAGTATGTGTCTCCTTTAAGAGTTTTTGGAGAAGTTGACTTTCTTCATGCCTTTAGAGAGGCAACTCTATCTATGCTCCAGCGAGCTGAAGAAAAAACAGTATTTGAGAAACTGTCTCTCAGGGTACTCTGTCCAGAGGACCTTATTGGTCTGAAGTTACAAAGCATAAAAAACAGTCCTGAAAGAAAGGCAACAGAGATGGATGATATCCTGTTTCTGGTACAGACATATAAAGACCGGATGGACTGGTCTCTTATTGAAGGATATGTTAAAATCTTAGACATGGAAGAAATTTACAGAGATCTTTTAGAGAAGAGATGAGATTTTCTAAAAAGGTGGAAAAAGAGATTCAGTCTGTTGGAGAAAGACTTGGTTCAGACTTAGAAGCCCTGAGACATAAGAGACATAACCCCTTTATAAAGGATGATGGTAGGGTTGATGTAGATGCCTATATCCAGTTTCTTACACAGTACAATGAATTTATAAATCATGCTCCCAAGCCCTTCAGACCCATTGTTGACCATGATATGAGGCTGTGAGATGAGTTCATCAGAAACCACAATCATATCAATGGCTATTTCTATCTTTGAGGAGAAGAATTTGAAGTGAAGTCTTCTAAGACCTCTTCTCTATCCAGATGGAATCCTTTCACAGAACCGGATAATCTCCTCTGCCGCATCTATGGCCTCCCTTGCCTGTCTCTCTGTAAAGCAATCAGCAGGTTTCCCCAAAATTTTTGCATTTAGAGTTTATATTTTTTGATCTTCTCTAAATTTTGCGATTGATCTGTCCTCTAAGTAGAAATATGGCCGAAGTCACAATCGCAGGATTTGGGAAAGCTTATGCTTCTTATGATAGAGGTCTAAGGTATAAGGTGATGCCTCTGGAGATTCTTTGGTACATACCATTTATGAATATTGTATGTAATTCCTATTGGGGATGGTTTAATACCTTTGAAACGACTGTGGACTATGGGGAGGGCGTCAGGCACATATAGGAACACATAGGGAGCATCATCTGCAAGGATCTCCTGAATCCTATAATATGCCTTTTTTCTCTTTTCTATATCAAAGGTTCTCCTGCCAATCTCAAGGAGTCTGTCCACCTCTGGATTGTTGTAAGATACAAAGTTGAACTCCTTTTCTCCTGTCTTACTTGAATGCCAAATATCATACTGGTCAGGGTCAAGCCCGATCGACCATCCCAGTATCACTGCCTCAAATCGTCTCTTGTCTATGAACTCATTTATAAAGGTGGCCCACTCAATAAGCCTTATATGTACCTTTATTCCTATCTGTTTTAACCGCCACTGTATTATGGTGGCCGTCCTCTCGCGGAGGGAATTACCCATATTGGTCAGAATGGTAAACTCAAAGGGTGTGCCCTCTTTGTCAAGCACCCCGTCACCATCAGAATCAACCCACCCAGCCTCTTTCAGCAGTTGTCTTGCCTTTGCGGGATTGTAATCATATCTCTCCACATTTGGATTATAGGGCCATGTATTGGGGACATAGGGGCCTGTGGCAACGGTTCCGAGACCAAAGAGGACCACATCCACGATTTCCTGCTTGTCAATTGCATAGGATATTGCCTTTCTCACTCTTTTATCCTTGAAGAAGGGATGTTTAAGATTGAAGCCCAGATAGGTGTAAACGAATGTGGGATAACGGAATTTCTGGAAGTTCTCTTTAAAGAATCTGGTATTGGTCTGGCGCTTGTACTGGATTGGTGTCAGCCCCATCATATCCACCCCACCAGCCTGCAGTTCCATAAACATTGTTGCCTGGTCGGGTATGATACGGTAGATGTAGTAGTCAAGATAAGGACGTCCTTCAAAATAGTTCTCATTAGCTTTGAGGACGATTCTCTGACCAGGCTCCCACTTCTGGAATACAAAGGGCCCCATTCCAATAGGATGTCTTCCAAAGTCTGTCTTTGTTATATCCTTTCCTTCAAGCAGATGCTTTGGCAGGATGGGTAGATTTCCCCATGATGCAAGGGCTGGTGCAAAAGGCTCTTTATAGGTAACTCTGAAGGTGTATCTGTCAACTACTTCTGCCTTCTTTACCTGAAGGAAATCCTCTTTGTAGGGGGTAGGGGTATTCTCATCTATGATGGTTTTATATCCAAACATTACATCATCGGCTGTAAACTCCACCCCATCTGTCCAGTAGACCCCTTTCCTGAGATGGAAGGTTATGGTAAGCCCATCCTCTGAGATATCCCAGGATTCTGCAAGGTCACCAACAATACTCAGGTCAGGAGCGTATTTCACAAGACCATTGAATATAAGACCTGCTACATCGTGTGAGGCGCTGTCTCCTGCAAGCATGGGAATGAGGATGCTTGGCTCTCCTATGGAGCCGACCACAAGGGCATCCCCAGGGGCTGGTTTGTGGGTATCCTTGGTAGTTGAGACTTTTCTGCCCTCAATATATACAGCAGAGAGTACAAAGAAGAGGAGAGAGATTATAATGGTTATTCTTAATCTCATCTGGCTTATTATATCATTAAATTCTTGGAATCCTCTACAGGAGTCCTTCTCTCATGGGCAGATATGTTTCAATCACCTTCCACTTCAGGTGTTCTCTCTGGAACCTGAGTATCACTGATTCTGCAACATCCTCATCTCCGATAATGTAGTAACTCTGTCCTGTCTCCAGAGCCTTGACCCTTGCAAGAAAGTGTGCTTCTGCCTCTTTGTCTTTTACCTTAACCTTAATACGGGAGACCTCTATCTCAAAGTGTTCTACATCCTGGAAAAGTCTTTTAAGATATCTCTTCAGATAGAGATAAGAAAATCCGTATCTGTCTTTGTAATTGAATGAGACAGGTTTCATCGTCTCCTGTAGGTCTTTTCTCAGAGCAGCTTCTCTGGTATGGTGTATAATCTTCTTGATTCTCTTTGCATCAGAGGGCCAGAGCAGATATGCCACTGCTATGCACAACAGGACAACTACACCGGTTATAATCCTTTTCGGCATCAGCATTAGTTTATCAGGCATGTGAGATTGGGGTCAATCAGGATAGACAGACTTAAAATCCGAAATAGACTTCAGTCAGATTTGTTGAATCTCTATTTCGGATCTGAGACAGAGGATTTCAATAAGTCTTATGCCGAGTTCTTTGCCCTTTGTACATATACTTTTCTTCTGTTTATAAGAGTATTATTGATACTATCTATAACCCTTTCAGCAAGGCTATGAGGGATTTCCACAAAACAGAATTTATCAAACAGGGAGATGTTTCCTATCATTTTTCCAGGTATATTGGCACCTGAGGCTATTAACCTTACAATGTCACCTACCTTTATCCTATCTTTTCTCCCAATATTAACAAAGAGCTTCACATATCCATTCTCTAAGGTGACCGCTGGTTTTTCAGGATCTAAAATATCATCCTCTTCAATGCTCGAGAAGGCAACACCAAGTGCAGCTGCAGCAATCTCATGAAGTGAGAATCTTTCAGAAAGTTCATCCACCAGTTGAGAATAATTCAAATGTTCCTGATTATTAATAATAGAGCATATCTCGCTAATTATCTCTTCTCTGTGGGCCTTTCTAAGGTCCTCTTTTGTGGGCAGCGATGCCTTTGTAATCTTTGTTCCTGCTGAACGCTCTATTGTCCTCAGGTTTCTATACTCCCTTGGGGTAACAAAGGTGATAGCAATTCCAGATCTGCCTGCTCTTCCGGTTCTGCCAATACGATGAATATAGTTGTCAGGATTCTGGGGAATGCTGTAGTTGAATACATGGGACACATCAGATATATCCAGTCCCCTTGCTGCTACATCTGTGGCAACGAGTATATCAATATCTCCCCTTTTGAATCTTTCCATCACCTTGTCTCTGTGAGACTGGGTGTAATCTCCATGAATTGCTCCTGCATAGTATCCCATCTGCTGGAGCTTGCTCGAGACTTCATCAACCTCTCTCTTTGTATGACAGAAAACGAGAGCGAGTGCAGGGTCCTCAACATCAATTATTCTTGTAAGTGCCTTGATTTTGTCTTCTTCTCTAACCTCGTAAAATACCTGTCTTATATTTGAGACAATAATCTTTTCTGTATCAACAGAAACCCTTATTGGGGCCTTCATATATCTTGAGGCAATGCGGAGAATTCCCTTTGGCATAGTAGCTGAGAAAAGCATTGTCTGTCTATCTCTTGGTATCTCTCTCAGTATTCTTTCTATATCTTCTATAAACCCCATGTTGAGCATCTCATCAGCCTCATCAAGGACAAGTATTTTTATATTCTTGAGACTGAGGGTCTTTCTTTGGATATGGTCTATTACACGGCCTGGGGTGCCTACAACTATATCAACGCCTTTTCTGAGAGCTCGGTTCTGCCTTTCTATTGATTGTCCTCCATATATTGGGACTGATACAGCGCCTTTGCCCCTGCCCAATCTGTTTAACTCCTGTGCTGTTTGAACAGCAAGTTCCCGGGTTGGAGCAAGAATCAATGCATAGGGAGTTCTACTTTTTCTGAACCTCTCTATTATTGGAATTCCAAAGGCAACAGTCTTTCCTGTACCTGTCTGTGCCTGGCCAATAATATCATTTCCCTCCATTGCAGGAGGAATTGCAGCTTTCTGAATGGGGGTTGGTTCTTCAAACCCCATCTCAGAAAGGGCCTCAAGTACTTCCCTGCATAGGTTTAAGTCTTGAAAATTACTATACATAGTCACTTTACTCCTTACTGTTTTATTTTGATTTAGATTTGAGGAAGGAAACCTAAGACATTCAGGCAGTAAAACTATCTGCTATGTCTGTTATTCCTTTTTATTCGGGCAGCCTTAATTCTTCTCTTTTTTGCTTCCCTCTGTTTCCTTCTCTTCTTCACCGAGGGCTTTTCATAGAATCTTCTATTTTTTAATTCCTTAAAAAGCCCCTCCCTCTCTACTTCACGTTTAAGAAGCTTTAGGGCCTTGTCAATATTTCTACCATTTACCTGAATCTCCAATTATCTTTGTTCCTTTCAACATTTTATTAAAAAATAAAGCCGCAAACTCAAAAGTTTTTGCGGCTTATTGGTTCCAACAAAAACTTCTGGCTTTTGTGATTTTAATTATGACACAAAGTAGGTATAAAAATCAATTAAATTCCACCCCCAATTATTTTATAATACCCCAAGATGCAGATCTACTATCAGCCCATAGGTTTCATCAAGACAGATGCCAAAGAGATACCACGTCACTGGACAGTCTCAGATGTGGAAGGTTCAATTATAATAGATGAGAGGTATCAGAAGGGATTAAGGGATATAAATGTAGGTCAGGATATTGTGGTAATATTTCATTTTCATAAGAGTCCAGAATTCAGAAAAGAATATCTTATACAGAAGCCTCCGCATACAAATAAGGAGACAGGTGTCTTTAGTACCTGCTCACCAATACGTCCCAATCCAATAGGGTTGTCAGTTTTAAAGGTTACAGATATCAAGGGAAATGTGATTCATGTAAAGGGTATTGATATGTTAGATGGAACACCTGTTCTGGACATCAAACCATTTGTCAAACCCAGTTCGGATAGTAAATAATAAAAATTTGTACTTCGTAACTGTAGGTTTCTAATGGTGTAAATGATGAGATGGTTTTTAAGTATTTTTAGATTGGCAAAAGGGAAACGAAAAAACTATGATTCTGATAATCTTAAGAAAATGATTTCTGATCAGAATAAATTTAGAGAAGAGGTTGAGCAGATGGTGGGGGAGATTTTTGTTGCTACTGAGCAGTGGATAAAAGAGCTGAAGAAAGAAGTATCACTTGATCCCGCAAAAGAATTACAGATATTTTTAACTCTAATTCCTCTTTTTATACATATTCATGATAGAGTTCTTTTTGATCGTTTTGGTGAAAAGGTCCGTACATTGTATATTGAAAGTATTACTAATAGAATATTCGAGATATTCAAGGCTATGGCTAAGGAAAGCAACCAAATGGATAGGAGTTTATTTCATAATTATCTTAATGAATATCAAAAGCTTTTTATCCAATATCCTGAGATCATATCTGATCTGAATAATTTACCACAGAGTCTTGTCTGGAATGTAACTAAACAGATTCTTCGGGATATTGAGGTAAGGGAAGAGAATTTTGAATTATTTATGTATTTGTATATGTTATTTCCTGTTATCATAAAACATTTTTCAGTAAACAGAATAAAAGGTGAAGTTTAATACATGGTAAAGGCTTTGGCGGTCCCAAGGGGACTCGAACCCCTGTTTCCGACGTGAGAGGCCGGTGTCCTGGGCCACTAGACGATGGGACCGCAACAGAATGGCTGGGGAGAGAGGATTCGAACCTCTACAAGCAGATCCAGAGTCTGCCGTCCTGCCATTAGACGACTCCCCAATAACATTAATATTCTAATATTAACAACCGTTTTCTGTCAATTTTACCGCATTCCTCAAATAAACTGTCATTGCATAGAGTATTTACTTGAGAACGTAGAGAAGGTAGTTTTCAGAAGGAAGGACAAAGCTTTGATAGCCACTAATTCTACAAAGAATATCCTCAAAGATTTTTTCACTGAAAGGCTAAAGGGGTTGTTATTGAGGATAAATACTGCAACAGTAGATAGGTTAGTGAAGTCTTACGAGACAAGGTAAGGTTAACAAATTAAGCAGATAAAGAAATTTTAAGTTTTTTCCTTGGAAGGGAAAATAATTTTTAGAAATAGAAGAAAGATTCCTATACTTAGAGCAGAGTCAGCTATATTGAAGGCAGGCCAGTGATATCTTCCAATATGAAGGTCAATAAAATCCACTACATATCCATATCTTAGCCTGTCAATAAGGTTTCCTATTGCTCCAGCCAGGATCAAGGATAGAGATATTCTATCTTCTTTTGTTTTAAAGAGTATAACAAGAATGAATAGGATAGCCATAATGCTTATAAATATAAATGTGGTATTGCCAAGTGACTGAAATAATCCGAATGCAGCCCCTTTATTTTTGACATTTACAAGTTGAAAAAAGGGGAGAATTTTTAAGGGTTGATAGGGATCTAAAAATTTAATAACAAGGAATTTTGTTAGTTGGTCTGAGAGAATCAGAAGGCCTATCAGAAAGGAAATAGAAATCTTAGTTTTCATTCAGGACCTTTAATACCCTGTAGCATCTGCTACAGACTTCAGGCTCATCAGAGTACTGTCCTACTGTAGGTGACCAGTTCCAACATCGGGCACACTTCTGCCCTTCTGCCCTCTCTACAATCACTGAAACCGGGATTTCATCATCTGTGGTTGTTCCAGCAGGAGCCTCAGCGTCTGTATACACTTCTACCTGAGACACTATAAAGAGTGATGGTAGAAAATCTTTATATTCATTTAGAAGATTTAGATATTCTCCTGAAGCATATATCTTTACCTTTGCCTCCAGAGAGTTTCCTATATACTTTTCTGTCCTCTTTATCTCTAATGCCCTGTTTACCACATTTCTGATCTCTATTAGATAATTCCACCTCTTCTCGAGATCTTTATCAATAAACTGCTCATCTACCACAGGGAAGTCTGTAAGAAAAACACTCTCTGTCTTATTAGGTTTGGGCAGATGTTGCCAGATCTCCTCCGCTGTAAAGGACAGTACAGGTGCCATTAGTCTTACCAGGTTGTTGAGAATCTGATATATGGTCCATTGGGAGGCCCTTCTCTCAGGTGAGTCTGGGGCAAAGGTATATAATCTGTCTTTCAGAATATCGAGATAGAAGGCACTCAGATCAACCACACAGAAATTATAGATTCGATGAAATACCTCGTGGAAATCGTATCTCTCGTAAGCCTCTGAAACCCGTTTAATCAGGCTATGGAGTCTGTGCATTGCCCATCTGTCTATTTCAAGAAGCTCGGGCCTATAATCTCCATGGTCAAAGTCGTAGAGATTACCAAGTAGAAATCTACAGGTGTTTCTGATCTTACGATATGCCTCCACAAGCCTGTTTATGATTTCTTTGGAGAGCCTCACATCATTCCTGTAGTCCTCTGCCGAGACCCATAGCCTCAAAATTTCTGCACCATGGTCCTTAATGATCTCTTCAGGAGAAATGACATTCCCAAGAGACTTTGACATCTTTTTGCCTTCTCCATCAACTACAAAGCCATGGGTAAGCACTACATCGTAAGGTGCTCTGTCTCTTGTGCCCACAGAGGCAATGAGTGAACTCTGAAACCATCCCCTGTGTTGATCGCTACCCTCAAGGTACATATATGAGGGCCAATGAAGTCTTTCATCCCTTTCAAGTACTGCTGCATGACTCACTCCTGAGTCGAACCAGACATCCAGGATATCCGTCTCTTTTTTGAATTCACTGGAACCACATCTACATCTGTAATGCTGAGGCAGGAAGTCCTTAGGTTCGAGCTCAAACCAGATATCTGCTCCTTTGTTTCTGAACTTTTCTATGACTTCCTTAAAAAAACTCTCATCTTGAACAATTTCTCCACAATTACTACAGATTATCACAGTTATAGGGACTCCCCATGCCCTCTGTCTTGAGATACACCAGTCAGGTCTGTTAGACATCATTCCTTTTATTCTCTCTTTGCCCCAGTGAGGTATCCATCTCACCCGTTCAATCTCCTTGAGACACCTGTGCCTTAAATTGTCATGTTCAATAGAAATAAACCATTGCTCAGTAGCTCTAAAGATAACAGGTTTCTTGCACCGCCAGCAGTGTGGGTATGAATGGGTGATCTGGCTGCTGTTCAGGAGAGCCCCCTTATCCTGTAGTACCTCTATGATCTTTTCATTAGCTTTAAAAACATTTAAACCATAAAGTCCATAATCCTCAATCGTGAATCTTCCATAATCATCTACTGGTGCATAAATCTCCAATCCATTCTTCAGTCCTGCCAGATAGTCTTCTTCACCATGTCCAGGGGCTATATGTACCACTCCTGTTCCCTCAATAGTGCTCACAAAGTCTCCTGTGATTACTACAGAGTCTCTATTTATAAAGGGATGTTCAGCCTTTAATCCTTCAAGTTCTATGCCTCTGAGTTCTCTAAGAACATCTCCCTTGAGGCCTGTCTTCTCAGCCACTGCTTCGACCAAAGCACTGGCCACAATATAAAGGGCATCTCCTGTGTCTATGAGTGAGTATAAGACCTCAGGATTTACTGCAAGGGCAAGATTGGCAGGAAGTGTCCATGGTGTGGTTGTCCAGATTATAAAATATGTTTCCCTATCTTTATCAAAAGAGTTCTTTAGTCTGAATTTAACATATATCGATGGGGATACCTTTTCAGCGTACTCCACCTCTGCCTCAGCAAGGGCGGTCACACATGAAGGGCACCAGTGGACAGGTTTTCTACCACGGTAGACATATCCTTTACGAAGAAAATTCAGAAACTCCTCTGCTATTGATGCCTCATACTCATAATCCATCGTAAGATAGGGTCTCTGCCAGTCTCCAAAGATGCCCAGCCGGATAAATTCATCTCGCTGAATATTTACGAATTTATCTGCATATTCTCTACAGAGTTGTCGTTTTTTAAGTAAAGGAGTCTCATTCTTCTTTGTTCCCAGTTTTTTATCTACCTGCAGTTCTATGGGCAATCCATGGCAGTCCCATCCAGGTACAAAGGGTGCATAATAACCTTTCATACTCCAGTACTTAACAATGATATCCTTCAGAACTTTGTTCAGCACATGGCCCATATGAATATGCCCATTTGCATAGGGAGGTCCATCATGCAGTATCATTGTTTTTCCATTTTTATTCTTTTCCTGGAGCTTTCTATACACACTTCTTTCCTGCCAGAACCTTATAATTTCTGGTTCTCTCTTCGTGAGATTAGCCTTCATTGGGAAAGCAGTCTGTGGAAGATTAAGGGTATCCTTAAAGTCTTTTGCCATAGAGTATAAAGATAATTTCTTAGTCGTAAAAATGTCAAGAACTTTGCATGATTCAGATTATAAGTCTCAGCAAGAAAAGAATCGGTTTACACACCTTTGTTAATAATCTGTTTTGTCTAATCCAGTAGGGTATAAGGGTTATTATGTATCCAAAGGGGTATCTAAAATGGAAGTTATAACCCTTTCCTTTATTATTTACAGCTAAGGCGAGTATATTCTCTTTTGGTAAAGGAGGGTCATCTGTATAGGATGCATCCCCTTTTGTAATAATCCATTCTTTGTCTATTTTTTTTACTCTATGCAGTAGTGGTTTGCCTTCATTAGTCTTCAGAAGCACTACATCACCCACTTTTAGTGGTCTTGTGATGGGTCTTACTGTCACAATGTCTCCATCTTTAATAAATGGAGCCATACTATGACCAATAGCCTTGAAAGAGAATCCTTTTCCTTTCTTAAGGATGGATTCTGCTACTTCCAGAAAGTCTCTACTGTTTAGCACCAGATCCATTTTGGTATTGAAATAATTGCTGGATTTTTTTATTATTATAAATAATCTTTGCCCAAAAGAGGTGGCTATGGCCAACAAGACAAAAAAATGGGAGAAACCCAGATGTGAAAAGGTTAGACTTGTGCCTGAAGAGGCGGTGTTACAGAATTGTAAGGCTATTGGTGGAATTATTCGGGCCTGGTTTGGCAATCGATGTTTCTGGTTTTTTGAGTGTCGGACAGTAGGTTCATAGACCTCCGTAGTATTCCCCTCCGAAGGGAAGGAGTCATTTTTAGAAAAATTGAAGATGAATATATTCTTGTCCCTATGTATAGCTCTTCAATGGATGTAGAGCATATATTCAATCTCAATCATACTGGTGCAGAAATTTGGGAACGGATAGATGGAAATAGATCAGTGGAGAGTATAATTGAAGAGCTTCAAAATGAGTATGAGGACCCACCTGAACAGATTGAAGAAGAGGTGATCGAATTTTTGCAGGAACTCTGGGAAGCTGGTCTTATTGAGGTTAGGGATGAAAACTATTGATTATCAGGAGTTTAGTTTCAGACTACACCAGAAGGCCTTTTCTCAAGACAAAAGGATTCCAGTAAATGTTACCCTTGAACTAACCTACAGGTGCAACAACAGATGTGTCCACTGCTACTGTAACCTGCCAGCCTCCGATAAAGAGGCAGAACAGAAAGAATTGAACATGGAAGAAATAGAGAGGCTGTTTGATGAACTTCAACATATGGGCACCCTCTGGTTACTTCTTACAGGAGGGGAGCCTCTTCTCAGAAAAGATTTTAAAGAGATATATCTCTCTGCAAAAAGGCACGGCTTTCTTATTACAGTCTTTACAAATGCCACACTTGTGGATGATGAGATTGTGGAGCTTTTCAAAGCATATCCTCCATTTGTTGTTGAAGTGACCATGTATGGTGCTACAGAGGAGACCTATGAGAGGGTTACACGGGTGAAAGGCAGTTATAGGAACTACTGGGAGGGGCTGAACAGACTACTCAAGGCTGGTATCAAGGTTAAGACCAAGGCTATGGTCCTAACTATAAATCAACATGAGATCAAGATGCTTCATAGACTCTCAAAGGAGCTGGGCTGTCATTTCAGGTTTGATCCACTTCTTCATAAACGGATAGATGACAGAAAGTACTCTTCTCCAGAGAAGTATCGTATTTCTATAAAAGATGTGGTAAGGCTTGATTTGGATTTTCCAGAAAGACTACAGGAATATGAAGAGTTCTGTGAGAAGTTAGTAGGAAAAGTAGTTTCTGGCTCTGACAGACTGATAGGATGTGGTGCAGGAAAGTTTTCCCTTCATATAGCACCTGATGGGAAAGTAATGCCATGCTCTATGTTGTGTAACATGGATGTGTCTCTCAGAGAGAAACCTCTTAAGAATATATGGGAGACAGATATAAAAGAGCTTATTTTCACTAAAAAGGATTTTTCCTTAGAGTGTGATGAGTGTCCACTGCTTAATCTGTGTGGACAATGTGTGGGTTGGAGCCTTCTTGAGTATGGAAGGATGGATAAGAAGGTGGAGTATCTCTGCAGGGTTGCTCATACAAGGGCAGAGACATTTCCTTTTCTTAATAATAACTTTTAAACCTTAAACAAAGGAGTCCTTTATATACCTAACAACTGAGAACTCAGGAAGGAATTCAAGTTCATAGCATGCTATCTCAGAGGCAATCCTTATACAGAAGTCCAGCACAAACTCCATTCCAGAACGATTCCAGAAAGTAGGGAAGCACCTTACCATTAATCGGTTGATTGCATCGGTTTTTGAAAGGTAAGTCGCCTTATTTTCACCTCCATGTTTTATAAAAAATATTCCTTCTATAGGGGCTCCGCTATTTTTATGTACCTTGGCTGTACCATGCCAGGGCGTACCAAATGCCCAGAGTTTCCCTCTATGCTCCCTGATAATAACTCTCTCGTCAGTTAATACTAAAGAATCCTTATCTCTCAGGAAGAGTTCTGAGATAGTGGATTTACCCGAGCCTGAGGTTCCTGAGAAGAGATAGCCCCTGCCATTGATACAGACAGAGGCAGAGTGTAATATGATTCCGATTCTGTTAAGATTAAGGTATCCTGACAGAGCAAGCTCATCAAAGGGGTGTTCTAAGGGGACAAGTTGGTTATCAGGGGTAATCTTATTGTAGATATGAAATTTACAGAAATTCTCATCTACAATAACTACCTTATGCGGATTTTTTTCCTTTTGTAGATTCTGAAATACTATCACATAACCTCCTTCAGGTCGACTATAGATACTCCAAGGTCCTGAAGGGTGGGTAGTGAAAATCCTTTTGTAGGTATTCAGAGAAGGGTAGGCAGAGTCTGTATCAACAGTAAAAGAGATATCAGGGGTCTCTGCCTTTTTGATTCTAAACTCCTCCATGGCAGGACTAAGGGACAAGTTATAAGGAGCTTCAGGATATATCAATACAATGGTGATATTGGCTATTGAGAAGTATTCCCTTTGCATGAGTTTTTATTTCACCTCTTTCAGTCTTCCATCCTTTAATTCAAATATTCTGTTTGCCATTTCCATAAGAGAAGGTCGATGGGTGATAATTATGGCTGTCCTGGATTTTAAAAGTTTCTTGAAAGCCTCTTTAAGAGTCTCTTCTGTCTTCTGGTCCACTGATGCAGTAGGTTCATCAAGAATCAGGATCCTCGGGTTTCTTAGGAATACCCTTGCAAGTGCTATCCTCTGACGTTGTCCCATAGAGAGTCTTACTCCCCTGTCTCCCACTATGGTGTTGTAGCCTTCGGGCATGGCCAGGACTTCCTCATGAATGCCTGCCATTTGGGCTGCCTCTATAATCTCCTCTTCTGTAGCCTCCATCCTTCCATATTTTATATTATTTTTCACTGTATCATTAAAGAGAAACACATCTTGAGAGAGAATTCCTATTTGTTCTCTCAACCATGTAGTATGAAGCCTTTCAATACTGTATCCATCAATAAGGATATCTCCCTTGTCTGGAGTATAAAACTTTAATAACAGGTTTACAAGAGTGGTCTTACCAGAACCTGTAGGCCCTGATATAACCACTGTTTCTGAAGGATTTATTCTGAAGTCTATATCTCTTAACACCTCTTTATCAGGAACATAGGAGAATGTGACATTCTTGAAGATTATCTCTCCTTTTGGATCTTTCAAAATGATTCCATCTGTGTCTTCTGGAAAGAGTTCAAAGAGTTCTCTTATTCGTGAAGCAGATGCCATGATAGGTTGAAGCATCATGTGGAAGACCGCAAGTTGTGAAACAGAACCAGAGATATAAAAGATATAATATACAAAAGCTGCATAATCCCCCACTGTCATTCTGTTGTCTTTTATTTCATAGAATCCTATAAACATAATGGCAAGACCGAGAATCAGTTGAAATATTCTCATTGAGTTAACAGAGAGGGTAGTAAAAATAATGCGTCTCTTCCTTGTGGTAAGGGCCCTATTTATATCATCTGCCACTTTTGCTACTTCTGATGACTCTGCTGTATATGCCTTTACAGTCTCTACGCCTGATAAGACTTCTTTAAAGCCCTTCAATACAGTGGCATACCTCTCCCTCTCCTCGTAGCTTACATTTCTGAGTCTGGTGGACAGAAGGCTACTCAGGATTAGATACAAAGGCACTAATAAAAGGATTAGAACTGTCAGCTTCAGATTTAGAAATCCGAGAATTATGAGTACAGCTCCTATGTTTACTATTCTTCCTGCCATATAAGGGATGATTTCAGAGAAGAATGACTGGATAATCTGAATATCCTCTGAAATCCTCGCCATCATGTAACCAGTGTCTGTGTTTCTGAAAAAAGAAAGTGGAAACCTTAGGACATGTTCAAATAACTGTCTCTGTATCTGAAACACTGCTCTGTGTTGAAAGGATGCGACTAAGTATTGTTGTGCAATTATCATTATACCAGCCAGGGCTGCTATAACGAGTATACCTCCTATAAGATACTCCACAGAGGTGAATATACCTAATACAACAGGTGCCAGAGAGGACAAGCCTAAAGTATTAAGGAAGTATTCGATGGACTCTGTAGAACCCTTCATAATAATAAAATCGATCATTACCTTTATACTCAAAGGCATTAAAGCACTCAGCAGAGTGGTACATACTGTGAGACAGAGTACTAATATCCCTTTCTTCCATAAGGGTTTTATCAGTCTTAATAGAAACCCTATCTCCTGAAGACTGTTTGCCCCGGTCATTAAAAGAACCTTATCCAGTCTTTGAGCCTCCAAGAGATAAAAACAGGATAATAAAAGGGGATAAGGAGGCTGTTTTTTATATTATAGAGTGCCTTTATCACCTTGGGAGGTGGAAACAGAGTTTTAAAGAATGAAGAAAAAGCTCTCATATGGCCATCAAGTGCCAATCTACTCATTATCTTGTCTCTGTATATATTGTTCTTGAAGTTATTCGCTGGTGTTATCATGAAATACTTTAATAGAAGTCCGCTGGTTTTTCTGTATTTTGGTATCTCCTCCTTAAGTATAAGAAGAGGCCTGAGTTCTTCTGTCTGTGATTTCCACAATTCAGATATCTGACAAAGGGTTATTAAAGTTGTTTTCAGAAGCCCATATTCTCTCAGTCTACTGGCAAAGGCATGCCAGTCAATAATATCCCTGAACTTATGCAGAGACCAAAGTATATCCAAAAGTATTCTTAACTCCCTGAAGCAATGGGTATGATGATGAATAAGGAGCATCACAAGTTGAACTTCAGGGGATAGCCAGAGGAGACCATCATCGTCTATAGAGACTTTACTCCATATCTGTTGGGAGGATAGTTTGAAGAAGTAAGGTATGCCAAAATTCCAGTGTATCTCAATAGGTATCTTTGTTTCAGGATGGTAGTATATGGTGTGAGAAAACCGGTAAATATAGTACCTAAGGGGTATAGGGTCTGGAATATAGCCCCTGTTGCAAAGGAGTTTGTCCACAGGAAAGATGTCCTCTTCTCTTATGAGTATATCTATATCTGAGGAGACCCTATACTCTGAGTAAATCCTTTTTGCGAGGCTCGAGCCTTTGATTATTACTGCATCAACCGAGTTGTTTCTTAAGAGTTCAAGAAGCTCCTGCTCTATTTTTTCTGTTTTCATACAATAAACTACACTCCTAAGGTATAAGCTCTTGTTTTCTGAAAGGAATCTTTTGAGATATGAAGTGTCTGAACAGGTCTTTAATCTCTTGTAGACCAGAGGGAACAGACCATGTTTCAGGGAGAGTTTTTTTATTTTATCTAAATGTTGTTCCTTTATTGGTAGAGGAGTTTCTATGGAAGGGTAAAGTAAGGATAGATACAGTTTATCACTACTACTGAGTTCTTTTTTTAGCCTATTCTCTCCCTTTCGGAGGCCCAGACCAGATTCCCTTTCTTGTTTTTAAATTCTCCTTATTAAGATTAAAATATTCCATATTACCCTTTCAAGCTTTTGAGACTGTTTGACAAAGAGTAAAGAAATCCTTAATATATTTAACCATGTGGGTATTGATACTGTTTCTGGTACTGGTATTGAACTCTGCTGTGGAAGGTTCATTAATTGAGATTGAGCATTATCTCTTTACCAACGAGAGAGATACTCCTTTCTATTATTATGAACCTCTTGAATACTGTAATAGTGTTAATACCTCTCAGCACCTTCCCCTTTCTACTTTTGAAGAATTCAAAAAGAACCACCTAATTCTCGCATCTTATGAGAGTAGTTCTGTGGCCCAGAGATATGTGGATTATCATATAAAGGTCTTTACCACTAAGAAGCGGAAGAGTTTTATAAGATGGCTTCAACGTTCAGGGAAATATATAGATACAATTAAAGAGATACTGAGAGAAGAAGGGTTGCCTGAGGAACTCGTATATCTGCCCCTTATTGAGAGTGGATTTGACATCTCTGCAAAATCTCACCGAAGGGCAGTAGGTCCCTGGCAATTTATCAGTGCCACTGCAAAAAGGTATGGATTGAAGATTAACTACTGGGTTGATGAGAGGAGAGACCCCGAAAAATCCACAAGGGCTGCAGCCAAATATCTGAGGGCACTGTACAAGAGGTTTGGTTCATGGCCTCTTGCACTGGCTGCGTATAATGCAGGAGAGGGGAAAATATACAAGGCTGTCAGAAGGGTTAAGACTGACGATTACTGGAAGCTTGTAAAGACAAGATATCTTAAAAGAGAGACGAGAAATTATGTGGCCCGTTTCATTGCAGCCGGACTAATAGCATCGAATCCTGAGAAATATGGATTGGATGATGTGGATATCCACCCTCCTTTAAAATATGAAAAGGTGATAATAACAAAGCCAGCCTCTGTATCCTTTATTGCCAAATGCAGTAGTGTCTCCAAAAGCGTAATTAGAGAGCTGAATCCTGAGTTAAAGAGATGGTGTACGCCTCCTGATGTTAGAGCCTATGAGCTCAGGATACCTGAGGGCACAAAAGAAGAATTCCTAAAGTGTTTCAACTCTGCATCTGCATCTGAAAGGATGCCCAGGGTTCCTTATGTGATAAAGAAGGGAGATACCATTTACGAGATAGCTAAAAGACATGGGGTATCTGTAAAATCCGTCCTTTTACTCAATAAAGGAGTTAACCCAAAGAGACTAAGGCCAGGAAAGATTATTTACCTTCCTCCTGAGTAGTTTCTTTCTTTGTTTCTCTTTTTTCCTCTTTGAGTTTTACCTTTGCCTCCGCGACCTTTGAATAGGGAGATTCAGGGAATTCTTTCACAAGCTTTGTATAGTATTCCTTTGCTTCCTCAGTTTTCCCTTCAACTTCAAGAAGTCTTCCTATCTCATAAAGTGCCAGATCCTTAAGATAGGCCTCTCTGGTCTGATATATCTTCTTGAGGGTCTCAATAGCCTCAGTATTTTTTCCGTTTTTCATCTGTACAAGGGCCATTTTATAATATGCAAGAGGAAGCAATTCCTTGTTGTCAGAGTATTTTTTTATAAATTTCTGAAGGGTTCTCATTGTATCATCATACTGTTTTAGACTATACTGAGTGTTCGCAATATACAGAAGTAGCCTTGCAGAGGGAGACTTTTTATAGGCTGCTTCAAATTTCTGAAGTGCCTCTTTAAACCTCTTCTCCTCAGGAATGCTTTCTGTTTGATACAAGGAGTGGTAGAGTTTATAGCCTTCGTACTCAAGTAGAAGAGCCTGTTTTTTGGAGTTCTTATAATAAAAAATGCCTCCTATGATTAGTAATATCACCACTAAAATAGATATAGCCGTAATATGAACAAATCGCCTGTTTCTTTCATAGTAGTCCATACATATTTCATATAAATTTAAGACCTCTTCTTCTGGTAGTGTCTTCTTTCTCACCTTCTTCTTTATTGGTTTGGGCATAATTCCTCCTCCTGCTCTGTGACTTTTATATGAACTTTTCTGCAGTCAAAAAGACTGTTTCTGCCTGTTTTCCGTCAAGTCCTGCTGCAAGTAACACCTTGAGAGCAAATTCTCTGTCTATGAGGTCTGAAGGACTGTGAGCATCTGTGTTTATCACTAATGGAGCACCAAACTTTATAGCAAGTCTTGCCACATGGCCATTGGCAAGACAGTGTCCCTTTCTGGAAGTTATCTCCAGAGCAACTCCCTTTTCAGCAGCTAACCTTACATCTTCTTCTGTGATAAGTCCTGGATGGGCCAGTATATCTGCACCTGCCTCTATTGCTGCTCTGTTTGTGCCTTTCTCAACAGGCTCTACAAGAGTCTCTCCATGAACCAGCACCAGTTCTGCCCCAAGTCTTCTTGCTTCAGCGATCTTCTCAGGTATCAACTCCGGAGGCAGATGGGTCAATTCAGCACCAGGAATAACTTTGATTCTTTGGAATCTATTGAGTTCCTCAGCTATTGATACCACTTTTGGTATTATTAGCTCCATGTTGGAAGTATCCATATGATCAGTGATGGCAATGGCCCTGTAGCCTTTTATATAGGCCCTTCTTACTAACTCGGCAGGAATCAGCTCTCCATCACTGAAGATACTATGTGTATGAAGGTCTATCATCCTTGTAGTTCTGCCTTTACGGTCTCTCTGAGTCCTCTGTAGAGATCATACTCTGGTGTCCAGCCGAGCAAGGATTTTGCTTTCTCTATGGAAAGTGCGCTTCTGCGGAGATCTCCAGGCCTCGCAGGCCCTTTTTCCGGGGTATCAAATATAGCCTCCTTTGCATAACCATGTTCTCTCATTATATTCAGTATCATTCTGTAAAGCTCTCCGGTAGTGGTCTCTACAGAGGTGCCTATGTTTATTATCTCAGAAGACCCACGCGTAAGTACCAGTTGGTTTGCCTTCACCACATCCGAAACATAACAGTAGTCTCTGGTCATACCATCTGGCTCCTCAGGATAGTGGTATATTACTGGTACCTTTCCCTCTTTCAGAGTATTGATAAATATTGATACTACACCTGCTTCTGCATGTGGTATCTGTCTTGCGCCATAAATATTAGCGTATCTAAGAATTGTGTAGTCAAGTCCATAATGGTGATTATAAAAGCGGATATAGTGTTCTGAACAGAGCTTTGTTATAGCATAAGGTGACATTGGTTGAGGCAAGGTACTTTCAGGGGTGGGGATATCTTCTGTTTCACCGTATACAGCACCACCTGTGGAGATGAAGATGAATTTCTTTACATGAAATCTTACAGAGTTGTCCAGGATATTCAGCAATCCCATAATATTTATATCAGCATCAAGAGAGGGGTTCCTGACAGAATCTGGTACAGATATCTGTGCTGCATGATGATTCACAATATCCGGTTTTTCAATCTCAAAGACCTTTCTTAAGTCTTCGGACCGGATATCCATCAGATAAAACCTTGCTTTGGGATTGAGGTTGGACAGTTTTCCGGTACAGAGGTTGTCAACCACAACGACATCATGTCCTTCTTTAATATAACCATCAACCACATGGGAGCCTATGAATCCTGCCCCACCTGTTACAAGAATCTTCATTCTCTGCCCCGTAAGTTTAATATCCAAACATTATATCAAAAACAACCCATAATAATCCTGTTTACAGAAATTAGATGACTATGTTATGATTTTTTATCTTAAAAATAATATAATAAGTGTTCTCTGGATGCCCAGATGCTTTATCTAAAATCTGGGTAAAAATCTAAAGAAAGGAGTGGGAAAGGTGGCACTTTCAAAGGAGAGGAAACAGCAGATTATCAATGAATTCAAAACTCATGAAAATGATACTGGTTCACCTGAGGTTCAGGTGGCTATTCTTACTGAAAGGATCAATCAGCTCACTGAACATTTCAAGGTGCATAAAAAAGACCATCATTCAAGGAGGGGGCTATTGAAGATGGTCGCACAGAGGAAGAAGCTTTTAAATTATCTCAAAAGGACAGATTTTCAGAGATATGAAAGGCTTATTGAGCGGCTGGGACTAAGAAAGTAATTAAGAAAGAAGAGGTGTTAGTATGGATAGCTTAGAAAGTGATCGGTCCACGGGTGTGCAATATCACTTTGTAGAGACCGAGGTAAGAGGAAAGAGACTCATAATTGAGACAGGAGAACTGGCAAAGCAGGCAGATGGTTCAGCAGTTGTAAGATATGGAGATACTATTGTACTTGCCACTGCCGTTTCAGAAGAACAAGAGAGAGAAGAGATAGATTTTTTCCCTCTCACCATAGACTACCAGGAAAAGGCATATTCTGCAGGGAAGATTCCAGGTGGGTTTATAAAGAGAGAGGGTAAACCTTCTGAACGGGAGATCCTTATTTCGCGTCTTATTGACAGGCCTATCAGGCCCCTCTTTCCAAAAGGGTACAGATATGAGACTCAAGGTATTATCTCTGTTCTTTCCTATGGAGACGAGAATGCAGCAGATATACTCGGAATAATTGGCATGTCCACTGCATTGATGCTCTCTGATATTCCTTTTGAAGGTCCTGTATCTGCTATCAGGGTAGGGCTTATAGATGGCAAACTTGTTGCCATGCCTGATGTGGAAGAGTCTGAGACTACAGAACTGAACTTTGTAGTGGCTGGAACTGATGATGCTGTTGTAATGGTTGAGGGCGGAGCAAAGGAGGTATCTGAGGAGACTGTTATACAGGCAATAGAGTTTGCCCATGAAGAGATAAAGAAAATCAATCAGATCCAGCGTCAATTAAGAGAATGTTGTGGCAAGGAAAAGAGGAATTTTGTACAGCCAGAGATTGATCTGGAATTGAAGGAAAAGGTGAAAGAGTTTTTGGGGGACAGACTCAGGCAGGCCTTTATGGTTTCAGGTAAACTTCAGAGACAGAAGGCACTCGATGATCTGTTAAAAGAGACACTTGAAGCGATTGCCCCAGAGGATGAGAGTCTGCAGAGACAGGTGAAAGAGGTTTTTGAGGAGATTGAGAAAGAGAGTATGAGGAGGATGATTCTTGAAGAAAGTATAAGGGTGGATGGTAGAAGGCCTGATGAGGTAAGACCAATACATTGTAAAATAGGCTTTTTGCCCAGGGTTCATGGTTCAGCACTCTTTGTGAGGGGTGAGACTCAGGCACTTGTAGCAGCCACTCTTGGTACATCCGAGGATGAGCAGAAGATTGATTCCTTAGAGGGAGAATCTTATAAGACCTTTATGCTTCATTATAATTTTCCTCCCTTCAGTGTAGGAGAAGTTAAGCGGCTTGGGGCTCCTGGCAGAAGAGAGATAGGTCATGGTGCGCTGGCAGAAAGGGCTCTGCTTCCTGTTATACCTTCTAAGGAGAGGTTTCCATACACCATAAGGGTAGTTTCAGATATTTTAGAATCCAATGGTTCTTCATCCATGGCAACAGTTTGTGGGGCCTCACTTGCACTGATGGATGCTGGAGTTCCTATTGATACTCATGTGGCTGGCGTGGCAATGGGGTTGATAAAGGAAGGAGACAAGACAGTGGTGCTTACTGATATTCTGGGGATGGAGGATCACCTTGGTGATATGGATTTTAAGGTTACAGGGACCACAAAGGGTGTAACAGCCTTTCAGATGGATGTAAAGATAGCTGGTATCACCAGAGAAGTGATGCAGAAGGCTTTAGAGCAGGCAAGACAGGCAAGGCTTTTTATACTGGAGAAGATGAAACAGACCATTGCTACTCCAAGAAAAGAGCTCTCCCCTTTTGCACCGAGAATTTTTACCATGCAGATAAAACCGGAGAAGATTAGGGATGTTATTGGGGTGGGTGGGAAGGTAATAAGGAGTATAATTGACCAGACAGGTGTTAAGATAGACATTGATGATTCAGGAATTATAAACATAATTTCACATGATGAGGTTTCTGCACAAAAGGCGAGAGAGATCATTGAAGGGATCACGAGAGAGATTGAGGTAGGACAGATCTACCTTGGCAAGGTGAAGAGGATAGTAGATTTTGGTGCCTTTGTAGAGATTCAACCTGGAGTAGAAGGACTCCTTCATATATCCCAGATTTCTGACAGGAGGGTACATAAGGTATCTGATGTCTTAAAAGTGGGAGAAGATGTTCTTGTGAAGGTAATAGACCTTGATGAGATGGGCAGGCCCCGCCTTAGCAGAAAAGAGGCCTTGAGAGAACATCCCAGGACAAAGGTGAGGTAGTCTGTTTAAGAAGCTTTTTTTAACCAATAATATACCTGTAGTAGTAGAAGAGATCGACACACTCCGTTCAGTCTGTCTTGGTATATGGGTAAAGACAGGCTCCAGATACGAGCCTTCTCATCTTAGTGGAATATCCCATTTCCTTGAGCATATGTTTTTCAAAGGAACCACCACCCGTACCCAGAAAGAGATAGCTTATGAGATTGACTCTCTCGGAGGCGACCTAAATGCCTTTACATCCAAAGAGACCACAACATACTATGTTAAAGTGATTGATGAATACCTCCAGAAGGGGGTTGAATTATTAAGTGATATATTTGTGAATTCTGTACTTCCGGAAGAGGAGATAGAAAAAGAAAAGAGGGTGATCTTGGAGGAGATCAAGATGTCAGAGGATACTCCTGATGAGTTTATTCATGATTTGTTTAGTGAGACCGTCTGGGGAGGCAGTGGGCTTGGCCAGAATATCCTTGGCAAGCCAGAGACAGTGAGTTCCTTTACGAGAGATGAATTAATAGGATATATAAAGAGACATTATAAGCCCGACAGAATCGTGATCTCCTGCTCAGGAAGAGTAGATGCAGAATATTTAAAACAGCTCCTTGAAGAGCCCTTAAGCCGTATTAATGAGGGGGCCTCAGGAGTTAATTTTCAGAGACAGAGATTCAATTATACACTCAGGGCTGTAGAGAAGGACCTTGCAGAGGTTCATCTCTGTGTAGGAGTTGAAGGTATTGGTCAGGGTAGTCCTTATAGATATGCCATGCTTCTTTTAAATACAATAATAGGTTCAGGGGTGAGCTCAAGACTATTTCAGAAGATCAGAGAAGAGAAGGCACTGGCATATTCGGTCTTCTCTTTTGCTACATCCTATCATGATTCAGGTACTTTTGGAGTATATGTGGGAACATCCCCAGAGAAGGTTGGGGAAGCATTGGAGTGTATTAAAGAGCAGTTGCTCAGTTTCAGAGATACTGTTAAAGATGATGAACTTGAGAGGGCTAAAAAACAGTTGAAAGGGAATCTACTTCTTTCACTTGAGTCATCATCAGGCAGAATGTCGAATATTGCGAGACAGGAGATATATTACGGAAGGTATTACTCTCCGCAGGAGATTATTCAGTCTATTGAGAGAGTATCTATTGGTGAAGTCAGAACACTTGCAGACAGGTTATTTGGACATAAGAGATTTGCTATTGTTGCACTCGGGCCTATTAAAAAAGAGATTATTGGCTGATTATTATTCCGATAATATCTCCTATTCTGATGTTAAATTCCTTAGCAGCATTCCCTCTGTAAACATACAGTTCCAAGAGGTCAAAGCTATTCAGCAGGCAGTACAGTTCCTTGTCTTCTGCCTCAGCATAGTAGGTTTTGAGGGGAACTTCTTTGCCCTTAAATATAACTTTTAGTTTTTTGTTGTCTTTAATATAAGGTAAAAGCATATTAGAGGTGATATTCGTAATAGCATTGCCAAACCTGTCAATATAAATAATCTCTCCCTCGATTGTTGATTTTGTAGGTCTTGTGGGGGCTGGGATGGGTATCCTCATAAATTCATCTGTTTCTTCACCAAAGTTGTTTACAGGTATCCCTCTTGATAGCCATGCTGCAACAGGTGAAAAGATATCTCTACCATGAAAGGTGGATGTATCTTTTCTAATGAAGTAATGGTCTGCTGTTATATGTATTACCTGTAGGAATGCTCCCTCTTTCTGATATATCAAGGAGAAGACACCATTGTCAGGTCCTATAAAATAGTGATTTTCTGTAACCACGAGTATGGGTTTCCGTTCTGAACCCACACCAGGGTCAACCACCACCACATGGATGCTTCTTGGAGGAAAATATGAATAACTGAGACCAATAACAATTGCGGCTTCCTTTATGCTGTGGGGTGTAATCTCATGTGTAATATCAACAACATCCACATTGGGGTTTATACTTTTTATTACACCCTTCATCTGTCCTACAAAGGGGTCTTTTGTGCCAAAATCTGTGGTTAGAGTGATTATCCTTCCCATATGAGTCCTCCCACAAGAGAATTAATGTCCTCTATATTGTAAAGTCTCATATACTTTTCAATTCCATTAAGTATCCTTATGGTCGCATCAGGATATACAAAATTTGCAGTGCCTACTGCAATGGCGGTTGCACCTGCAAGGATATACTCAATTGCGTCCTCACCTGTGATTATGCCACCCATCCCGATCACAGGGATACCCACTGTGCTGAAGACATCCCATACCATCTTCACCCCTACAGGTCTTATAGCAGGACCTGATAGTCCTCCAACAAGATTTGATAGCCTTGGCCTTCTGGTATGGATATCTATTGCCATAGCCGGGATAGTATTTATAAGAGAGAGCGCATCCACACCCTCCTGTTCAGCGATCTTGGCAAACTTCTTTACATCAGACATTGGTGATAGTTTTACTATCATTACCGAATGTTTTATCTTTTTTCTCGATTCCTCTATCACTTTCTTGAAGATTTCAGGGTCTTCTGAGAAAAGTATTCCTCCTTTTTTTACATTAGGGCAGGACAGGTTAAGTTCAATCGCCTCTACCACTTTATCAAGAGCCTCGCAGAGCTGGACATACTCCTCTAAGGTTTCTCCAAGTATATTGACTACCACATTTGTGTCAAACTGTCTTAGAAAAGGGAGTTTGAATTTTAGAAACTCTTCAAGTCCCACATTTTGCAGACCTATTGAATTGAGCATACCACAGGGAGTTTCCCATATTCTTGGTGGAGGATTCCCCTCACGCGGTTTAAGAGATATCCCCTTAACAACCACTGCACCAAGACTGTTAAGATCAACAAATTCTGAATACTCCTCTCCGTATCCGAAAGTGCCCGAGGCTGTCATCACAGGATTCTTCATTTTCATACTGGATATACGAACACTCAAATTCATAGTTCTTCACCACTGAAGACAGGACCCTCTCTACAGACCCTTTTCATCCCTTTTTGAGTTTTTCTTACGCATCCAAGGCATGCTCCGAGACCACAAGCCATCCTCTCCTCCAGAGAGAAAAACCCCTTTAAGGAGTAATGGTCAATCATTCTCTTTACAGCATTAATCATTCCATCGGGTCCACAGGCATATACAGTTATATTTTTATCAGTATGCCTCTGGAGTAAGTCATCCAGAGGTTCTAAAACTGTAGCCTTTATACCTTCGGTACCATCCTCTGTGCATATAATTGTCTTCACATATTCTAATGAATTCAATTGCTCTTTAAGAAGTATATCGCTCTTTGTCTTTGCTCCATAGATAAGTACAGTATCTTTTCTGATAGCTTTAAGTAATGGAAACAGAGAGGCAATTCCCATTCCACCAGCCACGACCAGAGCTGTTGCTTCCTGTTCAGGCAAGGGATAGCCTCTGCCCAAGGGACCGAATACCTCTATCTGGTCTGAAGGTCTTAGATTTGATAGTATTTCTGTGCCTCTGCCCTTCCGGATAAATAAGAAACTGATTTCTTCTTTCTCAAAAGAAAAGATACTAAAGGGCCTTCTGAGAAGGGGGTCAAGAGTTTGTGACACTCGTAGTAGATAGAACTGTCCAGGCACTGGAGTAAGAGAATTTTCAAGAGGTCTCAGTCTGAGGAGTACATGTCTGGGAGTAAGACTTTCCCTTGCGAGGACCTCTGCCCTGAAGTGTCTACTCAAAACCGGATCTCTAATACCTCGTATTCAATGGTCCTGCCAGGTGCCTTGATAACCACAGTGTCTCCTACCTGTTTACCAATAAGAGCTCTACCAACAGGAGAGGTTACAGATATCATTCCATTGCTTACATCAGCCTCATCAGGTCCCACAAGCTTGAAGGTTTTTTCTGTATCAGAATTGAGTTCATATACTCTCACTGTGGTACCAAAGACTACCTTATTAATCCCCTCTTTAGGGGTATCAATCACCTGAGCCCTTGAGATCTTATCCTGTAGTTCCCGGATCTTTGATTCAATGAATGCCTGTCTGTCTTTTGCTGCTTCATATTCTGCATTTTCACTCAGGTCTCCATGGGCCCTCGCCTCTTCTATCTCCTTAATGTTTTTAGGCCTTTCCACCTTAAGGAGATGGTCGAGTTCTTTCTTCAGCTTTTCAAGCCCTTCTCTTGTTATCGGTATCCGCTCCATATAAGTAGCCTCCCTCACTGCAATTTTCTAAAATTTTATTATTTTTTTTAATCCCAGGTCAACTTTATTTGAAGGAGGGTCTTTCTAAAAGTTTAGAAACCCTGGACCTTTTAGAAAGACCCTATGTTTTAGGGAGGTAGAAGGGACGATCTCTATTTATATTCTCTTCTTTCCATCCGTTTTAAAATTCTTTTATCTATAACACCTTTTCTGATGGCCCTATCTAAAAGGAGTCCTTCTATCTTGTTCTCTTCATCTATTAGAAATTTTGTCTCTCCATCTTTTATTTCAATATTTCCTTTATAGATTGCAAAACGGGATGGAAAACCTGCTACACTATAGAGGTTATCAACTACTATCCCCTTATAGCCAAGAATTGAAGGAATAACAGTAGCTTGTTCAAATTTTTCATTTGTCTTTGCTTTGGAAAGAAGATCTTTTAGTTGATTTAGTGTGTCTTCATCCTCCAGTAAAAAGGTAGGATCTGGTCGGCCTGAGAAAAGAAGTACTGTTACTTTTAATCCTTTTTTATTGTTCTCATTATCTGCAGGAGCTTCTTTGAGGTTACATAACAGTATGCTCAAAGTAATGATAAAAAATAATATATAAAAGATTTTTTTCATTTCTAAATGTATTAGCATAATTTCGCCTCCTTACAAATATTTTCTTAATTGATGTTCTCGTGGCCCTGTCCCTGTATTTCATCAGAACAGCAACATAGATAGCCACAAAAGTCGGTATAGCACAACCAGTCACCGCATCTGTCTGCAGTCTCGGGGTTTGAGATAGGGTTGCCAGAGTTGTCCAAGTTGGTTGCTTGTGTTGCACCTGGTTTATGAGACCACATTCCACCCCTGTCCAGACGATACCAGTGATAATCCACACCAGGGTCTACAAAAAGGGCAATTTTTGCCTTCCCATCAGGACAGTTTCCAGAGGCTGGCAGAGGTACAAGTCCATCAGCAATAGCTGCATTATACACTTCAGTACATGTAAGGTTACTGTACATTGCACCTGCAGCCCTGCCGGGTTGTGCATATGTATCTGTTCTCTTGTTGTTTGCATAATTATAACAGTTGTTGTTATGTTGTATAGTTCCACCATCATTCCAATAAGACGGGTTATAAGGCGGGATACCACACTTCTGTGGTGCACGAGCCTGAACGTTGTACACAGTTCCAGTTGTCTCTTTTACCTTTGCTGTAACAAATCCTGGTGGTTTTGTAGAAACAAGTCCAAAGAAGTATGTGCTTTGTCCATCACCTGGACGTCCGCCAGCACAGACAGGAGAACTAAAGGTAAAAGTGATTTCATTACCTATTTTGTCTGCTGATGCAAGTCCTATGCTTCCAAGCCCTCCAGAAGTAATAACAAATACCTGATCTGAGGAACCATCTCCATCATAATCGAGGGTACTGACTACAGGACCAAATTCTATTATCATTGAACTAATGCAGGGTATGTAGGTGATACCTACAGCATTACGCAAATCAATTCGATATTCATAGCCGTATAGTCCATTTGCTGGAGAGCCGGGTTTACCTACAAATGTCCTGCTTTGGAGAAAATTGGTTCCTTCTGCTGGAATAGGGATAGGAGCTGAGGAGTCAGTTACTGTAATTCTACATGAAGGATCAAAAACGCAGTTTATGTCTGGAGCACTTACATTAACAACCTTCAAAGGACAGGCAGCAGTAAAGAGGACCACCAAGACAAGAGCCGACATATACAAATAACTAAACGGTTTTTTGTTCATCATTAGCCCCCTCCTAAGATATTTTAGTTAGTTTTAGATTTGGTTGATAGAGAAACTCAATATAACAACTTTCGAAGAATACACAACCCACTTCTTCTCTCCCTCCAAAACCTATAAGATAAAGAATATCATAAATACAAACTGCTGTCAAGTAAAATTTTATGGTATTGAAAAGTGACTGCATAAAACACTATAATACAAAACTTAAGGCTACTCTTTTTAGCCTTTAATCATGGAGTGGAGGTGTTTATGTTTGAGTCTATTGCATGGGCATTAGGAGCCCAGCCACAGGGAGGTCAACCTGGAGGCGCTCAGGGGCTTTTCATGAGCTTTTTACCTCTGATCATAATCTTTGCCATATTTTACTTTCTCCTTATTAGACCTCAGCAGAAGCGAGCAAAAGAACATCGGCAGATGATCGAGTCTCTGAAGAAGGGTGATAAGGTTATAACTACAGGTGGTATTTATGGTGTGGTAGATTCTGTAGGGGAGAAGACAGTGACACTCAAGATTGCTGAGAATGTAAAAATCAAACTCGGGAAGGCCTACATTGCAGCACTCAGAAGCTCTGCAGAAGAAGATTAATCTTCCTTCCAGGATAGAAAAGCTATACAAGAACGAAAAGGCAAGAATATTTATTGAAGCATCTGATAAATACCTTGAGTGCCTGGGATATACTGAACATGGATTCAGGCACTCAAGGATTGTCTCAAACAGTGCATATAGGATTCTAAAAAATCTGGCATATCCAGAAGAGACGGCCATCCTGGCAGCTGCAGCCGGTTATCTACACGATATTGGTAACATGCTGGGGAGAGAGATGCATCATAAGATGGGGGCTGTGCTTGCAAAAGAGATTCTCCAGGAAGTGGGATTCAGTATAGAAGAGAGCCTCAAGGTGATGACTGCCATTGTTGTGCATGAGGAGAACCAGGGAGCTATTCCCGATGAGGTGGCTGCATCAGTGGTGATTGCTGACAAATCTGATGTGCACAGGAGCAGGGTGAGAAATCCGAGTATGGTTACAGAAGATATCCATGACAGAGTAAATTATGCAGCCACAGAGTCTGAACTAACAGTAAGGTCTGATGAGAGAAAGATTGTTCTTTCCCTTATCATAGATACACGTATATCACCTGTTATCGAATATTTTGAAATATTTCTTCAAAGAATGATAGCCTGTCGTAAGGCTGCTGCAGTACTCAATGCAGAATTCAATCTCTATATAAATAATACAAGAATGGCTTGAGGAGGTACAATGAAAAGGCTCAGGTGGAAGATTGCTCTAATTGTGGGTACTCTCATACTTGCATTTATATTCTTCCTCCCCAATACCCCTCTTTTTAAGTATATGCCCCAGTGGTGGAAGGAGAATATGCCTAACAGGGGCATAGCCCTTGGTCTCGATCTACAGGGAGGAGTGCATCTGGTCTTTGAGGTTGAAGGTGAAAGGGCTGTGGAGATTACCACTGAAAGGATTGCGCAGAGGATAAAGGACATTTTAGAAAAGAGGAAACTGCAAGCTACTGTAAAAGTTGAGGGCCTTGATATAAAAATCACTCCTGTAGAGGATAAAATCCGGAAAGCTGTAATTGACGCATTCCCGACCTTGGAGCAGGTCTCAAGTGCTGATGCCCTTATTTTCAGACTTTCTGACAGTGAGATAAGACGGATAAAGAACAATGCAGTGGATCAGGCTTTGGAGACAATCCGAAACAGAGTTGATCAATTTGGGGTAGCAGAACCGATCATACATCGCCAAGGTACAAATGAGATAGTAGTGCAACTGCCAGGATACAAAGACCCAAAAAGGGCTGTTGAGCTGATAGGCAAGACTGCCCAGCTTGAGTTCAGATTGGTTGATGATGAATCTCCTGTAGCAGCAGAATTGCCGCCATATATAAAGCCTGGTGAAGAGGAAGAATTCCTTGAAAGATTCAAAGACAAGATACCTGAAGATGACATTATCCTGTTTCAGAGAATTGTGGACCCAGAGACAGGTGAGGTGAGAAAAAGACCTTTCTTACTAAAAAAGGAGGTTCTTCTTACAGGTGATCTTCTTTCTGAAGCAAGGGTTGCTATAGATCAAAGGTTCAATGAGCCATATGTGTCTCTTACTTTTAACAGTGCAGGGGCAAAGATATTTGAAGAGGTGACAGCAAAATATGTTCAGAAAAGGCTTGCCATTGTCCTGGATGGCAATGTCTACTCCGCCCCTGTGATAAGGGAGAGGATAGCTGGTGGTAATGCCCAGATTACAGGTCTTTTTACCTTAGAGGAGGCAAAAGATCTTGCAATAGTTCTGAGGGCAGGTGCTCTTCCTGCACCAGTAAAACTCCTTCAGAATGTGACGGTGGGTCCTTCTCTTGGTAGAGACTCTATTGAAGCAGGCAAAAGGGCAGGTATCATAGCAGTGATACTCGTTGTAGGATTTATGATTTTTTATTATAAACTGTCAGGTGTGATCGCAGACCTTGCAATGGTATTCAATGTGATACTACTTCTTGGGGCAATGGCATTTCTCAATGCAACTCTCACAATGCCAGGCATAGCAGGGATCATCCTTGCTGTGGGGATGGCAGTGGACTCCAATGTCCTGATGTTTGAAAGAATGAGAGAGGAACTAAGGGCTGGAAAGACGCCAAGAGCAGCTGTAGAATCAGGCTATAGTAAGGCATTTGTGACCATAGTGGATTCTCATGTGACCACACTGATCACTGCCGCTGTGTTATTCCAATTTGGTACAGGTCCTATCAAAGGCTTTGCAGTAACCCTCAGCCTTGGTGTTGCCATAAACCTCTTTACCGCTTTAGTGGGAACGAAGACCGCCTTCGACATAATTCTTTCAAGAAGGGAGGTTAAGAAGCTGAGCATATGATTGAGATAGTAAGAAAAACACAGATCGATTTCATGAAGTTTAGAAAATTCGCCTTAGTCATATCTGGCATACTGGTGATACTGGGTATTATCGCAATTGTTCAGGTGGCAAATGGTACAGCCAACTTAGGGATTGATTTTGCCGGTGGTACTGCAGTGCTTCTAAAATTCCAGAAACCTGTGACACTCCAGGAGGTCCGCTCTGTTCTGGAGAAGGGAGGGATAAAGGATTTTGATCTTCAGGATTTCCCTACAGTCAACAAAGTCCTGATAAGGATCAAGAAAAAGGAAGAGACCTTAGGGAAACTCTCAGAAAAGATCATTAACACCCTCCGTGAGGGTATGAAGGATAATCCCATCACAGTGGACTCTACCACAGAGATAGGGCCTAAGGTAGGTGCAAAGCTTCGTAGAGATGCAATGTGGGCGATAATTGCAGCTACAATTGGTATCTTGATATATATAGCCTGGAGGTTTCAATTCCGTTTCAGCATAGGGGCTACTGCTGCCACATTCCATGATGTTCTTGCAGTTCTTGGACTATTTAATATAATGGGTAGAGAGATTAACCTTATACTTGTGAGTGCCCTCTTAACTATTGCGGGTTACTCACTTACTGATACAGTTGTTGTTTTTGACCGTATAAGGGAGAATCTCAGATTTGTGAGGAGAGAGACACTGGAGAAGGTGATAAACAGGAGTATAAATGAGGTTCTCTCAAGAACATTGATCACCTCAATTACCACACTGCTTGCTGCAGGGGCTCTCTTTTTCTTTGGAGGAGAAGTGATACATGACTTTGCCCTTGCAATGATGCTTGGTATTATTGTAGGGACCTACTCATCTGTATTTGTGGCAAGCCCGATTGTGTTACTTTTCAAGGGCAAAGGCCCTCTTACAAAGAAATAACAGGAGTTTTAAGTGCCTCATAGAAGGTGGTTCGTTCAAAGAACAAATGAGAGCTATTTAAGATATTTAGCATCTACTGCATCAGTTTCAGAGGCATTTGCACAGGTATTGATTAACAGGGGAATTAAGACTCCTGAGGCTGTGAGGGCCTTTCTTGATCCAACCCTGAATAGACTCGAAGACCCCCAAGAGATCCCCAATCTGAAAAGGGCATGTGAGGTTATCTCCTCTGCAATAAAGGCAGGCAAAAGGATTCTTGTTCATGGTGATTATGATACTGATGGCCTTACTGCTACTGCTATTATGGTTAGTGCCATAAGTCATCTCGGAGGGGATGTGGTCTATTTTATTCCAGACAGGTTTGAGCACGGATATGGATTTAATCCTCCAGGTGTGGAATATGCCACTGAGGTTGGGGCATCAGTTATTGTTACTGTGGACTGTGGGATTACGTCCCATGAGACTGTTAAGAGGGCAAAAGAGAGAGGGATATCCGTAGTAATTACAGACCATCATGAACCTATGAGAGACAGTGAGATGGGGCCTCTTGTGCCAGAGGCGGATGCAGTAGTGAATCCCTTGCTCCGTAATACTGCTAATCCAGAACCCAATATTTCAGGAGCTACAGTGGCTATAAAAGTGGCTATTGCCTTAGCAGGAGTAGAGTACTCACAGAGACTCCTTGATCTTGCCTGTCTTGGCACTGTGGCAGACCTTGTTCCTCTCATAGGTGACAATAGGATTATTACAAAGGAGGGGCTTAGACTAATAAATGAGTCTCCCAGGACCGGTATAAAGGCCCTTAAGGAGGTTTCTTCAGTTAAGCAGGTAACTGCTGGGTTGCTTTCTTTTACCCTTATACCAAGGCTTAATGCCTCAGGCAGAATGGACAATGCAAACAGAGTGATAAGACTTCTTCTTACTGATAGCTACAATGAGGCTATAGAGTTAGCTGAATATCTATCCACCATAAACACCAGAAGACAGAGGGTAGAAGAGGAGGTGATGGAAGAGGCTGTGGAGATGGTGAAGCGGAAGGGGTTTGATAGGTGTATTGTAGTGGCCTCAGAGGGATGGCATGAGGGTGTGGTTGGTATAGTTGCTTCAAGGCTGACGGATATGTTTTATCGTCCAGCTTTTGTATTCAATATTGAAGGAGATATGGCGAAAGGTTCTGCCAGAAGCATACCTCCTTTTGATCTTTACAGGGGACTCTCAAGATGCAGGGATCTTTTGATCGCCTTTGGTGGTCATAAACAGGCTGCAGGACTGAGGCTGAAGGTCTCGGATATTGAGGCTTTTGAGAGTAGAATGAATCAGATAATTACAGAGGCTGTTCCAGAGGAGGAGCTTGTGCCACTGTTGAAGATTGATGCCTCTGTACGTCTCAGAGAGGTAACCCTTTCTCTGGTGAATGAGCTGACTCGTATGGAACCCTTTGGTTATGGCAATCCAGAGCCTCTTCTTGGTACAAAAGGGATTGAGGCAGTAAACCCCAGGATTGTGGGCAAGAATCATCTTAAAATGTTTCTAAAGGAGAATGCCCTTGTGCTTGATGCCATTGGTTTTGATATGGGAGACAGAATAGGTCTCTTAGAGGATTGCTCTCTCGTGGATGCGGTCTATACGCCCCAGATAAATGATTGGGAGGGGAATAGAACCCTACAGTTGAAACTCCATGCCATTAGACAGACAAGGGACAACTCAGAATGAAATTCTCCGAACCTCACAATGCAAGGAGAAGTTTTTGAAAGCCGGACCTTCGGTAAGGAGCATTGTAAAAGATGTCAGACCTCTTTAAGCTCCTTTTAACACTTGCTATTATCCTTCTGCTTCTGCGCAGACGATGGAATGTGGGATATGTCCTGCTGGCCTCTGCAGGGGTAGTCTGTATTCTCTATTTAGTACCTCTCAAGGGATTATTTGATATTCTGAGAAGAACAATCACAAATGAGATAACTTACAAACTTCTTATTGCCCTTACCTCCATAAGGGCTTTTGAGTTGATACTTCGGCAGAGAAAGATACTTGAAGGGATGATGGATGCGATGAAAGGATTTCTTAAAAACAAGAGGGCAGTGATAGTCTCAATGCCTCTTCTAATAGGGATGCTCCCTTCTGTTGGGGGTGCCTATTTCTCTGCGCCCATGGTTGATGAGGCGACTAAAGGACTGCAGATGAGCCCTGAGGAGAAGGCCTTTGCCAATTACTGGTATAGACATCCTTGGGAGTTTGTCCTGCCTCTTTATCCTGGAATCATTCTCGCCTCTGCAATAACCTCAATTGAGTTAAGAACATTTATCTTTATTAATCTTCCCTATGCCTTGTTGATGTTTTTATCGGGTTTTCTCTTCTTAGGGAATGCAAAAGGGCGTTTCATATCTAAAAAAAGAGATTCAAGAAAGGGACTCTTTAACTTTCTTCCCATATTACTACTTCTCTGTCTGGTAATGGTAACACATATTGAGCTCCATTATGCTCTGCTATTGATGGTTATCCTAATGTTGTTCTACTACAGATACTCCCTTAAGGATACTCTAAGGGTTATAAGACATGGTCTCTCGAAGGATGTTATTGTGCTAATTGTGGGGGTAATGCTCTTCAAGGAGACACTTGAAGTCTCTGGTGCTGTAGGAAGATTGAGCCAATTCTTTACAGAGAATCAGATACCCCTTCTTCCTGTGGTCTTTTTCCTTCCCTTTTTGACGGGTGTCCTCACAGGCATAACAGTAGGGTTTGTAGGAAGCACCTTCCCTTTGATACTGTCTCTTACAGGTCCTGTAGCATCATACTTTACATTTGCATTTGCATCAGGATTTGTGGGAGTGCTTCTTTCACCTGTGCATGTATGCCTCATACTCACAAGGGAGTATTTTAAGGCAGATATGCTCGGTGTTTACCGTCGTATGTTTCCACTATGTATTGGAATTTTGATAATAGCCATTGTTGAATTCTTTCTTTTGGAGTAGAGTCCAAAACCAAAATGAAGTTATATGGTAAAATTTTATTGTGTTAATTTAGTCTCGATACAGTACAGTTTTTAGATATTCATATCTGTAGGTACAAGAAACTGTACTATGGTTAGAAAGTGGGGGTTTGTTATTAATCCTGCTGCTGGTGGAGGGCGAGGGGAAGAGACTGCCCCTGAGGTTTACAGGCAGGTTCAGAGGTTAGGGATAAAGGCTGAGATTGTGAAGACCTCTAAGCCCCGGCATGCTGAGCTCCTTTCTGCCATGCTGGCAGAGGGAGGCTGTAATCCTGTGGTGGCTGTTGGAGGAGACGGTACTATTAATGAGGTTGTTAACGGGATAGTGAATAAGGGTGTTACTCTGGGAGTGGTTCCAGCAGGCAGTGGAAACGACTTTATTCACCTTCTGGGATTTCCAGAAAACTATACTGACCAGCACTGGCAGGTCCTTACTCGTGCAGAAACGCGTAGGATAGACATTGGTGTCTGCAATGGCAGGTATTTTATCAATGGTATGGGATTTGGCTTTGATGCCCATATTGCCTCCGAGGTGGCAAGAGGCAGAAGCCGTAGGTCCTACATGCTCAGCGTCCTGAAGAACCTCTTCCTCTACCGTGCACCTGAGGTAGTCTCAACTGTGGATGGCTCAACTGAAAGACGGAGATGCTTTCTGAAGACCATAGGTATTGGACGAAGATTTGGGGGCGGATTTCTGCTCACGGCAAAGGCCCTGCCAGATGATGGTCTCTTTGATATATGTACAGCAGATGAACTGCCACTGCTGCATAGACTCAGGCTCTTGTTAAAGGTACGTCGAGGCACCCATGTTGATTGCAAAGGGGTGAAGTATTACAGGGTGGCTTCCTCTATAACCCTGCAATGCAATACCGAGATGCCCTACCATCTCGACGGAGAGGTCCTTTTTGCTCACAGGTTTGAAATACAAATTTTACCTTCTGCAATTGATGTCATAATAAATCCCTTTGGTAGACATTGTTTTAGTTAATCTGGTTTTATTGTCCTCTTTGTGTGCAGTTATTACAACAATCCTATCCTAAACAGACTTTATGTCTACTCACTTTGGGACATTCTGTTCATCTAATTAATAAAGGAGTTATGTGAAATTTATTATAGATTAGGTAGAATAAAATAGAAACCTTAAAATATAAGGAGATTATAATGAATGGGGTTGAAATAAAGAAGTTTCTACTAAACAGATGGGGTCTCTGTATAATTTTTGTTTTCAGTGTCTTTATTTCTATTCATGCTGCTGATGCTTCAGAGGTTCTTAAATATGACCTCAAGTGGCTTGGGATTAAGGCAGGCACTGCAGAGCTGAGTTTTATAGATGAAGGCACTAAGGTCAGAATCATCTCAGAGGCACGGTCAGCACCATGGGTCTCTCTATTCTATAAGGTTGAAGATCGGGCTGAGAGTGTAGTAAAAAGGGCTGAAACAGGCATCCTTATTGCAGATCGTTATAGAATAAAGATACGTGAAGGCAGACACAGACGTGATAAAGAGGTGGTCTTTTTCCCAGAAGAGAAAAAAGCCAAGTATATTGATCACCTTAACAAAGAAGAGAGGCTCTTTGAAGTGCCAGAAGGTGTGCTTGATCCTCTGGCAGGTTTTCTGGCTTTAAGACACAAAGAGATAAAGGAAGGTCCTCTATGGATAGAGATCTTTGATAGTAAAAAGGTATGGAAGGTTAAGGTAAATGTGGTTGGCAGAAAGGTTGTTAAGACAAAGGCAGGAAAGTTTAATACAGTGGTTGTGAAGCCAGAGCTTCATTCAGAGGGAATATTTAATAAAAAGGGAGATGTGTATATATATCTCACTGATGATGAGAGACATATTCCTGTGCTTCTTAAGACAGAAATAGTAGTGGGTTATGTAGTGGCAGAACTGGTACATATATCAGATATCTCACAACAGCAATGAGTATAACAAGAAAGATACTCATAGTTGAAGATGAACCAGATATTGTAAGGCTTGTGGAGTATAACTTAAGGAGAGCTGGCTTCAGCACAGAAAGTGCTAACACGGGGGTCGATGCCTTGAAAAAGCTTAGAACGAAACACTATGACCTTATAATACTTGATCTTATGTTGCCAGAAATGGATGGATTTGAACTATGTAGAATAGTTAAGAATGATAGAACTATATCAGTAATCCCAATAATAATGTTGACTGCCAGGGGTGAAGAGGTGGACAGAATACTGGGGCTGGAACTTGGTGCAGATGACTATATCACAAAACCTTTTAGTCCAAGAGAGCTTGTTGCAAGGGTAAAGGCTATTCTCAGAAGGGTAGAAAAGGGATATTCTTCATCAGAACCTGAAGAGGTTATAAGAAAAGGAGACCTTGAAATATATACTTCAAAATTCAAGGTATATAAGAGGGGACTTCCCTTAGAGGTTAGTGTAAGAGAGTTCAGGCTGCTTCTTCATCTTGCAACCCATCCAGGAAGGGTCTTTACCAGAGAGAGGTTGCTTGATGAGGTATGGGGTGATGAGGTATATGTAGAGCCCAGAACTGTTGATGTTCATATAAGAAGACTCAGGGAGAAGATAGAGGACAATCCTTCTTCCCCCCGATACATATTAACTAAAAGAGGCGCAGGATATTACTTTACAGAGGAGGAATAACCTTTCCACAAAGCAGAGTAAAGCTCTATGGCTAAGTTTGAGTTCTTTTTAATAATTATATTGCTTATTACCCTTGTGTGTGTTGTATACAGGTCTGTATACCTTGTACAGGGATTAAGAGAGATTGAGGAGTTGATCAGGGCATTCCTTAAGGGAGATCTGAGAAAGAGGCTTTATCTGGAAAGAAAGGATTCTGTAGCAGACATTGCAAGGCTTCTTAATGCCCTTGCTGAAGTATATGAGAATAAGATTTTTGAGGCAAATCTTCAGAGAGAAAGGCTCTTCTCCATACTAAGAAGCCTTCCAGATGCGATTGCCCTTGTAGGTAATGATGAAAAGATAGAGGTGATTAATCCTGCCTTTGAGAGTTTTGTAGGGCTCGAAAAAGAGAGTATACTCGGTAGAAGGCTGAATGAGTTAATCAGAGCCCCAGAGGTCTTCAACTCTATAGATAAGGTGACAAAAACCAAAAACCTACAGAGGGCAGAAATATATAGGGATGACCAGCAGAGATACTATGAGACTATAGTCTGTCCTGTCCAGCAGGAGGGATGGAATCCCTTGGTGCCCGCAATGGTGGTGATATTCAGAGATATAACAGAGATCAAGAAGACAGACGAGATGCGTAGAGAGTTTGTTGCAAATGTATCTCATGAGCTGAAAACGCCTATAACCACTATTAAGGGTTATACTGAGACATTGCTGGATGGGGCATTAGACAACAGAGAGGATGCAATGGAGTTTCTTCAGACAATACTGGGTCATACAGAAAGGATGGAGAGGCTTATCAGAGATTTAATTAGTCTTTCACGGATTGAGTCTGGTGCCATGAGACTTCAGAAACAGAATGTATTGTTAAGGAGACTGATAGAAGAGGTGTGTGAAACCTTCAGAGATGTTGCAAAGAGAAAGGGTCTGTATTTCAGATATGAAGTACTTCCTCCTGATCTGACTGTCAAGGCTGATTATCTCCGCCTGAGCCAGATACTGCATAATCTTATTGACAATGCAATTAAGTTTACTGAAAAAGGCGGAGTTGTGGTACAGGCAGAGCAGAGAGAAGAGACGGTACTGTTGAATGTAATAGATACAGGAATCGGTATTCCTGCAAGGGCTATCCCGAGACTTGGAGAGAGGTTCTTCCGGGTTGATCCTTCACGCTCAAGAGCCCTTGGAGGTACAGGGCTTGGACTGGCGATTGTAAAACATCTTATAAAAGCCCACGGCTGGCAGATGGAGTTTGTGAGTGAGGAAGGCAGAGGTACTGTTGTAAAAATTATGATTAGAGATGTTAAAAAAGTTTAATCCTTCTGTAACAATCCTGTAACATTCCTCTGATATCATAAATATTAAGAAAAAGTAAGAAGAGGAGGTGGAAGAGAAGACAGTAAGTTTGTAGAATTACTTAAATCTTAAGGAGGAAGATGCGATGAAGAGAATCTTGAGTTTAGTTTTTGTGATAGTAGTTCTATTTTCTGTGGGTTTTGTTTATGCAGCCGAAACACTCAATGGTGCAGGAGCCACCTTCCCCTATCCTGTCTACTCTGCCTGGGCTTATGAATACTATAAACAGACAGGTGTGCGGTTGAATTATCAGTCTATTGGTTCAGGAGGAGGGGTTAGACAGATTATAAACAGGACAGTAGATTTCGGTGCATCAGATGCTCCTCTTAAGCCTGAAAGGCTACAGAAGGAGAAGCTTCTTCAGTTTCCCACAGTGATTGGTGGGGTTGTCTTGATCGTTAATATCCCAAAGGTGAAACCTGCAGAGCTTAGGCTCGATGCTGAGGCAGTATGTAAGATATTTCTTGGACAGATTAACACATGGGATGATAAGAAGATAAAGGAACTCAATCCTTCTATTAAACTCCCCAACAAAAAAGTCACTGTAATCCACAGGTCTGATGGTTCAGGTACAACAGCAATATTTACCACCTACCTCAGCGATGCCTGTGCTGCCTGGAAAGAGAAGGTAGGCGCTGGTAAGGCTGTGAAATGGCCTGTAGGTATCGGGGCGAAGGGTAATGAAGGAGTGGCCAACTACGTAAAAAGAGTAAAATACTCTATTGGTTATGTTGAGTTTGCCTATGCAAAGCAGAATAGACTCACATATACATTGCTTAAAAATCCTGCTGGCAACTTTGTAGAGCCCAAATTTGAGACCTTTCAGGATGCCGCAGCATCTGGAAGTTTTGATCCAGACAAGCACTTCTACCTATGGTTAACCAATGCACCTGGTAAGAAGGCCTGGCCTATTTCAGGGGCAACATTTATACTGCTTGCAAAGGAGAAGAGAGACTCTAATATAAAAACTGTCAGATTTTTCGACTGGGCATTCAAGAATGGAGATGAGATTGCAGAGAGATTGATCTATGTGCCTCTGCCAGAACCTTTGAAAGAGAAAGTGAGGGGTTACTGGAGAAGATATGGTATATATTAGTATAATGGTCAGTGCTGCCTCTTAAGGTTTAAGGATGGAGGAATAGTTGCCTGGATTTCTGAAGAGAGACCCCTTAGATTTTCTATTTTCTCTCATAACAGCTGTTGCCTCACTGTCGGTTATTGTGTTAATAGGGGGTATCCTCTATGTGCTTGTATCAGAGTCTTCACTGTCAATAAAAAAGTTCGGTATATTACAGTTTATACTCTCCACAGAGTGGGACCCTGTGAGAGAGGTGTTTGGTGCTGCAAGTACCCTGTTTGGTACCCTTGTAACTACTGTCCTTTCTCTCCTTTTTGCTGTACCGGTTGCTGTAGGCATCGCTATATTTATAACAGAGATTGCCCCCAATCCTCTTAAAGGTCCCATAGGCACAGCAGTTGAGCTCCTTGCTGCTATTCCAAGTATCATTTATGGAATGTGGGGGCTTTTTACACTGGCTCCTATAATGGCTAATTATATTGAGCCAGCCTTACAGTCTACTGTGGGGAGGATGCCTATTGTAGGAAGACTCTTTGAGGGCACCCCAATGGGAATAGATCTTTTAACAGCAAGTGTTATTCTCAGCATAATGATAATTCCCTTCACTGCCAGTATTGCCAGAGACGCCTTTAACCTTACTCCATCCATAGTGAAGGAGTCTGCATATGCGGTCGGGGCTACCAAATGGGAGGTAATAAAGGATGTGGTTCTTCCTTATTCAAAGCTGGGGGTGTTTGGTGGAGTGGTTCTGTCTCTTGGAAGGGCCCTTGGTGAGACCATGGCTGTAGCATTTGTTCTTGGTAATAAACACCAGATAACAGGCTCATTGCTTGATGCTGCAGCCACAATAACAGTAAGCCTTGCAAATGAATTCACAGAGGCAGACAGTGATATTTATCTTTCTTCTCTATACTATCTTGCCCTTATACTCTTTCTGCTGAGTTTTGTAACACTCGCCATATCAAAGTTATTCCTCCTTAAAGCAGAGAGGAGGTATTCCAGATGAGGATATATCGTAGAAGGAAAATGGAAAATCTCTTTGCCCTTGTATTAAGTACTATTGCAGCATTTATAGGCCTCTTTTGGCTAATATTCATCCTTGCAGATGTACTTGTGCATGGATTAAAGGGGCTTAATCTATCGCTTTTTCTTCAGGACCCGGCTCCTCCAGGCATAGAAGGAGGTGGTCTTAGAAATGCCTTTGTGGGACAGCTTTTAATAACTTTTTTTGCCACACTCATGGGAGTGCCACTTGGTGTGTTGGGTGGAACCTTCCTTGCTGAATATGCCCGTGGCAGGAAGTTTGCGAGAGTTATAAGTATACTATCTGATATTATGGTGAGTGTCCCTTCAATTGTGATAGGGACATTCATTTATGCCCTGTTGGTCAAGCCAGTGGGACACTTCAATGGATGGGCAGGTGCAGTGGCTCTGGCGATTATCATGATACCCGTGGTACTAAGGACTACTGAAGATATGCTATCCCTTGTGCCTTGGACACTCAGGGAGGCTGCCTTTGCGCTCGGTGCCCCTTATTATAAGGTGATTATACAGGTGGTCTACAGAGGAGCAGCTACAGGCATCCTCACAGGAGTGCTCCTTTCAATAGCCCGTGTTGCAGGAGAGACTGCACCCCTTCTGTTTACATCCTTCAATAATTCTTTCTTCTCCATCAATATGAATGAGCCTATGGCATCACTGACTGTTACCATATTTCAGTATGCAATGGGTCCATATGAGTCATGGCATGTGCAGGCTTGGGCTGCCTCTTTGGTGATAACCTTATTTATACTTTTTATTACAATACTTGGTAGAGTCTTGATCAGATGGAGGTATGGAAAAAGATGAGAGAGATAGAGGTTGAGGTGAAGGGCCTAAATTTTTATTATTCCGGAAGAGTGCATGCACTTAAGAATATAAATTTAAAGGTTTATAAAAATAGCGTGACAGCCCTTATAGGTCCTTCAGGGTGTGGGAAAACAACCCTTCTTAGATGCTTCAATCGTATGCATGACCTTTACCCAGACAATAAATATGAAGGAGAGATAATATTTAAAGGAAAGAATATTCTCTCCAAGGAAGTTGACCCTATTGACCTTAGAAGCAGGATAGGCATGGTTTTCCAGAAGCCAACCCCATTCCCAATGAGTATTTTTGATAACATAGCCTATGGGCTAAAATTGAGAGGAATAAAAAAGAGGACAGAGCTTTCAGAAAGGGTGGAGAAGGCATTGAGACATGCAGTGCTATGGGATGAAGTGAAGGATAAACTCCATACAAGTGCCTATGATCTGTCTGGAGGACAACAACAACGCCTTGTTATAGCCAGGGCACTTGCTGTAGAGCCAGAGGTGTTGCTTTTTGATGAGCCTACCTCTGCCCTTGATCCTATATCCACAGCAAAAATAGAAGAGCTGATAGTAGAATTAAAAAAAGATGTGACAATTGTTATAGTTACTCATAATATGCAACAGGCAGCAAGGATCTCGGACTGGACAGGCTTCCTCATGCTCGGTGAGTTGATAGAATATGACAGAACTGATAAAATCTTTACAAGTCCCTCAAAGAAGCTCACAGAAGATTACATTACAGGGAGGTTTGGCTGATGCCTGTAAGAGAAGAAGAGATGCGCAACTTGAAGAATATGCTTCTTAAGATGGCCTCGCTCGTGGAGCAGTCAATCAAAAATTCAGTAAGAAGCCTTACTGAAAGAGACTCAAAACTTGCCCATAGAGTGATCAACGAGGATCAGATTATAAATACATATGATGTAAGGATTGACGAGGAATGCATAAGGCTTCTTGCACTAAAACAACCTATGGGCAGAGACCTCAGGTTTATAACCACTGCCATGAAGATCACCACTGACCTTGAAAGGATTGCAGACAATGCGGTCAACATAGCAGAAAGGGCACTGGAACTGAACGAGGAGCCGCTGCTGAAGCCCTACATAGACATTCCGAGGATGCGAGAGGTTGCCCAGGGTATGGTGAGGGATGCTATAAACGCCTTTGTTGAGGAAGACAAACACCTTGCAATGGATGTGATAATGAGGGATGATGAGGTGGACGACCTTAATGAGATGGTACTGCAGGAGTTGATGTTCATCATGACCCAGGACCCAAGTACGGTCTCAAGGGCCATGAAGATCAGCTATGTCTCAAAATACTTAGAGAGGATCGGAGACCATGCCACCAATATTGCTGAGATGGTTATCTACATGGTGGAGGGCAAGATCATAAGACACATGCTGCCTGAGGAGATAGACCTGTAATGCCGTCACTGAGGATCTTCAGAGAGATTCTCGATTATGAGAGACACCTGAACCCAGAACAACTACAGGTGGTGATGTATCCTGGAGGCCCGATGCTTGTGCTTGCAGGTGCTGGCACTGGTAAGACGAGGACCCTCACATATCGGGTTGCAAGGCTTGTAGAGAGGGGAGTACCGAAGCAGAATATTCTACTTCTCACATTCACAAACCGGGCTGCAAGGGAGATGCTTCACAGGGTTGAGGTGCTTCTCGGAGAGGACCTGAGGGGACTCTGGGGAGGTACATTCCACCACATAGGACATCTCATATTGAGAAGACACGCAGGGCTTTTGGGCTACCGAGAGGGTTTCTCAATAATTGACAGGGAGGACCAGAAAGAACTTCTTGAGACATGTATCAGTGAGGTGTCGGCAGAGGAGAGGCTTCATCCAAGGGGAGCTGTTCTTGCAGAGATTGTCAGCATCAAAAACAGCCTGTCTGCGGATGTAGAGGAACTGATTGAATTAAGGTATCCGCAGTTTGCAGACACCTTATCAGAGATAAAGCAGGCGATTGTACTGTATGAGGTGAAGAAAAGGAGACAGAATCTGATGGACTTTGATGATCTTCTTATCAATACAATCAGACTACTCAGTGAGCATGACGAGTTACGGGAGTTTTATGCTACAAGGTTTGAGCATATACTCGTGGATGAGTACCAGGATACAAATCTCCTACAGGTGAAAATGACTGATATGTTGGCATCAGTACACCGGAATCTTATGGTTGTTGGAGATGATGCCCAGTCTATATACTCCTTCAGGGGCGCTGATGTGAGAAATATACTCAACTTTCCTGAAAGGTATCCTGATGCCACCATATTCAAACTCACAACCAACTACCGTAGCACCCCAGATATACTCGCTCTCTCAAACGGGAGTATTATCCATAACAGGATGCAATTTCATAAAGAACTAACCACTGTTAAGCCCCCTGGCAGACGGCCAGTGGTCATTTCCGTCCGTGATCTACTTCAACAGGCAGAGACAGTGGCAAACCTTATTGAGAGGTTTCTGGCAGAGGGGGTATCTGCAGCAGAGATTGCAGTGCTTTACAGGTCTCATTATCAGTCCATGGAAGTACAAATAGAGCTTCAGAGAAGGGGGATCCCCTTTGAGGTCAGATCTGGGCTGAGATTTTTTGAGCAGGCACATATCAAGGACATTCTCTCCTATCTTAGAATACTCAATAATCCTTATGATGAGCTGAGCTGGAAGAGGTTGCTAAAGATGATTCCAGGAGTAGGACAGGTGACTGCAAACAGGCTCTGGGAGGTCATCTCTGAGCAGAGTGACCCTTTCCAGAGTCTGAGGTGCTCTGGACACATGGTTCAGAAGAGGGCAAGAGAGCCCTTTGGGGTCTTCGTCTCTCTCGTTGACGAAATCCTGAAACTTCCGTATCAGCAGAAACCAGAGGAGGTGCTACAGTATGTTCTTGAGCGGGGTTATAGGGATTATCTATTCAATACCTATCCTAATGCAGAAAGCCGTTATGAGGATATCCTGCAGCTTATACGGTATACACAACACTACATGCCAGAAAGTATTCCTCCCCACAGCAAACTTGAACTGCTGCTGAGTGATTTGAGCCTCGAGAGAGTGGATACAGAAGGTGAAGACCGCTCAACAGGTGTGACCCTCTCCTCAGTCCATCAGGCAAAGGGTCTTGAATGGGAGAGGGTTATCTTGATTGGACTTAATGACGGGAGATTCCCGTCAAAGAAGGCACTCTTTACAGAAGGTGAAGAGGAAGAAAGGAGACTCTTTTATGTAGCCTGTACAAGGGCAAAGGATGAACTCTTTCTTATTTATACAAAGACTGACAATGGCTACCAGCAACTGAAGCCCTCCCGATTCATAACAGAACTGCCTACAAATCTGTATGAGAAGATAGAGGTCTCGGATGAGTATTAGCGGAGCATTAAAAGAGGGGTTCTCAGTAGTAAACCGAAACTGGCAACTGGTACTCGTCAACCTTGCTTTCTCTGTGCTGACAATGATTCTTCTGGGAGTGATGGTGGTTCTGCCACTGGCTTTTGTCTCTGTGATGAAGGGCGTTGACCTGATGTTGCTCAGGGATATACGCTCATTAGAAGACCTTTTCTCATCTGTACCTATTGCGGTCGTACCTGTGTTGACGGTGATTTTTATATATTTCCTTGTAATACTCACAGCAGGCTTTTATATCCTTGCAGGTGCTTTAGGTGTTATCTTCGGGTCAGTAAGAGACCCTGACCAGAGGTTCTCCCTGAAGGGATTCTTTCAGGAGGCTAACAGACTGTTCTGGCCTGTGCTTGGATACTCCGCCCTTGTGGGACTGGTAGGCATAGGTATTCTCATTGGAGGTGGCATTCTTGCAGGGGCATTTTCTGTACTTACAATGTATATTAAAAACATCTCACAGATAGCGGCAGCCGTGGTTGCCTCAATGCTCTGCATTGTTGCTGTGGTTGCCTCTGTGGCAGGATTCTTTTTATTTCTGGCCCTTACTGTGTATGGGACTGTTGCTGTCTGTACAGGTCCATACAGGGGATTCAGTGCCCTTAAAGAAGCTAAGGACTTCCTCATTAAGCATCCTCAGGCATTCTGGTTGTATATCATTGCCACAGGAATTTACTGTGTGGTGGCCTTTCTGCTTGGTCTCATCGGGCTACCCTTCAGATTCATACCCTATGGATTTGTGGTCTATTTTCCGTATCAGGTGTTCGTTACTGCTGTGCAGGGATATGCAGCCTACTGGATTATGGCTGTTGCAGTGGTATATTACTACACAGTAAGAATAAAGGGACCTTCAGAGACTGGAGAGCCTGTTTCTTAATTCAAAGCCTTTTAGGGTCTTAATATCCCTTTTGCCTTTATACTGGATCATCACCTTATGGGAGTCCCCCATTCCGAAAAGGAGTCCCTTTATCTTTAGAATTTCTCTGAGAAACTCCTCAGATTTTCTCAATTCTTCCTCCATCAGCCTCTCAATTCCTAAAGACACGAGGAATGTACCCTGTGGACAGTAACCTATATTCTTTAAACCTATCTCCTCTGCCCAGTCCCTGAGGGCAGTGAAGTTTACATGAGCAGTGATATCCTGTTGACCAATGTTTATATAAGGGTCTTCTTTCACACGGTGTCTTGAGTAACAGAGGAGTGTGCCTCTTGATCTGTCTTCAGAATAGTACTCCTTTGCCGAATATCCATAATCCACAGTGATTATGAAACCCTCTGAAAGAATGTTATAAAGGTTCTCCAGAAACTCCCTTGCCCTCAGGTTCACCTCTGTCCTGTAACCCTGAATGTGTGGGATTGAATAATCTCTTATATACTCTGTAAGCTCTCTGCTGCTGAGAGGACCAAGGGTCTCAGTAAATTTTCCCTCTCTGAGGGCGACATATACCTCTTTAAAGGAGCCCCTGTCAAACTGGATCAGATGCACTGGTAAAGCATCAACCACCTCGTTTGAGATTATACACCCTACTACACTGTCCAGCTTCCTTAGGTCATCTATCCATTGGATGAAGTCTATATATTTATGCAGGAGCTGACGCTGTCTCTCCACCATGTGGGGGTTGCCCTCAACAATGATGTAACTGAAGTCCTTCCAGTTTAGCCTCTCTATGAGATACTCAAGTAGACCCTCTGCCAGATAGCCCATCCCAGGGCCTATCTCTATCAAGACAAACTCCTCTGGCTGTCCCATTAGTTCTTTCATCTCAGAGACCTGTACTCCCATAGTCCACCCAAATATAGGGTGCAGATGACCTGAGGTGTAGTAGTCACCCTCAGGCCCAAAAGGCAGCCTTTCAGTATAATAATAGCCCTTCTCCGGCCAATAGAGTGCCATATCCATAAAGTTCTCAAATGTGATGGGACCTTCTCTCAGAATTCTCTCTTTTATAAATTCTTCAAGCGTTGCAAACATACTACTGAACTCAATGACCTATGTTAAGGTAAAATTTGAGTACTTCTTCACCAAACAGAATACTCACCATACAACCGAGGGCGAGGAAAGGGCCAAAGGGGATCTTTGTCTTTCTACCTTTTTTCTTTATAATCATCAAACCAATTCCCACTATTGAACCCACAAGACTGCCCAGGAATGTGGTCAGAAGTACCCCCTTCCATCCTGTCACTGCCCCAACCATTGCCATCATCTTTATGTCTCCTCCCCCCATACCGCCCTTGCTCAGCACGGCAATAAAGAGATAGAGTCCGAATCCTAAGAGGAGTCCCAGTATTGATTGTGTGGCGCCGAGCGCAGAGATTCTGTTGAAGCTGTCCGGAAGAAAGGAGAGACCTGCTATAAGGCCTATGATGCTACCAGGGATGGTTATTATATCAGGGATAATCTGAAAATCTATATCAACAAAGGTTATCACGATCAGTGCAGACATATAAAGCATAAAGAAGAATCCGGCTGCTGAAGGCCCGTATCGCCATAGCACCACTGCATAGAGAAGTCCATTCAGGAATTCGACAAGTGGATATCTCAGAGATATTCTGGCTCCGCAGTGTCTGCATCTTCCTCTGAGTAGGATAAAACTTATAAGGGGTATATTATCATATGCCTTAATAGGGCTCTGGCAGGCAGGACATCTTGAAGATGGTCGAACTATTGAGTAACCTCGGGGTAGTCTGTAGATGCAGACATTCAGAAAGGAACCTACAACAGTACCAAATACAAAAGCAATAATATATGGCATCAATCCTCCACCCTGCTGATCTCATCCGCCTGGTCCTTTAAGGAGGCTATCTTCTCCTCTGTCCTTTTAAGTTCTTCCAAAAGGCCTTTCAACTCACTATCATTGAAAAGGTTGTCTCCAGTGTAGTCATAGAGTTCTACAACCCTTTTTCCGATCCTCTCAAGGATATCCTTCTTTTTATGGTTCAGTTTGTCCAGTTCGTTCAGTGTCTTAATAAGAGCGAACTCCACCTTCAGTCTCTCTCCAAGGAGAGAGAAGAACCATTGAAGCCTTCTGAGTCCAGCCTTAAACCAGTTTTTAATAGTCAGCAGATTCATAAAATATCCTTTTTATGAAGTTCTAAAAATCTCTATCTTTCCTCTCCAGAACCGTTCAATCATCCTCTTCAGCACCGGCCATCTTTTTATCTGTTCGTCCTCATTCACTATCCTGAATGCCTCCTGTCTTGCCATAGAGAGTATCTTTGTGTGTCTTAGCAGGTCTGCCACTTTGAGGTCAGGCATTCCCGACTGACGGGTGCCGAATAACTCTCCAGGACCCCTTATCCTAAAGTCCTCCTCGGCAATCCTAAATCCATCGTTGTATTTTACCATAACTTCAAGCCTTTTTCTTGCCTCCTCTGTGAGTCTACCATAGGCAACAAGGAAACAGTATGATTGATAAGGGCCTCTGCCAACCCTACCCCTCAGTTGATGCAGTTGTGCAAGCCCGAATCTCTCAGCATGTTCTATAACCATGACAGAGGCATTGGGCACATCCACACCCACCTCAATCACGGTGGTACATACAAGAATATCTATCTCTTTTGCCTTAAAGGCCCTCATCGTATCATCACGCTCTGATGGTTTCATCCTGCCGTGGATGAGCCCTACCCTGAATTCATGGAATATTTTCTCGATCTCCTCCTTCTCGGATACTGCAGACCTTAGCCTTAGTTTTTCTGACTCTTCAATTGTGGGATAGACTATATAGACCTGTCTACCCTTTTTGAGTTCAGAACGGATAATCTTATAGAGAAGCTCTTTCTGGTTATGTCTGAAGAGCTTTGTTACCACAGGTCTTCTGTTTGGTGGCATCTCATCAATCACTGAGTAGTCAAGGTCACCATAAAGGGTGAGGGAGAGGGTTCTCGGTATAGGGGTGGCTGTCATCACAAGGACATCGGGATTCATGCCCTTCTTTCTCAAGGCAGCCCTCTGCAGAACCCCAAAACGGTGCTGTTCATCAATAATGATCAACCCGAGGTTTTTAAACTCCACTCCTTCTTGAAGGAGGGCATGGGTTCCTATTACTATATCCACCTTACCCGAGGCTATCTCATCAAGGGGTCTTTCTTTACGACTGCCTGTAAGAAGTTCACACCTTAGGCCAAGGCTTTCAATAAAAGAACGGATGTTGAGATAGTGCTGTTCAGCCAGTATCTCTGTGGGGGCCATAATTGCTGTTTGAAAACCCGATTCCACCGCTTGGAGCATTGCTACAACAGCAACTATCGTCTTTCCTGAGCCTACATCACCTTGTAGGAGTCTGTTCATCGGGTATGGTCGTCTCATATCAGAAAGTATTTCTTCAATCACCCTCTTCTGTGCATCTGTAAGAGTAAAGGGAATCTCTTGTAGCAGTTCTCTTATAAGGTCTCCTTCTGCGTCAAAGGATATTCCTTTCTCCCTTGCCATCTTCTTCTTTAGGGCTGCAAGACCTGCCTGAAGAAAGAAGAGTTCATCAAAGGCTAAACGGTGGTGATAAGGAGAGTCGCCTCTGTTTAGTAACTCAACCTCCACACCTCCGTTGGGGAAGTGGACATTCTGTACAGCCTCCCTGATGTCTGGAAGATTGTATCTTCTGAGAATATCTTCTGGCATATACTCCTGAAGCTGTTGAGATGCGAAGTTTACGAGATTGTACATTATTGACCTGAGGGTCCTTGTGCTTAGGCCTGATGTGCACCTGTATATGGGGACAATTCTGGAAGAATGGATATTCTCTGTATCGTTGTCCTCAATTATCTCGTACTCAGGTGAATGCATCTCATATCCTACTCCCCAGTAGCTGTTTCTCTTTACTGTTCCACTGAGGACCACTCTGTCGCCCACCTTAAAGACCTTTTTCATATAAGGCTGGTTGAACCACTTCCCTGTTAAAACAGCAGAACCATCAGTTATAACGAGTTCATATATCTTCATCTTGCCCTTTGGTGTCTCTTTCAGTTCAGAAGCTATAACCCTTCCTGTGACTGCCTGAAAGGTGTTGTAGCGGATATCTGCTATCTTCTGTGTAATTCTGCGGTCTTCGTATCTAAAGGGAAGGTAGAATATGGCATCACTCAGGGTGTTTATTCCGAGGCGGGCAAGTAGTTTTGCTCTCTTTGGGCCTATTCCTTTTACATACTGGACAGGGTAGTCTTGAATATCCCTGCTCATTCCTTTTCTGTTTTAAAGACGGTCTCTGCCTCCTGCTGCTTCAGCTTTGCAAATTCTGTTTCACTTATTATATCAATATCCCATCCAGTCAATTTCATTGCAAGCTTTACATTCTGGCCTCTTCTGCCTATGGCCTGAGAGAGTTGCTGATCGCTTACAACCACCATGGCGGTCTTGTCTTCTTCATTCACACCAACCCTGTCCACAACCGCAGGTGTGAGGGCCCTTGCAATGAGAAGTCTTGGATCATCTGTCCAGTGAATTATATCAATTCTCTCTCCTCTCAGCTCTCTCACTATTCCCTGTACCCTTGTTCCCTTCATCCCCACACAGGCACCTACAGGATCTATGGAAGGGTCTGTGCTTATAACAGCTATCTTTGTCCTCTCTCCCGGTTCTCTTGCGATCTTCTTTATCTGGACTATTCCATCCTCTATCTCAGGTACTTCCATCTTGAAGAGTTCTGCAACAAACTCAGGCGCAGTCCTTGTAAGTACTATCTCAGGCCCCTTTGAACTGGCTCTAACCTCCCTTACATATGCCTTTATTGTGTCCCCCATCTTCAGTCTTTCTCCAGGTAGTGTCTCTCTTATGGGCAGAATAGCATCTGTTCTGCCGAGATTTATAAAGTAGATACCTTTCTCCTTTCTTGCCACAGTACCTGTCACAATTTTGCCTACCTTGTCTTTAAATTCATTGTATACAGCAGCCCTTTCAGCCTCCCGGATCTTCTGGAAGATCACCTGTTTGGCAGTCTGGGCAGATATCCTACCAAAGTCTTTCAGCTCCACAGGTATGTTCACAAAGTCTCCTACCTTTGCCTCAGGGTCAATATCTCTCGCCTCTTCAATAGATATTTCCTCTTTTGGGTTCTCTACATTTTCCACCACCCTTTTCCTAAGGGTTATCTTTATTTCACATGTCTCTGGATCGATTCTTAGGTTGACATGTTTCTTTGTACCGATGAGTTTTTTTGCAGCGCTCAGAAGGGCAGACTCCAGTGAAGCAAGGACATCCTCTCTGGAGAGTCCCTTTTCTCTGCAGATCTGTTCAATATAAAAACAGAACTCTTTATTCATCAGAACTCTACCTCTAAATTCGCCTTCTCTATCACTTCAAAGGGTATCCGGATGGTTTTCTTCTTTGTCTGAAGGATTATATCTTCTCCTTCAACTCCTCTGATCCATCCTATCATAAAGGTCTGGTTTTCTATCTTCTCTTTGGTTATAATTCTTGCCATTTTACCAGTGAATCTCTGAAAGTCTTTAATAGACTTCAAAGGTCTGTCAAGCCCTGGTGAGGAGACCTCAAGAGTGTAACTGCCGGGTATAGGGTCTTCTATATCCAGCAGTGCTTCGAGTTGTCTACTTACAAGTTCACAGTCCCGAATACTCACTCCTTCGGGCGAGTCTATAATTACACGGACTGTAAGCCTACCCTTCTGTCCAAGGATTTCTACATCCTCTACCTGTACTGTCATCTTTTCTGTAACCTCTTTTGCCAATCTGAAAACCCTTTCTTTTATAATGTCTCTCTGCATTTTCAAATATCAAAACAAAAGAGTGGAACATCCACTCTTTTGTTTAAAAGTTACAAATTTTAACCTCTTCGGGACTTCAGGTGGATACAGACCCCTTCTCTTCTCTTGCCACCCAACCCCTGTGTTTTAATTTTTTTTGTGCTATTAATACTTTAGCAATTTTTTTTACAAAAGGTCAAATAGTTTTTGAATTTATTGATTTGGGTTGAAAAAAAGGGTATCTTTGGGTTAATTTATTCTGACTTAGAATTTTCTTAAATAATCCAAGAATTAATTATTGACTTAAAGGAGGCTGTGGCGATGGGGAATAAGAAATATGTCTACTTTTTTGGCGGTGGAAAGGCCGAGGGAAATGGACAGATGAAAGACCTGCTTGGTGGAAAGGGCGCTGGCCTTGCAGAGATGACAAACCTGGGTGTGCCGGTTCCACCAGGTTTTACGATTACCACCGAGGCATGTGTTGAGTATTTTCGTAGAGGAGGAGAGTATCCTGAAGGACTTTGGGAAGAGGTGTTAGAGAATCTTAAGCGAGTTGAAGAATTAATGAATCTTAAATTTGGAGACCCTGAAAGACCCCTTCTTGTTTCAGTGCGTTCTGGAGCAAAGTTTTCAATGCCTGGAATGATGGACACAGTGCTTAATTTGGGCCTCAATGAGGAGACCCTTAAAGGATTGATTAAGATGACAAACAATGAGAGATTTGCCTATGATGCCTATCGCAGATTTATTACCATGTTCTCCTCCATTGTGATGGGTATAGACAGGATGAAGTTTGAAGAACTTCTTGAAAAGAAGAAAAGGGAAGTAGGTGCAAAATATGATTCAGATCTTTCTGCAGAAGATCTGAAAGAACTTGTAAAGGAATATAAAAAACTATATAAGAAGATAATTAAAAAGCCCTTTCCCGAGGATCCTTATGAGCAGTTAAAACTTGCGATAAATGCTGTTTTTAATTCATGGAATGGAGAAAGGGCAAGGACATATAGGAAGTTACATGGAATTCCTGATGACCTTGGTACAGCGGTAAATGTTATGACAATGGTATTTGGAAACATGGGAGACAATTCAGGCACTGGGGTTGCCTTTACAAGAGACCCTTCAACAGGCGAGAACAGATTTTACGGTGAGTGTTTGATGAATGCACAGGGAGAGGATGTGGTGGCAGGTATCAGGACCCCCCTGCCAGTTGAAGCCCTCAAGGATAAGGTGCCTGAGGCCTATGAAGAGCTGATGCAGATATACAAGAAATTGGAAAAACACTACAGAGATATGCTTGACCTTGAGTTCACTATCCAGGAAGGAAAGCTCTACATGCTTCAGACAAGGGTTGGGAAGAGAACAGCCAAGGCAGCCCTTAAGATAGCCATTGATATGGTGAATGAGGGTCTTATAACAAAGGAAGAGGCTATAATGAGGATAGACCCTCACCAGCTTGATCAGCTTCTACATCCTATGATTGATCCTAAGGCGAAGGTGAACAAAGTGGCAAAGGGATTACCTGCATCACCAGGGGCTGCAGTTGGTAAAGTAGTATTTACAGCAGAGGATGCAGAGAAATGGGCCTCAAAGGGAGAGAAGGTTATACTTGTAAGGCTTGAGACATCACCTGAAGATATTGGTGGAATGCATGCAGCCAAGGGAATACTTACTGCCAGAGGAGGTATGACCTCTCATGCAGCAGTAGTTGCAAGGGGTATGGGCAAGCCCTGTGTGGCAGGTTGTGGTGATATAAAGATAAATGAAAAGGGGAAATATTTTACTGTGAAAGATCATAAGGTGAAAGAGGGTGATTATATCACCATTGATGGCTCCACCGGATATGTAATCCTTGGCAAAGTTAAACTCGTTGAGCCAGAGATGACAGGAGACTTTGCTACATTCATGGAGTGGGTGGATGAGGTAAGGACAATGGGCGTGAGGACGAATGCTGATACACCAAAGGATGCCAAAGTTGCAAGAGATTTTGGGGCTGAGGGGATAGGACTCTGCAGGACTGAGCATATGTTCTTTGAGGAGGAAAGAATTAAGGCAGTACGTGAGATGATACTTGCTGATGATGAGAAGGACAGGAGAAAGGCCCTTAAGAAGATACTTCCTATGCAGAAGAAGGATTTCAAGAAGATTTTCAAAGTGATGGAGGGGCTTCCTGTAACAATCAGACTGCTTGATCCGCCTCTGCATGAGTTCCTTCCCCATTCTGATAAAGAGCTTAAGGAACTTGCAAAAGAGATGGGAGTGCCTTTCAAGAAGCTCAAGGAGAGAAACCAGGCACTATTCGAGTTTAATCCCATGCTTGGACACAGGGGTTGCCGTCTTGGTATCACCTATCCTGAAATCTATGAGATGCAGGTCAGAGCAATAATGGAGGCTGCTTGTGAATTGAAGAAGAAGGGTGTGGATGTGAAGCCTGAGATAATGATTCCACTGGTTAGCCATGTAAATGAGTTTAAAGTTATGTTTGATCTTGTACAGAGGACTGCAGAAGAGGTGATGAAGAAGAAGGGTGTGGAGGTAGATTATCTTGTGGGCACAATGATAGAGTTGCCGAGAGCAGCAATTACAGCAGATGAGATTGCCCAGTATGCAGAGTTCTTCTCTTTCGGGACAAATGACCTTACCCAGACTACCATGGGCCTTAGCCGTGATGATGCAGGAAAGTTTCTGCCCTACTATATTGAGCATAAGATACTTGAAGAAGACCCCTTTGTAAGTATTGATATTAGTGGAGTGGGTGAGCTTGTGAGGATCGGAATTGAGAAAGGTAGACGCTCAAGGCCAACACTTAAGGTTGGCATCTGTGGTGAACATGGTGGAGACCCCAGTTCTGTTGAGTTCTGCCACAAGGTTGGTATGGACTATGTGAGTTGTTCTCCCTATAGGGTGCCTATAGCAAGACTTGCAGCAGCACAGGCAGCCCTTAAGGAAAAAATGGGGGATCAGACAAAATCCACAGTTTAAGGAGGTAAATCATGAAGAGGGTATTTATTTTGGTTGTATTGATTCTGGCAGTAGCTCTCAGTGGCTGTGCCACGAAGGAGTATGTGGCAAAACAGATTGAGCCGATTAATCAGAAGATAACCTCTATGGAGAAGAGGATTGAGGCCCTTGAGAAGAAGGTTGATGAACTTGAGGCTACTGCTGCAGAGATAGCCGAACTGAAAGAGATGATTGCTGAGGCGAAGGCTATAGCATTAAGGGCTGAAGACAAGGCTGAGGAGGCCCTACAGAAAGCAGAGGCAGCTATAAGAAGGGCAGAGGCGTGTCTACAGAAGAAACTTAGAAAATAGTATAAAAGGGTTTGAGGGGCCAAGAGGCCCCTCTTGTTATAAAAAAATACTTGACAAATTTGGTTAAGTATTCTATAATTACAACTATGTTAAGGCTTTCTACAAAGGGACAGTACGGTGTAAGGGCTATGTATGAGATAGCCAAGGGCTATCCTGAGGAACCTGTGAATATAAAAAGCATTTCAGAAAGACAGGATGTCTCTATTCATTATCTGGAGCAGATATTGAATAAACTGAGAAGGGCAGGTCTGATAAAGAGTATAAAGGGTCCTGGGGGAGGCTATGTACTTACAAAGTCACCAACAGAGATATCTATAGCAGATATACTCTTAGAGTTGGAAGGACCTGTAGCTATAACATCCTGTCTGAATCCTGAAGAGGGTTGTGTGAGGGTTGAAAGGTGTGTTACTCATCTGTTGTGGAAGTCTCTTGGGAAACAGATAGAGTCCTTTCTGAAGACAGTAACGCTAGCTGATCTGCTCAGAGGACTGAGTCCTATAGAGTATGAACTAATCACTAAACAGAGGGCAGGGGTATGAGTAAACTCAAGTTTGTGAAGGATATAAAACCTGATGTGACAACGGATATAGTTTACATGATGTGTCCTATGCATCTTCTGAAGCTGGACGAGATGATGCAGGAGTTGGAGAACGGCCAGATACTGGAGCTTCTTACAGACTATGATGGTGCTCTTGAGGATGTGCCTGAATGGTGTGAGAAGACGGGTAATGAATTCCTTGGGATTGATGAGGCAGAGGATTTCTATAAGTTTTATATAAGGAAGAAGACTGATAGAAGATACTGCCCTGTACCTCAGGCGGTTAAGGGACAGGACAATAATAATAAAAAATAACTTTCTGTGAGGTGTATGATGGAGTGTTATTTTGATCATGTGGCAACAAATCCCTTGAGGGACGAGGTGCTTGAAGCGATGATGCCCTATCTGAAGGAGGAGTTTGGTAATCCTCTAAGTATCTATCCCCTTGGACTCAGAGCACGGGAGGCTATTGAGAATGCAAGACAGCAGGTGGCAGACCTTATCAATGCAAAGCCCTCCGAGATTGTTTTCACCTCAAGTGGTGCTGAGGCCAATAACTTTGCCCTGCGGGGTATCGCAATGGCGAAGCAATATGATGGAAAGCATATTATTGTTACAAGAATGGAGCACCATTCTGTCTTAAACCCTGCAAGGTTCCTTGAGAAGTTAGGTTTTGTAGTCACATATCTAAACCCTGACAAACAGGGCTTTATAGACCCTGATGATATAAAGAAGGCGATAACTGATGAGACCATCCTTATCTCTGTTATCCATGCAAGTCCTGAAGTGGGCACTATTGAACCTATCAAAGAGATAGCAGCAATAGCTAAGGAAAAAGGTATAACTTTCCACACCGATGCAGTAGCTACAGTGGGGAATATTCCTGTGGATGTGGAAGATCTGGGAGTTGATCTTTTGAGTATGTCGGCTCACCAGTTCTATGGACCAAAAGGGGCAGGCGCTTTGTATATAAAGCAGGGGCAGAGGATAATACCTCTTATATTTGGAGGAATCCAGGAAGGCGGCAGAAGGGCAGGGACAGAGAATGTACCTGCTATTGTTGGGATGGGGAAGGCAGCAGAGATAGCCAAGCAGGAGTTGCCGAAGAAGATGGAGCATGTTAAAAAGCTAAGGGACAGGCTTGTGGAAGGACTGATGAGCAAGGTTGAGGCAATACACTACACAGGCCATCCAGAGCAGAGGCTACCAGGGCATGCCAGTTTCTGTGTGGAGTATATCGAGGGAGAAGGGATGTTGCTGATGCTTGCCTCAAAGGGTATATATGCTGCAAGTGGTTCTGCCTGTACCTCAAAGGCGCTGAAGGCATCACCTGTACTGCTGTCCATGGGTATCCCTTCTCATATAGCTCATGGCTCTATAGTCTTTAGTTTCGGGATTGAGAATACAATGGAGCAGGTTGAATATACACTTGAGGAGTTTCCTCAGATAATTCAGAGACTACGAGAACTTTCACCCTATGCAAAGGGGTGGGAAGGTATTGAGGAGGATGGAACATGTACTCCAAAGAAGTGATGGACCATTTCATGAATCCGAGGAATGTTGGTGAAATGCCTGATGCAGATGGTGTGGGTGTGGAAGGCAACCCAGTATGTGGTGATGTGATGAAACTGTATATCAAGGTGAAGGACAACAAGATTGTAGATGCGAAGTTTCAGACCTTTGGTTGCGGAGCCGCCATTGCAGTAAGTAGCATGATCACAGAGATGGTGAAGGGCAAGACCTTGGATGAGGCGATGCAGATATCAAAAGAGAAGGTTGCTGAGGCCTTGGGAGGGCTTCCTCCTCAGAAGATGCACTGCTCCAATCTGGGAGCAGATGCTCTGAGAAAGGCTATTGAGGATTACAGGAGTAAAAAGAAGAACAACACAAAAGGGTGAAAGATTATACAAAACCGTGCACCAATAGATGCCTGTCAGAGACCTGGTAGACAGAAAGGTGATCTAAGCCAGCCTCTTGTAACTGTGCCTTTACCTCCTGTATCTGGAATGCAGCACAGAGGGAATTGAAGAAGTCCCTCTTAAGGATTTCAGGCTCTGCAGAGGCATATGTTTCTACAATCTTTCTTGCTTCTGCTTCTGTGTCTGGTCTCACCAGATCCATAATCATAAGAGGAGCCCCTTTTTTGGCATATCTTTTAACTGTATCCCACATCACCATGGGGTTATGGAGGTGGTGAAGAAGACTGTTGCTTATTATTACATCATATCTATCAAGAGGCAGAGGTTGAGATGGAATAACTGCCAGATGTAGCTTAATCCTATTTGAGATCTCTGGAGGCTCTCTACGGAGGGCCTCTTCTGCAAAATGTAACATAGCCTCTGAACCATCAACAGCATGTACAATGCATTCAGGATAGAGCTTTGCAAAACGGATTGAGATATCCGCAGGCCCACATCCGAGGTCAAGAATATATCCTTTTATCTCTGCTCCTTTGAAGTGTTCTCTGAAGAGATCCATGAATCTTGAGTTTGGCTCACTAAAGTCTGCGTTTGCATATGCTTCTGCCTGTTCATAGGAGTCCATCAATTCAGGCTCAATTATTCTCTCCATTTTATACACCAAATCTTTTGTATTAACGGAGAGATTATAGCATATGTTACAGAAATAATCAGATACCTTTATGATAAAATATCTGCCACAAAAGCGTAGATATAATCAGGAGGTTTTGGGTGATAAAAAAACAACTTCTGGCTTTTACATTCTTTAGTCTTGTTGCATTTGTTTCCTACCTGGGGCTGTTTTTTGTTCCTCTGAAGCTCGAAAACCCGGTAGTGGTAGAGGTGAAAAAGGGTACCCCTTTTAAGGAGGTAATCAGAGACCTCTCAAATACCGGGTTAATTCATGATGCCAGACTCGTTACCTTTATTGCAAGCCTTACAGGGGCTGACAAAAGGATAAAACACGGTTTTTATGAATTCAAAGGCAGTATAACTCCATACAATGTACTAAGAAAGCTCATTGAAGGGGATGTTATGATGAAGGAGGTCACAATACCCGAAGGTTTTAATATCTGGCAGGTGGCCTCCAGGGTCCAGGAGGCCGGTCTCTGTGATAGAGAGAGCTTCCTAAGGGCAGCAAGAAATAAAGCATTGCTTGACAGACTCAAGATTGATTCCTCCTCTGTGGAAGGATATCTATATCCAGATACCTACCGTTTCCCTCTTGGTATTGAGCCAGAAGAGATCATAGCCACAATGGTGAGAAACCTGAGGAGTCGTTTCACACCAGAGATGATTGAGAGGATGAGGGAGTTGGGGATGACAGAAAAGGAGGTGCTCACACTTGCATCATTGATTGAGAAAGAGGCCAAGGTGGATGATGAACGCCCTCTTATTTCTGCAGTATTTCATAATAGACTCAGAAAAGGCATACCCTTAGAGTCAGACCCTACAGCCATTTATGGGATAAAGGACCTCTCTGAAGGGATTACAAAAGAGGACCTTAAAAGACCTACTCCATACAATACCTATATCATCAAAGGACTTCCTCCAACACCGATTGCCTCTGCAGGAATAAATTCAATCATGGCAGCCCTTTATCCAGCAGATGTGCCCTATATGTTTTTTGTCTCAATGAACAATGGAAGACACTATTTCTCCACAACCATATCTGAACATCTGAGGGCAATAAGGAGGTTCAGGAATCGTTAAGAACTTCTTTAAGCCATTGGTCAATCACTCTCTTCATTGCCTTTGCATTGTATCCATGCCACTTTTTTCTCTCTTTCTTGTCCTCAAGCAGTACATCCTTGAATCTCCTGAAGGCCCCTGCACCATTGAGTGCCTTTAAAAGTTTTTCTCTTAGAGAAGGATCTCTGACTGTAGATGTAAAACTCCTCATAACCTTAAAAGCTTCAGAAGAGGACCTTTCAGGTATTCTAACGTATCTCTGGGTATCTGTAAGTACCTTTATCGCCATCTCAACCACCTCTTCATACTCATCAGGAAGTTCCGCATCCAGATTCACCTCACTGTCCAGCTCCACACCCCGCTCATAATCATCTCCTACAGAATGATAAAGGATTGAGAGGGCCTGCTGGATCCTATCCACAGGCAGTATTACCACCTGGAGTGTATAGAGGTCAAGGAAGTAGTCATTTTCGTCCCTCCTTATATCCTCCATCGCCTTCTGGATCATATCGTAGTTTATCCTTCTGGCTCTGGACAACTCTACACAACACCACTCTTCAGGATGTCATGTATATGGATAACCCCTTGAGGACGGTTGTTCTCATCCGGCACAATAAGGGAGGTTATAGCATGGGCCTGCATCATTGCAAGGGCCTTTGCAGCAAGGGCATCCGCCTGTATAGTTTTTGGATTATGTGTCATCACATCTCCTGCTCTCATATGGAAGAACTTTGGGCCCCATCGTTGAAGCCCTCTTCTCAGGTCACCATCTGTTATTATCCCTCTTATAATTCCTTCATCATCACATACCACGGTCATTCCCAACCTCTTGGAGGACATCTCTATTGTAGCGTCTGTCATTAGGGTGTCAACCTGTACAATGGGTATGCTGTTGCCTGTATGCATCAGGTCTGAAACCTTTATCAATAATTTCTTCCCTAAAGAACCATTGGGATGAAACAGGGCGAAGTCCTCTTCCTTTAATCCTCTCTTTATCAGTAGAGCCACAGCAAGGGCATCTCCCATGGCAAGGGCGGCTGTAGTGGATGCTGTAGGAACTATGCCCATTGGACAGGCCTCTCTTTTTACTGAGACATCAAGGAACACATCAGAGGACCTCGCAAGAGTGGAATTGGGTTTTGTAAAGGATACAAGTTTGACATTGAATCTCTTAATATAAGGTATGAGTCTTATCACCTCTTCAGTCTCACCACTGTTTGATATAGCCAGAACCACATCGTCACTTGTGACCATTCCGAGGTCACCATGCCCTGCCTCGGCAGGATGCAGAAATACAGCAGGGGTACCAGTAGAAGACAGGGTAGCGGCTATCTTCTTACCAATAATCCCTGATTTGCCCATCCCTGTGACCACGGTTCTGCCTTGACTATGGTAGATGAGGTCCACTGCCCTGTCAAAGGCACTGTCAAGCTTCTGAATAAGCCCTTCAATAGCCTCTGCTTCTGTCTTCAGTACCTCTTTGGCAATATCTGTCAACTCCGACATCAAGGGCCTCCGTTAATCTATTAATATATCATGATACATCAACTACTGCAAAAACCTCAAAAGTAAGATTTGTTTTGAATAGAAGAGGTTAATTAAACACAAGGGGATCAGTGTGAAAGGCCTGAACTGAGCATCCTGTCAATCTCTTCCATGATTATTCTGTAGGATATTCCCCCATGAAACATGGCCTTACCATTGATGAGTATTAAAGGAGGGGTTATTATGCCGAAATTAAACATGTCTCTTATATCAGAAAACTTCTCTTCCTCTTCCAAAAACAGGTCTATGTACTCCACATGGACCATATTGGGATAATGGTAATCTAACGAATACTGGAGATGTTCTGCAATTGCTTGATTGGTAACACCTTCATCATAGTAGAAGTCGCTGCAAATAAAGTCCCGAAAGGGGCTGTCTATTATCTGAATATATATGGGCTTTGACACTACTGAGTCACCTCCACAAGCATATTATCAATAAGTCTTGCCTTACCTATAATAAGAGCTATTGCAAGAAGTACCTTCCTGCCTTTATATCCAGAGGCATCCAGGGTGGTGATGTCCTCAAGACTAAAGGGGTCATAAACAGAGGCATACTGTACTTCTCTGACCAGCGGCTCTGAACGGAGTACCCTTTGCATATGCTCTTTTGCCTCTCCGAAGCCCTTTCCTGAAAGGATCACCTCTCTGGCTGCTTGCATGGCCCTATAAAGCACCGTGGCTGCCTGTCTTTCTGCCTCATTCAGATACTGGTTTCTTGAACTCATTGCTAAGCCATCCTTTTCCCTTACAGTAGGACACACAATTATATCTATATCAAAGTTCAGATCTTCAACCATCCTTTTTATAATAATACTCTGCTGATAATCCTTCTGTCCAAAATACGCACGAGTTGGTTTAACTATGTTGAATAGCTTTGTTACTACTGTGGCAACTCCCCTGAAGTGTCCTGGTCTGAAGGCGCCACATAGTTTCTCAGACACACCTTCAACATTCACATAGGTACAGTATCCTTCAGGATACATCTCCTCTGCTGTAGGGCAGAAAACGATATCCACTTCCATCTCTCTCAGTTTCTCTATGTCTCCTTCAAGGTCCCTTGGATATTCTTTATAGTCCTCAGATGGCCCAAACTGTGTGGGATTAACAAATATGCTCACTACCACAATATCGTTCTCCTGTCTGCATCTTTCCACAAGACTCAGGTGTCCCTCATGCAGTGCACCCATGGTTGGCACAAAGCCTATTGTCTTTGCCTCACGGATATATGCATTTGCGGTTTCCTGCATCACCTTTATGTTTCTTATTATCTCCATCACGCCTCCTTTACCAACTCTATAAGGGCATCAACCAATTGTTCCTCAGACACACGTTTAACAACTTTGCCCTTCTTAAAGAGCAGTCCTTCTCCCCTGCCTCCAGCAACACCAAAGTCTGCCTCCCTTGCCTCTCCAGGACCATTTACAACACATCCCATTACAGCCACTTTGTAAGGTTTATCTACATCCACAAGCCCCTTCTGTACCTTCTTTACTATCCTCTGTATATCAACTCTGCATCTTCCACAGGTGGGACAGGATAGAATATCCACTCCCTTGTGCCTTATACCAAGACATGAGAGTATGTGATATGCGACCTCCACCTCCTGCCATGGTGGGGCGGTTAGAGAGACCCTGATTGTATCTCCTATTCCCTCTGAAAGTAGAATCCCTAATCCTACAGCGCTTCTTACTACACCTGCAGGCGGAGGCCCTGCCTCTGTAATGCCAATATGGAGGGGATAATCATATCTCTCTGAAAAACACCTATATGCTTCAACAGTGAGAGGAACAGATGTCCCTTTCAAGGATACCTTTATTAGGGTGAAGTCCAGTTCTTCGAGAAGTTCGATCTGTCTTGTGGCTGCCTCAACAAGGGCTTCTGCAGAAGGAGCCCCGTACTTTTTTAATATATCCTTAGGAAGGGAGCCTGAGTTTACTCCTACTCTTATGGGTATGCCTCTGTCCTTGGCAGCGGCAACCACCTCTTTCACCTTCCAAGGGGCTCCTATATTGCCCGGGTTAATCCTGAGACCATGCACACCTGCCTTCAGGGAGGCTATTGCCAGTCTCCAATCAAAGTGTATATCTGCGATTATGGGTATAGTGACTTTCTGGACAATCCTGCTCAGGGCCTCTGCTGCAGCCTCATCAGGTACTGCAACACGGACAACCTCGCATCCCTCTTTCTGGAGCCTTTTTATCTGTCTTACAGTGGAGGCGACATCCCTGGTGTCTGTCTTTGTCATGGACTGAACCACAACAGGTGCACCACCACCTACCGGCACAGGACCTATGAATATCTGTTTCGTTTTTTTTCTATTCATAATTTTTATTATAACTAAAGGCAGGTTTCCAAATGTTCTTTTATTCTTACTTACTGAAAAATTAAGATGAAACATTGACAATAAAAAGGCAAAGATGTATTATATTTTTGGTAGCCCAGATCTTGTAATTCACTATGGGGGGTTAAATAGAAAAAATACTTTAATAATACAAATCGAGGTGTGATTATGAAAGAAAGATTAGAGACAGAGCGTAAAAAGAGGTGGAGAAAGAGGTATTATGTCCATCCTATACAATGTCAGTATGCCTTTATTTCCGCCATTATACTTCTGCTCTATACCTTCTTTATAATCATTTTTCTCTTTGGTCCCCCAGCACTGAAGCTTGTCACAGATGTGCCATTAGAGGAGAAGGTGGGAGCAGCAAGACAGTTTCTGGCAATAGCAGAACGACTATGGCCTGCTCTGTTTGTGGGAATGATTCTTACAGGAGTGGTAATTATCTATATAACCCATCGTTTGGCAGGCCCTATATACAGGATTGAGAAGACTTCCAGAGAGATTGCAGAGGGCGATCTTACAAAAAGAATTAGGCTCCGCAAGAATGATGATCTTAAACCGATTGCAGATCTTTTAAGCAAGGTAATAGAAGATGTGGACACAACATTGGGTCAGATCAAAACAGAGTCTTCAGAGATGGGTAGATTAATAGAAAAAATTATGGCTAATCCAGAAACAAAAGGATATGAGACCCTTGTCCAGGACCTCCAGAACCTGAAGAGACATCAAGAAAGTATTACTATTATGCTCTCTAAGTTTACTCTTTCAATTCAGAAGGAGGATAAGAGACAGATGGGGTAAGGATAAGAGAAAAGGGGTTTTCACTGGTAGAGTTGATCACTGTTATGGCAATGATATCCATCCTTGCCATTATTGCGATTCCTACATACTTTAGTTTTCTGAAGAAGGCCAAAAGGGTGGAGGCAGAGTCTGCATTGAATACAATATATAAACTGGAGATGATATACTCTTCTGAGCATGGTGGTGATTATACTGATGACCTTGATGCCTTAGGCTTTGATGAGGAGCTTAAGTATTATACTATTTCTATAACCATAGACCAGTCCAATCCCTCTGCTGGTTTTAAGGCTACTGCCAAGGGGAATATAGACGGAGATGATGACCTTGATATATTAAGTATAGATGAAACAGGAAACCTTGTGCATGAGTCTGAAGATTGAAGTCTCTCTCCTCTGTTGTCCATCTTTATGACCAACCTCTTATGACCTGCCTATATATTATATGGAGAGGGGTAGTGGGAGTCGAACCCACAGGAGCAGTCTCCACGAGACATCTTGCTCCACTGCTGGTTTTGCAGACCAGCCGGGGCACCGGCCCCTTACCCCTCACTTAGTAGAAAGCATTAATATAGAATTATTTGATAATTAAGATAGGAATGTCAAATAGATATAGCCTCTAATTCTTTCTGATAAATTTGGTTAAAACGATAGTATAAGCTGTATATAAAAAATATACACTTATGATTAGCCTAAAGATTCTGTTATTATTTCATCTGAAATTTTTATATATGTATAATTTTTTTATACATTGTTTTATTTATTCCCTGAAAATTAAAGTATTTCTACTATGGCATAAAGGTTGCATTTGAGGTATAATGAAAGGAGGTAGGATTATGAAGAAAGGTAAGATCATAGTCCTGGATGATGATCCGGTTGTAACCCTTAGCTGTAAGAGAATTCTTGGTGCTGAGGGCTACAACATCACCACTGTGGCAAGGGGAGAGGAGGCCCTTAAGAAGATCGAAAAAGAAGAATATGACCTGCTAATAACAGATATCAGGTTGCCTGATATGCATGGAATTGAGGTTGTGAGGGAAGCAAGGATAATTCAACCCAACACGGATGTAGTGGTTATCACAGGATACCCTACCTTAGAGGACGCAAAAGAGTCAATCAGATTAGGCGCCTTTGAGTATATTGAGAAGCCTTTTACTCCAGAGTTCATGATCAATGTAGCAAAGAAGATATTTGACCGAAGGGGCTGGATACTGAGACAGGCATACATAAACGAGTTCAGGGAGTATATTGTGCCTCTCAGGGATACTGAAAATCCTGTTATATTCTATAAGGAGGGTGTCTGGGCAAGACCAACGAAGACAGGTCTCTGGGAGATAGGCTACGATCTGAGATATGAGATGGCTGCAGGTGAGATGATATATGTAGACTTTCTAAAAGTGACAAAGATAAAGGCTGGTGAACCTTTTGCCAGACTGCTCACAGGTTCTGGTAAGATTATAGATATTCCATCGCCTATGACTTCAGAGATTAAGGAGATAAACACAAGGGCGAATGATATTATATCTTCTGTCCTGAAAGACAATCTCTCGGAGGGCTGGCTCATATGGTTGGCAAGGGTAGTGCCATTGGAAATTTAGATTTTTTAGATTTTAAAAATCTAAATAAAGGGAGGCTTCTATGGAAGGAAACATTCTTATTGTAGATGATGAAGAGGTTGTGATAAAGAGTTGTGAGAGGATACTCTCACCAGCAGGCTATAATGTGAAGGGTGCAACAAGTGGTGAAGAGGCAATAAATATCCTTCAGAACGGTGGGTTTGATCTTGTAATAACTGACCTGAAGATGCCAGGCATTGATGGTATGGAACTTATAAGGTGGTTGAGAAAAAACAGTCCTCACGCAGGGATAATAGTAATCACTGGGTATCCCTCTCAGGAGAGTATAAGGGATGCCCTGCAGTTAGGAATTATTGATTATCTTCCAAAACCCTTTTCTCCAGAGCTTCTCCTCGATATTACAGAGAAGGCGATGAATACAGTTAAGGCCAAAAAGATAGAAGAGAAACCCGTGGAAGTGAAGGATGTGGAGGCAAAAATTGGAGAAATAATGAGTGCAATAGGCCAGAATAAAGGAAAACCAGGTGCTCTTATACCTGTACTTCAGCAGGTACAAGAGATACTCGGGTATCTGCCTCCAACTGTACAGAGAATTATTGCAAAAGAGCTGAATCTGCCTGTCAGCGAGGTCCATGCTGTCGTCTCCTTCTACTCTTTCTTTACCATGAAACCCAAAGGCAAACACAATATAAGGGTTTGTCTGGGAACTGCATGCTATGTGAAGAGAGCAAATGAGATACTTGGCAAACTGAAAGAAATACTCGGCATAGAGGAAGGAGGAATAACAGAGGATAGAAAGTATTCCCTTGAGACAGTAAGATGTCTTGGTGCTTGTGGACTGGCTCCTGTGGTAATGGTGAATCATGACACTCATGGCGCAGTAGACCCCGTTAAGGTGGGTGATATTATAAAGCAATATAATTAGTTTGAGATTAAACCTTTAAGGAGGAAACAATGCCACGATTAACTATTGAGGATCTAAAGAGAATAAAAGAACAACATAAGGCAAAGACTGCCCTGAGAGAGGGTGCATATAGGGTGAAGGTAACGGTACATATGGGTACCTGCGGGCTTGCAGCAGGCGCGAGAGAGATCATGAATGTGATAATGGATGAGCTTCAAAAGGCAGGTACTACGGATGTAGTGGTCACCACCTCAGGCTGTGCAGGACTCTGTAGCAGAGAGCCGATGATAACTGTAGAGATGTTGAACTCACCTCCTGTTAAGTACTGTGACCTGAATGAAGAGAAGGCGAGAAAGATTACAAAAGAGCATATAATTGGTGGAAATGTGGTTGAGGAACTCGCCTTTGTCCAGGGATGTGAGACCTCTTATTAATAAAGATGGAGGCAGAGTAATGCCTTCAATCATGATGTTTCAAAACAGACAAGGAGGTAGGGATGGAGAGATACAGGGTTAATTTAATGCTTTGTGGAGGCACAGGATGTATAGCAAGTGGTAGTCTCAAGATAAAGGATGCCCTTGCTGATGAAATAAAGAAGAGAGGCCTTCAAAATGAGATATCCCTTACCCTGACAGGATGTAATGGATTCTGTGCACAGGGACCAATTCTGATAGTCCATCCTGATGAGATATTCTATGAAAAGCTTACACCTGATGATATTCCCTATCTTGTGGAGGAACACTTTATTAAGGGAAGACCTGTGCAGAAGTTCATGTATAAAGAGCCTGAGAAGAGGGCTGCTGTGCCTACAATGAATGATATACCTTTCTTCAAATACCAGGTGCTTAGGGCCTTGAGAAACAAAGGGCTTATTGACCCTGAGAATATAGAGGACTATATTGCAAGAGACGGGTATATGGCTGCAGCAAAGGCCCTTCTGGAGATGACACCAGAGGAGATCATCAAAGAAGTAAAGGAATCAGGACTCAGGGGTCGTGGTGGAGCAGGCTTCCCAACAGGGCTGAAGTGGGAACTCTGCGCAAGGGTCCAGGCTGACCAGAAATACATACTCTGTAATGGTGACGAGGGAGACCCAGGTGCCTTCATGGACAGGAGTATCATGGAGGCAGACCCCCATGTAGTACTGGAGGGGATGATAATAGGTGCAAAGGCTATCGGAGCGAACAAGGGATATATCTATGTGAGGGCAGAGTATCCATTGGCAGTGAGAAGACTCCAGAAGGCGATTGATCAGGCAAAGGAATACGGGCTTCTCGGAGAGAATATCCTTAATTCCGGCTTCAGCCTTGATATAGAGATATACCAGGGTGCAGGTGCCTTTGTATGTGGTGAGGAGACCGCACTGATGCGGTCTATTGAGGGCAAAAGGGGTATGCCCATACCGAGACCTCCATTCCCTGTTGTTAAGGGACTCTGGGGTAAACCCACTGTGCTCAACAATGTAGAGACCTATGCAAACATTCCACAGATCATACTGAATGGTGCAGAGTGGTTCAGAAGCCTTGGTACAGAGAAGTCGACAGGGACAAAGGTCTTTGCACTTACAGGTGCTGTTAATAATGTGGGTCTTATAGAGGTTCCGATGGGTATTCCTTTAAGGACGATCATTTATGACATAGGTGGTGGTATCAAGAAGGGAAGGAAGTTCAAGGCTGTACAGCTTGGTGGTCCTTCAGGTGGGTGTATACCTGAGTCTCTGTTGGATACCCCTGTCACCTATGAGGATATTGTTAAGACAGGAGCGATCGTTGGTTCTGGTGGTATGGTTGTGATGGATGACTCCAATTGTATGGTGAATGTGGCGAGGTTCTTTCTTGAATTCACTACAGAGGAGTCATGTGGAAAGTGTCCACCCTGCAGGATCGGAACAAGAGTTATGCTTGATAAATTGATAGATATAACAGAGGGTAGGGGCAGGGAAGGAGATATTGAACTGCTTGAAGACCTTGCTCAGGATATCATAAAGACATCACTCTGTGGACTTGGGCAGACAGCTCCAAACCCTGTGCTTACCACAATAAGGTATTTCAGAGACGAGTATGAGTCCCATATATATGAGGGGTGGTGTAAGGCAGGAGTCTGCAGAGAACTGAGCACCTTCTATATTGATGCTGAGAAGTGTAAGGGTTGTGGAGTGTGTGCCAAGGCATGTCCACAGGATGCGATTACTGGTGAGAAGAAAAAACCACACAGTATTGACCAGTCCCTCTGTATCAAGTGCAGAACCTGTTATGAGAAATGTAAATTTGGTGCTGTAAAGGTTGGCCCAAGGGATATGTTTAAAGAAGAGATGGAAGAAGTGGAAGCATAAATTTTATATAAAGTTATCTTAAGGAGGAATAGGGATATGATGGAACTAACTATTGATGGTAAAAAGGTCCAGGCAGAAAAGGGCCAGACCATTCTTGAGGTAGCAAAGGCCAACAATATATATATTCCTCATCTATGTTGGGACAGAAGGCTTAAGCCATATGGAGGATGCAGGCTCTGTCTTGTGGAGGTGGAAGGTCAGAGGAAACTGATGGCAGCCTGCTCAACGCCTGCTGAGGAGGGAATGGTGATCCATACCAACACGCCAGTGCTTCAGAAGGCGCGTAAGACAGTGCTTGAACTGCTGTTGGTACACCATCCCCTGGACTGTCCTGTGTGTGATAAGGCAGGTGAGTGTGAGCTTCAGGACCTTGCATATAAATATGGTCCATCCCAGAGTAGGTTCTATGCAGAGAGGAAACACGAGCCAGAGGCAACGAGTCCCCTTATAGAAAGAAATCCCAACAGATGTATCCTCTGTGGCAGATGTGTAAGGGTCTGCTGGGAACATCAGGGTGTAGGAGCAATAAACTTTATTGGCAGAGGATTTAAGACAAAGATCAGTCCTGCCTTTGAAGAGACTTTGGATTGTGAGTTCTGTGGACAGTGTATAGATGCCTGTCCCGTGGGTGCCTTAGGGGCAAAGCCTTTTAAGTATAGGGCAAGGGCATGGTTCCTTGAGAGTTATGACAGTATATGTCCTTACTGTAGTGTGGGCTGTACCCTTACTCTTGACCTAAGAGAAGGCAGGATCCTCAGGGTAAGGGGAGTGGATGGTAAAGGCGTGAGTGAAGGAGACCTCTGTGGTAAGGGCAGATTCGGTTTTGATTTCATATATTCAGAGGCGAGGCTTAAGAGCCCCCTTCTGAGAAAAGATGGTGAGTTGAAAGAGGTGACATGGGAGGAGGCGATCTACTATATTGCAGAAAAACTGAAGAGTATAAAAAGTGCATCAGGAGGAGTGAGTATTGGTGCAATAGGCTCCACAAGGGCCTCTCTTGAGGATAATTACATGCTCCAAAGGTTTATGAGAGAGGTGATAGGCAGTGATAATCTGGATACATCTGCGAGATTGGGCTATTACTGGACAGTAAAGGGACTTGAGGAGACCTATGGTATCAAATTCAGTCCAGTAAAACTCAACTCACCCCTTGGCAAAGAAGTACTGATGGTGCTGGAGTCAGATATCACCTCAACACATCCCATATTTGGACTCAAATTTATCGAGGCAAAAAATGAGGGTTCCTATCTGATGGTAATAGATCCACGAATGACAAAGCTTGCAAGACGCTCCACAAAGTGGCTGAGGCCAAGGCCTGCAACAGCCGTGGCCTTCTTGAACGGGATGATAAATTATGTCCTGAAAGAAGGTTTTCACCTTAAAGGAGATTTAAGGGCAGAAGGGTTAGAAACCCTTGAAGAATCAGTAAAAGAGTATACCCCTGAGAGGGTTTCAGAGATCACAGGACTTCAGAAAGAAGAGTTCTTAGAGGCCTGTGAGGTCTTCACCAAGGCTGAGACAAGGCTGATAGCCCTGACAGTAGGGGCTGCAGAAAACCAGAAAGGTGTGGAGACAGTAAAGACTGCAGCCAATCTCCTGATGCTTCTTGGTGAAGGGCCTGATGCACTTCAGATGCCTGCTGATTATTCAAACACCCTCGGGGCATGGTTTGTGGGTATGAGACCTCTGAAAGATGGCAAGGATCTTTATGAAATGCTTTATAATCCTGGCTCTCTTAAGGCATTATATATAATGGGTGAGGACCCCCTTGTGACAATGCCGGATGCCCAGCGGATTGAGGAGACCTTGAAAGCACTGGAGCTTCTTGTGGTGCAGGACATCCGTATGTCAGAGACTGCAAAATTGGCTCATGTAGTTCTACCAGCAGCAGCATGGGCAGAAAAGGATGGTACTTTTATCAACTCACAGGGGCTACCTCAGCCATTCAGAAAGGTGGTTTCACCTCAAGGTGAGGCAATACCTGACTGGCAGATCATCCGGAATATTGCAAGAGTGATGGGCTCAGCACTTGGTACAGTAGAGTTATATCAGTTACAAGATGAGATCAGCAGAATAGATGAGGACAGAGGTGAGCACCGGTGGAGATTCTCTCCTGTTAAATGGGACCTACCGGAGATGCCTACAGAGGAGTACCCCATACTGATGGTTACAGGAAACATTATGCAGCACTCAGGCGCACTCTCAGTGATGTCAAAGAGTCTAAGCCACGTGCTTTCAGATGCTTTTGTGCAGATATCTCCTGAAGATGCAGAGAAGTTTTCTGTAGAAGACGGTTCTTTTATAAAGATCACCTCTGCAAAGGGATCAGTATTCATCAAGGCGAGGGTCTCTGAAGAGGTGCCCACAGGGATGCTCTTTGTTCCTGTACACTTTGCTCATGCAAGAGTAAATGCCCTTGTCTCATATTCTCCAGAAGGCAGGGCACATCCAACTCCTGTTAAGATCGAGCCACGGAGAGACAACGGATCAGGACCAACTTCATAGTTTAGACAAAAGAATCTTTTAAGTAAAATCTTTCCTTTTAGAAAGGGGGATGAGTATTGCCAACTTATCCCCCTTTTTTCTATCATTAGAAAAGGCTATCTGGAGAAACAGATGAACCCCCTTTATAGAAGACTGAGACAGAAGGCGATAGAGCTTGAGAAGACCAGAAAACCTCCAAGGTTTTATATACAGTTCAGAAGAGAGATTGAGTTGTCTTCTGAGTTTCTTACTAAAAACTCCCTTCTAAGGGAATGTATAAATCATCTAAGGCTTGAACAGGAAGGGATGGGACATGGTTTTGCACACTCAAAGGCAGTTGCAATTGAGGCAGGAGCACTGGTTATGATAGATGCAGAGAGGTATTCATTGCCTGAGGGAGAGATAGAAGAGGCGGTCTTTGCAGTGCATATTGCAGGACTGCTGCATGATATCAAAAGGGGCAGTGAAGACCATGCAGTCCAAGGCAGTCAAGAGGCCTCAAAAATACTTGACTGTTTTGGTATAGAGGAAAGACTAAAAAGGGCTATTGTTATTGCAATAAGAAACCATGAGGCATTCAAGAAGACCACTCCTTTAAACAGTTCCTTTGAACAGCTCATAAGTGATGCCCTTTATGATGCAGACAAGTTCAGATGGGGACCTGATAATTTCACCACAACAATATGGCAGATGCTGGAGTATGGAAATATAGACCCTGCGGAGTTTCTCGGAAACTATCAGAAGGGGATAGACTATATTGAGAGGGTCAAAGAAACCTTCAGAACCCCTACAGGCAGGGTATACGGTCCAGAGATTATTGAGACAGGTCTTAAGATAGGGCAGGTTATCTATGAAGAGTTAAAATCAGCCCTCATGTAGTTTATATCTTCTTTCTCTGTCTCAGCACCTCATAGATGATTATACCTGTGGCAACAGATACATTCAGGGAGTTTATTTTTCCTCTTACAGGTATGGTGATTACTGAATCAGCATACCTCTTTACTGTCTTTTTTATCCCTTCCCCTTCTGAGCCGATCAGTATTGTGAGAGGCCCTGTCATATCAGCCTCCCAGTATAGTATCTGTCCATCCGCCTCTGCAGCATAGACTGTTATACCTCTTTCTCTGAATTTTAATAGGGCATGTTTGATATTTGGAACATTTACTATGGGCAGATGTTGCATAGCTCCGGCAGATGCCTTCTCCACTGTCTCACCCCTTGCTATGCGTTTTTTAGGCAGGACCACTCCGTGTACTCCTGCCACCTCTGCTGTCCTGAGAATGGCCCCAAGGTTCCTTGGGTCCTGTACAGAGTCAACCACAAGGTAAAAGGCAGGCTCACCCTTCTGATGAGAGATTTCAAAGAGGTCCTCTATACTCAGAGAAGGAGGCGACTCTGTGAGGGCAGCGATACCCTGATGTGCCTTTGGGAAGGATGAGAAGAAGGATCTTTCTACAAATGAGACCTTTACACCCCTGTGTTTACATAATTCTATTATGGACTTTACAGTATTTGGATTTCTACCTTTGTATATGAAGACTTCATAAATAGATCTGTTACCTCTTAGGGCTTCTTTTACTGGATTAATTCCATAAATGAACTGTCTCTCTGACATCTCAGACAGGTATCTCTTCTCCTACCTTTACCCTCCAGACCGTTCCATGACGGGTATCCTCAAGCACAATACCCTGTTCATAAAGGGCCTCTCTTATGGAGTCCGCAGTCTGCCAGTCCTTTCTGGCCCTTGCCTGCTGTCTTTCTTTGATCTTCTCTTCAATCTCCTCTGGGGTGAGTTTAATCCCTTTTGTCCTCAAAAGTGATATCTGCCATTCTGAGGGTGTTCTCTGGAAGATATTCAGTACTGCTGAGTACTTTTTGATGAGGCTGAGGGCCTTCTCAATGGTCTCTTTTGCCTTTATGCCCTGGGGTCTTCTGTCCAGATACCTGTTGAGTTCCTTGATGAGTTCAAATATATGCCCCAATGCAAGGGCTGTATTGAAGTCATCATCCATCGCCTCTTCAAACCTTTCAGGAAATTTTTCAAGTGCCTCAGCTAAGGGTTCTTCATCTGTGTCTCTGCCATCTTCTTTTATTAATTTAAGATACTGCTCCACTCTCATTACAGTGGTATAGAATCTATCAACCGATGCTTCTGCATCAAGTAGTTGCTCATAGGAGAACTCGATTGGGCTTCTGTAGTGGGTAGAAAGCAGAAAGACCCTAAGCACCTCTGGATCAAATCTCTTCAGTACCTCCCTTATGGTGAAGAAGTTACCGAGGGATTTGGACATCTTCTCCTTTGATACAGTAATGAATCCATTATGGATCCAGTACCTCACAAAGGGCTTCCCTGTAAATGCCTCTGACTGGGCTATCTCATTCTCATGATGGGGGAATATGAGGTCAGCACCTCCTCCATGGATATCAAAAGTCTCTCCCAAAAGCCTCATACTCATCACAGAGCACTCTATATGCCATCCGGGTCTACCTTCTCCCCATGGAGAAGGCCATGAAGGCTCCCCTTCCTTAGATGCCTTCCAGAGGGCGAAATCAAGTGGGTTCTTTTTTCTCTCATCCACCTCAACTCTTGCACCTGCAAGCATCTCATCCTTTGACCTCTTAGAGAGTTTCCCATATTCACCGAATTTCTCCACCTCAAAGTAGACATTACCGTCCACCACATAGGCATAGCCCTTGTCAATAAGACCCTGGATCATTTCTATCATCTCATTTATATACTCTGTTGCCCTTGGCTCTACATCTGCCCTTTCAACCCCAAGGGCATCCATATCCTGATAATACTCCTCTGTGTATTTCTTTGCCACCTCATGCCATGGGATTCCCTCTTCATTGGCACGTTTAATGATCTTATCATCAATGTCTGTGAAGTTTCTTATGTATTTTACCTCAAAGCCCTTGTGCTTGAAGTATCTCCTTATAACATCAAAGACGATTGCACTCCTTGCATGCCCCACATGGCAGTAATCATATACTGTGACACCACATACATAGATCCTTACTTTACCCTGTTCAATTGGGGTGAATTCATCCTTTTTACCTGTCAGAGTATTGTATATCCTCATCCTGCCTCCCTTACCCTCCAGTCTTTCAAGTTTTTTCTCCAACTGTCCTAAGTGAAACTCTATTTGTTTAAATTTCTCCTCAATCGGGTCAGGCATATGTATGTGGTCAAGTGCCTCTTCAATGCCTCTGTCCGTCATCCTTAGGATCTTCTTCTTTATAACCCTACCAGGCACCCCGACCACTATTGAGTGGTCAGGCACAGACTTAAGCACTACTGCATTAGCACCTATTTTAACATTATTCCCGATCCTTATTGCACCCAGTATCTTTGCCCCTGCACCAACAACCACGTTGTCTCCAAGGGTGGGATGACGTTTACCCCTCTCCTTGCCTGTACCACCCAAGGTTACACCTTGATAAAGGAGACAGTTTTCACCAATCTCGGTAGTCTCTCCGATCACTACACCCATACCATGGTCAATAAAGAATCCAGGGCCTATTCTTGCTGCAGGATGTATCTCTATACCTGTAAAGATTCTGACTATATGTGACAGAAGCCTTGGTATTACCGGAATCTTCATCTTCCATAGTGCATGGCTTATACGGTGAAAGAAGATGGCATGGAATCCTGGATATGTGAGTATCACCTCAAGCTTACTCCTTGCAGCAGGGTCACGCTCAAATACGGCCTCAAAATCCCTCTTTATGTCAGACCAGAATCCCATAACAGTAGATTTTTTTATGATAACAGAAATTTTATGTTTTTTGGGGTATATATCTATAAAAGCTCTTTCATTTCGGAATGCAAGAAAGATATATGCTATTTTGTAACCAATCTGTTACCGGTCGTCAGTATAATATATCCCGTGCCATAGGCACAGAGAGTTTCATTAAAAGGAGGTACTTGTTATGAGGAAGGGCTATCTGGTAATGATTGTTATGATAATAGCCCTGCTGATGGCAGGCGGGCTGTGGGCAGCCGAGGTGAGTACGACAATGAATGTTCTTGCTGTGAATCCAGCTTCTCAGGCAGCAACCGTCAGTGCAACGGACTTAAACTTTGGTACCCTCAGCCTTACAGGGCCCACCAACGCAGAGGCTACTATTACGGTTAATGCACCTAATGGAACCCCTTACCAGATAGGAATTGATGGAGGTCTTAATCTGTATAATTGTAGTAATAGCAGATGTATGACAGGCTTAGACCAATATAATATAGTAAGTTACCAGGTTTTGTATGAGTTATACACCGATGCTGCCAGAACCACTGTCTGGGGTGATTCCTGCACCTCATCGCCAACTTATGGTACCTATTCCTGCGCAGGGCCATTCACAGGCACAGGCGCTGATCAGACATACACTGTATATGGACAAGCACAGCAGGCGCTGGACCTGACAGAAGTGGTGGATTTAGATGACACTGTTACCATCACTGTAGTCTATTAAAGCAACCCTTTGAGGCAGGCATCATGCCTGCCTCATAAAATAAAGAGATGAAGAGACTTCTCTGGGGCAGTTTAATAATCCTTTTTACTGCTTCGATCTGTAGCAGCGGTTCCCTTATGGTCTATCCTTTAAGGGTCTTTCTTAAAGCAGAAAACAGGACAGCGGAATTGAGACTCATTAACAGGACCGAGGTGACAATGTACCTTCAGATAGAAGGGTTCTCCTGGGGGCAGTCTGAGAACGGGAAGGATGTTTACACTGAGTCAAAAGGTCTCATTTTTTATCCACGGATCCTTCAGATAAGTCCTGGCAGTGAAAGGCTTGTCAGGGTAGGCTACAGCGGTAGGTGGCCAGAAGTGGAGAAGACCTACAGAGTCTTTGTAAGGGAACTACCTGTTTCAGAAGGGACTGACAGGGCGTTCAAGATTGCAGTAAGGATTGGGATCCCTGTCTTCGTGATGCCTGAGAAAAGAAGAGTCTCCTTCAGAATAATAAAGACAGAAAAAAGGAAAGGAGATTTTATAGTTTATGTGGAAAACACCGGCAATGTTCATCTAATGCTTAAGAAACTTATCCTCAGGGGTCTTGACAGTGAAGGTACCGCACTATTCAATATTGAGGCCACGGGCTGGTATGTGCTTGCAGGTCGTACAGGTGTATTTAAAGTGGAGGCGCCCAAAACACAACCCTCTGGTCTCAACAGGCTGATCCTCATTCTCCAAACCAGGGACTCCGAAAAACAGATTGACCTTGACCCTTACACCTGGAAGCCCTTACAGGAAAGATGATCAGAAGATTGGTATGTCTTCTATGGGGTGTCTCCTTTTTAACCCTGTGCCTCAACCTTCCATGGGCCCTTTCCTCAGAAAAAGTAATCCTTAGGGTCATCCTCAACGGCCAGCCGAGGGGGGACTTTATACTCACCCTTACTGCTGATGGAGATATCCTTCTAAGAAAGGCGGACCTAAGCCAGATAGGGCTGAGACTTACAGAAAGCGAGTCTATCTTTGCAGAGGAAGTCTCCCTTCGCTCAATAAAAGGACTCAGTTTTAGAATAGACCCAGAGGAAGTGACTCTCTACATAGAGGCAGATCCACATCTGCTGGTGCCCACCAGGATGAGTCTTCACCGGGAGCGACCATTCAAGGCTGAGTACCTCAAGACCAATGCCTTTTATACGAATTACTCTATCTCCTGGCACGCTGATGACCGGTTCAGCAAAGGCAGTTTGAGGGGGGCTTTTGAAACCGTTCTGAGGGCTGGAGAACCTCTTTTTTACTCTAATTTTTCTTATGTCCACTCTTCAACAGAGGACAGACTTGTAAGGATGCTCACCAGTGTTACCATTGACAGAGTGGATACCCTTCACAGACTTGTAATCGGAGACTTTCAGGCTACCTCTGGAGGGCTCGGTAGCGCAGGCACCTTTGGTGGTATAAAAATAGAAAAGACTTTTCTCCTGAAACCCTATCTCCTGCGGTATCCCGGGCTCGGGGTGGAAGGAGTACTTGACAGCCCCTCTACAGTGGAAATCTACGTAAATGACAGCCTTGTAGAAAAACTTGACTTACCCCCCGGAGAGTTCTATCTCTCAGACCTGCCTGTCACACCTGGGGCAGGAGAGATCAGGCTTATTATAAGAGACGCCTACGGAAGGGAGAGGATAATAAAAAGACCCTTTTACATACCCTCGCGTCTTCTCAGGCCGGGTCTTTCAGAGTACAGCCTCTCTCTGGGATTCAGAAGGGAAGACCTGGGCGAAAAGAGCTTCCACTACAGCAGGCTTTCAGGACTCGGTTTTTATAGACGGGGGCTCACAGAGTGGTGTACTGCAGGGATAAGGGCAGAGGCAGACTCCGAGACCTTCAACCTGGGGGTAACTTCCGTTATCTTGGCCTTAAACACTGCAGAAGTAAACCTGGAAGGCTCCATAAGTATGAGGGAGCACCGGACAGGTTTTGGAGGTTCTATGGCGATTAACCTCATTTCAAGACCTGTAAAACTGGGACTCAGCCTGAGAGGATTCTCCAAGTGGTACGCCAACCTCTCCAGCACTGACTCTCTCAGAATACCTGCCCTTGAATGGGCTGTCAGGCTGGGGTTTAGCCTCGGAAAGGCGGGCTATCTTTCAGCCACCTACGCAGAGACGAATTATCGCCATCAGACGGATACAAGAAGGCTTTCTCTGCAGTATCAGAGACACCTGTTCCGTGGAGGCTCTCTTTACATTCGGGGAAGCAGGAGATGGGAGTCAGGACAGGAGAATGACTTGGTAGAGTTTGGACTTCTGGTGCCCTTGGGCAATGGACATATCTCTTCAGTGAGGGTCAAAGGTGAAGAAGATGGTACTACTGCTGTAGCCTCCTTCCACAAAAATCCTCCCAGAGGCCCAGGAACAGGCTACAGGGTCCAGGTTGAAGGAGAGTTCAATTCTGAGACATCCCTGAAGGGTAATACAAGACTGGAACATCACGGTAGAAACTTCAACCTCTCAGGAGAGTATTGGAAATCAGATTCAACAGGCACAATAGAGATAAACCTTTCTGGCTCTGTTGTTATGATTAACGGAGAACTCCATCTGGGCAGGCCAATCCATGAAGGGTTTGCCCTGGTAAGCACAGGTATTCAGGATATAAAGGTAAGACTGAACGGCCAGTACATGGGAGAGACCTCCAGAGATGGTACCCTGTTTCTGTCTGAATTGACTGCCTATAGTGAGAATACCATTTCGGTGTCTGCAGAGGAGTTGCCCTTGGGCTACAGCCTTACAGAGGGTGTCAGGACTGTGGCTCCCTATTACCGGAGTGGAGGGGTTGTGGAATTTTCTGTAAAGAGACTGAGAGCTGTGGAGGGGTATCTGTATTGGATACAAGAGGACAGGAAGACCCCAGCAGAATTCGTTGGGCTTGAGCTAACAATTAATGATAAAACCATCCAGAGCGTCACAGGCAAAGACGGGTTCTTTTACATAGAAGATATACTCTCAGGGGAGTATCCCATAAGGCTCTTTAAAGGAGACAGAGAATGTAGAACGAGTCTCAAGGTTCCGGAGTCTGAAGATCTGATAGTCAATGTTGGAGAGGTTGTGTGCAGAGAAGAAAAAGATTAAAACTATTGTCATTTAAACTACCTTAACGAGACTGTGATGAGGATACCATTCAAAGGTAGCAGATATAGACATTTTCCTCAACAGGCGTCTGATTTGTATAGATGGTTAAAAGAGGACACTTACCATTTGATTTAAAATAATCAAATAAAGTATATATAGTAGGGTCTTAAGGTTTCTATGCTCCATAATAAGGTGGATATGAACTTTGTTTCTTCGAAAGTAAGAAGGCCGGAGGGGATAAAGTTATATCCGCGAAGGAGGCTCTTCTCACTCATTGATAATTCATCGATCCAGGTAATTTGGGTCTATGCTCCTGCAGGGGCAGGGAAGACCTCCCTTGTGTTGAGTTGGCTCCAAGAACATCCGTTGCCAGTGCTATGGTACAATGTGGATCACTCAGATGAAGATATAGCAAATCTATTTTATTATTTCCGGATGGCCCTTAGATCGCTGGTCTCGGAGGAGGTTAATCTGCCCCTTCTGACAAGAGAGTATCTTCTTGATATAAATACCTTCACCCAGAGGTTCTTTGAAAAAGCCTTTGAATATCTGACGCCACACTCAGTAATAGTCTTTGATTCCTGTCATGAGGTGGATGAGAGTGCGGCCTTCTACCAGGTACTGCTGTTGATGTGTAAATGCCTTCCTGCAGAGATAAAACTTATTCTTCTGAGCCGTAACCCACCTCCACAGGGATTTACCCACCTTGTTCTTTCAGGAAGGATAAGGGTTATTGGGTATGAACACCTGAGGCTTAATTATGAAGAGACAAAAGAAGTGATAAAACTTCGTAGAGAACAAACTTCCCCTGAACTCTTTGATCGTATTTATCAGATGACAGAAGGCTGGGCTGCAGGGGTGGTTCTGCTCTGTGAAGATATAAATAACCTTACTAACACCGATGATACTAATATAAAGAACCATGAAGGAGTCTTTGAGTTCTTTGCTGCCGAAGTCTTTAACAAAATGGCTTTTCCTGTACAGCAGTTATTACTCAGCACGGTTTATCTCAGCAGGTTCACCGCAGAGATGGCAAAGAATGTATCAGATATAGAAGATGCGGAAGACATATTAGAATTTCTATACAGAAACAGTGTATTTATAACCCGCCAGAGGGGTGAACCCATAATCTACCAGACCCATCCCCTTTTCAGAGCGTTTTTGAGGAATAAACTGGAAAGAGACTATCCACAAGCACATTCTCTAAAAATAAAATCTTTAAGCGGCAAGGTACTGGAGGAGGCTGGAGAACTGGAGGAGGCGGCCAGGCTGTATCACCTGTGTTCTGATAATGATTCTCTTAGAAGACTTCTTCTAAGACATGCAGAGAGATTCATAGAACAGGGCAGACATAAGATACTCAGTGAATGGATTCAGGCCCTGCCATCGGAGATTGTGGAGACAGACCCAGATATTATGTACTATCTGGCATACTGTAGTCCTCCCCAGGTGCCACATCAGGTGCTTGATAGTTTTGAGAGAGCCTTCAGTTTATACAAAGCACGTGAAGATATAAAAGGTATGTATAGATGTCTAGCAGGAGCAATAGAGTGTATCCTTAACAATCCATCAAGTGGAGAGATCATAGATAGGTGGATTCAGAGGTTTGAGGAGCTCCAGAGTGTGTATTCCAGTATCCCCGAAAGGCTCTCTAACATGATTGCACCAAGGATGTTGATGGCCCTTATCCACAGATATCCTCATTACAAGGATTTCCAGAGATGGCAGCAAGAGACAGAAAGGATTCTCCATAGAGCTGAACAGACAAAAGACAGGATATATGCTGCTGTGGCGCTCTTGTCTGTCTATCTCTGGAAGGGTGAATTTTTTAAGGCTGCAGAAGCATTGAGTTTTTTCACAAAGATAATAAACACCTCTGAAGCTCCACCACTGCCCAGAATACTATTTAACATGATACAGGCATGGTATCTCTGGAGTGCAGGAGAGCCTCAGAGGTGCATAGAAGTAGTAAGGGAGACACTCCAGTTTACAGAGTATCATGGTATTAAACTCTGGGACTTTTTGTTGAGATTCCATCTCATCTGTGCATTGCTTATACTGGGGAGAATTGAAGATGCAGAGAGTGAACTCAAGTTGTTTGAGGAGAACTTCTCAAGACTAAGACCCTTTGACCTCTTCTACTATCACTACTCTTATACATGGCTCTTGTTACAGAGGGGCAACATTTATGGAGCTTCTATTCATGCCACAAATGCCCACAGGATTGCAGAGAGGATGGGACTTTACCACTGTAGAATTCAGGCTGAGTATGTGATGGCGGTAACGGCTGCTGAAAAAGGAGAGATAAAAAAGGCGGACAGACATATAAGCAAAGGGTTGAGACTCAATCGCCATCTGAACTCTTCAGTACTGAAGTTTATGTTTCTTCTACTGAAGGCAAAGCTCGCCTTTCAACAGAATAAAGAGAAGAAGGGGTTTGCATTGCTCAAGAATGCTCTTGTCCTTGGTAGGCAGCGGAGGCTTTTGAATTTCTCCACTTGGGTACCCATTGATAAGACCTCCCTTGCTGTAAAGGCATTTCAATACGGGATTGAGACAGACTATCTGAAGGAGCTTATAAGACAGAGGAGATTTATGTTTGATATACCTGTGTTTGACACAGTGGACTGGCCCTGGCAGATAAAGGTTTATACCCTTGGAGACTTTAAAATCTATAGGGAGGGAGTTCCTATACCTGTTTCAAGGAAATCCCAGAGGAGACCTCTTGATATGTTGAGACTTCTTGTCGCTGCAGGAGGACAGAGTGTTAGAGAGGAGTGGATAGTAGAGATGCTTTGGGGAGAGAAGGAACTTGAAAATGCTCACAGAGCAGTGTTAACCACCCTTCACAGGTTGCGAAAACTCCTTGGCAGTGACAGATGTATTTCCTATCAGGACGGTACACTTAGTATAGACCATAGACTTGTCTGGATTGATGCCATCACCTTTCAGGAGATGTTCTACAAAGCAGAAAGACTCTGGCACAGAAGACAACAATCAGAAGCCACTGAGCTGATGCGGAGAGCACTTGAACTTTACAGGGGAGAATTTCTACCCGACAGTACCATGACCCCATGGACCTATCAGATGAGAGAGAGGCTTAGGGATATATTCGTTAAGTGTGTGTTGAGAATAGGAGAGCATTATGAGAAAGAAGGTTCCTTAGAGGATGCTTTACACTTATACCAGAGGGGGATTGAGATGACACCCACGCAGGAGGAACTATACCAGAGATTAATGCTCCTTTACATGAAGATGGACAGAAAGGCCGATGCAGTGCTTACATATCAGAGATGCTTCAATACCCTGAAAGGAATACTGGGGGTAGAGCCCTCTGAGAAAACAAAAGACCTATATAGGGATGTTAGAGAAGGATAAGATCTCCTTCTTCAATGAGGCACCTATTATACATCGAATATGGGGAAGAGAGCAAAAAGTTGTCAAGCATATAATTTGTAACCAATCTGTTACCGACTATCTGTATAATATTTAAAAATATTTTTAGAAGGAGGGATTGTATGGCTGCTCTTTCAACACTATTAGGATGTGCGGCCTCGGCAGAGGATCTGATGGAAAGACAGTTCTGTTTGGGTAGACTTAGTAGTATTCTCCAAGTGATGATGGAAGTAAAGCTGTGGAGGATTCTTCAGACGCTGAGAGAGTTGCCTATGCCGACCAGGCCCTTAGAGGAAGGTATCAAAGGATTAAAAGAAGAATCTGAGTGGCTCTTTGAAGTACTGAGTGTGATTGAGGCACTGAAAGACCCTACTCCTGAACCAATAGTGTTCAATAGGGCTGCGAAATTGATACAGAGGTTCTTAAAAGAGGAACTCACAGGTATGAGGGAGATTCTCAGAAGAAAGGAATTCATGGAAAAAAGGAGGTGTTAAATTTTTTGGAGATTAGAGGCGAGCCTTTGGCTCGCCTCTATAAGAACCTATCTCTTCTTCGAAATATTTTCTGGACTGATTTGCTACACTTCCTGTTTTCTCCATTCTTACCAGCTGATGGCTACGCTTAAAAGTCTCTTCAAACACCTTTTGGATTCGATGACCTTGCCTCTGTTTGCCCACAGGGATGAAGAGTTAAACAGTATTAAGTATGACAAATATCAGAAATTCAAAATTTGAAACCTGAGCCTGAATCTTTATAAAAACTTAGAGGGCATCGATAATCCGTTGAACGGTCTCCTCTATACTAAGGTTTGTTGTATCAATATACACAGCATCCTCTGGTTTTCTCAGAGGAGCAATGGCCCTTTGTGAGTCCCTTTTATCTCTGTCCTGTATATCCCTGAAAGCCTCCTCCAGAGTAATGTCTTTACCCATCTGTATTAACTGCTCATATCTCCTTTTAGCCCTTTCCTTTACCGAGGCATCAAGAAAGAACTTCCGCCATGCCTGTGGAAAGACCACTGTACCCATGTCCCGGCCTTCTGCAACTGTGTCATATTCCTCTGCAAATATCCTCTGCGGGATGAGGAGAAAATCCCTCACAGGTCTTCTTGCAGAGAACACTGAGGCATAGTGTCCAACCTCAGGGGTCCTTATAAGGGTTGAGACATCTTCTCTGTTGATGAAGACTGCTCCATTGCGGAAGGATATCTCAAGTCCTCTTAAAGCATTAGAAAGTTCTTCGTCCGGGCTACTATCACTCAATCCCTTTCTTTTCAGATAAAGGGCAACAGCCCTGTAGAGGGCACCTGTGTCCAGATAATTAAACCCCAGTTTTTCAGCTACAAGCCGTGCAACTGTACTTTTCCCTGCACCGCATGGACCATCAATGGTTATTACTCGCTTCATCTGTCCTCCATCGCCCTTTTTACTACATTCAGTATGTCTTCAGGGGTAAAGGGCTTCTCAATATAGTCATAGGCCCCTAGTTTAATAGCCTGTACAGCAGTACTGATTGTACCATATCCTGTAATGATTATCACCTGTATATCAGGCCATCGTCTTTTTATCTCCTTTAATACCTCCAGGCCATCCATATCAGGCATCTTGAGGTCAGTAAGGACAATATCGTATTTCTCTTCTTCCATCAGTCTCAATGCCTCGTCCCCCCTTGATGTAACCTTTACCTCATATCCCTCAGGTTCAAGCACTCTCTGGCAACTCACCCTGACTATCGCCTCGTCATCAATCACTAAAACCTTTTTTTTCATCTTTGCCTCCTTTCTTTTAATCTTTTTTAACCCCTCCCTTAATTCTTCTCTTATAAGATGCCACACCTCTGGAAGATTCAGAGGAATCCCATTCAACTCCTTTCTTATGTTCTTTGTGGAGAAGTTGTAACTGTTTTTGTCTTTTCTGTATTCAAAGGTTATATCCACCTCAGGGTTGCCTCCTATTAGGCTCATCAGAGTAGATACTAAGTCACCCAAAGGTTTTCTGTCAATATGGTTAAGGGCAAAGGTGGCCTTAACTACAGTACCATTTTCTGGAGAAGACTCAACAGTGATATCACCTTCTGTCTCTCTTGCAGCCTGTGCAAGAAGGGGTATTCCTAAGCCAGTTTTTTTTCCCTTAGTGGTGAAAAAAGGGTCGAGTAGTCTCTTTAATGTATCCTTATCCATGCCTCTGCCATTGTCTCTGATTGTAATGCTTAGGAGATTCTTTTCCCTGTCTTCCTCTATTCTGATTGAGACCTCTGTGGCACCTGCCTCTATACTGTTCAGGGCTATATCTAGTATATGTAATGAAAGGTCTTCCATTCAGATTTTTATCTGCCTTGTGCCTTGTCCTTTGAAGGCAAGTTTTATCTCTTCGAATGTAGGCTCTTTTATCACAAACTCTGTATATACCTTTCCGATATCATTAAGGGTATGTGCATCTGAAGAGCGTATCCAAGGATAATGTCTGTATTGTTGATACTCCATAAGTGCATCCTGAGGAGATGTTCTGAAAGATATTTCAAGGGCGTCAAACTTCAATTCTGGTGGAATAAATCCCAGTTGTGTAAGGATACTGAAAACCTCTCTGTCAATATGACAGGCCACTGCGAGTCCTCCAAGTTCATGTATTATTTCTATAAGTTCTTTTGTGCTGAACTCAGTGGCATTTATAAGTAGTCTTCTGTTAAAGCCTTTGACAAAATCGTTCTCATCAACTATGACCTGTTCTGAATAAAATCTCTTTGTCTGCTCTATCTCTGGCAGACTGGAGTAGACGATTCTCTGTAGTTCATTTATAGAGTTGACCTCTGGCATGAGTGCAATTATATGTGCCTCCTCAGAGGTGGTTATCTCCATTGCAGGCAGAACAGTGATTTCTTCTGAAACAGAAAGTGCTGCTGGTATGTTTTCAGCACTGTTATGGTCAGATATGGCAATAATGTCAAGCCCCTTCTGTTTCGCCTGTTGGATTATTCTCTTAGGCGTCATGTCAAGAGAAGCACAGGGAGACAGACAGGTATGTATATGTAAATCAGCTCTGAATCTCTTCAGCATGAAGCAATTGATAGAGCATTCCTGCTATCTCAAATGCTGTTCTGCTGGTAAGAAGAATAGGCACTTTCTGTTCAGTAGCCTTCTCAATTGTTACATCTGAAGGCTTTCTCCCATTTACAATAACCACAGCTGCGATCTCTTTTAATACCGCCACTGCAACTGTATTCTCATGTGTTTGTAGTGTAATCCATATACAGTCCTTTTTTGCATTTGCCATCACATCGCTCAGAAGATCACTCACATATCCATCTGAGACCTCTCTATGGAGATACTCCTCCCCGGTTACAGGTGTTAGATTAAGCCTCTCTGCTATTTCTGCTATGGTCATCTTTTTTCCTCCTGATAACCATTTCCACTGTTGTCCCCTCTCCTACAACTGATTCTATCCTGAATATATCAGAGTTTTTCTTCATATTGGGCAGTCCCATTCCTGCTCCCCAACCCATTTCTCTTACCCAGTCAGGTGCGGTAGAGTATCCCTCCTGCATCGCAAGTTCGATATCCTCAATACCTGGTCCCATGTCTTCTGCTATTATAGTGATCTCTTCAGGAGTTATGGTATATCTTATTATTCCAGCAGTAGCATAAATAATTATATTCATTTCTGCTTCAAAAGTAGCAATCGAGACCTTCCTGATGGTCTCCTCTTCAATACCAAGATCAATGAGTTGTTTTTTTAGTGCTGTGGATGCCTCACCTGCACGGATAAAATCTCCACCTACAATATGAAAACTCCCTTCTATTGTCTTGCTTAAATCCTCCTTCATTCAGGACAACACCTTAGTCCTTTCTCATAGAGGATACCACAGGCAGTAAACATAGAGTAAGGAGTTATAAGAAGTGTAATCCCTTTTTCTTTTGAGAGTTCCAGTGTCTGGGCATCAGGTTCTTTGCCACGGGTGAAGACCACAACTCTTATGTCTGCTATATGTGCTGTTCTGATCGCCTGTTGTTTTGTGAGTCCTGTAATAAGGACAGAGTTGTTTCTTGTGTAATAAAGCACCTCACTCATTAGATCAGTGGCACAGGCACATAGTATCTCACTGTGCTCAGGAACTGACATATGCACCACTGTAGCATTAAGTGCCTCTTTAATTTCTCCAACAGTCATTCTGGTCTTTTAATTCCATGTTTTTTCATTAATGCATGAAAATTTGGCCTCTGCATCCCCACATCCTTTGCTGCCCTTGATACATTCCAGTCTGCCCTTCTCAGGGCATCAAGTACAAAAAGCCTTTCCACCTCTTCAACAGACGCCCTCCTCAAACGTCTCTTTGTCTCTTTTAACTGCTGTATATTCTGGGGTATATTATGTCCTAAGGTTACAGTGAGAAAGGTCAGGTCTTCGGGCTTTATCTTTTCGTCTGTAGTAAGGAGTATCGCCCTCTGTATGGTATTCTCAAGCTCTCTTACATTGCCTGGCCAATTATACTCAAGTAACAATTTCATCGCCTCGGCAGTGATGCTTTTTACATCTTTGCCAAGCTCCTCTGAATGTTTCCTCAGAAAATGGTAGGATAAAATCGGTATATCCTCCTTTCTCTGTCTCAAAGGTGGTACCTTTATGGGGAATATATTCAGTCTGTAGTAAAGGTCCTCTCTGAATACACCATCTCTGACAAGCTGCTCCAGATCGCGATTGGTTGCTGCGATGAAACGGACATCCACCTTTTTGGGTCTTTTGTCACCAATAGGACGAAACTCTTTCTCCTGTAGCACTCGTAGGAGTTTTGACTGCACAGACAAGGGTAACTCACCAATCTCGTCAAGGAAGATTGTTCCACCATCAGCCTCTTCAATAAGACCCCTTTTGTCCGAAGTAGCTCCTGTAAAGGCCCCTTTACGATATCCAAAGAGTTCTGCCTCTATAAGGTCTTTTGGTAGGGTTCCACAGTCAACCACCACAAAAGGATTATCTCTCCTGGGACTGTTGTAATGGATTGCCTTGGCAACAAGTTCCTTGCCTGTACCACTCTCACCAATTATCAATACAGTGCTTGAGGTAGGAGCAACAGAGTGTATAAGCCTGAATACATGTTCTATTGCCCTGGATTTGCCCACAATATTTTTGATGTAATGGTGTGTAACCTCTTCTCTCAATCGGATATTCTCTTCTCGTAGGCTCTTCCGTTCCAGCGCTCTTTCAACAAGAGTTACAAGCTCATCAGGTCTGAAAGGTTTTTCAATGTAGTCATAAGCACCCAGTTTCATTGCCTTCACAGCAGTATCCACTGATCCATAACCTGTGATTACTATCACCTCTGTAGTAGGATGAGTCTCCTTTATCTTCTGTAATAGCTCTATCCCATCCATGCCAGGAAGTCTTATATCTGTTAAAACAAGGTCATAAGAATAGCTCTCAATCATTCTTAGGGCCTCCTCAGCATTGTCTGCCTCTGAGATGAAGTATCCCTTTCCATGAAGTATTCTTTTACAGCTGTCTCTTACAACCTTTTCATCGTCCACAATTAAAATATTTGCATTGTTAAGGGACATGATCCCCTTGGTATTCACTCTAATCTTTTTGTTCCTTCTTTTCTTTTTCAGGTATCGGGAGTCTGATGAAGAAGCTTGTTCCTTCACCTACTTTGCTCTTTACAGTCATGTAACCACCATGCTTTCTTATAATTCCATGACTTACTGAAAGTCCAAGACCTGTACCTTTTCCAACAGGTTTTGTTGTAAAGAATGGTTCGAAGATCTTGTTAAGATGTTCTTCGGGTATTCCAGGACCTGTGTCTGTAAATTCTATCTCAATGAATTCCTTGCCATCTTCCTGCACCCTGCGTGTAGCAATCTTTATCTGTCCTCTGTCATTCATAGCATCTGCTGCATTTATTAGAAGATTCATGTAGACCTGTTCAAGTTGTGAGGCGTCTCCATCTATCTCGGGCAAGTCAGGTGCAAGATCTGTGATGAGTTTTATATTATGAAACTTTGCCTGGTTCTTAATCATATCCAGCACATGGCTTATTGTCGCATTTATGTTAACCTTCGCCTTCTGTGTGGGAAGTGCCCTTGAAAAACCAAGCAGTCCTTTTATTATTTTTGAACACCTTTCTGCCTGCTCAATAATAACCTCAAGGTCTTCCCTGTTCAATTTATCTTCAGGAGGTATTCTTTTGAGCATAAGATGGGCAAAGGTTACAATTCCTGTTAAGGGGCTGTTCAGTTCATGAGCTACACCTGCAGCCATTCTACCAAGAGATGCGAGTTTCTCAGTATGGATCATTTGCTCCTGCCCCTTTCTTATTTCTTCGGTCTTCTTTGCCACCTCTTCTTCAAGCTCCTTTGCCCAGTTCTCAAGCCTCTGTCTTGCTGTCTTTAATTCGGTTGTCATGGAATTAAATGTCTTGGCAAGCATACCCATCTCATCCCTTGTATTTATCTCCACCTTGTGGTCGAGGTCACCCTTTGATACTCTTTCCATTCCCTCAGCAAGAAGCATAAGAGGTTTTATAATTATCTTCCACAGGATGATACAAAGGACTATAGAGCTTACCACAGTGAGAATAATACCAAATGTGATAGTAGCAAGCTTCTGTTCCCTTAGTGTCTTGTCAAGATTGACTATGGAATAGTCAGTCTCAAGAATACCTATTATCTTTTTGGATGGAGTATGATAGTGACAGTTTACACTACAGGTAGGTTCATATAGAAGTGTCTTTGAGAGCCTCAATATTCTACCTTCTTTTCTTTTAATAATTGACCAGCTAACATTCTTCATCTCCGTATCCTTGTGACATACAGCACAGGAGGGCGATTTAATATCAAGTTTTTCTGATATAACAGCCTTGTCAGAAGAGAATTTGATAATACCTTCAGGATGACTATAGATTCTTACTTCTTTAAATGCGCCTGTTGTGCCGATCTCTTCCAACATCTTCTGAATGATTTCCACCTGTCCCATTGACATGTTTGTTTTTACGCTGTTTTCGATGATACTGTTGTATTCGGAGGCGTGTATTATAGAAGAATTAAGAATCTGTTTCTCTCCCCTAACAATAATGACAAACCAGAATATGCCACTTGCTACAAGGATTAAGGTTCCGATTGCTACGATCAATTTAAGGCTCAGAGAGTTACGAAGCTTCTTGGCAAGAAGATCTTTAACAAAGGCGAGAGTATCTATTTTGCTTTCTTTCATCATTGCCTTAAAAGAGCTTTTTCTTTCTGCTTACATATAAATCTACAATAATAGCTTCTATAAAATCCAGTATTTTTATTTTATATGATAAACAGGGATTAAGAAGAGAGATCTAATCAGAGGGGTCTTTAACATAAAGACCCCTCTGATTAGATTTATTAACACCCCTCAATTCTTTTTCTGACTTTTCTACCAACATCAAGAGTTCTTAGATAGGTGGCAAGATTCTGCATTTTTTCAGAATCTTTTGGTAGAGGTTTTCCTTTCAATGCCATCTCAATACAGAAATTAATAGCCTCTTCGAGAGTTTTCTGTTTTTTGCCCATAATAGTAAAAGTACTCTTTTGACCATTAATACCTCTTCCTTTGGGATGACAACTTTCGCAACTTTTGCCATTTGTACCAAGAGAGGGATCACTAAAGAGCTTTTTCCCCTTTTCTATATCACCTCCAGCAAAGGCGATACCAATGATGATTAGAACAACTGTTGAGATTAGAAAGGATAATTTTTTCATCCTTTACCTCCTTTGAACTATTTATTCTTAAGCACCAATAGTTAAAGCTAATTAATATCTTAGTATTGCTCCAATACCTCCCTTTTCTCTCATTAAACCATTCTCATAAGCAATAACCTCGATCTTGGCTCCTTGCTCTACAGCCTTCTGTGCAATAAAGTCTACAAGATATTCTACCACCTGTATCTGGATTGATGAGCAGTAGGGACATTTCTGTACCTCTTGGACTGTGATAAATCCACATGCCTCACATCTGTAACCCTTTGAACGGTATTCTCTATCAAATATAAGGGTATGAACCCTTCCCTCCATAACTGCATTCAGCGTATCCTCGAGACCCATAACAGCCGCATCTCCTTTCAGCACTTTGGTTATAAGTGTGTCCAGTATTTTCCTCTCTTTCTGTCTTTCGTAATCCTCCAGCAGAGGAGATACCTTTTTGAGCACCTCATCCGGTGTTATCTCCAGTTGGGCATTAAATTCGCCATGTATTTTTTCTTTTATTTGCTGAGGAAGAAGGTTTATGAACTTTTTTCTTACTTCCTCATGTCCGCCTATAAAAATAATGTCTATTTTTTCCTTATTGATACATTCCTCAAGGGTCTTTTCTACCTCTTTGAGATGTATTTCTACATGATAATCAATATGACGTTGATAATGTGTCTCTGCAAGTGCAAACCACCCACCTTTTTTATGTTTACCAGGCACATCAGGTGTGTGGATCCTTACATACTCTGTAATCTCGGAGAGTTGAACAATGAAGAGTCTTGCAAACTCCTTTTCTATCAACAGGATAAGATATCTTGGATAGTTATCAATAATATCCAAAAGAGGGTTTATAAAAGGAGTTTTATCCACCACCAGAAGGTTCTTAACAGGTATGGATAGATGGTATGTCCTCCAGAATGATACCTCTTGAGAGGAAATAATTACAAGTCCCTTCTTAAATTCCCTTTTGTTAGTATTTATAAATGACTCTATCTTTTCGAAATCCTTTTTGACTTTTTTGAGAATATTCTTATCAGTCTGTTTCTCTGTCTCTTTAACAAGATTCTTTAAATGGGTGACATACTCTCCTCTCTGATTAGTAGTAGGATTTACATTCAGATAAAGGGTTACATAAAAATTTCCATTTTCACTGATATCAGTAAGTTCTTTCAACTCTTCACGACTCAACATCTTTACCACCTCCTTCAAGATTTCTGAATATCTCAACAACCGAAATAAACATTGCGATTACAAGAGGACCGAGGACAAGACCAATCAGTCCAAATAACCTTATTCCTCCTATAACACTAAAGAAGATGAAAAGGGTGGGCATCCGAGTACGCCCACTGATAATTATGGGTTTGAGGAAATTGTCTACCATACTTATTATAAATGTTCCTACCAAGAAAAGTATAAGTGCCTTTAGATAGAACTTTTTGATAATAAGATATACCAACACAGGTCCCCAGACAGAGAATGCTCCAAAGGCAGGTATAAAGGACATTAAGGCGATCGCTGTACCAAGTAGCACTGGAGACTGCAATCCCAACAACAGAAAGGTTACACCTCCAAGCACACCCTGTATCAGGGCTACCACTACTCCTCCATAGATTGTAGAGATAACCATGTCTTTCATCTGGGAGGTGAGTCTGTCCTTCTGGTTTTCAGAGAAGGGCAGGTAATCCTTAACCTTTGCAATAAATCCAGGGCCATCTTTAAGCATAAAAAACATGGCAAAGAGCATCAGTACGAAATTTATGACTACAGAAGCAATATTTGCAACTCCTGTGGTTACATTGCTTAAAACAGCCTTGCCTATTTTAGATAGAGTATTTGATACTAATGACGAGATATCCAGGTCTTTAATATTGAATGTATCCTTTATTCTTTCCTGAAGCCATATCACCTTCTCAGACTTTGTGAGTTCATCAATCCTTGGAAGTCCTGTTGTGTTAAGGTAATGGAGGAAGTCCCTTAGTTCAGCAGCAAGGTTTATTAATAGATATGAAAAAGGGCCTATTATGAGTATTATGGTTATGAGTAATGTAATAGCAGAGGCAAAGGATTTCCATCTAATAAAGCGAGATATATAGATATAAACAGGATAAAAGACCACTGTCATAACAACTGCCCATGCAAGAGGTGTCAGAAAGGGTTTTATTATTAGATAAGATAGATATGCAAGTATGCCTGTGATTACTATTAGTGTAAATAGATAAAACCTACCTGGATTCAATTGACTCTCCTGTCTTTGTTTTCAGAAGATGCCTTTCTGCGATTTTGAGAATTGTAAGGATTATCTTGTTTAAGCTCCTCCAGAAGCACCGAATACAAAACAGATGTTGCCCCCTTTATTCTGGATGCTCCTGAAGCAGAACCTTTTATTGAGTAGTTATCACTGAGCCTTTCTTTAATCTCTGGCAATTTCTTCAATGTTAAAAGGGTAGTATCAAAGAATCTATCGACAGGAATACCGAGTTTCCTCAGGGGTAAGAATATTCTCCTGAGGGCGGAAATCAACTCCTCCACAGAGGAGGTTAAAAACAGGTACTTTGCTCCTACAATGAGTGCTATAACACGAGATGTTCTCAGCAGTGCATTATGAAGGGAGCGATCAGTAATTGATACCACTCCCATATCTAGTATCACCTTTCCAGGATGAAAGAAGAGATTTCCAAAAAAGGTTGCCCCAGCAAGTAACAGGGTTGGAATAGCCCCCTTTCTCATCCTTCTGTCAGGGAAGAGAAATATGATTAGTAGGGATAGTAAAATAAATCCACAGGCCAAGGATACACTACTATTGGTAAATATTATAATTACAAGACCTGTGTACAAAAACAGTTTTATATACACTCTATAGTATGGCATCAGTTATAGAAAATATCCCCTTGCTTATTCTGGCAGATTTTCTTTTAACATTGCAAGTTTTGGTGTATCAGGTAGGCTCATGATATATCGGAATATGCCCCTTGCAATAGAAGTTGCCGTCTTCTGACGGAATGCCCTTTTCCTAAGAAGTCTCTCGTCTTTTGGATTGCTTATAAACCCTACCTCTACAAGCACCGAAGGCATTTCTGCTCCTACAAGTACATAAAAGAGTGCCTGTTTGACACCGAGGTCTTTTATACCCCTGTAAGATCGGGTTACCTCCCTCATAAGGCTCTGGTGAATATAATGAGCAAGACGAAGGGATTCATCCCTTTTGCTTTCTCTCTCTAAAGAAGCGAGAATCATGCCAAGTTCTGTCTGGCTCTTTTTCATCTTCTCTATGGAGATGGCATTCTCACGGGCTGCAACCCTGAGTGCTTCTTCATCATTTGTCCAGTTCAGAAGATATGTCTCAATCCCTCGGGTATTCCTCTTTCTGCTGGCATTTATATGGATTGAGATAAATACATCAGCTCCTTTTCTGTTTGCAAAGGCTGTTCTCTCCTTTAAGGAGATATATCTGTCAGTCTCTCGGGTGAGAAATACAACAAGATTATACCTCTCCTCCAGGATTTTCTTAAGCCTTTTTGCAATATCCAGTGTTACATCCTTTTCTTTAAGACCGCTCGGTCCAATAGCTCCAGGGTCGTCACCACCATGCCCTGGATCAATCACCACAACTTTGCGTGGTTTGATAAAAGGATTCTTCTCGTGTAGAAAATCAACAACTATTCTGGGAGGGGATTGAAGATTAAAAGTTTTATATTTATATAATCTTTCAAGGTCAATAACCACTCTTAAAGTATCATTATTAAATCTCCCTATACGTACCTTTTTTACAGGTCCCTTGAAAATATCAACCTTATTGATACCTAAGGCAGAGGAGGTTTTTTTAAGGTCAAAATATATCCTTGCAGGATTATGAAGAGTGCCCACTTTATATGTAGGCAGACTGTTCAGTTCAATAACTATTCTTGTCTTTTGTTTGGTATGACTGAATCTTATATCCTTGATTTCTGTGGCAGAACCCCCTGCTGGGAGTAAAAAGAGGCAGAATAGTAAGATGGATAGTTTAAGGAGTAGTTTTCTATTCATACTTCTCTAACCTCTTTTATCTCAGCTACAGCCTCTTTAAGTGTTTTTTCAATCCAGTTCTTCATTGTAAGACCAGCCATCAAACATCCCTTGCACCGGCCTGTGAGTCTTACATAAAGTATCCCATCTTTAAAATCCACTACCTCAAGATCCCCTCCCTCCTGTTTCAGACCCTTTCTTACAGTCTCAATAGCCATCTGAAAGGTCTTGCTCTCTAACATGTTAAAATTATACCAAAGAATGTTTTTAAAATCAAGGTGTTATGAGAAAAAATTATTTAATTGGTTTAGAGTTGTATTTTAATAGATTGATTTTAAAGAGATAATAGATGAAATTAGTTTTTGTTGTTTAGGAGAGACAACTCAGGATAATTCTGTTAAAATATAAAGATGGTTCTTGGTTTAAATGAGAATGTGAAATACAAAGGATGTCTCTTTCACATCCAAACCGAGGATATGGGTGAAGAGAAGGCTGTAATGGTCTGTACTCTTTTTTATAAGGGACTGGTGATCGAAAGAAGAGTAATCAATTATTCCAAGATTTTGGAGAAGGGAATAAAAAAAGAGAATTTTAACCTCATCTTGGAGGCACTTCATAAGAAAGTAAAGAAGTCTCTTCTTGAAGGGAGTTATGATGAAAAGATTAAAAACATTATTAAGAAAGGAAAGGATGATGAGCTATTGCAAATCCTTCATAAATGTATACTTCCTGACCTTAAAAATTATCTGGGGATTGAGTTTACTGATGAGGAGCTTCAGCGTATAGAGGAAGAGCTAACAGAATTGCAAGAGGTTTCTTCCAAGGAGAAATTTCTTGCCCTATGTTCCGTAGTTTTTAATAAGATAAGCGACAGAGTTGAGGGATGGAAATACAAGGAACTTGTTAAGAAATGGGCATTGAAGAGTAAGGAAGAGGATGAAGTTGACATAGAAGAATTTAAGGCTTTGTTAAGGAAGATTGTCCATGCGGATATAAAATCAGTGGTAGGAGAGTCTCTATCAGAGGCCCTTCAGAATAAGATCATCAATGAGGTACATCCATTCTTCTTAAAACAACCCCAGGCATTTGAAGTGATAGTGGAGAGGATCCTTAATTCAGGGCTTTTACAGAAAAGGACAGATGAGAAGTGGAGACAGATACAGAGAGAGAGATGGCTTGATATGTATAGGAATCTAACTGACTCAGGAATCATGAATGTCTAAAAAGATTCTGATTGTAAAACCAAGCTCTCTTGGGGACATCATTCATAGTCTTGCTACACTGAATGCAATAAAGAAGGCGGGAGAGTATACAGTAGACTGGGTTGTGGCCTCTGGTTTTGAGGGCTTACTCGATGGTCATCCCATGATTCGCCATCTATGGATAATCAAAAAGCAGCAGTGGAGGAGTCTTGTAGGAGCATGGAGATTCCCGAGAGATATCTTTTTACTCAGCAGAAGATTAAGAGAAGAGAGGTATGATATAGTGATTGATCTACAGGGTCTGTTCAGGAGTGGTCTCATCACTTTCCTTTCTGGTGCCCATCTGAGGGTTGGTTTTAGTGATGCTCGTGAGAAAAGCTCTATATTTTACAACAAGAAACTCCCTGGTGGTAAAGATATACATGCAGTAGAGAGATATTTAAAGTTACTTAGACTTATTGGAATAGATCCAGATGAGATTCACTTCCCCATGCCACCCACAAAAGGGAGTATTTCCGTAAATGGGCCTTACTATATTGTGGTGCCAGGGGCAAGATGGCAGAGCAAAAGATGGCTACCTGAGTATTTTGGAGAGACAATCTATCTCCTTTCTAAGAGCATTCCTGAGTTAAAGGCCCTTTTGGTAGGAAGCAAAGAAGATGTATCTATATCAGAAGAGGTGAAGGCATACTCAAGGGCTGACTGTATAGACCTTACAGGCAGAACAACCCTGAAGCAACTGATGCAACTTATAAAAGGGGCGTCTTTTGTTGTTACAAATGACTCTGGACCAATGCATCTGGCAGCAGCATATGGTGTGCCTGTTTTTGCAATATTCGGTCCCACAGATGAGAACCTTACAGGCCCCTATGGTCAACTACATAATGTATTAAGAGCTAAGATATCCTGTGCTCCCTGTTTTAGAAGGTCCTGTAAGCATATCACCTGTATGAGAGAGGTATCCCCTGAGATGGTTATGGAGAGGATCCAGAGTCTCCAGAATAGTGTCTCTTCTTAGACAAACACTTCCCTACAGGTAGAAATTATTTCTAAAAAATCATTTATAATGGTATTATATCCATTGTGATGGGCAGAGCTGTTAAAATTATAAACCTTCTGATAATATTAAGTATCATTATTTTTATCCCTCTAACAGTCCGTAGTTTTTTAACTCCTTCCAAAGAGACAGTACTGGATATCTCTACCCAGGGGAGGTCTGATCAGAAAGAGGTAGATAAAGGATATTCCCTTAAGCATTATGACATCATTCTGAAAAAGAATCCCTTTGGTATCAGAGAGTTGAATTATAGTAGAAGTTCAGAGGAGGCGTATACGGTTGGAGACCTTGTGCTTGTCGGTACAGTCCATGATGGTAGAGGTCATGGTTATGCGGTCCTGATGGATAGCACAGGTAGACAAAATATATATCATACTGGTCAGGAAGTGCCTTCAGTAGGCAGGCTTGTAAGGGTGGACAGTGAGAGTGCTCTTATTGTAGGTACTACCTCCAAAAGGCTTAAGCTCATTGATATAGAAGAAGCTATTAAGAAAAGGAAAGATATAGTAAAGAGGAGCCCAAGGCTGCTTAGGAGTCCTCGTAGGATAGACAGTTTTATTAAAAGGACCGCCAGTGGCGAGTATGTGGTGGATAGGTTTAAAGTAGAGGAGGCTATAGAGCATCCCCAGCAGCTTATGACTGATGCGAGGCTTCAGCCTGTATTCAGAGATGGTAAACAGTACGGATTTGTATTGAAAGAGGTTAAGAGAGACGGGATATACTACAAACTCGGCCTCAGGAACAATGATATCCTTCTACGGATCAACGAGTTTGATATAACTGATCCTGAGACAGCATTAAGGGCCTTCACACAGCTCAGGGGGGCTGATGAAATAGAGCTCTATATTCTAAGGAATGGAAAAGAAAAGAGGTTGAGGTATATAATACGATGATTATGAGGATGTTACCGAGTCTTATACTTCTGTTTATCCTGTTAGTGCTGCCTGTGAAGGGAGTGGCTTTAGAGCAGGTTCCTTCACAGGATGGTAGCTCTCTAAAGGAGCAGAAAGTATCCCTCAATTTTGTTGATGTGGAGCTGCCAGTGCTTGCAAAATTTATAAGTGAGGTTACAGGTAAAAACTTCCTTTTTGATGAGAAATTCAAGGGTAAGGTGACGATTATTGCTCCATCGCCTTTAAAGATAGAGGATGCCTTTAGGCTCTTTACTTCTGTGCTTGAACTTAAGGGATATACAGTGGTGCCTTCTGGAGTGAATGTCTACAAGATTATGCCAGCAACCGAGGCAAGACAGAAAGGGCTTGAGATCGCCACAGCTCCTCTGCCAGTTAATGATACCTATATTGTGAGGCTTGTAAAACTTAACAATATTTCGTCCAAGGATGCTGTCAAATTCCTTAGACCCGTGGTCTCAAAGGATGGGCATATCTCGGAGTTTTCTTCAGGTAATCTACTGCTTCTAATAGACTCTGCAAGTAACATAAAGAAGCTCCTTGAGATTATAGAAACCATCGATACACCATCTACAGTACAGATGCCAGAGATTGTTTTCCTGAAACATGCACCTGCAGAGGAGGTGGCGAAGATCCTAAATGAGGGATTTGGCTCTCCAGTGACCAGATTTAAGACGCCTATACAGGGAAGCATGTTTAAGGCAGTAGCAGACAGAAGGCTCAATGCAGTAGTCCTCTTTGGTCCTGCAAATCTGAGGGAGTCAATGAAAAAGCTCATTTCCATGCTTGATATACCCTCTCCAGAGGACCAGGGGAGGATAAATGTCTATTTTCTTGAGAATGCTGATGCAGAAGAGATTGCAGAGGTACTGAATGGAATCGTAAAAGGCATAAGGTCAAAAGAGACCGCTAAAAAGTCTGCTCGTAAGAAATCTCTCGAGATTACAGGCGATATAATTATCACACCTGACAAGGCAACAAACTCCCTTATCATAGTCGCATCTCCCTCTGATTACAGGAACCTTGTAGAGGTGATAAAGAAGCTTGACAGAAGAAGAAGGCAGGTCTATGTAGAAGCGATGATAATTGAGGCATCCATAGATAAACTGAAGGAGATAGGCGCCAGGTGGAGGATGATCGGAAGGAGAGAGGGAGAACCTGTTGTGATTGGTGGAGTAGGTATTCTTGACCCGAATGCAATACAGTCGATAATCTATGGACTTACTGGGTTGTCTGCAGGAGGGCTCGGAAACTTTATGGATATACCCGTAACAAGGATAAACAGTGATGGTACAGTAACCACTACAAACCTTACTGTACCAGGATTTGCCGCCCTTTTCAGTCTTGAAGAGTTCAGGGGAGCAGTAAATATCCTTTCCACTCCCCAGATACTCACCTCAGACAACGAAGAGGCAGAGATAGTGGTTGGTGAGAATGTGCCTTTTATCACAAAGAGGGAGTCAGACCCCACAAGGACGGTCTCAGTATTCACCACAATTGAACGTAAAGATGTGGGGATAACCCTGCGGATAAAACCACAGATTACAGAAGGCGATTATGTTAGGCTTGATATCTATCAGGAGATATCCGCTGTGAAGCAGGAACCCAATACCGAGATACTGATAAGTGTGGGGCCTACTACAACAAAGCGTTCAACCAGCACCTCTGTTGTGGTAAAGGACAACCAGACGGTGGTGATAGGGGGACTAATGCAGGAGAAGGAAGAAGAGATTGTTAATAAGGTTCCTCTGCTTGGTGATATCCCGATTCTTGGGCTTGCCTTCAGGACAAAGAGTATCTCAAAAAAGAAGACCAATCTTTTGGTATTTCTTACCCCTCATATTGTGAGGGATGCAGAATCTCTCCGGGAACTCACAGAAAAAAAGAGGAGGGATTTTGTATCCCAGCATAGTACCAACTACCAGAGGCAGATTCTTCTAAGATTTAAGCCAGACATAGACAAAAATAGGGCAGAGGAGATTATAAAAGCAGGCGGAGCAAGGATAGTGAAACATCTGAAGGGTATTGATATATATCTGATTGAGGCAGAAGAAGATAGAGATCCTGCATCTGTGATTGAGCATTTAAACTCCCTACCAGAGGTTGAGTATGCAGAACCAAACTACCCATTCAGAGTACAGTAACATAGAACCTGACCTCTCTCTTCTGAAGGAAGTCCCTATCTCTTTTTCAAAGAAGAATTTAGTACTGCCCCTTAGAGTAATTGACGGGAAGCTCTTCGGTCTTGTGTCCGGCATCAATGGGATTTTTGCCTTAAGGGACCTGGCAATCCAGAAGGCTGCCCTGCCTTATCCGATTGAGGTAGACGAGAAGACTCTCCTTGAGGAGATAAACAGACTCTACGGGCAGATAGGTTCTGCAGAGGAGGTGATGCAGACCATCTCAGGGGAAGACCTGAGTGCGGTTGCTACAGAATTCGAGTCTCCAAAGGATATACTTGAGTTAACAAGTGATGCCCCGATTATCAGACTCCTGAATGCACTTCTACAACAGGCTGTGAAGGAGAGGGCATCGGATATCCATATAGAACCCTACGAGAATGAGCTTGATGTGAGGATGAGGATCGATGGGGTACTGAGGAGTGTATTGAAGCCTCCTAAGCTAATACAAGACGCCCTTGTGAGCAGGGTGAAGATCATGGCAGGGCTTGATATAGCAGAGAAGAGACTCCCACAGGATGGAAGAATTCGTCTTCTTATTGGTGGAAGAGATATTGATGTGAGGGTCTCTGTTATTCCCACTGTACATGGTGAAAGGGTTGTGCTGAGGCTTCTCGATCGTAGACATGGAGTAATAGGTCTTACAGAGTTGGGGATGGAACCGGCAGAGCAGAGCCTCTTTGAGAGGCTGCTCAACAATCAGAGCGGTATAATACTCGTCACAGGGCCTACAGGCAGTGGAAAGACCACCACACTCTATGCAGCACTGAACAGGATACATACCACGGAGAAGAACATAATAACTGTAGAGGACCCTGTGGAGTATCAGTTAAGGGGTATAGGCCAGATACAGGTAAACCCCAAAATAGGGCTTACCTTTGCTACGGGATTGAGGTCTATCCTAAGACAGGACCCTGATGTTATTATGGTGGGTGAGATCAGGGATATTGAGACAGCAGAGATAGCTGTGCAGGCATCCCTCACAGGACATCTTGTTTTGAGCACGCTCCATACAAATGACGCCTCCTCGGCCGTTACAAGACTTGTGGACATGGGAGTGGAGCCCTTTCTGCTTTCTTCTTCACTACTCTGCGTTATTGCCCAGAGGCTTGTAAGGCTGATATGTGCTGAATGTAGATATGAATACACACCCAATGAGAATGAACTCTCTTATTTTAGTGCGATGCAGATCAATGTGGAGAGGCTCTTCAGGGGTAGAGGGTGTCAGAGGTGTCAGTATACAGGTTACTATGGCAGGACAGGGATATTTGAGCTCCTGTATCTGGACAGTAACATAAGAAAACTGATCAAAAAGGATGTCTCCTCACAGGAAATAAAAGAGGTGGCAGTAAGACAGGGTATGAAGACCCTGCTTGAGACAGGTATCCAGAAAGTAGCAGCGGGTTTAACCACCCTTGAAGAGGTTCTCCGGGTAACTGAGGCGAAGGTTTAAAGGTTTCTGAGTCTCTGAGAATGACGATTGAATGGGTGATTATACCTGCTGCAGGTCTTGGGAAGAGGATGAGACATGTAAATCCATCTCTTCCGAAGGAGATGCTTCCTGTGGGCAGATGGCCTGTCATCCATTATTCATTAAAGGAGGCCCTGAGAGCGGGTATCCATAAAGTTGCTCTCATAATCAGCAAAAGGAAAGAGATACTGAGGGCCTATATAGAGGACCCCTCTGTAAGAAGGAGATTTCTTGAAGACCCCTCTGAAGAGGAGACGATTCAGCAGCTTAAGGTTTCATTCTTGTACCAGAGTGAACCTCTTGGTGAGGCTGATGCAATAGCTCTTGCTGAGGATGTGGTATCAGGCGATGCCTTCGGGGTTGTCTATCCTGATAATCTACATCTGCCTCGGCAGGAGGCGCTGAAGACACTTGTTGAGGCATACTCCAAGACTGGTACAGATGTGATAGGTCTGATGGAAGTGACAAAGGAGGTATCCTATGCAGTGGGTAATGCAGGAAGAGTGGACATTAAGCCCCTTAGAGATGAGCTCTATGAAATAAAGAGTGTGCTTCCTAAGGGTGAAGGACACTTCAGATTGAGATTCCCTAAGGAACTAAGGACCTGTGGATTCAGCATTGTGGAAAGGGATATTTTTGATTATATCAGGCGGGCGAGGGAAATGGTCAGAGAGGGGGAGCTTACTGATGTGCCTGTTAGGATGCTTATGCTACAGCAGAAGAGGCTTTTAGGATGTAGACTGCCTGGTAGGGTCTTTGATGTAGGCAACCCCACAGGTTATAACCACTGTGTTGAGTATATACAATCGTGGTCTTGATATTCTTGGGCTTATGATTGCCTCAATACACCCAGGTAAAGTATAATTAATCTTTAAAATCCAGATAGGTATCAGCAGACTGAGGAGGTCTTATGCGTCTTCCAGTGAGTATAGAAGAGGAGATGAAACATAGCTATCTTGATTATGCCATGAGTGTGATCATCGGCAGGGCACTTCCTGATGTGAGAGACGGGCTTAAACCCGTACAGAGGCGTATACTCTACGCCATGTTCAGGGAGGGGCTTCTGCCTGGCAGAAAATACTCAAAGTGTGCGGGTGTGGTTGGTGAGGTGTTGAAGAAGTACCATCCCCATGGTGACACTGCAGTGTATGATGCCCTTGTGAGACTTGCCCAAGATTTTAATATGCGTTATCCTTTGATCGATGGACAGGGGAATTTTGGCTCCATAGATGGTGACCCTCCTGCTGCCTATCGTTATACAGAGGCGAGACTTGCCAAGATCGCAGAGGAGTTGCTTAGAGATATAGACAAAGATACAGTAGACTTTATTCCTAATTTTGATGAAACAACCACTGAACCTGTGGTGTTACCCACGAGGATTCCAAATCTGCTTATAAATGGCTCCTCGGGTATAGCTGTAGGAATGGCTACAAATATACCTCCCCATAATCTCACTGAGATTATTGATGCACTACTTATGCTTCTTGATAGACCTGATGCCACTGTTCAGGAGCTTATGACAAAGATAAAAGGGCCAGATTTTCCCACGGGTGGGATTATCCATGGAGTTGAAGGTATTGTAGAGGCATACACCCATGGCCGAGGCACAATAAAGATCAGGGCACGGGCAAGGATAGAAAAACCCCATAAGGGGCCTGAACAGATCATTATCACCGAGATACCCTTTCAGACAAACAAGGCGAGATTGATTGAGAAGATCGCATCCTTGATAAAGGAGAAGAAGCTGGAAGGGATTTCAGAGATAAGGGATGAGTCAGACCGCGATGGTATCAGGATAGTGATTGAACTGAAAAAGGGAGAGATGCCACAGGTGATTCTCAATAATCTCTATAAGAATACCCAGATGGAGACCACATATGGAATTATAATGCTCGCCCTTGTAGGTGGACAACCGAGGATAATGAGCCTCAGAAGGATGCTTAATCACTTCCTCCAACACCGTAGAGAAGTTATTCTCAGGAGAACGAGGTTTGAACTAAAGAAGGCAGAGGAGCGTGCCCATATACTTGAGGGCTTGAAGGTAGCCCTTGAGTATCTTGATGAGATAATAAACCTGATCAGGGCATCAAAGACACCAGAAGAGGCAAGGGTATCCCTTGTGAATCGTTATCCCCTTTCAGAGATACAGGCACAGGCTATACTTGATATGAAACTCCAGAGGCTGACTGGACTTGAGAGAGAAAAGATCATAAAGGAGTATGAGGAGACCTTGAAGGAGATACAAAGGCTAAAGGCTATTCTCGGAAGTGAGGTCCTGGTGAATCAGATAATAAGGGATGAACTGATTGAGATAAAGAATCGTTATGGTGACGAGAGACTAACCGAGATAGTTGCAGAGGTGAAAGAGATAACCATTGAGGATCTTATTACTGAAGAGGATATGGTTATCACATTCTCTCATGCAGGTTATATAAAAAGAAATCCCCTTAGTGAATACAGGAGCCAGAGAAGAGGCGGGAAGGGGCTTATTGGAATGGAGACAAAGACAGAAGACTATGTAGAGAATCTATTCATAGGCTCTACCCACGATTATATCCTCTTTTTTACAAACAGAGGGAAACTCTACTGGCTCAAGGTATATCAGATTCCTGAGGCAGGTAGGGCATCCAGGGGGAAGGCAATCGTGAATCTCCTCCAACTGCAGGACAATGAACGAGTAACTACAGCAATCCCTGTGAAGGACTTTACTGAGGGTTATCTCGTAATGTTCACAAGAAAAGGTGTAGTAAAGAAGACTCCCCTTTATGAATTCAGCAATCCCAGAGGCAAGGGAATAATAGCCCTCTCTCTTGACAGCGGTGATGAGTTGATTGCGGTAAGAAAGACAAAGGGGACAGATGATCTCTTGATAGGCACTCGTAATGGTCTTGTGATAAGGTTCAGAGAAGAGGATGTGAGACCCATGGGAAGGACTGCAAGAGGTGTAAGGGGTATAAACTTGAGAGAGGGTGATATAGTGGTATCTGCTGATGTGGTACAGGAGAAAGCTACAATACTGACTGTTACAGAGAGGGGTTTTGGTAAGAGGACTTCTGTTAAAGATTATCCTGTGCATGGCAGAGGTGGTAAAGGTGTTATATCTATAAAGGTGAATGAGAAGACAGGCAATGCAGTGGGTATACTACAGGTGAAGGATGAGGATGAAATAGTGCTTATTACAATGCTTGGGAAGGTGATCCGGATAGAGGCATCCAATATACCTGTGATGGGTAGAAATACACAGGGGGTAAAACTGATGGATATTGATCATGAAGACAGAGTAGTAAGTCTTGGAAGGATTGTGGAAAGGGAATCAAATGGGACTGTTTAATCAGGTAATAGGACACCAGAGACAGAAGCAGATACTGGCAGGATCATACAAAAGACGAAGAGTCTCCACTTCTTATATATTCAGTGGTGAGAGTGGTATTGGAAAAAGACTGGTTGCAAGAGAATTTGTAAAACTCCTTAACTGTAAAAGTCCCATAGAGACTGATATGGTGGATGCATGTGATAGTTGTTCTAACTGCAGGAAGATCACAAGGATGATCCATCCTGACCTCCTGACAGTGGAACCAGAGAAGGGTATAATCCGGATCGACAGAATAAGGGAGATACAGGAGTACCTTACAATGGCCCCACTTGAAGGTACTTTAAAGGCTGTTGTTATAAATGATGCAGAATGTATGAATCAGGCAGCAGCAAATGCATTTCTCAAGACACTTGAAGAACCACCTCCACACTCTTTGGTAATACTCATAACAATGTATCCTGACAGGCTACCAGCCACTGTTGTCTCCCGGTGTTTCCATATCAGATTCTCACTTCTTTCTGAAAAAGAGACCAAAGAGGTGATAAACAGGATGCTTTCTCCTGAACAGAAAAGGAATACAGTGGAGACAGCAAGACTTGCCATGGGAAGACCTGGCATAATAATAGAGATGGAAGACTCCCTAAGGGAAGATCTGAAGAGGATAGTCTCAAGATTAGAAGAGGTTGAATTGCTGGACAGATGGTCAGACAGACAGCAGATGCTGAGGTGGTTAAACCTCTTCAGTGTCTTTCTAAGAGACCTTCTGGTGTTCACAGTTTCAGAAGACAGGAGACTTCTTGTTAATCCTGAAATAAAGTCCCTTTTGAGAAGTCTCAAAAAGAGGCCCAGGATCGAAGATATAATAGACCTATATAATAAGGTCTGTATGTTGAGGGATATGTCTGTTTTTAATTTAAATACCTCAATAGTGCAGAATTTTGTAAATACCCATCTAAGGGTGATGTTGAGATGAAGGTAGAGGAGAAGAAGACAAAGATTGTGGCTGTTAGATACAGACCCTCTGGCAAACTGTTTCTCTATGAGACAGATGATCCCTCTCTATCCATAGGTGATAAGGTGGTTGTAGAAAGTATGTTTGGCCTTACTGTGGGTACTGTGATAAAGGAAGTGGATACAGATGAGGTTGAGGAGGGGAGAGAGCTTAAAAAGGTGCTTAGAAAAGCAACGGAAGAAGACCTTCAGGCGATGGAGAAGAATAGAAGACTGGAGGAGGAGGCATTCAATTTCTGCCTTGAGAGGATCGAGGCCAGAGGGATGCCCATGAAGCTGGTGGCTACTGAGGTTACCCTTGACATAAGAAGGATAATTTTTTATTTTACTGCAGAAGGCAGAATTGATTTCAGAGAGCTTGTAAAAGACCTTGCAGCAAAATTCAGGACAAGGATAGAAATGAGGCAGATAGGTGTCCGAGATGAAGCAAAGATGCTGGGTGGAGTGGGGGTATGTGGAAGGGTTCTATGTTGCAATTGCTTTCTTGATAACTTTGTCCCCATATCAGTAAGAATGGCAAAGGAGCAGGAACTTGTATTGAATACCACAAAGCTAACAGGTCTCTGTGGCAGACTCATGTGCTGTCTAAGTTATGAGTATGAAGGGACCATAGAGGGTGAGGATGAAATCCCCGTTGAGACAGAGGAGACCATACTGTGTGAGGAGTGTCCCTCTGAGACCGTCTCCTCTATTGTAAGGGCCTCTGTTGAGGAGGCAGTGGACAGTAATACCCATGAGGAAGAAGAGGCGGTTGAGATAGATAGGGTTGAGAAAGAGGAAACTGTTACTACAGAGGAGTATACTGTTCCTGTTGAGTCTCAATCTCCGTCTGTTCCCCCTGTGGTAAAAGAGCAGGAAGCAGAGCAGAAGGCTCTGTCTTCTGAAAAGAGAGAGATGAGACCAAAGCATGAGAAAAAGGTATTTAAAAAGAGCAGGGCTGAACGTAGAAGGAGAAGGAAGAGGAAAAAACATAAAAGGAGGAGATAAAAGAGGCTATGGAAAAGTTTTATGTAACCACTCCTATCTACTATGTGAATGATGTACCACACATAGGCCATGCCTATACAACTGTGGCTGCTGATATTGTTGCCAGATTTAACAGACTCCTTGGCAGAAAGGTGTTTTTTCTTACTGGCACAGATGAACATGGTCAGAAGGTGCAGAAGGCAGCAGAAGAAAGAGGTCTTTCACCAAAAGAGCATGCAGACAAGATGGTATTGAATTTTAAAGCACTCTGGCAGAAGTTGAACATATCAAATGATGCCTTTATCAGAACCACTGATACAGAACATAAAAGGGTGGTGCAGGAGATTCTTCAGAGGCTCTATGACAAGGGCGAGATAGTGAAGAGACCCTATCAGGGTTGGTACTGTACACCTGATGAGAGGTTCTGGACGGAGAAGGAACTGGTTGAGGGCAGATGTCCAGAATGTGGTAGACCTGTAGAACAGATAGAAGAAGAAAACTACTTCTTCCTCATGTCAAAGTATCAGGATAAACTTATAAAACATATTGAGGAGCACCCAGACTATATACTGCCAGAGACAAGGAGGAACGAGGTTCTCGGATTTCTGAGGTCAAGACCCCTTGGTGACCTATGTATATCACGACCTAAGAAGAGGCTCTCATGGGGCATACCGCTGCCTTTTGATGAAGATTATGTTACCTATGTATGGTTTGATGCACTGGTGAACTATTATTCAGCTACCAAGTATCTTGCCCCTGAGAAAGAGACACTCCAATGGTGGCCTGCAGAGCACCATATAGTAGGAAAGGATATCCTTACCACTCATGCAGTCTACTGGTCAACAATGCTTATGGCACTTGAGATGCCTCTGCCTGGAAATATCTTTGCCCATGGATGGTGGACAGTTGAAGGCAGGAAGATGTCTAAATCTCTTGGCAATGTGGTTGACCCAGAGGATGTTATAAACAGATATGGTGTTGATGCCTTTAGATATTTCCTTTTTAGAGAGGTCCCCTTTGGGCTTGATGGTGACTTCTCTGAGAAGGCCATTATTGGCAGGATAAACAGTGATCTCGCCAATGACCTTGGTAATCTGCTGAACCGTACCATGAGCATGCTACACAGGTATATGGATGCAGTGGTGCCAGAACCAGCAGAAACTGAGGAGGAGGCAAAAGCACTTGCAGAGCAGATCCTTGGCAAGCTCAAAGAACACCTCTCAAAGCTGGCCTTCCAGAAGGCACTTGATGAGATCTGGAGACTTATTGATTATCTGAATAAATACATTGATACAAATCAGCCATGGAGGCTCGCAAAGGAGCCTCAATCGAGGGGAAGGCTCTCAACAGTGCTTTATACTTGTCTTGAAGGGCTTAGGTTTATAGGTCTTTATATATTTCCCTTTATGCCTGAGACGGGTGAGAAGATATACTCTGCTCTTGGATACAGAGTCCTGGAGGGTAGATTAGATGAGCTTGCAAAATGGGGCCATTTGAGGCATGGGATAAAACTGACAAAGCCTGAACCTCTGTTCCCAAGAATTACACAGACAGAGAAGAAACAAGACCCGCCTATACAGGATAAAGAAAAGACACTCGAAACATCCCAGAAACTTATAGGTATAGAGGAGTTTGCAAGGGTTGAACTGAAGGTTGCGAAGGTGATTGATGCAGAGAGGATTAAAGGCTCAAAAAAGCTTATCAGGCTTGTGGTAGATGTGGGTGAGAAGAGACAGATTGTGGCAGGTATTGGAACAGCATACACTCCAGAAGAATTGGTAGGCAAGAGTGTTGTTGTGGTGACTAATCTCAAGCCAGCAAAACTTATGGGAGTTGACTCTCAAGGGATGCTACTTGCAGCAGGTGATGGAGAAAATATTGTGGTCATATCTCCAGAAAAGGATATACCTGTGGGCACAAGGGTTAAATAGCTTTCCTTCTGGGCATGACTTTCACAATGATAGGTGGTAGCTGCACTTCTTCTTCCCTGTACTCTATCTTAATCTTAACCTTAATAGCAGAGGGAAGATAATCCTTTTCCTCAGAAGACCAAGAATCATACCAGGTACCTTTCTCAGACTCAGTGGTGTCCAGATATTGAAATTCAATCTCAGTTATACCTTTAAATAGTGTTCGCTCAGAGATACCGCCTCTTTCTTCTACATCCTTGAGGAAGAAGAAGTTCTCCGTTGCCTTTAGTTCATCTGAATCCAGATAAAGCCTGACCCATTTCATCCCTGACTGCTCAAGGAGACTGTCACTGTCTCTTAATGTGCTTGTTGTTACAAAACTGATAGAGTCAGAACTGCCAGCAAAGTAGAGTCTTGGTCCTGTATGGGTTACCCTTGTGTAGGGATAGATTCCCTTTAGTAGCCATTTCAGTCTTTCTGCCAGTATCCTCTCCATCTGTGATAGCTCTGTCCTTTCTGTTGCTTTCTCCTCAGACCTATATCCCATCATCATTGCTGAAGCAATGATCAGCAGAAGCAGTGCTGTTGTTGAGAGGGCAATCAAGAGTTCCAAAAGGGTAAAACCTCTGTTATTTTTCTGTTGCATCTATAGTCCTCGTGGTTTTTATGGTAAGAGAACCTGAATCCCCCCAGGTTACCCTTACAGTTATTTGGTAAACGCTGTATCTGTTTTTTTCATCGTGGAGTATTCTTTCAATATCTCGAGTAGCAGTAAAACCTTCGAATTCGAATTCTGTTTCTGCATCTTCAGGGTCTTCGGTGCTGTATGCCTCTTCAATAAGGCTTTCTGCAATTATCAGTGCCTGAGTATATTCCTCCGCCTTTCTGACCCCTCTTAGCCCAGTAGAGAAAAACTGAAATATAGTGACGACAGCGATCCCAAGTATTGCTAAGGCAACAATAACTTCAAGGAGGCTAAAACCTCTATTGTATCTTTTGGAGGCTGACCTTACCTGTGATGGAGTCAACCCTGATCTCATAAATCCTTTCATCTCTGTCTTTAAGGAGAATCCTTCCTCCTGTGCTATCTCCAAAAGGTCTAAATTCAATATCCTCACCCTCTATCCAGAGCCCCTGAGGTAGTATGTATGTTCTGATCAGAGTGCCTGTTTTTTTCTTTAATACATATCCTTTGCCTTCTTTATCTATTTCAAAGACCACAGGAGTTCTATTGGTAATAGAAACTTCTCTGGCATGTCTAAGATACAGGAAAGTCTTTCTTGCTGCATCCCTCAGGATTGTCTTTTTGTGGGCAATGTCAATAGACAACAGAGTAAGAGCTCCAGCTATTGATATTATAAGCAGAACAATTAGCAGTTCTAAAAGGGTGAACCCCCTATTCTCCCCAGCTGGTAATGTCTTTGTCTTCACCTTCACCCCCTGGCGCTCCATCCCTACCATAAGAGAACAGGTCATATTCACCGTGTGAGCCGGGAGACCGGTACTGGTATTCATTGCCCCAGGGGTCCTTTGGTATGATCTTCTTCTTCAGATAAGGGCCGTCCCAGCCTTTGACTCCAGGGTCCTCAATAAGTGCCCGTAATCCCTCAGATGTTGTAGGATATCTGCCTACATCAAGTCTGAACTGATCAAGGGCTTCTTCCAGCAGGGCAATCTGTGCCTTTGCAGTAGATTGTTTTCCTTTGCCGAGTTTTGGAAATAACTTTGGACCTACGAGGGCAGCAAGCATTCCCAGAATCACCATCACCACAAGGAGTTCAATGAGAGTAAAGCCTTTTCTGTCCTTTATCCTCTGAATCATAGAACCTCCTCTGTATTTATTTGGATGGCGGAGGGGGTGGGATTCGAACCCACGGTGGGCGTAAAACCCACAGCGGTTTTCAAGACCGCCGCCTTCAACCACTCGGCCACCCCTCCATTTTAAATATTATAATCAATCTATTTTAGAGTTTTCATAGGTTACTTTTTGGAGGCTGTTGCGTTGTTTCTGTGGTGATGGTTATATTAAACCTGAATAGTGTCTCTCCCCCATGCCCATCACTCACCTTTACTTCTACAGGGAAAACACCTTCTGTGTTTTCAGAGAGTTTCCAATAGATCCTACCATCTTTGTCGACCTTCAGCCCTTCAGGCCCTTTCTGGACAACAAATGTGAGGCTGTCACCATCTGGATCAGAGGCAGTAATCTGTCCTGTGAGAGTATCATTTATGATATTGAGTTGAACCTCCTGTTGTACTATAGGTGGAGCATTAACAATAGTAATGGTTCTTTTGACAGAACTCCCTATGTCTTCACCATCTGAGGGGGTAATTGTTACAGTCACCTTGTCTCCCCTTTTGAGTTCCATTCTGAGAGTATCTGAGTAATTATCAATGCTCTTGCCATTTACAGCCCATTCATACTCCAGTGAAACCTCATCACCATCAGGGTCTTCTACATCTACTTTAACAGAAAGGATATCTCCCTTCTCAGAGGACTCTGTTATTAAGGATGCAGCCTTTATGACAGGTGGTGCATTTTCTACTACCACAGGCTCTGACTCATATTCACCTTTCGGAGTGATTGCCCTCACAATAACTATATCTCCTTTTGATAGGGAATGGGTATCAAAGAAGGGTTCTTTCCCGCTTTTTGCGAGATTACCATTTACATACCATTCATAAACTACTTCACCCTTTGTTTGGACTAACTGCGCAGTTATTCTCATCCCTTTATATATTACTTCAGGTGTAATCTTGATCTTTATTGATGTGGTCTCTATTTCAGCAGATTCTGTTAGATTCTCTCTTTCTTCGGTCTTCTCCTCTGTCTCTGCAGCCTGTTTCTTGGTCTCCTCTGAAGGTTTCTTTTCACATGCAAAGACGAAGAGAAAGATTAAAAGGAGTATCAATCCTATGGATTTCTTAGGAATATGGTACATCATACCCTCCCTTCCAGAATTTTTAGGTATATATAGATTACCATGAAATAAGGGATTTTATAAATTGTTCTGATTTTTGTATACTTTACCGTGCTAATCTGAACATATGAAGACCAGGAGGGAGAGATGCTTTCAAAGGTCTTCAGCACAACCCTCATTGGTATTGATGCACATCCTGTTGAAGTGGAGGTTGATATAACCTCCAGAGGACTTCCCCATTTCTCCATGGTTGGATTACCTGATACAGCTGTGAAAGAAAGTAGAGACAGGGTAAAAGCAGCACTTAAGAACTCCGGGTATGTTTTTCCACTCAAACAGATAACAGTAAATCTTGCTCCTGCTGATCTGAAGAAGGAAGGTTCATCCTTTGATCTACCGATTGCTCTTGGGATTCTTGCTTCAGAGGGTGTTGTTCCTTCTGATGTTATGAAAAAATTTATTATCACAGGTGAACTGTCTCTTGATGGAAGACTAAAACCAGTTAAAGGGGCCCTTTCAATGGCTATTGCTGCAAAGAGACTCTCGATCAGGGGGCTCTTGTTGCCGAAAGACAATGCCTCTGAGGCTGCAGTTGTACAGGAGGTGTCTGTATATGGAATGGAGCATCTTCTTGATGTAGTAGCATTTCTAAGAGGTGAGAAGGAGGTTCAGCCTTTTTGTATAGATATAGATGCTGTACTTAAGAGAGCATCATTATATGATGAAGACTTTTCTGAGATAAAGGGACAGGAACATGCCAAAAGGGCGATGGAGGTTGCTGCATCAGGTGGCCATAATATACTGATGATAGGCCCTCCCGGTGCAGGAAAGACCATGCTTGCGAGGAGGTTACCAACAATACTGCCTGGAATGACCTTTGAAGAGGCTCTGGAGACAACGAGAATACATAGTGTTGCAGGCACTCTTCAGGCAGGGCAGGCACTACTTGCCACAAGACCCTTTAGGGCTCCTCACCATACCATTTCGGATGTGGCACTGATTGGGGGAGGACAGTATCCAAAACCAGGAGAAGTCTCTCTTGCCCATAATGGAGTGCTCTTTCTGGATGAGTTGCCAGAGTTTAAAAGACATGTATTAGAGGTATTGAGACAGCCAATGGAAAATGGTGAAGTCACTGTATCAAGAGCCACAGCATCTGTTACCTTTCCTGCCTCCTTTATGCTTGTTGCTGCTATGAATCCCTGTCCATGCGGCTACATAGGTGATGAACGTCATCAGTGTACCTGTACTCCTGGACAGATCCACCGGTACAGAAGAAGGGTATCAGGCCCCCTTCTCGACCGTATTGATATCCATATTGAGGTGCCTGCAGTCAACTACAGAGAACTATCTTCAGAGTGCTCAGGAGAGTCCTCTGAGAAGATAAGGCAGAGGGTTGAGAGGGCGAGACGGATACAGATTGAGAGATTCCAAAAGGACAGTATTTACTGTAACGGTCAGATGAAGACAAGACATATAAAAAAATATTGTGTACTAACAAAGGAGGCGAAGAGGCTGCTTGAGTCAGCAATGCAGAATCTCGGTCTTAGTGCAAGGGCATACTCAAGGATACTTAAGGTATCTCGCACAATAGCAGATCTTGAGGAGTCAGAACATATCGAGGCTCACCATGTCTCTGAAGCAGTACAATACAGAACTCTGGACAGGGGAATGCTGAGTACTTGACAATTCTAATTAGCTTGTTTAATATTTTAAGTGAGTTGGTTTCTATGCTTTGTTGTAAGTTATAGTAACTTTTCAGAGGAGGGAGTTTGGGGTTGATTCTAAAGGTTTTCAACTTTATTTCCTCAAAAGTTTATTAAAGAGAGTAGAGGTAAGTTGTCTCAGATCAATGCTAATATGAGCACTTTGTTACCGCCTGTAACTGCTATCAGAATGGTGTGGGCGCTTACAGGTAAGTTCTCAGATAATGAAGAATCCAAAATAACAGCCACATTAACCGAAGCAATATTAAAAAGCATACAGGAACGGGCAGATAAAGACGAAAGAGAAAGAGAGTATGTGAGTAGTGCTGTAGCTGCCATGTATGCTACTTTACGCACCTTAGATATAATTCACAAGGGCCGAGAACTCAACTTTAAAGAGAATGAGAAATTGAGAGAGGCCTATTTGGATTCAGTACGGGAGAATCTTGAATTTGGAAAGAAGTTTGACCATTTTATAAGGTCTCTTCCAGCTATAACAATAGGTGGTGCTGGTGGAGTTACTTTGGCTGAAGCATTTGGAATATCAGGTGTTATGTTGTGGGCATTAACTCTGGCTTTAGGAGCAGCAGGATATATTGTTAACCTTGGGATTGTTAGGTCTATGCGTAAAAGAAAACAGATGCTCTATGTCATACAGGACTACGAAAGAAGTCTCTATTATGACCAATATGTAACCCGTGTTAGTGTAACTTTGAGTTCCTTATACCTGGATCTGGATCGCATTCACAAAACCGTGTTTGGAGAATCCTATCCTGTGGATAGAGAGATAAAAAGTATAATTGAAGATATTCTTAAAGGTGTGAGACCCACATTTTGCAGGTATGTCCATAAACACATGAGAGAGAAAAAGATAAAACCCGAACTGTGGACAATTTGTGAAACTGGTAAAGAAGAAGCTACAAAAAAATGCCCATACTGGGAAAAGATTTAAAGAGCCAGCGCACTATTCTTAGATTTTTACCTCAGCCATAGGCTCTCGCTGTCCCTTGCCTGAATCAAATTAATCATGAGCTTTGGGTATAAACGAGAGTAGGTTTATCTGATTTAGTTATGTTATCATAGAAATTTACAATGTCTTTACCAAAAGCTCTGACTGGGGATAAAGGCAAGAATAATAGAGGCCTCAGATTTGTAGGGATTTCTATACAGGGAGGTGAGTTATGATAAGAAAGAACTACTTCTTTACCTCAGAGTCCGTTACAGAAGGACATCCTGATAAAGTGGCAGACCAGATATCCGATGCAATACTTGATGCTATCCTTAAAGAAGACCCTTACGGGAGAGTAGCCTGTGAGACACTGGTGACTACAGGTCTTGCCTTTGTATCAGGGGAGATAACAACCAGCTGTTATGTCCCCATTCCTGACCTTGTGAGAGAAACAATAAGAGATGTTGGTTATACAAGAGCAAAGTATGGTTTTGACTATGAGACCTGTGCAGTAATCACTGCCATAGATCGCCAGTCCAGTGATATAGCAATGGGTGTTGATGTCGGGGGGGCAGGAGATCAGGGATTGATGTTTGGTTTTGCCTGTGATGAGACTCCTGAGTTAATGCCATTGCCGATAATGCTTGCCCATAAGCTGGCAATGAGACTTGCTGAGGTGAGAAAGAAAGATATTATAGGTTATCTCAGGCCAGATGGTAAAACACAGGTAACAATTGAGTACAGAGATGGAAGACCCTTCAGAGTAGACTCCATAGTGGTTTCTGCACAGCATAATCCAGATGTGACATTAAAAGAGATAAGAGAGGATATAATTGAGAAGGTTATTAAACCTGTTGTGCCTGCTGAACTCCTTGATGAAGAGAATATTATATATCACATAAATCCTACAGGCAGGTTTGTTATTGGTGGTCCAATGGGTGATACAGGTCTTACTGGAAGAAAGATAATTGTAGACACCTATGGAGGGGTAGCAAGACATGGGGGAGGATGTTTCTCTGGTAAAGATCCTACCAAGGTGGACCGTTCAGGTGCTTATATGGCGAGGTATATAGCCAAAAACATTGTAGCCGCTGGTATAGCATCCAGGGTGGAAGTCCAGATAGCCTATGCCATTGGAGTGCCTGAGCCTGTGTCTATACTGGTGGACTGCTTTGGTACAGAAAAGATCCCCACAGACAGGATAGTTGAGCTTATAAGAGAGAACTTTGAGCTTACTCCAAAGGCGATTATTGAGAAGCTCAATTTGAGAAGACCTATATACAAAAAGACAGCGGTATATGGTCATTTCGGCAGAGAAGATGATGATTTCACATGGGAGAAAACAGACATGGCTGAGATACTCAGAGCCCAGGCAGGATTATAAATTTAATAGGAGGAACAATGATTATTAAGTCAGACATAAAAGATATATCTCTTGCAAAGAAAGGCAGACTCAGAATAGAATGGGCAGAGATGCAGATGCCTGTCTTAAGGATAATAAAAGAGGAGTTTAAAAAAGAAAAGCCACTTAAAGGAGTAAGAATTGCTGCTTGTCTACATGTTACTACAGAGACTGCCTGTCTCATGGAGACCCTTAAGGCTGCAGGTGCAGAGGTTGCCCTTTGTGCTTCCAATCCACTGAGCACCCAGGATGATGTGGCAGCCTCACTGGTCAAGTATACAAAGATACCGGTTTTTGCTATTAAAGGTGAAGACAACAGAAGGTACTACAGACATATTGAGGCTGTTCTGTCCATAAGACCCAATATAACAATGGACGATGGTGCAGACCTGGTCTCCACACTACACAAGACCGGAAAAGGGATTGATGAGGTGGTGGGTGGTACTGAGGAGACCACCACAGGCGTTATCAGACTGAGGGCTATGGCTGAAAGAGGAGTTCTGATGTATCCGATAATTGCGGTTAATGATGCCTATACAAAGTACCTATTTGATAACCGTTATGGCACGGGACAGAGCACCATAGACGGAATCATGAGGGCAACGAACAGGCTTATTGCTGGCTCTGTGGTGGTTGTGTCTGGATATGGATGGTGTGGTAAAGGTGTTGCCATGAGGGCGAAGGGTATGGGAGCAAGGGTTGTGGTGACAGAAGTGGATCCATTGAGGGCACTTGAGGCTACAATGGATGGATACGAGGTGATGCCAATAAAGGAGGCTTCCCGCATAGGAGACATCTTTGTAACTGTTACTGGTGATATAAATGTGATTAACAAGGCCTGTTTTAAGGTGATGAAGGATGGTGCAATAGTCTGTAATTCTGGTCATTTCAATGTGGAGATAGATATTGATGGATTAAGGTCTATCTCGAAGAAGGTAAGAAGATTAAGGGAGTTTGTGGATGAATACACCCTTGAGGATGGAAGAAAGATATATCTTCTTGGCGAGGGAAGACTTGTTAACCTTGCTGCTGCAGAGGGCCATCCCTCGGCAGTAATGGATATGAGCTTTGCCAATCAGGCACTATGTGCGGTCTACTTAGCCCAAAATAGGGGGAAACTGGAAAAGCGGGTTTACAGAGTGCCTGAAGAGATAGACCGGAGAATTGCTTCTTTGAAACTCTCTGCAATGGGGATAAAGATTGACACTCTGACAAAACAACAGGAGAAGTACCTTCATAGCTGGGAAATGGGCACTTAGACTGCATCTCCTATGGTTGACCTCAAGAGCCTGAGCAGCGAAGAACTTGTGAATTTTATAGAAAGCAGAGGACTGCCCCGATTTAGAGCCAAACAACTTCTACACTGGATTTACGAAAAAAAGGTAGAAGATATAAGGGATATCACAGAGCTGTCTCGCCAGTTAAGAGAGGACCTCAGCAAAGAGGCATACATAAGCAATCTGCTTTTATGTAGAAGGGCCTACTCAACAGACGGTACAGAGAAGTTTCTCTTTCAGCTTGAAGATGGTGAGAGGATAGAGAGTGTTCTCATTCCCGACGAACAAAGGCTTACACTATGTATATCTTCCCAGGTGGGATGTCCTCTGGGTTGCAGATTCTGCCTTACAGGAAAGATAGGGTTTCGAAGAAACCTGAAGGCTCACGAGATCGTGGACCAGTTTATCTCTGTCCAGAGGATAATTGGACCGAGAAAGATAACAAACCTTGTTCTTATGGGTATGGGAGAGCCCCTTTTAAATCTTGATGAGGTGGCAGAGGCAATAAGGAGAATTACCGAGTATATGAGGTTCTCAAGAAGACGGATAACCCTCTCAACTGCTGGTATAGTGCCTGGTATAAGAAGACTGCCTCAGGTTGCACCACTGGTTAATCTTGCTATATCACTTAATGCTACTACGGACAAGATAAGAGACCAGATTATGCCTATAAATAAAAAATATCCTATCTCAGAGCTGCTCAAGGCATGCAGAGAGTTTCCCCTTGAGCCAAGAAAAAGGATCACCTTTGAGTATGTACTTCTGAAGGGAGTTAACGATACTACTGAGGATGCAGAGAGGCTTGTAAAACTCCTGAGAGGTATTCCCTCGAAAGTGAACCTCATTCCTTTTAATCCTTATCAGAGAGCAGAATTCGAGAAGCCCGATGACGAAGAGACCCTACGGTTTCAGAACGTCCTTCTGAGAGGAGGGCTTACTGCCCTGATCAGAAAGAGCAGAGGCAGCGATATCCTTGCAGCCTGTGGACAGCTAAGAGCAGAGTACAAAAGTCCTAAGGTGATTTAATCCAAATCTCAGATTGTCTGTCCCTTTTAGGTACACACTGTACCATGCTGGTACAGTCTTCCTCTTCCTCAGAAAACTAACCCCTTTGTTTTTAAACAATTTTCCCTCTGGCAGGATTTTTGATTAGAAGGTTATAAACCATTATAAACATAACAATCCATGTTACCAAAATGTCTTGACTTTTTAACTTAGCAAAACAATCTGAGTTAGGAGGTCAGGATGAGAAGGATATTCTGGTTGATAGGTCTTTTTGTATTTCTGCTATTCTTTTTACTTTCTTCCTCTTTTGCCGAGATTGAGACATCTGTATCCCTTGAAGCAGGGGCTTCTTCTGGGGCTGTTTTGGGGCAGGCGGGTCCTATGACATACTTTGTCAAGCCTGGAGGCACGGGTGATTGCAATCCCGTAACCCCTTGCAGTTTTCAGACCGCCCTTGACAAGGCAGCAACAGACGGAGAGGACTCAATCATCTACGTGGGAAGCGGTACCTACAACATCACCTCAACCCTCACCTACCAGGTATCGGGCGGAGACGGCACCCTTACGATTGAGGCAAAGGACCCTTCAAATCCACCAGTGCTTGATGGAGGAGATAATGTCCAGATAATGTACATTAACAATGATAAAGACAGTATTGGAGACGGCGGACAGGGAATAACTCTAAGAAGATTGGTGTTTCAGAGGGGTAAGAATGGAGTTATGATTCAAACAACTGCAGCAGACATACTGGTTGAGCACTGCCAGTTCATCAACAATAATAGTAGCCAATATGGAGGAGGTCTTTATGCTTTTGCAGTAGCTGGAGGCGGAATAGAAATCCGGGGAAATATCTTCAGGGGCAATACCTCATCAAAACAGGGAGGCGGAGTTTATGCCATTGCACAGCAGTTACCGGGTTTTCTAAAAATCGTAAATAACATCTTTGAAAACAACACTGCAGCCTGGAGTGGAGGCGGTGTATATTTACGGTTTGGTCATGTTGCCATCACCATTACAAACAACACCTTCTACAATAACGATGCCCCTACTGGTGGTGGAGTGTATATAATGGCTGCCACCTATGAAGACAGGGTAGATATTTACAACAACATCTTCTGGGCAAACAGTGCTTCCACAGCCAGCGATTTGTATTATGATGTATTCTCATCCCCCCAGATAAGGGTCTTTAACAACGACTTCAGTTGCAGTGACTTTGATGGCTCCAGTAGCTGTCTTGTGATAGATGATATCACGCATTATATAGAGGGTAACAACATCAGTGCAGACCCTCTGTTTGCCGACCCTGCAAGCAGTGACTTTCACCTCAGTCTGGGCTCACCCTGCATAGATACAGGGAACAACCATGCCCCGGAGCTACCATCAGAGGACTTTGAGGGTGACCCCAGGATGGTGGACGGTGATGACGACGGTGTGGCACTGGTGGACATGGGGGCTGACGAGGCCCGGGTATACAGGTATTATGTTTCTCCTGATGGTTCTGGTTTTGGATGCACAGAAGCCACACCCTGTGCCTTTCAAACAGCCCTTTCCAGTGCTGAAGCAGATGGGGCGGACTCCATAATCTTCGTCAACAGTGGTACATACTCCCTTACATCCCCCCTCACCTATGAAGTGGTGGATGGTGATGGTTCCCTCATTATTGAGCCTGTTAATCCTTCCAATCCACCTGTGCTTGACGGAAACAATAGTACCCAGATAATGCTCATTAACAATGATATAGACGAAGATGGGGGTGATACCAGAGAGATAAGGGTTAGAGGGCTCGTTTTCCAGAATGGAAATAATGCTGGATGGGGAGGCGGTCTCTATCTGAGGGCAGGTCATGCTAACATACTGATTGAGAATTGTCAGTTCCTTAATAATCTTGCTAAAAATGGTGAGGTCAAGACCCTGGGAGGAGGATTGTATGTTGCAGGGTTTGGAGGTAGCATAGATATCCGTGGTAACACCTTTGATGGCAACTCTGCCAACATAGGCGGAGGTATGCATGTGTATTCTTCGGGTGGTGCACTCAATGTGGAAGATAATACCTTCCTGAACAATTCTACCTTCTCTACACAGGATGCATATGCTCAGGGAGGTGGTGCTTCAGTTGACCCTGAACATACTACTGCCACAATTAGTGGTAACACCTTTTCCAACAACATTGCTGACCTTAATGATTGGAGTTTTGGTGGAGCACTTCGTGTCTGGTTGTATAATAATGACGACATTGCAGTGATTGATAACAATATCTTTAGTAACAATGTTTCTGAGCACGGTGGAGGTGGAATTGAGCTGGGCTGGGTGTCTGGAACAGTCAGGATAATGAACAACATTTTTAAAGAGAACAGTTCTTATAATGGTGGAGGAGTGGATGTTCAAGGGAGTGGTAGTATTGAGATAATAAACAACATCTTTGAAAACAACTCTGCCAATTATGGAGGGCGAGGAGGCGGTATCCATGTTGACCCTGTGTATATTACCGCCACCATCACGAACAACACCTTCTACACAAACAGCGGTTACTATGGCGGTGGTGTCTATCTCCTTCTTGACCTTAATGGAGACGGTGCTAACATCTACAACAACATCTTCTGGGCAAACAGTGCCAATGATGGTGATGACCTGTATGCCTATGTAGGCTACTCTAACAATCCGGTAAATGTCTTCAACAACGACTTCAGTTGCTCTGACTTCAGTGGCTCAGGAAGCTGTCTTCATGCCGGTGGTAGTTACAGCCAGGGCAACAACATAAGTGCAGACCCTCTGTTTGCAGACCCTACAAGAGGAGACTTACACCTCACCCGTGGCTCTCCCTGCATAGACGCAGGGGACAACAACGCCCCAGGGATTCCTGACGCAGACTTTGAAGGAGACCAGAGGGTGGTAGACGGTGATAGAGACTCCAATGCAGTTGCTGACATGGGAGCTGATGAGTATGTACCTCCTCCTTTCTACACCCTTACCGTACAGAGCTCAGGCACGGGAAGTGGCACTGTGACGAGCGATCCTGCAGGCATAGACTGCGGTACTGATTGTGAGGAGACATACGACGAGGGCACTGTGGTGATCCTGACGGCCAGTGCGGATGCGAACTCGGTGTTCAGTGGCTGGGGAGGAGACTGCTCAGGCTGTGGAACCAATGCGAGCTGTGATATAACCATGGACGCAGACAAGACCTGTACAGCCACCTTTGAACAGGCAACACAGAATCAGCCACCTGTTATAGATTCGTTCACTGCCAGCCCGACGACAGGCACTGCACCTCTGACAGTGGACTTCACCTGTATTGCCCACGACCCTGACGGTAGCATTACTGAGTACAGATGGGACTATGACGGAGACGGTACGGTGGACGAGACTACTGCCACAGGCAGTGCAACTCACACCTACACCACAGAAGGCACCTACACAGCCACCTGCACGGTAGTGGACGACGGTGGTGCTACAGCCACATCAAACCCTGTAGATATAACAGTAACCGCCCCTCAGCAGACCCACACCCTTACGGTGCAGAAGGCAGGCACAGGCTCAGGCACTGTGAGCAGCAGTCCTGCCGGAATAGACTGCGGTACTGACTGTTCAGAGGCATACGACGAGGGCACTGTGGTGACCCTGACAGCCACAGCGGCTGCAGACTCTGTGTTCAGTGGCTGGGAAGGTGACTGCTCAGGCTGTGGGACAAGCACGACCTGTGATGTGACCATGGACTCAGACAAGACCTGCACGGCAGCATTTGACCTTCAGCAATATACCCTTAGTGTGAATATAAATCCTTCAGGAGGCGGCAGTGTGACAGGTCCTGGGATAAACTGCCCTGGTGACTGTACAGAGGTTTTTGACCATGGCACAGAGGTCACCCTTGAGGCCACAGCCTCAGCAGGGTATGAGTTTGATTCCTGGAGCAATTGTGACAGTATCACAGGCACTCAATGTACAGTGAGGATGGAAGCAGCCAGGGCAGTGACGGCGAATTTCAGGCAGATAGAAGACATAGACGGAGACGGGGTGTCCAGTGCGGTGGAGGATGGAGCCCCTAACGGAGGAGACGGAAATGGAGATGGGATGCCTGACAGTCAGCAAGGGGATGTCACCTCTTTGCTGTCTGCCACGGGGCAGGGATACATAACGGTGGTGACTACATGTAGCCAGAACGAGAATGTACAGGCATTCATGGAGTCTCCAGAGGATCCTGAGTATGGGTATCCTTTTGGGCTTGTAGGTTTTGAGCTACCCTGCAGTAGTGCCACAGTGAGGGTGTACTTTCATGGAACAAGCAATCTTACTGGATATGAGTATAGGAAATACGGACCCACTACTCCAGGAGACCCTGCCACCACTGGGTGGTATACTCTGCCAGGAGTAATCTTTGGTAGTGAAGAGATAGGGGGCAGGATGGTTGCCTACGCAGAGTTTTCACTGAGGGATGGGCAGTTGGGAGATGACACTGGAGTAGATGGAAGGATAGTGGACCAGGGAGGTCCTGGGCAGCAGGCCACGGTAGTGCCTACGATGACTGAGTGGGGTATGATACTTTTCATGGTGCTTGCAGGCACAGTGGCAGTCTGGCAGATGAGGAGATTGAGGGTTTAAGAGTAATCTGTGATATAATGGTAGATGAGAAGAGTTACAGAGAAATGGCTTAAGCAGGCAGAGGCTGATTTAAAGGCTGCAGAAGATAGCCTTGACCATGGACATTATGAATGGAGTTGTTTTCAGTCTCAGCAGGCTGCTGAAAAGGCACTTAAGGCTTTTCTTTACGAAAAGGGGTATACTTCAATAATGACTCATTCACTGAAAGAACTGTTAAGAGAGTGTTCAAGGATAGAAGAGGATTTTACTCGTCTGGCAACTGAAGGCAGGAGACTGGACATGTACTACATTCCTACGAGGTATCCCAATGGTCTTGGTGGTGATCTGGCGCCTGCAGAATTTTATGAAGAGGAGGATGCAAGGCAGTGTCTAAGCTCTGCAGAGTTGATATTGAAAGAAGTGAAGAAATACTTGAAGAAATAAAGGAGTTTATAGATAATCTCAAAGAGACTCTACCGGTGAAGGAGGTGTATCTTTATGGCTCCTTTGCAAAAGGTGAGATTCACGAAGGCAGCGACATAGACCTCATAATAGTAGGTGATTTTAAAGAGCCTTTTTTTGAAAGAATAGGTAAGATTCTTGATCTTACTGAATTGCCTGTAGAACCGCTGGTGTATACTGTAGAGGAATTTAATCATCTAAGGAATTCTGGAAATCCTTTTATTACAGAGGTGCTTAAGACCGCAAAAAGACTTCTTTAAAAATTAAGCTTCACTTTTCGGCTAATTTTTATTCTGGAGAAAGATTTTCAGGAAGGCAGCAAAATACTTCCTGTAATTGATAATAGGTGTAAAAGACTTGCACATCCGAAGTGCAAAAAACTGAGTCTATCCTTCCGGTCAATTCCTCCCTTACCATGTCTATCCTCTTGTTTGTCTTGTCTATCCTTCGGCTCTGGTCTGCAAGGTGAAGATTTATGTCATCAAGCCTCTTGTTGACATTATCAAGCCTCTGGTTGGTAAGCCTAAGCTCTGTCCGTACATCCTGGACCTCCTGCCTCAAAACCTCTATCTCAGGCAGGATCAACTCCTTCAGTTCAGGGCTGACCTTATCGCCTCCTTTAATCTCCATCTCCATACCTCAATATATCAACTACCACTGATAAAAATGTCAATTTTGCACTTCAGAAGTGCAAAGAAATTTGTACACTTTCTTGATACTGATCTCTGTGCATGGCTTACCGAATGGAGCAGTCCTGAAACCCTGGAGGCGGGGGCACTGTCAGGGGCAATTTTGAGACATGGGTGTTTACAGAAATCCTGAAGACCTGGCTCCACAATGGCCTTGAACCTTCCTTTTATTACTACCACGACAGGGACCTAAAGGAGATAGACCTTCTCATCTTCAAAGATGGCAGAGTTTATCCTATTGAGATAAAAAAGACAGCCTTTCCTCATAGAGATATGGTAAAGGTCTTTGACTCACTTAAGAGACTAAAACTTCAGATTGCAACAGGCTGTCTTATATGCCGTGGAGAGGATGTGGTTCCTTTAAAGGAAAATGTCTATGCCCTACCAGTGGGGCAGATGAGAGGATTACCCAGACTTTAAATATTAAGATTTGTTCCTTTCAGGTACAGACTGTACCAGGATGGTACATCAATCCTCTCCATCAGAAAACTAACCCCTTTGTTTTAAACAATTTTTCTCTGGCAGGATTTTTGATTAAAAGGTCATAAACCATGTCACCAGAATGTCTTGACTTTTTAACTTAGCAAAGCGACCTGAGTTAGGAGGTCAGGATGAAGAAGGTCTTCTGGTTTACAGGAATCCTTTCAATCCTCTTTATCTTTGTATCCTCTGCGTTGGGAGCCACCTATTATGTGGCTCCTGGGGGCACGGGGGATTGTAGTTCTCAGGCAAATGCCTGTGACTTTCAGACGGCCCTTGACAACGCAGCAGGAGACGGTGAGGACTCAACCATCTATGTTGGAAGCGGGACATATAACCTCACCTCAACCCTCACCTACAACGCCGGAGACGGCTCTCTCACGATTGAGGCACAGGACCCTTCAAACCCACCCGTGCTTGACGGTGGAGGCAGCGTGCAGGTAATGTACATAAACACCGGGACGGACAGTAATCATACCGTAACCGTGAGGGGGCTCGTGTTTCAAAACGGCTATACCACTACAGATGGAGGAGGTCTTTATGTTGAGACTTATTACGAGGTGGATGTTGAGGACTGCCAGTTTCTGAACAATGTGGCCAACTATGGAGGCGGACTGTATATTTATATTAGCTCAGGTTTAGTAGGCACGAACGGAGTGGACATCCTGAGAAACACCTTCAGAAACAATGAAGCCGGTGAAGATGGAGGAGGGCTGTATGCTTATGTCTGGTCGTATTATTTGAACATTTCAGACAACACCTTTGAAGACAACTCTGCTGGTAACGAGGGAGGCGGTGCCTATATTGACCCTGACTACATTACCGCCACCGTCACGAACAACACCTTCTCTGGCAACACTGCCAGTTGGGGTGGAGGACTCTACGCCTATCTCGACTATGATGAGGACGGGCTTGACCTCTCCAATAACCTCTTCGTGAACAATAGTGGTAAGGGGGCGTACATAGAGGACACCGGAAGTGCCACGATCACGAACAACACCTTCGAGGGGAATGGACTGTATGTTTGGCTGGAAAACACCGTTGAGATAACAAACAACATCTTCTACGGAAATACCGACGGCGGTGCCTATGTTGACCCTGACTACACCACCGCCACGATCACGAACAACACCTTCTACGGTAACACTACTAACTACCAGGGTGGTGGCCTCTATGTTAACCTTGACCTTGACGGAGACGGCGCAGACATCTTTAACAACATCTTCTGGTCAAACAGTGCTGACAACGGTGGTAATGACCTTTATGTGGATGTTAGCTACTCCACCAATCAGACAAATGTCTTCAACAACGACTTCAGTTGCTCTGACTTCAGTGGCTCAGGAAGCTGTCTTCATGCCGGTGGTAGTTACAGCCAGGGCAACAACATAAGTGCAGACCCTCTGTTTGCTGACCCTGCAAATGGAGACTTCCACCTCACCCGTGGCTCCCCCTGCATAGACGCAGGGGACAACAACGCCCCAGGACTTCCTGACGCAGACTTTGAAGGAGACCAGAGGGTGGTAGACGGTGATAGAGACTCCAATGCAGTTGCTGACATGGGAGCTGATGAGTATGTACCTCCTCCTTTCTACACCCTTACCGTACAGAGCTC
>Ga0209426_1000099_pt1 | contig 141877 bp, 155 predicted proteins | sample Deesub1362B_J571_FD_187697 | JGI IMG/M metagenome (GOLD analysis project Ga0209426, IMG submission 187697) | Deep oceanic, basalt-hosted subsurface ecosystem from Juan de Fuca Ridge flank, Pacific Ocean, CORK Borehole 1362B_J2.571 (SPAdes)... ...
GCAATAACGATTTATGACGCTCTTTACATAGCACAGGCTGAGAAATACGGTAGAATTTTAACCAGCGATGGTAAACAGAAAGATTCAGCAGAGAAAATTGGTGTTAAGGTGGAGTTCGTTGATTGAAAAAATTAGGGTTTATTATGATAAAGAAATGGACACACTGGATATATGGTTTGAGGATCCACCGGGGAGGGGTTTCTCTCGCGAAATAGATGACGGCATTATATTGAAATTTGATGAAACTAATAGAGTTGTTGGAGTTGAAATATTGTTCCTTTCAAAACAGAGAAGATTGCCGGATGAGATAAAGGATAAAGTTGAGAAAATTGTAAAGGAACTCGTTAATGCTGTTAAGGCTATAGCGTAATAGCTGAGGATTATTAGCCTGTCATTTCCTCAACTTATTAAACCCGAAATTCGTTGGTTCAACATACTCTTTGATGTATCCTCTTGGATGAGAGTGGATTAGGATGTATGGTCCCACCTCGTAGACTTCCAGTTTGTTGTTTGGCTCAATCTTAACCCAGGCCCTGAATGTGACAAGCCAGTCAGGGTTTAAGGAGATTGCTTCATTTATTCTTCGCTCCGCATACTTCCACTCTGCATTGACGAATGCTCCATGAGGTGTGCCAACAACAAACTCGTTGCTTGCTTTTTCGTTGAGGATGTTTACCACTTCAGCATCATACCAGAAGCCGAAGTCGTAGATGCTGTTTGCTCCTGTTTCGCTGATAAGCAAAACACCAGCATTCAGAACGAGCAGATGGGCTAAAAGGAAAGCAACCAAATGCCTCATTTTCAAACCATGTTTGTCCATGAACTCTACGATGGGTTTGCCAGCGATGATGCACATAAGTGCGAGGGGTATCATAGTGTAGCGTTCGAAGGCTCCGTTGAGGAGGAAACCGTAGACTCCACTCAGAGCCAGAATCATGGGTAGGGTGAGGATAAAGATGTCTTTGTTTTTCTCTGATCTCAGAGAATAAAGAAAGCCAAAGAATGCGAGAGGATAGGCAATAGCAAACTCTGCCCAACCCCTTAATGAGCGTGTCACAATCCATGAAATATCGTGCTTAGCTAACTGAGAGACATAATTGTATTCTACTGGCGATAACCCACCAACTATTGATTTAACATACCAGATCCACAAAACGGTAAGAATTACCGGAATTAAAGCCGTAAGTGCGATCGAACTCTTCCGCTGTTTGAGTGCGTAAACAAAATAAAAAAGCACATACACTAAAGCCGTGCTTCTTGCTGCAAACGATAATCCAGCGGAAATCGATGATGCCAAAATGTTTCTCTCGATCAGGTAGATTGAGAGCAGGATGAAAAACAAAGGATAGGGTTCGAGTGTGTACCTCGCCCCGTATCTTAAAGTTACAAAGGATAACAGAAATGTCAGCGAAGAAACAAGAGCGGCTTTTTCACTGCATCTCTCCTTAACTATTCGATAGATGAGGAGCAGATTGAAGAGCGTAAATAAGGATGTAATAAATCTGGATGACCAAACAAAAAGCTGATAGGAATCCAGCAACGAAAAGGGGTGTATGAGTACAAGAGCTAAAGGTGGACGAGGAAATATGATCTTACCAAAGTTAATAGCAGAGTATAAATAAAGACCCTCATCCTGATAAAATCGAATGAAAAATAGTGGTAGCATCACGATAAATAGCCAGCCGATCAATAGTATTCTCTCATGCTTTGCGGAGCTCATCGTCATTTGTCTGGTTGCTTAAACTTTTAATAGTTTCCTCAAAAGAAAAGTTACGGAGGTTGAAGATGGTAGAGGTCTCAGTAATAATCCCCACTTATAATGAAAGAGATAACATTGAGACAGTTATAAAAAGAGTAGGTGGTATTCTTAATACTAATTACGAAATTGTTGTAGTGGATGATAATAGTCCCGATGGCACAGCTGAAGTTGCAGACTCCCTCTCTAATGAGTATCCTGTTAGAGTGCTACTTCGAAATAGAAAATCTGGTCTTGCATCTGCTATACTTACCGGATTTATGAACGCTAATGGGGAAATTATGGGGGTTATTGATGCGGATTTGCAACACCCTCCTGAGCTGATGGTCACCCTAATTGGCAAAATCAGAGATGGGTATGATATTGCCATCGCGAGCAGGTATGTTGGGGGTGGTGGTGTAGAAGAGTGGAGCTTCTTCAGAAGGGTGGTCTCTAAAGGTGCAATAATGCTGGCAAAACCGCTTACAAGAGTAAAAGACCCGATGAGTGGGTATTTCTTTCTGAAGAGAAGTGTGATAGAGGGTGTCCACCTTAATCCAAAAGGATACAAACTATTACTGGAGATACTTGTAAAAGGGAAATATAAAAGAGTTGCAGAAGTTCCGTATGTTTTCACCAAACGCATGGCTGGAGAGAGTAAGTTAAAAGCCTCAGAGTACTGGAGATATCTAAAACTACTTACTCACCTTTATAAAGCTAAATTCTTACGGGTGTAAGTTGATATGAGAATTCTTGCTGTTAACTGGAGAGACATAAAGAATCCTGAAGCAGGGGGTGCAGAGGTTTACCTCCACGAAATTCTGAAAAGACTTGTAAGTAAAGGTCATGAAGTTATTTTAATTTCGTCAAAGTATAAAGAATGTAGGAACAAGGAAATCGTAGATGGGGTAAAAATTGTACGTGTTGGAAACAAATACTTCTTTAACTTTGTGTTTTTCTGGTATTATATTTCAAAACTTCGTAATGAAAATTTTGACATAGTTATTGATAGTGTTAGTAAGATACCGCTTTGCATTCCTCTCTATGTTAAGAAACAGATTTTATCAATTGTTTACCACATCCATGGCAAAACCCTATTTAGAGAGTTACCATTATTTATAGCACTTTATGTATATCTAATGGAAAGATTACTAATCCCGGTGTTTTATAAAGAATCTGCTATAATAACAATTTCTGAAAGTACAAAAGATGAATTAGCTAAATTTGGTATTCCCTCTAAGAATATTCTTGTAATCTACTGTGGAATTGAAAATAAATTTGGTCCTAGTTATAAAGCCGACATACCAATGATCTTGTACTTTGGTAGAGTAAAGAAATACAAAAGGATTGACAATGTTATAAAAGCATTCAAACACATCAAAGAAAAGATTCCAGAAGCCAAGCTCATCATTGCTGGCAAGGGAGATAACTACAAAGAGTTAATTACTCTGTCCAAAGAACTAGGAATTTCTGATTCAATAAATTTTGTAGGAGAAGTTTCTGAAGAAGAAAAAGTTAAACTTCTTCAAAAAGCTTGGGTCTTCGTTACAACATCGGAAAAGGAGGGATGGGGGATAACTGTAATTGAAGCGAATGCATGTGGGACGCCAGTTATATCCTATGATGTTCATGGGTTGAGAGATTCAGTAAAACATAGTTATAATGGGTTGCTTGTAGAGGATGGCAATATTAAAGCTTTAGCAGAAACGATCATAGGTTTGCTTGAAAACAATAATTTGAGAGAAGAGCTAAGTAAAAACGCTATTGAGTGGGCTAAACAGTTTAGCTGGGATAGGAGTGCTGAGGAGTTTGAGAGAACAATCTTTAATTCCTTAGAACATAATTTGATAAAAAAGTGAAAAGAGGTGGTATTATGAACTGGAAAGATAAGAATATACTAATAACAGGAGTAAGTGGTTTTGCTGGTTCGTATTTAGCTAGGTATTTAGTGGAGCGGGGAGCTAATGTCTTTGGTTTGGCAAAGAGAAGGGCGGATGGTACCACTCCAAAAAATCTTATTGATAGGGGTATAGCAGACCATGTTACATTGGTAGAAGGAGATTTAATTGATATTTCCAGCTTAGCATTCACCTTAGATAAAGCTGAGCCAGATGTAATATTCCACTTAGCAGCTCAATCTTTTGTTCCAAGGAGTTTTACTCACCCTCTTGAGTCATTAGAAATAAATACGATGGGTACTGCCAATTTATTGGAAGCCGTAAGGTTAAAAGACTTGGACCCAGTGATAATTTTTGCTGGCTCAAGTGAGGAATACGGGTTAGTTATATCATCTGAGAAACAGTATGAAAGAGTTAAACAAAAATATGGATCAATCTTTCCAGAACCTGAGAGAATTCCAGAATTACCGATAAAAGAAACGAACCCCCTGAGACCTATGTCCCCCTATGCTGTTTCAAAAGTACACGGAGAATACCTAATGAGAAACTACTACCACACCTACGGAATGAAGACGATAGTTTCGAGGGGATTTAACCACGAAGGCGCTGGTAGAGGTATTATGTTCGTTACATCTCAAATTACATGCCAAGTTATGAAACTAAAATTTAGTGAAACAGATAAAATTGTAATCGGAAATGTAAATGCATTTAGAGACTGGAGCCATGTGATGGACATCATCAAAGGTTACTGTCTGCTAGCTGAAAAAGGGAAATATGGAGAGGTTTATAATCAAGGCTCGATGAGGACAAACTCCGTTCTGAGTTATATACTGCTAAGCTTGGAACAAGCTGGCTGGAAAGTGGAGAAAATAGAGACCATAAACAATGGTAAAATCATTAAGGATCCGGTAGAAATCGATGAATCCGAATTTTTCGGTGTAAAATTTGAAAAGACCAAGGTCGATAAGATGCTGCTGGAAGAGGAAATAGAATTTACGATTGAAGACAAAGGGATCTGGGTATACACAGATAAAGGTAAAATAATAGTAGAATTCAACCCTGACAGATTCAGGCCAGCAGAGGTACCCATATTGCTATCAGATACGAGAAAGATTCAGGATATAGGATTTGATGTAGAGTACAAGTTAGAGGAAGTGATAAAGGATCAATTAAATCATTTTATAAATAAAGATAATAGGTATTATTGAAGGTATAACAATGAACAAAAATACTCCGGATATGAAAGTTGTGGTAGTAGGGATAGACGGAGCAACATGGAGGTTAATAAAACCTTGGGTAAATGAGGGCAAACTACCAACATTTAAGAAGCTCATGGGCAAAGGAGCTTGGGGAATTTTAGAGAGTTTAGAAGTACCGATCTCCTCAGCGTCTTGGGTCACAATTACAACTGGAAAAAATCCGGGTAAACATAACATATTCGACTTTTCTACAAGAAAAGAAAATAGCTATGATATTAGGCCTGTATCTTCAAAAGATATAAAAAGTAAACAGATTTGGGATATTTTAGGAGATCACGGAAAAAAAGTTGCAGTTTTGAACGTTCCAATGACTTATCCACCCAAAAAAGTTAATGGAGTAATGATTAGCGGATTTCCGTGTCCTGAAGTAATGAATAATTTCACATATCCAAAAAATTTAATTAATGAACTAAGGAGGGAAATTAGCAAGGATATTCATTTTCAGCCGAAGACCGCCCCTCACAACGAAGAAGAGTTTCTTGAAGAGATGCTTCAGATAACAGAATATGTAAAACTAACTACGCTTTATTTACTCGGAAAGGAGCATTTTGATTTTATAATGACAGTTTTTGTTGGGCCAGACGCAGTGGGTCACACGTTCTTTAAATATATAGACAAAAATCATCCCAAGCATGAACCAAACGAAAAATTATCTAAAAGTATTTTCAAAGTATATGCTAAAATAGATAGGGCTATAGATTCTATAATAAAAGAATTGAGTAATAATGCTAAAGTCTTTTTAGTCTCAGATCATGGATTTTCATCAGTTTACTACTCAGTAGCTCTAAACAAATGGCTTATGGAAAAAGGATATCTAAAACTTAAAAATTCTCCAATTACGCTTTTTAGAAGGTTCTTATTTAATTTAGGGTTAACATATGAAAACCTATTCAAATTTGCCATCAAATTAAATCTTGTTAAAAAAGCCCAAGATGAGGCATATTCCGAAAAGTCACTAATGAGAAAGCTCTTAGAGCTGGTAATGATAACATGGAATGATATCGACTGGAGTAACACTAAAGCTTATTCGCAAGGAAACTTTGGTCAAATTTTTATAAATTTAAAAGGAAGAGAACCAAAAGGTTCTGTCGACCAAATAGAATATGACGATCTAGTTGATGAGATAATAGAAGATCTGAAAAAGTTTAAACACGATGGAGAGCAGATCTTCGATGTGATCCTTAGAGGAAAAGATGTTTATAAAGGAAAATATGCCAACAAGGGGTCAGACGTAATTTGTCTTAACTCCACCTCAAAATACGTTGTTAGTAGGTTTTTTGAATTTGGAAGTAAAAAAGTAATTACAACTCATCCAGTATGGAGTGGTACTCATGATAGATGGGGAATATTCTTGGCTTGGGATGATGGAGAAGATATTAAACATATTGACGGAAATCTTCAAGTAACCGTTAAAGATATTACTCCTACGATTCTTTATATGTTTGATATCCCAATACCAGTTGATAGTGATGGAAAGGTTCTTAGAGAAATATTTAGAGACGGTTCTAAATTTGCAAGGCAAAATATAAAATACGAAGATATAAAACTAAAAATGGTAATTGAACGATTGAAAAACGAGGTAAAATTATGATTAGTAACATATCAGAGAAACCATTGGTTTCAGTTATAATACCAACTCATAATAGGAGAGAAAAATTAAAAAGACTATTAAAATCCCTAAGAGAGAGTACATATCCTAAAAATAAACTTGAAGTTATTGTCATTAATGACGCCTCTTCAGAGGATTACACTAAAATCGAAGAAGAATTTCCAGAAATTAAAATTATAGTCAACAAAACAGATAAGTTACTAGCAGAAAGTAGAAATATTGGTATCAGGCATTCCAATGGGGACTATGTATTTATTATAGATGATGATAATGTAGTTGACAAAGAGTGTATAAGCACTTTAGTTGAATTTATGGAGAGCAATAGACAGGTAGGAGTGGCAGGACCTATAATGTACTACTATAGCGATCCGAAAAGAGTTTGGTGTGCAGGCATAACGCGGAATATGTTAACGAGTAAAACACATGCTATTGGGAGAGGAGAAATCGATAATGGTCAATTTAATACAATTGAGTCAGATTCATTTCCAAATGCATTTATGATAAGAAGAGAAATTATTATAAACCAAAATATATTATTTGATAGTATAAATTTTCCTATACATTATGATGAAGACGATCTCTGTCAAAAGATTAAAAATAATGGATGGAAGGTCGCCCTAGTACCGAAAGCAAAGATCTGGCATGATGTTCCCCTAAAGTCTGTTACCTTTCACATACACAATGAAATTAGGGCATATTACGCAGGAAGAAACAGGATAATCTTTCATAAAAAATATTCAAAATGGTGGCAATTTTTATTTTTTATTTTATTTTTTAATTGGCTATTTACTTTATATTATCTAAAGTTAATTTTATTAGATTCAGATAATATCTCTCTCAAGAAAAAAATAGAGCTAATTAAGTGTTACTTACGTGGAGTCATTGATGGGTTAAAAGATGTAAGGAGGTGTCACTCCTGAGAGTGGGGATGTACACTCATTATTTGGATGTATACCCAACATCTGCACCAAACATTTATCAAATAAACGTAATTAAGGAATTACTTAAATGTGACGAAATTGAACTGTATCTAATACACCACCAAAAATGTGGTCATCCATTATACAAAGAGACTCAAGAAATTATTGTTCCAAAAACTCCATTAATATGTGAGCAAAGGCTAAAAAAATATAAACTAGATATTATCCATTTTAATGATATACCTTGGTTATTGGGAGTATTATTCCCACTTTTAAAGTGTAAAAAAGTTGCGACTGTGTATGGTGATGAGCAATTTATTGACGTCAATCTAACACGGAACAAATATAAAGCAATACCTAGACGATATATACAGCCTATCACAAGTAAATATTTACACGCTATTGTTGCTATTTCATACGATCTTAAGTTACGATTATCCACGCTTGTCAAAATACCAAAGTCAAAAATAAAGGTTATTTATCCAGGCTTAGACCCTTCTTTCCGAGTCATAAAAAAATCAGATATGATTCGTTGGATAAAAGAGAAATATGGAATAGATAGACCGTTCATATTCCATATAAGTTCATTCTGTTATAGAAAAAATCCGTATACTTTAATCAAGACTTTTAAACAATTATTAGAAGAGGGTTTGGACCTAGATCTAGTGATCTCTGGAGACGGGTGGAATCACCCGAATGTCATAAGTTTAATTAACAGATTTGATTTAAGTAAAAGAGTAAAGTTAATAGGTTACGCACCTAAAGAAGATGTAATACTTTTATATAATGCAGCAGAGGTTGTTTTTCAACCATCTTTTCATGAGAATTTCGGTTTTCCAATAGTTGAGTCTATGGCGTGTGGGACTCCGGTAATCTCATCCAATGTTTATTCGATTCCAGAGGTTTCTGGAAATGCAGCTTTACTATATGACCCCAATGACTACGAAGGATTCGTAAATGGGATAAAAATGATTCTTAAAGACAAAAAGCTCAGGAAGGATCTTATTAAGAAGGGTTTTGAAAACGTAAAACGATTTTCATGGGAAAGGTGTGCAAAAGAAACTTATTCCCTTTATAGGGAGTTAATATCTCAATCGTAGTGAAATAGGGGGTGTCTTATCTGAAGTATACAACTCAACTGTATATTTTAATGTTCTCTGCTCTTAGCATTTTTATACTTAGAGATTTTTACTTTAATCCAGGATTGGCAGAATTTTGGGATCTCAAGTGGCATTATAACCCTGATTTTTGGAATGTTGCTAGAGGCTACGTTTGGGATGTTTACAGACAAGCAGGTGTTCAAATTCAGCTTAAAATGATCGATTGGTGGGCAGGCTTGCTCCCCCCGGAGTTTTCGGAACGTCTCCTCTTTTTCACAATATTTCTACTTATGGGTTTTAATATGTACTACTTGGTTTATAAGATAACAGGGTCCAGTCAAGCATCTATAGTTTCATCATTTTTTTATATATTTAATCCTTATATAGCTATTCAATTTTTTCATCCTCTTTTGTTATTCAGTTACGCTATGTTGCCAATATATGTCTGTATTGTATACAATTCTATTAATAAAATAAATGAACTCAAGTATAAAGATTTCCTTAAACTTGCACTCATTTCTAGTTTGTTATGGACCTTAATTTCCATTACACCTCACTTTATACTTTTTACTTTAATTTTATTTGTATATGTCATATTAATAAATACAAAAAAACTAACAACGGATTATCTTAGGAAGTTGTTGTTATTTAGCACATTGGTTGTATTGTTCTATATCCTTTTCTCATTCTTTTGGATATTCCCATATATATCTTCAACACTCTATGGGATAGGCCCGAAAGTAAGATTCGTACTTACTGAAGAGGGAATAATAGGGCTTAGCAGATATGCATCTATTCTTAACACCTTTAGATTACATAACTACTTTGAGCCTCTTGCTCTTTTTGATAACCCACCATTCTCTACCGAATTTTATATTATTATATCTATCCTAACACCACTACTTGCGTTCTCTTCTCTTTTATTCAAAAATGGAGTAGATAAGGGACGCAAACTTATTCTAGTAACATCGTGTTTTGCTTTGATATATATATTTTTATCTAAAGGTGTAAACCCACCATTTGCAGAATTTTATAGTTGGATTATTTTTAAAGCGCCTTATATAAAGTCATTTTTCTGGCTATACAGGGCTCCTTTTAAGTGGACATTCTTACTAAGTTTTACATATTCGCTTTTAATAGGGCTCACAATTTCTCAAATTTTAAGAAAAACTCCAGTTATGTTAACTAATACGGCGAGGACACTCGGAGTACTAATAATAATAGCGATACCATTGATTAATGGTTACCCCCTCTTAACGGGAAATTTAAACGGATACATGCAACCTGTTGAAATTCCCAGTGATTATTTAGAATTGCACAATTGGATGTGGCGACAAGATGGGGAATTTAAAATAGTAGTTCTCCCCATCCCACCAGATTTTGGAACGCCAAAACCTACAATCGTATATGGTCCAACTGTACATTTTACTACAATGTTTAATAATTATTTTGGTGGCATAAAAGTAAATGAGATTGGTTATGTCAAACGATTACTACATGAAAACAGAACTAAAAATCTTGGAACGTTATTGAGTTTTTTGAATGTCAAGTATATTGTAGTGGCTGAGAATGGATACTACACAGAGCCTGGACTACAAGACATATACCTAAAACTTGAATCAAAAAAAGTTATTGACATTTTACATAACCAAAAAGATTTATCTTTCATTAGAAATTTTGGAACATATTATGTTTTTGAGAATAAAAAATATATCCAAAATATACATATACCAACTCATATTATTTTAATTTCAGGCGGATTAGAAAAAATTAGCCAGCTGCTACTCACAAATAACATTAATTCAATAAATGCCTCCATCATTTTTTTAGATATTTCCTTAGATCAATCAATTGATAGTTCATTTATAACAGGCACCAACATAATAGTCACATATTACAAAAATTATAGTTTGTATATACCTTTCATTAAAGAAAAATTAGTAATGTCACCTTTTTATGATACTATACACGAAGCACCGTCAAAATTTTGGTCTAGAGCGGCTCCTTATGATCCTCCTCATGGGCGTTGGCATTATCACGTTATAGGAAGAGACATAGAAAATTGGGATTTTGATTATGGCTACGGTTTAGTCTTCACATGGGCTAAAGACACCAAATTAGCTATCCCATTTAAATTAGAAAAATCAGACAATTACAAACTCTTCATCCGCTACTTTAAGAACCAGAAAGGAGGCGAAATCAAAGTTTACCTCGACGGAAGACCCATCGAAATCAAAACGAAGGATCAGCTTAACAAGTTCGTCTGGAAAGATCTTGACACGTATTATCTCGAAAAAGGAGAGTATGAAATCGTTCTTGAAAACGTCGAAGGCTTCAACGCTGTCAATCTTTTCGTTCTGACTCCAGAAAAAGACTACTACAAAGCCAAGGAGGAAGTCGAAAAACTCCTTCAGAACAAAACGGTAATCTACCTGCTTGAGGCTGAATCCGATTTATACAGGTCCAACGCAAGAGTAATCAAAAATATAAACTTCAACAGTGGCGAAGCATTGGCATCTGGCAGTGGAAAAACATGGCAGGACATCGAAATCATCAAAAACGGGACTTATAAGCTTGCTCTGAAAGGTATTGGAAGCTTTGAAATCTCAATCGGCAATAAAATCTTTAATCTCACATCGCATTCATTAAACTTCACCTACTCACCGATGTTTTACCTCGAAAGAGGAACATACAAACTTGAAATTAAGCCTCTGAGCGATAACGCAATGCTTGATGTTCTCTGGCTTTACTCAACCGAAACAAACCAAACCATTGACCAGCTCTTCTCAATTAAAGAAAACCCCGCCAAAGTTATCTCATACGAAAAAATCAATCCCACTTTATGGAAAGTCAAAGTCAACGCAACAAAACCCTTCATGCTCTCTTTTGCCGAAGCATACGATCCTCTGTGGGAAGCGAGAGTCTACAAGGACGGCAGGAAAGTTGAAACAGTCAAATCAATCCCCTTATACTCGGTCATAAACGGCTTCTGGATCAACGAGACTGGCAATCTCGAAATCACAATTAGATACAAACCACAGGACTGGTTCGAGATTGGCTTGATGATCTCTGCTACAACCTTCATAGGTTGTGTAGGTTATCTTTTCTACGACTGGAGAAAGGAGAGAGGAGATGAATGGACTTTAAGAGTTGAAAACAGTGTAAGGAGAGTTATGGGACGAAAGTGATTTAAAGTTTCCAATAAAAGAATATTACATGCTAAAAGTGATAGAAGTTATTTACGAGAATGGGGTGTTTAAGCCCCTCGAAAAGGTTGAGCTAAAGGATGGACAGAGGCTGAAAATCAGAATAGAAGATGTAGATAGTATAGTGAATGAAGCTTTTGGCTTACTAAAAGGAAAGGATACTCTAAAAGCCCTCAAGGAGCTGGAAGATGAGTGGGGTGTTTGTTGAATATATTTTTGAAGGTCCTTGAAGGTGACCATAATTTAAAATATTATTTTATAAATTTATGTAAAAATGATGTGGTGTATCGTAACCCAATAGTGTATAGCGAGGTTGTCTAAGTTTGGTTTAGATTATCTACTGGAAAGAAGAGTTTTGAACTTAAAAAATTACCAGAACTTGTTAAATCTAAATCCAAAGAAATGGAAAAGGTTGAGAACCTTTTAAACCTTGCAGAAAATCTTTCAATTAACCACGAAATTGAAAGAACAGCGAGTGGAATTATCAAGCAGTATGGATTGCTCCCGAACGATGCTTTAATAGCTGCAACATGCAAACATTACGGGATAAAAAGAATAGTAACCCTCGATGAGGATTTCAACAGGATTGATTTTCTTGAAGTAGTAGAGGTTAGATAATTCTTTTTTATGCTTTCGATAAGTAAAAAAGCCAAAACCTCATACTCAGCTTTGCCGAAGCCTACAACTTGTGGGGGCAAGAGTCTACAAGGACGGCAGGAAAGTTGAAACAGTCAAATCAATCCCCTTATACTCAGTCCATAAACAACTTAAATCAACGAAACAGAGAACCTCGAAATCATAATCAGATATAAACATGGCTGGTTTGAGATTGGACTGATGGCTTCCGCTATAACATTTATTGGCTGTGTCAGCTATCTCTTCTTTGATTGGAGAAGGGAGAAAGGAGATGAATTGGCTTTAAGGACCGTAGGAGTCAAAAAGCTTCTTAAACGAATTTTAAGGTTATGAACTGATAAAAACTTCTTATACTAAAAGTTATCGAAGTTACCAACAAGGAGTGTTTAAACCTATCAGAATTTACCTATTGTTCCATCATCAGGAAACATTTAATACTTAATCTGATAAGAATAAAACATGGCAGCTTTAAAGAGCGAATGGGTGCCTATAATCATCACAAAGGAGATAATAGAGCAAAAAAAAGAGCTCAAAAAAATTCTTATGAAGTACGGCGTAAAAGACCCTGAAGAGATAGAGAAAAAAATTGAAAAGGGATATCTGCCAGAACATCCAACCTATGAAGACTTTCTTTCTGCTCTGGCTTTGAAGAATAACATAGATGAGATGAAAAAACTGGTCGGGAAGCTTATTGAGGAGATCTGATGTTTCTGAGGTATCTAACCTTTCTTAGGATAGTTAACGATGAATTTTCCGATATAGTAGTAAATGTTGAACTTCATCCGGACAGAGTAAGACTAAGCTTAGTAGACGATTCATGGATAGATGTTAGGTATCCGGTTGAGGATAAATTCTCATTCCACTGGCAGAGGGGTAGGAAGATATACAGAATTGATACAGCCCCTCACCACAGGAATATAAAGACATATCCGAGACATATCCACTTAGGTTCGGAAAATAATATCGTTGAGGACAATGTAACGGAAGAAGGTTCACCGGAGGAAAATTTCAGAAGATTTATGTTATGGGTGAGAAATATCCTCCAAAATGATTAATATTAAGCAAGCGATTACCATAGAAATAGACAAATATCTATCTTTTTCTTAAATTAATTAAAGGGAAAAACCTGCTGAAGTGGTTAGCTACACAAAAATAAATCCCACTTTATGGAAAGTCAAAGTTCAAGCTAAAAAGCCTTTCATGCTCTCTTTTGCCGAAGCATACGATCCTCTGTGGGAAGCCAGAATATACAAAGAGCAAAAAGGTTGAAACAGTCAAATCAATTGTTAAACTAATCTGTTAAATCTATCCTGCTCTATTCTGTCATTAATTTTTTCTGGATCAACGAAACAGAGAACCTCGAAATCGCAATCAGATACAAACATGGCTGGTTTGAAATCGGTTTAACTAGATTTTTTCACTCAACTAAGATCAGATTCAAACCGAGTTTCTTAAGCGTCTCAAAATTCCTGTCGAGAGTTGCCAATGGCAGTTTATGAGCCAAGCAAATCGAGCCGATGGAGAGATCTCTCAGGCTTATCATTCTCCCAGCATCCTTAACCTTCCTGTAAACCTCAGCTGCTACTTCAGCGGATCTGTCATCAAAAGGTAGTTTTTCAAATGAATCCAAAAAATCTATCTCTTTCAGTTTCGGAATCCCAATGAGTATCTCGAATTTGGTTACAACGGTTATGTAAAAGTGATTATCTATTGAAAGAACTCTTTTGAGGACCGTTTCATTACCTCTTGCCACTTCTATGATTACATTTGTATCAAGGACTGTCCCCATTTTTCAAAATCCTCCTTAAGACCATCTAACCTATTCTTCACTACTCTATACTCCTCCTCGCTAAGTATACCGAAAATCTTTATAAGAGCCTTTGCATTTCCCTCTCTGATCTTCAGAAGTTCTCTTATTACTTCTGAAAAGCTTCTTTTTCCTTTTATTCTCAAAAGCTCCTCATAAACATCGTCTGCTATGGTTACTGTCTTAACCATACTAAATTGAGTGCACTCAACTTATTTATGTTTTGTGACATTAATTTTCCAAATATAAGTACATGCATATCCACCTAAGTGCTTAATTTTTTCTTTCATTTTAACTGAGCATTTGATTTTGGAAGCCAGTATACCAGTTATGGTCGTCCACAACAGTAAGTAAACTCCTATTCAGCCATAAACTGCTTGGATCAACGAAACCGGTGATATAGATATCATCATCAGATACAAACCACAGGACTGGTTTGAGATTGGCTTAGCAATCTCAGCCACAACCTTTGCTGGATCCATAGGTTACCTATTCTACGACTGGAGAAAAGAGAAAGGAGATGAATGGACTGAAAAGATTAAAAGAAAAATCAAGAAACTCCTTAGACGAAAGTGATTTTAAAGCAACAGGGAAAATGGCTTGCTTGAGCAAAAAATATATAAACTACAAGAATAATTGAGTTATTCATGGAGTATTATCCAAGAAAAATAGAGGAGAAACTGGAGAAGTGGATTAAAAGAAAAGAGGCAATCATAATCAAAGGACCCAGACAGTCAGGAAAAACAACACTTCTACTGCATCTCAGGGAAAAGTTTGGTGGAGATTATGTAACCTTGGAAGATGATGAGATGTTAAATGCTTTTGAAAATGCACCAAAACAATTTATGAGTAGATTTATGAACAAAGAAGGAATTCTCTACATTGATGAAGCACAGTATTCAAAAAAGGCAGGGAAAACGATAAAATTGCTCTTCGATCTATTTTCGGATAAATTAAAAATTATTGTCACAGGTTCAGGATCTTTCGATATAAAGGTGGAAGTTGGAAAATATCTCGTTGGTAGAACGGTTTATTTCGAGCTTTTTCCGCTGGATTTTGAGGAATTCCTGATGTGGAAAGCAAAAGATCTCCACAAAATCTTCGTTGATTACAAAGAATCGCTTGCAAGCTTTATAAGGCAGGGTGATGAACCCCAACATCCTGCATTTGAGAGAGAATTTTACAACTTGCTTGAGGAATATCTAATCTATGGCGGCTTCCCGGCGGTTGTAAAGGAGGGTGATGAGGATACAAAAAAAGAATTGCTCAAAAACCTTACCCAGACTTATCTTGAAAAAGATATCTTCTTTTTCTTGAATATTAGACATCTGGAGAAATTCAGAAATTTCCTGAAATATTTGAGCTTCAACACGGGCTCTTTGCTTGAAATCTCAGGTGTAATGAGGGAACTGAATATGGATTACAGGACTGCAGAACACTACCTTTCAATTCTGAACAGTACATTTATAATTTCCCTTCTTCCACCCTTTCAGGGAAGCCTAACAACTGAGTTGAAAAAATCCAGAAGGATCTACTTTCTTGACACTGGTTTAAGGAATTCATTGATAAACAACTTCCTGACACTCGAAAGCAGAATAGACAGGGGCGTTCTACTGGAGAATTTCATATTCAATGAATTGAGATCGAATTTTGATTGTAAGATAAACTACTGGAGAACCACGGGAAAGGCAGAGGTTGATTTTATTCTAAACCTTGGTGATGAAATTGTGCCTGTAGAGGTAAAGAGCAGAAGTAAACTAACAAGGGGTTTTCTTAGCTTTTTAAGACATTATACGCCTAAAGTAGCTATTGTATTTACGGAAAGAGAGTTCGGTGTTAAAGTGATGGGAGTAACTAAGGTTGCCTTTGTTCCACACTTCTTCATTTAGCGAGAGGAGAACCTTTGAAAATGTGAAAGCATGAGCAATTTCAAGAAGATTACTTTACTCGGATTTACACTCCTGATAATCCCACTATGGTTTCTGCGATTATTCGATGATGAAATACTCTACTGGAATATGGCAAAAAACTTCGGAGAATTACTTCTCCCCCGATCATCTTTAGCTTTTCTGATTGCTTCACCTCTGATCAAGTTCTCTCCAGATATATATGTTCAAATAATGCTGCCAAGACTTTTGACTGCAGTTATTACAATAGCATGCTCACTGCTCATATACAGGATCTCTAAGGAATTTTATGGAGAGAGATCAGCCTTAAGTGTAGTAACTTCAACCTTCTCTCCTTTTTCTATTCTCTTCTGAGATCTATCGGACTCTTCTTGACTTATGTGGATAACCAGTAAAATTATGTAGATAATCAATGAAACATCCGATGAAAAACTTTTTCTACTCAGTTTAACCTCCCGGTTTAACTTCCTGTTCAGGAAAATATTCAGCTTAATATTCAGCTTAGTACTCAGCTTCCACTCTCTACGAAATCTGTAAAAAACTATTTTTAAATCAATTATACAAAGTTAAATTTAAATAAATAGACACTCTAACAAATTTCATGGACTTCGACATCAGGATGCCGATAGTTAAGCTTGACAGGACGAAAATAGCGATTCTGAAGGAGAAAATACTTGACCCCAACATCACGACAAGGAAACTCAGTCAGGTGCTAAAGGACAAATACGGGATCTCTCTAAGTCATGCGAGAATTGCAGAGATTCTGAAGGAGATGCGGGAGATGGAGGTGTTCAGAGAAACAGTTATTCCAAATGAGAACTACTTCATATTCTCTTTTATTGAGATGAGCTTCGACAACAAGAACTTTGCAGAAAACTGGAGGAGAACATACGAGTATCTGATAAACTCGCCCAATGTCATGCTCTTTTTCACGACAGACGGCATATTTCGCTGGAAGTTCATGATGGTTTTCAGGAGTTTTCAGGAGGTTTCCAGATGGGTGCACGGCTTCCTGAAGGACCATGGACAGCTCATCAGAGACATGAATCTGCAGATAGTCTATAGAATACTGAAATTCAAGTTTGATGATGCCCTTCTTTTGGACCTTCTATCAGGCTCTGAATCCCTGAATCAAACATTGTAAAGGGAATTACCTTTATTATTTTTCAAACTATACGAAATCCTTAAATACTTTGTTTACGATTTTAAGCTAATTGATTGAAAAAGTTTACAAGTTTTTAGTGGAGGGATAGGATGGGTAAAACCGTTGAGGATTTACCTCAGATAAAGCAGTTTAGAGAATGGTTTGAGAAAAGACACGACTATGCAAAAGAGTGGAAAAGGAAAAATGGTGGAAAAGTTGTTGGCTATTACTGCACTTACTGCCCTGAAGAAATTCTATACGCTGCTGGAGTACTTCCCGTAAGAATTCTCGGTTCCCACGAACCTGAGAGTATAACAAGACCGTTTCTCCATGATATGTACTGCCCCTTCTGCCACGATACTCTTGCTCAGGGACTGCAGGGGAGGTACGACTACCTTGATGGAATTACGCTGGCACAGTCATGCCTGCATATGAGGCAGTCTTATTTCAGCTTCGTAGACAGAGTACCCAACATTCAGTGGAGTTATTACATGCATTTTCCCCATGGAGTGAACAATCCCCATGCAGCGCCTTATCTCAGAGAAGAGATTGAAAAATTCAAGTCAGCAGTTGAGGAGTGGACCGGAACAACGATAACCAACAAAGAGCTGGATGAGGCGATTGAGGTTTATAACAAAAACCGCCAGCTCATGAAAAAAGTTTTTGAGTTGAGGAAGAGTGAGAATCCGCCAATTACAGGTTTACACGCAATGGAGATGGTGGCCTCCTCGCAAATGGTTGACAAAAAAGACCACAACGAGGTTTTAGAGTCTCTTCTGGAGGATCTGGAGGGAGCTGAGGTTGAAAGAGAAACTGGAACAAGGCTGATCCTGATAGGCAGTGAAGATGATGACAGGAGCTTTCTTGAATTGGTGGAATACGGAATAAACTATCCAGCGACCTTTGTCTATGAAGAGTGCTGCACAGGAGCGAGGTATTTCTGGGATGAAGTTAAACCAAACGAGGACAGGCTAATGGCTCTTGCAGAGAGATATGTTTACAGAATTCCATGTCCGGCAAAGGACTGGGCTGCCGGAAGTCTCATCAGAAGGAGATTTCAGCATATTGAAAGGGTGATCAAAGAATACAATGTAGAAGGGGCGATAATCGCTCAGATGAAATTCTGTGATCCCCACGAACTTGACATTCCGGCTCTGAGAGATCTGTTTGACAGATATGATGTGAAGCATTTAACCTTGGAGCTCGACATCACCCAGCCGGTCGGACAGTTCAGGACCCGTGTTGAGGCATTTTTGGAGGCAATGGGTGAGGAGGATCTGTTCTTCTGAGGTGAGATAATGGAAGTAAAGGTTAGACCGCTTGAATGTTGGGATGATTTTAAGAAGTATAGGGAAAGATATTACAGGAACTACTTAGAGGCAAAGGAAAAGGGTGGCATTAGGTGGGCGGGTTCTGCCTGGGCATTTGATGCGATACCTCACGGACTGGGAGAGGATGTTTATCCACTTACAGGAGAGCCATACGGAGCAACATGTGCATTTTTCCACGACTTCTCCAGGGAATGCTTAGAGACAATAGAGAGAAGAGGTGTTGCAAGAGATCTCTGCGGGTATATGAGGAATTACTGGGGTTCAATTGCCCTGAATAAGTATCTGCTCACTGACGGGACCTTGGTTGAACCATTTCCAAAACCTGATTTTAATTTCACAATCCACATCTGCTGTACCCATGCGAAGTGGTATCATTATGCAGCTGAGCTTGAAGGAGGCGTACCGACCTTCGCAGTTGATATCTCAGTAGGTCCTGGCTACCTGCTGGATGACAAGAAAATAGACTATGTTGTCAGGCAGCTAAATGATGCAATCTCCTGGATGGAGAAGATAACCGGGAGAGAATACGATGATGAGCTTTTAATTAAAGCTGTGTATGCAGAGGCAGACTCGATGTCGACCTGGGCAAAGATCTGCAAGCTGAATCAGGCAAAACCGGCTCCACTGGAAGAAAAATCGATGTTCAGTCTTTATGTGCTGAATCTCATCAACAGGTCGGATCCTGAAGTAGCGAAACTGTATCATAAACTTCACGATGAAGTTGAAAGCCGTGTTAAAAGAGGGATTGGCGCTTTAACCTATGAACAATTCAGATTTCTTACCGACAATCCACCTCCGTGGGCATTTCTCAAGGTTTACAGGTATCTTGAGAAGGAGTATGGGGCAGTCTCACTGGGAGCAATCTATACATTTGGTCTTGCCGGAGGATGGCTGGGAATGGATGAGAAGGGAGAAAAATGGATATGGGAACCAGCTCCAACTCCTGAGGAGGCTGGAGTTGAGATAACAAACAGAGAGGAGGCATTGAGGTGGACGGCAGAGTATAACCTCAGGTATAGAGCCTCATGGCAGCATGAATACTCTCACTGGATAAGAAAGCTGGAGACTTACCAGATGATAAAGGACTGGAAGGCAGATGCCATTATAATGCATGTAAACAGGGGTTGTGAGCTCTGGAACATGTCAACACTCGAGGTTAGAGACTATCTTGTTAAGCATGACATTCCGGTTGCAACTTATGAGGGAAATATGGCTGATCCTAGGGATTTTGATGAAGCAAGAACATTCAATGTGATAGATTCATTCATGCAGAGCTTGGGTATTGAAAAGATCTCTGAAAAGTAAGGTTGGAGGTGTGGAAAATGATCGTTGCCGGGATAGATGTGGGATCAAAATTTACGAAGGTCGTTCTGGTAAATGAGAACAGAGAGATTATCGGGACTTCAAATATAAGAACGGGTATAGATCATCAAAAAACAGTTGAAGAAGCTTTAAATGAAGCTTTCAAGTCTGCGGGAATCTCCAAGGATGATGTTGATAAGTTTGTTGCAACGGGATTTGGAAAGATCTCGGTTCCATTTGCAGATAGTGAACTGACACAGGTTGTTGCTGCTGGAAAGGGAGCTTATTTCGTATGGCCCACTGTTAGAACGGTTATTGAGGTTGGTGCGGAAGAATCGAGAGCTGTGAGGGTTGACGAGAGTGGAAACATAAAGGATTTTGCTTTGGCGGATAAGTGTGCTGCAGGAACAGGATCCTTCGTTGATGCTATGGTGAGGTATCTGGAAGTTCCCTTAGATGAGTTCGGAAGGATGGCTCTTGAGGCGAAGGAAGAGGTGCCGATGAATGCACAGTGTGTGATTTTTGCCGAGTCTGAAGTTGTCTCATTGCTGCATTCGAATGTGCCAAAGCCGGAGATATCCAGAGCAATTCATGGTGCAATAGCCGACAGAGTAGCTTCCATAGCGAGAAGAATCGCAATTGAAGATGATATTCTGGTGATAGGCGGACTTGCCAATGATATTGGCTTCATCGACGCCTTAAAGAGGGAACTTGGAGCAGAGGTTTATGTACCGGATAAATTTGCTCCAGAACTTGTTCCAGCATTGGGAGCAGCACTTTCCGGTTTGTAGTTTTTGGAGGTGATTTGATGGAGGTAATCCAGGAAAGCGAGTATTGGAGATGGCCAGAAACAGTCTGGATAGATGAGAGCAAGAACTGGAAAGAGGCTGAGGTAATCAGTTGTGGCATTGATCTGGGGTCGGTAAGTTCTCAGGCAGTCATCATGCTTGATGGCGAGCTTTACGCTTATTCCAATCTGAGAACGGGATCAAGCAGTTCAGCAAGTTCGGAAAAGGCACTCGGATCGATTCTGGAAAAGATTGGCGATATGAAAAGGGAGGATATACATTACATAGTTGGAACGGGATATGGTAGAGTTAGCATTCCCTTTGCTCATAAAACAATAACTGAAATTGCCTGTCATGGCAGAGGAGCCAATTATATCTATGGCTCAACCGTTAGAACTGTCTTGGATATGGGAGGACAGGATCTGAAGGCAATAAAAATCGACCATAGAGGAAAGGTTGTAAACTTTCTGATGAACGATAAGTGTGCTGCAGGAACGGGGAGAGGAATTGAGGTTGTGGCAGATTTGCTATCAATTCCGATAACAGAAGTAGGCTCGATGTCCCTTGAAGTTTATCCTGACAATGAGCCTGATCCAGTCAGTACAACCTGTATAGTATTTGGAAAATCAGAGATTCTTGGTTTGATAAGAAAAGGATGGCCCAAGGACAGAATACTCGCTGCATTCTTCAGATCTGTTGCTACAAGAGTTGTAGAGCTGCTTGAGAGGGTTGGAGTGGAATCTGACTTTGCGATTACAGGTGGAATTTCCAAGAATCCCGGGGTAACAAAAAGGGTTCAGGATATGCTGGGTATGAAAGCACTTGAGACAGAATATGATCCTCAGTTAGCCGGAGCAATAGGGGCTGCTCTGTTCGCTAAAGCTCTTTACGAAAAGCAAACAGGAAAAAGATAAACCCTCTATTTTTTTGAGGTGATTTTTTGATTGAGGTTGTTGCAGAAATTCTGGAGAATTTCAAGGGTGAAGTGAGTTTAATTAAAATTCTTCAAGAGATCCAGAACAACCTCGGTTATGTCCCTAAGGAGGCTGTTGATGAAATATCAAGAGCAACAGGCATATCACCATCACAGATATATGGTATTCTTACCTTTTACTCCCAGTTTCGCTTAACTCCTCCCGGAGAACACACGCTAAAAATTTGTCTTGGGACTGCGTGTCATATAATGGGTGGACATGAAATTTTTGAGCATTTAAAGAGCAAGTTTAGGATTATGGACAATGAAACAACAGAAGATGGGTTGTTTACGCTGAGTAAAGTCAGATGCTTAGGCTGCTGTGGTATGGCTCCTGTTATAATGATCGATGAAGACATCCACGGTAGGATGGACATCCAGAAAACTGAGAAGCTGGTCAGGAAATATGGGGGATATAGACACGAGACGGTCTGAAGAGGTGTTTTAATGACTGAGGTAAAGATTCTCATATGTCACGGCACAAGTGGACTGTCTGCTGGAGCATCTGAAGTCTATAAAAAGTTTGAGGAAGAGTTGAGCAAACAGGGATTGGAGAGGTGTGAGCTGATAAAAACAGGTGATAGAGGATATTTCAGAGATGTTCTGGTTGATATAATTCATCCTGAAACGGGAAGGGTTACTTATCAGGATATAACACCGGAAATTGTTCCGGAATTGGTTGAGAAACATGTTAAAAATGGGGAGGTTGTAAAAAAATACTCTGCAAGGAAAGCCTATCAGGATTTTTTTGCAGGTCAGAAAAGAATAGTTCTTAGAAGGTGCGGTGAGATCGATCCTGAAAATATAGAGTCCTATATTGAAGATAATGGATATAAGGCTTTGGAGAAGGCTATTAAAGGAATGGATCCTGAAGAGGTGATTGAAGAAATAAAGAAATCAGGTTTGAGGGGTAGAGGTGGGGCAGGATTTCCTACAGGAGTTAAATGGGAATTATGCAGAGCTCAAAAAAATCAACCCAAGTTTGTAATCTGTAATGCTGATGAAGGAGATCCAGGGGCTTTTATGGACAGGAGTGTGCTGGAAGGAGACCCTCATGCTGTTTTGGAAGGGATGGCGATAGCTGGATATGCTATTGGTTCAAATGAAGGGTATATTTATTGCAGAGCTGAATATCCTCTGGCGATAAGGAGACTCAGAATCGCCATCTCTCAGGCTAAGGAAAATGGTTTCATTGGTGAGAATATTCTTGGTACAGGTTTTTCATTCGATGTCAAACTAATTGAGGGGGCTGGAGCCTTTGTCTGTGGTGAGGAAACTGCTTTGATAGCTTCAATAGAAGGAAAAAGAGGTATGCCAAAACCAAGACCTCCATTTCCGGTTCAGAGGGGTCTCTGGAGTAAACCGACGATAATAAACAATGTCGAAACCCTGGCTAATGTTCCTTATATTATACTGAGGGGGGGAGACTGGTATGCCTCCCTTGGAACTGAAAAGAGCAAAGGTACAAAGGTTTTTGCCCTTGCTGGAAAGGTGAGGAATACGGGCTTGGTCGAAGTCCCTCTGGGTACAACGATCAGAGACCTCCTGTATGGGCCTGGAGGGGGACCGGCTAAAAAGATGAGGAAGATAAAGGCGATTCAGATTGGAGGGCCATCGGGGGGCTGTATACCAGAAAATCTCTTCGACACTCCAATAGACTTTGACTCCCTCGTTGGGGCAGGAGCCATAATGGGCTCCGGTGGATTGATAGTGCTCGACGACTCGACATGTATGGTTGATCTTGCCAGATTCTTCCTGAGTTTCACCAGTGATGAATCATGCGGGAAGTGCTTTCCATGCAGATTGGGTTTAAAAAAGATGCTTGAGGTTCTGAACAAAATCGTCAGCGGAAATGGAGAGCTTAAGGATGTGGAATTCCTTGAGAATCTGGCAAAGAGCATTATGGAAACTTCCCTCTGTGGTCTGGGTAAGACCGCTCCAAATCCGGTTCTGACAACTTTAAAGTATTTCAGAGAGGAATATGAGGCGCACATTATAGAGAAAAGATGTCCGGCAAACCAGTGTGTTGCTCTGCTCAGGTTCGAGGTTAACGAGGAAAAGTGCACTCAATGCGGGAAGTGTGCTAAAGCCTGTCCTGAAAATGCAATAGCCTGGAAAAAAGGAGAATACGCTAAAATTGACAGAGAGAAGTGCATAAAGTGCAAATCATGCATAGAGGCGTGTGATTTCATGGCAATAGAATAGGTGATTGTATGCCGAGTCTTAAAATCAATGATTTGGAAGTAAAGGTTGAAGAAGGATCAACAGTTCTTGATGCAATCAGAGCTGCCGGAGTCTATGTGCCAACACTCTGTTATCATCCCGATCTTGTCCCTCATGGAGCCTGCAGATTGTGTATAGTTGAGATCGAAGGGATTAAAGGATTTCCCACATCATGTACAACCCCTGCAGAGGATGGAATGGTCGTTTACACTGATACAGAGAGAGTTAAAGAGTTAAGAAGAGAGGTTCTCTCCCTAATTCTCGAACAACATCCTCATGAATGCATAATTTGCCCTCAAAGGGAGGGTTGCAGCAGAACGCAGTGTTCATCCAATGTTCCGGAGGATGAGAGATGCTGCCCTGTTTTTGATGTATGTGAGTTCAGAAAGGTTGTGGAATATGTCGGGATCAGGGAAGGAACTCCAAAGTACATTCCAAGGAAAATATCCGGGATTGAAGAACCCTTCTTCATCCGTGATCCGGAACTTTGCATAGTCTGCGGGAGATGTGTGAGGGTATGTCAGGATGTAATCGGTGCATCAGTTCTGGAGTTTGTTTATAAAAGTTCTGACATTACGGTATCTACTGCCTACAATCTGCCTCTTGCAGAAGTTGGCTGCCGATTTGACGGTTGCTGCGTTGAAGTCTGCCCCACAGGAGCGCTTCGAGATCGAACGAGAAAATGGGACACTCCACCATGTGATGGTTCATGTCCTCTTGATTATAAGCCATCTTATATGGTTTATTTAACCTCAAAGAAGGATTTCAGGAGCGCTGTAGAGTCCATTCAGAGCAGGACAGCTCTTCCTGGGATAGTCAGCTACATCTGCCAGGCTCCCTGTGAGAGAGACTGCAGAAGGGGTACGCTGAATGAACCGATCTCGATAAGGGCTATTGAAAGGTTTTTGATGGATAATTATAAGGCTGATTTACCTGAAAGGAAGTCAGAAAACGGTAAAAAAGTTGCAGTTATTGGTTCAGGACCAGCAGGTCTTTCTGCTGCCTACTGGTTTTCACTGTTAGGATACTCGGTTACTGTTTTCGAAGCCGAGTCTGAGATAGGAGGTGGACTGAGATTCATTCCTGAATTCAAACTCCCCCGGGACATATTAGAGAAGGAAATAAACAAAATAGCCAGCTTAGGAGTGGAATTCAAAACAAATGCAAGAGTAAGCAGCCTGGATGAACTTGCAGACTTTGATGCAGTCCTTTTAACTGTTGGGAGACAGAAAAGCGATAGAGATCTAAGCGGTAGAGATCTGAGAAAAATAATATCGGAAGTTATCTCGGGTAGAGAGCCAGAATTTAAGAGTGTAGCTTTGATTGGAGGGATACTGTCTCTTGACACAGCAAGAACCTTGGTGAGATCTGGAGTAGAGGTTGTTTTCATTTCAAACAGGCTGGATATTCATATGGGTGAACTGGAGGAGGCAGAGAGAGAAGGCGTGAGAATTTACAAGGGTGAAGCTAAGGTCCAGGAGGTTGAGGGAGGATTCGAGGTTCTTGTGGATGGGCAGAGAATTGCTGTGGATGAGGTTATTTACGATAACTATGTGGTGGATGAGGAACTGGGAGTAAGAATTAAGGATGGTTTGATTGTTATCAAGCATAACTTTGAAACCTCTAAGAGGGGTGTTTTTGCAGCAGGTTCTGCAGTCCTTGATGAGTTTTCCATAGCAAAATCGCTTGCAACAGTGAGAAGAGCTGTAGAGGAGATAGATAAGTTCCTTGGTGGAAATGGATTCTCTCAAGTCGTTTCACAGGAAAGACCAGATTTCTGGTTGGGGAGAATTGCCAACTTCGCGGAGTTGAAGAGGGTGAAGATGCCAGTTTCTGAGGGAAAGGATTTTGAGCTTGTTGAGCTGGGCTTTGGAAAAGATGAAGCTGTATCAGAGGCTATCAGATGTCTCAGATGTGATCTCAGACTAAGGCTTGAGCCACCACCTCTACCACCCGAGGAATTTATGGAGCTGGCAGCAGAGAAAATAGCATCAGCTCCTGAAACAGAAGGGGTTGTGAGACTTTTCGATGCAGAAATGAATGTGATATTCATAAAAGGAACCGAGAATATCAGGTCTTTGCTGGAAGAATACTTAGAAGATCCAGATGTGAAGTATTTTGCCTATGAAGAGGATAAGATGTTTACAAAAAGGGAGAGCGAGCTGATACAGGAGTTCCTCCAGAAACATGGCAGGATGCCGAAATACAATGATGAGCTGGATGATCTCTTCTGAACTTAGCAATATTATTTAAATTCCTGTTTGGATCCCTTTTTACTTCCTTTTTTACACCCCCAGAAAAATAAAAGATCAGATCTCAAATTTTACTCCGGCTCCCAGCTGAAGGTATTTTGAGGGCTCAAGTTTTGCTATTTCACCTGCGAAGGCAACTCCCGAGCAGTGGCAGGGGGCGATAACATCGAGTTTTCTGAGCTCTTCTATGGTTGGATTTATTCTCTCCTTTCCGGAGAAAATAAGGTGAAAACCTCCAGCGACAAGATATGGTTTCTCTCCCGTGAGTTCCTCAGCATGTCTGAGAATGTTCACAACCCCTGAATGTGCACAGCCGGTTATTACAGCCAGCCCCTTCTTTGTTTTGATGTAAAGGGACATATCATCACTCATCTCATCATGTATAAACCTTCCATCTTCCAGCCTGAAGGTCTCAGGGGTTTTTTCAAACTCAGTAACTCTTTTTACCTCTCCGCTCAGAGCGACACCAGGAGCTATCTTAAAGGCATCTCTGACAAGATAAAGTCTGGCTTTCTCCCTTACGACCTGTTCACTGAAGGGCAGTGAGCCATCAACAAGTCTTTCCCTCACCCAGAGAAAGCTCGGTTTGAATATATCGGGATGTGCCAGAACCGGGGCATTAATCCTTTCAAGAACCCTCATCAAACCTCCGGTATGGTCAAAGTGTCTGTGACTCAGTACAACAAAATTAACTGCATCCCAGTCGAGATTGAACTCTTTCCAGTTATGCTCGATAGCGTATCCTGCTCCGGTGTCCAGAAGTATCCCAATCTCTTCATCTCCTTTCAACTTCAAAAACATGGAAAATCCATATTCTCCAATGAACTTACCGGGTCTGGGTACGAAGTTATCAGCTAAAACAAATAACTCAGCCTTTTTTACCTCTCCAAAAGACTCACCGAACATGATGCACATTCAGCGGGGAAAAAGATAAATCTTTTCATTTTAAACATTTTAAGATGATAATTCATGAGAAAGAACTCTATAACAGATTCCATGTTTTCAGGAATAGGGATGATGCCGGAGAGCAGCTTGCCAGCTTTATCTCAAAAAATATTGATTTATCCAAAGAAGACAGTGTTTTGGCTATTCCAGCAGGAGGAGTTCCTGTTGCATGCAGAATGGCGAAAAAACTCGGTTTAATTCTCAGGCTAATTCCTGTCTCAAAAATCCTTTTTCCCTGGACAACAGAGGCAGGCTTTGGGGCAATAAATGTTTTTGGTGATGTTATTTTGAATGAAAGGGCAATTGAGGCTTTTGGTCTTGGGGAAGATGCTATAAAAAAGCAGATAGAGGAGACTCGAAAAAGGCTCAGGAAAAGGATAGAGATAATTCCAGAGCATCTTCTGCAGCTGGGGGGAAGGAGGGCGATACTGGTGGATGATGGTCTCGCCTCAGGATATACCATGCTTGCAGCCATAAAAGGTGCTGAAAGATTTTACGATAGCATTGTTGCGTCCATCCCAACAGCATCGGAAAGATCTTTGAGGGTTCTTGAAAGGGAATGCGAGGTAATCGCTGTACTGAATGTAAGGGATATCTATCCTTTCGCTGTTGCTGATGCTTACGTTGAGTGGAAAGATGTTGATGAGGCTGAGATGATCGGGCTTCTGAGTACAGATAAATCTTAAAAAAGATATTGCGGATATAGAATGATTAATAATCTAAAGAAAATAATAAATACCCTCTTTCCAATTCTATATAAGGCATGGGGAGCTGCGCAGCGGTGGAAGAATTCTCTGAAGTTAGAGTTACAGACAGGAAAGGAGAAGAGTACATTATCAGATTGTACGACCACACAAAAGATAGAGAAAAGGTTATTGAGATGTACGAAACTTTCAATCCTGAGCTGAGGTGTCTTGGACTTCCCCCTACCACGAGAAAGGGTATAGAAAACTGGATTGATTATCTTGCTTCATCGGGTTTCGGTTTGGTGGCTGAGAGAGATGGTAGAATAATCGGACATGTTGTGATTGTTCCAACTGAGGATAAGAAGAATGTTGATGTTACAATTTTTGTTCATCAGGATGCGCAGAATCGAGGGGTTGGACAGGAGCTGATGAAAAGAATAATTGAGTACGCGAAAAAAGCTGGATACAGAGGGATTATGCTCGTGACTGAAAGAACAAATGCAAGAGCGATTCATGTTTACAGAAAACTCGGTTTTGAAGTAGTTGATCCTTATTTTGAGTATGATATGTATTTGGATTTGAGAGATGGAAAATAAGAAAGCGACCATCTCCTCCTTTCGGCTTTCACTGCAGCCTCTTTCTGGTGTATGCCCTAAGAATATCTCCTTTTGTAAAGAAGCCTATCAACCTTTCACTATTTAACGGATCAACAACGGGGAAGTGGGAAATGTCTCTGTTCCCAGCTTTGAGTATGACTTCTTCGAGTGTCTCATGTGGGTAGGCTTTTATCACATCAGTCGTCATTATGTCGAGGACATACAGATTCTGTATATCTTCTATGTTCTCAAAATCCGAGTGGGTGACTATACCTACAAGCTTGCCATCTCTCACAACGGGGAACCCCATGTGTCCTGTTTTAGCCATCATTCTTGAAAGCTCTGAAACGGGCATGTCTTCTCTTACAGTTATGACATCTTTTTTCATTACATCCTCCACTCTAATCGTCCGCATCAGATTGACATCCATTTCCTGATCGATGATTATTCCTCTTCTCCTGAGCTTGAGGGTGTATATCGTATCTTCTGAAAAGAATCTGAACAGGGTGCTGCTAATGACACTTGCAAACATTAGAGGGAGTATGATGGCATAGTCTCCTGTCATCTCAAAAACAATGATTATTGAAGTTAGAATCGCTCTGCTTACCCCTGCAAAAACTGCAGCCATTCCAACAATCGCATATGCTACATAATTTGCTGTTATAGCAGGAAAGAGTGATTGCAGAAGCATCCCATAAGCTCCACCCAGCATCGCACCTATGTAAAGGGATGGAGCAAACACACCTCCCGACCCACCGGATCCGAGAGTGATAGAGGTTGCAAGTATTTTGAGAAATATAAGAGCCAGCACAACCTCAAAAATCAGTTTATCTCCGAAGAGGAGTTCGATTGTATCATATCCAACACCAAAGGTGTGAGTTTTTCCTGTGTAGATGTAGATTATCAGTCCTATAATTCCCACCAAGAGTCCACCAATGGAGGGTTTAACAAATTCAGGAATTTTCAGGAGGTCGAAGAAGTCCTCAATCCTGTACAGTGTTCTGGAATAGCTCAGGGCAACAACTCCTGCGAGTATCCCGAGGAGGAGGTAGAAGATAATTTCATAGGGTGTATTGAGGCTGTAAGGTGGAACCTCAAAAACAAAGGCAGTTTTTACTCCGAGCAGGGATAGCAGAAGTCTTGAGGTTATGGTTGCAAAGACAGAGGATATGACTATTGGGGTAAGAGACCTTATTTTCACCTCCCTCAGGATAAGTTCGAGGGAGAAAAGAACTGCAGCAATCGGTGTGTTGAAGGTTCCCGCGATTCCACCCGCAGCCCCACACGCAACAAGAACTTTTGTCTGGTAGGGTGTGAGCCTGAGTAGTTGGGCAATGGTTGAGCCTGTTGCGGAACCCATCTGAACTATCGGCCCCTCTCTTCCTGCTGATCCCCCGGAACCTATACAGATGGATGAAGCAAGAGCCTTGACGGCAACGACTCTGGGTCTGATTCTTCCGCCATGAAGTGCAACAGCATTCATGACCTCTGGAACTCCATGTCCCTTCGCCTCTGGAGCGAAGTAGTATGTGAGAATCCCGACAAAAATCCCACCAATGGCAGGAATCACTGCGATATAGTATGGTTGAGCAAAATCAAGTAGTGATCCAATTCCGTTGAAGAATAAACCGTCAAAACCGAAAATCAGGTATCTGAAGCCGATAGCTATGAATCCACAGATTATTCCCGTAATTATTGCCAGTGTGTTGAACATCACCACATTTGAGAAAATTTCTGACACCCTCTGCAATCTCTCGACCATGGTATCATCTCTCATTACGGTTATAGAAGGAAGAACTCTTTAGCTTAAAGTCCTCTTCAGGACAACGAATTGTTCAAACTTCAGAGGAGGGAGATTAAAAATTTATCGATATCTCCCATTTTCGGATTTTAAAAAAACCGGGAATTCAAGCTTTCAGTACTGGGTTGATCTTTTGCAATCTGTATTGTTTAAGAGGTTAATGGAAAGTGTTGTACTGAAAACTCTTGAATCAGGCACAGCAGCTTTTATCTCAGAGTAGATTCTATCTGCATCCTCTCCTGCGAAATTTCTTTTTTCAAACTCCTTTTCCTCAATTACATACAGTTTTCCGAGTCTGGCGGCATGAAGGGCAGCCTCAAGATTTTTTAGATTACCTTTTCCAACACTCAGAGATGTTAGGACAACAATATCTGCCTTTTCTATTAATTCGAGGTTCTTCCTGTGGGATTCCTCACCTATCTCAGAAAATGGGTTCTCTGAAACAACTTCTCCTTTGAGGTCTGTTATCGTCATCCAGTCAGAATCAAGAACATTCAGAACACCGGCAGAGACCCTGTATCCACTCTCCCAGAGTCTTCTTATGAGGTCAGAACCGCTTCCTCCTCCGCATATTACATGAACCCGCCTGTTTTTCCCGGATGTTCTCCTGAAAGCAGGAATGACATATAGTTTTCCACCAATCCTCTTGACCTCCACCTCGGCTCCAAAGACTTTTCTGATATTTTCAGGAGTGATTACCTCATCCGGGGTTCCAGCACTGAATATAATGCCGTCTCTAACCAGAAGAAGCCTATCACAGTAGGCTGAGGCAAGATTTATATCATGTATGGCGATTATTGCAGAGCTACCCCGGGATACTTTCTCTTTTATCAACTCCATAATCTCAAGCTGGGAGGAAATATCAAGGTGTGAGGTTGGCTCATCTAAGAGAAGAATGCTGCTTTCCTGAGCGAAAACTCGTGCAAGAAGAGTTTTTTGCTTTTCTCCACCGCTCAACTCAGAAAATTTTCTTTTCCTGTAATTGAGCATTCCAATAGAACTCAAAGCTCTCTCAACAGCATCGAAATCTTTGCTATCCGGACTCAGACCACCCAAGTGCGGAGTTCTTCCAAGCATTACTATGTCTTCAACAAGCAAACCGCTCTCAAACGACTCCTGTGGAAGGTAACCTATCATACGGGCAATCTCTTTAAGACTGAGATTCCGAATATCCTGCCCGTCTACCAGAATTATTCCATCTAATGGTCTTAGAACACCATATATAGCTCTGAGGAGCGTCGATTTTCCGCTGCCGTTTGGGCCGAGGATTCCCAGAATCTCTCCTCTCCCCAGACTGAAGGCCATCCCTTTCAACACTTCTACACTTCCGAGCTTTACCTTAAGACCCCTTATTTCAAGCTCCAAGTTTACTCCTCCTCAGAAGGTACAGAAAGAAGGGGGCACCGAGGAGGGCGGTGATAATCCCAACCGGTACCTCACCCTCTGTTATTGTTCTTGAAATCAGGTCTACGAAGGGCATGAATGCAGAACCTGCAAGCATTGAGGATGGCAGGAGATTTCGGTGGTTCTCTCCAACTATGAGCCTCATGACATGGGGTGTTATCAGTCCAACAAAGCCTATTACTCCACTTACTGAAACAGAGGCGGATGTAAGAAGGGCGGATGCAGTTATAACTCTCTTTTTAAATCTCTCAACATCCACTCCAACGCTGAGAGCATGCTCCTCTCCCAAAAGTATTGCGTTGAGGTTCCAGGATGAAAACAGGAGATAAACTGAGGACAGGGCAATGGGGATAAAAACCACCTGCACTTTTAACCAGCTGGCAGTCCAGAAACCACCCATTATCCAGAAAACCACCTGATACATGTCCCTGGCTGATAAATATATCAGGAGAGAGGTCACTCCCGACAGAAAGGCTGCCATAGCCACTCCGGCGAGGAGAAGTGTGTAAACAGGTAAACCATTCTCTGCTCTTCCAATTCTGTAAACAACCCATGCGGTGATGAGGGACAGCAGAAAGGCTGAGAAGACAATATTTACGGTTGATGCTATTCCAACCAGTATTACAAGGGCGGCTCCAACACTCGCCCCCCCTGATATGCCGAGGATATAGGGATCTGCGAGGGGATTTCTGAAGAGAGCCTGAAGAGAACAACCGGCAACAGCAAGCCCCGCTCCGACAAGCATCGATGTCAGGGTTCTGGGTAAGCGGTAGCTTATGATGATTTTATAAGCCTCCGGCTTACCTGCGATAAGATCGGAAATTCCGACACCAGATGACCCAATACCCACTCCTGCAAGAAGTGCAATCAGATTGGCAGCTAATAGTAGAATGATTATGACTGGAATTCTCAAAGTTCTGTCGTCTCCCATGCCAACACCAAATCCATTAAACATGACTGAGAATAAATATCATTTTACTTTGATTTAATAAAGTTTCTGTAATTTTCATCGCTCTCTTAAAGCTCTGAGAATTCTGAGAAGAATATTCTCCTCAATTTCCCGGCTTATTCTTATAAACCTGCCTTCAAGAGCAAAAAACCCCCTTTCAAATCTATAAGCTCGTTTAAATGGATAAATTCTGGTTCTTTTTCCTCCAAGTCTTTCAACGATGGCCTCATCAACATCCAGATCTCTCTCAAGCCTGAGTGTTATAGACAGGTCATCACCTACAGCAACAACCGATATCCTGCTGCAAAGGCTTTTTAACTCATCCTGAAGCTCCCAGGGTTTAAGGTTTCTCTCTCTGGCTCTGTAGTAGAGCAGAAGTATCTCATTCAGCTCATCTTCAAGCATTGTCCATCATCCTGAAAATTTCTGGAAGCACATCTGTTACCATTCCCTTTTCCCTTATATTCTCTTTCAGGCTGGATGCGTGAATGATTGCAAAGCCCGTGGAATCATCGTAGTTCAGACCACCATGTGCTCCGTTGTAATCTGATTTTTCAAACTGGTAACCTTTTTTTGCAGTTATTACGAAGTCTCCACATCTTCCGTTTCTAATCAAACCCATCACCCTTCTCTTTGCTTCGGGATACTCCTCACCAAACTCAAAATCATTGATACTCATTATTTCATCCTTGAAAGCGACTTTTACATCCCCCTCTTCTCTGAAAAAGACGAATTCTATTGAATCTGCATCCATAGCCATATCCAGAACCTTTTGCCGTAGCGAATCATTCAGGAGGTATAGATGTGACATTCTTGGTCCGCTTGAGGCGTAAATCAGCTCAGCTCTTCTGCCGGTTCTTCTCTCGTATTCGTGGGGATCTATGTTTGTGAAGGCATTGACTTCACTGAAAACCTCAGTCAGATCAACCCTGTATTTCCTCCCTCTTTTGACTCTGCTCTGTCCGTGATCGGTCAGAATTGCGATGATGGGTTCGCAAAATTTGCTGACATTTTTATAAAGCTTTTCAATCTCCTCATCTGCATCTCTTATGGCATCTTCGGCGGAATCATAGATGTAAGGTTTACCCTGCACACCTTCGAGGCTATCAGGCCCATACAGGTGACTTGCAGCATCAGACTCCATAAACCAGGTTACTCCAAATCTACAGCCAGCTTCAATTGCTTTTGTAGTGTTTCTGACAGCTATTTCCTGCTGAAGAACATGGAGTGGAAAGAGTTTTTTTATCAGTTTTTTAACAAATGAGGATTTTTTAGCTCCTCTGTGCCTGGCAAATCTCCTGAGAAAACTCAGATTCCCAACAGATGTTATGCCCTTATCCAGCCCTGGTTTTATGAAGCTCATCTTCAAATCAGCTCCTTTTCTGACGAGATCAACGCTGAAAGTTCTCAGCCCCTTCTCTTTTGCAATTTCAAAACTGGTTTTGGCGATAAGATGCTCATCGTTGAGGTTTGTTGATGCATCCACCCAGTTATCAGGCATTGTTAGCTCAAAATCATAGCCTATGAACTCTTTTCTTTCCCGGTGATACCATGATTGACCCACCAGACCATGAGTAGATGGAAATTCGGCAGTTGAGATCGAAGCATGTCCGCTAACCGTGGCGGAGGGGAAAACTGTGTAGCATTCCCTGAAAACAATTGCGTTTTTTGAAAGCTCCTCGATAAAGGGAAGCTTTCCATCGTTCATGAGCTTCCAGAATGTTTTGTTGTTCACACCGTCGAGAATAATTGTGATAAAGCATTTCATCTAATCACCCCCGCTGGAGACTCCATGCGTAAGCGTGGAGAGGAAAGCGGGAAGTTTTAAATAATTAAGATAACCACAATACTGTGGATGCAGGTTGCTAAAAGCGTTACGCTGAAGGTTTCGCCTAAGATAAACATGAATAAGTTTTTGCAACTTAGACAGTTTTACGATCAATATCAATCCATTGCTCGCTTTTACTCTTCTTACATTCTTGAACACAATCTGCATAAATCTCTGGTTAATGATTTGACTGCCAGAGACCTTAAACAGATTTTGCACCAGCAACTTTACAGACAGATCAAAGAAACATTTGATGTCGGTTCGCAAACCATACAAGAGATTAGAGATGTTGTTGTAGAAGCGTTCAATAGTTGGGCTAAACTGTATAAACAATGGTTTGATGGTGAAACTGAACAACCTCCATCTGTCCCCAAAGTTGATGAGTTTACTGTCAGGATGAATATGCCAAGAGTGTGCTCGATTTTTAAACATGGCAAAGAATTCCCCTTTTTCTTCAAAGTTAAGGTTAATGGGTCTGATAAACGCATCACAATACCAGTTGAGTGTGGAGAATACCAACATAGGTTGCTCGAAGATGCTTTGAATGATAAATACAAACTGGGGACTGTCCAACTTGTTAGGCGTAAGGGATGGTTTTACTTCGTTGTTTGTATCAAAAAGAGTGTTGATATTGTTAAATCCGATACTGTTGTTGGAGTTGATGTTGGTTTGAAGTATCAGGCTGTTATAACTGTTCTTCACGAAGATGGTTATATTAGTGATGTTGAATTTGTTAAATACTCTAAACTCCTTGATAAGATTAGATACTTGTGGAAACGAATCGATTATTTGAAGTCCATACTCCCTAAAGAGCAAAGAACAAGCAGACAGATAAGAAGACTCTGGAGAAAAATCCATCGTATCAACAACTGGATAGCTCATAACGTCTCTAAGAGAATCGTTGAGAGGGCTAAGCAACACAATGCCATGATTGCCATTGAGAATCTGAGTAACTTTAAACCAGTCAAGGGGGAGAAGTCCAAGAAACTTAACAGACAACTTTCCAATTGGATACATGGTAAAATCAAAGATTTCGTTCTCTATAAAGCCCGCTGGGAAGGGATTTATGTCAAGGTTGTTCCACCCAGATATACATCTAAAAGATGCCATATATGCGGGTCGGAAGGTTTCCGACATGGAGTTATATTCAAGTGTTCTCACGGCTACACCTCTAATGCAGATTTTAACGCATCCGTTAACATAGCTCTTAGGGCAAAGTTCCCTAAGAGCTGGGGCATCGTAAACATGCCCTCACCTTCAAGGTGTAAAGCCCCTTCCGTCAGGGAGTGGTAGTTTACTGATTCGGAGTGAGAGTTGTGAAATAAAACATTTTTTAATTTCCAGTAGGTTTCCTTAGTTTCAAGTATGTTCTTTTGCCTAACATTTCAGAATGCATACCAGAATGTTGCTGTGAAATTTGTAAATGAACGCAAAAATTTAAGTAATTATTAATATAAAATTATGGGAGTAATAGGTGGTGGTGCTATGAGAACCCTCCCCGATTCGATGAGTGATGCTGAGGTGTTTGCGGAGCTTGAAAGGTATGCTTCAGGAGATCTTGATCCTCACACCAGGAGAATGTGGGGACACATATACTATGCCGGGCTTTCAGATGTCGTTGAAATAGCAAGAAGGGCATACACGATGTTTATGGATAAGACAATGCTTGATTTCACGGTCTATCCGAGCATTCTTCGAATGGAGAATGATGTGGTTGCAATGACTGCAAGTTTGCTCAATTCAGATGACTCTGTTGTTGGAAACTTCACCTATGGTGGAACGGAGAGCATTATGCTGGCTTTAAAGGCTGCAAGAGATTACTTTAAAAAGAAAAAAGGAGAAAACGGAGAAGTTATTCTTCCATCAACAGCTCATCCAGCCTTTTACAAATCTGCTGAGTTTCTTGGCTTGAAGCCTGTGAGAGTAGGTCTTGATGATGACCTCAAAGCCAGTGTAGAGGAAGTCAAAGAGGCTGTAAGCAAAAAAACCGCGATGATAGTGGGATCAGCTCCAAACTATCCTTTTGGAGTGATGGACGATATAAAAGCCCTATCAGAAATAGCCCAGGACAGGAAAATCTGGATGCATGTTGATGCATGCCTTGGAGGGTTTGTTCTTCCCTTTTTCAGGAAGCTTGGGGAGAAAGTTCCAGATTTCGACTTCTCTCTTGAAGGTGTCAGCTCAATATCTGCAGACCTTCACAAGTATGGCTATGCTCCAAGAGGAGCTTCGGTCATTCTGCACAGAGGGAGTGAGCTAAGAGAGAACCATGTCTTTGTGATGGCAAGCTGGCCCGGATATCCAATAGTGAACACAGCAGTTCTCTCAACAAGGTCAGCTGGAACTCTTGCAGCCTCATGGGCGGTTATGCACTATCTGGGTGAGAAGGGGTATCTAAGGCTTTCTGAGATGATTTTAAAGGCTAAGAGGAAGTTGATAAAGGAATTACCATCTATTGGACTGGAACTTATTGGAAAACCAGAGGGAAGTGTACTGGCTTTCACATCAGAGCTGAATGTTTTCAGAATCTCATCGATTATGGCGGAGAAGGGATGGTATGTCCAATCACAGCCGGGCTCAAAGCATCTGAACTTTCCGAAGAGCCTCCACTTTTCAGTGAATCCGGGTCATGCGGAGGTTGTGGACTCTTTTGTTCAGGATATGAAGGATGCTGTTGAAAAGGCAAAAGGTTCTGAGGAAATTGATCTGAGTAGCTTTATGACGGGAGATATGGATATAATCTCATCCCTCGGAATTTCAGAGGGTGAACTACCTGAGAATATGGAAATGATAAATGAACTGATACATGTGATGCCTCCAGAGGTTGTTGAGGAGATCTTCAGGAAAATAGTTAATGAGATGCTTTTCAAACCTTCAAGGTATTGAGTCAGGAATGGGTATCTGTAGCATTTAACTCTCTGTAAATTTTTTTCAGCTTGCTGTAAAGCTCCTTGTAAACCCTGAACAATCTGTCGTAGACGAGAGTGCTATCCGGATCAGGTTTGAAAACTCTATCAACCTGGAATTTCTGAACAGCAGACTCAAAGCTATCTCTCCTTAGAGCAACAGATGAAATTGTTGCAAGCCCTCTTACTCCACTTTGCTCCGGGTTTTTAATCCTTTTAACAGGTCTTTTTATTGCATCAGCGACAATCTGGCACCAGATGTTGAAAAGTGTTCCACCACCGACTATACTCACCTCTTTCTGCTGCTTAGTCATCTTCTCCATGTGGGCGTAGATCCACTTTATGTTGAGTGCCACACCCTCCATCATACACCTCAGGACTTCCCCCCTTCCGTGGTCGAGGCTTATATTTATCAGACCACCCCTGACATAGGGGTCATCTATTGGGGCTCTTTCTCCATAGAGCCATGGCATGAAAATGAGCCTTCCTGTCTCAGCTTTTTCAGCCATCTCCTCAACTTCCCTGTATCTCCCTTCTATACCAACAAGCCTCATTGCCCACTCCAAGGCTCCCGCTGCAACCTCCTGCTCGGCTATCAGTAGGTACCTCTCAGGAATCGCACTCATCAGACTCCCGATGAAATGGAAGACATCTGTTTTTCTTTTTGTGATGTGCCCTGCTACCCAGTTGCTCGTTCCTATGTATATGTGGAGCTCATCCGGCATTACTGCTCCTGAACCAACCGCTGATGCACATACATCTCCTGCACCGACAACAACAGGAACTGATCTTCTCAATCCGAGCTCCTCGGCTACTTCTGCTTTGAGCTCTCCAGCAATATCTGTTGATTGCCTTATCTCAGGAAACATTTCTGCACTTAAGTTGTAATCCTTGAGCAGGGAACTGCTCCACTCCACTCCGCCTTTCCTGGTGTCTGTGAGCCAAGTGAGATGTGCCTCATCAGGACTGGTGACTGTCTCATCCGTTGCTCTGTTAATCAGAAACCCTTTAACATCCAGTATTTTTTTAGCTTTGCCGAAAACATCAGGTTCATTCTCCCTTATCCAGATGATTTTTGAAATTGCATCCTTTCCTGTTTTGCTCGGTGCCCCTCCTGTTATTCTCAGAAATTTCAGAAGTTTGAAGATAGAATAACCCTGGACCTTTATGAAACCCTTCCATATGTCTTCTGGCAATCCTGCAGCTCTTTCGTCAAGCCATATTATTATGTCTCTCAGAGGTTCCCCCTCTTTATCAATCGGGAGAACACCAGCCATATGGGCACCAAAAATGATTGCCTTAACCTCTTCTAAACCTAAATCCTCAATAGCCTCTCTGGATACCTCTATGACACTATTCCAGAGCTTTTCGGGCTCTTTTTCTGCCCATCCTTTTTTTGGATAGTTTATTACAGCTTTTGTTGAGGCTTTTGAGAGAATCTCATATGTCTTTATATCAACCACAGCAGACTTTATGGAGGTTGTACCGACATCAACAGTCAGAACGCACTCTTTTTCCTCCGGCATAGGAGACCACTGTAATTCAAATAACTTTCCAATCTTTTATAATTTTCTATAATTTGAAATATCAATGCTATCTGTGAAAAGTATATTTCAGCGATTGTTGTTGTAGCTGTCAGGAAAAATTTGGGTCCATCTGGACTGGACTCACTGGCTTTGATATAGGGATTTATCTGTTGTATGGAGAGAAGATAACTTTCAAATCATCTCTTTAGTCTTTTAGTGTCTCCAATTTTATGAAAAGCAATCGTATGGATTGTTTTAGACCAGATTAACTCTCGACAATCTTCATTTCAAAAACAGAAAACTCGGGAAGTGAGCTCACCCGGGTTCGAATTGAGACTTACACCTTGTAAGGACGATGAACGATTGTCTGAGGGAATTTCCAACTATCTCTATGAAGTTTCAGTAAACTATTGTCTTAGCCTTAGTGTGTCAAAACCGCAAGCTCGGAAAGTAATCGATTTGTTTAACTATGCCTACCTATCCAAATCGTCTCTTCAAGATCTTTGAAATGCTTATCCCCTGTAATAACTTTAGCCTTCTTCATCCTTGTAGTAGCCAGTATTATAGCATCTGCAAAACTTGGGGTGTTAAGTTTCAGTTTTGTAGCTTTTTCTCTCATCTCTATATTACATTTCGAGGCTTCGATGGCAATTTTGGTATCTATTCCAATAATCTCAGCAACTTCTAACATCCATTCAAGCCTTTTCATAACTAATTCTTCGCCATAGCCTTCCCTTATATACTTTCTTGCAACCTCTGCAAGAACTATGTCTGGCAAGAATACAGCATCACTTTCCAAAATAAGATTTTTAACCTTTTCACCTTCAGTACTTCCTCTAAAAAGCTCGATCCATGCGTAACTGTCAACTACGATCCTCAATCCTATCCTCCTCCGTGAAACTCTGGATGTTATCGATTCCAAACATCTCTTCAAGTCTCTTTTTCTTATGCTCCTTTATTAAGAGTCCTATAACCTCGTTTATACTCCTCAAACCCAGTTTTCTCTTCAAGATGTCGAGTTCTCTGGATGTAGTTTTATCTACTCTTATCGTGGTATTCATGTATATCAATATGCATTAAGATTTAATAAAACTTGTGTCTCACAGCGACCTACAACCTTATTAAATTCCCCCGATCTCCAGCCGCTCATCATCAAAAGGTTGAAAATCAGCATTAATCTCTTTCCCACATCATCAACCCTCTTCAACCATCTTCAAGCCATATTTTTGAAAGATAAGTTTAATAGACGATTTTCAGAAGTTATAAACAAGTTATTGGATTTTTTGAGGACTGACAACACCATGAAAATCTATATTTTAAGAATTAGTGGGCTCGCCCGGATTCGAATTGAGACTTACACCTTGTAAGGGGCGACGATTGGGGAGGAGGAACAGTCTTTTAGCGATATTGTATGAATATGGTAAATATCTAAAAAATATATAGTATAGGTGCTACAAATCAAAGGAAAAGAGAAATCTCACAAAGAGTCTGAGATTTTGGAAATTAAATACAAACATCTGTCTCTAATATTTAGCTACTTGACTTAGGTTATTGTAACTAACTCGGAAAGTGGAGAAGTACATCTTGTTTCGAGGGGGGCTTGTGAGTTGTCGAAACGAGTTTTGCAAATCAACCCAAAAGACAGCAGAACAAGATAATAATTTATACTTTGCAGACAGTTTAATTTTGTGAAGGAGATAACGATCAAAGTTCCCGAGTGGATGAATGAAGATGAAGTAAAGAAGATGGTAGAGGGGTATGTAGTCAAGAAAAAGCTCGTGGAAAAATATTATTCTCTGATTGAGGGAGTAGATTTCAGTGAGGTTGAGAGAGAAAGCAGGGAGTTTAGAAAATCCTTCAAACTCAGGAATGCTCGTTGACACTTCAATTCTAGTAGAATATTCGAAGCGAATGTATATCGAAAACTTGTCGGAAGCAACATTTCGGTTATAACTCTGTTAGAAGTTTTTGAGGTATTTCAAACATTGTCGTAATATGGGGGGTCTGTAAAGACAGCATCGAAGTGGTTGTCTGGGAAGGGAAGTTCGGTGGCTGATGCTAAGAAAATATAAGGAATCTGAATTGCGTTCATAACCTTCCAGCCTCCACTCTTACTCGATAAACAAATTCCTCAACTCTTTCAAGCAAGTTCACCATTTCGAGAAGCTCATTATCGGATATTCTGTAATATTCATGGGCTATGAGATTTCTAAGAAATATGAGTCTTTTGAAACATTTAAGCTCCTCTTCACTAATGTATCCTTCTTTCTCAAGCAGTTCGAAAAGCTCCCATATGTCGATGGAAAGCCAAGCCTCTTCTTTGTGACGATATACTGAGCAATTCCTATAAGCGAGTTGACAGCCTGAAAACATTCCATTGCAAGGGTGTTGTAGATTAAGTAATCGGAAACATCTTTGTATTTGAGATTTAAAGCACCTTTTAGATGTCTTTCGAACCGAATTATGTATTCTATTAGCCCCATCCAAGCACCTCAGACGAAATGGTTCGGTACAGGTGTGTTGTATCGAGATACTCTCTCATCACCCTCATTTTTATTTGGAGAAGCTCTTCCTCATCCCTCACGAAAAGCTCCTTACCGTATTTGAACACCTCAAACTTTATGTGGAGGGGAAGACGGTGAAACAAAATCACTTCTGTATTTGGTGACGAAAAGCTCGCTATCTCCGCCTCGCTTTCAGCAGTAGGATTTCTCAAGATAACAGCTATGTCTACATCCGACATCGGTGTTTGTTCTCCCTTTGCGTATGAACCAAAAAGATAAACGGCAATAACATTCGGATGGGTTTTTATGCGAGTGACAATTCTCTCAACCTTTTCTGTTAGTTTTTGCATGATTGTAATTTTAACTAAGATATTTTTAATACTTTTTATAATTCTTTTTGACTCTTTGAGACTTTTTAATATTTTTTTGCCTTAATAGTAGGTTTTACTGTAGAATCTACTTCTCCTGAAGGTGTATTTAGGGGTTTTGTTTATTTAGTGATGTGTTCTTTTGGCTTTAATTAAAATCAAACTTATTGGGCAAAATTTAAAGGTTTACAATACAAATTCTTATCATGGGTCTTGAAATTCAAAGCACAAATCTCCTTCTTGTGGCGTTAGTTATTTCTTCGTTACTGTCTTTTTCAATTTCTATAGTCTATTTTGAGTATCTTAAAAAAGGAGGGTCATGGAGAATTGCATTTCAGTTTTTCGTGTTTTTTACCCGTTCTTGTATCTCTAATCACAATTTTTTACATTGCCATAACCTCAAATCCTATAACAACTGTTTTGTATTATTTCATTTCCTTCTTTGTATTACTGCTTTTTGTAGGAAAACTACCGAGATTCAAGTGCAGAAAAATGGAAGAATTCGACAAAATCGAGAATTTACCCGTTTTCATTTGTTATGAGAAAAAAGGCAAAATTTACAACGCATGGTACAACTTAAAAAAGAAAGAAATCGGGATTACAAAAAGCCTCTTTGAAATTTTATCAGAAGAAGAAAGAAGAGCTGTCTTCTATCATGAGATTGGACATTCAAAAGTAAAATTTTGGGACTTAATGACAAGACTTACCTGTTTCTTGTGGCTCATATCAGTATCTCTGATTCTAACCATGTGCGGTTTGATAGTGTTTCTGTCAGGTTATAATTGGCTAAACAAGATTGTTTTCTCAGCAACTTATCTTGCATTTCTCCCGATATATGCTGTGTCTTTCATGATTTCAAGCTGGGTAAATGAGCATGAAGCTGATGGTTATGCTGTGCGAAGTATTGGATTCAAACCAAAAGCTCAGGCACTCATAAAACTTCATGTTTACAGTAGTTTGAAAGGTTGTGAGAATACAATTTCTGCTATTGAATTCCCAAATTCATTCGACTTGGAGGAACTGTCTTTTTACTATGTTTTAAAAGCTATAATTAGGAGAGTCTTCATATATATGTATCCTCAAACTGTTCTGAACCAGCCTTTACCTGAGACTCATCCTCCTTTGAGGTTGAGGTTAGAGAAAATCGTTAAAGTCCAAAACAATGAATAGTTCAGTTTACTAAGTTTTTAATCTATAGAGCCTATAAATTTGAAATCAGGCTAAGCCACCGAAAATAATAATTTCGAACATTAAATAAAATAACTATGCAAAAGGTCAATTGGGGCGACATTCGGCTAATAGCATTGGCAAGTTTCATTTTCATCTGTTTTGCTGAGATTCCAGTTTTGAATCTTTATCTACTAAGTCAAGTTATTTCTGTATATCCTTTTTTGATTTCTTTAGTTCTCGCTTTTTTAGTAATCGTGTACAAAGTGTACAAAACGAGAAAGTCAAAGAGAGAGTTTAGAACCTTATTAAGACTGATTGCAACCTTGATCGTGTTATTCTGGCTTTTTCTACAAATTTCAGCAATTATTGCTATTGAGGGAGGATACTACAACACTAAGGTTGAGTATTATCAATATTTCAAGGGGAATCTTACGCTCGGTGATGAGTTGAATTCTTCTTGGGCATTAGTGGTTAAATATAGGGATGAGTTTGAAGGAACTTATGGCAGAGAGGAAGCTATACCTAACAGAGTTTTACTCAGCAATAATTTTTTTACTGGATTTACACACTGATTCTGGCTTATCTTGAATGGTTTGATGGAGTTGAGAAATTAATTGTTTTACAGAAAAAAGGAAATTGTGGCGAATTTGCTATTGCTGTTAAAACTCTTTTACGAGATGTTGGAGGGCTGAAAACGAGAATAGTCCATATGGAGGGATTCGACCATGCTTTTCCTGAAATTTACTGGAACGGAACTGGTGGGTTTTTGATGGAATATTTACGACACCAAACCACCCTGTGAAGGTTAAATTATGTGCTGAACAGTTGAAAGAAAATTACAGAAATGTTTACGAGAACATCTATAACCTGAAAGAGGATGAAACTGGAACATCTGTTTTAGCTGAACATGGTTTTAAAGCTGTAAATATTACGATTTTTGCAATAGTTGACCTGACCTCAAACAAATCAGACGATAAACCAACAGAAAATGCAGAAATAGAAATATTTGCATTGAGAAACTGGTATGATCCACTTGTTGATAGAGGCAAAACGGATGAGAAGGGAATGTATCAAACCGTGCTGAGAAGCTATGGAGATTACGTTATAGTGGCTAAATCATCAGATGGTCGGTTTGCGGGTGTTTTAGGGGTTGATGGCGGTGATTTGGGGAATGGAGATGATATTGTTGTTAGATTACAAAAATATGAGTAAAAGTTTTTATCTGAACCGATTCTTGGGTTTAGGGGGCGAAAAGGATTTTAAAACTTTCGAACAGTGCTGGAGCACTCCAACTACCTATTCTATCGCACTTGAGTAACTCCCGGTAGCACCACTTATTGGGTTTATTTCAATATAATCCCAAATCATTCCCAATGCTTGCCTTACCATGGCAGGTGAAGTAGCTTCAGAATTAATCTGCTATGTGCAAAACTATTGACAAAAAATACTACTCTATCAAATCCAATCGCTAAATAGCTCACAACAGCCCTCGCATACTCCTCGCTTACTTCCTTAACCGGAAAGGTTTCTTCGATGAATGAACGCTTGATGGGGAACTCTTTTGGTTCGTTCATTTAATCAGCCTCTAAATCTTCCAAAATTCTAATTATTTCAGGCTTGAGTCGGGGAATCTCGATCTTTATTGCATCCCATACAAGCTTGTAATCAATACCAAAGTAAGCATGGATAAGTATATCTCTCATTCCAGCCATCCTTCTCCACGGAATATTTGGATATCTTTCTTTGATTTCTTCAGGAACTCTTTTTGTAGCCTCTCCAATTATTTCGAATTTTCTTATTACAGCACTGCTAACCAAATCATTTTCAACAAAATCCTCATAATCCATACCCTCAACAAACGATTCTATGGCTTCCATTGCCTCAAGTATGTCCCTAAGAAAAAGCCTGTAATCTCTTTTCATACTGTGACAACCTCTTTCAGTATTAGATCTCTTAATTCTGACCTCAAAGCTCTTTCAGAAACAACATCAACTTTAACACCTATCCGCTCTTCAAGAAACTCTGCAAGTCCAACCAGATCAAAGAGCGTCGCACCCCCCTCAAATCTGACGAGAACATCAACATCGCTCTCAGGTTTCTCTTCGCCACGCACGTAAGAACCAAACACTCCCACTATCTCAGCCTTGAACTCTCTTCTTATCTCCCCTCTATGCTTTTTCAGTATTTCCTTTATTTCGTCAAGTGTCTTCATTTACCTCTACCTTGGACTAACCTCTAATTACCCAAATACTCTCTTTATCTCTTTAACATTATCGAAATCCACATCATTGCTGATAATTACCCCATCACAGTACTTCAAAGCAAGAGACGCATGGATCCATCTCTCGGTAAAATTCTGTATCTCTTAACGAGTTTCTGGGCATTCTCGCAGATGGAATAATCAACGTCGAGAAACTCAATAAAGGGCATTCTAAGCAGAACTTTCCCAGCTTTAATGCTCTCTTCCACACCAGCAACTTTTCTTACGGCATAAGCGATCTCATCCCATGTCAGCGATGAAGTGTAAGCTTTAAACTCACCATCTGATGCTCTTCTGAGATACTCCTTCGATTTCTCAGCAACATCTCCAGAATACAGAATGGTGTAGATGAAGATGTTGGAGTCAATGTAGGCGCTCTTCAACCTGCCCATAGTACAACCTCTTCATCTCTTCGGGTCTGGGAGCTTCAAGCTTTTTCTTAACGATTGAGATTAACTCCTCTACATAATCCCTGCCCGTTTTTTCCGGTTTGATGATTATCTCGTCCCCTCTGATTTCAAAAACAACTTTTTCGCCCTCTTTTAAGCCAAACTTTTCTCGGATTTCTTTTGGGATCGTAACTAGCCCCTTCTTTCCAACAACTCTGATTCTTACCATTAGGTATGAATTTGGTTTGAAGGTTAAAAAATTTGCCATTATAGATTTTCCCCGAACCGATGAGCCTAAGAATATACTTCTTTGTCGTACTGTCTGGGATCACTTTTTTGTTTCACCAAGTTTCATGTCTATCGTAAAACTCACATTCTGTTATAACTTTTAAATTTTATTATGCGAAACTTTTATCTTGTTTTACTTTTTTAGACTCTTATGGAGCTTGAAGGAATTTGGTGGCTACCTGAAAGGCCAGAGCATAAAGTAGAAGGTACACTTAATATATACGATAATCATTCGTCGTTGTTGGAATTGAAAGATTTCTTAATTGAATCGGAGTTAGAGGATCTTTCAGTTGAGGATGATAAACTGGAAACGATATCAGCAATACATGGAGTTATATTTGAGGGTGGCGAAGAAGTAACACTTCTTGAATGCTTACGAGTTGGAGTTAGATACAATAAGTTAATAGAATTTGGAGCAACGCGAAAAGAGCAGGAGATAAAACCCCTGATTACAATTGTTGGTAAGCATATTGACTCATTATCTGAGCTTAAAATTAAAAAAATAATGTCGAGAATTCCAAAATTAGATTTCTGGTTTACGCGAAATAGCTGTAGCGATTTAATAAAGTTTGATGAAAGAACAATAAAAATCACAACTGGTGAAAAACAGATTTTCTGCAAGAAATTTAATGAGTTTACATTTAAAGTAATCTGTTTTGTAGATTATTCTATCAATCAAAAAGGTATGAGCTATACTTTAAAACACGTAAAGATCGAGCCTTATGTCGTATTGGAGTTTAAATATGCCAAAAATCTAAAAGATTGCTATGATTTATTATCTAAACTAATTAGTTTATTTACCATAGCTGTTTTAGATAAAGTTCATATATCCGAAATCATCTGTACATCGGCAGATAATCCATTAGAGGGCTTTAAAGTCTACGTCCCAGTGGAGTACTGCAAAATTTCTGCAGAACCTAAGTTTATCCATTCAGATCGTATTCTATTTGATTTTGGCCAGTTTAAAAACCGTATTTGTATCAGAAATTGGCTATCGATGTATGAAAGATTGAAGTTACTGTGTGAGTATTACTTATCAACAATAACAAATGAAAACATACCTATAGATTACAAATTCCTAAATTTAGTCATAGCTTTGGAGTTTTATCATAGATATTCGTGGAGGTTTGAACAACACAAAATTGAGCCAGATAAGTGGTCTAAGATTAAAGAACAAATAACAGCATTCTTACTGGATGAGTTGAAATCGAAGTCCGAGATTACTGATAAAGAAGTAGAGCATATAAATCAAAAAATAGAGTTTGTTTATGAAAAAAGCCTTCGACGTCGTTTACTTGAAATTATAAGGTATTTAGAAGCTGGAGGGGTAATGTTTTGTAATAGTGAAGAACGGGACGAATTTATACATAGTGTTACTCAAATTAGAAACCGACTTGTACATGGACTTTCTGGTGATGAAGCTTTCGATTATAACTATGAGATACTGCTAGCTTTAACTAACAAGCTTAAAGTTATTGTAGAGAGTGTAATATTACACGAACTCGGATTTAACAAAGAAGAAATAAAGATTTTTGCTGAAAAGAGATCAAAAGAGTTAGCAGAGTGGAAGTTAATATCCCCTTGGTAGGTCAAATACAAAGTGACTCCTCCAATGATATCCTCAGGATTTCATTGTAAACACCTAAACCTTCTCCACTCTCCCCTACCATTTCCACTCATCACAGGCACAACAAGCCTCACAGTTTCAACCTTCTCAACAACCTCAAGCTTTTCTGCTGGGTTGTTTATTATGTAGAGTACCGGACTTATCGCTGCATTCTCAACAACATACAGCCAGTACTGCTCCGTGAATCGTTTAGCCTTAAACCACTCGTTCGGAGTTAATGCAACATCTCTGGTAGTTGCCCTCGCTTTCACTTCGATGTATCTAACCCCTCCATCCTTGTCGACTGACCGAATATCGTATTCCAGATTCTTATCGGAAACATCCTCTGGGTTCCTCCCTTGCATTCTTTCATACGCCATTGTAACTTCCATGCCAATCTTCTCAATTTCCTCATCGCTAACCATTTCGTCTCCTGCCACAACCCTGATAACACCTACGATCTTTGGTATGCTGACAGTCAGATTCTTCTCCCTCTCTATCTCTCATTTCAGCTCCTCCAAAGCTTTCTCGTACTCTTTCTTTCCTCCCTCTACCACCTGTATTGCTATGTCCATCTTTACTCCTTTCTTCCTCCTCTCTTCATATTCGATCAATTTCAGGTCGTATTTTCTAATCAGGGTTTCAAGGGATTTTACTCCATATTTCTCCTTAATTTCCGCCTGTCTGAGTCTCTCCCTTAAGAGTTTCATCCTTGAAGTCCATCAGGGATCTTATTGCATAACCCTCAGCTTCTCTTTTCAGACCATCTTCAATACTGTAGCTACCATTGTGCGGAGCCAAATCCCAGATAATTGAAGGATTCAGTTCTCTGATCTCTTGAAGTCAATATACACAACAACACAAACTATGTTCCACATGGAACAAGTTGGAACATACCCTGAATCAACAGCGAGATACCTGCAATCATCCAGAAACATCCAGAAACCAGGTATTTCCCCACATTCAAATTTCCTTACAAAATTCAATATTTCCAAAAAAATTAAAACCAAGCTTCCACAGCCTAAAACCAGCTTACCACACCTCTATGCTCTATCCAACCCCTGCACAACTCTCAACCAAGAAAATAAGTGGGCTCGCCCGGATTCGAACCGGGGACCTCCGCCTTGTAAGGGCGACGTCATAACCACTAGACCACGAGCCCCTTTCAGCATTATCAACCCATTGTTATTAAAGCTTAACGATAACAGGATTGGTGGCAGCATAAGGAGACTCGGGGAAAGTTTAAAATAGACATTTGATTTAAGGTTTAGAAATTTGAGGTGGTGAAAAATTGAACGATAGTCTGAGAGAAAAGGTAATAGCCCTTTCTGATGCTATTTCAGAAACCGAAGAGTATGCTGATTTTGTGCAGAAGGAAGAGATCTTAAAGGCTGATACAGAAACACAGGAGCTTTTGATGGAGTTTCAGCAGAAGCAGCAGGATTTTATAAGCAAGCAGTTATCAGGAGAAGTTGATCAGGAATTGCTTAATCAATTAACTGAGCTTCAAACAAAGCTTAAAGCCCAGGAAAGTCTTACAAATTTCCTTGATTCTTATGTGAAGCTTCTCGATCTTCTTGGAGAGGTTGCTGACCTTATAAGTGACAGAATCAAGGTTGATTTTGCAGAAGTGTATAGACAGAGGTAAATTCGGCTCTGTGAAGTGAAACACATTTAATTTTTGATTTTTTTACTTTTTGTTCAGATTAATTTGAGTTGCTGGTTTGGGGCAGGAGTAAAATTTGAGTCAAAGTAAATCTTATATCGGTATCTTAACCCCCAGAAATCACTCTCATAACCCTGATCTCACCCTTTTCCACTTTGTCATCCAAGGGAACTGGGGATCCATCTTTAACGATTATAACGGTCTCGGGATTAATGTTAAAAATATTTAAAAGGTCAATATATGTGCTCCCCTCTGGAATCTCTATGGACTTCTCTTTCTCAGGAAATCCAATAAAAAAGATCTTAACTTCTGTCATTTTCTTTGAAGTTTGATGTAAGTCTATATGTCACTCCTCCTCTCCGAGGAGGTCTTTTGCAATTGTTTTTATATCTTCCTTTCCACCTCGAGTTAGTGCCTCGTGCTTGATGTCATCCATGTTCTTCTGCAAAAGTTTTTCATCCTTGGTCGCAAGTTTGGAAGTGCCTTTTTTTCTAAAAAGTCTCCACTTAAAACGCCTCATGTTGATCAATTTAGATTATGTCTGTTCACGGTAATAATACTTTCGAATGACTTCATGAGAAAATAATATCTCATAAGAATATAAAATTTTCTTAGCCTCTATTTAAAAACAGAAAGCAATTCTTGCCGTTTATGATCTATTAAAACTTTTTTGAGGGCTTTTTTTATGCTCTCTGTCTCTCCCCTCTTTGCTGAAACTGGATGAATCCTGTGTTTCCAGTTTGTCCATGGGGGAATCATCCCGAGTTTTTCAGCCACATTGTTCAGAACATAATTCCTTTTCTCAACCTTATCCATTTTGTTCACTGCAACAAAAACCGGAAAGCTGAACTCGTTTAGAAAGTCGAACATCTCGATATCGACTGGTATTTCCCCTCTTTTTTCCCATCTTTCGACTATATCCAAGAAGGATTTTCCATCAATTACATGCACTGCAGCAATTATTCTACCAGCGTTCCCCTCTATGTAATGGACTATAAAGTCCTTTACCCTTTCACTAAAATCTCTGCTGACACCATGGATATAGCCGTATCCAGGTAGGTCTGTGATGAGTAAATCTCTGTAGCTGAAAGTGTTGGGTTTTATTGTTGTTCCGGGTTTTCTGCCTTTTCTCACATCAACTCCAAAAAGACTGGAAAAAAGGGTTGATTTACCGACATTTGATCTTCCAGCGAAGATGATTTCAATACTTATCTTTCTGGAATTCATGATATTCTTGGGTTAATTCAGCACTGGACAATTAAAGTCCATAGTAAAGGTTCAGAATGTAGATGAGAGCACCGATCACAATCCCTAAGGCAAAAATGCTTTTCGGATTTATTTTAATCTGTGTCTTTTCCTCCTCGAAGTATCTCATTATTCCTGCCGATGACATCAGCGGCGGTGTTTTTGTCTTTCTCTGTTTTGCCATAGTGTCTCATGAGATAATTTTGTATTTAACTTTAATGGTTTTGCTGAAAACATCGGAATCAATTTTATACTGAAGGAAGGCGAAGGATTTTTTACATCATGATGGCATTAAAGGTATGGAAATTCCTGTGCATCTCATAAAAGTTGAAGATGGAGATGTGGTTGTTGAGGTGGGTGTGTTCGATACTGCATCTCTCACCTTTGAGGAGAGGGAAGTTGAAGCTGAAAAAGCTCTTTTGCAGTCTTTCTTTAACTCCCATGTTCATCTTGCAGATTCAGTTGCAATGGAACCGCCTCAGATGCCCCTTGACAGGCTTGTGGGTCCTGGTGGATACAAATTCAGTGTTCTGCAGAGGGCAAAAAAAGAGGAGATTGTAGAGGCGAGCAGAAATTCCATAGTCCAGGCAGCTTCAGCCGGGACAACCTCTTTTTGCGACTTCAGAGAGGGAGGAGTGGATGGATTGAAGCTTTTAAAGGAAGCTGACCAGTATGGGAGGGTTGTAGCTCTCGGAAGACCAGGTAGCATTGAGGAAGCTGAAAAAATTCTTCAAATTGCAGATGGTTTTGGAATGAGCAGTGTTAGAGATCATGACTTCTCTTTTCTTGAAGAACTCAGAACCCTTGCAAGGAAAAGAAAAAAGATCTTTGCAATTCATGCAGGGGAGAGGGATAATCAGGATGTCGAGAAAGCTCTTGCTCTTGAGCCGGATATTCTTATACACATGAATCAGGCGTCTTCAGAAAACCTCAAAAGAGCGATGGAAGAGATGATTCCGATTGTCTCCTGCATGAGATCGAATTATCTTTTCGGATTGGAAAATCGCAGTAACTATGAGAGACTTGCAGAATATGAGGTGTGGGCTCTTGGAACGGATAATGTGATGCTTGCAAATCCTTCTATACTGGCTGAGCTTAACTTTTCTGCTTATATTGTTAATTCACATTCTGTCCTCCGTGCAGCCTTCAAAGGCTTTGAAATTTTTAAAAGAAAGAATGCATGGCTTCTTATGGATTTGAAGGAGTTCAGAAATTCGAGGGACATAATCTCGACAATCGTCAGAAGGACAACTGAAAGAAATATTGTAGGGGTGTTTGATCGCCTCAACCTGTAACCGGTTTTATCTCTGGCAATATGCTTTTTTAATTTTAACATTTTGGGAAAACTATTTATTTAATTGGAATCTGCTTTTGGTGACATGAAGGCAAGTGATGTGATGAACACAGATGTAGTTTATGCAACTCTTCCCAACACGAGAGAAAGGGTACTTGACCTCTTCAAAAAATATGAAATTTCAGCAGTCCCTGTGTTGAAGAATGACCGCCTTGTTGGAATAGTAACCAGAAAAGACATTCTCAGGAAGGTTGAAGAGGACCAGCTTGCTCTGCTCATGACTCCAAACCCTGTAACCGTTCAGGTTGATGATTCACTCAAAAAGGTTGTTGAGATTTTTGTGAATACACAGTTCAGAAGACTGCCAGTGCTCGATGGAGAGAAGCTTGCCGGTATAATCACTCTGAGGGATGTTATCAACAAGATTGCAGAAATGGAGATTGATGAACCTGTGAAGGATTATGTAACAAACTCAACTGTTTGTGTCTGGGCTGAAACTCCACTGAATATCGTTGGAGAAATCATGCGACTCAGCAACTCTGAGCTTTGCCCGGTTCTGGATGAGAACGCTTCTGTCATAGGTTTGATTGATGAAAAAATCATGCTTACGGAGACATTAATTGAGGAATTCTTAGAGGAAAGCCGGTATTCATCGTCAAGTGACAGCGAGGACTCTTGGATGTGGGATTCAATAAGAGATTATAGTATAAAATACTTTGAAGTGAGTGTTGTAAAGCTACCCAAAGAACCTGTGAGGAACTTCATCAAGCAGGCAGTTTTTGTGTACCCTCAGACGAGAATTTCAAAGGTTGCAAGGGAAATGGTCAGGCATGATATAGATCACATGCCTGTTCTGGATGCTGATGAAAGACTTACCGGCATGGTTCACGACAGGGAACTGATAAAGGTTCTTCTGGAGAAAGATTAACTGTTAATTTAATCTTCGATTTTTCAATCCTGAAAAAGCATTATTTTTCCCTGTGTTTTTCGTTTCTCTCGAGCACTTCAATAACCTTCTCGAGAACCTCCTTCTTAACCTCTTCAGTCTCTCTATCAGCGTCAACAACAACAGCTTCGGGGATTGAGAGAAATATCTCCCTTACCTTCCTCAGATACTCGCTTTTCTCAAACTCATTTGGTTCTCCTCTTTTTTTAACTCTTTTAAGGGCTTTCTCTGGAGGCAAATCAAGTACTATAAGTAAATCTGGTTTTGGAGCAATTTTCTCGTTTCTATCTCTCAACTCTTCTGTGTCGAAGCCAAGAGCTCCCTGATAGGCTATGGTGGAGTAGTAGTATCTATCCATTATCACAACCATTCCCTTCTCAAGGGCAGGAATTATGTTCTCTTTTGCATCGTATTCCCTATCCTTTAAAAAAAGTTCAAGCTCCTCTTCAGGAGAGAGTCTTGAGCTATACGACTCCTTTATTTTTCTACCCCATGGACTATCGGTTGGTTCTTTAAGCAAAATAACTTCGTAGCCAATTTCTATTAGCCTGTTTTTCAGGAACTCCGCAACAGTTGTTTTACCGGAACCATCGATACCCTCTATTGCTATCAGCACAGCCAAAACTGGTATTTCATGTTGAAAAAATTAACTGATTTATGCCTCAGCCGAGTGTTTAGCCTTAAAAGATCTGACTCTTACAAATCAAAAGACTATCTGAAGCCTATTCAAGACTGACATTAATAAATCAGAAGCTTGTGGAGAGAATCAAAAACGGAAAGATCCATGATACAACAAAAAGCTTCTCTTAGAATTTTACAAAGAGTTTATAATCAACAATCACTCAGAAGCGAGAATTCACAACCTAATCTACCATTTAATAAAGATAGTGGAGTAATTCTTCTCTCGATTTGGAAAAAGCTGGTAGAGAAAACATAAAGGAAATACTTTTCTGGGTTTAAGAGCGAAATCTCTCACTAAAAACAGATAAACTACAGAACTGCCCTGAGGGAGTCATTGACATCTTCAAAAGCGAAGTCTGTCGGAAATTTCGGTGAAGGAACTCAAGTGGGCGAGGGAAAGAGAAATGGAGAATTCTGATCTGATTCACAGGCTCGTCTACGCAAGCGGGTACCTGATGGTAAAAGGGATAAATGTGTGACGATGCTCTTTTATAGCTTCAATTCACAGTTTTCCAAGTTTGTTTATTTCAATTTACTCTCATATTCTAATTGCAGGTTTCCTCATGAGCATGTCTTGCAAACCCTCTCCAAGAAGGTTTGAGGCAATTAGGGTTATTGTTGCCAACATTCCGGGTATTAAAACCAGATGTGGTGATGTAAACACATATGAAAATCCCTCTCGTATCATTGTGCCCCACTCGGGAGTTGGGGGCTGCACCCCTGCTCCGAGGAAACCAATACTGGCGATCGAGATAACCTTGCGTCCAAAGTCGAATGAGGCAAGAACTATTGCTGGCTGGATTGTGTTTGGAACTATGTGTTTAAAAATAAGGTAAAAAGAATCGGCACCCATGAGAGATGTGAGCAAAATAAAGTCCTTGTTTTTTACCTCTATAATTGAGGCCCTGATCATCCTGGCATACTTTGGCCAGCCAGTAATCGATAGAGCCAGTGCTAAATTCTGTATAGAAGGTCCAATTGCCGCAATAATTGCAAGAGATACTACTAAGCTTGGCAAAGAGAGGAATATGTCCGTAAATCTCATTAAAACTTCATCAACCATTCTGCCACAGTAACCGGAAACCACTCCAACGAGCAAACCCATTGTTAGGGCAAGTAAGGTCACGAGGGATGCTATCAGAAATGATACTTTTCCTCCATACAGAATTCGGGTAAAAACGTCCCTTCCGAAATGATCCGTTCCAAATATGTGCCTCGAATCTGGTGGAAGTAACCTCTCCTGGAGATTTTGTTCATCATACTTGTAAGGTGAGATCAAAGGAGCTAATGCAAATGCGAGTGTCAGTGAAAGCAGCATCGAAGCCCCAATGACGAACTTCTTCGAAATCGCTTTCATTGATATCTCACCTCTGGATTTATGATAGTGTATAGAACATCAGTGATTGCGTTGATCGTAATGAATAGTCCCCCTATTACGATCATGCAAGCTTGTATCACCGGCAAATCTTTTGACAAGATTGCACCGGTAAGCAAGCTTCCCATACCAGGCCATGCAAAAAGTGTTTCAACGATCACACTACCCTCGAGAAGCCACGCAAGCTCGAGTCCGGCGTATGTGATAACCGGGATTAAAGAGTTTCTTAGAACATGTCTCCTTATGATGAGCCATTTTCCAAGCCCCTTCGATTTTGCCGTAAGTATGTAATCCTTAGACAGCGTTTCTACAACACTTGCTCTTGTCACTCTTGAAGTAACTGCCACATAACCTGCAGCAAGCGTTATCGCTGGGAGTATCAGATTTTCAAAAGAGTTGTAGCCCGCTGCTGGCAGAATGTGGAGTTTAACTGCAAACACTATCATCAGTACAATTCCGAGGAAAAAACTCGGAAGTGAGTCAATTAGGGACAAACCGACTAAAATCATAGTGTCTGCGATTGAGCCTTTTTTGATACCAGCCAAGAATCCTGTTAGAAGTGAGATAGGAAAAGCTATTAAAAATGCCGTAATCGCCAAGAGAGCTGTCATGGGAAATCGATCAGCTATCAACTCTAAAACTGGCTGTCCAGTAACAAATGATCTCCCCCAGTCTCCGTTGAGATACATCCAGAGCCATTTGAGGTAAAGGATGTGTGGAGGCACATCCAAGCCGAGTTCTTCTTTTACAGCTTCAACAATTTCGGGTGAAGGAAATTCTCCGCCCATCCTCTCCCATGCCACAAGTGTCGCTGGATCACCTGGAGCAATCAGGAATAGCAAAAATGACACTAACGAGAGTGCGAACAGGGTCGCTAAGGAAATAAAAAATTTTTTAATGTATCTTCTGTATTTCATCGTTAAACTCAGCTTTCCGCTACCTTGTACACCCTCTCAAGATGATAGCAGAACTCGTTTATATGTCCTTCATAGCCCTTCACATTCTTTCGAACTGCATCGATGTTCATGTAATAGTCCAGCACAATCACTGGCGATTCCTTGTAAATTATTTCCTGCACTTTTTTGTACATTTCCAGCCTCTTGTCGAAATCAAATGTCTCTCTGGCTTTTTCCAGTAGTTCATCTACAGTTTCATTATTCCAGCCATAGGCTCCCCATCCCGCCTTCTTCCTGCTTGAATAGTAGTCCTGCATCAGGTTGTAATCTGGATCCGGGACGAAGAATAATCCTCTGCCTAAAAGTATCATGTCAAAATCTCCCTTCTCTCTTATCTCTTTTAGTGCTGCATAACTCATGATCTCAAGCTCTACTTTTATTCCAACTTTCTTCAGCTGGTGCTGTATTGCCTCAGCAATAATGGGTAGTTCTGCTCTCTCCTGGTATGTAATAAACTTCACGACCATCTCCTCCATAGTGTTGACGTTCTCTAATACTCCATCTCCATCCAGATCCTTCCATCCCGACTCTTCAAGCAGTTTCTTAGCCTTTTCTGGGTTATATGGGTAGGGATTCAGTTCTTTATTTGCCCATATCAGCAGTGGTGGAAACAGTGATCCTGCTGGCATCCCGGCACCATTGAGGATCTCTTTATCGATAGATTCTCTATCAATTGCGTACTGGAGTGCAAATCTCACTCTTTTATCGTTAAATGGCTCTTTCAGACAATTTAGCTGTATCATTCTGACTCTGGTTATCTCGTATTTAATGATCTCGATGTCTGGAGATTTCTCCAGCTCCGGTATGCTTTGAGGTGGTAACAGTTGAGCAACGTCGGCTGAGTCAGCCAAAAGAATAGGCACCCTGCTCCTCGGGTCTGGGACGCTCTTCAGGATTATCTTTTTTGTCTCTGCTTTCTTACCCCAATAATCCTCAAATCTCTCGAGCACAGCATCTTTCATAGGTTCCCAAGAGGCAAGTCTATATGGTCCAGTTCCTATGACTTCGACGATATTCCCTTCTTCATCAAAGGATTTGGGAGAAAGTATAACTGATTTGTAATATGCAAGGTATGCTGGGAGAGGTGCAAATGGAGTTTTCGTTTTTATCTCCAGCGTGTAATCATCCTTAGCAATAATACTCTCGATAGGCACGAGTTTAAATATGCCGGTTTTATTGAAGGACATCCTGATGTATTCTGAGACAACTGGTGCAGTCATTTCGGAGCCATCGTGGAACTTTACGTCCTTTCTCAGAGTAATCGTCCATGTTTTTCCGTCTTCACCTACTTTCCAAGAGGTTGCGAGGCAAGGTATCAGCTCTCCGTGTTCACCGACCCCTATTAATGTCTCAGCAATACCGTATCGCAGTAGAAGATATCCTCCTTTGACGGGATCCACCGTTTTTACTGGCCAGCTAGGTATAAAAATCAACTCCTCTGCATTTGATTGTAGCTTGGTCTCGACTGGCGTCTGAGTTGGCGTTTCAGTTGGAGCCTGAGTTGGAGCATTCTGTGCACAGCCTGCTATCATCACAGCAGCCAGAATGCATGTCAGCCCAACCAAAGATAGTTTAACAACTAAATTCACAACATATCACCCCACTTTTCCCCTTTTACCATAAAAATCGGATAATTCCAGGCTATTTTGTAAAGTAAGGGCATGTTTTTGCGCTGTGCAGCCTTTACTTCTGCTAAATCCTGCGCAATTATCTTGCTCAAACCAAAATCTTTAAACAGCTCAACGACATCTTCCTGCTCCACACCACTGCGAAATGGGAGTTTCACACTCACTTCTTTTCTATATCGATACCTCCAGGGATTTCTCTTCTCGTAGATCAGAATGCCAAGTCTCCCCACTACTCGTCTGAGTCGGGATGATACTGAGCGGTCAAACCATTTTCCATCTATTACGACGATTTTTCCTCTTGGTTTAACAACCCTGACCCACTCCCCAATCGCTCTTTGTGGATTTGGCAGTGTCCACAAAACATATCTGCAAATCACAGCGTCAAAGGATTCATCTTCGAAGTGTAGGTTTTCAGCGTCGCATAATTCGAATTTTATTTTAAGGCTAAGCTCCTTAGCTCTTTTCTTTGCCATCTCAAGCATCTGCTCTGATATATCTACGCCAGTCACATTGTGTCCCATTTGAGCCAAAATTACTGCAATGTAGCCAGTGCCGGTTCCAATGTCTAAAATGTTCAGTTTTTCCTCACCAAATACTGCCATCAATGCCTTTTCCCAAGCAGTTCTCTCCTCTTCAGATCCATAACCCCGAAACCTGCCGTAATCGCTCGATCTCCAGTTCCAGTAGGCTTTAATATAGTTTTTAACAGTCTCCTGTGATAATTTGCTTTCTGTCATCTATACCACTCCAAAACTCGTACAGATACCTCTTCGCCTTTTACAATTCTGTTTTGAACGGTGGCCAAACCTTCTGATGAAATCGTACTGATACTAACCACCAAGGGTTCATCTTTTTCATTTATAGGTCTAAACTTCTTATCGGTCATTCTCGGTAACTGTATTTGTGATCTTAAAAATTTTTTGATTTTTAACACTTATTCTTCAAATCTGGAATGTAAGTATTACCAAATATATTAGGGTCTCTTTTTTAACATCAATTCAATAATATTTCTACAAGCTATATTGATTTTATAGGCATCTTAAGTACAGTTTCGTGAGCATATAGATTGTTTAAAAACCTTAAATAGAAAATAAAAGAAAATAAATAGAAAAATTTAAAAATAGAGCATTTACAAGTAATTAACCAGTGATCGGAGTGGAGACACAAGCCATAGTTGGATTCAGAGTCCAGAAATTCAAAATCTTGAAGAAAGTTGTTAAGAAGATAGATAAAGATGAGATAAAAGGGGCTTTAGTGAGAAATGAAATAAAGCCGGTTGTTGAAACCGTTACCATGCTCAAAATCCTTTCGTCATAATATTTTTCAGGTTAGAGCTGTCTTACTTCGTTGAAGAGCTTAAAAACAGAAACAAGCTCTGAAAACTCTCTCACCAGCAATGTTCTATTTTAATATCTTGATCCACCTTCTGTAGGATGGACATTTGGTATCTTCCTGACCTTCTATAACTGAATTCAGCTGTCCTCCACTACCATGGAAGTCTTGTTCCACAAGGGACTCTAAGCTCCACACACCCCGGGTATCTCCAAACTCACCACTCAGCCAACCTCTGTAAAGTTTTTCTTTTCCTTAAATCCTAGTCTGATGAGAAATAGCTATGAGAAGTAATGTTAGCATTGTCGAAGTTACTGCGAGGAAAAAATCAGAGGAACTTAAGTTCACTACGATATCTTTAGTATTACCACACTTCATATGACTTCATAATTAGTGTTAAAATTAAAAAGTTTTTTATTCCATAAATGTTACTTCAACTTCACTAGATATTACAAAGGAGTAAAGGTGGAGAAAGTGAAGGTGGTAAAGGAACACATCAGGCATTACTGGGATTCGAGAGCTAAAACATATGATAATTCTCCGGGGCATGTAACACTTCCGGAAATCTGGAAGGATTTTCTCTCAGAAGTGTTTGAGGAAAGGAGGCGAATACTTGATGTGGGTACTGGCACCGGCTTCATATCTTTGATTCTGGCAGAACTGGGGCATGAGGTTGTTGGGATCGATCTCTCCAAGGGGATGCTTGAGGTGGCAAGAGAGAAAGCAAAAAAATTCGGGCTTGATGTTGAGTTCAGGATCGGTGATGCTGAAAATCTGCCTTTCGAGGATGAATCCTTTGATGCTGTGGTATGCAGACATCTTCTCTGGACACTGCCGAATCCGTTGAAAGCTGTTGGTGAGTGGCGCAGAGTAGTTAGAGATGGAGGGAAGGTGGTTGCGATAGATGGATCCTGGTTTGGCAGGTTCAGCCTGAAAAGGCTCATCGGCAGAATAGGAGTTGCACTGTATGAACGAAGAAATCCGTTGAGGAGTTGCTATTCTCAAGAGATTAATAAGATGCTTCCGCTTTACAGCAATTTAAGTCCTGACAGAGTCGTTGATATTTTCGAAAAGGCTGGTCTATCTGATGTTTCGGTAAAGGATCTGAACTGGATTAGGGAGGTTATGCTCAGAAACCAGCCTATTATTTACCGCCTTGCTTGGGGAAGCAGGGGATATTTTATGGTTGGAGGTTTTAGGAAAAGGCTTTGAGGTGGTGTAGGATGAAATTTAAGGCCGCAATTATTGCTTTAGTTCTGGCAGCACTTTTGATTGGATGTTCACAGGTTGAGAAGGGCGTTAGCGAAGTGAAAGAAACGAAAGAAGTGAAGGAATTACTGAAGGTTGGAGAGATGTGGAACATCAGGGGTGTGGACCCAGCGAAAAGGGGGACTTTACCCAAAGAAAAGGCTATGATAGTTGAGTGTCTGGTGGAGGCCAACCCGGACTTCACATTAAAGCCAGGGCTTGCAGAGTCTTGGGAGCAGATAGATGCCACCCACTGGAGGTTCCATCTAAGAAAGGGTGTGAAGTTCCACGATGGCAGTGTGATGAAGGCGGAGAATGTTAAGTGGTCAATTGAGAGGGCTTTAAAGGATCCAACGATAAAGTCCCTTACGAAAATAAAGAAGATAAAGGTTGTTGATGACTACACGATCGATTTTATTACGGAAGAGCCTTATGCGGCATTTCCGGCAACACTCGAGTACTCCAAGCTTGCAATAGTTTCTCCAAATTCTGAAATGGACGAGAATGGTGTAATAATCAGGCCTATAGGCACTGGACCATTTAAGTTTGTCAAATGGGATACAGCTACAGAAACACTGTATCTTGAAGGATTCGATGATTACTGGAAGGCCAAGCCAAATCTGGATGAGCTTGTTATAAAGGCAATACCGGATCCAGCATCGAGAGCTGTGGCTGTGGAGAAGGGAGAGGTGGACTTCACATGTGATGTGCCCTATGGAGATGTGGAGAGGTTATCTAAGGAGGAAGGACTTAATGTCGAAATTCATTCTACAGCCAGAGTATATCAGCTAACATTCGGTAGCCTGGAAGGCACACCCTACGAGGATGTCCGGGTAAGAAAGGCAATAAGCTACGCCATCGACAGGAAAGCCATAGCTGAAAAAGCCCTGCATGGGTGCGCAGAACCTGCCTATGGAATAATCTTGCCAACGCTGTGGTGGGCAAACAAGAACATAGCTGGCTACGAGTACAATCCTGAAAAGGCAAGAGAACTGCTGAAGGAAGCTGGATGGGTTGATACTGATAAGGATGGAATTGTTGAGAAAGATGGAAGGGAGTTCAGCGTGACCATATACACTTACCCGCAAAGACCTGGCCTGAAGCCGATGGCTGAAGCAATTCAGGCGTATCTCAAGGACATCGGTATCAAAGCAGAGGTCAGAGTTATGGACTGGAGTGCAATAAAGAAGTACATGGGCAAAGAGGACATGAAGCTCTCAGCCTACCATCTTACAATGGTGCCCGATCCAGACTACTATCTGAGGAAGACCTACCATTCGGATGGTTCTTACAACTCATGGGGCTACAGCAACCCGGAGATGGACAGGTTGCTTGAAGAAGGATTGAAGACCTTTGACCTCAAGGAGAGGAAGAAGATCTATGACGAGGTGCAGAAAATTGCCATCGAGGATGTCCCACTAATCCATGTAGCGTTCTACAAGGTCGTGGTGGTTTACAAGGACTATGTCAAGGGCTTTGAGTTTAACCCGGTAGCCCACGACTACATGCTCAATCCGGAAATATACATCGAAAAATAACTTTTTTATTTTTTGCGGTGGCATGCATGATGGGCTACCTGCTGAAGCGATTGCTGATGGCAGCTCTGGTTGTTATGGCAACCTCAGCTCTGACATTCTGCATGCTCTCAGCATCTCCTGGAGATACAGCAGAAGTTATAATCAAAAAGATTCTGGTTGGAGAGGAAGAATATTCGCCAACAAAACAGGAAATTCAAACGGTTAAGGATGTCTTCGGGTTGAACGGTCCAGCAATAGTTCTGTACTTCAGGTGGCTCTGGAATGCCATTCATGGCGACTTTGGCTGCTCATATGTTTCTGGTTTGCCAGTGCTGAAAGAGATTGTCGCAAGGTTGCCTGCAACTGCCTTGCTCGCCCTCACATCAACAACTCTATCAGTGCTTATAACGATACCTCTTGGGGTTCTGTCTGCTGCCAGGCAGAACAGCCTGCTGGATTATGCTTGTTTGGCGTACTCAGCATTTTTCATATCCATACCTAGTTTCTGGTTTGCCTTAATTTTGATTCTAATTTTTTCGCTGTATCTTGACATTCTGCCTGTAGCGGGATTCGGCAGCTTAGCTCATCTTGTCCTGCCTTCCATTACACTGGCGACTGGGATGTCAGCGGTAACTACCCGATTGACGAGATCAAGCCTTTTAGAGGTTTTAGGACAGGACTACATAACTACGGCAAGGGCAAAAGGCCTGAATGAGAATACGATCCTCTACAAACATGCTTTAAGAAACGCCCTGATTCCTGTCGTAACGATTGTGGGCATTCAGATGGGACATTTGCTCAGCGGTACTGTTATAGTTGAAACCGTCTTTGGTTGGCCGGGGATTGGAAAGCTCCTCGCGGATTCGATAGAAGTCAGAGATATACCTATGATACAGGGCTGTGTGGTGTTCATTGCAGCGATGTTTTCTATAGTTAACCTCCTCGTGGATGTATCCTACAGGCTTCTGGATCCGAGGGTAAAGTATGGTGAGGGCAATGCTTAATGTAGGTATTAGTTTCTATTTCAGGCATAACAGCATCATTTCTGGGTTGTTTATCCTCGCATTTCTTATTGCAATGGTTGTTCTATCTCCTTTAACAGCAGATCCAACAAAAATAGACTTACATAACAATCTGCACCCGCCAAGCTTGGAACATCCTTTCGGTACGGATAATCTTGGGAGGGATGTGTTTGCAAGGGTTGTTAATGCTGCAAAAATAGACTTGGCAATAAGCCTAGTTATAGTAGGACTTTCAGCCATAATCGGGATTGCGATAGGCCTAATCTCAGGATACTATGGAGGGCTAATAGACAAGATCACTATTTGCCTGATAGATATATTTCTGGCTCTGCCAGAGCTAATTCTCGCTCTGGTCATTGTTGGAGCATTAGGTCCAGGCCTGTTTAATTCCGCTTTAGCTCTGGTCGCTCTGGGATGGGTTAGATATGCGAGGATTGTCAGGGGTTCTGTACTGTCTGTAAAAGAGAGGCAGTTCGTCGAAGTGGCGAAAGCTGCAGGAATCAATGACTTGGGTCTCATAATCAGGCACATACTGCCCAATGTTATATCTCCGGTTATAACGATTGCCATGCTCCATCTGGGGCATTCGGTGCTCTCGTTAGCTTCTCTGGGATTTCTCGGGCTGGGGGCCCAACCTCCAACTCCAGAGTGGGGGACGATGCTGAATGAGGGGAGAGTTTACCTCAGAGAGGCGTGGTGGTTATCTGTTTTCCCCGGTCTGGCTATCATGCTTACAGTTCTCTCATTCACCCTGCTTGGAGATGGACTAAAAGATGCACTGAATCCGAAATCAAGGAGGATTGCTTATGGATGAGGTGCTGGTTGTAAAAGATCTGCATGTTCATTTTGTTCTGGAAAATATGACAGTCAAAGCCGTTGATGGTGTAAGCTTCCATGTCAGTGAAGGCGAAGCCTTAGCGTTGATCGGAGAAAGTGGGAGTGGAAAATCCGTTTTGGGAATGACTATTTTAAGATTACTACCTGAAAACGTTAGAGTCAATGGTAAGATACTCTTTAACGGATCAAATCTACTCGATTTGTCGGAGGAGGGGTTGAGGGAGATTAGGGGCAAGGAAATTGCTTGGGTTCCACAGAACCCTGCAACATCTCTCAATCCTGTGATGAAAGTAGGAATTCAAGTTGCTGAACCGATGGAGATACACCTTAGAATTGATAGGAAAAGTGCTGTACAGAGAGTTGCGAACTTACTGAAATTTTTCGATATAAACCCGCCTGAGAAAAGAGTAAATGAGTATCCACACCAGTATAGCGGGGGAATGAAGCAAAGAGCCTTAGTTGCGATGGGTACATCAACCAAGCCGAAGTTGATAATTGCTGATGAGCCAACCAAGGGTATAGATATGACAAAAAAAGTTAGTATTGTTGAGCTTTTTAGAAAAATTAAGAAAAATGAGCTTTCATTGCTTCTTATAACTCATGATCTACCCTTTGCTGAAAAACTTGCAGATAGGATAGCAGTTATGTACTGTGGACAGATAGTGGAGGTCTGCAATGTCAAAAAATTTTTCAAAAGTCCTCTACATCCATACTCAAAAGCTCTGCTCAATTCTTTGCCATCGAGGGGCTTAAAACCCATAAAAGGCAATCCACCCAGCATGGTTAACCCACCTAAGGGCTGCAAGTTTCACCCCAGATGTGAATATATGAGTGGTAGATGTCTTGAAGAACCGCAAATGTTTGAGATCGACGGCAATCTCGTTAGGTGCTGGCTTTATGATTAAAGGTATAAATCTGAGTAAAATCTACGAATCTGGATTCATCTCGAAAAAAGGAATCGTAGCAGTTGACGGTGTGGACATCGAAATTCGAGAACAGGAGACTCTGGCACTTGTTGGAGAAAGTGGTAGTGGAAAGTCAACTCTGGGCAGAATCCTTCTTTTACTGACTAAACCAACTTCTGGAAAGGTAATCTTTGATAGAGTGGATCTAACGAGGTTAAGAAATAGGAAATTGAGAGATCTTAGAAGGAAAATGCAAATTATTCCGCAACATCCCGAGGATGCTTTGGATCCGAGATGGAAGCTATATGACTCCATAGCTGAGCCTTTTAGAATTCATAAGATCGCTGGCAAAGACGACGAAGAGGAAACTGTTCACAAACTCATAGAGCTCGTTGGCTTAGATCAGGAGCTTCTACGCAGGTATCCACACGAAGTGAGCGGTGGAGAGCTACAGAGGGTGGTTATAGCGAGGGCAATAGCCCTAAATCCGAAGTTCATAGTCTGTGATGAACCGACGTCGATGCTCGACGTATCAGTCCAAGCATCGGTCGTAAACTTGTTAATGGATCTACAGCGTAAACTTAGTATGTCTTACCTGTTCATAACGCACGATCTGGAGCTTGCAGATATTGTCGCCGATAGAATAGCAGTCATGTATGCTGGGCAGATAGTAGAGGAAGGTATCGGCGTTTTAAAGGATCCATTGCACCCTTACACCCAGACACTTTTAGGTATCACCACTCCAATTTCGAGAGAAGCTATAACACCACGAGGATGCAAATTCTACAACCTGTGCCCGGAAAGATCGAGTAAATGTTTGAACGCTCCGAAAACTGTTGAGATGAGTGGAAGAAGGGTGAAGTGTCATCTCTATATGGAACATTAGATCTTCTTTTACAAGTACACTCTCTGTAATTCCGGATATTGTTTTTGTTTCTACAACGATAGTAATCCACGAGCATAGCGATTCTCAAACCCATGAAAGTCGCTATGGATACAACGAGTGCCAACCGAAACAGTAGAAAGATTGGCAAAAGTGGTTACTTAATCCATCCTGGACTTCCTAAAACTTTAGAAAAGGAAAATTTAACCAAGAAAAAGAAGTGCTCCGGCCGGGATTTGAACCCGGGTCGCCGGCTTTCCTCTGTGCTCGAAAGGCCGGAATGATTGGCCGGGCTACACCACCGGAGCATCAAAAGGTAATTAAAACCGTGGGTCTGTGTGGGATTAAAAACTTTTTCCTCAACAGTCTCAAAATTTTAAAAATAGAAAGGTAACTCAGGCAGATATCAGTCTCTCCTCCCATTTTCTCAGATAGGATGAACTCTGTGTTACATCTGCAAAAATTTCGGCTGCTCTCTCCACATCCTCCACTTCAACCTTTCCGGAGTTTCTGAGCTTTGCAAACTCATGGGAGGGTGCGAGAAGCTGGACGGCGTATCTCATGCTGTTCTCCTCTCCTATTTCTGTAAGTCTGTTAAGCGCATTCTCACTGAGCATAATCCCTGATTCAGCAGCTCTTATCTCTAGAATTGTTCTGATCTCCTCTTTCTTATATGGTTCAGTGGTTATTATCAGCAGCCTGTCCAGTAGATCCAGTGGTATGCCATGGGGTGCTGATATATCTGTGCCTCTTATTCTTGAAAAACCTCTGTTTGAGGCGAGGATGATAATCGGAGCCATCTCAGACTCCATTGCTCTGTTCATGAAGGCAAAAAGCTCGATGTCCATGAGATGGGTTTCATCGATGAAGAGCACTCCGGGAACGAGTTCGGCTCTCCCCTCCTCAACCCACCTCTTGACCTGCTCATCAACAGCCTCTCTAACTTCACTGTCGATCTCTCTTGTCTGGGAGGTAAAGAGGCTGAAAATACTTCCTCTTCTGGCATTCGCCTCATCAAGGTCGTGAAGGGTAACAACATATGTGAACTCCTTCTCCTTCTCAACCCTCCCTGATGGTACCTCAACGATCTCTGAATCTCCCAGATCATACTTCTTTGCAGCTTTCTCGCTTTTTCCTATGGGGGAAATTCTTCCAGTTTCTTTGTCAATCACTATTATATCTCCTACCTGAATTCCGTACTGCATGAATTGCAGGGCAAGTCTTCCGCTTACACTGAAGGTTCTCTTATCATCTTTTGTACTCAGAGTTAGATTCGCAGATTCAGGAATTTTCTGCGTTGGGTTGTAGGGATTTGGAATCATGTTATAGTCCAATCCTGTTACTTCTCCTTCGAGAACTGTCCTGACCTCTCTTATCCTTACACCGATAGCCTTTCTCATTGATTGAATAAGTGCCTCAGTCTTTTTCATTTCTGCACTGTAAAACTCTGATGCACTCGTCTGAACGAAAGGGATGTCTTTTCCAAGTTCCTTGCTTATCGCAACAGCTATGGCGGTTTTACCAGTCCCTGGGGGACCTGCCATCAGAATACCCCTTCCAGCCATCTTTCCTGATTGAATGAGTCTAACTATAACTCCTGCAGCTTCCCTTGCTTTTTTCTGTCCGACAAGACCATCAGCAACATCCTTTGCTCTTAAATTTTCATCAAGACCAAGACCGCGAATATGTGAATGTGCACCAATCCTCTCGAACCTCTGGGCAATTTCTCTGATTTCCGACGCCATGAAATCACCTCAAAATTGATGGATATGCATTACTATATAAAACTTTTCAATTCAGAATTAAATAGGAGATGAAACGATCTGCCGGAAACTGTAAATTTTTTTGAAAATAAATTAGCTGTTCAATTCGAAAAACTTAATTAGATTTGATTAATAATTGCAGATTGTAATCGGTGGGGGTAAGATTGGATAAAATGACTTAATTGTGGAAGTGTACTGACCCTCTGAAGAGGGATAGTTTTCATGATGATATAGATGATAATAGCAGATATTGAATATAAATGAAGACATAATAAAGAAAAGCTAAAATAGTTCAGTAGAATATAACCGGTAAAATTGGAGAAACAGAAGTAAAGAAAATGGAAGGATGTCAGGGATGAGAGTTCTCGTTGTCGATGACGATGAAGTTTTGCTTGAAATAATAGAGAAGATGCTATCAGAGCTGAATTTGGAGATAATCAAGACTACTAGTGGCAGGGAGGCAGTAAAGCTTTATTTAAAACTAAAACCAGATCTGGTGCTTATGGATATTGTGATTGAGGAGCTCGATTCGGTTCAGGCTGTTAGGGAAATAAGAAAAATTAATAGTGATGCAAAAATAATAATTCTATCTTCCTTTGACAAACCATTTTTAAGAGAGTTTGAAAAAACTGGTGTACATGCTGTTCTCAAAAAACCCTTCAGGAAGAATGATCTTATTGAGACTGTTAAAGCTATAATATAATCTGTCCTGGAATTACGGGCATAGTATATGTGGTACATTCTGTAGGTCTATTTTATGGGGAATTCTTATGTGATTGTCATTTCTGCTGTGTACACTACCTTCACAGTTTGATTGATGATTGAATTTACAGGTTCAGAATCTGATACCTGCCGGGTGTTTGTAAATAAAAGGAAAGAACTTTATCAGTATCACTCCAAAAAGGGCTGCAAACAGAGATGAGACAACCATAAAAACTATAGAAGCAATTATGGATGCAACAAAAGCCTCTAAGAGAGATACATTTAGAAGTGCTTTGAGCATGTAGAGGTAGACGAAATATGCAACGATTGGAGCAAAGATACTGAAAAAGGGGAGAATTGAAACAATACTTCCCGCTGCAATTGCAAAAAAGCCTGAAGCGATATTTGCAAGTCCTGCTTCTATGATGCCAACCTTTTTCCCAATCAGTTTCAGACCTATCCAGATAAAGAAGCCTGATATGGCTATGATGAGCAGGAGGAAGATTATGGCAATTAGAAGTTCCAACATAGGCTTTATTACATGAAAAATATATTTAAAATTTTTCTTTGTTTTCTAAAGATAACTCCTATTGTATTTTTCATTTTGTGTTTTTATTAATATAGTAAAAAAATCTTGATAGTGAAATCAATCATAAAAAAATTATTAACCCCAGCTGAATTAAGCACTTTGGATGAGAATATGGGTGGGAATAGACGACACGGACTCTCCTGAGGGCATGTGCACGACCTATCTTGGAATCCTGTGTATGGAGGAGATTCAAAAAGCTGGTTGCGAGGTAATAGGCTTTCCAAGACTCATCAGATTGAATCCAACAATTCCCTTTAAAACAAGAGGTAATGGGGCGGTATCCTTCTTGGTGGAAGCTCCAGACTTTGAACATGTTAGAGAAATAGTGGATGGTGTAATTCAGGAGAACTCCTGCCTTTCTCATGAGAATACAAATCCAGGAGTGGTTTTTGTGAGGGATGAAATTTCCATACTGGATTACCTCACTAAGTTCTCTCTCAAGGCGGTCAAAGATGTGGTATCCTTGGATGAGGCTCACTTTATCATCGGTAAGTTCATGATCCCCCATCTCAAGTACAAGAAGGGGAGAGGGCTTATAGGTGCTCTTGCAGCAGTTGGTTATGAGGATAAAGACTATACTTATGAGATCCTTGCTTACAGAAAACCCGAAAATTTTGGAAAACCAAGAAGTTATGATAAGGACACTTTTTTCAGGGCAGACGAGCTTTACTACCCCAAGATATGGGACACGGTTGACTGGCACAACAGAATTGTTGTCTGTGTTCCAAACGGTCCCGACCCTGTTCTCTATGGTATAAGAGGCTCTGATTTTGAGGCTATCTTAAAAGCAACCGAAATTTTGGAAACTGAAGAGATTGATAGAAAAATGATGTTTATCACAAACCAGTCAACGGATGCACATATAATTGATGAGAGGGAAGCAAAAAATGTGAGCAATCATCACTCCTATTCTCTGACGGGTGTGGTTGTGGAGAAACCTGAAGTGATAAGAGGTGGCCATGTTTTCTTCACCATCAGCACTGGTTTTGGAATGATAAAATGTGCAGCCTTTGAGCCAACAAAGCAGTTCAGAGATATTGTTATGAAACTGGTGAGAGGAGATAGAATCCGGGTTTTCGGTTCTGTAAAAAAGAACACGATCAATCTGGAAAAGATGGAGATCATCGAGCTTGTGAGATCTAAGGAAGCAAACCCTATTTGTCCTGTCTGTGGTAAAAGGATGGAATCCTCAGGAAAGAATCAACCCTTCCGGTGCAGGAGATGCGGAACTAAATCTACCAAAAAACACCTTATGCCACTGAAGAGAGAGATTGAAGAAGGTTTTTATGAAGTCCCACCCTGTGCAAGGAGACATCTTTCAAAACCACTCGTCAGGATGGAAGGCATCAAAAAACATGTGTTCAGGTGAGACTCTCCGGATTGTTTATAATGAAAAGCTTATTAGCAGGAAAAATAAGGATCTTAGGGGTGATAAAATGCGAATAAAGTGGCTTGGACATGCGGCGTTTATTCTTGAAGGGAGCAAGAATATTGTTATAGATCCCTTTCTGACAGGAAACCCCCTTTCTCCACTGAAACCAGAAGAGGTTGATGCGGATATAATAGCTGTTACACACGGACACGGAGATCATCTCGGTGATGCGGTGGAGATTGCATTGAAGAACGATGCACCTATTATTTGCATTCATGAACTCTCCAGATTTCTATCGAGGAAGGGTGTTGAAGCTGTCGGGATGAACATAGGTGGTACAGCGAAATTGAAAGATGTCGCTGTAACCATGGTTCAGGCTTTACACTCTGCAGATGTTGAGGAGAATGATGAGATAGTAAGCACCGGAGATGCAGCTGGGGTTATCGTTGAGATGGATGGAGTCAGAGTTTATCATACTGGAGACACTGATGTTTTCACTGATATGAGGCTCATTGCGGAACTGTATAGCCCGGATGTTATGCTGGTTCCAATAGGGGACTGGTACACCATGGGCATCAAAGGAGCCGTCAAGGCTTTAGAGTTTGTCAGACCCAGATTTGCAATACCGATGCACTACAACACTTTTCCGGTTATAAAAACAAATCCGGAGGAGTTTCGAAAGGCTGTAAAAGAAGCAAACATCGAAACTGAGGTTGTCATTCTCAAGCCAGGAGAGTTCTTTGAAATTTAATTTTTTTGATTATTTTTATATTATAAATCAGATTGCAAACAAAAAGTTTTAAGTACTTTATTTATTGTAATTGTAATAATGAGTATGTCTACCACTTTTAATAGAAGTGATGAACTCAGACATCTCATAATAAAGTCAAAGAGGTCTACTGCAGTAATGGAAGTAGTCGGGCAAACAATTTTAAAAATTCACTGTGATAATCGACCAAAATGCAGGTTACTTGGAATAAAGAAAACAGAAGACTGCCCGAAGTACTGTGAGTTTGTTGTAGCTGCAAGAGACCATCTGAGAAAAGTCAGGAAACCAAAACTTCAGGTTACAGAAATCTAATCAGCTGTACTTTACTCTTTTAAAGGAATAACTATTTCGCCATCCTTACCCTTCAGCAACATACCTTTCCCTTCAAGGAAAAGCCTGATTGTGAGGGCAGATATTGCAGCATCAACAGTATCGGAGTTTTCTAAATTATCGAACTCTAAGAAAGTTCCTAAGTCATCCTTTATTTTCTTAATACCAGCCTTACTGTTCTTTTTCGAAAGTGGTGATATCCCAAGAATTTTTCTCGTTGCGTAGGGGTAAACCTCGTAAACCTCCACTCCCTCCTCTCTCAGCCACTCTGCTATTTCCATTCCCCTCTCAGCAACCTTTCTGAAAAACTCAGCACCGGATGGAAAAAGCCTAATTCCTCTTTTAAGCAGTATTTTCTCACATTCTCTTAGTGTACCCTTGGATGGGAGGGAAAGGGGTGCATCGATACCGGCAAAGCCGATATTAAATCTCCTCAGGATATCTCCATCTATTGCCAGAATCCCGGTGTGGATAACTCTGTATCCCTCTGCAACGGCATAATGGGAGCTATGGATACCAACATCCACCCCGAGAATGTTCATCTTATACAATATCTGCACAACCTTTAAATATCTTCCTTCTGTTGCGATATTTCAGAGTGATGCGTTATGGCTGAGGGCTTCAAACATATAGTTAGAATTGCTGATACTGATCTTGATGGAAAGAAGAGCGTCATGTTCGCGCTGACAGGAATTAAAGGTATAGGTCACCGGATGGCAAGGAGTATAACCAATGTACTTGGTATCGACGCAACGGCGAAACTTGGCGAACTTGACGATGAGACCATAGAAAAGCTTAAGAAGTTCGTCGAGGAGGACATCGAGAGCGTGCCTGACTGGATGGTGAATAGAAGGAAGGATAGGTATTCTGGAAAGAACCTTCACCTCTTTGGCAAAGATGTTGATTTTGCCAGGATGGTAGATATTGAAATGATGATGAAGATGAAGTCCTACAGGGGAATGAGGCACGCAAAGGGTAAGAAAGTCAGAGGTCAGAGAACCCGTTCGACAGGCAGAACTGGAAGAACAGTTGGTGTTATAAGAAGGAAGAAGTAGTCAAGGTGATTTTATGGGTGATCCAAAAAGGCACAGGAGAAAGTATGTAACCCCACCGAGACCCTGGGACAGGGTAAGACTTGAAAAAGAGGTTGAAATCATAGTTAAATATGGCTTGAGAAACAAGAGAGAGCTCTGGAGATTTCAGAATATTCTTAGAAAATATAGGAGAGTTGCAAGAGAACTTTTAGCGAAAATTGATCTCCCGGGGAGAGAAGGAGAACTTGCAAAGGCAAAGGCACAGATGGTTATTAAGAAATTGGCTAAAATCGGAGTGCTGGAGGAGAATGCAACCCTCGATGACATCCTCAATCTGACTGTTGATGCCTTTCTCAGCAGGAGACTTCAGACGATAGTGTACAGACAGGGGCTTGCCAATACAATCAAACAGGCAAGGCAGCTCATAACTCATGGACACATTGCAATTGATGGTAGGAAGGTGACAGTTCCCGGCCATATTGTGACGAGGGAAGAGGAGACAAAAATTTCCTACTATCATAATTCACCCTTCACAAAAAGAGAGCTTGTGGCAAGGGCGGAAGGAGAGAGTTAAAGGGTGTTAAGGTTAGTTAAAGGGGTGTTTTGAATGGAGAAGAAAAAAGGTAAGTGGGGTATTGCCAATATATTTTCCTCTTACAATAACACGATAATCACAATAACGGATATAACCGGTAGCGAGACAATTGTCAGAATAAGCGGTGGGATGATAGTCAAGGCAAGCAGAGATGAGGGGAACCCCTACACTGCAATGCAGGCTGCAATAAGGGCTGCTGAAATGGCAATGGACAAGGGAATCGAGGGCGTTCACATAAAAGTCAGAGCACCTGGTGGAAACAAGCACACCAACCCTGGACCGGGTGCTCAGGCAGCTATCAGAGCGCTTGCAAGGGCAGGACTTAAGATTGGCAGAATAGAGGATGTCACACCCATACCACACGATGGAACGAGAGCTCCCGGTGGTAAGAGGGGAAGAAGAGTATAAATTTTCCTGCTGGAGAGGGATAATGAAAATCCAGATTGTTGAGGAGAGCGATTTAAAACTGAAATTTATTTTAAACTCCTCCACAGCCTTTGCAAACTCTCTTAGAAGAGCGATGAAGAGCTTGGTACCAACAATGGCTGTGGATTATATTGACTTTTACATGAATACTTCCTACCTCTACGATGAGATCCTTGCACACAGGATTGGATTGATCCCAATAAAAACTGATTTGCAGCGATTTAATCTGCCCGATAAGTGTGTTTGCGATGGTGAGGGCTGTCCCAACTGTCAGGTCTCTTTCAGACTCAATATAGAGGGTCCAAAGGTTGTTTACTCTGGAGACTTCGTCTCTGATGACCCTGAAGTGGTGCCGGTATATGATAACATTCCTGTAATTGAGCTTGACAAAGATCAGCAGCTGATGATGGAGGCTGTTGCAAGGTTAGGAACTGGAAGGGAGCATGTGAAGTGGCAGCCTGTTTCTGCGTGCACATACAGAATCATACCGGATATCAGGATTGATGATGAATGCTCTCGATGCAAAGAATGTGTTGAAATCTGCCCGAGAGATGTCTTCGAATTCAAGGATGACAGAGTGGTTGTGAGAAAGCCAGAGGAGTGCTCGATGTGTATGGAGTGCGTCAAAGTCTGTGAAGAAGGACATATAGTTGTGGATGAGACCGAAAACTTCTTCTTCACTGTTGAGGGGACAGGAGCGCTCCCTGTCAGAGAAATCCTCAAAGAGGCACTTAAAATCCTGAAGGAGAAAGCTGAGGAAATGAACAGAATAATTCTGATTGAATGACTTTTTTAATATCTGATTTCTAATTCAGTTCAATCTTTTCGAAGTGAGAGGTAGCTGCAAACCCCTCCTGCGGTAATGAGTGCCATGCCTACCCACACCAGTATTGTAAGTCTGTTAATGAATACCTCTATTCCTGCCCTGCTGAAATCTGAGGAAAAACCGGTAATTGAAACATAAACATCCTCCATGTAATAGCTTGCAATGGCGACATCAGAGACGATCCTGTTGGGATTTATAATCATGTACTCTGTAAGTCCCGGTTTAAGGGTGGAAAGCAATTCTCCGTTTTTGTAAACTTCTATCTCAACAAAAACTGTGAAACTATCTCTCTTCTCAACTCCATCCACCTTCACAGGCACAAGTGTGTAATCTCCAGCCTGAAGAGTCTCGTTGAGTGCTATTGATGTGCTTATATGCTCTGAATAATCCCACACCCCTATGGAACCTGCGAACAGAATAATAACCCCTATATGAACTAAAAAGGCACCATAAACTCTTAGATCTCTCTTCTTTTTGATTGTTATTGCGATAAAATGATTCAGAAATGTAAAAGCAGATACGCCTGCGAATATCGAGATGATAGCATTCTTCGTCAGTGCGAGGGTGGATAAAAAAGCCAGGATCATTATTATAAAAGGCACTCGCATCTTCTCAATGAGTTCATCATCTCTTCTCCAGGAGATTCGGATACATAATCCGAGGATTAAGAGAATTAAAAACTCACAGAATACCATGATGGACTCATAGTATTCTCTTTCTGGAGATGTGTTGGTGAAAACAGGTGTAACTGTTCCGGCGAGAACGGCAATCAGTAACATCAGGGTGACAATAAGGAATAATATTATGGCTGTTTCCCGGTTGATTGACAGGTTGAATTTCATAGCTTGTTTTTCATAATTCTTGAAATAGGCAAATACTGAAAGGATGATGAATCCAACCATCAGAATAAAGAGGATTATACCTTCCTCTCCTTCTCCAAATGCGTGGACTGAGTTTATGAAACCCCCTCTTGTAACGACGCTTGCAAAGATAACAAGTGAGAAGGTAGCTACGATAAGAAAGAAACTGAGTCCATCGAAAATCTTTCTTTTTCTAAGCATGATTGAATGGATAAAGGCTGTTGAAGTCAGCCATGGCATCAGTGAAGCATTTTCAACCGGGTCCCATCCCCAGAACCCTCCCCAGCCAAGAGTTTTGTAAGCCCAGTAAGCACCGATAAATATCCCGAATCCAAGGAAAATCCAGGAGAAAAAGCTGTATTTCACAGATCTAACAATTGCCTTTTCTCTCCACTCTCTACCAAGAAAAGCTCCCGAGACCACCATTGCGAAGGGTATAAGAAAACCTGCATAAGCAATGAAAACGGTAGGTGGGTGTATCACCATCTCAAAAGTCCTTAGAAGGGGATTGAGCCCAAAACCCTCACTTTTGGCTACAGTTCTGATAAAGGGATTTGAGGTTGTTAGCAAAAAAACATTCAGAATGGCAAGAAACATTCCGCTGATTGAAAGAGTTGATGCAGTAAGAGCGTCCTTCTTTTCTGAGAGAACAAAGATGTTAGCAGTTGCAATAAAAAGAGCCCAGAGAAGAATTGAACCCTCTTTCCCAGCCCAGAATGCACTGACTGTGTATATCAAGGGGAGAAAAGAGTTGGTGTGTTTATAAACATAGATGTAGGAGAAATCCTTTGAGAGAAGGTGTGAGAGCAGAAGCATTGATGAAAATAGGAGCATGAGGAAGTAGAAATAAACTCCCCACTCTCCATACTGAAGAAGTCTAGTAGATCTTTTCCTGACCCCTGCAAGAAGAGCCCAGATGGAGAAAAGTATTGCCATCAGAGAGAATGCTAAAAGAATCTCTCCACCATCCATCTACTCTCCTCCAGTCTCGTATTCTGTGTGGCACTTGTTAAGAATCTGATAAGCATAGAGGGTGCCGTTTTTGTAGTCTCCTACAACAACAACTTTCAGCCCATCCTGATTGTGAAGATAACCGTCGTAGATTACCTTTACTTTTGATTTCCCATCTGTAAGGTAGAATATTGATGTGTTGTTCTCAAGAACCGTTGTGTTCTCTATGGTCCCATTAACCTGAACATTATAAGCACTCTCTAATTCCAGTAGCTCAGAAACAGGAGTATAAGGGCTTATATTTGCGAGGAGATTATAGCCTATATATATTAAAAAGGCTGTAGCGAAAACACCGAGTATGATCGTTCCTTGATTGTTTCCCATAAATTCTAAAAAAAGGAATATACTTTATTTTGTTTTCGGTAATAAAACCTCCTCAGAATATCATTCTGTCCAGAATTCCTCTCTCTATCCCAAGCTTTATCTCTCTTGAAATTCTCCGTCCCATATACATGTTCTCTCCGAAAAGGATATAGGAATAGGGTGAGACAGGAATTCCAACATTCGTCCCCGCCACGATTCTTGCTGAAATCTCGAAGACTTTCATTCTTGCATTCTCATCAAAGACGGCTTCAAGGCAGAATGGTCCTACCATCCCGGGATGGGCAATCTTTTTAGAGACTTCAACAACATTTTCTGCTGCTCTTAAAGCCTGTGATAGCAGACTCTCTCTTAAAACTACGGGGAAATTACCTATGACAGTGTAGGTTGGGGAAATATCCGCTTTAATCTGGATGGATGATGGGACCTTTCCGAGACCATCAACATCTGCCTCATACCTTCTATCCACGGCTATAAGTTCGACTCTTTCATAGGCTGGAGAGTAGAAAAAGGAGAAATAAACATTTGCCCCCACGATGTATTCCTGGATGAAAGCATTCTTTATGTCATCCTTCGAGGCAAGACCACTTTTAACAATCTCACTGGACTTTTTTATGAAATCGTCGTAATCAACTGCCAGAAAGTAGCCTTTTCCACCCTTGGCACCAGGAAACTTCACTATAACAAGCCTGTCAATCTCTTCAGGCTTTTCTATGACTCTTGGAGTCTCAAGTCCAGCTTCTTTCAACCATCTATCCTGCATCTCTCTAACTGTCTCATGGTACATCAACTCTCTGTTACCAAAGACGGGGATTTTCAGCTCCTCGAGATTTCCTATGTAGGCATTGAAAGAACCGTGGGGTATCAGAATTCCGTTCATCTCAGCAATTCTTTCCTGGAATTCTTTTTTGAGGAGGTCTGAATAATCATCTATCCCTATGATTTCATCTGCTACGCCAAAAGACTCATAAATTATTCTTTCGCTTTCTCTACAAAGGCAGATTGCTTTGAAGCCCTCCTCCTTTGCTCCCTTTAATATATTGAGGGCGGAGTGACTTCCAAGTGTTACAATAGAAATCCTGTTTTGATCATAGTATGATAGCACATTCAGAATCTCCTCTCTTAGCTTTTCCATTTTTTTTGTTCTCTCCTCATCGTTTATTTTCATAAAAACCCTCCTTTACTCTTCTCTGCTTGACTCTGCTTATCATTGAGGCAAAAACAGCAGCTCCAAATCCATTGTCTATATTCACAACAGCAACTCCTGACGAACAGCTTTGAAGCATCGAAAAGAGGGTTGTGATGCCATTGAGGTTTGCTCCATATCCGACTGAGGTTGGAACAGCAATCACGGGAATATCTACAAGTCCAGCCACTACAGAAGGTAGTGCCCCTTCCATTCCTGCAACAACAATTATGGAATCCACACCTTCTTCAAGAATTTTTACCAGCGGGTTAAAAAGGCGGTGAATGCCAGCAACACCCACATCATACTCTTTTATAACTTCAAGCCCTAAGAATTCAGCGGTGGTTGCAGCCTCCTCAGCCACGGGTATATCTGATGTGCCTGCTGTTAGAATCGCAACCTTCCCCATTCTCTCTTTTTTCTCTCCTAGAATTACTGTTCCCGATCTCTCGTTTATCTCCAGTTTGAATTTTCCACGAAACTCTTCCTTTATAGCTTTAATCTGCTCAGGAGAGGCTCTTGTTACTAAAATCCCACCTGAACTCTCCATAGCTTTTTTGAGTATTTTAACAATCTCCTGAGAGCTTTTACCTGGCCCAAAAACAGCTTCTGGTTTTCCCGCTCTGATTTCTCTGAAGTGGTCAAAGTTCGCGAACCTCTCAATCTGAGTGTAAAATAATTTCATCAGTTCATCTGTAAGTTCTGGTAGAGATTCAAGATTTTCAAGCAGTTTTTTAAAATTCTTCAGTATTTCTTCTCTTTTATCCCTGCTATCATCCTTCATTTTTCTTCCTCTTTCTTTATTTCTTCATGATATTCCTGTATTGATTTTACAGTTACTCCATCCATCCCTGCCTTTTTGATCGACTCAATAGCCTTCACAACTGCCTGAGCCCCTTTTATGGTTGTGATGTATGGAATGTTATGATCAACTGCAGCCCTTCTTATCAGAAATCCCTCTGTTTTTCCCCTCTTTCCTGAGGGTGTATTGATTATGAAATGTATCCTTCTGTTTATAATCTCGTCAATGACATTGGGTCTCCCCTCACTCACTTTCAGTGTTATCTCTGCTTTAACTCCATTTTCCCTCAGATAATAAGCAGTTCCCGAAGTTGCAACAATTTTGAACCCCATTTCCTGGAGTTTTTTTGCAATTGAGAGTATTTTCTTCCTATCTTCCTTTTTTACACTTATGAAAACTGTCCCATCTATTGGGAGCCTCATACCAGCAGCAAGCTCAGCTTTATAGTAAGCTATACCAAAATCATAGTCGATACCCATAACCTCTCCGGTAGCTTTCATCTCCGGACCGAGTATCGGATCTACACCCGGCAATTTGTTGAAGGGGAAGACCGCCTCCTTCACAGCCACATGTTTCAACCTGAGATTTTCTTTAATCCCGAGTTCTCTTAGCTTCTTTCCTGCCATCAGTTTTGCAGCTATTTTTGCAAGAGGCACTCCTGTTGCCTTGCTGACGAAAGGAACTGTTCTACTGGCTCTTGGGTTTGCTTCGAGCACATAAACTGTGTCATCTTTTATGGCAAACTGTATATTGATGAGTCCATTGACTTTGAGTGCAAGAGCCATCTTTCTCGTGTACTCCTTTATCCTTTCGATATGTTCTTGTTTGAGAGATATGGGTGGCAGAACACAGGCAGAATCTCCACTGTGTATTCCTGCCTCCTCCACATGTTCCATTATTCCACCGATCACAACATCTTCTCCATCACAGAGCGCATCAACCTCAACCTCAATGGCATCTTCGAGGAATTTATCAATGAGGACAGGTTTCTCCTCGCTGACATCAAAGGCTTCTGTTATGTAGCTATTGAAGCTGACATCATCGTAAACAATCACCATTGCTCTTCCTCCGAGCACGTAGGATGGACGAACAAGAACGGGATAGCCTATTCTTTTAACGATCTCCTTTGCCTCTTCTATGCTAAAAGCAATCCCGCTCGGAGGCTGGGGTATGTTCAGTTTTGATAGCAGCTCGGAAAATCTCTCTCTGTCTTCGGCTATATCGATTGAATCCGGAGATGTACCGAGAATTCTTACATTTGCCCTTTCGAGCGGAACAGCTATGTTTAGAGGGGTCTGCCCTCCAAACTGGACAACCACACCTTCTGGCTCCTCATTCTCGTAGATGTTAAGGACATCTTCAAAGGTTATGGGTTCAAAGTAAAGCCTGTCAGATGTATCGTAATCAGTTGAAACAGTTTCAGGGTTGTTGTTTACCATGATTGTTTCATATCCCTCTTCCTTGAGGCTCAGAACACCGTGAACACAGCAGTAATCGAACTCGATTCCCTGCCCTATTCTGTTTGGTCCTGAGCCGAGGACAATGACCTTCTTTCTTTCTGTTCTTATCGCTTCATTCTCATATTCGTATGTTGAGTAGAAATAGGGTGTTTTTGCCTCGAATTCTGCGGCACAGGTATCCACCATTTTATAAACAGCTCTCAGCCCTATCTCTTTTCTTCTCTTTCTTACCTCCATTTCCGTAGTGTTGAATATGTGGGCAAGCTGAACATCTGAAAAACCCCATCTTTTCGCCTTTATCAGGTACTCTTCGGGTATATCTTTTATTGAGTAGGTTATGGAAAGGTCTTTTAACTCTCTTTCAAAATCGAGAATGTTCTTTATTTTTCTTATAAACCAGGGATCGATTCTTGTTAGTTTTGAAACCTCCTCAACGGACATACCTTTCAGGAGGGCATATCTTATGTAGAAAATTCTGCTTGGATGTGGAGAGGTGAGTCTCTTTATTATGTGCTCCATTGTAGGGTCTTTATCTCTTCCATCACTTCCTATTCCATACCTCCTGATTTCAAGGCTTCGGAGCGCCTTCTGTAAAGCTTCTTCAAATGTTCTTCCAATTGCCATAACCTCTCCAACACTCTTCATCTGTGTTCCGAGGGTTGGGTCGGCTGATGGAAACTTATCAAAGGCAAATCTCGGGATTTTTACAACAACATAGTCTATGGTAGGTTCAAAGCTTGCAGGTGTCTCTTTTGTGATATCATTGGGGATCTCATCAAGGGTATATCCAATTGCAAGCTTTGCGGCAATTTTTGCTATTGGAAAGCCTGTAGCCTTTGATGCAAGAGCTGATGATCTGCTAACTCTCGGGTTCATCTCGATTGCAACAACCCTTCCATTTTCGGGATGAACGGCAAACTGAATGTTGCTTCCTCCTGTCTCAACTCCAATCTCCCTTATGATCTTGATAGCAGAGTCTCTCAGATACTGATATTCAACATCTGTAAGCGTCTGAGCTGGGGCAACTGTAATACTGTCTCCTGTATGTACACCCATGGGGTCGAAATTCTCAATTGAGCATATTATAACCACATTGTCTGCCAGATCTCTCATAACCTCAAGTTCGTACTCTTTCCAGCCAATAACTCCCTCCTCAATGAGAACTTGATTTATCATGGACATCTCAAGACCGTGCTCTACTATTGCTTTAAGCTCCTCTCTGTTAAAGGCTATCCCACCACCGGTTCCACCAAGTGTAAAAGCAGGTCTGACAACAACGGGATAGCCAATATTCTCCGCAATTGATAGAGCCTCTTCAAGGTTGTTAGCCACATCACTTTTTGGCACTTCCAGACCAATTTTTTCCATGGATTTTTTGAACAGATCTCTGTCTTCAGCTTTTTTAATAGCATCCAGCTTTGCACCTATCAGTTCAACCTCGTATTTATCGAGAATTCCCATCTCTCCAAGCTGAACCGCGACATTGAGAGCAGTTTGTCCTCCAAGGGTGGGTAGTATCGCATCTGGAAGTTCTTTCTCTATAATTTTTGCGACGAAGTCGGCAGTTATCGGTTCTATGTATGTCCTGTCAGCCATCTCAGGATCTGTCATGATTGTTGCAGGGTTCGAGTTAACCAGAACAACCTCGTACCCTTCTTCTCTCAGCGCTTTGCATGCCTGGCTGCCAGAGTAATCAAACTCTGCAGCCTGACCGATTACGATCGGTCCTGAACCAATAACCATGATTTTTCTCAAATCCTCCCTTTTTGGCATTCAATCACCTGTTTATCTGTATTCTTTAATCAATCTGTAAAAGTTGTCAAAGAAAAAGTAAGTATCATGTGGTCCTGGTCCCGCCTCGGGATGGTATTGGACTGTTATGAGCGGATAATCTCTGTGTCTCATACCCTCTACTGTCATATCGTTCAGATTCAGCTGTGTAACTTCCAAACCTGTGCCTTCAAGGCTTTTATCATCTACAGCAAAACCATGATTCTGACTTGAAATGAAAACTCTGCCAGTTTCAAAGTCTTTGACCGGCTGATTTGAACCCCGGTGACCAAATTTAAGCTTGAAAGTCTTTCCACCGAGAGCGAGAGCCACAAGCTGGTTTCCAAGGCATATTCCAGCCATTGGAAATTCTCCAGCAAGCTCCCGTATTGTCTCGATTGTTGATTTCACCCTCAGCGGATCTCCAGGTCCATTTGATATGAATATCCCGTCAGGAGAGAGTTCCCTTATTTTACTGGCAGGGTAGTTAAATGGAACAACTGTGAGGTTGATTCTCCTTTTCAGAAGCTGCCTTATTATGCTGTTTTTGATCCCACAATCAACAAGTACCACCTCATACTTACCGTCAGCTTCGATTCTCTTAGGCTCTCTGACACATACTTTATCCACTAAGTCGATTTCCATAATTGATGGCTGTTCCACAGCTCTTTTAAGCATTTTTTCTCTGTCGTAGTCTCCGTACCATAGAACAGCCTTCATTGCACCGTAAACTCTCGTCTTTTTTGTAAAAGCTCTTGTATCTACACCTTCAATTCCGGGTTTGCTGTACTCTTTCAGAAATTCATCCAGTCCTTTTTCACATCTCCAGTTGCTTGGTTCTCTGCACAGTTCTCTTACAACGAACCCCTCAACCTTAATACCGTCACTCTCAAAGTCCTCCTCGCTTACACCGTAGTTCCCTATGAGAGGATAAGTCATCATAAGAATCTGTCCAGCATAACTTGGGTCGGTAAGAGCCTCAACATATCCAGTCATACTCGTGTTGAAAACAAGCTCACCCTCAACATAACCTTCAGACCCAAAACCAAACCCCTCGACAAAGGTTCCATCTTCAAGGGCAAGAGCAGCATTAAACTTTTTTTCCCGCATCCTTTCACCTTTGTTTCTCGAAAAACTCTTCAAGCTCTTTTACAACCTCTTTGATTCTTGGAACATCAAAGAACTTCTTTCCTGTAACCTCATTGGTGAAAGACATATACATTTTTGAAACACCATCTTTGAGTTTTTCAGGAAGCCTCGGTGGACTTCCCAGTATCTTCCTCCAGTTCTCGGTGCCTTTTGTGACCCTCAGTCTTTTATACCAGTATGTCTTTCTGTAGTGTTTTCTCAGGACTTCTTTACTCAGTTCAAAGCCATTGTAGCTGAATCTGCATTCATCAGGAGTACCGACTGCGTCAATCAGGACTATATTTTCATCAGCATCCAGAGCAAATTCAAACTTGCCATCCTCGTTTAGAATCCCAACCTTTTCTGTTCTTGATGTAATATAATCGTTCACCATCATAGTAATTTTTCGAAGTTCATCGAACCTCTCACCCAGTCCCGAAATCTCCTTAGCCTCCTCATAGGAGAGGTATCTGTCCTCATCCTCAAGCTTCGTGCTGAAATCCACTATGGGTTTTTTAAGAACTTCTCCCGGCTCTGGAACCTTATCAAGACCCAGTTGCTCTGGGGAAATCTCTCCTCTTTCAATTCTCCTGAAAACGCTTGAACCCTCGGGAAGGGTATTGCGGTATATAACTTCGAGGGGAATCAAGTAGTTCCTCAAACCCTTTTTGAATTTTGAGTAATCGTATCCCTCTTTCCTCTTTTCAGGTTTTATAACTCTGTACAATTTCACTTTCATCTCGTTTACCGGATTTTCAAGCTCGTCTAATGATTTTACCCTTCCATCTTCAATCAGTCCTAAATAATGGGTCTTTACTCCTCTCTCCTTGAGCTTTTCGAAAAAGTAGGCAGAGACCAAGCACAGAGCAGAACCCTTGCCTTCTATCTTATCTGGCATCTCACCATAGTCAAAAACTGAATATCGGTCGGAAAAGAGAAAAGTGCCCTCTCCAGACTTTCTGGTAGTGGGTTTTTTCAGAATAACTAAATCCTTAACACTCCCCATCCACATAGCATCTTTGAAGATTGTTAAAAAGTTTTTTCATGTGGCTTCAAGTATTTCATTCCTCTTCTTTTCCTGGTATTCCTCTACTTTTTTCCTGATTTTCTCATCCTTTAATGCGAATATCTTTGCCACAGCCAGAGCAGCATTTTCAGGCTCAAGAACAACGAGAGGAGCCACTCCGGATGGCATTCTAAGTGAGGAGATTATATCCATTCCTGCAAAAGCATTGCTTGGAGGGGGGCAGGCTATAACTGGTTTTCTGGTGTTTGCATCGACAAAACCACTGAGAGCATTGCTTCTCCCTGCAACGGTCACAAACACAACATCATCCTCCTCGAATTCTCTAATTATTTCCAGAACTCTTAAGGGAGTTTTGTGTGCAGAGGCTACTTTAAGCACACTTTTTACCCCAAATTCATCAAGAAATCGGGAGATTTTTGTGGAGAACTCCTCATCACTTTTTGAACCCATTATTATTACAGCCTTCATTGTAGAAAGATTTGCTTTTCTGATTTAATTGTTTTGAAAAACATTCAGAGCTATGAAGCTATGAGGTCATGATTATAATGAGTATAATAAGGAGGAAAACTTTATATAGTTTGGTTTGGCTAAATTTTATTATGAGAATATCAACTATAATGAGCAGAATGGAAGATCTACTTACCAAAATACAGTCAGGAAACATACCAAAGGAAGACAGAGATTTGCTTGAGGTGTTGATTCTCACAGGGCTTGTTAGAAAGAATAACAGCACATATGAAATAACTGAAAAAGGACTCGAGTTTCTGGATAAGCCAGTAATGGAAAACTAATTATTTTGCAGTATCGTTTTTTGAATTCTCTTTTCAGATAGTTCTCTGGAGTTTTGGTTGATTTTTAGGGTTATTCACAAATCTGAAGAAGAGAAAAAAATTTAAATTGTTGTTCTGCAGGAGTGTTACGAAAAGAAGGTGAAAAAAATGGAATTTGAAGATGAATATGTTGATGTAATCGAAGAAGAGGAACCGGCTGAAGATGATGTAAAACTTGCTGAGGTTTACAGGCTTGCCATCAGGCTTATAAGGTTACTTGATAGTGTTAAAAGCCAGGAGCTAAAAGAAGGAGCTTCTCTTATGCTTATAAGAGAAATTCTCGGTGATGATCCGGTTCTTATGGGTCTTGCTTCAAAAATGATTCAGGATTTGAGTTATGGTCTTGTGGAAGATGAAAATTATGTATCCTGATCTATTGAATTTTTTAAAGCACTAATAAATATTAATAAAATAAAAAAATTATCGGGTTTCTATGCGAAGGCTTTTTCAAAGAATGGAACAACCTGTTTCTTCCTGCTCATTACCCCGGGAAGCCAGACAGACTTTCCTTCCAGCTCCTTGTCAAATGCCTTTTTAACGACAGATGGGTCATCGGTAACCGAGAGAAGTTCTGTACCTTCTTGGATTATATCGGTGAGCATCAGAAAAATGCTGTGGTAGTTGCCCTCTTCCTTCACTTTTTTCATCTCCTCGTACAGGGGCTCCTTGAAGTCATCCAGTAGAGAGAGTGATACAACTTCTATCTGACCGATTCCGACCTTGTTGCCCGACATGTTGAAGTCCTTGAAGTCCCTGAAGAGAAGATCTCTTGGAGCCTTGCCTTCCAAGTCTGACTTCTTCTTGAACATTTCCATGCCAAGCTCCTGGATATCACCAACTCCAGCAATTTTTGCAAGTTCTTCAGCAGCTTTCACATCTGCATCTGTCGTTGTTGCTGATTTCAGTATCACAGTGTCACTGAGAATTGAGGCAAGAAGAATTCCGGCAATATTATCTGGAATCTCCACACCATTGTCTTCGTAGAGCTTTTTGACAACAGTTGCAGTGGAACCAACAGGCATATTGAGGTAGAAAATCGGGTTCGGGGTTGTGATATCTCCTATCTTGTGGTGATCAACTATCTCAACTATCTCCGCCTTGTCGATGTTGTCGAGTGTCTGTCCAATCTCACTGTGATCAACAAGAATAACCTTCTTTCCCTCTCCGTCTGTGAGAAGTTCGGGCTCTGAAAAGCCAAATTTCTCGAGTACAAAGGCTGTTTCCGGATTTAGTTCACCCTGTCTTGCAGCTACGGCATCAACTCCAAGCTTCTTTTTGAGCTCTGCATATGCTATAGCCGAGCAGACTGAATCCGTGTCCGGACTTTTATGACCCACGACATAAACTGCCATGTAGGAAAATTTCGAAACTAACTAATAACTTTTTCGTTTGGCTGAATTCTCATCTTTATTTTAAATTTTTTGTGCCAAAAAGTAATTATTAATCAAAAAAAATGGACCTCTGCCTCCAGATGGATGATTCAAAAAGCTAAATGTATTTCACTCTCCACCTTGCAAAAATTCCATCACCAAGCCTCTGAACGCTGACAAGCTCAAGTTTGATGGGTGGTGAGAAGGATTTTCCATCAACGGGGGTTGGAGAGTTCTTTCCACCCACTATCATATCTCCGTAGTAAATGTTAATCTCATCTACAAGCCCACCTCTTAAAAGGCTGCTGATGAGTGTACCTCCACCTTCAACCATCACCCTCCTCAAACCCATCCCATAGAGGTGGTTGCATAGCTTTTTCAGATCTACCCTCTCTTCTCCAGCCACAAGAATCTGTGCCTTCTTAGAGAATACCTCAATTCTGTCTCTGGAAGCTTTTTCAGATACTGCGATTATGGTATCTGCAGATCCATCCAGAACCTTTGCATCTGAAGGTGTCCTGAGTTTGCTGTCAACAACAACTCTCACCGGATTCGGCGGTATTCCCTTTTCAAATCTCTCAAATCTTAGAGTGGGGTTTTTTATTGTCAGAGATGGATCATCAGAGAGTACTGTACCTATGCCCACCATAATGGCATCTGAAAAAGCCCTCAACCTATCAACTCTATGAAAATCCTCTTCACATGATATTTTAAGCTGCTTTCTTGACTCATCACTTATCTTACCATCTGCACTGGAGGCAATGTTTACAAATATAAAAGGACGCATCATAATCACTCTTAAAGGCTTTTCAGCAATTTCTCAAGCTTTTTCTTTGCCTCTCTTACTCTGTTTTCGTCCTTACCGGAAAACTTGATTACCACATAGCCCGGTTTGGGATATGAACCAATCTCAACATCTTCGAACTCCTTTACAACAGTGTTCAACTCTTTAAGAATTTTCTCCTCGTACCCATTGACTCTGAGGATATCCTCGAAGTACCTTTCCTTTGAGAATTTCCGCAGTATTTTTTCGAATGTATCTTCCATTTCAGCAGGAACACCAGGCATTACTGCAACATTTTTAACAATAAATGCTGGAGCAGCTCCCTTGTCGTTTGGTATTACCTCTGAACCTTCTGGAAGGGATGCAACTTTTCTTATAGCCTCCTCGTTGTCTGTAATCTTCCTCAGCAATCTGACAGCCTCCTCATTCAGCTCAAGGTTTACACCAAAAGCCCTTGCTACTCCTTCTGCGGTAACATCATCATGGGTGGCACCAAGTCCACCTGTGACAAGTACAAAGTCAGCCTTTTTGCTTGCCTCAGAAACCTCCTCTGCAATCTCTTCAACATCATCTGGAACCACAATAATTCTTCTTACTCTGTGACCTATCTGAACGAGTTTTTTAGCCATGTAGGCTGCGTTTGAGTTGGTGATATCTCCGCTTAGGAGTTCGTTGCCTACAGACACTATGATAAAATCCATATGGATAACTGTATCTGTAAAAGAAAAAGTTTGCGAAACGGAAAGTATGCAGATCCATTCTGTGCTGCTGGGGGAAAATTAATGGAAAAATTTAAATTGGCTCATGCATAGCGTGAAGGGGAGGCACGATCATGAAGACACAAGCAGAGGTTAGACAGTTAAAGGAAGGAGGATATGTTGTTATTGATGATGAGCCCTGTGAAATACTCAGCATGTCTGTCAGTAAGCCGGGTAAACACGGGGCTGCAAAAGCGAGGATAGATGCTATGGGCATCTTTGACAAGCAGAAGAGGAGTATAGTTCAGCCGGTTACAGCAAAAATCTACATTCCAATTGTGGAGAGGAAGAGAGCCCAGGTAATCAGTGTTGTTAGTGGAGTTGCCCAACTTATGGACTTGGAAACCTATGAGACTTTTGAGCTCACAGTACCGTCTGAACTTGCGGATAAGGTTACTCCCGGAAGTGAAATAGTTTACATTGAGTCAATGGGTAAAAGGAAAATCGCCGAGAAATAGTTATGCATATCGATTCTTATTTTTCTATTTCCAATTCTAATTTTGATGAGGCTGAGTATGTTATTTTTGGCATTCCCTATGATGCAACTCAGTCCTTTAGATCAGGCTCACGATTTGCTCCGAATGCAATCAGGGAAGCAAGCTGGAACCTGGAAAGCTACTCTCTCTACTTTGATTTTGATTTAAGCTATGCTAAAATTTTTGATGCTGGAAACATAAACACAGACTGCAGTTTTGAAGAGATAATACATAGAACTTCGGACTTTCTTACAAGAAAAGAATTCTTTCCGGTTGCTCTTGGAGGCGAACATACGGTGAGCTATGCCTGTGTGAAAGATCTCAGGGATTTCTGCTATCTCACATTTGATGCCCATCTGGATCTGAGGAATGAGTTTGATGGAAACAAATTTAACCATGCATGTACGGTGAGAAGGGTTTATGAAAAATATGAGACAGGAGAAGTAGAGAGGATAGTTCAGATAGGAGTGAGATCGGGCACATCTGAGGAGAGGGAATTTGCGAGAAGGAGGGGCATAGAGATCTATTATTCTTGGGATATTCTGGAAGGAGGCATCGACTGGATCCTGAAAAGACTTGAACCCTATGATAGAATTTATATCTCCCTTGATATGGATGTCTTTGATCCAGCCTTCGCTCCAGGTGTATCGGCTCCCGAACCTTTTGGTCTTCATCCTATTCATTTTCTCCGGCTGATTGATGAGATTTCTGACAGAATTGTCGGTTTTGATGTTGTGGAGGTTATACCTGATGGTGAAAAAATCACTCAGATGCTCGCTGCAAAAATTGTTGGGGAAGTGATATCTGCTGTTCACTCCAGCATCTGAACTTTGGCTTTTCTGAGTGTAGGCGTTGTTTTAGTTTTGTTGATCTTAGTTTGCTTCAGTTTTTTATCTGACAGATTTCTGTTTGCAATCAGAATAAAGACGCGGATATAATCTTCGTAATATTCGGAATTTTGTCTAATTCATTTAAAATTCAAACCTAATTTGTTTTTTATCATCACTAATCAGTAAATTTTTTATACTTTGAAAAACAAGTATGGTTGGAGGTGGTCGTTATGGCGACTGAGGAAAATCTTAACAACGCATTTGCTGGAGAAAGTATGGCGAACAGAAAATACCTTGCCTTTGCTGAAAAGGCTGAAAATGAAGGATTCAGGAATGTTGCAAGACTTTTCAGGGCAGCAGCAGAATCTGAAACCATTCATGCTATCAATCATCTCAGGGCAATGGATGCCATAAATTCAACTCTCGACAATCTGAAAGCCGCTCTTGAAGGAGAAACTTATGAGAAAACTGAGATGTATCCAAAGTTCATTGAAGAAGCAGAGAAAGAAGGAAACAAGAAGGCTGAAAGGACTTTCAGATGGGCTATAGAGGCTGAAAAAGTCCACGCTGAGCTTTATAAAAAAGCAATGAAGGCTGTGGAAGAGGGAAAAGATGTAGACATAATTGAGCTTTATGTTTGCAAAATCTGCGGGTATACTGTTGAAGGTGAAGTGCCGGACAAATGCCCTGTTTGTGGTGCGAAGGCTGAGAAGTTCAGGAAGGTCGAATAAACCGATTTATAATTAAATAAGTTTATCATTTATTTTGATTTTGAAACCGCTGACATCTTCTCTCTCAAAATTTCCGGGTTCGAATCTAAATTTTTGTAGTGTTTGAACATAGAAAACAAGTGAAATCTTATGAATCGACTATAAAAATAAAAAAATTAGAGAATATTTGCCTCTCTCAACTTCTCTATCTCTTCTTTCTTCATCCCAAGGAAACCAGAGTAAATCATCTCGTTGTCTGCTCCGACAGGTCTGCATAGCCATTTTATTCTGCCCGGAGTTTTCTCAAACTTTGCAACAACTCCCTGGACGCTGACCTCTCCATAATTGGGGTCGTTTATTTTTCTCAAACCACCCCTGAGCCACCAGTTCTCTTCCTTGAATGTCTCTGCAGGTTTTAGAACTTCTCCAGCCACACATGTTCCATCTCCTGTATAATCAAGTGTAGCCTGAATTATCTCCTTGACTGTCTTATCTTTACTCCACTTCTCTATTTCTGCGAGACATTCGGGCCAGGTCTTGGGAGTCAATCTCTCCTTGATTGTTGGGTATCTCTCTCGCAAATCCGGTCTGTTGATGATTGTTGTGAGAGCATAGAAGTTTACATCACTGAAACCAGCCATGAATGCCATTCCATCCTTTGCCCTCACGAGGGTGTACACAAAGACTGCCGGGTCAAAGTTGGCTATTCTTCCAACAACCTTCTTCTTTGTGTGATAGTACTGGATGTAATAGTTGTTTGTCTTTGCCTGAGCCTCAGCCGGAACAACATCTATGAACTGCCCCTTTCCTGTAGCCCTTCTGAAAAGCAGGGCAGCCAGTATGCCGAAAGCTGCAAATCCTCCACCAACATACCATCCCATCCAGGGACCAAGCTTTGTTGGGACTCTCGTATGCTCTGGAAACTCCTCATACTCTTCGGGAATTCCTGTAGTCCATGCCATTCCGCTCATTGCCTGATCAACAACATCGTAATCAGCTTTCTTTGACTCTGCTTTTGGTCCAAAATGCCCGTAGGGTGAGATAGCACAGTATATCAGCCCGGGATTTAGTTTACTCAATTGTCTGTATCCAATTCCCAAAGAATCGAGATATCCGGGTGCATAGGTTTCAATGAGAACATCAACCCTTTTTATGAACCTTTTGAGTATTTCTCGCCCCTCTTCCGTTTCGATGTTCAGGGTAATGTGATACTTGTTTCTTCCCTCGACAATGTAGGCAAGCCCGGTATCTTTTATTTTAATTCCGAAGGGGGTCATCTTCCTTGCAATATCTCCTCCGGGTGGTTCAACTCTGATTACCTTTGCTCCATACTCGGCTAAGAGAGAAGAGGCATACAAACCGGCAAAGCTACCGTAGCTCAAGTCAAGGACAACTATATCGTCGAGAGCCTCAGGCTTCTCAGCGGCTTTGAATGGATCGCAATTCTCTTTCGCCCAGTCACTCCAGGGAACATCCTCATAGGTTATGGGGCTTGATTCTTCAAGTTCTGCCATTTTATCACCTCATGGATAGAATAATCCTGACTCTCCATCCCAGTCTGGAGGTGGGCAGGAGAAGAAGACATTTTTGTCCCACTTTCCGATTACTCCTTTGTTGTAAAGCTCGTCGACCTCTTCCCTTGTCAGGCCAAGAAGCCTGATGAACACATGCTCGTTGTCTATTCCTGTTGGCCTGGCTGTCCACTTTATTCTGCCTGGCGATTCGCTGAGCTTGGGAACCGGAGCAACTTCAGCGAGAGAACCAAAGATGGGGTCGTCATAAATCCATATTGATCTTCTCGCCTTCCAGTGTTCATCGTTATATTGGTCTTCAGAGCTAAAGACTTTGTTTGAAGCAAATCCAAATCTCTCTCCGAGTTCCTCCAGTTCTTTAACTGTTTTCTCCTTTGCCCACTCATGAAGTGTACTGTATATAACTTTCTGACTCTCCTCCTTTTGTCTTTCATCGATGTCTGCATACTTCTCAAAAAGATCAAGCCTGCCCATTGCCTCACACAAACCTTTAAATTCGCTCTCTTTAAAAGCTGCAATCGCTACAAAACCATCCTTACATTTCACTATGTCTGAGGGGACAACAGCAACATCTCTGTTTCCGTATCTCTCTCTGTTCTTCCCTGTTAGCCCGACATAAATCCAGGTCCAGTCCATGTTTCTCATTAGATTCTCTGCCTGGGGATGGTCGATATACTGTCCTTTTCCTGTCTTCTCACGCCAGTATAGTGCCACAAGAACTGCGAATGCACCCATAAGCGCACCATAAAAGTCACCAATCCAGGCACCTGCTTTGAGGGGCAATCCATCTGGAAATCCTGTGGACTCTATAAGTCCTGAGGTTGCCTGAGCAACAGCATCATAGCTTGGTCTGAATGTGAAGGGTCCCCACTGCCCAAAACCGGACATGCTTATATAAACAAGCCTTGGATTGATTTTTATAAGCTGTCTGTATCCAATTCCCCATCTATCTGTTGTTCCAGGGCGGTAATTCTCAACAACCACATCACTTTTCTTTGCAAGTTTGTAAATCAACTCCTTGCCTTCGGGAGTTCTCATGTCAATGGCAATGTGGTATTTGCTGTTGTTGGTTGCCTCAAAGCCTGCAGCCAGATTTCTGTGGAAATCTGCAAATGGTGCAAGAGGTCTCATTGTATCCCCTCTCCCTGGCATTTCAACATGGATAACCTCTGCTCCAAACTCTGCAAGATATGTTGCGACCATTGGCCCAAAGATAAGAGTTCCTATGTCAAGCACTCTTATCCCTTTAAGGGGCTCAGGTTTTTCAAATATCTCCTCGGGCTTCATTATCTCTCTGATGTACTCTGTGTACGGCAAACTATCCAGATCTTTTTCATGGCTCGTCATTCAATCACCCAATCTTAATTATTTTTCAGTATCTTTGTTAAAGGCTAATTTAAATGTTTTTCTATTTGATTCGGGTTGATTTCAGAATGTATTTTATCAAATATTACTCAAAAATTACATTGAAAGCGAACAGTATGCTTATTGTCCTTAAACGAGTTTTTTTGACCTCATGGAGAATCTGATAACGAAATGCGTAAGATTAAATATTATTCTGGACATCGTGAATATATGGTGGATAATTTTGAACTCAGGGATTCTGACAATGGGAACAGTCTTGAGACAGGAGTTTTTTACCATGAAATTTTCAGCAGGAGAAGCTATCTTACAATAGGGACAAGACTCAGAGAATTTCCGGGTGCATTTGAAATTTTGAAAAAGAGGTACAACAACATTGTAGTTTTTGAATCCAAACCGGTGAGTGAGGATCTTGTTCTCAGAGTGCATTCTCCCGAGTTACTTGAAGGGGTAAAGGAAGATGGTCTATGTTCAACTGCCTGGCACTCGGCAGGAGGGGTTGTTGAAGCTACGGAAAAAGTTTTTAGTGGAGAAATTCGAAACTCTTTTTGTTTTATAGGGGCTGGAGGACATCATGCTGGTAAAAGAACCTTCTGGGGCTTTTGCTGTTTCAATGATGTTGTTCTGGCAATCCAGAACCTCAGGGAAAAGTACGGAAATGTGAGGTTCGCAATAATAGATACAGATGCACATCATGGCGATGGAACAAGGGAACTTATTGCAGAGGACAGAAATGTTCTCCACTACTGCATATGTTCAACCGACTATGTATCTGATGATGGGTTGAAAGTAGATGTTAGTTTTATAGGGAAAAGCAGAGAGGAGTACATCACAATGGTGAAAGCATTTGGGAGTATGGTTGAATCTTTCAAACCTGATTTGATTTATTGGTATTTCGGTCACGACACTCATGAGGGTGACTATGGCGATATTGGTCTGACTGTTAAAGATTACATTGAAATTGCCCGATTTTTGAAAGAGGTGGCTGAGAGGAATAGCGATGGAAAGCTTGTGGTAGTTCTGGGAGGGGGAAGTTCACCACAGATAGCTACTGAATCCTGCTTAGCAATCATTGAAGAGCTTGCAAAAGGGTAAAATAAAAAATTAATGTTTATTCTTCTTTAAGGAACCTTCTCAGGAGTTTTCCTGTGGCTGTTCTGGGGAGTGGCTCCTCTCTGAACTCTATGACTCTCGGAAGTTTGTACTTTGCTATGTGCTTTTCGAGATATGCGAGGATATCCTTTTTAAGTTCATCAGAGGGTTCGTATCCCTCCTTAAGTCTTATAACTGCCTTGACAATCTGACCTCTTACTCCCTCTGGATCAGGCACGCCTATTACTGCACACTCCATAATTGCTGGATGCTGACCGAGGGGTTGTTCAATCTCGTCAGGACCTATTCTGTAACCGCTTGACTTGATCAGGTCATCATCTCTCGACACGAAGTAGATGTATCCATTCTCATCTCTCCTTACGAAGTCTCCGAGGACATTCCAGCCATCAATGACGCTCTTTTTCTGTTTCTCATCTAGGGGTCTTGTTGGATGGTTCCAGTATCTTATGCCTGTTGGACCTTTTATGTAGAGATTTCCAACCTCTCCAGCCTTGCATTCCTCCTTTGTTTCCGGATCTATTATCCTTGCTATGTAACCAGGCACTGGCCATCCGATGCTTCCAGCAACTGGTTTTGGAGCGCATGTGTTTGAAACACAGATATGAACCATCTCTGTTGCACCGAGAGATTCATAGATGTCCATTCCAAACTTCTCCTTCCATTTTATCGCTGTTTCAGCGCCAAGAGCCTCTCCACCTCCAGTACAGAGTCTCAAGCTTGAAATATCGTACTTTTTCATGAACTCTTCCAGATTTGGATTTACGAGTATCAATCTGTAGGCTGTTGGAAGAGAGGAAAAGACAGTAATCCCGTGCTCCTCTACGAATTTGAAAAAGTTCTCCACACTGAAACCGGGCCAGATGCTCGTTGCCGCCCCATGGAAGTATGGGATAAGGCATCCATTTCCGTAGCCCATAGCAAAGCTTACAGGAGCGGGACCTCCAACAACATCATCCTCTGTTAACTTCCAAACATACTTGCCAACAAGATAAACCGATGAGAGAACATTCTCAACAAAATGGACGCATCCCTTAGGCAGTCCGGTTGTGCCTGAGGTGTAGAGTACAACAGCAGGTTTTCCTATTTCAAGGGGAACTGGATCGAATTTTGTGCTTTCCTTATAGACATCGTTGAAAGAAACGAAGGGCTCCTCAAGACCATCCTGATCGGTAACGATCACATTTTTCACTGTGCTAAGCTCTGAAACTGCCTCCTTTACTGCGCCAAATGTTTTCTCATCACCGCTAACAAAAATAGCCTTTATCTCTGCATTCTCGGAGACATGAACTATCTCCTTCTTTGCCCACATTGGGTTGAGCGGTACGGGAATTGCTCCTGCCTTCATGATACCGAAGTTGACAGCGATTGCTTCGGGCATGTTCCTCATTCTAAAACCAACCCTGTCATACTTCTCGATTCCGAGTCTCTTCAGGAAATTGGCAACCCTGTTGCTGAGAATGTATAAGTCGCGGTATGTAACTCGCCTGTCCATGAAATAAATTGCAACCTTTCTTCCCCTGCCTTTTTCGATGTTTCTGTCCAAGATCTCCTCGGCAAGATTAAGCTCTTTTCTGTCACCTATGTATTCTCTAACCTCATCTGGAATCACAACTTCAGGCCAGGTATCCTCTGGAACCAGATAATCCGATATATCGCCCATATTTTCACCCTTAGAAAGGTTTTTAAATTCGGTTATAAGTTTTTCGTAATTTATCGTTTATATTGGCGAGTACAGGCGATAATATAAATATGTTTAAAAATTATCATGATTATAAAAAATCATGATTAATTCTGGTTAAAACAATATCCATAAAGGATTTTAACAAAGCCGGATAATTAGTGCTGTGCGCCTGGGGGATGTGCTTAGAGAGATTCTGAGAGAAAACGGGATTGAAAGAATTTTTACTAATTTAAAACTGGAAAGTAGAGATGTTATTCAGCAGATGGCTGTATATGTTGCCAATGGAAAGGCGGATGTTTGTCTGCCAGAAAAGGAAACTACACTCTCTTACACACTGGATGGAAAAAGAGTAAAGCAACCCACTCAGGCTTTTGTAGGTGAATGTGGAAAGAAACTCTTTGGGAGATATGAGCTGATTACAAGAGCTGAAAAGAGAAAATTTCCTTATATTCTTGTTGACTGCAGTTTTTTTGATCTACACAGTAGAAAGGAAAAATCTAAGATAAGAACCCAGATAAAGGTGACTCTTGGGGTAATCAGGGACTTCATGTGGGATGAAAAGCTCGTTATTGCAGGCAAAAAGTTTGAGGAAGTTAATGCGACATACTGCGATTCCCCTTCTGAGTTCATCCTGAGTGAAGGATTGAAGAAAATCATACTGCTTGATCCTAATGCAGACAAGGTTTACAGAGGTGAGAAAGCAGATTGTTTCGTAATAGGAGGAATTGTTGATAAGAGTGGTGATAAAAAAGGACTTACATCGAAAATAGGTGAAAATCTTTCTATGGATGGTGTGGAGTTTGAATCAATGAGGATTGAGCTGATGGGAGATGTTATAGGTGTGCCGGATAGAATCAACTCAATTACGGAAATAATACTGCTGACAGTTCTGGATGGAGTTGGTGTTGAATCTGCCATCAGACAGGTTCAGAGCCCATTGGTGGCGAGGTGGAGACTGAGAAAAGAACTTCCTAAGATCACAGAAAGGCTTGATGGCAAAAAGGTTTTCAGGTTTGTAAGAAAGTCAGATTTTGAGAGATTCAAATGGCTCAATATTTCTTTCTCTGATTTCCTTGAGGTTTGTAAACAGATGGGCTTTCTGGTTGTTGATGATAGAATTTATGAGGAAATACACAAGCTTCCGTATGATGAGCACAAGGGAAGGTATTTACTTCATTCAGAATAAATTGAGGCAGAATAAATTGAGGCTGGATGTTTTATCATCTGAGTCTTCTCCATACTTTTAAAGTACTCTCCTTGATTACTCCAGAAAATGGAAATTTTTTCGCCTCTATGTCTGTTTTACCACTTTTTAAAGCCTCAAGAATGCTCTTAATGTTTAGGTTTGTATTCTCTTCAATACTCAGCACTGTAACTCCATATCCCACACCATCTTTTGAGTGGGCATCACTTCCGGCTATTCTGATTTTATTACTTGAAAAAGCAAGCCTTTCAGCCTTAGAAGTGAAATAAGGAAAGATTGTTCTTGAATTGAAAACCTCCACACCATCGACAAATTTCACAACAAGCTCGGGTTTTCTAACTCCACTCCTGTAAAACTGGTATGGATGAGCCAGTACTGTGAAGTAACCTTTCTTTTCAGCCTCCTCACTTACCTCCCTTATCTGAATTCCCTTTTCAAAAATTTCCATCTCTGGCTCCCCGAAAATAAGCAGATGCCCCTCCTGTGCAGAGAGTTCATATCCTGGAAGGACTGTAATTGGCAACTGCTCTTTCTCAACAAACTCAAGAGCCCTCAACGAACCCTCAAGTGTATCGTGATCTGTGATTGAAATGACCTGAATGTTTTTCCTGATGGCGTGGATTACCATCTCTCTTACATCGTCAACGCCATCGCTTATTCTGGAATGGGTGTGGAGCTCACATCTCAGTTTCATGCAATCCTCCTGGCAAATTATTTTAAGGGAATGGATTAAATTCTTTCGATGAAAGTCCTGGCTGTTACAGGAAAACTGGCAGAGAAAGATGTCAGGAAGTACTCCCAAACTGATGTTCATGTTGTTGATATAGATGTGGCAGCCTTCATCACTCCACAGCATCTTCAGAATGTGGATCTCTCAGATTATGACCTCGTTCTCGTTCCTGGATTAACCTCAGCAGACTGGAAAAGACTTGAAATGGAAAAAGGAGTAAAGATAAGACTTGGTCCGATACATGCCTATGACCTTCAGTTTGTAATTCCACAAATTGAGAGAATTGAACTCAGTCACACAATCCCTGCCTGCAGACTTATAAGTAAAGTTAAGACAGAAGAAACAAAGAGAATGGTTGATGAACTTGAGAAATCCTTTAGTTTTAAAATAAAACATCTCTCTGTTGGCGGAGATTCTAGGATGAAGGTGGTTGCAGAAATTGTTGATTCTACAAAGCTAAGTGAAAGAGAACTTGCTGAAAAAGTAAGGTACTATGAAAATAGTGGGGCTGATGTAATCGATCTCGGGATACCGCTTGAAGTTGATTATGAAAAAATCACTCAGGTGGTGGAACTTGTAAAAGAGATATCAGAACTCCCTATCAGCATCGACACCTTCGATGTAAAGGCAATTGAAAAAGGAGTGGATGCAGGAGTCGATATGGTGATGAGTATATCAGAGAAAAATATCGACGCTCTCGATCTTATCGATGATCAGGCTGTGGTGGTAGTTGAGAGAAATCCTGAGATTCTATTTGAACTTGTTGAGAGGGTGAAGGAGAGGACTTCAAAGGTGATTGCCGATCCTGTTTTGGATGCATTTCCAGGTTTAATTGCATCTATTCTCAGATACAGTAAATACAGAGAAATTGATGGGGAAACTCCTGTGCTCTTTGGGGCAGGGAATGTTACAGAGCTCTCAGATATGGATTCTGTAGGTGTAAATGGAATGCTTGCGATGATAGCTGAAGATATTGGAGCAAACCTCCTCTTTACGACAGAAGCAAGTCCAAAAACAACAGGAAGTGTCAGGGAGCTTGTAACAGCGAGCTACATTGTCAAGGGTGCAAAGCTCAGGAAAACACCACCCAAGGATATGGGGATAAACCTCCTGGTTTTGAAGGAAAAAACCAGCCTGAGTGGTTGCATGCCAGAAAATGCTTTTGAGGCGAAGGAATCGGGAGAGTTTTTGAGAGACCCGCTGGGAGACTTTAGAATCTGGATTGCTGGTGGGAAAATAATCTGCAGTCATGAAAGACTCACGGTTTCTGGAGAAAGAGCAAAGGAAATCTATGACACGGTTTTGAAAAAAGGACTGCTCTCAAGACTTGACCACGCATGCTATCTTGGTAAAGAGCTTATGAAGGCTGAAATTGCACTGAAATTGAATAAGAACTACACACAGGATCAGGATCTAAATTTTGGGATATATGGATAGTTTTCTGATTTAAATAAGAGTTCCTGAGACGAAGTTGAAATTGAGAGTGTTGATGGATTACCATTTAAAGACAAAAAAGCCAGTCATCAGAGGCTGGGATTAAATGATCTTTCTCAGGGATACGGGCAATTTACATACCCAAATCAAAAGAAATTTAATTAGCAATTACAATCTTCAGATATGACTGTAATCGTTAAAAAAGTAGAAAGTTACGGTGATGTTCCAAATTTTGTGAGATATGTTCTCGAGAATCTCAATCTTTTTGAAAATCTTGAAGTTAAGTCCATACGGACTCTTCCGGAAAAAATCCTGATAAAGCCCAACTTTCTGAAATGGGATTCTGGAATATCAACAACCCATCCTGAAGTTGTCAGAAGTGTTGCAGCTTTTCTGAAAAATAGCGGGAAAAAAGTCTTCATATATGAGGGAGGATTTACGAAGAATGTTGCTGACAGATATTTTGAAAAGTTTAGCCTTCATGAATTTGGTGAGTGTTTTAATATGAACAGGGGGGAGTTTATTGAGGTGAAAGTTGGTGGCAAAAAGTTGAAGACTGCAAAAATCTCAAAAAAAGCCCTTGAGCTTTTAAAAGATAGTGCTTTTTTTGTAAGTCTACCAAAACTGAAGGTGCATCATCTGTCTCTGATTACCATAGGTGTGAAAAATAACATGGGTTTCTTGAAAAAGCCTGCAATAAACATGCACAGAAAAATAAATGAAAAACTGGTGGACCTTCTGAATGTTCTCAATCCTCATTTAGTTATTGTGGATGGTATCGTTGGAGGTGAAAACTCTGAGAGTAATACAGTAGCTGTCAATCATGGTGTTATGCTGGCAGGTGATAATGTTGTTGAGGTTGATGCTGTTGGAGCATATCTCATGGGTTTTGATCCCTTAGATATCAGATTTCTAAAAATTGCAGAGGATAGAGGGTTTGGAGAGTGTGATGTTTCCAGAATAAAAGTTATTGGGGATGATATATCTGGATTAAGAAGGAAATACAGCATCTCAGGAATAAGGAGAATGCTTGGAAGGCTTAGCATTTGATTATCTGGAAAGTATCCCATCATCATTGAGAAATTAGAAAGAAATTAATAAATACAAAATTAATTTCATACGGTAATGGTTGTGAAGGAAGAAAAGGGAAGACTCAGCCTGGATATGCTGATAGGGTTATCTATCTTTCTGTTTTCGTTCATATTTATTGGACAGTTTCTCCCATCAGTTTTTGCCGATACAAGGAGCGAAATTTCAGTTTTCTCAGAGGCATATAAGGTTAGTGTACTGCTTGTTGAAGATCCTGGCAGGTGGATAAACCTGGACAGCCCCGATGAAAAAGGTTTCCACTGGGAGAACGAGTGGTACAAAAACAACATAAGTTATCGACCCGGGCTGGCAAGGGTTGGAAGGCCGGGTTTCATCTGTCTCCAGAAACTGGTCGAGTTCAAAAATGCGACATTTACAAACCAGATGACCTATGAGGATGATTCATGGGTTAGAGATGTTTTTGGGCTGAACACCCCCGATAGGACTTATCATGTAAATATAACTCTACTGAAACCTCAGTCAACAGCTTACAGCCCTTATTATTCAAAGGATAAGTACGGGAATGTTGTTCTAGCCATAGGGCCTCCTATACCGAACAAAAAAGTCTCCAGATATGAGAGAGTAATAAATCTACCTGCGGCGAGTGATTTTCTGAATGTAACAAAAACAAACCCCTCGAATGAGAATTATGAGGTTAACACAACCTTTCCCCTTGGCGGAGCTTTAATCGTCATAAGAGAAAGCATAAATCCGAGTGCGGCGTGCTGGGTACAGATAAAAGTTGAACTGGAAAATACAACCTCTAACAATATATTGTTCGAAACGATCTACGATCTGAACCTGACCACATGTAACGATCCATCCATTTTTGGAATTTATCCCCTCACTTCCCAGCTGAATGAGGCGTATGAGGATCTTTACGAGGAGTTCATTGACACATATAACGAAATCCCGGACACGAATGAAATAACTCTCAGAATAAAGAACCTTAACTGCTCTGTTGGTCTTTCACAGGTTGGAGAGATTCTCGGAGACTTTGAAACGGATGTCGAGGCAAGAATAGTTGCAAAACTCGTTGTAACGGTGTGGGAGGGATAGTGGTGAGAAAATTATTTCACAACGAAGAGGCACAGGCATTTACCTTGGAGGGTATAACTGCAGCTCTTCTTCTTCTCATTGTAACCTATGCTCTGTTTGAAAGCTCTGTCGTTGTATCACCCATATGGAGTGAGTATGGCAATATACAGCTCAAACAGAAGGGCTATGATGTTCTTCGCTCACTGGATGTACACAGAACATCACTAAATCAGTCTGCATGTCCAGATCTGAGCAATTTATCAAGGAACTCATTACAGTATATGCTCGTACAACTTAATTCATCAGATCCTCAGCCAAATTCAGAGTTTTTGAATGCCATGAATGCCATGCTTGATCCCTCAATTAAGAAAAGACTGGAGGTTTACTGGGTAAATCAGACCAATAACAATACAATCCAGAGTCTTGTGCTGATAAACAACACCCCGATTCCAGATGCTGTGGGTGTTGGCAGAATAATCGTTCTCTATCCGTGTGAGATAACATCCCAATCACCTTTCAATGGAAGTGTAAATGATACTGCCCTTGCAGTTGAGGTGAGGATGATATTGTGGTATGTGTGAAGATGGTAGTATGAAAAATATAAACAGAAAAGATGAAATCTTGAAGGATGAGAGAGGTCAGGTGCTCATTCTTTTTTCACTCATAGTGGCAACTCTAATTGCTTCCCTCTCAATTCTCCATGCTCAGAACCTGATTGCTGGAGTGGAGAGCTCAAGAGCTTTTCTAAGTTTTCCAAAGGACGAGGTAAGGAATTTGAAATATATAGTAAAGCTTGATTTCGGACATCTTGATAGTGATGCAGAGGAGAATCTGATTGATCAGATTAAACTCCTCTATGCTGCAAAGGGAACTTATGTTGATGTTGAGAGAGTATCTTCTTCAAAATACAAACTTGTTTACAGCAACACTGAGGTCTACTTCTCTGAGTACCTCTCGGTTCAGGATGAGGAGATATGGTTGCCCGAAACGGGAGGGGGTGGAGGCTGATGTCAATCTGCCTTAAAAAAATTTTGAAACCGAAAGAGGATGTGGGTGTTGCAGCCAAGTATAAGGAAGTTGTTGATGATGAAAAGGCAGTCTCACCTCTGCTTGAGTATCTCATGCTTGTTACAATAGCCTCAGTGTTTGTTCTTTTGCTTGGATTGTATTTGAACTCCATGTTTTCGGAATCGGTGACAAGAACTGTACTGGAAAACCAGTTTGCAGATGTTGGGGCAGAGATAACAGCGCAGATGGTGGATATGTATTTACTCTATCCATCAAACGGAGTTTTCTCTGCTAAAATTTACATGCCCGAGAAAGTTGGAGATTATGAAATAATCAGCGAGTTTGAAAACATATCCGGAAAACAATATCTTGTTATAAGATCTGAAAATGGCGAGTTCAAAAAGTATGTAGGACTGGGAAACCTTCCTCTTGATTTCACTGTGAACGGCTCAATACACAGTATGCAGGAAGAGAAGAACATCACCTATTCCACAGAGAATTACATTTATCCAACTGCAATCCTGCTTGCGGGTCCCACACTAATAAAGAGTGGTATGAGTGTTCTTTTTGACCCACAATTCACGAAAACCAATGATGGCTACTTTGAGTATCAGATAGATTTTGGAGATGGTAATGTTTCAGACAGGCTGATATACGATGACCTCAACGATACAGTTGAACACACATACTACTCTTCTACAGACACAAACTATACAGCCACCCTTTATGTGTGGGACAGGCTGGGTTATACTGCCAACGATTCTCTGAGAATCAGAGTTCTGCCGAGTTCAGACACTCCAGATCCAGAGATGTACATTGACAAATTCGTCAGTCCTGGATACGCTCCTCTTGGTGAGCCTGTTACGATTCATCTTTTTATGAGAGGTGAGGGCTTTAGAACTTCTCCGAGGTATCTCGATGTTGTTCATGTGATAGATGTATCGGGCAGCATGTCTCCCGATTACATGGACTATTACTTTGGTGATAGAGATAGCGGATATACTATTTATCACCAATTTTCCGGATCCAAGGATCCAGTAGTCTGGGAAGGTACCTTTGAAATAAATGAGACAGGAAGTGATATTATCTATGAGATTGTAGCATACACGAACGATACTTATGGTTCAGTAAGTTACTGGTACTCCTCTGGTTATTATGATGCCATCCAGCTGTATGTAGAAGGTCCGGATGGCTCAGTGGGCAATTCCAATGGAATAATCAACAGTCCACCCATGTATGGCAAGAAGTTCACCATAACCAACCCTCAGACTGGAAACTGGACGGTAAAAGTAGTGGGTTTATTCCCGGACGAATCTCCATATAACAAAATTGACCTCCATGTGAAAGTTTACAAGTATAACAGTTCCATGTTTACAACGCAGTCTGAAACTGGTTCAGTATACTTAGGATGGGGTTACGACTCAGAGGATGTTTACTTTAATGTCGAATCTAATGTTACTAACCTCATCGTTCGAACGGACTCAAATAAGTATCATATAGTTCAGATATACAATCCCTCTCTGACAACTGTTTATAGTGGCGGCTATTCCAAAATACACTACTGGGAGACAGACGACCCAGACGATGGAACTTGGAGATTGAGAATTTACAAGTATTATTACACTTACTCCCCAAGGACAGTGGATTACAACATCACCAAGAAGATTTTAGTTGGATCTCCGGATCTGATAAAGTCTTGGGATGTGGATTATTTCTCATCATCGGAGGAAATTGAATTTAATCTGCCGATACCGTGTGAAGATCTGGAAATCAAACTTGCGAGCACATCTGTGACTCCCACATACGCCTGGATAGAGGGGCTGGGGTATAATTTAAACCCAATAGACATCAGCACATCAACGCGGGAAATAAGAGCTTCTGATTCGGTTGATCCTCAGGGTGATTATACTGTGTATATAGTCAATGGATACAGTGAGAGCAGTATAAGCTATACTGTTGAGACCAGAATAGGGAAACTTGATGCAGCGAAAATATCAGCAATCAATTTCAACGGGGTTTTAGTGAACAATGATTCTGTTGGTCTTGTAAAATACAGCTCTTCCGCATCCTTGGTACAGTGGCTCACCGATAACAAGGATACGGTCAATACCTCTATATTGAGCCTTTATGGTAGTGGAGCTACAAATATCGGTGAGGGAATCAGAATTGCATATGAGGAGCTGCTGGCTAATGGAACCTCTGGTAGAATACAGGCAATAGTCCTCCTATCAGATGGCAATGCAAACAGGGCGGATGGAATGTGTAATGGAACCTACTACAGCGACAGTGAGGCTGATGATTATGCACTTTGTTGGGCGGACCAGGCAAAAGCAGCCAATATCACAATTTACACCGTTGCTCTAGGAGACGATGCTGATAAGACCCTTATGGAGGCTATAGCAAGCGGTAGCGGATACTATTATGAAGCTGAAAGAGCAGATGAGCTCGTAAGAGCTTACGAACAGATAGCAACCGAACTGAGAGAAAAGGCAGCAGAGAATATAACTGTCACGGATGTATTACCACCGGGAGTAGAGCTCGATGAATCGTCAATTCAGATTTTGCTTGGGAATGATCTAGTTGACAATTTTCAGATAATAGAAACACCTAACGGTACAGCCCTCCAGTGGACTATACCTCAGATAAATATCAGCGACATCTGGCATGTCTCCTTCAGGGTAGAATCCAATACAACTGGGCTTATAGGTTTGAATGTTCCAACTGTGAGTAATGTAACCTATTATCCATATCCATTCAGCAGTATGGAGGTCTACTATCTTCCTAATGAGACGGTTCTGTACACAACAGCTCAGAGTTCAAGTATGAGTCTCGGATAATATTTTTAGTACCAAATATGTGTCAGAGTGGTAAAATGTCGGAGAACAACTCCGAAAAGAAAGAAAGGGGAATTTCTGAGGTGCTTGGGAGTGTTATCATTATTTTAATAATCTCTGTTACCATCGCCATTCTCTTTGCAACTGCTTGGCCCATAATGGATGATGTAAGGGGTGATGTGAGAGAGAGGGGCATAAAGGACTCTTTCCACAGCTTCAAAGAGATGGTTGATAGAACCCTTGTAGGAGTCGATCCTCTGATGGGGATTAAATTCCCCCTTTCAGGAGGCATGCTTTATACGAACTCTTCAACCAAACTGCTGCTGGGTGTTTACGAATGGAATTCATCGAATTCAAGCTGGGATCTGATTTTCTCTTCTTCAGCCGATTATGAAAATGTGGGGAAATTTGCCTATGATTATGACTATGAATGGGGTTATTTATACGAGATGGGGGCACTCATAAAGTGGCGAGGTGATTACGCGAAGGTAATCTCATCCCCGAGGATCACCTACTTAGAAAGAACTGGTGGCCATAGGTATCTGTCATTGCCAATAGTCATTGTTGAAGGAGATCTCTCTGCCGGGGGTGAGGGGACACATGAGATTCAGGTTAGCGTTCTTGAGGTAGAGCCCCATGATTTCTACAATGTTTCTGTAGATCTGGCGATAGAGTCAGACTATCCTGAGGCGTGGTATCGGTTCCTTAACGATATAGGCATGAATGTGAGTATAGTGGGTAATAGAGTGACAACCTTCATGAGACACTATGATGAGGTCCATATAACTTATTACAGAATAAGGGTTCAGTAGCGTGATTGGATTGTGTACTGATTAGGATTGGTAACATGATGGGCATTGAAAGTTTGCAGGACGGATTCGGAAAGAATTCTGGAAGCAATTTTGGAAACAATAACACAGCAGTTTCAGAGGTATTGAGCTACATATTTGTTTTTGCAATCATCGTTTCAGTTGTATCGCTTGTTTATCTTCAGGTGAACAACATTATTGAGGATACGAGAGACAAGATGAAGGTGGAGGGATTGAGACAGAGCTTTAAGAGGGTTCAGAATGTAATTCAGCTAACAACTTACTCTGATGCCCCCTTACAGACAATAGAGTTCGAGCTTCAAGGGGGCTCTCTTTATCTTTCTGATGATCCAGTTTTTACCATAATGGTTGAGAATGATACATACACCATTCCAACGGGCTCTCTAACCTATGAGTTTCAGGATTACAAGATAGCTTACGAAAACGGAGGCATCTGGGAGAGCTACTATGGAGATAAGAGAATGGTTTCTGAGCCCAGAATATTCATACATCACCGGAATATAGACAATCAGACAATAATCGTTGTTGTGGTTACAAGGCTGAACGGAAACCTCTCTTATTCTGGAGAGGGCTCTGTCAGACTTGATTTCAACAGGACTAACACAACCATTGAAACATACGAACTGAATGGAAATCTCAGGATTTATTATGGAAACTCTGAGTACAGTGATCAGTGGGAGGAATTCTTCCAGAGCTTAAAGACAGTGGAAGGTAACCTTGCATCAGTGCAGGTTGATACCGTGAATAACTATGCAAGATTCTCGTTCAACAGGCTCATAATCACCACTTATAATGTAACTATAAATAGCATAATGAGCTGAGTTTATTCATCGAGATATTTTTTAAAACCATTTTAGGCTCTTTTAACATCTAAATGAAAAAGTGAGGGATTATTTAAAATTATTCAAAACTATTCAAAAAACTCCTCATACACCTTTTGCTGCATCCTTCTGTCAAGAAGCAGCTCTTTCTCCTTCAGAACTTCTCTCTCAAGCTTTTTAAGTGTTGCATGAACGGCAAATTCAACTCCCCAGCTCTCTCCAGAGACGAAGAATGTTTTTTTATCTGTTGTAAGCTTGATTCTGACGAATATCAGTGGCAAACCTCTGAAATTCTCCTTATGTCTCTTGATATAAAGTGATACGAGGGCATTTTTGAAGAACTCTCTGAACTTTCGCATGAATTTCCTTATGTCATCGGCTATGGCATCCTTATCAAAATCATCCAGCTCAATCTCGCTCGTAACAATCTGAATATCATAGTCGAGGGGCAAACTCCTTCTGATCAGACTCTCAAGAATATCCTTTTTGATAACTATTCCTTCCGGAATGCCATCTCTCGCTATGACAACACTTGAAATTCTGTTTTTTATCATCATATCCACGACATCTGCGAGACTTTCCTTGCTCTCAGCTGTAATTACAGGGTAGCTCATAACACTCTCAACCATTATGGAAAGAGTTTTCTCCTTTTCTCCACTTCCGTCTCCCATTCTTGCCTTCTTTCTAGGGGAGATAATTCTGTCAACAATATCCTTAACGGTTATAATTCCCGCGATTCTGTTGTTTTCATCCACAACGACAACCCTGTCAATACCGTTGTTTCTCATAGTCGCAAGTGCTTTTGCTGCAGAGTCAAATCTTTTTACGGTGATAACTTCGGGACTCATAACTTCTCTAACTCTGAATTTCTTCAGTTCTGGCTTGATTAGTTCAAGAAAATCGTTTATGTAAATTAAACCATGTTTTCCATTTAGCTGTACAATCACAAAGGGGGTTGAATCTTCAACGAATCTCCTCGCAACCTTTTCGACTGAGAGATCAGAAACCCGAAGTATTCCTGTTTTTACTGCAAAATTCTTAATCTTAGTTTCATGGGGATTGACCATTATACTTCCTCTGAGAAGATCCCTTTCCCTTATAACTCCGATTATCTTCTTGCCTTCTTTGACAAGCAGAGCATAGGCACTGTCGGGTTCATATCTCTCAAGGAAGGGTATAACCTTTGAAATCGTCTCATCGGCATCTATAACCTCGTAATCTTCTCTGATAATTTCTATTATACTTTCTGCGTCCATACTGATCACCTCTTCTGAAAACATAAATGTAAATTCAGCTGTAACTGCGTTTCTGAAAGTTATATAACACTTTTCTTTGGGGCATCATATCTACTGATACTAATTTTATTGTCTTCAAAACTTAAAAAGATATGCCTCTGATGAAACACTCCAGCTGAAGACATCTACCATAGGGTCAATCAAAAATAATTAAATCCCTTGCATGCAATTGCCATTATGGACACGAATCAGTGGTTTGTAGAGACTTACAATGGTTCTGCCCTCATGATAAGGGTAAAAAATACTCTTTTTGATCACAGAGGAATTCAACACATCCAGATTTTTGAAACAGAAAGCTTTGGAAAGATGCTCGTGCTTGATGGAAAAGTTCAGCTCACAGAGAGGGATGAGACCTTTTATCATGAGATGCTCGTTCATGTCCCGCTTTTCACGATAGATAATCCTGAAAAAATTCTTGTGATTGGTGGGGGTGATGGAGGTACTGTGAGGGAGATTCTGAAGCATAACCCATCTGAGGTTCTCATGATAGAAATTGACAGAGATGTTGTGGATGCATGCAGGAAATACATAGGTGTTGATAGAGGCAGTTTAGATGATGAGAGGGTTACTGTTCTTTTTGAAGATGGGATTGAGTTCGTCAGAAATTCTAATGAGAGGTTTGATGCAGTTATCGTTGATGGCACAGACCCCAATCCAGTAAGTAAAAGTCTTATTGAGGAAGAATTTTACAAGAGCTGCAGCAGAATAACAAAAAAAATATTTTCAACGCAGAGCCAGTCTCCTTTTGCTCAGGGAGATTACCTCAGGGAGATGCTTTCTAACATTAAGGATGCCTTCCCTCATGTTTCAATCTACATAAATTTCGTTCCAACATATCCGTCAGGTCTGTGGAGTTATATAATTGCATCAAATTCGGATATTAAAGTTGATATGGATGTTCTGGTTAAAAGATGGGAAGAAAGGCAGATAAACACGGTACACTACAACCCTGAAATCCATTACGCCTCCTTCATGCTTCCACAATGGTTGAAAGAGTCGGTGAAGGAGATTCTGCATTAGTTTGTTCAAGTAGTATCAGGAATCAATCAACTTTTCTTCCTATGACGATAAATCCAGTATGCCAGATTCTCGTCAGGGGACGGGTTCCAACTCTTTTGTGTTCGAGGTTAATTTTCACTATTTCAAAGCTCTCAACATCCTGGAATCCGCTATCAACCATTGAAAAATAAACATCTCTCGTAGCCTCTATGTATGGGTTGTAAACTGCAAGATAACCGCTATTCTTTAATAGTTTCTTTGCTACAGGAACAAATCGGTCATCTTCTTTCATATCAAGGGTTATCAGGTCAAACTTTATCTTAAACCCCTCTGAAATGGAAAAGATATCTCCTACAATTTGATGAATGTTTTTCAATCCTGCAAGTTCAAAGTTCTTTTTAGCAATCTGAGCGAACTCAGGTCTTTTCTCAATTGTAACGACAACTCCATCTCTGTTAAAGTAGGCAAGATATGCAGCCAGCACACCGCTTCCGGTGCCACAGTCCAGAACAAAGCTCCCGGGTTGAAGTCCGGTGTATGCGATGATTGCCCCTATATCTTTGGGCATGATTGGAGTTGGACCTTTGCGAAAATGAGTGAAGAAATCTGATGGAGAAAAGGGGCGGATTTTAAATTTGAATCCCATGTGAGTCTCGATTTCTTCCCCATACTTTCTTTTTTTAAGCTCTGAGAGGTTTATCACTCCTCTGTGTGTATGAAACTCTCCCTCAAAGCTGTTGATTATATAGCTAATCTTCCCTGAGAATAAAATCAGGGGGAGTTTGAGTTCCTCGGAGTCACATCTGTTGATATCAGAATTGTCGCTGCTCATACACTTTAGCTCTGGAGCTTCATAAGGGCTTCGGCAAGATCACCATTGCTCTCCTCAAGTGCCCTCCTTGCCTCCTCCTCGCTTACATTCGCCTGTTCCATGATAAGTCTGACATCGTCATCGCTTATTTCAGGCTTCCTCTCTACAACCTCATAGCTGCCTGCAACCTGAAACGTTTCGACTCCTCTTGCGGAAACCTTTGTGACAGATGGATTTTTAAAAACAAGCTCTTCGCCTCTGGTGCGGATGATAACCTCTTCTGCCTCGATTTCTTCCATGTCTATTCCCATCTGCTTCATCATTTTTTTCATCTGCTTTGGGTTGGTCGGGAACATAATTGCAAAGGGGGAGAGATTGTATTAATATCTTTGGTTTCATTTAAAAGTCAAAAGTAGAGGAATTGAGGGGTCATACAGAAATTATACAAGAGCCATACAAAAGTCGTACAATAATAATATATGGGCTTCAAACCGATAATTCTTTAACCGTTAATTCTTTAAGCAAATTTACCCCAGGTTTATATGGCATCTGTGCTGGAATAAATAAGCCCAAGCCGGGGTGGCAGAGAGGCACTGCGGTGGACTCGAGACCGCAAATGCGGAGAGCAATCCACTGCCCGCAAGGGCACCTGGGTTCAAGTCCCAGCCCCGGCGTTAGAACCAAAGTGGATTCAAATATGTTCTTGTTTTTACACTAATGATTTCATTGGTGCAGCTTATTTGGTAGATGGAATTTTCGGTTTAGTTGCGATTGGAATAGGATTCAGAGATAAGACTCTTTGAAATGAGAATAAAATCGCTTGAGAGAATTGAGAAGAATATCGAGGAGTTCGCCATTCTCGTTGATCATATAAGAAATCCTCTGACAATTATAGCTGGCACAGCTGAACTCCAAATTGATGATGAAGTGGTATTGAATATTATCAAAGATTCAATTAACGAGATTGAGGATGTTATAAGAAGACTGGATAAGGGCTGGCTCGAATCAGAAAATGTCAGAAAGTTTCTGATGAGGTATATGGAAAATTCGAGCAAAAAACAGCCATTAAGAAAAGATGCTTTTCAGGTGGTCTGTGGGAATTTTCTGCATCAGTATACATCACTTCGCATCATCATGAAAATTCAGATATCTTTAAATTATGTTGATCAAAAAACAAATAAAATTGAGGAGGTGAAAGAATGAGATCTAGATTTATTTCATCCTTAGCCTTAACGTTAGCCATGTTCGTCTTGATTTCAGTTGCAGCTGCTCAGGAACTACCAGACCCAGGGATATTACCAGACTCATGGATGTACGGAATTAAAAGGGCCTTTGAAAGTATAAGCCTGATTCTTACCTTTGACGAAGTTGCAAAGGTGGAGAAGCGTTTGCAGTATGCGGAACTCAGGCTTATTGAAGCAAAGGTGATGGCAGAAAAAGGAAAACCGGAGTATGTGGAGAAACTTCTTGGAGACTACCAGAAGGAGCTGGAAGAAGTGAGCAAAGTAATCTCTTCAGCAAAAAACAAGGAAAGGTTGTCTGAACTAGTCGCTTTAGCAACCTCCCGCCATTTGGAGGTCTTAGATAGTGTTATAGAAGTTGTTCCCGAAGAGGCAAAGGAGAGAGTTATTTTCGCTAAGGAGATGTCGATCAGGGGAAATCAGGAAGCTTTGAGGGCTTTAGCTTCTCTAAATCCAAAAAGAGCAGCTGAAATAGCAATGAAAGTAGCAGAAAAGAGGCTGAATAGAGTTATGCATTCAGCAGAAAAGGGGGATGTTGAAGGAATTACAACAGCCATTGACGAATACAAACAATATGCAAGCTTCGGTGAAGAAATTGCTTCCATAGCACAGCAGGCAGGAGAAGATCCGACAAAAGTGCAAGAGATAGTGGCGAATGCCACATCGATCCATTTGAGTGTTCTCAGAGACACTTTGCAGAAAGTTCCGGTTGAGGCAAAGGATCAAATCCAAAGTGCGATAGAAGTTTCTAAAGCTGGTAAAGAAAGTGCAGAGAAGGCTTTGAAGGAAAATCTACCCGCTAAATCCAAGGAAATGGGGGTTAAGGTTGGAGTAGAGGTAGAAACACCGGAACCACCTGTTTCTGGTAAATGAAGGAAAATAAGATATTAAATTTTTATTTTTAATTTTAAAACCGATAGTCTGGTTTATTAGAAGCACCTAAACTTTACTTTTTGCCTTGTTTCATATCCCCGCTGACCGCTTTATCTGTTATATCTTTGGAAATTACAATACAATATGTTTCATTTGCAAGTTTGATTGGAAGAAGGGTGTTTCTAAAAAACTTCACCTTGACCTTCTCCCTTTCTTTAACCCTTGAATCCTCGAAAACTATTTTCTTCCTTTTGTCTATGACCTCCCTAATCAACTTAACCCACCTCTCAGCGTCTTTCTTGCTTAGCAAATCGTAGAGGCTTTTACCAACAGGATTCCTGCCGAGAGATTTTACCATCTCTTTATTGGCTTCGATGAAGACTCCTCTCTGTCGAGAATGGCTAGCAGAATCGGAGCGGAATCAAAGATCTTCCTGTATTTCTCCTCGCTCTCCTTGAGTTTCCTCTCCATCTCTTTTCTTTCCGTTACATCTCTGGCGATGATGAGGAAGCCATCGTTTACTCTCGTAAGGCTTAGTTCTAAGTAAGCTTTAGACCCGTCCGGCTTTTTAAACTCTAATTCGAAGAACTGGGGTTTTTTGTTCGCTATCTCAATTCTGCGCAGGATTTCGTCTGAAAGCTCACTTATTTCTTTGCCAATAAGATCTCTAAACCTCCGATACCCGAGCATTTTTAAGGCTGTAGAATTACATGAGCTGACTTTAAAATCTTTGACGAAAAGTATGGCGTCAAAGGGGGAATGAAAGAGGAGTTTGAATTTCCTTTCAACCTCATCAAACTCCCTCTTGAACTTTCTCTCCAGCAGTTTCTGGATGGATTTGTCCTTCCAGAGCTCCTTGAGGAAGAGCTCCGGAGGGATGTAGTTCGGATTCAAGCTGACTTCCTGCCCGCTCACAACCTTCGGATGGGATTGGAGGAGCTTTAAAAGCAGATCTGGATCGAGCTTTCTCTCATCAAACAAGCAGAGGATCTTGCACCTCGTCAGAGGAAGGAATCTGTTAAGTTTAGCTTCGAATTCAAGAAACCTCTCGGCTTTAGGATGAACTCGAATCCATGTTGCGTTCCCAACTATCCTCAAGCCCTTATAGCCTTCTATCAACGCTTTCTCATCGTATTCTGCGATGCTCTCCAGAATTCTATCTGCATCAAGAGTTCCCTCCTCCAAGTAAAACTCTTCCTTCGATAGGAAAACGAGCTGTCCTTGCTCTATAAAGCTCTTAGCATCTACAACCTCGTTGAGGACGCTTACTATTTCTTCCTCATCGCAAACCACAACGAGCTCGTTTTCTTTCAAGCCCTCTACGATGAAAAGGATTTCGGTATAAAGTTTGCTTTCTTTATCATCGTAAATAGGGCATAGGTGATCTCCCGGTTCGATTTCGTTAAGATTTACACGAGTTCCCATTCAAAAATATAACTACTTTATCCAATATATCTGTTGCCCAATGATAAAGTTTTAATTTTTTAATCTTTAGTTCCAGATCTTTACTTCAAGCTCTATAAGTTAAACCCAACTTCTGCTTTTGCTAAAAAAGAAGAGGTTTTTGGTTTTACTTCAAACTGGGCAGTCCGAATCCTGTAGCGGGATCATCTCCTTCAAGCCAGATGTCCCTTGCCAAACCATGGAGGTATTCCCTCACCTCAGTGGCATTTACCATGCCATCGTTGTTCAGATCGGCGCTGAACCAAACCTTTGCTGCCAAGCCGCTAACATGAGGTGTGGCCATGCTCGTACCATCCAAAACCGCGTAGCATCCATCGTTCCAAGTTGATTCGATGTTTACACCGGGAGCACCGAATTCGACTTCTTTCTCTTCAATTTCATAATCATTATCGTTTATGCCTCTGGAGGACCAATCTGGAACATTCTCATACACATCTATAGCGCCAACAGCTATGACATTAGCATTAGCGGCGGGATAGTCAATGCTTCCTTCTGCCGGACCATCGTTGCCTGCTGCAGCTACAACAAGAACTCCATGGCTTACAGCGTAATCGATTGCGTCCCTTATCAAAGAGCTCTCCTCATCTCCACCCAAGCTCATCGAAATGATTTCGGCTCCGTTGTCAGTTGCATATCTTATCGCTGCAGCAATGTCATCAGCCCAACAACCGCTACCACCACAAACCTTGTAGGCAAATATATTCGCTTCAGGGGCAATTCCATAGATTCCTAGGCCATCAGCTCCTCCGTCAGCTGAGATAATTCCTACCACATGCGTTCCATGACCATTTCTATCATCACAGCTCCCAACCATTATCCTTGTTTTGAAGGGCCCTCCAGCAGTGAAATCGACACACTGCTTAATCCTATCCTTTAAATCGGGATGATCTCTGTAAACTCCGGTATCCAAAACAGCAACGTCAACTCCTTCTCCACCGGTTGTTACAGTTATTGAAGAATCGTTGTATATCTTTTCGATTCCCCACGGAGTTTGATCTGATGGTAGGCAAGTTCTTTCGGTGCTACCGCTTTCAGCACTGCAATCAGCCGGACAGGTTTCCGGGCTTTCGAAGCCTTGGCAAACGCCATCACCGCATTTGTCTGCCGCGTTAGGTGGAGCTAAAATGTGATAGAGCTTAACCCTCTCAACCTTAATACCCATTTCTTTGAGCTTCTCAAACTCTTCAGCCGTTAAATCGGCCGTGAAAGCTTTTGGAAACGTATGCCTTACTTTTAGTGAAGTCTTCAAAGCTGGATCGGTGGAATAAATCACGTAAGGCATTCTTGCTTTCTCCTTTGCCTTGCCCTCTGGCAAAAAGGCTCCAGCTACAACAACGGATGCTAAAATTAGGAAGATCGTTGCAATAAGAACCCTTCTCATCCTACCCCCTCTTAATTTTTTTTCACTTTAAAATCAAATAATCTTAACCAAATTTTAATCTTTCGAATCTGTTTTATTGTTGCTATAATAACAATAATAATTCTCTAAATTCATTTCACGGTTAAAATCGTAAGCCTCTCTTAGTAACCTTGTCGTAAACTGTTCAGACTTACAGGTGTAATTGTAATCAATCGAAGTTTTTTTGATTTCTTTCGGAAAAGTAGAAATGTGTGTGTTCTATAATTCAAGAATTCGTAGTTTATCTATTTTTCTATGAAGTGATTCTTGATTCATAAGCCTTTTTTTACTTTCATGTTAAGCAAAAATGTAAAAAAATTTAAACAAGCCCAAAATCGTTACTGTTACAGAATGGAGGTGATTATAATTATGATGGAAAGGAGGTATGAAAGTACCATCGAGAGACTCAGATTGGAGTCTCGTAGGATGGGGTTACAGCTCGAAGACTTTTTTATCTATACTTTTGGATTTTTTAAGGGCTGAGAAAGGTAATTTTGGATTGGCTTTGTCTTTCAGACACGAGGACTATGAGAGTTCAATAAATACTATTGTAGGAGATGTTAAAATCACTAAGAACTCCATATATGTGAGAGAGGATAACACAGATCTTTTGCTGTCGATTAAAAGGCTTTCAGAGTAGTTTGATTTACTATCGTCAAGCATGCAAAAGCTTACAGTCTTTATATTTAAGCAATTAAAACCCCTGCTTGCTTTATTAAAAAAATTCCTTATCGTCTGTAACAAAAATAAATTGTTTATTACAGTTTTGCGAGAATAAGCAGCCTATATTGATGATTAGAAAGAAAATTCGGACTTCAAAATCTACGAACTATAAAAAGAAAAAGTCCAATCCGATCACCTCTTAGCCGTCTGCTGGACTGTCAAAGCCCTCTTAGTCTCGGCAGACGTGAGATGTCGGTAGCATTTCAAGCACACCGGACAACAGCCAAGGAAAACAATCGAATCGGATGTAGAACCGCAGAAAGAACACTCTCTTACGTTAACATCCACCAGAAGTTCAGCTTTCGCCATGAACCATCCCCTTCAACTCTTTTTCATACACCCAGTGCAGAAAACAGGCAACAACTTCCATTTTGCTCATCCCTCCTAATTTATACAGTTTAGAGAATTCATCTGCTTTTTTATCCAAATCTGTCAGAACCGCTTTTTTTACAAGCCCAGCCAAGGCGTTTCCGTCCATTGCCACCTGCAAGTTTACCACAGCGAAAGAAATCCTTCAGAAAAAAGCGAAAGCTAAAGGCTGACATCCTATCTTGGATTATGTTTCTCTTTATTTATAAACCCCTACTTATTAAGAACCTTCTTTCTCAAGTCCCAGCCCCGGCGTACTGTTTTTATCTCCTTAGAACTACTTTATTGTAAAATTCTCTGTTATTCAGAGGGTGTGACTGCCTATTTAACTCTGAGTTGCGTAGATTTTGCCCGGTTATTGTTCGCTGTGGTTTTTGCTGTAGCCCAACATAACCAAACCGGCAACATTATAATAAAACACTCACACAATATTGAATGTGAATGAAGTTTTCATCATCTCTACCAGAGTTTTCACAATGCAGTCAGAGCTGTTATTTCTGGAGATTTGGGATACGGGTGGTTTGTTAAATGAGAATATGTTATTTCTCAGCAGACGAACTCAATGATCTCCATATCCGTGCTGAGGATATGTGGAGAGTTCCTGCAAAGCAGGGATGGCAGAAATCCTCTGTCGACCCTATGGATATTCTGAAACTTTTCAGGGGGATATGGGTTAGGAAGGGTTACATACTCAGGGGCTACCTCTACAGAGAAGGTCTCAGTGGATCAGGTGTTGTCTGGGCTTTAAAGGAGGGATTTCCAGAAGTCAATGAATGTGCGAGATTAAATGGCTCACTCAAAACTCCAAAACCCAGAAATGCACTCTGTGTTATGGATGTTCTGGAAGGAGATGGATCTCCTGAGTCATATATCTCTGCATCTCTGTTTGCAAGGGAGATGAACGAGTTTGGGGCTTTGTGGTACTACCTTTCATGGGGATGGCATGAAATAATCGAGGAATGCGAAATCGAGAAATTCCAGTGGTCCGATGATGTAAAGGACATGAGACCAAAGGTCATCATGGAGGAAGAGATTAAAACAGAATTTTTTACATTGTGTGGACTTAGAAGATGGAGGGTGTACCACCACATAGACACTTTTGAAGGCTACAGAATTACAAGTGAAAGTAGAATCGTTGCAGAGGGAGAAAAAGGGTTTGTTCCCTGAAAATTTTTCATCTCGCATACATTAAGATTGCATACAACTCATTGGTATAATAGCTACTTCAAAGCACCTGTAATTGCAAGAAAGATGGAAGAACTCAGAATAACTTCGAATATGTACAGGCTTTCTGAAAAAGACTTTTCCTCAATTTTTTGTTCTGAATATGAGGAAAGGTTTAATATGTCTGCCAACAACCACTATTTATGGTTCAGACAATTGTCGTACTCGGGGGACAGTGGGGAGATGAGGGAAAGGGGAAAATTGTTGACTTTCTGGCAGAAAAGGCTGATGTTGTGATAAGATACGCAGGCGGAAATAATGCAGGGCATACCGTTGTCGTTGGTGAGAAAAAGTACAAATTTCATCTCATCCCTTCCGGTATAATACACGGAAAGCTGAATATAATTGCCAACGGAACTGTTGTAGATCCTGAAGTTCTTGTTCATGAAATTGAGACTCTCGAGAACATGGGGTTCAAGGTGGATGAGAACACTCTGATCGTATCATCAAGTGCCCACACGATACTGCCAAAGCACAGGGAAGAAGATAACCCTGCAAAAAGCACCCATGCGAAAAAAATAGGGACAACGGGTAGAGGAATCGGTCCCTGCTATCGTGACAAAATTGCAAGGACTGGAATGCGAATATCAGAGTATGTAGAGTCAGATTCACGATATGTCGAGAAAATAAAACCTCTTGTAAGGGATACCTGCTACATCATAAATGATGCAATAGACAGTGGAAAAAGAATCTTGTTTGAAGGTGCACAGGGGACTCTCCTTGATATAGATCATGGTACATATCCCTTTGTCACATCTTCGAATCCAACAGTTGGGGGGGCTTTAACCGGTACGGGGGTAGGACCAAAAAAGATTGACTCTGTCATCGGTGTGTTCAAAGCCTACACCACTAGGGTTGGTGGTGGACCTTTCCCTACAGAACTTGGAACTGAAGAACAGACCAATGCAGAGGGTGTCTGGGAGAACATCGAACCTGAGTATGAAGAACACCTCAGAGAAGCGCTGGAAAAAGCGAATGAAGGAGATGAGTACTATCAGGGAAAGTACATGAGGCTCAAGGGGAAAGAGTATGGCACAACAACCGGAAGACCAAGAAGAACTGGATGGTTTGATGGTGTGGCTGCAAAGTATTCTGTTATGATAAATGGAATGACCTCTATCGTGATTACCAAACTTGATGTTCTTCAGGGGTTAAAGAGGATCAAAATCTGCACAGCCTATGAATTCGATGGCAAAAAAACAGATAGATTCATTCTTGATTCTAAAAAGCTTGCAAAGGTTAAGCCAGTTTATGAGGAGATGCCTGGGTGGGATATGGATATAAGCGGTGTAAAATCCTTCGATGAACTGCCTGAGAATGCCAGAAACTACCTGAAGAGACTTGAAGAGATATGTGGGGCAAGGATATCAATCATTTCTGGTGGACCGAGAAGAGACCAGACAATCGTTGTTGATGGAAAAGACCTTTTTTGAGCTTTTTTAAATCATCTTTTAAGCATCGTTTGAACATCTTTTAGTCATCTTTTGAAAATCGAAATAATTAATACTGATACCCTCACATTCCATTTATGGTAGCTGAACATGATTCATCCACAATTGCAGAGTCCTTTAAACCCCTTTTCTATCCTGGATCTGTTGCACTCATTGGAGTGTCTTCAAGTTCGAAGAAAATGGGTTATCATGTACTCCAGAGCTTTATGAGCAGTGGGTTTAAGGGGAGAGTTTATCCTGTCAATCCAAAGCACAGAGAGCTGGCGGGTATAAGAACATACCCTTCACTTGAATCTATTCCAGACAAAATTGATCTTGCAGTAATAGCCGTTCCTCAGAGTGCTATTTTTGATGTGATGGAGGATTGTGCAAAAAAGGGTGTAAAAGGAGCGGTTGTTATAACGGCAGGATTCAGAGAGGCGGAAATTGAGGGAGGAGAGGAGTTTCACAAAAGGCTTGCAGAAATTGCTAACCAGGCAGGAATCAGGATTATAGGCCCGAACACTTTTGGCATGGTTAATTTAAGTGCCAACCTAAATGCAAGTTTTACTCCAGCTCTTTCCATGATTAAAAAGGGAAACATCTCGCTCGTGAGCCAGAGCGGTGGTGTATGTCATGTTGTAATGCCCTATGCAATAAAAGAAGGAATAGGTTTCAGCAAAATCATAGGGCTTGGAAATCGTGTAAACACGGATTTTCATGACATTCTCCATTACCTCGCTTCAGATGATGAGACGAAGAGTGTTGCACTTTATGTGGAAGGAATAGATGCACCGAGGAAAATGATGGAGGCAGCAAAACAGCTTGCGAAGATTAAGCCAGTTGTCGCATACAAGGCTGGGAAGTTCAGAAAGGCTGACAGGGCAGCAAAATCCCATACAGGTTCCTTGGCAGGTAAATACGAGCTTTACACCTCTGCTTTCAGGCAGTATGGTGTAATTGTTGTTGAAGATGTTCTCGAACTCGTTTCATCTGCAAAGGCTTTAGCTTTTCAGCCACCACCTGAGGGGAGAAGAGTTGCGGTTATTTCTCTGGTTGCTGGTCTCGGGATAATTTCTGCAGATTTTTGTGAGAAAAAAGGGCTTATCCTCACTGAATTCTCTGAAGAAACACAGAAAAAGCTCTTTGATCTGATGCCTCCATATACAATCAGAACCAACCCTGTAGATCTCGGATATGTTGCAAATGACCCGGATTTATGTGGAGAGGTAATCAGAACTGTTCTTCATGATGAAAATGTTGATGCTGTAGCCTTAAACTACATTTACTCATGGTCGGAGGATTTTCTAGAGCTCCCGGTGAAGCATATCATCGAAGCTCAAAAGGAGACGAGAAAATCTGTTACCATGTGTCTTAACTATCCCCCAGGTTTCTGGGATGAGGAGAGATCAACACTTGAGAAAAATCTGATACCCACATTCCCCACTCCTGAGCTCGCTGCAAAGGCTCTCGCAGCACTTGTAGAATATGGCTACATCAAAGAAAAGTTTCAGAAGTGTCCGGATTGAAATAGGATTGAAATATATTCAAGTAAGTTAATTCAGCTAATTCAAACTCTCTTAATTCGATCAGTTCAGACTTTCCAGAATCCACATTCTTGCATCTGCAACGGCATAATCTCCTTCGTACACAAATACAGGGTTCAAATCCATCTCAACTATATTCTCTCTCTCTGCAATATCTGAAATTTTTGTAAGTAGGGTGACAATACTTTGAATGCCGATTTTTTTGAGTATTCTGTAGCCCATGATCTCATTTATCATCTCTTCCGCATCACATCTGTTTATGGGAATAAGTCTGAAGGACACATCATTGAGTTCTTCAACGAATACACCTCCAAGACCAAACATTAAAACCCTTTCAAAATTCTCATCTTTGGTGATGCCTATTACTACCTCAATTCCCCTTTCAAGCATTGGTTGAAGGTTAACACCTTCTGCATCAGGAATTTTCATCAATTTCCTGTATCCATCTAAAACCTCATCCTCATCTTTTAGATTCAGTAAGACACCATTCACCCTACTTTTATGAATGATTTTCTCAGAAACAACCTTCATAACCAGAGGAAATCCAATTTTTTTGGCTGCCTTAAGTACCTCATCTTCACTTTCTGCAAAAATGCATTTTGCAGTACGAATCCCATATTTTTCCAGCAGCTCTTTTGATAGGTGTTCCGGAAGAAATTTTTTCATAGAGCGAGTTTATAGTTGATCTGTTTTAATTTTTTCGATTTAATTTAAATAGTGTAGATCCTGATCTTCGCAGAAATTCAGTTAGAATTCGGTTATAGCTCAGTAGAAATAATGTTTAATTAGTTGTTTAATAGTTCCTTTGACATCATCAAGGCCAAAACTTTACGCGGTAGCTGATGTTTTGCTGAAATTCGTATTAGACAATTTAAGTAGAGTTTTGAAGGGGAGCTTTACTATACACAAATGAGGATGCAAGTGGCTTTATGCTCCTATTGCTTTTTAAGTATGGTTCAGAAAGGTGATAAAAGAGGGCTGATGTCTGATGGTCCTGCTTTTCAAACCTGAACATGTACAACCCGTCCTATCTGGCCTCAAAACACAGACCAGGAGGGTGTGGAAAAAGCCACGAGTGAAGGTTGGCAGGATATACAAGGCAAAGACAAAGCTTTTCAGTAAAGATTACTTTGCCCTGCTGAGAGTTACAGGGCTTAGAAAAGAAAGGTTAGGTGATCTCTCTCCCGAGGATGCTCAAGCAGAGGGAGGCTACAGCATCGAACAGTTCAAACGAATCTGGAAAGAAATCAATGGCTCATGGAACCCAGAACAAGAGGTCTGGGTAGTCGAGTTTGAGGTGAAGCATGCTCCAGGCAACTTTGTTGTAAAGCGGCAATAATAGTCACATTGCCAACTCTATCCAACGTAATCTCTGGTTCTCCTCCTCCTTCTATGTATCTTTTGAAGAACACATCTACATCGTTGTCCTTAGGTCTATTAATTCCTTCCACGATATATCTTCCCAGTTCACTCCCAGCACCTGTCAACACATCACTCCCGAATACAGCAAGGCCAGTAGTTATTGGGTCCATAGTGTCTTGTTTCCCTGGTTGGGTTTAACTTTTAAAAATAAACTTTTGCCGAAACTCAAAGCCCACGAAGATGCTTTATTACTTTTTTTAAGAACCAGCCATTCAAGCTATAAAGCAGGTTCATCTTTGCTATTAATTCGACCAGCAGGAATTCAGCGGCTCTTTTATTTTTTAAACTCTTAAGGAGTTGCAAATCCTCGTATAACTCGACTACAATTTGTTTTGGTAATGTGTTAATTCTTTCATCAAAGTAGGCAATAGATAACTCATTAAACTCCTCGTTACCTCCTCTACTTCTGATGACCCTTTCGTATATTGGTTTCAACTCATTTATCAGTTCCTGCTTCATAAAACGAATTTCAGCATCGGAAGTAAAGAATAATCGGAATTTCTTTTTTATTCGTCCAATAACACCCCTATCTCTAAATTTTCTTTCGAAAATTATTGACATTTCCTGGGTCTCTTCCATATTCGAATTGGTAAATAATTTATCTAAAAAGTTTTACCGTTGTTTATCTTGGAACAATTCAGATGTTTAACTTTTACCTAACTTAGAAAAGCCTGTTTACTATCCTCGATTCATAGTCCTTTTTTGAGGAGGGAAAAGCATTATACTATCTTAAGCAAACATATAGGGTAATATGGATACTACAGCATTAGGAACGAACCAAATAATGGCAATAATAGGGCTGTACTTAGATGTAATCGGGGTGCTTTTGGCCGCAAGAACTTTTTTCACGATTCTGCTTGAGAAGTTGAATCATAGCCAATCCGAATTGGTATTTACCATAATTGTTGGAGGTTTAGCATTAGCCACTGCAGCAACTTTGAAATTTGTTCTACCTAATTCTATTCTCTCAATCATTTTTATAGTTATCTTTGCTAGTGGATTGATAGGGTTTATATCGCTTCTACAATGCTATAGATACCTCCCAGAGATTTTAGCAATAATATTAATAGTTACTGGATTTCTGCTCCAGATTCTTTCAATAACAATGTAAGAATTAAGACTTAGTGGGGCTTTGCAGACAGAATATGCCAATCTTTACATCCAACACATCCCTAGAGGTGAGTAGGCCTACGACATCTGAACCTATGCTAAATATCCTGACAACATAACTTCATCAACTTTACATTTCCTTGTTTCCAAAATCAAGCTTTCCGAGCAAGAAAATGCTGGAAAAGAAGCGTTGGTTCTACGAGACATGCTGCAACAAAATTCACAAGCTGGCAAAACAGGCGATAGAGCTCCGAAAACAAGGAGAAAAGAGATACATCAGATGGTTCTTGAAAGAATTGAAATTAATCCTCTGAGGGATACTTTCTATGTCTGTGAATAAACTCCCCTTCATTTGAAAGAATAAGGTGCCAGACCTCAATTATTCTCCCATCCAGTTGTCTTTTTTCGTAGATCATGCTTATTCCATCTTCCATAAAGTTGTAGGTGGCGATCCTTATTCTGTGTATATGTTTGCCATCTCTGAACTCAAATCTCACCGTTATCTAATATTGGGTTTCGAGTATTTATACTTTTCTCAAACAAAACCTTTATATACGATACCCAATATAGGTTAATGTGCAAAAGAGTGAGACCATTTCAGCCGAAAAGAGTGTGAAACCCATAATGGTCTTGTGGGTGTTAAAATGGGAGATGTGACTCAAGCTATAAAAAAGAGGCTCAGCATAGGGATCGTAAGGAGAAATGAAATTATCAGGCTAATTGAAAGTGGTGTTAATACTGCCTACTCCATAGCCAGGGCCATGAACTTGGATCCTGGAACTGTGAAACATCATTTGGACTGGCTGGAGGAAAAAGGGCTTGTTAAATCAACCACGAAGATTGAGAGTGGGAGGGCAAAAAGGGTTTTCGAACTCGCCTTTCCTGCTGAGGTTCTAGAAAGGGTCATGGAAATACTCGATCTCGTGGATGTGGATGTGAAAGAGGCAGAAAAGAAGATCGTCAAACTTGCAATTGAGGTGGCGAAAGATTTGGAAGAAGGAAATATCAGCTTTGATGAAGCAGATAGGATCTTCACAGCTCTGCTCGCTTTGAAAAATATAGACCTGAGTGAAGAGGTCGAGGAAGTTCTGATGCTCGCAAATGAGCTTCACGATGGGAAGTGGGAAACCTTGGCGATGCTAAAGTCTCTTGCAAAATCACATGTTTAACTTTTGCGAGTAAACTGAAACATTTTTATAAGACCTTAGGTCAGAGAAGCTTTGAGCACCTTCAGTTTACACCCTTCTATCTCTTTAAGCGTACACTTAATCAAGAGTTTGGTCCAGCAAGTACACCCAAAGCAGTATCAACCCCAATATTCTCTCTTAAATCATCAAGTAGTTTTTTGGATCTAATGTTTTACCGATCAGAGCTTGAGACTCAGGTCTTGGATTCTTAACTTGTTTTGCTCTGTAGACTTCAATTTCTAATCCCTCGGAAATACCTTTTCTACTCACTCCTCTTATATACTATCTATTGAATTCACCTTCAGCAAGGGTTTTGTGAGCATCCTTTGGTACTCTCGCCGTTATAATACCAGAATTTGTTCTCCTATGTTCTACGCTTTTTAAACAATTGTTTTTCAAAATACCTTCAGCAAGAGATTCATCATCTCCATTTTTAATTAAGCTCAGGAATGCAGAAAGACTACTGTTCAAAATATTTGGTCACAACCTTCTTAATAGCCCTTCTCAAAGTTTCTGAAGCAGTTGATTTAGATATTTCAAGAGTTTTAGCCAGATCTTCAAGCCTGATTTTTTTAGGACTTTCAAAAAATCCTCTTTCAAAAGCCAGTTTTAATATCAGATATTCATTGTAGGTGATTTTGTCCAACTCACTTTTCTCGTTAAAGCCAATTTTGTAGATGATGTCATAATCAACCCTCAATTTTTCCAAGTTTTTTATTACCTTTCTGAAAACATCGTTGTCTCTGCATACCATGTCCCACAGGATCTCTCCTTCAGAAACTTCTGCAGAGGTAATGATTGCTCCACCTGCCAGCATGCTCAAAGCTAATTCGCATTTGTGCTCATCAACAACTTCAATGTTCTCGTTACTCGGTGTTTTTATATTAATGACGGCTTTTACACCTTCTTTGCCTTTGAAGATAGTTTGGTGCTTTATTATGGCGCCATGATGAATTCTTGATAGACGACAATCCTGAGCCGGGGTTCTAATCCTGACCCTTAGCATAGCCTACACTTACATTTAACATTTTTAATAATTTCGAAATTGTTTGCATCTTAGTTTATATATGTTTATCATTAGAATTATAAACATGCGATGGATAGTTGCATTTGTCCTGATTATTTCAATGATAATTTTGCTGAATATTGCAACTGCTCAGGATGCATGTATTGCCTGTCATAGTTCTCAAACCCCCACAATCGTTGAAGATTGGAGGAGAAGTGAACATTCGAAAGTGGGCGTAAGCTGCTATATCTGTCATCAGGTTGAAGAGGGAGATTATTCGGAGGATCACCATGGTTATGTGATTACCCCTGTCGTTTCTCCAAAAAAATGCGCAATATGCCACGAATATGAATACATAACTCAAACCAGCAGCAAACACGCCTTTGCATCAATTAACGGCCCTCTAAAACCCTGGTACATTGCAATGAATGAAAAAGGACTAAATCCCTTAGATCCAGCTACAGCAAAGGCCAATCCACCTGAGGAATATATAAAAGAATTGGTTACTCCCCTCTATCCGGCAAGTGGAATTATGGAGAAGGCTGGATTGTTTGATGCCGGAATAAACCACGAGAACCAGTTTTTAGGCTGTTTTGAGTGTCATGGGAGCTATGTGTACTATGATGGTGAGAAACTTCAGGGCTGGCCCAATCTTGGGGTTGGCAGAGTAAATCCAGACGGGAGTATTGGAGCCTGCAGTTCATGTCATTCAGCCCATCAGTTCAGCTTGAAGGAGGCGCGAACGCCAGAAACTTGCGGTAAGTGCCACTTGGGATATGATCACCCGCAGATCGAAATTTATGAAAGCAGTTATCATGGTGTAAGGTACGAGGCTGATAGTGAGAACTGGAACTGGACAGCACAGCCCTGGAAGGCAGGAATTGATTTCTCAGCTCCAACCTGTACGGTTTGTCACATGTCAGAAATTGCAACCCCTTCAGGAAAGGTTGTTGTTCGGGGTACGCACGATGTTGGATCAAGACTGAAATGGGAGATTCAGGCTAAATTCATAATGTATCAGAGCAGCAATTCAAATCTGGCTGCTGGTGGCTTCAAACCAGACGAAGAACTGGGTGAGGAGAACAGAGAGAGAATGACAAAGGTCTGTCAGCTTTGCCATAGCCCATACTGGGTGGATGAATACTTCGCGAGATACGAATTGGTTCTGGAAGACTATAATATTACTGCCAAATATACCTATAATCTACTGCAGAAAATGTATGATGAGGGGCTGATAGACGAGAGCAATCCAATTGATGAATTTCCAGAGATAATGTGGTACTACATCTGGCATCACGAAGGAAGGAGATGGAGAATGGGAGCATCGATGATGGGTCCAGACTACACGCACTGGGCTGGGGCTGTGGATACAGTCATGGACAAGCTTGGGAGAATGCTAGACTGGTATGAGACTCAGAAGAAAATAAGGGGTAAGCTGGAAGTATCATCAACTTCAGCCTCTCCTGAAACTCAGGAGGGGTATGAGATAAACGAACCCATCAGAAAGGATGATGTCAAAACCAGAGATGTTGGAATAGTTTTGGCTGCAGCGTTTGGGTTAACTTCAGTAGCCTTAGTCAGAAAGCTCAAGAGATAGATATGAGGAAGTTTAATTCGAGTATACTGGTAATTTTATCTGTATTAATTATATTATTTGTAGTTATGAGACTTTTCATGATCCCACCGACATTCGGTGAGTTTGGGTGGTATAGAGGCGAATCAGTAAGAGAAATAGCCAATCAATCACATAAGTTTGCGGACACATATCGGTGCTTCGAGTGCCACATTAAAGAATATGCGTACTGGGAGGTTGGAGGACATAGTACTGTGGAATGTGAGAGCTGTCATGGTGCACTGAAAGCTCACACGATAAATCCTGAGGAGTATAAAGGATATGGTGAATTTTTGAGCCCAAACACCTATCCTTCAATCCAGGCTTTTTGTTTAAGCTGCCATAGCGAAAGTACGAGTAAACCAGAATCTTTTCCCCAGGTAAAGGTTTCACACACTAAGTACTGGAACTGCACTACATGTCATAATCCACACTATCCGGAGGTTGAACGATGAAGCGGAGAGGATTTCTGGCTGCAATCCTGGGTGTAGCAGGTAGCTTAACTGGAATCAAACTGGAAGTTAGAGCTTTAACTTACAACTGGAGTGAGCACAGTTATTTTTTTGTTGTCGATGTCACCGAATGCATTGGGTGTGGCAGGTGTGTGGTAGCATGTAAGGTGGAAAATGATGTTCCTGAGCACTTTTTCAGAACCTGGGTTGAGAGATACATCTGGTATGAGGGCGAAATAAAAGTTGATTCACCTGAAGGTGGATTTTATGGATTTCCTGAGATAGACGATGAAGATGTGATGAAGAGTTATTTCGTTCCAAAATTGTGCAATCAATGTGAAAACCCACCATGCGTGCAGGTTTGCCCCGTTGGAGCCACATACAGAACACCTGATGGTGTTGTGCTGGTGGATGAGGAGTACTGCATTGGGTGCAGATATTGCATCCAGGCCTGCCCCTATGGGGCGAGATATCTATACCCTCTAAATGGCAAAGTTGAATCGAGGCGAAATACAGCAGATAAATGCACTTTTTGCTATCACAGAATTACCAAAAACTCAAAACCTGCCTGTGTTGAGGTTTGTCCAACCCGTGCCAGAAGGATTTTTGATATGGGGGATGAGAAGCAAAAGGAGGAATTATTCAAGATAATTGAAAACAGCAGCATCAGAGTTCTCAAGCCAGAGCAGGGTACAAAGCCAAGAGTGTTCTATATTGGAATTGATTCAGAGGTGAGATGATGGGCTACATTTATCCAAATGAGTTTGAAGTAGGATGGGGTATTCTTATAGTTATCTATCCATTTATATCTGGTATTATAGCCGGTGCTTTTTTAATTGCATCCCTGTACAGGCTTTTCAATGTAGTCTCATTGAAACCTGTTTTCAGACTGAGTTTGCTTGTTTCTTTGGCTTTCCTGCTCTCAACAAACTTTCCCTTAACCACCCATCTCGGACACCCGGAGAGAGCTTTTGAGATTATTGTTACTCCTCACACCTCGTCAGCCATGGCAGTTTTTGGCTATGAATCGCTGTACCTGCTAGTTATTTTAACTCTGATTTTACTCTATGAATACAGAAAACAGTTAGTCAGTTTAATCGAAAATGGTGCAAGAAGTGTTATTTATAAGGTTTTAACTCTTGGCGATTACGATGTTTCGGAAAAGGCTGTTGAGTCAGACAGGAAGATAGGCTACTACATAATGTGGATTGCCCTACCCTCGGTTATTTTCCTCCATGGCTATGTGGGATTCATATTTGGCTCTGTCAAAGCAAATCCTTGGTGGAATACAGCTTTAATGCCCCTGATATTTCTGATTTCTGGCATAGTTTCTGGAATTGCCTTGATTCTGCTGTTGTACTTTATTGTGTCGAAAGTTAGAAATGAAGTGGTTGATAACTCATGTGTAGAAAGTCTTTCAAGCTTTCTTTTGCTGTTTTTAACAATTGGTATCTCATTGGAACTTCTGGAAATCGCACACTTTATGTATCTGCAGGAGGAGGGTGTGGAAATAATAAGTGAATTAATCACACAGAAACTCTTTGCATCTTTCGCCTTGCAGCTTGGTGTTGGTGGTTTACTGCCAATTGTAATTCTATTCTGTGGTAAATTTTCAAGATCGACAGACATCAAAAAAGCTGTATACACTTTGTCCTCTTTATTGGTGTTAATCGGTGTTTTCTCAATGCGCTGGAATGTAATAATTGGTGGTCAGCTAATTTCAAAGAGTCTCAGAGGTTTTGCTGACTACCACATCCAGATTTTTGGGCAGGAAGGATTGATTACAGCCATAACAGCATTGGCAATTCCATTCTTCATACTCTGGGTTCTGGCTAAAATTTTCCCACTAAAAGAGGCCTGACATTTATTTCTCCTTTGATCTTAGATGAAACAAACCAAAGTAAGACTTAAATTTGCCCTTACTCAACATCATCCATGGAGCTGAATCTTAAGGAAGAAGAGAAGGACGGATTCATAAACTTCATGCTCAGGCAGTACAGACTTGTTGATGCACTGTGGTTTCTTGCCGTGGAAGATAAATTTGGTCTGGATGCAGCAGTTGAGCTAAATGAAATGGTCTGGGAGGAAATGGGAGCAAGAACTGCGAGAGAGATAAAAAAGAGATTCGGTATTGTTGAGAATGGGCTTGATGGATTTGTTAAAGCATTGAAATACTTCCCCTGGGCTGTAATAATCAATTATGTGGTTGAAAAAAAGGGTAACAGGATTATAATTAAAGTTCCCCACTGCCCTCCCCAGGAGGCAAGACTGAGAAGTGGCAGGGGGGAGTTTCCATGCAAGACAATGCATTTCAGAGAGTTCCAGTATTTTGCAGAGGAGATTGATGAAAGAATTGAAGTTAAATGTGTTTTTGCTCCACCAGATAGCCATCCAAAGGACCAGTGGTGTGAGTGGGAGTTCAGAATCCGGGAATAGCTTGATTTATTCTCTGAGCTTCACTCGATCAAATCTTTTAGCCCGTTTGCTGCAGTATATAAAGCTCCAGCTCCACCAATGTAGATGACTATTCTCAGAGTCTCGGCAATCTCCTCCTTAGTTGCACCATTTTCAATGGATGCCCTTGCAAGAACCCTGACACCCTCTGCTGCCCCATTAAGAGCATCAAGTGCCATTGCAGTTAAATACTTGTACTTCAGTGGAATCTTTCCTTCAGAAAATGCAATTTTTTCAATTTCCCTGAATTTTCTCAACGCCTCACTATCCAGTTTATCAATAACCTCAAGCGGATCGGACATTCAAACCACATCCAAATTATTCAAACTACTCAACAAAACCTTTTTCCCCTCCAGTTCTTCTCTTTGGCATCGGGAAAAATTCTACACCGGGATGTCTCTGCATCATGGGCTGGGGGTACATCTCCATAAGCTCATAAACCTCTTCTGGCACATCTGTGCTGACACTTAATCCGAGTTCTCTTGCAACCTCCACAGTTATGGGGTAATCATGAGTCCATTTTCCTTCTGTTAGAATGTCTGCAATCTCTTTGGCTTTTTCATCCCCCATTTTATCTTTAAGAAGTTCGTAAACAAAACTTTTGACTTGATTAATTGACTTTTCCGCAAGATCTGCAAGAATAAGGGTCGTATCATCAATATCTTTTGACCTTTTTTTCTCAACAGCTCTCAGAATTGACGGTGCTGGATAGTTCATGAGCTGGGGATCCACAGGTCCGAGGACGGCATGGGGATCCATTATAATTTCATCGGCTGCAAGAGCAATCAATGTTCCACCGCTCATCGAATAGTGCGGAACGATCACAGAGGTTCTGGCAGGATGCTCTTTTATAGCCTTTGCTATCTGTGTTGAGGCTAAAACAAGCCCTCCAGGGGTGTGAAGTATCAGGTCTATTGGCTGATCGTCTGGTGTTCTTCGTATAGCCCTCAATACCTTTTCTGAATCATCGATTGATATGAATCTGTAGAAAGGGATTCCAAATAAACCAATACTTTCCTGTCTGTGAATCATTGTTATAACATTAGACCCTCTTTTTGAGCCCATTTTTCCCATAAGTGCTTTTCTTGCTGCCAGCAGTTGTCTGTGTTTTATCTGAGGACCAAGTATAAGATAGAACAGAAAGAGAAACCACATTATGTTGAAAAAAGCTGCATCCCCATTAACCATATTGATTTATCTTACACTGAAAATTTATAGTTTTCCTGTTCAATTTTTGTGATTTGTCATATCTATTCACAGTCAATTAACTCTTCCTTAACCAATCGATACCACGAATTTCGGGATAAATCTTTTAAGCAGATATATACCGGAGGGGGATAAAAGAGCAAACTATTTAAGCATTTTAGTTAAGTAAAATTGAAAAATTCTGGAGGAATTATCATGAGAAAACAGTTGTGGATATTGTTGTTAGTAGGAATTCTTGCGATTGGCTTTGCTGGATGTGCACAGGAGGAAAAACCAAAAGCAACACCGACACCAGCAGAAACACCGACACCAGCAGAAACACCTACTCCAACCCCAACACCAGTTCCAGCCACCGTAATAGAAACTGATACAGCTTTTGTTGTTGTGGGTGAAAAGGGTAAGGTTGAAAGTGTAGAAGTACCGACTACAAAGAAAGTGATAAGAGTGAGCTATGTCGTTGACGAAGAGAACACGAAGTCCATTGAGGAGCTTATGGATGCAGGTCTGGGATTCGGTGCGATAAACCCAGCGTTCTGGAGAAATACAGACTTTGACGCACTTGTCAAGGCAGCCAGATTTGAAACCAATCCAGAACTTAGAACTGAGCTTTTCAAAGCAATGTATGTCATCGCCAACAAAGAATCGCCATTGCTCACCTTCGGACAGAACAGAATGATGAGGACCTACTGGGACTGGGTTGAAGGGAGATACTACCATCCAACCTTCACAGAAAGATATGATCTCATTTGGGAGAACCCGAATGCTCCTTCAGTGGAGATTGGAATTAAAGACTACAAGAACGATGCAAATACCCTTGTAATAGGAACCATTGGTTGGCCTGAGTCCTTCGATCCTGCAACAACCTATGAGACCTTTGGGTGGGAGATATGGCACCAGATAGGTGACACACTGGTAACCTACTGGAAAGAGGAGACTGAAAAGATCTCACCTGATTTAGCAGTTGCATGGGCACATAACAAAGATGGAACAGAGTGGTACTTTGTCATAAGGGGAGATGTTGTGGCATACGATCCTTGGAATGACAAGACATATCCGATTGATGCAACCGATGTTGCTTTCAGCTTCTGGAGAGTACAGAGGATTGGCCATAGTGTTAGCTGGATGCTTGACTTCACAGATCTGAGCAAGTCAATGGCAATGACAGAAGATGAGTTCAAGGATGTGCTTGCTAAAGGAGGGATTTATGCAGAATATGGCGAGAAATCAGGAGAAGTCAAGTCAATGGATGATTTGCTTGCAATGTTCGATTACAGTGGTACCACCGCTGGAGTTTACAAACTCGTTCTCCCAGAGCCTTATGCTCCAATTCTCGGAATTCTTACAGATCCATTCCTTTCAGTCCTGCCAATGGAGTACTTGCTTGGAGACAAATACGAAGAGGCTTTAGCAGCATCCAACAATGGTAAGGACTCTTCTGCATGGGAGGCTTATGTAAGCGAGGGTGAAGAGGATGCAACACACCAGCTCATGCACCAGAAGCCTGTTTGCACAGGGCCATACTGCGTTGTTGATTACGAGGAGAACAGCTACATAGTTGCCAAAATGAATCCTTACTACTGGGGCAAGTCACTCTGGGATGAGATGTATGCCGATGGATCCAAAGCCAAACATGAGACTGTTGTGTGGGTCATAAACAACGATGCAGTTTCGAGAATCAACCTCTTCAAGACAGGAACCGTTGATTTTGTTGTTGCTCCACCTGAGCAGATTGAATCAGTCAAGGGACTTGAATTCCAGGGCTTCAATTCAGTGGTGAAAACGGATCTTCTCCAGCCAGTTATCACCTACGGTGTGTTCAACACATACAAGGAGCCATTCAACAATCCGAAGGTAAGACAGGCTTTAGCCTATGCTGTACCATATGACCAGATAATTGAAACAGTCTACTCAGGAAATCTGGAGAGAAACTATGCAGCAATTCCGATTGGCTGGCCAGGATATACAGAGTATGGCATTGAGAAATACGAATTCAACATGGCAAAGGCTAAGCAGCTTCTCGAGGAAGCAGGAATCGATCCAACTAAGTACTCAATTGAGATAACATATAACTCTGGAAACTCTGCAAGAGAGAAAATCTCAGCACTCCTGCAGAACACATGGAGTCAGCTTGGATTCCAGTGCACAGTCTCAAGCCTTGAATGGCCAGTGTATCTGAGCAAGGGTGAGCACGGACAGTACGACTACTACACAATTGGATGGGTTCCTGACTATCTGGACACGGATAACTGGGTTGGACCGCTGTACTATGGAGCAACTGAGTTCAAGGAAGTGAATGTCCAGATAGAGTAGAAGAAATTTTTTCCCTTTTTTTATTATTTTCAATCTGGAAACCTATTTAAATCAATTTCACATCCAGAATCTGAGTTCACGAGGTGAGTCTGTGGCTGAGCTGAAGAAGTTCTTAGTAAGAAGGATGCTGACATTCATACCCACAATCATAGGAATAACACTTATTGTCTTTGCAATCGCATATCTTATCCCTGCGGATCCTGCAAGGGCGTGGGCAGGAGGAGAAAAGGCAAGTCAGAAAGCCATAGAGCTTGTAAAGGAGAGGTACCACCTGAATGAACCATGGTATGATCAGTACATTTTCCTTATAACCGGTTTAATTAAAAATGAAATAATTGATCCAAGAACATCCAATCCTGTTATGGATGACGTTGGGAAAAGATTTCCCGTTACATTTCAGCTTGCTCTTTTCGCCTACTTCTTTGTTCTCGCAATAGGAATACCTCTTGGCCTGATCTCTGCTCTCAAGAGAGATACAGCGATAGATACATTTGTCAGGATATTTGCCCTCATAGGCGTCTCTACTCCAGTTTTCTGGCTCGGTTACATTCTCATTTACATATTCTTTGTGAATATAAGGATAATTAATCTTGCGGGAGTACCTCCATCCCCTGAAATCGTTATAACCCATGTCCCGGTTATAGATTCACTTATAACAGGAAATTTTGAGCTTTTCAGGCAGCATGTAGCAAGATTCTGGCTTCCTGGCTTTGTTCTAGGTTTCATGGGGGCAGGAGTTGTTGCAAGATTTGTAAGAAACTCTTTCTTGGAAGCAATAAGCGGAGATTACATAGAGTTTCTGAAGGCAAAAGGCGTTCCGAAGCTAAGGGTTTACAGACACGCTATGAAGAACTCCCTTGTTCCAATAATTACAGTTTTAGGACTGCAATTTGGAGTATTGCTGAGTGGTGCACCTATTACAGAGACAGTGTTTGGGCTACCAGGAATTGGGCTCTACGCAGTATTTTCAATAGGCACACTTGATTTTCCCGCAATCGTTGCAGTCACTCTGCTTTTCGCGCTTGTATATGTCATTGCAAATCTGATAGTCGACATATTTTACGCAGTAATAGATCCACGGGTGAGGTATTGATTTGATAAGCAGAGCAAAGAGGTGTTGAAATGAGTCAGGATGAGTATTACAGAGGGATTCTTGATAGAATCTCAGACGCATTTATAGGGCTATTTGTATACCTGATATCCACAATCAGAAAGGGCTGGAGGGAAAAAAACCGCTCGAGAATTGCTGAATGGAAACTTATGTTTTATGCCCTAAACCGCTCTCCACCAGGAGTAATTGGTCTTTTTCTTGTCACAATCTTTGTTTTTCTTGGTATATTTGGACCTCTAATCGCACCCTACAAGTATAACTATTTCCCCATTTTTGAGAATTCAAAAACATATCTTTCTCCTCCCGGAGAGTTTTTCGTTCTGGGAGCCGATCACTTTGGAAGAGATTTACTGAGTCTCCTCCTTCAAGGAGCAAGAACCTCACTTGTTATATCCATCATAGTTATCCTCCTTGGCGTTCCAGCAGGAATAATTCTCGGATTGATTGCTGGATACTTCGGAGGAAAGATTGACGAACTTATCATGAGAATCACAGACATGTTTCTTGCGTTTCCACCTCTTATTCTTGCTATTGCTTTCGCTGCCGTCCTGCCCGATAGAATATCCTATCTCATAAACACATATCCTCCTCTTCAACAATTTTTGCTCTGGCTTTTCGCACTTGAGAGAACTGAGGGTGGAAATCTCAGCAGGTTGCTTGCAGTTATGATTGCAATGGCGGTCGTCTGGTGGCCAGGATATGCGAGAATAACCAGAGGTTCAACACTGACAGAGAGGGAAGCGCTTTATGTTGAATCTGCCAGAGCAATTGGTTTACCATCATCCAAAATAATGCTCAGACATATTCTTCCCAATATTATTGGCCCCATACTTGTTTATGTAACTCTGGATTTCGGGACGGTTGTTCTTACCGAGGCTGGTCTGAGTTTCCTCGGACTTGGTGCAACTCCCCCAATTGCTGACTGGGGCAGAATCGTTTATGATGGCACACAGTTCTTCCCCAATGCCTGGTGGCTTATAATATTTCCGGGTTTCATAGTCTTTCTCGATGTTCTTGGCTGGAACCTTCTTGGAGATGCACTGAGAGATGTCCTTGATCCAAAATTAAGGAGGAGTATTGAGTTCAAAGTGAAGAAAGTAAGGAAATCAAAGACAAAAGATATGGAAATAAAAGAGGTGGAGCATGAGTAAAAAGATTCTTGAGGTTAAGAACCTTACAGTTCATTTCTACACATATGCGGGTATAGTCAAAGCGATTGAAGAGGTTTCCTTCGATGTCTTTGAAGGAGAGACCTTTGCTCTTGTTGGTGAGACTGGATGTGGAAAAAGTGTGACTGCAAGAGCAATAACACAGCTTATAGAATCTCCAGGAAGAATAGTTAGGGGTGAGGTGTACTACAACCCGGATGGTGAAAGGTTAAATCTCCTTGAGCTACCTGATGAAGAGATAAGGACAATCAGAGGGAATGATATTGCCTACATATTCCAAGACCCTCAGTCTTCCCTCGATCCCCTTTACAATGTTGGTTATCAGGTTTCTGAGTCATTGTTTGTCCATGGAAGAGTCAAAAGCATAAAAGATGGAATAAAGAAAGCTGTTAATATCCTCAGAACAGTACTTCTTCCCGATCCAGAGAGGAGAGTCTCCAATTATCCTCACGAACTCAGCGGAGGAATGAAACAGAGGGTTACCATAGGTATTGGGATATCCAACGATCCAAGGATTCTCATAGCCGATGAGCCGACTACTGCCCTTGATGTAACTGTTCAGGCTCAGATTCTCTGGCTGATAAAGGAAATGAAAAAGAGATATGGAGTGACTGTTATTCTTATAACACACGACATGGGTGTTGTTGCAGACATGGCTGATAGGGTGGCTGTAATGTATGCAGGTAAGATAGTAGAGGTCGCAGAAGTTACAGAGGTCTTCAAAAACCCAGTTCATCCATATACTCAAGGCCTCCTCAAAGCAGTTCCAAACCCACTTAAAAAAATAGAGAGGCTTGAGACAATTCCTGGCACGGTTCCAAGCCTGATAAATCCACCATCGGGTTGTAGATTCCATCCAAGATGTCCTGAGATTTCAAAGGTATGCAAGGAGAAGATACCTGAGCTGAGAGAGGTTAAGAAGAATCATTTCGTTGCATGTCACAATAGGTGAACAGGTGGTTGTATGTCGTTGAGTGAGGCTGAATATATGGTACAGGAGAACTCCAGAACTCTTCTGAGAGTTGAAAATCTGAAAAAGTATTTTCCCGTTAAAGGGCTCTTTTTCACGAAAGGCTATGTAAAGGCAGTTGATGATGTATCTTTCACAATAGAAAAAGGTGAAACCTTTGGACTTGTTGGAGAAAGCGGATGTGGGAAAACGACAGTTGGAAGAACAATTCTGAGGTTGATAGAACCGACAGGAGGCAGGATTGTATACGAGGGGAGAGATGTAACAAAATTCAGAAAAAATGAGATGAGCTGGTTCAGAAAAAAGGCTCAGATAATGTTTCAGGATCCCTACTCATCACTGAACCCAAGACAGACCGTCTTTCAGCTTGTAATGGAGCCGGTAAAGCATCATGGAATTGGAGTTGATGACCCGGAAGATTTTGTTGTTGAATTGCTTGAGCTGGTAGGTTTGAACGAGGGTCATCTTTACCGATATCCTCACGAGTTCAGTGGTGGGCAGAGACAGAGAATAGCAATGGCGAGGATCCTCTCACTGAAACCTGATTTTGTTGTTCTTGATGAGCCAACCTCAGCGCTTGATGTATCTGTTCAGGCGAACATTCTCAACACATTGAAGGACATACAGGAGGATATGGATCTCACATACCTGTTCATCAGCCATGATTTGGGCATAGTAAAGTACATGAGTCATAGAACTGGTGTGATGTATCTCGGTAAGATTGTTGAGGTTGGAGAATCGGACAGGCTTTTTGAGGAACCACTTCATCCATATACCAAGCTCCTATTCTCAGCAATTCCTGTTCCTGATCCTGACATTGAAAAAAGTAAAGGTAAAATAGAAGTTCAGGGTGAGCCACCAAGTCCTATCAACCCTCCATCAGGCTGTAGATTTCATCCAAGGTGCCCTTATGCAAAAGAGATTTGCAGAGAAAAGGAACCTGAATTCAAAGAAATTGAGAAAAATCATCAGGTTGCCTGCTGGCTTTACTGATTGATTTAGATCCACTCCATAGCTCTTCAACAGATTCTCTAAATCCACTGTCTATTTTATAGAGTTCCTTGTAAACTGCATCAACCGGGACGCCATCAACTAACTTTAGCCTCACAAAACCTTTACCATAGTCTGGTTTTCCTTCAATTAAAATTTTGAGGATGTCTATTGCCTGTGAAAGTTCATTCTGAAGCTTTGCTCTTGTTTCATCTTCTACAATCTTTTTTCTCAGGCCAAGAGGTACAAAAAGCAACCTCAAAAAGGACCATCTTCCATAACTGAGGCCTCTGTCCCTCTTTACAGTTTCAAGCTCAACTTTCGCATTACCAAGTGCCTTAAAAGCGAAATTCAGAATTTCTGAGTGGCTCATTCCATCCAGCTTGTTCTCATGAGCAGAGGGGGAATCTACCCTGCTCCTGATCAGTCCTGCTATTCTGAACGGGTTACTGAGTTTAGCAGGGAAATAAGCGTCGACCCAGATTTTGTTCCCATTTTTCAGCTGAAAGCGAAGATAGGGTATAAAAAACTCTTTCTCTCCCATTATTTAGAATTGTACTTCATGGAAAATAAGTTTGCCGGTAGTCAGTTATGAAAATTAAAAGCAGAGGACTTTTCTCTCCATTGTCAAATCAATGAGTGTATAGCCTGTTTCTATTCTAGCATTGGCGACCAGTTCATCTTCTCTTATCTGTCTTGTTGATGCGCAGGGTTTGCATACAAAAATTGGAACATCGTTCTCAACCAGAAACTGAAGGTATGTTTTCAGCTCGTCTCCAGTTGGTGCCTTTACATTCTCTGCAATGCCTTTTTTTGCGAGGAATACCGCATCATCCACCAGAAACAAAACAACGTCTATACCCTTTTCTGCTGCAATTTTAGCCATTTGAAAAGCCCTGGTAGATCTTGTAGGATTGTCTAGTCCTGTATTCAAGACAATAAGCAATCCACTCTTCATAATATCACCTGGAAATAATAGATAATAAAAAAGATTTTAATCTTTCGTATTTTAGGTTATAACTATGTTAATTTTTTAGAGCAAGTTCAACAGCTTTCTTTGCGTGGATATATGTTGTATCAAATACAGGAACCTCTACATCTTCTTGCTTTATCAGTAGAGGTATTTCTGTACACCCAAGAATGATTCCTTCAGCACCCTGATCAAGTAGGCTGTCTATTATCTCAAGAAACCTCTTTTTTGACTCTTTCTTTATTATTCCTTTGCATAGCTCTCCAAAAATTACATTGTGCACGAACACTCTATCGTCTCTTTCAGGAATCACCGCTTCAATTCCATGTGATTCAAGACCATCCCTGTAAAAATTATCCTCCATTGTAAAACGGGTACCAAGAAGGCCAGCCTTGCTGATACCTTTTTCTTTTATTTCCTCAGCAGTTGCATCGATTATGCTCACAAGCGGAACATTAATCATTCCCTGAACATCATCCGCTACCTTGTGCATTGTGTTGGTGCATATCAGAATCATATCTGCTCCAGCTTTTTCGAGCTTTACAGCCATCTCTCCCAGAATTTCACCAAGTTCGTCCCACTTTCCAGCCTTTTGTCTTTCAGTTATCTCATCGAAGTCAAAGCTATACAGAAGACACTTTGCAGAGTGGAGACCTCCAAGTTTCTTAGATACAAGTTCATTGATGATTCGATAATATTCTGCTGTTGACTCCCAACTCATCCCTCCGAGAAGCCCAATCGTTTTCATGATAACAAAATTTTCTTGAAAGGTTTAAGTTTTACTCTTTCATATTGAAACAAGAATACTTAATCCTGAAAAATATCGATAATCTTTTAACTTCTGAATTGACTAAATGAAAAAACAGGAGGATTAACATGGAGAAAGTGGGCTATTTCTGCACATTTACACCGAAAGAGTTGATAAGAGCTGCAGGATTTTTGCCTGTTCGTGTGCTTGCAAGAAATGATTCTGTCAGCCTTGCAAACACACACATTCAGAGCTATTGCTGTTCTCAGGTCAGAGGAAGTCTTGAGAGAATGCTTAATGGAGAACTTCGATTCCAAGGAGTTGTTTTTACAAGAAGTTGTGATTCACTGATGCGGCTGGCAGACATTTGGGATAGAAACTCAGAAATGAAGGTTTTCAGCATGGAATTTCCAACAAAAATAGATCACAGGGCTAAGGAGTTCCTTATTGAGGAGTTTTACAGCCTTAAAGAAACCCTTGAAAACTGGAGTGGTAGAGAAATAGATGAGAAAAACCTCTCAGAATCCATCAGGATATATTCTGAGCTTGAGAACCTCCTGAAAAAGCTTTTTGAGATTGAGCCTGACTATCACCTTATCCTGAATGCAGAGATAGAAACGCCTGAAGAGGTTATCAGGTTGCTCAGATTAAGATTTGAGGAGATTAGAAGTAAAAAAGAGAGAAAAAAGGATGATACAATAAAAAAAGCCCTTGTTACGGGTAGTGTGTGCCCCATCCCCGAGGTTATGGAGCTGATAAGAGATACAGGATTCAGGATAATCGATGACCTCTGTACAGGAAGCAGATTCTTCACTACCTTCACAGAAAAGAAAATTCCTGATACCATGGATGAGTTGATGGACTTTCTTGCAGAAAAATACCTTAAGAAGGCTCCATGCCCAACAAAAAACTACCCTGAGGATGGAAGATTCAAATACCTTATTGAAAAAGCTGAAGATGTAGATGCGGTTATTTTCCTGCTTTTGAAGTTCTGTGAGCCGCACTTTTTTGACTATCCACAATTGAAAGAAAAATTTGAAGAGATGGGTAAAAAAACGTTTCTTATTGAGCTTGAGTTCCCTATTTCAACAGAGCAGTTGAGAACGAGATTAGAGGCTTTTTACGAAATGCTGGAGGAGTGATTATGGGAAAAATCAAGAAACTCAATTCCACGGCGAGAATGCGTGAAATAATGCTCGGGTACTACCTTCAGGGCAGACAGACTGAGATTAATGGCTGGGTAACGAGTGGTGCACCCGTCGAGTTTCTTTATGCAATGGATATTTACCCTGTCTATCCCGAGAACCACGGAGCCCTGATTGGTGCTTCAAAGCTTGGCACTCACTTCTCCAGCTTTGCCGAGGAGAAGGGATTTTCACAGGATTTATGTTCCTATGCAAGATGTGATATAGGCTCTGTTTTTGCTGGTACGAGTCCTGTTGGAGGTCTGCCAAAGCCAGATTTTCTATTTGCTTGCAATAACATATGCAATACGGTTGTGAAATGGTATGAGGTTCTCTCAAGAATCTTTAAGGTTCCTCTGTTTATACTTGACATTCCCTTTGTCAGAAAGGAGCTTAAAGAGAGCTATGTGGACTATGTCGAAAATCAGCTCTATGACTTTATAGATTTCCTTGAGAAGATTAAGGGTGAGAGTTTTGATGAGAGCAGGTTCAGGAAAGTTCTGAAACTTTCAGTTGAAGGTGTTGAGAGCTATAGGGATGTTCTGCACATGGGACGGAACAGACCATCACCGCTGACGTGTTTTGATGCTTTTCTCAACATGGCGCCAATAGTCTGTCTGAGAGGAACACAGCAGCCTCTGGAGTTTTATCGCTCGATGAAGGAGGAACTTGACGAAAGGGTGAAAAGGGGAATAGCTGCTGTGGATGACGAGAAGCGTAGACTCCTGTGGGACAACATTCCGGTGTGGTATAGACTTCGCTGGTTTTCCGAGTTCTTTGCTGAAAGGAGAACATGTATGGTTGCTGACACCTATACAAATGCCTGGACAGGTTTAATAAAAACAGGCACAGGGGATCTATTGAGGGCTATTGCAGAGACATACATTGGGATCTACCTGAACATAGGGCTTGAAGAAATGGCGGAGACTATTAACAAACTCATCGACTTATACGATGTTGATGGTGTTGTGATACACAGCAACAGAAGTTGCAAACCCTACTCATTCGGGCAGTATGAGATTCAAAAGATGCTGAGTGTTCCAAGTATTGTAGTTGAGGCAGATATGACAGATCAGAGAGCCTTTTCCGAGGCTCAGATTGAACAGAGGCTGGACGCATTCCTCGAAATTCTTGATTGAATTTTATAATTTTAGTTATAACATCAAAAATTTGACCATTATTGTTTTATATCAATCTAAAAATTGTTGATTGATGGTGGTTGATGTCCTGGAAGAGTGGGGGAAAATGATTGATGCCATAGATATGATGGTATCGATAATAGATGAGGATTTCAACCTGGTAAAGATAAATAGAAAGATGAAGGAGTTCTTTGGAGAGGCAGAAATGAAAAAATGCTACAAAGTTTTTCACAATTTAGACTCTCCCCCGGAAACCTGTCGAATTCTGGCATTTCTTAGAGGGATTAAAAAAGGAAAGGAGTATATTATGAAGAATTTCATAACAGGTGGCTTAAAGCCAGTGTTGATGAAGTATATATTGGTGGTAAAAGATTCTTTCTCCATGTTGTCGATGACATAACAGGTCTTAAGGAGACCGAAAGATCTCTGAAAGAATCTGAAGAGAAGTATAAAACGCTCGTCGAGAAGAGCCATGATGCAATTTATATAGTTGATGAGAACCGCTTTCTTTTTGTAAATGATAGGCTCTGTGAATTGACGGGATATTCAAAAGAAGAGCTTTATGAGATATATCCTTTCTCGTTAATCCACCATGAAGACAGGAACAGGCTGATCGAGACAGCTATCGAGAGACTGGGAGGTGGTAAACCTCCAGAAACTTTTGAAGCCAGAGTTGTGGCAAAAGATGGAGAGATCAGATACTGTGATTTCTCGGTTAGCTCAATATCGTATGGTGGTAAAAAAGCCATTCTCGGAACAATCAGAGATCAGACAGAAAGGAAAAAATTTGAGGAAAAGCTGAAATGGAGTGAGGAGAGATACAAAACCCTAATTCAAACTCTGAACGACATAGTATTCACCTTAGACATCGATGGAAGATTTACTTTTTTCAATGAAAGATTTACAGAGAAGATAGGGTACACAGCTGATGAGCTTATAGGGGAGCATTTCACAAAGATTCTCCCAGAAGAATACCATAAAGTAGCACTTGAAAGTTTCAGAATTGGTTTAGAAGGCTACAATACACCCCTCCTCATGCTTGAAGTCTGCAGTAAAAATGGTGAGCGAGTGCCAATGGAATTGAATGTGACTAATCTCTATGAAGGTGAAAAGGTTACGGGCAGAATCGGTGTAGCAAGGGACATAACCGAGAGGATAAAGATGCAGAAAGACATTGAAAACAGGAATGAGATTCTCAGACTTATCAACAAGATTCTGAGACACGACATCCTGAATGACCTTTCTGTGATTGAAGGTGCAGTAGATATGCTGATGGGGAAAGTCTCTGAAGAAGACAGGAGACTTTTAGAGAATGTACAAGCTGCAGTAAGGAGGAGTGCTGAACTTATCGAGAATATGGGTGAGCTTGAGAAAATAACAGAGTCGGGAGAACTTGAACCTGTGAGTTTGAGAGAGGTCTCGAAGGAGATACTGGAGGAGTTTGAGAAGGAATTTGGCATCAAGAGCGTGATTGAGGGTGACTGCATAGTTAGGGCAGATGAGACGATAAAGTCAGTTATCTCAAACATCATAAGGAACTCCATCATCCACGGTGAGACAGACAGAATTGAGATAAAAATAAAGAAGAAGAAAGAATGTGAAATGAGGATAGAAGACTTCGGTAAGGGCATACCGGATGAGATCAAAGAGCGGGTTTTTGAAGAGGGTTTTGCCTATGGTGAGACTGGAAGATCCGGGCTTGGGTTATATATAGTGAAAAAGGTCGTTGAGAGGTATGGTGGAAGAGTGGAGATAGAAAATAACAGTCCGAGGGGAACTGTGGTAATTCTCAGGTTAATTCCTTACTGAATGGTTTTGAGACAGTCTCTAGTCCCAATTCAGGGATGTATTTTGTTTTATCAGGTTTTTTACTGGTAGAAAAAGTGGCTTGAGCTCCCTTATCTCATCCCACGAAAGCCATTTCCAGTTATGCCCCTCGGATGAGCTCCTTTCTCTTCCTCCTGCCCAGTCAGCCACCATCCAGATTGTTATGTAATGTCTTTTTTCATCAGGAAAGAAATCGTTTGTTACGGTTAGAAATCTGATGTTGCTGATTTCTACACCAGCCTCCTCTTTTGTCTCTCTTTTTGCACAATCCTCAAAGCTCTCACCAAACTCTAAATGTCCTCCAGGCATCTGCCAGGTACCATACCCCCATGATTTTCTTCTTCTACCAACCAGTAGCTTTCCTTCTTTTTTTATCAAA
>Ga0209426_1000100_pt1 | contig 141116 bp, 118 predicted proteins | sample Deesub1362B_J571_FD_187697 | JGI IMG/M metagenome (GOLD analysis project Ga0209426, IMG submission 187697) | Deep oceanic, basalt-hosted subsurface ecosystem from Juan de Fuca Ridge flank, Pacific Ocean, CORK Borehole 1362B_J2.571 (SPAdes)... ...
CCCCCCCCTGCTCAATCACCACCCCATCCCCCTCCACCGCCACCAGCTTCACCCCAGGCCCCACCCGCTCCCCCTGCAAAAAACTCCGCGGCGGTCCATCGTTCAAACTCAAAATCGCCACCGCCCCGCGACTGCCCGCCATCACCCCGCTCACTTTGATATCTACCGGCGCCGTCTGGTTAGAAAACCACTGCAACGCCGGGCTATCGCTGCGTGCCGCAAGCATTTGCGGGGGCGCTGGTGGGGTGTGGGATTCGGCGGAGGTCAGGAGCAGAGACGACCAGGTCGCGACGCCGACCAGGGCGGCGAGCAGTGCGAGGGCCTGGACGGTTTGCGGGGGGGAAATGCGGGTGGTGAGCATCATGGGCTGAATCTCCTTTTAGTCCCTGCTGACAGGCTACGCGGCAATTCTCACGGTTTTATTTCACACGCCTTACATGTTGGCCGTGCAGGATGTTTTTTTGGGACGGGCAAGACGCAACGGAGCGCGCAACCGATGAAGGTGGGCAAGCAACAGGGCTTTACGCTGATCGAGTTGATGGTGGTGCTGGTAATCATCGGGATCGCCAGTGCGGCGATCAGCCTGAGTATCAAGCCGGATCCGCTGCAGTTGCTGCGCAAGGACGCCGAGCGTGTGGCGCAGTTGCTGCAGGTGGCGCAGGCGGAGGCCCGCGCCGATGGCCGGCCGATTGTGTGGGTGAGTGATGGCAAGGGCTTTCGGTTCAGTCGGCGCAGTGACGGTGGTCGGGGGTTTGAGCATTTCAAGGATGACCCGCAGTTGCGGCCGCGCACCTGGCAGAGTCCGAAGCTGGAGGTGCGGGTGGAGCCGAAGCAGAAGGTTGTACTTAACGCCGAGTGGATCAATCCGCCGCTGCAATTGACCTTGTCTGATGGGCTCAATCGGCTGAGTGTGCTGCGTGATGCCAGTGGAAGGATCAGTGTGCAATGAACGATCAACGGGGCTTTACCCTGATCGAGGTGATGGTCGCTATTTTGCTGATGGCGGTGGTCAGTTTGATTGCCTGGCGCGGGCTGGACAGTGTGACGCGGGCGGACAGTCATTTGCAGGCGAGCAGTGAGCAGAGCGACCGTTTGTTGCGGGCGTTGAATCAGTTGCAGCGTGATGTGGAGATGCGCGCGGGTATTGAATTGACTGAGCCAAAGAAGGTTGGCGTGGATGAGGAGCCGCCGAGTGCGCCGCCTGCGATTACTGTGCGGAGCAGTGACGGCAAGGGGTTTCGGCTGGACATTATTCGCCGTGCGGCGGATCAGGTTGGGGCTTTGCAGCGGGTGCGTTGGTGGGTCAAGGGGGATACGTTGTATCGGGCGGTGGCTGAAGCGCGCAGTCGCTATCCATTGCCCGCGCCGGGGAATGGAGTGGCGGTGTTGCAAGGCGTGAGTGATGTGCAGGTGCGGGTTTGGGAGGTGGATAAGGGTTGGCGGCAGTTGAGTGGCAATCGGCGGGAGGATCCGTTGGGGTTGGAGGTGCGGTTGACGCGGGAGACGGCGCAGGGGGTGGAGCGGTATCGGCAGGTGATGGGGCCGTTGCAGTGATGCATGCCGGTTATGGCGATATCCCTGCATATCGGAGATTTCTGTAGGAGCTGCCGGAGGCTGCGATCTTTTGATCTTCAAAATCAAAATCAAAAGATCGCAGCCTTCGGCAGCTCCTACATTGGGATTGGTGGGGTTGGTGGGATTGGGTTAGCTGAGGACGACGACGCCGCCGGGCAGTTCGGTGCATTTAACGCCGTAGGCGTCGCGGATCAGCAGGGCGACGCCGGCGAGTTGGTCGAGGTTGAAGCGGGCCTGGACGCGGCGTTGGCCGAGTTCGCGGTTGAGCAACAGCAGCATGCCGGGGCGGTAGCGGTTGATCTCGTCGATCATCTGGCTGAGGGTTGCGCCGTTGAATACCAGCACTTGTTGGCGCCAGTTCATTACTGCGGCGGTGTCGACGCTTTGCACTGCGCCCACCTGCTGCGCGTCGTAGGTCAGTTGTTCACCGGGCTGCAGGCGCAGGCTGTGGCCATCGACATTGACGTCCACCGAACCATCAAGGCACGTCACGCACACTTGCTGATCGGTGTTGCGCAGGTTGAACCGTGCCTGACTGGCGCGCAACCACCCTCCTCCAGCCTGCATCGCCAATGGCAGCCGCGCGGTCTGCACTTCAACCTCACCGCTGACCAGTTCAAAACCCTGCACACCATCATCGCCAGCGCGCTGGTTGATGCGGGTCTGGGTGTTGAGTTCCAGGCGCACGCCGTCGGCGGGTTCAAAGCGCTTCTGCTGGCCGACTTCGGTGATGTAATCGGCGCCGAGCCCTTCAAAGCCACCGGGGATCGTGCCGCGCACCAGCAGGAACGCCGCCGATGCCGCGATAGCACCACCGAGAAACGCCCGGCGACCGAAGCGCCGAGGCGACTGCAGCCTTTCAGCGGCAGGCTGCAGGTTGTGCCACAACACCTTGGCCTGCTCGAAAGCCTGAGCATGTTCGGCGCTCTGCGCACACCAGTCGCGCAAGGCGCGGGCGTCGGCCAGGGTGGCGCGGCCCGAGGTCAGCAAGATCAACCAGTCGTAGGCTTCGCTGTGCAGATTGTCGGCCGCCGATGGCTTGGCAGGTGTCAGTCGAAAGATGTTCAAACGCGCAGGTTCTCAACGAAATGATCGGGCACTATTCAGAAGACGGTTTTCCGGCCCCGCGACCGAACCGCTGAAACACTTTTCTTTCCAGTTTCGCGGCGCAGAAGCCCAATGCAGCTTTGATTTCCTTTTCGACCATGCGCGTGGAGATGCCGAAACGCTGGGAGATTTCCAGGTGCGGGGCCTCCTCCAGCCGCGCGGCGATGAAAATTCGGCGACGCCGCGCGGGCAGCTCGTAGAGAGCACTGAGCAGCGACTGAATTTCCTTTTGCCCGCCCACCACCCGCGCCGGGTCCAGCGCCTCGTCGCCGACTTGCAGCAGCTCTTCGACTTCCTCGCCGGTGAGCAGGCGCGCATCGGCCTGACGGCGGTCGGCGGCGATGTTCAGGGCCATGCGATAGAGGTAGGCGTTGGGCCGCAGCAGGTTCGGCGGCGTTTCCATGCGGTCGACCCGCAGGTAGGTTTCGTGCAGCACGTCGTTGGCCAGGTCTTCCGAGCCGAGACGGCGTCGCAAGCGCACCCGAAAGTCCTCATAGGACGTCAGGAACAGCTGGACCATCGAACCTTGTCCGGTGTCTTTCATCCCCCGGAAACTCCTTCCCATTTGGTGCATTCCATGCGTTTCCCTGAAGACTCCGGTAACAACAGCAACGTGACCGGCTGACGCAACGCGCTGGGCGTCGGCCGGTCGATCCTCAGATTGCGAAAGCTCTCCACCAGCGCGGTATCGCGCCGTACATCACCGGTGGTGGTGACCAACCGGTTGTGCTGCACCACGCCGTCGCGCCCGACCCAGACCTGCAACACTGCGCGATAACTGCCCGGACGGGTCAGCGGCGAACGGCACAGGTTGCGCTCGATCGCCGCTTGCACGGCGGTGGCGTAGCTGCGACTGACAGCGGCACTGGCCGGGGTGGTTCTGTCCAACGCCGACGGCACGTCCTCGACCTGCGCCACCTGCAAGGTGAACGCGTCGTCGCGGGCATAACGCGCCATCAGGCCGCTGCCGCCGAGCAAACGACGCAGCGCATCGGCAGCGGTGTATTCGCCATCGACCGCCAATGAGCGCCGGCCACGACTCAACTGGCTGTCGACCAGCACCGCAACGCCCGTGGCGTGGCTGTACTGATCCAGCGCCCGGGCCAGATCCTGCGCCGGAATGTGCAGGGTCATGCGCAGGTCGGCCGGCAACGGTCCGGCTGTCGCCCCGCCGCTGAACCAGCCAAGCAGCAGCCCCAGACTCACCCGGCGCACGAGAGTCGCTGAACGCTGAAGACCGTCCCTGGAACTGCCTCGCTGCACGGCTGACGTACCCCTGAAAACCGTCATCCTGATGGCTGTTTATGAATCTGGTGTGACGGGCGGTGCAAAAAAACCATCACGGGATTCGCGCAAGGCTTGCACTAGACTGCCAATAGAGAGCGGCCGCTTCGGCCGGCCAGGAGGCTTGCATGAAATCACTGTGGAAAATCGCCCTCGGCGGGCTGCTGCTGAGCGCCTTCGCCAGTGCCCACGCCGAACAGCCGCTGGGCTGTGTGGAGGTGACGGTGGGCGGCTACAAGGCGCCGAATTACGATTGTCTGAGCCAGCAGATGGGCAACAACCTCGAGGGTGCTGCCGCCGCGCAGAAGAATCAGGAGGCAATGAACGTTCCCGTGAACAAACGGCCGCCAAATCAGGTTGGCCTCGCGACGCCGGCCGCAACAGGCACACGCATGGGCAACACCTTCGGCACCTCAGTCAAACCACAACGCCCAGCCGCGAATAACGGAATCTCCCCATTAACCAATAAATGAGTCAAACACCTGAGGCTAAGAAACTCACACACCTACAGGAAGGGGAAACACACCTGTGGCGAGGGGATTTATCCCCGATCGGCTGCGCAGCAGTCGTCAATCCCGCTGACTCGGTTTATCTGACGGACCCGCGTCGGATAGTGTTGGGCCTGCTACGCAGGCCATCGGGGATGAATCCCCTCACCACAAGGAACACCTCAATCACAGGGTGTGTACGTCAGTCGCTTGGGATTTGGCGGAAGCTCACCGCCAGGCGATTCCAGCTGTTGATGGTGGTGACGGCCATGGTCAGATCCACCAGTTCAGCTTCACTGAATTGCGCTTTGGCCAACTGGTAAACATCATCCGGCACATGACTTTCAGCCAACAACGTCACCGCCTCGGCCCAGGCCAACGCGGCGCGCTCGCGGGGATTGAAAAAGCCGCTGTCGCGCCACACCGCAATCGCATACAAACGCCGCTCACTCTCCCCGGCGCGCCGCGCATCCACTGAATGCATGTCGGTACAGAACGCGCAGCCGTTGAGCTGCGAAGCGCGGATCCTGATCAGTTGCAATAGCGGCGCCTCGATGCTCAGGTCGCGGGTCAGCGCTTCCATGGCGAGCATGGCTTTCATCGCCTTGGGTGAGGCGTTGTAGTAGTCCAGACGCGGGGACATGGGCAGGTCTCGGAATGCGGGATAGTGGATTTACGGTAAGCGCTGATGCGCCTGCGTTACAGCCCCAATTCCACGAAAAACCGCCACACCATTGCCCCCCGGCCAAACACAAATCCCCTGTAGGAGCTGCCGCAGGCTGCGATCTTTTGACTTTGATTTTTTTCAAACAAAAGCAAGATCAAAAGATCGCAGCCTTCGGCAGCTCCTACACGGGTTGGGGCCAATTTGGAGTTTTTCGGGTAGACAACTATTGTCGATCCGGCAACAGCGGTAATCTGGCCGACACCCCAATCGCCCCCCGGAGCCGCGTCGGTATGGAACTTCACGTCGTGATCAATGGCCGCAAGGACCTGGCCGGCCAGTTGTACAACCAGCTGCGCGGCGCCATCGAGTCCGGGCGTCTGGCCGCCGGCACACAGTTGCCGCCGAGTCGCTTGCTGGCCGAGCAACTGGGGATCTCGCGCAAGACCATTTCCGACACCTACGCGCAGCTGACTTACGAAAACTTCCTCACCGGCGTCATCGGCAAAGGCACTTACGTCAACGCCCGTCCGGCGCAGATTCAGCGCAAGCAAAGCCACACCGAACTGGCCAGCGCCGAACAGATCGAGCGCTGGCGCAACCTGCCGATGTTCCTGCAGCACCCGACGCTGGAAGGTTCGCTGCGTTACGATTTTATCGGCGGCGCCACCAGCAAGGGCCAGTTCCCGCATGACGACTGGCGCCGTTGCGTCTCGCATGCGATGCGCCAGATGGCCGGCTCCAAAGGTTTCTACAGCGTCCCCGAAGGCTTGCCGGCACTGCGCAATGCGATTGCCCGGCACATCGCGTTTTCGCGCGGGATCAACGGTCGGGACGAGGACATCGTGGTGTGCAACGGCGCGCAGCAGGCGCTGGACCTGATCACCCGCGTGCTGATCAGCCCCGGCAGCCGAGTGGCGATGGAAGACCCGGGTTATCCGCCGGCCCGCCTGCTGTTCGGTAGCCACGGCGCCGCAGTCAGCGGAGTTCCGGTGGATGCCGAAGGCATTGTGGTCGACCAGATTCCCGAGGGCACGCGGCTGATTTACGTCACCCCGTCGCACCAGTTTCCGCTGGGCATGCCAATGAGCCAGGCGCGCCGCGAGGCGTTACTCGCCCGGGCGTATGAACTGGGCGCGATCATCATCGAGGACGACTATGACAGCGAGTTCCGCTATGAAGGCCGGCCTACGGACTCCCTGTTCAGCCTCGACAAGCGCGGGATCGTTGCCTACGTCGGCACCTTCTCCAAGACCCTGCTGCCGGAGCTGCGCCTGGGTTACGCAATTCTGCCGCCGGCGATCCTCGAAGCGGTGATCCGCGCGAAAAAGCTCACTGACCAGCACGCTTCAACCTTGCCGCAATGGGCGCTGGCCAAGTTCATTGCCGAAGGTTGCCTGCTCAAGCACATCCGCCGCTGCCACGCGATTTACGCCCAGCGGCGCGAGCGGATTCTGGCGCGCATGGTCACGGATCTGTCGCCGTGGCTGGAGGCGATTCCGCCCAGCGCCGGGTTCCACATGGCGGTGCTGTGCAAGGTGCCGGTCGATCTGGCGCTGGTGATCGAGCTGGCGAGAAAGGTCGAGGTCGGGTTGTATCCCATCGACATTTTCTATTATCAACAGCCGGTGAGGAGCGGCCTGTATTTCGGCTTCGGCGCCATCGAAACCCTCGATATCGACACCGCTCTGGATCGCCTGCGCGATATTCTGCAACAAGTGGCGTGAATGATTGGTCTGCGCGATTAACCGCCGATTGGTTATTGGTGATCAACCGGTGCGGGCCTATTCTGCATGGGCGTTATCCCTCAATGAGCAGGATTCGTCCGGCCTGATTCAGGAGAGTGAGCAATGTCCAACGAAGTGATCAACACCGTCCAGGTGCGCGCTGCCGCCGGCCGTTCGGAAGAGCTCGGCCGGCAGTTGCAGAAGATCGTCGACACCCTGCGCCAGACACCGGGCTGCGACGCCTATATGGTCGACCGCTGCCCCGAGGACAACCAACGCTGGATGGTGAGCGCACGCTGGCAGTCGGAAGCGGCGATGCAGGCGCACTTCAACCGGCCCGAGGCGCAGGGGTTTATTGACCTGATCGATAGCCGTCTGGCCAATAGTGTGGATTTCAATAGTTTCCCTATCGTCTGACCGGACGCCTTCGCGAGCAAGCTCGCTCCCACATTTGGAATGCGTTCAACTGTGGGAGCGAGCTTGCTCGCGAAGGCGTATTCAGCCGCACTGCCGAACGATCGATTGGTCACCCGATCTTCCCGAATATTGGCCGTTTGCACGCCCCACCCCGCAGACTACTGTGGTCACCACCCCTCCCCAACTGGTGATCCGCCATGAAAGCCCTGCACCTTTTCACCGCCATTCTCGCCCTGTCCATGTCCGCTGCCGCGCTGGCCCATGACCCGTCGGAAAAAGTCACCGTCCTGCAAGACCAGATGCTGAAAAACGCCCCCGGCAAGAAAGCCATGATGATTGAAGTCGACTACAAACCCGGCCAGTCCTCCATCGCCCACAAGCACGACGGTACCGCCATGGCCTATGTGCTCGAAGGCGAAGTGACTTCCCAGGTCAAGGGCGAACAGCCGATCACCTACAAGAAAGGCCAGTTCTGGTACGAACCGGCCGGCTCCGAACATCTGGTGTCGAAGAACGCCAGCAAAAGCAAACCGGCGAAGTTGCTGGTGTTCATGGTATTGGCGCCGGACGAACAAGTGCTGATCCCTTTGAAAAACTGATGGTGGTTGGCACAGCCATAAATAAAAAGGCGCAAAACCCTGTTTTGCGCCTTTTTATGTCCGGACGAAATTAACCGTTTTGCCTTAAAGCCAATAAAACTAATACATCGCCACAACACGGAAAATTGTCAGCTTATTTACAGGTTGGCGGGTTTAGTCTGAATCAACTGTCGTGCGCCCGTCACAAACAGCCGCGACAACTCTGACGTTCCGACTGAAGTTGCTTCACGGGAGACTCACCATGAAACTTGCCTTTGCCAGTACCCTGGCGATATCCGTTTTAGCCTTGTCCGCCTGTTCCGTACCCACCGCGCCGAAAGCGGTTTCGTCCCTCGACACGCTGTTTACCCAACCGGTCGGCCGCAGCAGCGCCGCCCAAGTGCAAAGCGGTCCCGACGTGTCACTGGGCGTGGTCTACAGCCCGAGCACCCAGACCAACCGCGAATACCTGCGTGACTATCAGGCCAACGCCGGCACCGGTTTCGGCCAGAGCCTGCTGGTGCAGCCGATCCACGACGCCTACGTCAACACCTCGAAACCGGACATGGCCGTGGACTGGGTCAAGGCCTCGCTGCAACGCCAGTTCGGCTCCGTCACGGTGTACCCGGACATGCAGAGCCTGCGCGCGGCGCATCCCGACGTGGTGGCGATCATCGACACCCACAGCCAGTTGATCACCTCGCGCAGTTCCGACATCAAGGCTGATGTGAGTGCGGATTTTTATGATGCGAAGTTGAACTACATCGGTACAGCAAAAGGTTCTGAAGCGAAAGAACTGACGCCAGTTTGGGCCGACTTCAAAGGCTCGGAAGAAATCGTCGCGGATATTAATCAGCAACAGGATGTGCAAGTTCGGGCGTTGCAGAAGTTTGATCAGTCGTTGAGTAATTTATTGACCAGACCGACAGATAAAGTGTCGATGCTTGATAACAAACAAGTACATAAGTTGTATTGACTCCAAGGCCCTCATCGCTGGCAAGCCAGCTCCTACAGGGAGCGGATCAACGAGCATAAAAAAGCCCCGGCATCTCACGACACCGGGGCTTTTTCATTCAACCACTACTCAGGCCGGTTCAAGCTCGGCATTCGCAGCAGCCGCAGGCACCACCGCCTGACCGCTCAACGCGAGGTCCAGCAGCTCACGGTTGGCAACGGCGTACATGGCGTAATCGGTGCCGCTCGCAGCACGGATTTCCACCAGCATGGCGCGCCAGCGTTCGATCATGCCTTCGTGCTGTGCCATCCACAGCGCCAGACGTGCTTCCACGTCCTGGGTGCCGTCGCCCTGTTGCAGGACGGAGATGGTGATCGCACGTTGCTGCCAGTCCACATCATCACGGAACGCTTCACGGGCCAGAGCCTGCCAGTTGTTTTCAACCGGCAGCGCGCTGATCTGTTGCAGGTACCAGGTGATGTCCAGCGCACTGCCCACGGCGAAGTAGGCTTTGGCCACTTCGGCCGGATCCTGGCCAGTGACGTCGGACGCTTCGATGATCGGCAGCAGCGTGTACAGGTGCGAGGTACCCGCCACCATACGCGCCAGCAACTCCGGCACACCGGCCGCGACGTAAGCCTGATAACGCGCCTGCCAGTTTTCACGGATTTCGCCGCTCAGCAGTTCGTCGAGCTTCAGGCCCAGCTCCTTCAGGTGCGGACCGAAGTGCGCGACGTCACGGGCAGCGTTCTGCTCGTTGCGACGGGCACGCAGGAACCAGCGGGTAGCGCGACGGCCCAGGCGCATCAGCTCGTCCATCAGCTCCAGTTGCACGTCAGCGGAAACCTGGTAGTCCAGCGCTTCGATCTGACGGAACCAGTGCGGGAGGTGGAAGATGTCACGCACGATCACGTAGGCGCCGGCCACGTTGGCCGGGCTCATGCCGGTCGACTCTTTGAGTCGCTGCACGAAGGTGATGCCCATGTGGTTGACCAGATCGTTGGCGATCTGGGTGCTGACGATCTCGCGCTTCAGACGGTGACGACGCATGGCTTCGGAGAACTTGCTGACCAGGGTCGGCGGGAACGCCGTTTCCATGTCGCGGGTCAGGTAGTCGTCGTCCGGCACCAGCGAGTTCAGCAGCTGTTCCTTGAGGTCGATCTTGCTGTACGAGATCAGCACCGACAGCTCCGGACGGGTCAGACCATGGCCTGCCGCAACGCGCTCGTTGATCTGCTCTTCGGTCGGCAGGAACTCGATGGCACGGTCCAGCTTGCCACGGCCTTCCAGATCGCTCATCAGACGCTTGTACTCGGCAATGCGCTCGTAGGCACGACGCGCCGCCAGGGACAGAGCCTGGGTCTGCTTGTAGTTGTTGCCCAGCACCAGACCACCGACTTCGTCGGTCATGCTCGCCAGCAACTGGTTGCGTTGCTTGTCGGTCATGTCGCCGGCCTGAACCACTTCGTTCAGCAGGATCTTGATGTTCACTTCGTGGTCGGAGCAGTCCACGCCACCGGCGTTGTCGATGAAGTCGGTGTTGGAACCGCCGCCATTGAGGCCGAATTCCACACGACCCAGTTGGGTCATGCCGAGGTTACCGCCCTCGCCCACGACTTTGCAGCGCAGCTCGTTGCCGTTCACGCGCAGCGCATCGTTGGCCTTGTCGCCGACGTCAGCATGGCTTTCGCTGCTGGCCTTGACGTAAGTGCCGATACCGCCGTTCCACAGCAGATCCACCGGCGCCTTGAGCAAGGCGTTCAGCAGCTCGGTCGGGGTCAGCTTGTCGGCCTTGATGTCGAAGCGTTCTTTCATCTGCGGCGAGATGGCGATGCTCTTCGCGCTGCGCGAGAAGATGCCGCCGCCTTCGGACATGATGCTGGTGTCGTAGTCGGTCCACGCCGAACGCGGCAGGTCGAACATGCGCTGACGCTCGACGAAGCTGGTCGCCGGGTTCGGGTTCGGATCGATGAAGATGTGCATGTGGTTGAACGCGGCAACCAGTTGCAGCTTGTCGGACATCAACAGGCCGTTACCGAATACGTCACCGGCCATGTCACCGACGCCGACCACCGTGATGCTGTCTTCCTGGACATTGATGCCGCGCTCGCGGAAGTGGCGCTGTACGCCGACCCACGCACCCTTGGCGGTAATGCCCATTTTCTTGTGGTCGTAACCGGCGGAACCACCGGAGGCGAACGCGTCGCCCAGCCAGAAGCCGTAGTCGATGGCGATGCCGTTGGCGATGTCGGAGAAGGTCGCAGTGCCCTTGTCCGCGGCCACCACCAGGTACGGGTCATCGTCGTCATGCCGCACGACGTTGGCCGGCGGTACCAGCGCGCCGTCTTTCAGGTTGTCGGTGATGTCCAGCAGACCGGAAATGAAGATGCGGTAGCAGGCGATGCCTTCGGCCGCGATCTCGTCACGGCTGCCGCCCAGTGGCAGGCGACGCGGCAGGAAGCCGCCCTTCGCGCCCACCGGCACGATGACCGAGTTCTTCACTTGCTGGGCTTTTACCAGACCGAGGACTTCGGTACGGAAGTCTTCTTCACGGTCGGACCAGCGCAGGCCACCACGCGCCACGTTGCCGAAGCGCAGGTGCACGCCTTCGACACGTGGCGAGTACACGAAGATTTCGAACTTCGGTACTGGCTTGGGCAGCTCAGGGATCGCGTGCGGGTTGAACTTGAAGCTGAAGTACGACTTGTTCTGGCCGTTGGCGTCAGTCTGATAGAAGTTGGTGCGCAGGGTGGCTTTGATCAGGTCCAGGTAACGACGCAGGATGCGGTCTTCGTTGAGCACCTGAACATCGTCCAGTGCGGTGAGAATCGCCTGTTCCAGACGCTGTTGCTTGTCTTCCAGATCGTCGCTGCCCAGCTTGCGCGCCAGGTAGAAACGGGTTTTGAACAACCGGGTCAGCTCGCGAGCGATGTCGGTGTGGTTGTTCAGGGTGCTGGCGATGTAACCCAGGTCGAAGCCCAGACGGATCTGCTTCAGGTAACGGGCGTAGGCGCGCAGCAGCGCCACGTCGCGCCACGGCAGACCGGCGGTCAGCACCAGACGGTTGAACGCATCGTTCTCGGCATCGCCACGGACGATGTGGACGAACGCGTCCTGCAGGGTGTCGTTGAGTTGCTGGATGTCGAGGTCCAGACCTTCGGCTGCGGTGAACGCGAAGTCGTGAATCCAGAACTCGCGGCCATTGGTGTGACGCAGACGGTACGGGAACTCACCCAGCACGCGCAGGCCGAGGTTTTCCAGAATCGGCAACACGTCGGACAGCGCCAGCGGGGTGTCGGCGTGGTACAGCTTGCAATGCAGCTCGCGCTGACCAGACACCTGGCCCAGCGGCTGATAGAAGCTCATCACCAGCGGATTTTTTTCGTTCAGGCTCAGCAGGTGCTGCATGTCGACCACGGCCGAATGCGCCGCGAAACGCTCGCGGTAACCGGCCGGGAAGCCTTTCGGGAAGTCCGCCAGCACGTTGGTGCCGTGGGCTTCGCCGAAGCTTTCGACGGTCAGGGCGGCGTAGTCGTCCTGCCAGCTGCGGCAGGCCTGTACCACTTCTTTTTCCAGCAGCAGCGGATCGATGTCGATGCGGTTCTTCGGATCAACACGCAGGATCAACTGCACGCGAGCCAGCACGGACTCGGAGAAGAAGGTCCAGAACTCGCAGTCGGTGGCCTTCAGGCGCTCCATCAGCACCTGCTGGATCTTCTGGCGCACTTCGGTGGAATAGATGTCGCGTGGCACGTAGGCCAGGCAGTAGCAGAAGCGACCGTACGGGTCTTTGCGCAGGAACACGCGGATCTTGTTGCGTTCCTGGATCTGCACGATCGACATCACGGTGCTGAACAGTTCGTCGACCGGGGTCTGGAACAGGTCATCACGCGGCAGCACTTCGAGTACCTGCGCCAGTTCCTTGCCCAGGTGAGCCTTGGACTGGAAGCCGGAACGGCGTTCGATTTCTTCGACCTTGCGACGGATGAACGGGATGACCCGCACGCTCTCGCCATACACCGAGGAGGTGTACAGGCCCATGAAGCGGTGTTCCTTGATGACTTTACCGTCGGCGTCGATTTCACGGATCGACACGTAGTCCGGGTAGGCCGGACGGTGTACGCGGCTCGGATGCGCAGCCTTGGCGAACGACAGCAGGGTCGGTTCGCGCAGGTAGTTCACCGCGTAGTCTTCGATGTGACGGTCTTCGTTGGTCAGACCGGTGCGCAGCAGCTTGGTCAGACCGAGGAAGGAATTCTGGTCGTATTCGATATGGCCGCCATCGGCCTGATCGACAACGGTGAACTCTTCGTAGCCGAGGAAGGTGAAGTGGTTGCCCACCAGCCATTCCAGGAAGCTCTTGATTTCGCTCTTTTCGTCGGCATCGACGGCGAATGCGCTGTGATCGAGCTTGGTGAGGATCTCCTGCACCTTGGCCTTCATCGGCTCGAAATCAGCGACCGCGACGCGCACTTCACCGAGCACTTGCTCCAGCTCTTTGCTCAGCACATTCAGTTCGGCCGCGTTGGCGCAGCGGTCGATTTCCAGGTACATCAGCGACTCGTGCAGCACGCCTTCGCCGGTACTGCCTTTTGGCAGGATTTCCAGCAGTTCGCCCTTGCTGCCACGACGCACGCTGAGCACGGTGGTCTGCAGGGTATGGATGCTGTAGCCGCGACGGTTCAGCTCGGTGCGGACCGAGTCGACCAGGAACGGCAGGTCGTGGTGAAGCACTTCGACCGCAGTGTGAGTCGACTGCCAGCCATGACGCTCGTAATCAGGGTTGTAGACGCGCACTTGCGGTTGCGCGTGATCGAAGCGCTCAAGCAGGCGCCACGCGGAAAGAGTACAGCCAGCGAGGTCGGAGAGGCGACGTTGAGTCAGCTCGTCCAGGGAAATGATGCCGAAGAATTGTTCAGCGAACAGCGCCACTTGTGGCAGTGCCTGTTCACTGATGTGCTGCGCCAGTGCCGCTTGCAGTTGGTGCTGGAAGTCGGCTTTGCTGGCTGCGGTGAAGAACGCCATCTGTGGTACTCCGCTTAAGCTTGTTATTGATGGAAAGCGTCGCGTGCAACACCCCTTGCGGGGCTTGTGTCGCCCTGTTCCTGAATCTCGGGCAGAGGAAACAGGGGGACAGGTGGGTGAAGCTGGACGAGACACTCAGGTCACATTCACCTTCCATTGAATGGGCATCTGCAAAAACGACTGTCGAGGCCGCCGACAATGTCTTTACGGGTGCTCATCCGTTGCGCAGCTTAATGGGTGCGACAATGTGTCTGCTTGCGGTGCTGCGACATATTCGGTCATTGGCACGTAAACCAAGGCTTTGGCAACGGTAAACACTAGCAGTCATGGCGCAAAACGGCGGCTTGAATGCCCGTATTTACGGTACATCTGTGCCAGAAGTGACCATTGACCTGTGTCGCGTTCGCGACACATCCTCTGACACTCTCACATGCAGAAATTCCCGAGGGCTGGCAGAATCGCGCCCAATTGCGACCAACACGCCCGCCGAGGCAGGAATTCCCATGCAAATGACCACCGCCCTACTGATCGTCAACCCGTGCGACGACGAAGAAGACAACATGGCCATGCTCTGCTGCCATAGCGACAAGGGCGAGATGTTTCTGATGAGCCGTTATCCCGATGAGGATGAGCTGGAGATCACCCTGGATGGCGAGCCTTCGACCCTCGACGGGGTGAAAGTCACCCTGGGCAAGACGCTGCTGAAGATCGAGATCGCGGCGGCGGATGCCGATGCGCTGAATGGCGATGATGTGCTGGAGATCACTTTCAATCCGGATATGGTGGATCTGGAGGAGGTTGAGGAAACCTTGAAGAATATTCTGGATGGCACCGGGACCTATATCAGCCAGATTTAAGGGTGCCTGAGTCGGCCTCTTCGCTGGCAAGCCAGCTCCCACAGAGAGCGATGTGTTGCATAAATCGCATTCGCACCGCTGATACCTGTGGGAGCTGGCTTGCCAGCGATGGGGCCAGAACTGCCACCTCACCACTCCCCTGCTACAAAATTCCAACAAATCCCCCGGTCATTTCCCGCACTTTGCGCAAAATGCCGTTAGTCGCCACCCCCCTCGATGGATTAAAGTAACGCCCCCAGCCCCGGCGTTATCCGAACGCCTGGGGCCACCCTTTCCAGGAACAGTCACCGATGGAACATCGTGAAGCGCTGCTGGCGCTGCGAACCTTTCTTTCAACGCAGATTCTCGGCCAGGAAAAACTCATCGAGCGTTTGCTCATCGCCCTGCTCGCCGACGGCCACATGCTGGTCGAGGGCGCTCCGGGTCTGGCCAAGACCAAAGCGATCAAAGAACTCGCCGAGGGCATCGAAGCCCAGTTCCATCGCATCCAGTTCACTCCCGATCTGCTGCCGGCCGACATCACCGGCACCGAGATCTATCGCCCGGAAACCGGCAGTTTCGTGTTCCAGCAAGGGCCGATCTTCCACAACCTGGTGTTGGCGGACGAAATCAACCGGGCCCCGGCCAAGGTGCAATCGGCGCTGCTCGAAGCCATGGCTGAACGGCAGGTCAGCGTCGGGCGCAGCACGTATGAACTGTCACCACTTTTTCTGGTGATGGCGACGCAGAACCCGATCGAGCAGGAAGGCACCTATCCGCTGCCGGAAGCCCAGCTCGACCGCTTCCTGATGCACGTCAAGATCGGTTTCCCGGACGCCGCCGTCGAACGCCGGATCCTGCAGCAGGCCCGTGGTGAAGCGCTCAACGGCGAAACCAAGCCTGAACGCCGGGTCAGCCAACAAGCGATCTTCGCCGCGCGCAAGGAAATCCTCGGTCTGTACATGGCTGACGCCGTAGAGGAATACCTGGTGCAACTGGTCATGGCCACGCGCACCCCGGCCAAGTTCGACCCGGAAATGGCCGAGTGGATCGCCTATGGCGCCAGCCCGCGCGGCTCGATTGCCCTCGACCGTTGCGCCCGGGCTCACGCCTGGCTGGCGGGTCGCGATTTCGTCAGCCCGGAAGACATTCAGGCGGTGCTGTTCGACGTGTTGCGTCACCGCATCATTCTGTCGTTTGAAGCCGAAGCCGCTGGCATCGATCAGGATCGGGTGGTGCAGCGGATTCTCGACGTCGTAGCCGTCGCTTGACCCCCATGAACGCCCCCCTGCCGTCCGAACCGGGCATCCGCATCAGCCTCACCGACCTGATCGAGATGCGTCACCGTGTGCGCGAAGTGCAGTTGTTTTCCACGCCAAGTCAGCGCAGCCCGCTGATCGGCCTGCATCACTCGAAATTTCGCGGACGCGGGGTCGACTTCGATCAGGTGCGGGTGTATCAGGCCGGCGACGACGTGCGCACCATCGACTGGCGCGTGACCGCGCGCACCCAGGAGCCGCACACCAAGCTGTTCCACGAGGAGCGCGAACGACCGATTTTCATCATGGTCGAGCAAAGCACGCGGCTGTTTTTCGGCTCCGGGCTGATGTTCAAATCGGTGCTGGCGGCGCAAGCGGCGGCGCTGATCGGCTGGGCCGCGCTGGGGCACAATGACCGGGTTGGCGGGCTGGTGTTCGGCGACAACGAGCATTACGAAATCAAACCGCGCCGCAGCAAGCAGAGCCTGCTGCAACTGCTCAATCGCCTGGTCAAGGTCAATCAGTCGCTGCACAGCGAACGCGAGCCGGACCGCGACGCCCTCGGCGTGGCGCTGCGCCGGGCGCGCGAAGTGTTGCGCCCGGGCAGTCTGGTGATCGTCATCTGTGACGAGCGCGCGCTGACCGACAGCGCCGAGCAGCAACTGAGCCTGCTGGCGCGCCATTGCGACCTGCTGATGCTGCCGCTGTCCGATCCGCTGGACCACGCCCTGCCCGCCGCCGGGCTGCTCAGATTCGCGGAAAGGGGCGCGCAACTGGAACTCGACACCCTCAATTTCGAGCTGCGTCAAACCTATCGCGCTCAGGCCGAAGCTCGTATCGCCCGCTGGGAATTGCTCGCGCAAAAACTGCGGGTGCTGCTGATGCCATTGAGCACGCAAAGCGAAATGGTCGAGCAGATGCGCGAGTTCCTCAATCCGCAGCGCCCGGGGAGCAGTCGATGAACGGCCTCGAGCAACTGCAACCGCTGATTTCGCCACCGCCGATCGACTTTTGGCCGCCAGCGCCGGGCTGGTGGCTGCTGCTGTTATTGCTGCCGCTGCTCGGGTTCGCGGCGTGGCGTTTGCGCCGGTTCATTCCGGTCAAGAAACGCCCGATCGTACGCGCCGAACAGCCGCTCGATCCGGTGCGCATCGCCGCGCTGGCCGAACTGGCACAAATGCCCAAACCCTACGACGGCGCACCGGCCGGGGCCTGGCTGCAGCAGCTCAACGGCCTGCTCAAACGCCTGTGCCGCAACCACTACCCTTACAGCCAGAGCCACACCCTCAATGGCCGCAAATGGCTGGCGTTCCTCGACAACCGCTGCCCGGCGGCCGGTCTGACGCGCTGGATGGTGCTGGTCGAAGGCGCCTACAAACCGGAATGCAAACTCGACGACAAAGCCATCGCCGGCCTGACCCAAGCCGTCGACACCTGGATTCGCAAGCATGTTTGAGTTCGCCTGGCCGTGGATCTTCGTGCTGCTGCCGCTGCCGTGGCTGATGCGTCTGGTGTTGCCGGTGGCCGACAGCGGCGAGCCGGCGTTGCGCGTCAGTTTTCTCTCGGACCTCGAAGGCCTCGCCCGTCGCCGGGCCCGAGCCAATCTGCCGGCGTGGCGCCAGCAGGCGCCGTTTCTGTTGCTGTGGCTATTATTGCTGAGCGCCGCCGCCCGCCCGCAATGGCTCGGCGAACCATTGCCGATTGCCGCCAGCGGCCGTGATCTGCTGGTGGCGGTGGACGTGTCCGGTTCGATGGATTTTCCCGACATGCAGTGGCAGGACGAAGACGTCAGTCGCTTGTCGCTGGTTCAGCATCTGCTCGGGGATTTCCTCGAAAGCCGCGATGGCGACCGCGTCGGTCTGATCCTGTTCGGCAGTCAGGCGTACCTGCAGGCACCGCTGACGTTTGACCGCCACACCGTGCGCGTCTGGCTTGATGAAGCGCGCATCGGCATTGCCGGCAAGAACACCGCCATCGGCGACGCGATCGGTCTGGCGCTCAAGCGTCTGCGCCTGCGTCCGGCGCAAAGCCGGGTGTTGATTCTGGTCACCGACGGTGCCAACAACGGTGGCGAAATCGATCCGTTGACCGCAGCAAAACTGGCCGCCAGCGAAGGGGTGAAAATCTACCCGATCGGCATTGGTGCGGACCCGGAAGACAGTGGCAGCACCGGGCTGCTTGGGGTCAATCCGAGCCTGGACCTCGACGAGCCGGCCCTCAAGGCGATTGCCGCAGCCACCGGCGGCCAATACTTTCGCGCCCGCGACGGCAAAGAGCTGCAAACGATCCGGGACACTCTCGACCAACTCGAACCGGTGACCCAGCAACCGACCCAGGCGCGCCCGGCGCAAGCCTTGTATCAGTGGCCGCTGGCCTTTGCCCTGCTGCTGAGCCTGTTGCTGGTCGCCCGCGAATTGTGGCCGGATAACCCGCTGCAACGCCTGTTTACCAAGGAGCTGTATCTGCAAAGTCCGTTGCCTGACTGGCGCGAGCGTCTCAAGCGCCTGCGTTTGCGGAGGCGCCGATGATCGCGCTCTGGCCGCACTGGTTCCGCCCCTGGTGGCTGCTGCTCCTGCCGCTGCTCGGCTGGCTGATCTGGCAACTCTGGCACCGGCAGAAACGTGCTGGACGCTGGCAGATGATTCTGCCGCCGGCGTTCCACTCGACGCTGCTCAGCGGCGGCAATGGCCGCGCCAGCAAGCTGCCGTGGGTCGCCCTCGGCGTGGCGTGGCTGCTGACCCTCGTCGCCCTGCTCGGCCCCAGTTGGGAACGCGTCGAACAGACCAGCCAGAAACCCGCCGACCCGCTGGTCGTCGTTCTGGAGCTGACCCCGGAAATGCTCGCCACCGACTCACCGCCAACGCGACTGGAACAGGCCCGGCGCAAGCTGTTCGACTTGTTGCAGGCGCGCAGCGATGCGCAGACCGCGATCGTCGTCTACGCCGGCAGCGCGCACACGCTGGTGCCGCTGTCGGATGACCTGGCGACCAGTCGCAATCTGCTGGACGCGCTCAAACCGTCGCTGATGCCGGAAAGCGGCCATCGCGCTGATCTCGGCATAAGCAAGGCACTGGCCTTGCTCAAGCAAGGGGCTCTGGGCCAGGGACGCATCCTGCTGATCGGTTCCTCGCTGACCGAGGAAGAACGCCAAGGTATTCGTCGAGCCCTCGGCGAGCAGTCAGCACAACTATTGATGCTCGGCATCGGCACCGCTGAAGGCGCGCCCATCGCTCAGGAGGACGGCAGTTTCCTCAAGGATGAACAAGGCGCGATTCGCGTGCCGCAGCTCGACAGCCCGGGCCTCGGCGCGTTCCTTGCCAGCGTCGGCGGTGAATACCACAGCGCGCGTCTGGACGAATCCGACTTGCGCGCCCTCGGCCTGCTCGATGGCCCGCGCAGCCTGCGCAACGATGGTCAGACTGTGCGCCTGGACACCTGGGCCGATCAGGGCTACTGGCTGTTGTTGCCGCTGTTGCTGCTCGCCGCGTGTGCTGGACGGCGTGGCTGGTTATTCTGCCTGCCGCTGCTGCTGTGCTTGCCGCAGCCGAGCTACGCTTTCGACTTCGAAGACCTGTGGCTGCGTCCTGACCAACAGGGTTTGCACTTGCTCAAGCAGAAGCGCCCGGCCGAGGCCGCCGAACACTTTGAAGATCACCAGTGGCAAGGGCTGGCGTTGTATGAAGCCGGCGATTACAGTGGCGCCGCTCAGCGTTTCGCCGAAGGCAGCGACGCCCGCGCCCACTACAATCGAGGCAACGCGCTGGCGAAAAGTGGCGAGCTGGAAGCGGCGATTGATGCCTACGAGCAAGCGCTGGAACTGCAACCGGATTTGCGCCCGGCGCTGACCAACAAGGCCCTGGTGGAAAACCTGCTCAAGCAGAAGAACACCCCGCCGCCGGCCGAACCACAGCCGCAACCGGCCCAGCCGAGCGTGCCCGGCGATGAACCACCGCCAGCGACCGCGCCGCCACCGACGGTCAAAAACGAGACCCCGAGCGAGGCCCAGCCCGGCGAGTCGGCCACCGAGCCGCCGCCGACCACCCCGCCGCAACCGGGCCCCAACGAGGTGCCGGGCATCGACGAGACGGAAGAAACGGACACCGTGCCGACGCTGCGCCCGAGCGAGGACAACCTCGAAGGCGAGCAACGTCAGGCGCTGGAACAATGGCTGGGCAAGATCCCGGACGACCCGGGCGAACTGCTGCGACGCAAATTCTGGTACGAACAGCAACAACATCAGGATCAGGAAAAAACTCGATGACCCGCTTCAGCGCCCTCTTGCTGCCCCTGCTGCTCTGCACGGCCACCGCTCAGGCGGCCGAGTTGACGGCCAGCGTGGATCGCAGTCGCCTGAACTCCGGCGAGACGGTCGAACTCACCCTCGAAACCAGCGACGTCACCCAGTTCGGCAAACCCGACCTGACGCCGCTGGAGCCGTTGTTCGAGGTGCGCGGCACGCGTCAGGTCAACCAGTTGAACACGCTCAATGGTGACAATCGCGCCACCACGCGCTGGATCATCACCCTGCTGCCGAAAGAGAACGGCAGCGTGGTCATTCCGCCGCTGCAACTGGGTGACGTGCAGAGCCAGCCGATCACCGTGCAAGTGGTCGAGAGCGATACTCGCGCAGAAAAAAACAACCCGAACCCGGTGTTCATCGAGGTCAGCCTCGATCAGTCCAGTGTTTACGTGCAAGCCCAGGCGATCCTGACCCTGCGCATCTACCATTCAGTGTCGCTGTACGACGACAGCAGCCTGACCCCGCTGCAAATCGCCGATGCGCGGATCGAACAACTGGGCGACATGCGCACCTACGAGAAAGACATCAACGGCGTGCGCCATGGCGTGATCGAGATGCGCTATGCGATCTACCCGCAGCACAGTGGTTTGCTGCTCATCGCTCCGCAAACGTTCAGCGCCACGCTGGTCGACACCCAGCCCAGCCAGGACGCCACCGCGCAAGGCCCGAAACCGGGCAAATTGCTGCGGGTCAATTCCGCCGAGATCGCCCTGACGGTCAAACCGAAACCGCTGACCTATCCGGCCGATGCGCCGTGGCTGCCGGCGCGCAGCCTAAGCCTGAGCGAAAGCTGGAACCCGGAGCCTGAGCACATTCAGGTCGGTGACTCGCTGACCCGCAGCCTGACCCTGAAAGTCGAAGGCCTAGCCAGCTCGCAGCTGCCGGCCCTGCCCGGCACCGAAGCCAACGGCCTGCGCCGTTACCCGGATCAACCGGTGCTGAGCAACCAGAGCGGCGAGCGCGGCCTGATCGGCAGCCGTGAAGAACGCGAAGCGCTGGTACCCAGCCGCAGCGGCAGCATCGAGCTGCCCACCGTCGATGTGGTCTGGTGGAACACCTTCGAAGATCATCTGGAACACACCAGCCTGCCGGCGCGCACCCTGCAGGTGGCGAACAACCCGAGCCTGCAAGTCGACACCCCGGCGGGCACCCTGCAATCGGCCATTGTCGACAGCGATACCGTGTGGTGGTGGAAACTCAGCACGCTGATCCTCGCCTGTACCACCCTGCTCGGCTTCGGCCTGTGGTGGCGTGCGCGCTGGCAACCGGCGGTGCATCGCGCCGCCCAGACCGGCCCGAGCCCGCGCACCTTGCTGGACGACATCAAGCGGGCGTGCCAGGCGAATGATCCGCAAGCGACCCGCCAGGCACTCGATGCCTGGGCGCGGCAGCAGCCGGAGACCCTGGCGGACATGGCGGCGCGGTTTGTGCCGTTGTCCGATGCGCTGGACGGGCTCAATGGTGCGCTGTACAGCGAGACGGGGCAGCATTGGCAAGGTGAGGATCTGTGGCGGGCGATCCGCACGATTCCGGCGGCGGAGCGGGTGCAGGATCCGGTGGGTGACAGCGGATTGCCGCCGCTTTATCCGAAGTAACCCTCCCCAAGAGGTAATGAAACCCTGTGGCGAGGGGATTTATCCCCGATGGGCTGCAAAGCAGCCCCGAACTCTACAAATCAAGTCTGCCTGACACACCACATAGCCTGATTTTACGACTGCTTCGCAGTCGATCGGGGCGGTGCGACGTTTCGCTAAATCCCCTCGCCACAGAGACCTTCACTTGACTTGGGCACTGCTCGACCACAGCGAGTGCTTTTGCCAGTAAACTCCCTCCTCTTTCGCCGCCCGTCATTTCCCCCCGCGGCCATCACCTCTTTCTGTAGCGGAGTCCACCTTGCGTCTGTTCCACACCTCCGACTGGCACCTTGGGCAAAACCTGCATGGCCAGGAGCGCGATTTCGAGCATGCGTGCTTTCTCGAATGGCTGCTGCGCCAATTGCAACTGGCGCAGCCGGATGTGCTGCTGATTGCCGGGGACATCTTTGACACGGTCAACCCGCCGGTCAAAGCCCAGGAACGCCTCTACGATTTCATCGTCAGTGCCCACGAGCAGCAGCCGTTGCTGACCATCGTGATGATTGCCGGCAACCACGATTCCGGCTCGCGTATCGAGCTGCCGGCGCCGTTGATGCGCCGTTTGCGCACCCATGCACTGGGGCGGGTGTTGTGGCTGGATGACGGTCAGCTCGACGCCGAACGTTTGCTGCTGCCGTTGCCGAACGCTGAAGGCGAGATCGCCGCGTGGTGCCTGGCGCTGCCGTTCCTGCGTCCGGCGGAAGTGACTGGTGCGCATCTGGGCGACGACTATCTGCGCGGTATCGGACAGGTGCATGAATGGCTGATCGAAGCGGCGAATGCCAAGCGCCAGCCGGGTCAGGCGCTGGTTGCCATCAGCCACGCACACATGGCTGGCGGCTCGGTCTCGGAAGACTCCGAGCGCAGCCTGATCATCGGTAACGCCGAGGCGCTGCCCGCCAGCCTGTTCGGGCCGAGCATCAGTTACGTTGCCCTCGGCCATTTGCACAAGCCGCAGAAGGTCAACGGTGAAGAACGCATCCGCTACAGCGGCTCGCCGATTCCGCTGTCGTTTTCAGAGATCGGCTATCAACACCAGATTCTCGACATCACCCTCGACGGCGAAACCCTGGTCAGCGTCGAGCCGAAACTGATCCCGCGCTCGGTCAACCTGCAACGCATCGGCCCGGCGCCGCTGGCAGAGATTCTGCTGCAACTGGCTGACCTGCCGAACATCGATCTGCTCGCTGAAACCCAGCGTCAGCCATGGCTGGAAGTGCGCGTCACCCTCGACGAGCCGCAGCCGGATCTGCGCCATCAGGTGGAAAACGCCTTGCAAGGCAAAGCCGTGCGCCTGGTGCGGATCGCCGCCGAGTACGCCGGCAACCGTGGCGCCGAGGGCAGCGACGACGGCAGCGCGCTGGTCGAGCTGGATCAGCTCACCCCGCAGGAATTGTTCAGCCGTGCCTGGCTCGACAACTACGGCAACGAGGTCGATGAACAGACGCTGAAGGACTTCGCCGAACTGCTGCAGGACGTACAACTGGAGGGCGAGCAGCCATGAAGATTCTCGCCATTCGTTTGAAGAACCTCGCCTCGCTGGCCGGACCGTTCGAGATTGATTTCACCGCCGAACCGCTGGCCAGTGCCGGTCTGTTCGCGATCACCGGGCCGACCGGCGCCGGTAAAAGTACCTTGCTCGACGCCTTGTGCCTGGCACTGTTTGGCGCCGTGCCACGGCTGAACAACACCGGCCGTGACGCCAAGGTGCCGGATGCCGACGGCGAAATCGCCACCGGCGACCCGCGTACCTTGCTGCGCCGTGGTACCGGTGAAGGTTACGCGGAAGTGGATTTTGTCGGCGTCGATGGCCGCCGTTACCGCGCGCGCTGGGAAGCCAACCGTGCCCGGGAAAAGGCCGGCGGCAAGTTGCAGGCCAGCCGCCAGAGCCTGCGCGACATCGATCAGGATCAACTGCTCGCCAGCCAGAAAGGCGAATACAAGACCCAACTCGAAGCCGCGCTGGGCCTGAACTTCGAACAGTTCACCCGCGCCGTGCTGCTGGCCCAGAGTGAGTTCAGCGCGTTCCTCAAGGCCGACGACAACGACCGCAGCGAACTGCTGGAGAAACTCACCGACACCGCGCTCTACACCCGCCTCGGTCGCCGCGCCTTCGACAAGACCAAAGAGGCCCGCGAAGCGCACAAGTTGCTGCAGGATCAGGCCACCGGCGTAACCCCGCTGACGCCCGAGGCGCGGGCCGAGCTGGACGAACGCTTCAACGCCGCCCAGCAACAGCTGAAGTTGCAGCAGGCGCAGCTCAAGCAACTGGAGCAACAACACAGCTGGCTCAAAGATTTGCGCCAGTTGCAGGATGCGCAACAAGCGGCCGCCGAACAACTGCAGAGTGCGCAGCAGCAGTGGGAAGGTCTGGCTGGCGAGCGCCTGAAGCTGACACGCCTGGAGCAACTCGCGCCGCAACGCCACCAGTTCGCGCGCAAGACTGAACTGGATGCGCAACTGACGCCGCTGGCGGCACAGATTGCCGCGCATACCCAGCAACACGGCGAGCTCAACGAGCGCCAGACGCAACTGGAACAGGCGCTCAATGCGGCAAACATCGCCCTGAGCGAAGCGCAGCAGCGGCACAGCGAAAGTGCCCCGCTGCTGCGTCAGGCCTTCGACGAGCAAAGCACCCTTGCCCGCCTCGCCAAGGACACCGCCCTCAGCGCCGAGGCCCGCCAGTCCGCCGAGCAAGCCTGCACGCAAGGCCAGAGCGCGATTCAAGCCTTGCAGGCGAAACAGGCCGAGGTCGCTGAACGCCTGCAGAAAATCGCCGCCGGGCTGGAACAGAGTGCGGGCCTGGCGCCGCTCAGCGATGCATGGAATGCCTACCGCGATCGCCTGCAACAGCTGATGCTGATCGGCAATCGTCTGAACAAGGGGCAGGCCGAACTGGCGTCCCTCGAACAGAACGCTGCGCTTAGCGCCGAGACGCTGGCCGCGCAAAAACAACAACTGGAAGTGCTGTTCAAGGAGGCCGGCGCCGAGCCGAATGCCGTCGCCGAACAGATCGGCATCCTCGGCACGCTGTTGCAGGACAATCGCAAACAACTGCGCGCCATCGAAGACCTGACGCGGCTCTGGGCCAGTCAGCAGGAGCTGGAAAAACGCGGCGCCGAGCTGCAACAGCGTCTGCTCGATGCACAGCAGGAACGTGAACGTCTGACCCAGGACGGGGTGAAAACCAAGGCCGAGCTGACCGTCGCTGAACATACCCTCAACGTCACCCGTGAACTGCTCGAACGCCAGCGACTGGCGCGCAGCGCCAGTGTCGAGGAGCTGCGCGCGCAGTTGCAGGACGACCAGCCGTGCCCGGTCTGCGGCAGCCTCGAGCATCCGTATCATCAGCCGGAAGCGCTGCTGCAAAGCCTTGGCCGTCATGATGAATCCGAGCAGGCCAGCGCGCAGCACGCAGTGGATCAGCTCAAGGAAAAACTCACCGAGTTGCGCGCTGAAGTCGGTGGTGTGATCGCCCGGCAGAAAGAGCTGCTGCAACAGCAGGAACAATTGAGCGCCCAGCTGCTGGCACTGGCGCCGAGCCTGGAGGCGCATCCGCTGGCGCCTCAGTTGCTGAATCAGGACGCCGACAAGCGCGACGCCTGGCTGACCCGGCAGAACGATCAACTGAACCAGAGCATCACTCAGGACGAACAACGCCAGAGCGCCCTGCTCACCCTGCAACAGGACGCGGCGCGCCTGACCCAGCAACTGCGCAACGCCGAAACCGCACATCAGCAAGCGGCACAGCACCTGAGCAATCAACAGCGCGAGCTGAGCAGCGACCGTCAACGTCTCGACGAAGAGCTCACCGCGTTCGCCAGCCTGTTGCCAGCCGACACCCTCGAAGCCCTACGCGTTGAACCGGCGGCAACCTTCATGCAACTGGACCGGCAGATTGCCGAGCGTCTGGCGCAAGTCGAGCAGCAGAAGGAAGAACTGGCCGAACAGCAGCAGCGCCAGCAGACGCTGGAGAAAGAACAGGATCGCCAGCTCAGCCGCGTCCAGCAGCTGCAAAGCGCCGAGCAGCAGTTCAGCGCCCTGGCCGAGCAGCAACAGGCCAGTCAGGCGAAACTGGCGCATCTGCTGGGCGAGCACAGCAGCGCCGAGCACTGGCAGCAGCAGCTGGAACAGGCCGTGGAACAGGCGCGCAACGCCGAAACCAGCACGGCTGCGGAACTACAGAACGTGCGCACGCAACAGGTGCAGGTCAGTACTGAACTCAAGGCGCAGCAGGAACGCTTGCAGGTACTGCAAAGCGAAGACGACGAACTGACGCAGAAGATTGCCGAATGGCGCGCACGCCATCCTGAACTGGATGACGGCGGCCTCGAAGACCTGTTGCGCGTCGATGACACGCAGCTCAGCGAACTGCGCCAGCGCTTGCAGCACAACGAAAAAGCCATCGAACAGGCCAAGGTGCTGCTGCAGGAACGCGATCAGCGCCTGGCCGATCATCAGGCGCAGCACAACGGCAATCTCGATGCCGAACAACTCGCCAGCGCTCTCGCCGAGCTGCAGATCCAGTTCAACCTCAGCGAGCAACAGTGCGCCGAACTGCGTGCCGAGCAGGCTGAAGATCAGCGCCGGCAAAACGCCAATCAGGCATTGGCGCAGCAGATCGCCGACGCCTATGCCGAGTACCAGCGCTGGGCGCGCCTGAACGCGTTGATCGGTTCGGCCACCGGCGACACCTTCCGCAAGATCGCCCAGGCCTACAACCTCGACCTGCTGGTGCATCACGCCAACGTGCAGTTGCGTCAACTGGTCAAACGCTATCGCCTGAAACGCGGCGGCAGCATGCTCGGCCTGCTGGTGCTGGACACCGAGATGGGCGATGAATTGCGCTCGGTGCATTCGCTGTCCGGTGGCGAGACCTTCCTGGTGTCACTGGCCCTCGCACTGGGCCTGGCCTCGATGGCCTCGAGCTCGCTGAAAATCGAATCGCTGTTCATCGACGAAGGCTTTGGCAGCCTCGATCCGGAATCGCTGCAACTGGCCATGGATGCCCTCGACGGCCTGCAGGCGCAGGGGCGCAAGGTCGCGGTGATTTCCCACGTGCAGGAAATGCACGAGCGGATTCCGGTGCAGATTCAGGTGCAGCGCCAGGGCAACGGCTTGAGCACCCTGGAGGTGAAATGAACACGCTGTACTCATTCCGCCGCTGCCCCTACGCGATGCGCGCGCGAATGGCCCTGCGCTATTCGGGGGTAGCGGTGGAGATCGTTGAAGTCAGCCTCAAGGCCAAACCGGCCGCGATGCTCGCGATCTCACCCAAAGGCACGGTGCCGGTGCTGGAGGCCGATGGCCGGGTGATCGACGAGAGTCTGGAGATCATGCGCTGGGCGTTGGCGCAGCATGATCCGGACGATTGGCTGCTCGGCGGTGATTCACGAATTGCCGAATTGATCGAAGCCAATGATCAAGTGTTCAAAGTGCATTTGAACCGCTACAAATACGCCGAGCGCTATCCCGAGCAGCCAATGGAGGTTTATCGGGCCGAAGGGGCGGTGTTTCTGCAGCGGCTGGATGGGTTGCTTGAAGGTCGGGATTATTTGCTGAGTGATCACTTGAGTCTGGCAGATGTGGCGTTGCTGCCGTTCGTTCGACAGTTTGCGCATGTGGATCGCGAGTGGTTCGCGCAGACGCCCTATGTTCGCTTGCAGGCGTGGCTACAGCGCTTCCTCGAATCCAACCTCTTCACCTCCATCATGAAGAAATAACCCCAGGGAATCCCTGTGGCGAGGGGATTTATCCCCGATGGGCGGCGAAGCTGCCCTGAAATCAGACACCTTGGTGTATCAAAATAATCCGGTTTGCCGGGTCTGGGGCCGCTTCGCGACCCATCGGGGATAAATCCCCTCACCACAATGATCGGGTTGTCTAAGCCAGTGCGTTGCACATGCCCAGTGCCATGCAATCCACTTCAAACGGCCCAAGAAAATCGACCTCAGCCTTGATCGGCGGATTACCGGCCAGCAACCCCTGCGAGTTGGCCCGTTCGATATTGTGAGCAATGCTGTGATTGGCCTCTATGGCCCGCGCCAGCGCACCGACCGAGCCTTGACCAAAACCGAGTAACGCCGCGCCATTGGTCATCAATGCCAGACCGGCGATGACCCAGAGTCTGTAGCCTTTCATGCGCCGCTCACTCCTGCGAGTTCAGCACGATCAACCAGCACGTCTGCGCGGTGTTCGAACTGGATGCCGGGGTGTGCGACTTCGATCGGTGCGTCGACGCTGTGTTGGGTTTGCGCGGCGATGCTGACGAACAGCACCAGGGCCAGGTAAAGACCGATGGCCAGGTAGGCGCCGCGCTTGGCTGAGGTGATGATTGAACTGGCCATGATGTGCTCCGTGGGCATGTTTCAGTGCCGTCAGGATCAATCAAAAAAGCCGTGGTAACCACTCAGGGTTTGCCATAGTAAACATCAGCTTGGTTGATTATTTAGGCCTTCTATCTCAGCGTTGGAGAAAACCTATCGAGCGGAGATTTTTTGATCACGCATACGTGCAGGAGCTGCCGAAGGCTGCGATCTTTTGACGTTGAAGATCAAAAGATCGCAGCCTTCGGCAGCTCCTACAGGGAGTGGTGCCAAATCAGACTTTCAGTGTTGGGCTTTGTGATCCAGTGCGGCGTAGAAGTTGGCGCTCTGTTGCAGGTATTTCTGGGTGTAGCTCTGGGTGTGGGATTTTTTGCTGGCGATTTCAACGTTGGCACTGGCTGGCAATGCAACGGTGGCGGAGATGGCGGAAGCGGCGATGACGGAGAAGAGATTGAAGTTCATGGCGGTAACCCTCGTGTTCGGTTGGCTTGCTTTGCCCGGTTGGGCCGTGAAGCAAACTTAACGCTCGAGGGTTGATCGCTTGAAATGCTTTGTAGCATTACCGGATATCAGCGCGATTAATACAAAGAGACAGGCCCCGTAAACCGGGGCCTGTGGCTTATTGTCGCACGATAAACTTCAGGTCACTGGGCGCGTCCATCGGTAGTTTCTGCACGGTTTTGCCGAGCAGACCGGTCTTGGCGTCACGCTCGACGACGACAATTTCGTTGCTCTTCTGGTTGGCGATCAGCAGGAATTTGCCACTTGGATCGAGGCTGAATTCGCGCGGGTGATCGCCCTCCACCGAACGTTTTTGCAGTTCCTTGAGCTGGCCGCTCGCCGGATCGATCGCAAAGACCACCAGTTGGTTGGCGGTACCACGGTTGCTGACGTAGAGGAACTTGCCATCGGCCGACGCATGCAGCGCGGCGGCGGCTTTGTCCGAGGTCGGCTGACCGGCAGCCAGATCGACCAGTTGCGTCTGGGTCAGCACGCCGTCGTGATAGTCGAACACTGCGACCTGTGCGCTCATTTCCATGGTCAGCCAGGCATGCTTGCCGTCCGCGCTGAACAGCAAGTGACGCGGGCCGCTGCCGGCCGGCAGGCTCACCGAAGCAGTTTTCGCCGGGGTCAATGGCAGCTCCGGGTTGGCTTTCGGGTCGAACTGGTAGATGAAGACCTTGTCCGCCCCCAGGTCGTTGGAGAACACGTAGCGGCCATCCGGCGAGGACACCGTCGAGTGCACGTGGTTCGAGGCCTGACGCTCGGGGTTGACCCGGCTCGCCGGGTGCGCGCTCATCTGCACCACCGGTTTGAGTTTGCCATCGGCACCGACCGGCAACACCGCGAGGGTGCCACCCGGATCTTCCATCACCGAATAGTTGCTGACGAACAGATGGCTGGCATCGCCGCTGAGGCTCGAATGGGTCGGCTCGTTGCCCAGGCTCTGCACTTGATTGATCAGCGTCAGGACGTGGGTCTTGGGATCGATCGAATAGCTGCTGACGCGGCCGACCGGGTCTTTCTGGCCGGGACCGTTTTCATTGACCACGAACAGCTGCTTCTGGTCTTTGGACAAGGTCAGCCATGACGGGTTTTCGCTCTTCACCACTTGCAGCGGCTTGGCGGCGATCTGGCCGGTGGCGCTGTCGAAATTCATTCGATAGATGCCCTGGCTGGTGCCGGCGGTGTAGGAGCCGACCAGCAATTGATAGCTCTCGGCGCTGGCACTGGACAGGCCCATCGCACCGACGCTGCCGGCCATCAGCAATGGCCAGAATTTACGCATGTTCATTAATTGTCGTCCTCGTCGTCGCTGCTGCTGACCACATCACCGAGGCAGACCAGACGGTGCTCGCCGGTGGTCTTGGTGTCGCTGGCATAGCCAATGATCAGCCAGCTTTGCAGGTCTTCATCAAACGTTGCTGCTTCAACCTGAGCCGGGGTGAATTCCCAATGCTTGGCCTCTCGGCCGTCGATGCATTCAATGTGCAGGTTGTCGTCTTCGTCGAGGGCGAATTCGAAGGCGTGCAAGCCATCGATTTCGACCATGCCGCAGTGTTCGAGGGCGTTGAGAAGGGTTTGGGCAGTCATGGCAAACAGTCTTTCTAGGGGGAAAGGGCCAATGATAGCTTATAGCGCCTCGATCCCTCTGTAGGAGCTGCCGAAGGCTGCGATCTTTTGATCTTGTTTTTTAAAATCAAAGTCAAAAGATCGCAGCCTTCGGCAGCTCCTACAGAGTGATGGGTCAGAGGGCGTCGCGCGAGGGCTTGCCGTCTACCAGCCGCTGAATGCGCAACGGGTTGGCGTTTTTCAGTGGTTCGGGCAGCAAGAAATCCGGGTAGTTCTGAAAGCATACCGGGCGCAGGAACCGATCGATCGCCAGCGTCCCCACCGAGGTACCGCGCGCATCGGAAGTCGCCGGATACGGCCCGCCATGCACCATCGAATCACACACCTCCACACCCGTTGGATAACCATTGAGCAGAATGCGTCCGACTTTCTGTTCGAGCAGCGGCGTCAGTTCCGGGAAGCGTTCGAAGTCGGCCTGCTCGCCGATCATCGTCGCCGTCAGTTGCCCGTGCAGGCCCGACAGCGCCGCGCTGAGTTCGGCCTTGTCCGCCACTTCGACGATCACCGTGGTCGGGCCGAACACTTCTTCCTGCAGCACTTCATCGCCGTTGATCAACAGGCTGACATCGGCCTTGAACAGTTGTGGCTGCGCCTGATTGCCCTGTTGCGGATTACCCGCCAGATGCTCGATGCCGGAATGCGCCAGCAACCTTTGCAGACCCTTGCCGTAGCTGCCGAGGGTGCCGGCGTTGAGCATGGTTTGCGCCGGTTGGTCGCCAATCAGCCCGGCGACTTGCTGGACGAAGGCGCTGAACTGTGGCGAGCGAATACCAATGACCAAACCCGGGTTGGTACAGAACTGACCGCAGCCCTGCACCACGGAGGCGGTCAGGTCACGGGCGATGGCTTGCGAGCGCTCAGCCAAGGCTTGCGGCAGAACGATCACCGGGTTGATGCTCGACATTTCGGCGAACACCGGGATCGGTTGCGGCCGTGCCGCGGCCATGTCGCACAGTGCGCGGCCGCCCTTCAGCGAACCGGTGAAACCAACCGCCTGAATCGCCGGATGCTTGACCAGCCATTCGCCAACGCCAGCGCCGTAAATCATATTGAACACGCCTGCCGGCATCGCGGTTTTTTCCGCCGCGCGAACCAGAGCCTCGGCCACACATTCAGCGGTTGCCATATGACCTGAATGCGCCTTGAACACCACCGGGCAACCAGCGGCCAGCGCGGCAGCGGTATCGCCGCCCGCAGTGGAAAACGCCAACGGAAAGTTGCTCGCACCGAACACTGCCACCGGGCCGAGGCCGATGCGGTACTGGCGCAGATCCGGACGCGGTAACGGCTGGCGTTCCGGCAGCGGCAGATCAATTCGCGCGCCGTAGAAATCACCGCGCCGCAGGACTTTGGCAAACAGGCGCATCTGCCCGCTGGTGCGCCCGCGCTCGCCCTGAATGCGTCCGGCGGGCAGCGCGGTTTCACGGCAGACCAGCGCGACGAAATCATCATCCAGCGCATCCAGTTCGTCGGCAATCGCGTCGAGAAATTGCGCGCGGCGTTCGGCGCTGAGGCTGCGATAGGCCGGGTACGCTGCGGCGGCGGCTTTGGCGGCGGCATCGACTTCGGCTTCAGTCGCTTGAATGAATGCGTACGGCAGCTGTTCGCCGGTGGTTGCGTCGACGCTGTGCAGTGTCACGTCGCCCGCTGCGCTGCGCTGTCCGCCAATGAAGTTGTGTCCAGGAATCTGCGTCATGGGAGCTCCTTAAAGGGTGCCGATGCTGTCCGGTTGAAAGGCCGCTGCTGCCGGCGCGATGCCGTTGACCAGCGGTGCGCCGAATTCGGCCTGGCTGATTTCAAACTGGTCGCCGGGTTGGGTGCGAACGCCATCGGCGAACGACAGGGTCGCAGTGCCGAAGAAGTGAATGTGCACGTCGCCCGGGCGCAGGAACTGGCGGTATTTGAAATGGTGGTATTCAAGGTTGGCGAGGCTGTGGCACATGTTGGCTTCGCCACTGAGAAATTCGTTCTGCCACAGCACTTCGCCGTTACGCAGGATGCGACTGCTGCCGGCCAGATGTTGCGGCAGTTCGCCGGTACGCAGTTCCGGGCCGTAGCTGCAACTGCGCAGTTTCGAGTGGGCCAGGTACAGGTAATTCTTGCGCTCCATGACGTGATCGGAGAACTCGTTACCCACGGCGAAACCGAGGCGATAGGGTTTGCCGTCGTGGCCGATGACGTAGAGCCCGGCCATCTCCGGTTCCTCGCCGGCGTCTTCGGCGAACGGCGGCAACGGGAAGGCTTCGCCCGGACGCACGACGATGCTGCCGTCGCCCTTGTAGAACCATTCCGGCTGCACGCCCGCCTGCCCCGCCGCTGGTTTGCCGCCCTCCACGCCCCATTTGAAGATGCGCATGGTGTCGGTCATTTGTGCTTCGTCGCCGGCCTGCTGGTGCATCTTGTCCCGCGCCGAGGCGCTGCCCAGGTGTGTCAGACCGGTACCGCTCACCAGCAGGTGCGCCGGGTCCGGATGATCCAGCGGCGGCAGGATGCGCCGGTCTTTGAGCAACTGCGCATAGTCATGACCGATGCCCAGGCCGTGGGTTTGTACTTGCTGCTCCAGAGTGCCGCCGGCTTCGATGGCGGCCAGCGCGAGATCGCGTACGCTACGGGCGTCCTGCACTTCGCGGATCAGCCCGTTGTCGACCACGCCGACGCGGCGCTCGCCGTTGATCAATTCGAATTGAACCAGATGCATAAATTTCTCCTGTAAACAAAACGTCGAAACACTGCAAAACCCTGTGGGAGCTGGCTTGCCAGCGATAGCAATCTGTCAGATACCGCTATGTTGGATGTGCCGCCGCCATCGCTGGCAAGCCAGCTCCCACAGGGTTTGCGGTGATGGTTCGTTTGATATCAGGTTCGGGTGGCACCGCGTGCGCTGGCGGCGAATTGCTCGGCTGGCAGGACGTGTTTGCGCTCAAGCACGCGGTAAACCACGCCGGTCAAAATCAAACCGAACACCATCACTGCGCTGAGGAAATACAACCCCGAACCCAGATTCCCGGTGTATTCCTTCAATGCGCCAATCACGAACGGCCCGATGTAACCACCGAGGTTGCCCACCGAGTTGATCAGGGCGATCCCCGCTGCCGCACTCGCACCGGCAAAGAACCGCCCCGGCAAGGTCCAGAACACCGCCGTGCAGGAAAACAGCGCGAACGCCACCAGACACAGCGCCGCCAGTTGTGCCACCGGCAGGGTGAGCCAGGCGCTGAAAAACAGGCCCAGTGCACCCAGCACATAGAGCACCGCCAGGTGGCCGTAGCGATCGTTCATGCGGTCGGAGCTGCGTGGCACGATCAGCAGACCGACGATGCCGAAGATGTAGGGCACCGACGAGACGAAACCGGTCACCAGATCGCTGCCGCCAAACTGTTTGATCAGCGTCGGCAGCCACAGGCCAAGGCCATAAATGCTCAGGGTCACCGGCAGGTAAAACAGCGCCAGCAGCAACACCCGTTTGTCCTTGAGTGCATGCAGCGGGTTGCCGTGACGGGTCTGGCCGTATTCCTGCAAATCCTTTTTCAGCTCGCCGGTCAGCCAGTCTTTCTCGGCCTGATCCATCCACTTCACGTTTTGTGGGCCATCAGGCAGCCAGCGCAGGACCGGCCAGGTCAGCAGGATCGCCGGGGTGCCGATGACGATGAACAGCCACTGCCAGCCGTGCAGCCCAAGGATGCCGTCCATACCGAGCAAACCACCGGACACCGGGCCGGTGATCATCATCGCAATCGGTTGGGAGAGGATGAACAGGCCGAGAATCTTGCCGCGATGGCGTACCGGGAACCATTGGGTGATGTAGTACAGAACGCCGGGGAAGAACCCCGCCTCCGCCGCGCCGAGCAGAAAGCGCATGACGTAGAAACTGTGCGGGCCCTGGACGAACGCCATGCCGATGGTGATCGCGCCCCAGGTGATCATGATCCGCGCGAACCAGCGCCGCGCGCCGAAGCGTTCGAGCATCAGGTTGCTGGGGATTTCGAGAAGAAAGTAGCCGATGAAAAACAGCCCGGCGCCCAGCCCATAGGCCGCATCACCGATGCCGATGTCAGCGCCCATGTGCAGCTTGGCAAAGCCGACGGCGGAGCGATCCACATAGGCGATCAGGTACAGCAGGATCAGGAAGGGAATCAGTTTCAGCGTGATGCGGCGGATAAGCCGCAGTTCCTGGCTCATGGGATCGGTCTCCGATTGTTGTTTTTATAGAACCTCGGGGGACGCCTCTCGCGAAAAATCGCCAGGGCCGATCCCTCCGTCGAAAACGACTATATAGTAATACTAATTACGCAACAACACTTCCAAAGCGACGATTTTGCGCTTATGTTTAGCCATGACTCGCAAACAATAGTCTTACAATAAGAGAATCGATCATGTCTGAGAACAAACCCACCCTGCGCTCCGCCCAATGGTTTGGCACGGCCGACAAGAACGGCTTCATGTACCGCAGCTGGATGAAGAATCAGGGCATCGCCGACCACCAGTTCCACGGCAAGCCGATCATCGGCATCTGCAATACCTGGTCGGAACTGACCCCGTGCAACGCGCATTTCCGCCAGATTGCCGAGCACGTCAAACGCGGCGTGATCGAGGCCGGTGGCTTTCCGGTGGAATTCCCGGTGTTCTCCAATGGCGAGTCGAACCTGCGCCCCACCGCCATGCTCACCCGCAACCTGGCGAGCATGGATGTCGAAGAAGCGATTCGCGGCAACCCGATTGACGGCGTGGTGCTACTGACCGGCTGCGACAAGACCACCCCGGCGCTGCTGATGGGCGCGGCCAGTTGCGACGTGCCGGCGATCGTCGTCACTGGCGGACCGATGCTCAACGGCAAGCACAAGGGCAAGGACATCGGTTCCGGCACGGTGGTGTGGCAGCTCAGCGAGCAGGTCAAGGCCGGCACCATCACCCTCGACGATTTCCTCGCGGCCGAGGGCGGCATGTCGCGCTCGGCGGGTACCTGCAACACCATGGGCACCGCGTCGACCATGGCCTGCATGGCCGAAGCGCTGGGCACCTCGTTGCCGCACAACGCGGCGATTCCGGCAGTGGATGCGCGGCGTTATGTGCTGGCGCACATGTCCGGCATGCGCGCGGTGGAGATGGTGCGCGAAGATTTGCGCCTGTCGAAGATCCTGACCAAGGAAGCGTTTGAAAACGCCATTCGGGTCAACGCGGCGATCGGCGGTTCGACCAACGCGGTGATCCACCTGAAAGCCATCGCCGGGCGCATCGGCGTCGAGCTGGATCTGGACGACTGGACGCGTATCGGGCGCGGCATGCCGACCATCGTCGACCTGCAACCGTCCGGGCGCTTCCTGATGGAAGAGTTTTACTACGCCGGAGGCTTGCCGGCGGTGCTACGGCGTCTCGGTGAGGCCAATCTGATCCCCAATCCGAACGCGCTGACCGTGAATGGCAAGACGCTGGGCGAGAACACCAAAGACGCGCCGATCTATGGCGAAGACGAAGTGATCCGCACCCTCGACAATCCGATCCGCGCGGACGGCGGTATCTGCGTATTGCGCGGGAATCTGGCACCGCTGGGAGCGGTACTCAAGCCATCCGCCGCGACCCCGGAATTGATGCAGCATCGGGGGCGCGCGGTGGTGTTCGAGAACTTCGACATGTACAAGGCGCGGATCAATGACCCGGAGCTGGATGTCGATAAAGACTCGATTCTGGTGATGAAAAACTGCGGGCCGAAGGGTTATCCCGGCATGGCCGAGGTGGGCAACATGGGCTTGCCGGCCAAGCTGCTGGCCCAAGGCGTGACCGACATGGTACGCATCTCGGATGCGCGGATGAGCGGCACCGCATACGGCACCGTGGTTTTGCACGTTGCCCCGGAAGCGGCGGCTGGCGGGCCGTTGGCGGTGGTGCAGGAAGGCGACTGGATCGAGCTCGATTGCGCCAGCGGGCGTTTGCATCTGGACATTCCGGATGCCGAACTGGCAGCGCGCATGGCGGATCTGCAGCCGCCGCAGCAGCTACTGGTCGGCGGCTATCGTCAGCTGTACATCGATCATGTGTTGCAGGCGGATCAGGGTTGCGATTTCGACTTCCTGGTCGGCTGCCGTGGAGCGGAAGTCCCGCGCCATTCCCACTAACACCGTCGCCCCTGTGGGAGCTGGCTTGCCAGCGATTACGGTCTGCCAGCTGACATTCATGTTGACTGACACCCCGCCATCGCTGGCAAGCCAGCTCCCACTTTTGCTTTGTGTATCCACCTCAAGATTGTCTGGTGCCTGCTATGATGCGCGGCATCTCCATCGCTCAGGATCGCGCCGTTCCCCATGGATTACCGCAAACCTTCCGACCGTAAAAGCATGCACTCGCGCATTGTCCAGGAACTGGGCATGCAGATCGTCTCCGGACGCTTTTTGCCCGACGACAAACTGCCCGCCGAAGCGCTGTTGTGCGAGGAATACGCGGTCAGCCGCCCGGTGTTGCGCGAAGCCACGCGGGTGCTGGTGGCCAAGGGGCTGGTGTATTCAAAACCGCGCGTCGGCACGGTGGTCAAGGCGCGCCGCGAATGGCACATGCTCGACCCGGACGTGCTGCACTGGCTGATGCAAAGCAGCCCGCAGAATGAATTCTTCAATGTGCTGACCAGCGTGCGCAGCATCATTGAACCGGCCGCTGCCGCCCTCGCCGCCCAGCACGCGACCGAGGCCGACATCGCCGCCATTGGCGAGGCCTATCAGCGCATGGAAGCCGCGCCGACCCCGGAGGCCTTGCTGCAACCGGACCTGGACTTCCATAGCCGGATTGCCGACGCGACCCATAACGATCTGCTGGCGAACCTGTGCAATATGCTCTCGGTGGCGATTGCCGAGGCGTTGAAACATTCCAACCAGCGGCCGAATCTGCATGAACTGGCGTTGCCACGGCACAAGGCGATTCTTACCGCGATCCAGAACCGTGATGCCCTTGGCGCGCGCCATGCGACGCTGGTGCAGCTGGATGATGCGCGCAGTGCGTTGAGTGCTGTGCTCGGTACCGAGCTCTCTTGACCAACACAAATCCTGTGGGAGCTGGCTTGCCAGCGATGACGGCTTAACATTCAACATTGATGTTGGCTGATAGTCCGCTATCGCTGGCAAGCCAGCTCCCACAGGGTTTTGTATGGATCCTAAAATGGAAAAAAGCCGCAACCCTCGGGTTGCGGCTTTGTCGTTTCAGGCGCCCGGATCAGTGGGCAAACAGCGAATTGCCCTTCTGCCCCGCCAGTTTCTCCGGCTTGATCAGGAACTTGGCCAGCGCTGGCAACAGCCACAGCGCACCGAACATGTTCCACAGCAACATGAAGGTCAGCATCAGGCCCATGTCGGCCTGGAACTTGATTGCCGAGAAGATCCAGGTGCATACGCCGATGGCCAGGCACAGGCCGGTGAACAGCACCGCTTTACCGGTGGATTTCAGGGTCTGGTAATAGGCTTCCTGCAATGGCAGACCGGCGCGCAGGAAACTCTCCAGACGGCTGTAGATGTAGATGCCGTAGTCCACGCCAATCCCCACGCCCAGCGCCACCACCGGCAGGGTCGCGACCTTGACGCCGATGCCCATGAACGCCATCAGCGCGTTGCCCAGCACCGAGGTCAGCACCAGCGGCAGGACGATGCACAGGGTCGCCGCCCACGAGCGGAAGGTGATCATGCACATCACTGCGACGCAGATGTACACCAGAATCAGGATGGTCAGCTCGGCCTGTTTGATCACCTCGTTGGTGGCTGCCTCGATCCCGGCGTTACCGGCGGCGAGGATGAATTCCAGACCGTCCTTGTTGTTGGCCTTGGCAAATTCCTGCACCGCATGCACCGCGCGGTCGAGGGTCTCGGCCTTGTGGTCGTTGAGGAAGATCAACACCGGCGCCAGCGAACAGCTGTTGTTGTACAGGCCGTCGGCGCGGGCAATCGAGTTGTTCAGCACGTCCGGGTTGCGCGACAGGGTTTCCCATTTCAGGTTGCCCTCGTTCATGCCCTTGATCATCTGTTTGGACACGGTCACCAGCGAGATCGCCGACTGCACGCCCTCGGTGTTCTGCATCTTCCACATCAGCTCGTCGATCGGCGCCATCGCTTCGTAGCGCGAGCAGCCCTCGGTGGCGGTCTTGACCATCACCACCAGTACGTCGGAACTGGTGGAATAGTTGTTGATGATGAAGTTGTTGTCCTTGTTGTAGCGCGAGTCCGGACGCAGCTCCGGCGCGCCCTGGTCGAGGTCGCCGATCTTCAGGTTCTGGCTGTACCAGAGGCCGCCACCGAAGGCGAGCAGCGCCAGGGCAATCGAGACCGGGGCGACTTTCGGGCTGGCGAAGTTCGACAACAGGCGCCAGAACGGGTGTTCGCGGTTCGCGTCCTTCTTGCTCTTGGCGATGGCGCGCTTGCTGATGCCGACATAGGAAATCGCCACCGGCAGCAGGATCAGGTTGGTGAACACGATCACCGCCACGCCGATGGACGCGCCGATCGCCAGTTCGCGGATCACCCCGATGTCGATGATCAGCAGGGTGATGAAGCCCACGGCGTCAGCGAGAATCGCGATCATCCCCGGCAGGAACAGTTGCCGGAAGGTGCGCCGCGCCGCAGTCAGGGCGTTGTCCGCTTCACTCGATTGCAGGGCGATGCCGTTGATCTTCTGCACGCCGTGGGAAATGCCGATGGCGAAAATCAGGAACGGCACCAGCATCGAATACGGATCCAGCCCGAAACCGAAGAAGTGCATCAGCCCCAGTTGCCAGACCACCGCCACCAGCGTGGTGCTCAACACCGCAATGGTGCTGCGCAGGCAGTTGGTGAACCACAGCAGCAGAATCAGGGTGATGACGAACGCGATGCCGAAGAACATCACCACCATCACCAGGCCGTCGATCAGGTCTCCGACCTTCTTGGCGAAGCCGACGATGTGGATCTTGACGTTGGGGTTCTGCGCTTCGAACTTGTTGCGGATCTTGTCTTCAAGCTCATGGGAGAACTGGCGGTAGTCCAGCGCCAGCAGCTTGCCCTGATCCTGCGGGTCCGGGTAGGACTCCAGCAGCGGGATGTCGACGATGCTCGATTTGAAGTCGTTGGACACCAGGCGCCCGACCTGCCCTGACTTGAGCACGTTGTTGCGCAGCATGTCGAGGCTGTCCGGCGAGCCGTCGTAGCTCTGCGGAATCACTTCACCGCCGGCGAACCCCTCTTCGGTCACTTCGGTCCAGCGTACGCTCGGGCTCCACAGCGATTTGAGGCCGGAACGGTCGACGCCGGAGATGTAGAACACCTCGTCGTTGATCTGGCGCAGGGTCTCCATGTATTCCTTGGAGAAGATGTCGCCGTCTTTGGCTTCCACCGAAATCCGAACGGTATTGCCCAGGTTCGCCAGATCGTTGCGGTGCTCCATCATCTTCTCGATGAACGGATGCTTGAGCGGGATCATTTTTTCGAAACTGGTGGAGGGGCGAATCAGCGTGGCCTGCCAGAACAGGAAGATACTGACCACCAGACAGATCAGGATCACGGCCGGGCGGTTGTTGAAAATCAGACGCTCGAGGAACGTCGCCTTGTCCTGATGATGAGTGCTCAAGGAAGTCATAGCCCCGCCTTCTTATTATTGATTTCGGCGCCGTTGGGCTGCGTGGTGTGCACGCCGCCCTGCCCGGTCAGAATCAGATTGCCGTCGCCGGCCGCTGTCACCGAGGACAGCGAAATGCGGTCCGGGCGGTTGAACACGCTGAAGGTTTCGCCGTTGTCGCTGCTGCTGATCACCGAGCCGCCGTTGCCGACGATCACGATCGAGCCATCCGCGAGCAGCGTGGCGCCGGACAGGCCGAACTCCAGCGCACCACGCGCGGCTTTGAGTTCGACCTGCTGCCAGGTGCTGCCGAAATCGCTGGAACGATAGAGGTTGCCGCGCAGGCCGTAGGCCAACAAGGTCTGCGCCTGGGCGGTGCCGATCACGCCGAACAGCGAGCCTTGATATGGGCCCTGGAGTTTTTCCCAGGTCTGGCCCCAGTCCGGGGAGCGGAACATGCTGCCCTGCTCGCCGACGATGAACAGCCCGGCGTCCTTGACCGCCGCGATGGCGTTGAGGTGGAACTGGTCCTGATTGTCGAGGCGGTCGCTGACGTCCTGCCAGTTCTTGCCGCCATCGGTGGTTTCCAGCAATGCGCCGTAGGCACCGACCGCGACGCCGTGGTTGACGTCCTGGAACCAGACGTCGAGCAGCGGTGCTTCGCGCTTGAGGTCTTCGAATTGTTTGCTCCAGGTCAGGCCGCCGTCGGCGCTGGCGAGGATCTGCGCGTCGTGGCCGACCGCCCAGCCGTGCTTGTCGTCGACGAAGTACACCGCCGTCAGCAATTGCCGGGTCGGCACTTTGGCCTGGGTCCAGGTCTTGCCCTGGTCGTCGGAAAAGAGAATGTGCCCGCGGTCACCCACCGCCACCAACCGGGTGCCGGCGTGGACAACATCGAGTATCAGGCTTTTGGCGGCTTTGGCCGATTCGGTGGAGTACACCCCGTCGGCGGGCGCTTCGGCAGCCAGAACGGGTGCCGACAAGGCAGCACAGCCCAGCAGTGTGAGTGCTGTGGCCAGCAACGCGGTGTTGCGTAACGCCGGCGGGCGGCAACGACTCATAGACCTTCCCCTATTTATTATTGTTAGGCCATTGGGCCTTAGGGCGCCGCAAGGGTGCTCGTGGTGACTGATGGGTCACAAGCATAGCCGTGAAACCCGCAGTCCAGAGCGCCTTGGGAAGCTGGCTCATCCTATCGGGCTTTGGAAACGTCTGACAATCGGCGCCACGTTATCTTTTGTTAACCAAATGACCCCGACACAACCCCCTGTAGGAGCTGCGGCACGCTGCGATCTTTTGATCCGGGTTTTTAAAAACAAGATCAAAAGATCGCAGCGTGCCGCAGCTCCTACATCGATATCGCGTCGTGCTGGATTGATGAGGACGGCAGGCGAATACACCGCCATTCGCCGGATCGATGCGGCAAATCTTGCGTGGGGGACTTGCACGATCGGTATTATGGTATACCATCAGACGCACAGACACTTTCAATCCCCAACGGAGCAGCTCATGAGTTTCGAAATTCGCAAGATCGTCAGCTATGTCGAAGAAACCTTCATCGAAGGCGGCAAGGCCACGGACAAGCCAGTGACCATGGTTGGCTTGGCTGTGGTGATGAAGAACCCGTGGGTCGGCAACGGCTTCGTCGAAGATCTGAAACCGCAAATCCGCGCCAACTGCTCCGACCTCGGCGCCATGATGGTCGAGCGTCTGGTGGGCATCATCGGTGGCGCCGAGAAAATCGAGGCTTACGGCAAAGCGGCAGTGGTCGGCGCTGACGGCGAAATCGAACACGCCTCGGCCGTGATCCACACCCTGCGCTTCGGCAACCACTACCGCGAAGCGGTCAAGGCCAAGAGCTACCTGAGCTTCACCAACAAGCGCGGCGGCCCGGGCACGTCGATCCAGATCCCGATGATGCACAAGGACGACGAAGGTCTGCGCTCGCACTACATCACCCTGGAAATGCAGATCGAGGACGCGCCGCGTGCCGACGAAATCGTCGTGGTGCTCGGTTGCGCCGACGGTGGTCGCCTGCACCCGCGCATCGGCAACCGCTACATCGATCTGGAAGAACTGGCCGCCGAAAAAGCCCAGTAATCACAATAAAAAGGCATTGCAGGAGCGCTCCATGATTCGGCTCACCGCTGAACTCACCCCGGCTGGCACCAGTTACCTGGCGACCGGCCAAGGCCAGCCCGTGGTCTTGATCCACGGCGTGGGCCTGAACAAAGAAATGTGGGGCGGCCAGATCGTTGGCCTGTCTGCCCAATACCAGGTGATCGCCTACGACATGCTCGGCCACGGCGCCAGCCCGCGCCCGGCCAGCGGCACCGGCCTGCTCGGTTATGCCGATCAGTTGCTGGAGCTGCTCGATCACCTGAATCTGCCCCAGGCAGCGGTGATCGGTTTCTCCATGGGCGGTTTGGTGGCGCGGGCGTTTGCCCTGCATTACCCCGAGCGTCTGCAAAGCCTGGTGGTGCTCAACAGCGTGTTCAACCGCAGCGAAGAACAGCGCGCCGGGGTCATCGCCCGCACCGCGCAGGCCGCCGAACACGGGCCGGACGCCAATGCCGAAGCGGCGCTGTCGCGCTGGTTCAGCCGCGAATATCAGGCGGCGAACCCGGCGCAGATCGCGGCCATTCGTCAGACCCTGGCCGGCAACGACCCGCAGGGCTACCTGACCACCTACGAATTGTTCGCCACTCAGGACATGTACCGCGCCGACGACCTCGGCAGCATCCAGGCACCGACGCTGATCGCCACCGGCGAACTTGACCCCGGTTCCACCCCGGAAATGGCCGAGCAACTGGCCCGGCGCATCCCCGGTGCGAAGGTTGCGGTACTGCCCGAGCAACGGCATATGATGCCGGTAGAGTCGCCGCGCCTGGTCAACCAGACGCTGCTGCAATTTCTCGACTACGCACACGCCCGACAAAACCCTATAAAGGGGATCGTTGCATGACACTCCAACGCTTCCAGATGTGCATCGGCGGAGAATGGGTCGACGCCCTCTCCGGCAAGACTTTCGAAAGCCTCAACCCGGCCAGCGCGCAAGCCTGGGCCGAACTGCCTGACGCCGATGAAGCCGATGTCGAACGCGCCGTGCAAGCGGCGCAGACTGCCTTCGACAGCCCGGCCTGGCGCGGCCTCACCGCCACCGCCCGCGGCAAACTGCTGCGGCGTCTCGGCGACCTGATCGCGGAAAACAAGGAACAACTGGCGCAGCTGGAAAGCCGCGACAACGGCAAACTGATCCGCGAAACCCGTGGTCAGGTCGGTTATCTGCCGGAGTTCTTCCACTACACCGCAGGCCTGGCCGACAAGCTCGAAGGCGGCACCCTGCCGCTGGACAAGCCCGACCTGTTTGCCTACACCGTGCACGAAGCGATGGGCGTGGTCGCCGCGATCATTCCCTGGAACAGCCCGCTGTACCTGACCGCGATCAAACTGGCGCCGGCCCTCGCCGCCGGTAACACGATTGTGATCAAGCCGTCCGAACATGCTTCGGCGACCATCCTTGAGCTGGCGCGTCTGGCTCTCGAAGCCGGGATTCCACCGGGCGTGGTCAACGTTGTCACCGGTTACGGCCCGAGCACCGGCGCCGCCCTCACCCGCCATCCGCTGATCCGCAAGATCGCCTTCACCGGCGGCGCGGCCACGGCCCGGCACGTGGTGCGCAGCAGCGCCGAGAACTTCGCCAAACTGTCGCTGGAACTCGGCGGCAAATCGCCAAACATCATCTTCGCCGACGCCGACCTGGACAGCGCGATCAACGGTGCCATCGCCGGGATCTACGCGGCTTCGGGCCAGAGCTGCGTGTCCGGTTCGCGCCTGCTGGTGCAGGACGAAATCTACGACGAGTTCGTCAACCGTCTGGTCGAACGCGCCCGTCGCATCCGCATCGGCAACCCGCAGGACGACCACAGCGAAATGGGCCCGATGGCCACCGCGCAGCAATTGGCGGTGGTCGAAGGTCTGGTGGCTGACGCCCTTGCTGAAGGCGCGCGGTTGCGCACCGGCGGCAAGCGACCGGCCGACCTCGGTGACGGCTGGTTCTACGAGCCGACGCTGTTCGAGTGCGACCGCAACTCGATGAAGATCATGCAGGAAGAAGTCTTCGGCCCGGTGGCATCGGTGATTCGCTTCAAAGATGAAGCCGAGGCGCTGACAATCGCCAACGACTCGCAGTTCGGCCTCGCCGCCGGCATCTGGACCCGCGACCTGGGCCGCGCCCATCGTCTGGCCCGGGACGTGCGCTCAGGGATCATCTGGGTCAACACCTACCGCGCGGTATCGGCGATGGCGCCTATTGGCGGCTTCAAGAACAGTGGCTATGGACGCGAAAGCGGCATCGATTCGGTGCTGGCCTACACCGAACTGAAAACGGTGTGGATCAACCTCTCTCAGGCCCCGATGCCTGACCCGTTTGTGATGCGCTAGGAGTCCTGCGACATGATCGAACCCGGCATTTACAAAGACGTCATGAGCTCGTTTCCGTCCGGGGTCACGGTGGTCACCACCCTCGACCCGGACGGCGCCATCGTCGGCATCACTGCCAGCGCCTTCAGCGCGCTGTCGATTGACCCGGCGCTGGTGCTGTTCTGCCCCAACTACGCCTCCGACACCTACCCGGTGCTGCGCGACAGCCAGAAATTCGCGATCCATTTGCTGTCCGCCGAGCAGACCGCCGAGGCCTACGCCTTCGCCGGCAAAGGCAAGGACAAAGCCAAAGGCATCGAGTGGCACTTGAGCGAACTGGGTAACCCGATCCTCGCCAAGGCCACGGCGATCATCGAGTGCGAGTTGTGGCGTGAATACGACGGTGGTGATCACGCGATCATTGTCGGCGCGGTGAAGAACCTGATCCTGCCCGAGCAACCGGTGACGCCGATGATTTATCACAAGGGCAAGCTCGGGCCGTTGCCGACCCTGGCCTGATGGATACATAGATCCCACTGTGGAACTGCCCATTGTGGTGAGGGGATTTATCCCCGACCGGCTGCGAAGCAGTCGTAAGATCCTTGCACGCGGTGTGTCTGGCAATTCGCAGTTGCAGGTTTGGGGGCGCTTCGCGCCCCGTCGGGGATAAATCCCCTCACCACAGGTTTCATTCCAAAAGGGGGTCTCTGTTGTGAGGAGGCATGATGAGCAACGAAAAGTACAAAAAAGGCCTGAAGATCCGCACCCAGGTGCTGGGCGAAGCCTACGTGCAACGCTCGATCGAGAACGCCGACGACTTCACCCGCCCGCTGCAGGAAATGGTCACCGAATACTGCTGGGGCCATGTCTGGGGCCGTGAGGGTTTGTCGCTCAAGGAGCGCAGCATGATCAACCTGGCGATGATCTCGGCGCTCAACCGTCCGCACGAACTCAAGCTGCATGTGCGCGGCGCCTTGCGTAACGGCCTGAGTCGTGAGCAAATACGCGAAATTCTGCTTCAGGTCGGTATTTATTGCGGCGTCCCGGCAGCCGTGGACAGTTTCCGGCTCGCCCGTGAAGCCTTCGCCGAAGCCGACGCCGAGGCCTCCAGTTAACCCCTCGGCTGTTTAGATGCCCGTCTGGCATGGACAGCCAACATCAAGAGCGGACCCCATGAAACGCCAGCCACTCGACGACAGCTTCAAGGTCAATCGCAACCCCGTTACCCTGCGCGAAATCGTGCTGGACAAACTGCGTAGCGCGATCATGAATTTCCAGCTCATGCCCGGCGATCGTCTGGTTGAGCGCGATCTGTGCGATCGCCTCGGTGTCAGCCGCACGTCGGTGCGCGAAGCCTTGCGTCACCTGGAGTCCGAAGGCCTGGTCGAATTCGCCGATGCCAAAGGCCCGCGCGTAGCGATCATCACCCTCGCCGATGCAGTCGACATCTATGAACTGCGCTGCGTGCTCGAAGGCCTGATCGTCCAGCTGTTCACCCTGCGCGCCAAGGCCAAGGACATCAAGGCCCTGGAAAAAGCCCTCGACGAGAACCGCAAGGCGCTCAAGGACGGCGAACTGCAACAGGTGATCGACTCGGTGCAGGGCTTCTACGACGTGCTGCTCGAAGGCTCGGGCAACCATGTTGCGGCCACGCAGTTGCGCCAGTTGCAGGCGCGCATCAGCTACCTGCGCGCAACCTCCGTATCGCAGGAAAACCGGCGCGGCGCGAGTAACCACGAAATGGAAAAAATGGTCGAGGCGATCAAGAGCGGTGATCCGCTGGCGGCGCATCAGGCCTGCGTCGACCACGTGCGTGCGGCAGCCGCCGTGGCCCTCGATTACCTCAAGCGCAAACAGGAAGAGACCGGCGCCACGCCGAACATCACCCTGCCGATCGCGCTGAAAGAACCGCGCATAGGTCACTGACATGTTCAGCCCGAGCTTTTGCCCGAAATGCGGTGGCCCTGACCTCGGTCAGCAAGTTCCGCCGGGCGATACGCACGAGCGCCTGATGTGCCGCGGCTGCGGCTACATCCACTACGTCAATCCGAAGATCATCGCCGGCTGCATCATCGAGCAGGACGGCAAATACCTGTTGTGCCAACGGGCGATCCCCCCGCGCCCCGGCACCTGGACGCTGCCGGCCGGCTTCATGGAAAGCGGCGAAACCACCGAGCAGGCCGCCCTGCGCGAAGTCTGGGAAGAAAGCGGCGTACGTGCGGAAATCGTCTCGCCGTATTCGATCTTCAGCGTGCCGAAGATCAGCGAGGTGTACATCATCTTCCGCGCGATCGCGCTGGAGATCACCGGCCAGTTCGGGCCCGAGACGCTCGACTACAAGTTCTTTGCCCCTGAAGACATTCCGTGGGAGCAGATCTACTACCCGGCGATCCGGCAGATCCTCGAGCGCTATATCGAGGAGCGTCAGGCCGGGGTCTATGGCATGTACATGGGCAATGACGACAGCGGCAAGATTCATTTCATGCGTTGATCAGCCGTCACTTGCAAGAGATACAGAGCCCGGCCCGATTCCTCGGTAGATAGGTGCTCAGTCCGGCATCGCACGAATGATATCCGCCAGATCATCTTTGGTGATTTCATTGGCTTTGAGAGCAGCGGAGATATCTTTTTTGGAGAGCGGGAAACGCTTGAAAATGTCTTTCAAGGTATCGGCATCAATATTGGCCAGCCAAAGAGGATCGATAAATGAACCGCCATATTCAGGCTTCATTGGGACCTCTTCGTGGGCAATGGCACCTTTGTGATTCAGATACACAACATAACGATCGTGCCCTTCTGGAAAGCTTTTATCGTGATATAGCGTTGTCCCCATCGGCAGGACATAGTAATTGTCATCGCCACCTTGCCCTTCGATCAGCAGGGGTTCTTTGGTTTTAATCATCTTCATAGTGTGTTCCTTTGCAGTATCGCCAAAAATAAGAAAAGCCATAAAGACTGCATTTACAAATAAAGCCGCCGTCAGCCAAAAGCCAATCTGCCTATTTGTAAACATTCTTTTTATCATAGTGCGCCTCAGTATTTCCTTCGAGCATGGCTTGTAAATCCGCAGGCATGAAAATCCCGTCCTGAGGTTTAGTCTGCGTGCGCGCAGCTTGCCTTTCCAGGAATGACAATCCACGCATTTCGCTATATTTAGAGGGATTCTGCACGATTGGCTTACCCGAAATTTTGGCTCCTGCAATCGTTACAGTCGTGCAGTTATTGGTGGTTGGATGATAGTTGGACGGCAATACATAGCGCGCAGACGTTGCTGTCTTTCTTCTCAGCTCCTTTTTCTGGGCGACAATACCGTCGAAGTGAGCGATAACGGCCTCAGCGGTTGCACTATCCAAAAAATAAACAAAGCCAGTTGTTGTGCGCCCCAAGCTGTTCTCACCCGAGATGTACGCTTTGAAGGATGTCCAAACGTTCAGCACTCCCTCCCCTTCGCTATCAAACGTCCCCCAGGTTTTTCCATAGCGCCCAAAGTCATAGGTGATGTCTTTAGAACCAACCACTACATGTAAAGCAGCATGCCCGAAAGGATGCTCTTCCTTGTCACGGGTGTAAGGGCCACCCACAAGTATCTCCATATATGCACCCGACACGACGACTTGGTTGGTTTTCGTAGTTTTCCCCGATGCGCCTGTACTTTTTGCTGCCTGTGTTGTGCTGGTAGTTTTAGTAGGCTGAACCATTAAAGATGTTCCGTATCTTCAAGTTTCGGGAATTTTATACTGCAACTTCCCCTAGGAATGTTTGCGACATGCACGAAGCCGTTTTCGTCAAGGACGCCTGTCATCAACGTTCCATCGGGGAGTGTCAGTTCGTACGCCTCGTTGGCGACAGGCTCATCTCTATCGTTCAGCAACTGAAACTCGACAAACGTCTTTTCTTTCAGGAACTGCGAGAAAAAGCTAGTGGGCGCCCCTCCACCGGATTCACCCACGAAGGTATCGGGAGATCCGGCAGTGATCGTCGCTCCGCATGCTGTCTGCGAGCCGACGTGTGCTACATCTTTTCCCAGCCCGAACACGTGAGGAGCACCGGACGTTATGGGATTACTGCCGTGAACAGGGCAGGAATAGGTGTCTCCTACCAAAGCTACAGGCATCGAGTTAACGAAAATTGGGCTCGATCCAGTGGTGATATTTCCGCCGTGACTTCCTGGATCTCCAAGTCGCGCTACTGGCTTTCCTGCCATCGTTTCTCTCCTTTGAACATCACAATGGCTGGATAGTAACCGATCCTTGATCCCTCCTGAACGAGCAAAATACGAAACGGAACCGGCTTACAGGACACGCAGCGTTTTCCGGCGCGACTCTGGTTGACGACCCTAGTACCACTCCCTATCCTCGCGCCTGTCACGACTCATTCGTGATCGGGTTTGACGGCCCGTAATCTTCTCACGACGTGCATAGCCTTCTCTGCTCGAGCACTCCTGTGTCCGATGCATTCTTAATGGCGACTGTGCGCGGGGCATCTTCGGATGCGCCGGTGTCCGTGAGAGCCGGTCCGTCAACCCACGCACAGTTGCCACCCAATTTCGTTTGACGGCGTTTTTGTGGCAGCTCTACTGGATCTTACGGAGCTACACCCATGACGGAATCGACCATAGAAATCATCCCCTACACTCGCCGCGATCGACTCAGACAATTCCTAGTCGACAATATGTCGATAGCGCTGAGAAGAACCTTCACATGTCATCTTCAGGCAGGTGCTGGCGTATGAATACCCACATTTCTATGACCCACAACGAAGACAGCATTCCAGTGCTCCTGGTCTCAACACAGGCACCGCTGGACATTTTGCACAGCAGCGCGGCGAGCAGGTTTTTGGCAGCTACACAGATGATGGAAAGCCTCGCCAGCCTGGATATCTCAGCTGCCAAGGGTGTCGATGTGCAGCAACTCGCCCACGCAGCAGCGATTTTGCTTCGTGATGGCTGTGATGTAATGGACGTATTAGGGCGGAAGATTCAAGCACAAGGCTGAGCAAAGAATCACAGTCCTTAACCGCTGATAGCTGCGATCTTCTGATCACGAAAAAGAGCATCAAAAGATCGCAGCTGGACTCGTAAACAAGCGCTTACGGCGCCATCCCTTCCACAATAATGATCTCCGCCCTCGCCCACTCCTCGCGGTAGCTTCTCGCCTCCTGATACGCCGCCGAGCGGTAGCACGCCACCGCCTGTTCGTAGTTGTCGAATTCGATCACCACGCTGCGCTGGGGCGTCGTCCGGCCTTCCATCGCTTCGCTGCGCCCGCCCCTGGCCAAGAATTTCGCGCCGAACTTGGCGAACGCTTTCGGCGCGCGCTGGGTGTATTGGCTGTAGTGATCGGGATCGGTGATGTCCACGTGAGCAATCCAGTACGCCTTCATAGTGACCTCTTGGTTGAATTTGTATTATGGTATACCACGAATTTCATCCATATCGAGAGTCCAGCATGGCCTTCAACAGCATCGAAGAAATCCTCGAAGATTATCGCCTCGGCAAAATGGTCCTGCTGGTCGATGACGAAGACCGAGAAAACGAAGGCGACCTGCTGCTGGCCGCCGATTGTTGCACGCCCGAGGCGATCAGCTTCATGGCCCGTGAGGCTCGGGGGCTGATTTGTCTGACGTTGACTGACGATCATTGCCAGCGCCTGGGGTTGGAGCAAATGGTGCCGAGCAATGGCAGCGTATTCAGTACCGCGTTCACGGTTTCCATCGAAGCAGCGGTTGGCGTGACCACCGGCATTTCCGCTGCCGACCGCGCTTGCACGGTGGCTGCCGCGGTGGCGCCGAACGCTCGTACTGAAGACCTGGTGCAGCCCGGCCATATCTTCCCGCTGCGCGCCAAGGAAGGCGGCGTGCTGACCCGCGCCGGCCACACCGAGGCCGGTTGCGATCTGGCGCGCCTCGCCGGTTTTACCCCGGCCTCGGTGATCGTCGAGGTGATGAACGACGACGGCACCATGGCCCGGCGTCCGGACCTGGAAGTGTTCGCGCGCAAGCACGGGATCAAGATCGGCACCATCGCCGATCTGATCCACTATCGCCTGAGCACCGAGCACACCATCGAGCGCATCGGTGAGCGTGAGCTGCCGACGGTGCATGGCACGTTCCGCCTGATCACCTTTGAAGACCGCATTGAGGGCGGTGTGCACATGGCGATGGTCATGGGCGATCTGCGCCGCGAAGAGCCGACGCTGGTGCGTGTACATGTGATCGATCCGCTGCGTGATCTGGTCGGCGCCGAGTACAGCGGGCCGAGCAACTGGACGCTGTGGGCGGCGCTGCAACGGGTCGCGGCCGAAGGTCATGGGGTTGTGGTGGTGTTGGCCAATCATGAATCGTCGCAGGCGCTGCTCGAGCGCGTGCCGCAATTGACCCAGCCGCCACGGCAGTTCAGTCGCTCGCAATCGCGGATTTATTCGGAGGTCGGCACCGGGGCGCAGATTCTGCAGAACCTCGGCGTCGGCAAACTGCGCCATCTTGGGCCGCCGCTGAAGTATGCGGGGCTGACCGGGTATGACCTGGAGGTGGTGGAGAGCATTCCGTTTACCGAATAACGCCCAGACACAGGTGATTTCCTGTGGCGAGGGAGCTTGCTCCCGCTGGACTGCGCAGCAGGCCCCAGCTTTTCAGAGAAGCGAGGGTCGCTTCGCAACCCGGCGGGAACAAGCTCCCTCGCCACAATTTCATCTATAGAAAATCCTTCAGCGGTCAAAAAACAGCTTCGCCAGATAACCGGTAAGGCAAAGTGCTTGCACAAAGTTTGGAATACCATAATATGATATTCCATAGACCGAACGACCTGAAAAACCGTCCGGCTACTGCTCCCGACAGGCGGGCAACAACGCAAGCCCGCTCAAAAACACAACAATGAGGGCGTAAAAATGGTGTTGAACAAAGCTGCAACCGCAATCCTTTTTGCGGGACTGCTGAGCGTGACTGGCCAGGCTGCAATGGCCGCCGAGAGTGTGAACTTTGTCAGCTGGGGCGGAAGCACCCAGGATGCGCAGAAACAGGCCTGGGCCGATCCGTTCAGCAAGGCCAGCGGCATCACCGTTGTGCAGGACGGCCCGACCGACTACGGCAAACTCAAGGCCATGGTCGAGAGCGGCAACGTGCAATGGGACGTGGTCGATGTCGAAGCTGACTTTGCCCTGCGCGCCGCTGCCGAAGGCCTGCTCGAACCCCTCGACTTCAACGTCATCCAGCGCGACAAGATCGACCCGCGTTTCGTCAGCGACTACGGCGTCGGCTCGTTCTTCTTCTCCTTCGTCCTCGGCTACAACGAGGGCAAGCTCGGCGCTGCCAAGCCGCAAGACTGGAGCGCCCTGTTCGACACCAAGACCTACCCCGGCAAACGCGCCCTGTACAAATGGCCAAGCCCCGGCGTGCTCGAGCTGGCGCTGCTGGCCGACGGCGTAGCGGCTGACAAGCTCTACCCGCTGGACCTGGATCGCGCCTTCAAGAAACTCGACACCATCAAGAAAGACATCGTCTGGTGGGGCGGCGGCGCGCAGTCGCAGCAACTGCTGGCCTCCGGTGAAGCAAGCATGGGCCAGTTCTGGAACGGCCGGATTCATGCCCTGCAGGAAGACGGCGCACCGGTCGGCGTGAGCTGGAAACAGAACCTGGTCATGGCCGACATTCTGGTGATTCCAAAAGGCTCGAAAAACAAGGACGCGGCGATGAAGTTTCTGGCCAACGCCAGCAGTGCCAAAGGCCAGGCGGACTTCTCCAACCTGACCGCCTACGCCCCGGTCAACGTCGACAGCGTGGCGCGCCTGGACTCGGTGCTGGCCCCGAACCTGCCGACGGCCTACGCCAAGGATCAAATCACGCTTGATTTCGCGTACTGGGCCAAGAACGGTCAAGCCATCGCGACACGGTGGAACGAATGGCTGGTCAAATGAAAATGGCGGCCACTGCGCCCCGCCCCGCAACGGTGACCGGGAGCGCCACTGGCGCTGCCGGCTCGTCCCCCACCTTCAGACAACGCTGGAAAGGTGCCGGCAATCTCATCCCGGCCCTGCTGTTCCTCGGTTTGTTCTTTCTCGCGCCGTTGATTGGCCTGCTGTTGCGCGGCGTGCTGGAACCGGTGCCGGGCCTCGGCAACTATGAACAACTGTTCGCCAACTCGGCATACGCACGGGTGCTGCTCAACACCTTTTCGGTGGCCGGTCTGGTGACGATTTTCAGCCTGTTGCTGGGCTTCCCACTGGCTTGGGCGATCACGCTGGTGCCACGCGGCTGGGGGCGCTGGATCCTCAACATCGTGCTGCTGTCGATGTGGACCAGCCTGCTCGCCCGCACCTATTCGTGGCTGGTGCTGCTGCAAGCCTCGGGGGTGATCAACAAGGCGCTGATGGCGCTGGGCATCATCGATCAGCCGCTGGAAATGGTGCACAACCTGACCGGCGTGGTGATCGGCATGAGCTACATCATGATCCCGTTCATCGTCCTGCCGTTGCAGGCGACCATGCAGGCCATCGACCCGATGATCCTGCAGGCCGGCTCGATCTGTGGCGCCAGTCCGTGGACCAACTTCTTCCGGGTGTTCCTGCCGCTGTGCCGGCCGGGGCTGGCGTCCGGCGGGTTGATGGTGTTCGTGATGTCGCTCGGTTACTACGTTACCCCGGCGCTGCTCGGCGGGGCGCAGAACATGATGCTGCCGGAGTTCATCATTCAGCAGGTGCAATCGTTCCTCAACTGGGGCCTGGCCAGTGCCGGCGCCGCGTTGCTGATCGCGATCACGCTGGTGCTGTTCTACTTCTACCTGAAGCTTCAGCCGGAATCCCCGGTTGGCGCCAGCAACGCGAGGTAAGCCGAGATGCTCCTGACTCCCAATGCCATGAGCCGCCGCATGCGTTTCGGACTCTACGCCACCACCGGTTTGATCGGCCTGTTTCTGCTGTTGCCGATCGTGTTCATCGTCCTGCTGTCGTTCGGTTCGTCGCAGTGGCTGGTGTTCCCGCCGCCGGGCTGGACGTTGAAATGGTACGGCCAGTTCTTCTCCAACGCTGACTGGATGAACGCCGCGGCGGCCAGCCTCAAGGTCGCGGTGCTGACCACGATCTGCGCCGTGGCCCTCGGCCTGCCGACGGCGTTCGCTTTGGTGCGCGGGCGTTTTCCCGGTCGGGAAATGCTCTACGGCCTGTTCACCCTTCCGATGATCGTGCCGCTGGTGATCATCGCCGTGGCGGTGTACGCGCTGTTTCTCAAGCTCGGTTACACAGGGACGATGTTCGCCTTCGTGGTCAGCCATGTGATCGTCGCGCTGCCGTTCACCATCATCTCGATCATCAACTCGCTGAAGCTGTTCGATCAGTCGATTGAAGACGCGGCGGTGATCTGCGGTGCCTCACGCCTGCAAGCGGTGTTCAAGGTGACATTCCCGGCGATTCGCCCGGGTATGGTTGCCGGCGCCCTCTTCGCCTTCCTCGTATCGTGGGACGAAGTGGTGCTGAGCGTGATGATGGCCAGCCCGACCCTGCAAACCCTTCCCGTGAAAATGTGGACCACCCTGCGCCAGGACCTGACCCCGGTGATCGCCGTCGCTTCGACGCTGCTGATCGGCTTGTCGGTTTTGGTCATGGTCATCGCCGCCGCGCTGCGCCGGCGCAACGAAATCAGCGCCTGAGCGCCCAGGAGTACGACATGAGTGCCGTGATCAAAGACGCCTCCCAGCAGAACGACAAACCTCTGGTCAGCCTGCGCAACCTGAACAAGCACTACGGTGACTTTGCCGCCGTCGACAACATCTCGCTGGACATCAAGGACGGCGAGTTCCTGACCTTCCTCGGCTCCAGCGGCTCGGGCAAAAGCACCACGCTGTCGATGCTCGCCGGGTTCGAAACGCCGAGCAGCGGCGAGATCCTGGTCAACGGTCAGTCGCTGGTCAACGTGCCGCCGCACAAGCGCGACATCGGCATGGTGTTCCAGCGCTATTCGCTGTTCCCGCATTTGTCGGTGCGCGACAACATCGCCTTTCCGCTGGCAATCCGCAAACTCGCCGCCGCCGAACGTGACAAGCGCGTCGACGCGATGTTGAAACTGGTGCAACTGGAACAGTTCGCCCATCGCCGCCCTTCGCAATTGTCCGGCGGCCAGCAACAACGCGTCGCCATCGCCCGCGCGCTGGTCTACGAGCCACGCATTCTGTTGATGGACGAACCCCTTGGAGCGCTGGATAAAAAACTGCGTGAAGACTTGCAGGATGAACTGCGCCAGTTGCATCGGCGCCTGGGCATCACCATCGTCTACGTGACCCACGATCAGGAAGAAGCCATGCGCCTGTCGCAGCGCATCGCGATCTTCAGCCACGGCAAGATTGTCGGCCTGGGCAGCGGTTATGACCTGTACCAGAATCCGCCGAACGCGTTTGTCGCGTCGTTCCTCGGCAACTCGAACTTCCTCAAGCTCAAGGCCCAAGGCAATGCGGCGGCGAGTTTTGAGGGGCAGTCGTTGTCGATTCGCCTGACCGCCGGCTTGCACACCGATCAGGATGTGCTGCTGATGGTGCGGCCGGAAAAGGCAGTGGCGCTGAGCGTGCAGCAGGCGAGCGCAGAACCGCTGGCAGCGGGTTGGAACGAGGTGTCGGCGCAGGTGGTGGAGGTGTTGTTTCTTGGTGAGAGCCAGACGTGCAGCGTGCTCACCGCAGGCGGTACTTCGATGACGGTAAAAGCGTTGTCCGCCGCCGGCATGCCGCTCAAGGCTGGCGATCCGGTGCGGGTACGCTGGGCGACGGCGGATGCCTGTGTCTACACCGAATGGGCTGAAAGCGACCTCAACAAAGCCGCCGGATCTCACTGACAATCCGTGTAGGAGCTGCCGCAGGCTGCGATCTTTTGATTTTGCTTTTCAAAGATCAAAAGATCGCAGCCTGCGGCAGCTCCTACATGAGATTGTATTTCAACGGCGCTATTCAGTTGATCGGAGTGAACCCTTCAATTTCGTCCGGCCACGCCGTGAGGATTTCGAAGCCTGTCTCCGTCACCGCCACCATATGCTCCCACTGCGCCGACAACGAGCCATCCTTGGTCAGCACGGTCCAGCCGTCCGGCATGTTCTTCACATGGCGCTTGCCGGCGTTGAGCATCGGTTCCACGGTGAAGATCATCCCCGCCTTGAGCTTCATGCCCTGATTGGGGAACCCGTAATGCAGGATCTGCGGTTCATCGTGGTAGACCTTGCCAATGCCATGCCCGCAATACTCGCGCACCACGCTGAAGCCTTCTTTCTCCGCCAGACTCTGGATCGCATGGCCGATGTCGCCCAGCGTCGCGCCCGGACGCACCCTGCGGATGCCGGCGCACATGGCGTCGTAGGTGGTCTTGATCAGGTGCTGCGCTTCTGGCGTCGCCTCGCCAACCACGTACATGCGGCTGGTGTCGCCGAACCAGCCGTCTTTGATCACCGCGATGTCGAGGTTGACGATGTCGCCGTCTTTCAACGGCGTGCCGGACGGAATGCCGTGGCACACCACGTCGTTGACCGAGGCGCAGACGGTTTTCGGGAAACCGTGGTAACCGACGTTGGCCGGAATCGCTTTCTGCACGTTGACGATGTAATCGTTGCACAACCGATCCAGCTCATCGGTGGTCACCCCCGCCTTCACATGCGGTACCAGCATCGCCAGCACCTCGGCGGCCAGCTTGCCGGCAGCGCGTGACTGAGCGATTTCGGCGGGGCTGTTGATCTTGATCTGGTTTCTCATGCGCTGACGGCTTCCTGAGTCAGTTGGTGCAGATCCAGCCCGCCGTTCTGTTCGGCGCGGATCAGCAAGCGGCAAATGGCGCTGTGGTCGAGGTTGGGGTGCAGTTCGGCAAGCATGCCGATGCGCATCCAGTGCTCGGCCTGCGCGTTGATCGAGCGGCTGAGTGCATTGCTGGAGATGCGCAGGTTCTCGTGCATGTCTTCCGAAATCTTTACGATGCCCATATCCAAATCCGATACGAAGTGTATATGGATCGTATATTAGCCAAGCCTAACGCTGAATTGCAAATTGACTCCGCAAATCTACAAACACCATCGTGTAGGAGCTGCCGCAGGCTGCGATCTTTTGATTTTGTTTTTGAAGATCAAAAGATCGCAGCCTGCGGCAGCTCCTACAGAATGCAAGGCATCAAATCGCGGGCAAAAAAAAGCTGCCCGAAGAGGCAGCAAAAACTTTAAGAACACGCGATGTATTGGGGCCAGCATAGACGCCGGATAATGACAGGGTCATGACAGCCGCAAATTCATTGAATCGCCCCTGCCCCGTCATCAGGATGTCATCAACGACGCCGCAGAATCCTCGCAAACCGTCTTGAGCCTTCGACGGATGCTTTGCAGGGATTCCCATGAAAGAAGACGCCTCGCTGTTTGCCGCCATCGACCTGGGTTCGAATGCGTTTCGCCTGATGATCGGCCAGTCGGTTCGCAGTCGAAAAGGCTTGATGATCCAGGAAGTCAAAACCCTGCGTGAACCGGTGCGACTGGCCGAAGGTTTTGACGGTGGTGCTCTGGACGAAATGGCGCTGGACCGGGGCTGGCAGGCGCTGGCGCGGTTCGGCAAGAAACTGCGCGGGTTCGAGGCCGGCAAGGTTCGCGCAGTGGCGACCAGCGCAGTGCGCGAGGCCGACAATGCGCAGCTGTTTCTGCACAGTGCCGAACGTCATCTGGGGTTTCGCATCGATGTCATTTCCGGCCATGAAGAGGCGCAACTGGTCTATGCCGGCGTCGCCCATTCCCTGCCGGGCGCTGAAGACATGCGCTTGGTGGTCGATATCGGCGGTGGTTCCACCGAGCTGATTCTCGGCCAGGGCACACAACCGCTGCTCACCGAAAGCATCGCCATCGGCAGCGGCACCCTGGGCGCCCGCTATTTCCCTGACGGGCGCATCGCGCCCGGTGCGCTGCAGGAAGCCGAACGCGTAGCGATCCTGCAATTCGAGAAAGTCGCCCGCCGCTACCGCGCGCAGGGTTGGCAGCAGACCATTGGCTCGTCCGGCACGGCGCGGATGCTGGCGAAAGTGCTGAAGGCCAATCGCTTGAACGACTTCGGCCAGGATGGCATTACCTATGGTGGGTTGTTGCGTTTGTCGCTGTTGCTGCTGAAGGTGAAGAACGTTCAGCAGTTGAAGCTGGCAGGTTTGCAACCGCATCGCCAGAGCATTTTGCCCGGCGGATTGGTATTGATGCTGGCGGCGTTCAAGGCATTCGGGATTTCGCAGATGGCGCCGTCGGAACCGGGGCTGCGCCTGGGTGTGCTGCATGGATTGATGAGCCGGCACTGATACCCTACACACTCCAGTGTGGGAGCGGGCTTGCCCGCGAAGGCGGAGTGTCAGTCGAGAATTATTCAGCTGACACTCCGCTTTCGCGAGCAAGCTCGCTCCCACAGGGTTTGTATTCAGGCTTCAGGCCAGTTCTTTGCGCAGCTGACGGGCGGCGGCAACCATGTGCACCAGCGCCGCTTCAGTCTCCGGCCAGCCACGGGTTTTCAAGCCGCAATCCGGGTTGACCCACAACCGCTCGGCCGGAATCCGCTGCGCTGCCTTGCGCAGCAAACTGGCCATCTCCGAAGCATCGGGAACGCGTGGCGAGTGGATGTCGTAGACACCCGGGCCGATCTCGTTCGGATAGGCGAAGGCTTCGAAGGCATCGAGCAATTCCATGTCCGAACGCGAGGTTTCGATGGTGATCACGTCGGCATCCATCGCCGCGATGGACTCGATCACATCGTTGAATTCGCTGTAACACATGTGCGTGTGAATCTGGGTTTCGTCACGCACACCCGAGGCGCACAGGCGGAACACTTCGGTGGCCCAGTCCAGATAGTGCTGCCATTGCGCGCGGCGTAGCGGCAGACCTTCGCGGAAAGCGGCTTCGTCGATCTGGACGATCCTGATTCCGGCAGCTTCCAGATCCACCACTTCATCACGAATTGCCAGCGCCAGTTGCCGCGCCTGCACTTCACGGGACACGTCCTCGCGGGGGAACGACCACATCAGCATCGTCACCGGGCCGGTCAGCATGCCTTTCATGACCTTGCCGGTGAGGCCCTGAGCATAGCGGATCCAGTCCACGGTCATGGCTTTCGGACGGCTCAGATCACCGAAGATCACTGCCGGTTTCACACAACGTGAACCGTAGCTCTGCACCCAGCCAAAACGGGTGAATACATAGCCGTCGAGTTGCTCGGCGAAGTACTCGACCATGTCGTTGCGCTCGGCTTCTCCGTGCACCAGTACATCGAGGCCCAGTTGCTCCTGGATCTCCACAGCGTGACGGATTTCGCTGTACATGGCTTCGGTGTATTCGGCTTCGCTGAGCTTGCCTTGCTTGAACGACTGACGCGCCAGACGAATCGAGGCGGTCTGCGGAAACGAACCGATGGTGGTGGTCGGGAACAGCGGCAGGTCGAGGCCGGCGCGCTGCTTGGCGATGCGCTGGGTAAACGGCGACTGGCGCTGGCTGTCCTGCGCGGTAATGGCCGCCACACGGGCCTGCACCGCCGGTTTGTGAATACGTGGCGAGGCGGCGCGACTCGTCTGTACCGAGCGGCTTTGGGTCAAGGCGCGGAGCACTTTTGGTGACTCAGGCTCGTTGACGGCCTGAGCCAGCACGGCGACTTCTTCACACTTCTGCACGGCAAACGCCAGCCAGCTTTTCAGCTCGGCATCGAGCTGGTCTTCGCGGCTCAGGTCCACCGGACTGTGCAACAGCGAACAGGACGGCGCGACCCACAACCGATCACCCAATCGCTCATGCGCATGCTGCAAAGTCGCCAGCGCATGTTCCAGATCGCAGCGCCAGACGTTACGGCCATTGACCAGGCCCAGCGACAACACTTTGTAGGCCGGCAGGCGATCGAGGATGGTCGGGTACTGTTCCGCTGCACGCACCAGATCGATGTGCAGACCGTCAACCGGCAGATTGGCGGCCAGGCCGAGGTTCTCTTCCAGACCACCGAAGTAAGTGGCGAGCAGTTTCTTCAGCGGATCACGCTGGATCTGGTTATAGGCTCGCTCGAAAGCGTTCTTCCACTCCTGCGGCAAGTCGAGCACCAGAATCGGCTCGTCGATCTGCACCCATTCCACACCGAGTGCGGCGAGCCGGGCGAAGATCTGCCCGTACAGCGGCAGCAAACGATCAAGCAATTCAAGCTTGTCGAACTCGGCGCCTTTGGCCTTGCCCAGCCATAGATAAGTCAGTGGGCCGATAATCACCGGTTTGACGTTATGGCCGAGGGCACGTGCCTCTTCGACTTCTTCGAACAACTGTTCCCAACCGAGCTGGAACTGTTGATCGACACTGAATTCCGGGACCAGATAGTGGTAGTTGGTGTCGAACCACTTGGTCATTTCCTGAGCGTGCGCACCGCCGCAGCAGCTGTCGCTGACACCACGGGCCATACCGAACAGGGTTTGCAGGGTGGCTTTGCCGTCGTGCGTACGGAAACGCTCGGGGATCACCCCGAACATCAGCGAGTGAGTCAGCACCTGGTCGTACCAGGCGAAATCGCCCACCGGCAGCAGCTCGATGCCGCTGTTTTTCTGCAAGTCCCAATGGGCCTTGCGTAGTTCACGACCCACTTCACGCAGGCCGGCCTCGTTCAGTTCTCCTTTCCAGAACGCCTCTTGCGCTTTCTTCAGTTCGCGGTCGCGACCGATGCGCGGAAATCCGAGGGAATGGGCCAGTGCCATGACAAACAACTCCAATGTCTTGTTGATGGCGGCCATTGTCGGGATCAGGCATTGGTGAGACAAACTCATTTTAATCTTGATGATCACAAATTTCCCTCATGATCGAGTGCCAGCTGTTTGCCCGCTGAAAACATGTTTTGCCCTGCAGGATATTCCTGCGCGAATCAAGCAATCGAGCGCGGTCACGACGCCCTTTGAATACTCAATGACGCCTTGATGTAAACCCTCTGAAACCGCGCCGTTGCAGGCTTTGATTCTGTTCTATGGTTAGATCGAAATGGCTGTATCTGCGGCTGACTAATGGTTGCGACAGATCATGTCTGCGCCTATGTTGCACGCGAGCTTTTCCCCGCGAATGGAACGCGATCAACACCACTACAAGAGGTGAAGAAATGTCAAAGGATTCACGCCCTGCCGTACTTGGGCTGATCGGCAATACGCCGCTGGTACAAGTTACCCGCTTCGATACCGGCCTCTGCACACTGTTTCTCAAACTGGAATCACAAAACCCCGGCGGCTCGATCAAGGACCGCATCGGTCTGGCGATGATCGACGCCGCTGAACGCGACGGGCGCCTGCAACCGGGTGGCACCATCGTCGAGGCCACCGCCGGCAATACCGGCCTGGGTCTGGCGCTGGTCGGCCGGGCCAAGGGCTACCGCGTGGTGCTGGTGGTGCCGGACAAGATGTCCACCGAGAAAGTCCTGCACTTGAAAGCCATGGGCGCCGAAGTGCACATCACCCGCTCGGACGTCGGCAAGGGCCACCCCGAGTATTATCAGGACGTCGCCGCCCGCCTGGCGAAAGACATTCCCGGCGCGTTCTTCGCCGACCAGTTCAACAACCCCGCCAACCCGCTGGCACACGAGTGCAGCACCGCGCCGGAAATCTGGGCGCAGACCGAGCATGATCTGGACGCGATCGTGGTCGGCGTCGGGTCTGCCGGCACCCTGACCGGGCTGAGCCGTTTCTTCAAACGGGTACAGCCGGATCTGCAAATGGTCCTCGCCGATCCGGTGGGTTCGGTGATGGCGCAATACAGCCGCGACGGCACGATGCCGACGCCCGGTTCGTGGGCCGTGGAAGGCATCGGCGAAGACTTCATTCCGTCGATCACCGACCTCAGCAGCGTGCGCCACGCCTACTCGATCAGCGACGAAGAAAGCTTCGATCATGCCCGTCAGTTGCTCAAGGCCGAAGGCATTCTCGGGGGTTCGTCCACCGGCACCCTGCTCGCCGCCGCGCTGCGTTATTGCCGCGAACAGACCGAGCCCAAACGCGTGGTCAGCTTCGTCTGCGACACTGGCACGCGCTATCTGTCGAAGGTCTACAACGACCAGTGGATGACCGATCAGGGCCTGTTGCAGCGCAAACGCTATGGCGACCTGCGCGATCTGATCGCCCGGCGTTTCGAAGACGGCCGCGTGATCAGCGTCGGCCCCGACGACACCCTGCTGACCGCGTTCCAGCGCATGCGTCTGGCGGATGTCTCACAACTGCCGGTGCTGGTTGAAGGCAAACAACTGGTCGGCGTGATCGACGAATCCGACATCTTGCTCGCGGTGCACGAAGACGCCGCGCGCTTCAGTCAATCGGTATCCAGCGTGATGACCGACAAACTGCAAACCCTCGCACCTGGCGCCCATCTCACCGAGCTGGAAGCGGTGCTCAGTCGTGGCCTCGTGGCGATCATTGCCGACGCTTCGGGCTTCCACGGTCTGATTACCCGCACCGACATGCTCAACCAATTACGGAGATCCCTCGCATGAGTCAGCACGACGATAAATCCCAAGGCTTCGCGACCCGGGTGATCCACGCCGGGCAAGAGCCGGACCCGACCACCGGTGCGCTGATGCCGCCGATCTACGCCAACTCGACGTACCTGCAAGACAGCCCCGGCGTGCACAAGGGCTTCGACTACGGGCGCTCGCACAACCCGACGCGTTTTGCCCTGGAGCGTTGCGTGGCGGATCTGGAAGGTGGCACCCGCGCCTTCGCGTTCGCGTCCGGGCTGGCGACGATCTCCACCGTCCTCGAACTGATCGATGCCGGTTCGCACGTCATCTCCGGCAATGACCTGTACGGCGGCACGTTCCGCCTGTTCGACAAGGTGCGCCAGCGCAGTGCCGGACACCGTTTCAGCTATGTCGATCTGACTGACCTGGCGGCGTTCGAAGCGGCGCTGCAGGACGACACCCGCCTGGTGATTGTCGAGTCGCCGACCAACCCGCTGCTGAGCCTGTCGGATCTGGCCGCGATTGCGCGCATCTGCCGCGCACGCGGGATCATCAGCGTTGCCGACAACACCTTCGCCAGCCCGTACATTCAGCGCCCGCTGGAGCTGGGTTTCGACATCGTGCTGCACTCGACCACCAAGTACCTGAACGGTCACTCCGACGTGATCGGTGGTATCGCGGTAGTTGGGCAGAATGCCGAACTGGCGGACAAACTCGGCTTCCTGCAAAACGCGGTCGGCGCGATTTCCGGCCCGTTCGATGCGTTCCTGACCCTGCGCGGGGTGAAAACCCTGGCGCTGCGCATGGAACGTCACTGCAGCAACGCGCTGGAACTGGCCAAGTGGCTGGAGCAGCAACCGCAGGTCAAACGCGTCTACTACCCGGGCCTGCCGTCGCACCCGCAGCATGAGTTGGCCAAACGGCAGATGCATGGTTTTGGCGGGATGATCTCGGTGGATCTGAACAGTGATCTGGATGGCGCACGGCGCTTTCTGGAAAACGTGAAGATCTTTGCCCTGGCAGAGAGTTTGGGCGGTGTTGAAAGCCTGATCGAGCACCCGGCGATCATGACCCACGCGACCATTCCCGCTGAAACCCGCGCCAAACTGGGCATCGGCGATGGCCTGGTGCGTCTGTCGGTGGGGGTCGAAGATCTCGAAGACCTGCGCGCCGATCTGGCGTACGCGCTGACCAAAATCTGATCCCGCAACAACGACAAAGCCCGCAGCAATGCGGGCTTTGGTGTTCGAGTAGGCGGCCAGTGCTGGTCTCTGGCTTACAAGGTTTATCGGGCCTCTCACAGTACAAAAGCAACCATGGAAAAAGAGCGGTGCTTTGCTGCCTCACACGGCATAAGGGCTGGATCTCAGCGCGGAGATCTTTCTAACCGTGTACCCTTCGGAACGCGCCCCACGTCCCCTTGCTATCCGCTTGCGCATCAGTCTGCGTCTTCGCCTACACCTTTGAGGCTAGCAAATGCCATCGAGTGATGGTCAGGTGTTTTTAGACTGATTTCCTTCAAGCCCCCGTCTGCAAGGAAGTTAACCGACTATCACTTGCTCCCCCGGCCAGCCATGGCCCGTGTTTGACGATCTATACTTTTCAGCTCGCTTTCGCAGTTTCATGCAATACGTCGACACCCGTGCGCGTTACCGTGCGCCCGTGCCAATCGCCAATCTGGTCAACCCCGGGCCAACGGAATGCTGTGTGGCTGATGGGTCGTGGAGAAAATCATGAAACACACGCTTTTATCAGGCGCCATTCTTGCGGTCGCGGCGACCGTGATGTTGCCAACGGTTTGGGCTGCGCAGCCGCAGGCGATGGCCTCTGATGGTTCGGATCATGTGGGAGCCGGCGCAGTGGCGTCCGATGGTTCCGACCACGTCGGCGCTGGTGCAGTCGCCTCGGATGGCTCTGATCATGTCGGGGCTGGCGCAGTGGCTTCCGATGGTTCCGACCATGTCGGCGCCGGTGCAGTCGCCTCCGATGGCTCTGATCATGTCGGGGCTGGCGCAGTGGCGTCCGATGGTTCCGACCACGTCGGCGCCGGTGCAGTCGCCTCGGATGGCTCTGATCATGTCGGGGCTGGCGCAGTCGCCTCTGATGGCTCTGATCATGTCGGGGCTGGCGCGGTAGCCTCCGATGGCTCTGATCATGTCGGGGCTGGCGCAGTGGCTTCCGATGGTTCCGACCACGTCGGTGCTGGTGCACTGGCCTCCGACGGCACCGACAAGGTCGGCGCCAATCGGTATGCCTACTCACGCGTCGGTGTCGGTTCTGATCGCGTCGCTTCGGCGCTGATGACCGGCAGCTATTCCGACCAGTTCAACGCCCCTCAGTAATCAACGCGGGGCGACCCGTTCGGGTCGCCTCTCCCACCGCGGCACTAGCACATTTGTGCTAATCGACCACCTCGCCATCCGGCGCTATATTCCCTCGCAACCCCCCGACGTTCCCCAACATTGCCACTGTGCAGTGCGCGGGATCGTTGTGCCTGGACAACAGAACAACACCAAGGAAGAAGCACCATGAAACTGCATTCCAACCTGTGCAAAGTAGCCATTGTCGGCGCCCTGATGCTGGGCGCCAGCGGTTGCCAGACTGCCAAACCTACCGAAGCCAGCATGAAAGAACGGGCCCAGACCGTCATCGGCAAACCGGTGTCGAAAATCGACAACATCCGCAGCGACAGCACCCTCACCTACTACACCGCGTATACCCCGGCCGGCGAGTACAACTGCGAGTTGCCCAGCGGGGCGATTATCGCGGTGGCGAGCATGGGCATCATGACTCCGCCGCTGTCTTGCCTGCCCAAAGGCGCCTCACCGATCCCCGTTCAGTAATTGATTTCTCCGGTAAAGGACGACGCTCATCATGAAAACCCTGATCGCTACTCTCACCCTCACCGCCCTCGCCCTGACCGGCTGCGCCACGCCCAAACAGTGGGAAGCCACCGGCGGCAGCAAGAACGACGGCGTGGTGCAGGTTTCCTACGAACTGGGCCAGTTCGAAAGCGGCCAGACCAACGCCGCGCAAGGTCTGACTGTCGCGATGGAGCGCTGCAAGACCTGGGGTTACAAGAACGCCGAGGTGACCGGTTCCGAGAAAAACATCTGCCGCACCATGGGCCAGTTCAACTGCCTGCAAACCACCATCACTCAGGACTACCTCTGCAAGCGTTGAGTCAAACCTGCTCGGCCGGTTCGGTTTGCCGGTCGCGCAGGGCTCGCAAGGTCGCGCGCAGCTCGGCCGGGCGTACCGGTTTGGACAGGATGGCGATTTGGCGGTCGTGCAAGGCCGCCTGTATTTTCTCGATGTCATGCCCGGTGATGATCATCGCCGGCACCGCAAAACCACGCTGGCGCCGCACCTCGTCGATGCACTCGATGCCCGTGGAATGCGTACCCAGATCGTAATCGGCGACGATGATGTCGCAATCGGTGACCAGCCCCTGCCCGCTCAACTCGCCTTGCACCACGCAGCCCCAGCGCTCAAGCAGCGCCGACGTCGCCAGCAACACGTTGCGATCATCCTCCACCAGACACACCTTCAGCCCGGTCAACAGACCGGCCTGCCGCACATCGTCACGCATGGCCGGCAATTGCGGCGCCACGGCCACCGGCAAGCCATACAGGGTGACCGCCGTGCCGCGCCCAAGCTGCGAGCGCAACGCCACATCGACGCCGATCAACTGCCCCAGACGCTTGACGATCGACAACCCGAGGCCGACGCCTTCCACGTCCTTGTCACGCACCTGACGCACCCGATAAAACTCTTCAAACACTTTCGGCAGATGCTCCTCGGCAATGCCGTTGCCGCGGTCATAAATCACGATGGCCAGCCCGACACCGCGTTTGCGCACGCCGATCAGCACCGGGCGTTGCGCGCCATACTTGAAACAGTTGGAAAGCACGTTCTGCACCATGGTCGCGAGCAACGCCGGATCGCTCTGTACCCAGTATTTGCATGGACGCAGGCGCAATTCCACACCGGCCCAGCGCGCGGCTTCGGCGTTCTGGCGGACCAGATCGGCCAGCCACTCGCCCAGATTGAACACCTGCAACCTGGGCAGGACGCGCCCGTTGTCGAGGGTGTAGAGGTCAAGAATCGAACGGAACAACTGCGAGACGTTGAGCAGCGACCGGTCAATGTTGTCGACCAGTTGCCGCTCCTGCTCGCCCAGCCGCGACTCACGCAGGCACGCCGTGAACAGACCGATGGAGTGAATCGGCTGGCGCAGATCGTGGCTGGCCTGGGCGAGAAAACGCGACTTTTCCAGATTGGCTGCGACGGCTTCTTCAGAGGCCTTGCGCGTGCGCTCCAGCAGCAAGTGCGCGTAGAACGGAATCACCGTGCTGGTGAGCATCAACATCAGGACCATGTACGGTTGCGCCTGCCACACCGGTGTCAAGCGATAGACTGCCAGCAGCGCCAGCAGCGCCAACCCCGTGGCAATCGCCAGGTAGCGCGAGCCATAGCGCATGCCGTTGCCCAGGTTGACCCAGATGATCACCGCGTACAGCGGCAACGCCGCTTCACCGCCGAGCACCAGGCCGAAACAGGTGCCGGTGTAATCGTGGACCATGCCGAAAATCCGCCGCGCCGGATAATGCCCGGGCCAGCGCGCAATGGCCTGACGCAAGGCAATCGACGCCAGCAGAAACAGCGCGATGTAGACCACCACCGGCAGATAGGTAGCGAAGCGCTGACCCGGCAATACACCGAGCACGCAGATGTAAACCATGGCAATGCTGGCGATGATGATCCGCAGATTGGCCTGATCCAGCTCGGTGTTTTTTTCGAACTTCATGGGCAACGTCCTTGTGCGACAGTCGTCAGATTCAGCAGCGGTCGGCAGGCAATCTGCGCTTGCGGTGCTAAGGTGCATGCCGTAAACCACGCTGATCCAGGGAGGGTCACGTCATGACATGCCGCATCATCATAGCCGACGATCACCCGTTGTTTCGCGAGGCCATGCGGCGCACCGTGCAGCGCCTGCTGCCCGAAGCATCTATCGAGGAGGCCGGCGATCTCGACGCCGTGCTGGCCTTGCTGCCCGCCGGCAACGAGCCGGACACGCTGATTCTCGACCTGCGCTTCCCCGGCCTGACCTGCATCAGCCAACTCGCCGAGCTGCGCCGAAAACTGCCACGCACCACATTGATCGTGGTGTCGATGGTCGACGACGAGGCGTTGATCGGCGAAGTAATGGCGGCCGGCATCGACGGTTTCATCGGCAAGAACATCGCCCCGGATGAAATCGGCGAGGCGATTCTGGCGATCCGCGAAGGTGAAGTGCTGGTCAGGTTCGCCCCTTCCGGGCTGCTGCCGCTGGAGACCGGCACCGCCCTCACCCCGCGTCAGCAGGATGTGTTGCGGCTGATCGCCCAAGGCAAGACCAACAAGGAGATCGCCCGGGAACTGGATATCTCGCCGTTCACCGTGCGCATCCATGTGTCGTCGTTGTTGCGCACGCTCAATGTGCCGTCGCGGGCAGCCGCTGCGGTGAAGTATTCGGGAGGCAACGGCGCAATTTAAATGAACCCTGCGCGCTTGGGCTCACCTAACTGAAAGACCATCAGGAGGTAACCCATGCAAATTGAACCCGTCTGGATCGTACTCGCCGTCGTTCTTGTGATCGTTGAATTGTGGGCGATCAACAGGGTGCGCAAGAGCGCAGGCAAAGGCAGCAATAAAGGCGTGTGGATTATCGCCATCGTGTTCGTGCCGTTGTTTGGCCTGATTGCCTGGGCACTGGCCGGCCCGAAACACGTTACGCAGGATTGAGAAAATCCCCCTGTAGGAGCTGCCGCAGGCTGCGATCTTTTGACTTTCAAGATCAAAAGATCGCAGCCTGCGGCAGCTCCTACAGGGAATGCAGCGTTTACGGATCAACTTGTGCCATCAACTCCGGCAGCGATTCCGGACGCTTGGCATAGCGCTGCGCCAGCACTGCGCAGACCATCAATTGAATCTGATGGAACAGCATCAGCGGCAGGATCAACACGCCAATCGTGCCGCCGGCAAACAACACCTGCGCCATCGGCACGCCAGTGGCCAGACTCTTTTTCGAACCGCAGAACAAAATGGTGATGCGGTCTTCCTGGCTGAAACCGAACGCCTTGCCCAGCAAGGTCGACGCCAGCAACACCAGCGCCAGCAAGATGCAGCAAACCACCACCAGCCCCAACAGATCGACCAGCGGAATCTGATGCCAGATACCTTCGTTGACCGCCTCGCTGAACGCGCCGTACACCACCAGCAGAATCGAACCCTGATCGACAAACTTCAGCCAGTGCTTGTTGCGCCCCACCCATGCGCCGATCCAGCGCCGAGCGATCTGCCCGGCAATGAACGGCAGCAGCAATTGCACGCTGATCTTCAGAATCGCATCGACGGTCGAACCGCCGTCACCGTGCACGTTCAGCAGCAGCGCCACCAGCAACGGCGTGAGGAAGATCCCGAACAGGCTCGATGCCGCCGCACTGCAGATCGCCGCCGGAATATTGCCCCGGGCCAGCGAGGTGAAAGCAATCGCCGACTGCACGGTGGCCGGTAGCGCGCAAAGGTAGAGCATGCCCATGTAAAGCTTGTCGCCAATCAATGGCGACAGCAGCGGTTTCAGCGCCAGGCCGAGGATCGGGAACAGCACAAAGGTCAGCCCAAACACCAACAGGTGCAGGCGCCAGTGGCCGGCGCCGGCGATGATCGACTCACGCGAGAGCTTGGCGCCATGCAGGAAAAACAGCAGTGCGATGGCGATGTTGGTCAGCCAGCCGAACCCGACCGCCACCTGCCCGCTGGCCGGCAGAAAACTGGCCAGCAGCACGACGCCGATCAGGGTCAGGGTGAAGTTGTCGGGCAGGAATCTTGGTCGGGTCATGGGTCTTTCATCCGGGGGTTGCCAGTACGTGACTGCGACTCTAACGTGAGCAGAAATTACCGACTAACGCCGAAGAGCCAACAGATGCCGCCTAAAGGACATGAGAAAAGTTTCCGGCGCAGCATTCCCGGGTTGCCCAGCCTGCCCCGTCCGCTGTACGGGCGCACCGAGTCGCTGCCTAATCGCGCGCTGACCCGGCGTCACAGTCACCCGTGGGTGCAATTGTCATACGCGATTCAGGGCGTGCTTGAGGTGCAGACCAGCGCCGGGCGTTTCGTCGCGCCACCGGAGCGCGCGGTGTGGATTCCGGCGGGCGTGCCGCATCGCGTGTTCAGCTCGCCGCACACTGAAATGCGCAGCCTGTACATCGATTGCAGCGTGGCCGGCTGGGCGCTTGAGCGCTGTCATGTGCTGGGCGTCAGCGACCTGCTGCGCGAGCTGATTCGCGCCTTCAGTCGGGTGCCGGTGGAATACGACGAGAGCGGCGCCCATGGCCGGTTGGCCCAAGTGATCCTCGATCAACTGGCCGAGGCGCCGCAGATTGACCTGATGCTGCCGCTGCCTCAGGACAGCCGTCTGCGGCAGATCTATCAAAGTCTGGAGCAACATCCGGAACAGCAGACCACACTGCAGCATTGGAGCGAGAAGTTCGGCGTCACCGAAAAAACCCTCAGCCGCCTGTTTTTACGCGACACCGGCCTGACCTTCCGCGCCTGGCGTCAGCGCTTGCGTCTGTTGGGCGCACTGACCCCGCTGGAACGCGGCGAACGCGTCACCGACGTGGCTCTGGCCTGCGGTTATGACTCGACGTCGGCGTTCATCGCGGCCTTTCGCCAGCAGTTTGGTGAAACCCCGGGCGAATTTTTTCGCTGACTTTTGTCGATATTTATCGAATTAGCACATGCCAATCGGCAAAGTTCAGGGTAGAGTTTCGCCCATACGAAATGCTTCACGCATTTCGACGATAACCCTGATGACCCAACCCTTTAGCGAACCTGTCGGCGGTAACAGCATGATCGAAGTCACTGAAGTCTCCATTGCTCAATTACGCGCGGCGCTCGACGCCGGCCAGACCACCGCGGTTGAACTGGTGCAGGCCTATCTGGCCCGGATCGACGCCTACGACGGCCCGCACACCGCCACCGCACTGAATGCGGTGGTGGTGCGCAATCCTGAAGCGCTGGCCGAAGCCCAGGCGTCCGACGCGCGCCGGGCCAAGGGCGAAACCCTCGGCCCGCTCGACGGCATCCCTTACACCGCCAAGGACAGCTATCTGGTCAAGGGGCTGACCGCCGCCTCCGGCAGCCCGGCCTTCGCCGATCTGGTGGCGTATCGCGACGCCTTCACCATCGAACGCCTGCGCGGCGCCGGGGCGATCTGTCTGGGCAAGACCAACATGCCGCCGATGGCCAATGGCGGCATGCAGCGTGGCGTCTATGGCCGGGCCGAGAGCCCGTACAACGCCGCCTACCTGACCGCGCCGTTTGCCTCTGGCTCGTCCAACGGCGCCGGCACCGCCACCGCCGCGAGTTTCTCGGCCTTCGGCCTGGCGGAAGAAACCTGGTCGAGCGGTCGCGGCCCGGCGTCGAACAATGGTTTGTGCGCCTACACGCCGTCGCGCGGAGTGATTTCGGTACGCGGCAACTGGCCACTGACGCCGACCATGGACGTGGTGGTGCCATACGCACGGACCATGGCCGATCTGCTCGAAGTGCTCGACGTGGTCGTCGCGGAAGACCCCGACACCCGTGGCGACCTGTGGCGCCTGCAGCCCTGGGTGCCGATCCCGAGCGTCGCCTCGGTGCGCCCGGCGTCCTACGCCGAACTGGCAGTGAAACCCGCGGCACTGGCCGGCAAACGCCTCGGTGTGCCGAAGATGTACATCAATGCTGACCCTGAAGCCGGCACCAGCGAAGCGCCGGGCATCGGCGGCCCGACCGGGCAACGCATCAACACCCGCCCTTCGGTGATCGACCTGTGGAAACAGGCCCGCGCGGCTCTGGAGGCGGCCGGTGCCGAAGTCATCGAAGTGGATTTCCCGCTGGTCTCCAACTGCGAAGGCGAGCGTCCGGGCGCGCCGACCGTGTTCAATCGCGGCATCGTTTCCAAGGAGTTCCTGCACCACGAACTGTGGGACCTGTCAGCTTGGGCCTTCGACGACTTCCTGCGCGCCAACGGCGATCCGAAGCTCAACCGTCTGGCCGATGTCGACGGGCCGAAGATCTTCCCGCACGACCCGGGCACCCTGCCCAACCGTGAGGGCGACCTGGCCGCCGGCATGGACGAATACGTGCGCATGGCCGAGCGCGGCATTACCCCGTGGGACCAGATCCCGACTCTGCCGGACGGCCTGCGCGGCCTGGAAAAGACCCGCAAGCTCGATCTGGAAGACTGGATGGACACGCTGAAACTCGACGCGGTGCTGTTCCCGACCAACGCCGACGTCGGCCCGGCAGATGCCGATATCAATCCGGAATCGGCGGACATAGCCTGGAGCAATGGCGTCTGGGTCGCCAACGGCAACCTGGCGATCCGTCACCTCGGCGTACCAACCGTCACTGTTCCAATGGGGATCATGGCCGACATCGGTATGCCGGTCGGCCTGACCTTCGCCGGTCGCGCCTACGATGACTCGAATCTGCTGCGCCTGGCCTCGGCGTTCGAGGCGACGGGTTCGAAGCGTCAGGTGCCGCCGCGTACTCCAGCGCTGACTGCCGGCAAGTAATCAGAACGACGGGGTTGAGACCGCAAAAGGTTTCAATTCCCGTCGTCACTATTCCCCCTCCCTGATCGCGACACTTCGCTTTTCCCGAACTATTGCTCAGAAATAAGCGATTTTTCTTGCAACCAAACTCGCCGCTAGCATGGCCCTGCCTGACCCTAATTCAATAAAAGCCAGGGAGCCCGCCATGCCAATTGACAATATCAACATCGGCGAACCGTGGATGTGGAGCGCGTTTGTCGTCTTCGTCCTCGCCATGCTTGCACTGGACCTGTTCGTTTTTGGCGGACGCAAGGCACACCGCGTTTCAGTGCGGGAAGCGTCCTGTTGGGTGATCGCCTGGTGTGCGCTGGCGATGGCTTTCGCCGGATTGCTCTGGTGGTATCTGCACGGCGAGTTCGACGCCGACATTGCCCAGCGCAAGACCCTGGAATTCCTCACCGGTTATCTGATCGAGCAGTCGCTGTCGATCGACAACATGTTCGTTTTCGTGATGATCTTCAGCTACTTCGCCGTGCCACCGGAACTGCAACGCCGGGTGCTGCTGTATGGCGTGCTCGGGGCGATCGTGATGCGCGCGGCAATGATCTTCGCCGGGGTGTGGCTGGTGTCGCAGTTCGAGTGGCTGTTGTATGCCTTCGGGGTGTTCTTGATCATCACCGGGATCAAGATGCTGATGTTTGCCGAGCAACAACCTGATCTCGACAAAAACCCGCTATTGCGCTGGGTGCGCGGGCACATGCGAATCACCCAGGGCTTTCATGGCGAGCGCTTTTTCGTGCTGCAGAACGGCGTGCGCTGGGCCACGCCGATGTTTCTGGTACTGGTGCTGATCGAGGCCAGCGACCTGATGTTTGCGGTCGATAGCATCCCGGCGATCTTCGCGGTCACCACCGACCCGTTTATTGTGTTCACCTCGAACATCTTCGCGATCATGGGCCTGCGGGCGTTGTACTTCCTGCTGGCAGACATGGCCGACCGCTTTCATTTGCTCAAATACGGACTGGCGATCGTGCTGGTGTTCATCGGCGGCAAGATGACGCTGATGCCGTGGTTTCACATGCCGGTGGAATGGTCGCTGGCGGTGGTCGGTGGGGTGATTCTGGGGTCCGTGGTGTTGAGCCTGATCGTCACTCGCAAGGAAGACCAAACTCAATCCCTGTAGGCGCTGTCGCAGGCTGCGATCTTTTGATTTTGCTTTAAAAAGATCGCAGCCTGCGGCAGCGCCTACAGGGGTGTGGTTACTTGTCGGACTTGATGCTGGTCCACACCCGGGTGCGTACGCGTTCGAGTTTTTGCGGCAGGGGCTGGACGACGTAGAGGGTTTTCAGGGCTTCAGGCGTTGGCGTCAGGTTCGGGTTGGCGGTGATGTCTTTGTTCACCAGCGACATCGAGTCTTTGTTCACGTTCGGGTAGCCGAGGAAGTCGCTGATTGGCGCAATGACTTTTGGATCGAGCAAGGTGTTGAGGAATTCATGCGCCTCTTCGACATTCTTCGCGCTCTTCGGAATGGCGAAGGTATCGAACCAGATCGGCGCACCTTCCTTCGGCAAACGCCAGTCGACCACCACACCATTGCCCGCCTCTTTCGCACGGTTGCCAAACTGATAGAAGCTGCCGGAGTAACCGATGGCCACGCAGATGTCGCCATTGGCGATGTCGGTCATGTACTTGGCCGAGTTGAAGTAGGTCACGTACGGACGAATCTTCAGCATCAGGTCCTTGGCCTTCTCATAGTCGGCCGGGTTCTGGCTGTTCGGGTCGAGGCCGAGGTAATGCAGGGCCAGCGGTAGAATTTCCGACGGCGAATCGAGCATCGCCACGCCGCAGGATTTGAGCTTCTCCATGTTCTCGGGCTTGAACACCAGATCCCAGCTGTCGACCGGCGCGTTGTCGCCAAGTGCGGCCTTGACCTTGGCCGGGTTGAAACCGATCAGCACCGTGCCATACATGTAGGGCACGCCGTACTGGTTGCCGGGGTCGTTGGCGTCTAGCAGTTTGAGCAGCGCCGGATCCTGATGGCTCCAGTTCGGCAGTTTCGACTTGTCGAGTTTCTGGAACACGCCAGCCTTGATCTGGGTGTCGATGAACTGGTTCGACGGCACCACCAGGTCGTAACCGGAGTTGCCGGTGAGCAACTTGGCCTCCAGTGATTCGTTGGTGTCGAAGGTGTCCCAGGTCACTTTGATACCGGTCTTCGCGGCGAAATCCTTGGGCACCGACGGCAGAATGTAATCCGCCCAGTTGTAAACCCGCAGCTCGCGCTGTTCGGCGTGTACCGCGCTGGCCAGCAGCGTCAGCCCACAGACGGTGGCACCCAGAATGCGTTTCATCGTGACCATGGTTGTTTCCCCGGAATGCGACGTGAGATCGATGGTTTTTATGTTCTGTACACGGCAGCGGCTGTAAAAGTAGCCAAGGGCAAGCAAAGTCCAGCGTTTTATTGTGGCTTTGATTCTTGCCGACCGCGGAGCCGCGGCACAGTGGGTGATGGGCCAAAAGGGGATCGAAATGGCCAATTTGAATGACCGCACGAATGCTCAAGGTCTAAGGAGACATCATTTGTGGTGAGGGGATTTATCCCCGATGGGACGCGAAGCGGCCCCCTTTATATCTCAAAGGGGGCCGCACTCGCTGATTTCACGACTGCTTCGCAGCCGATCGGGGATAAATCCCCTCGCCACGTTGCTTCTGCGTCTGCCCCCGTGTGGCGAGGCAGTAATACAGCGGCACCGTCACCACCAGACCAAACAGCCACGACAGGTCTGCACCGTCGACCAGATTGGCGTACGGCCCGACGTACAGCGACGTATTGGCGAACGGCAGTTGCACAATGATCCCGATGAAGTAGGCAATGATCGCGTGCAGATTGAAGCGCCCGTAAATGCCGCCGTCCGCGCGGAAAATCGAGCTGATGTCATAGTTGCCGCGCTTGATCAGGTAGAAGTCGATCAGGTTGATCGACGCCCACGGCACCAGCACCAACAGCAACGCCAGAATCAGCCCGATGAACTGCGAAATGAAATCCGCCGAGGCACCCAGCGCTACCACGCAGCAAGCCGCCAGCACCACGCTCGACAACACCACGCGCACCTTGATGCTCGGCGTCCATTGACTGGCGAACGTCTGGATCGAGGTGATGATCGACAGCACCGCGCCGTACAGATTCAGCGCGTTGTGGCTGATGATGTTGAGCAGGAACAACACCATCAGAATCGGCCCCAGCCAACCGGTGGACTGCTTGACCGCTGCCATCGCCTCGGTGCCTTCCGGCGTCGCCAGAACCGCCACCGCGCCAAAGCTGAACGACAGAATCGTCCCCAGCGTCGCGCCCAGATAAGTGGCCCAGAACGGTTTGGCGATGCCGATATCCGCCGGCAGGTAACGCGAATAGTCAGACACGTACGGCGAGAAGCTGATCTGCCAGATGATTCCCAACGATACCGTTGCCAGCCAGCCCGACAGGTTGAAGCTGCCGCGCGTCAGGAAGTCCGCCGGCAAGTCGTGGGCGAAGATGTAGAGGAAGCCGGCGAGCAGCGCGCTGCCCATCACCCAGGTGCCGATGCGGTTCAGCGTGTGGATGAAGTTGTAACCGATCACGCCAATCGCCGTGGCCACCAGTGCACCGATCAGAATGCTCAACGGCGCCGGTACCGACGGCGCAATGCCGACAATCGATTTACCGGCCAGCACGATGTTGGAAATGAAGAAGCCGATGTAGATCAGCGCTGCAAAAAACACGATCAACAATGCGCCGTAACGCCCGAACTGACCGCGACTCTGGACCATTTGCGGAATGCCCATGCGCGGCCCCTGCGCCGAGGCCAGGGCGATCACCACGCCGCCGATCAGGTGCCCGAGCGCAATCGCCATTAGCCCCCAGAGCAAATCGAGATGGAACACCTGAACCACCATGGCGCCGGTGACGATGGGCAGTGGCGCAATGTTGGTGCTGAACCATAAGGTGAAAAGGTCGCGGGCCTTCCCGTGGCGTTCCGCGAGTGGGACATAGTCGACCGTGTGATTCTCGATCAACGGATCTTGCCGGGACATCTGGGACATATGCATGAACTCGAGTTTGTCTGTTCTTATCTTTGTATGAAGCCAAACCGGGGGGACTCTGGGTCGCCCCTCAGATGCAGACCATATTATGGTATTCCAAACATTTCACAAGACTGATCCGTAGTTTACGGCGCTAGCTGATCCGCCATCCTCACTGATACTGCGGCCTGCAGGCCAGCCAGAAGCCCAATAAATGCTGAGTTTCCGACGAAAGCACCACGTTTATCGGTTCAGCCGAAAAGCCCTTGCAAAGAAAAAATACTGGTATACCATCAGACCAACAAATACATAAAAATCGCGTCACAACACCCGAGGACCGTCCAATGATCGATGCTGCCATCTACAAACAAGTCATGGGCTCGTTTCCGTCCGGCGTCACTGTCATCACCACGCTGGACGATGACGGCCAGATCGTCGGCCTCACCGCCAGCGCCTTCAGCTCACTGTCGATGGACCCGGCCCTGGTGCTGTTCTGCCCCAACTACAGCTCCGACTCCTATCCTGTGCTGATCAAGAACAAGCGCTTTGCGATCCACGTCCTGTCCGGCGGCCAACAGAGCGAAGCCTACGCCTTCGCCCGTAAAGGCAAGGACAAGGCGCAGGGCATCGAGTGGACGTTGAGCGAGTTGGGCAACCCGATCCTGGCCAACGCGACGGCTATCATCGAGTGTGAGTTGTGGCGCGAATACGAAGGCGGCGACCACGCGATCATGGTCGGCGCGGTGAAGAATCTGATCGTCCCGGAGCAGCACACCGGGCCGCTGGTGTATTGCCACGGCAAGATGGGCGCCCTGCCCGTTCTGGCCTGATCGAAGAACAACTGTGGGAGCGAGCTTGCTCGCGAAAGCGTCTTGCCAGTCGCCATAGATGCTGGTTTACACCGCCTTTCGCGAGCAAGCTCGCTCCCACAGGTAGCCTTAACAATAAAAGATCCGAGGAAGCGTCATGAAATTTTCCCTGTTCATCCACATGGAACGCTGGGACGAAAGCGTCAGCCACCGCCAACTCTTCGAAGACCTGACCGAACTGACCCTGATGGCCGAGGCCGGCGGTTTCAGCACCGTGTGGATCGGCGAACACCACGCGATGGAATACACCATCTCGCCCAGTCCGATGCCGCTGCTGGCCTACCTCGCCGCCAAAACCACCACCATTCACCTCGGCGCCGGCACCATCATCGCGCCGTTCTGGCACCCGCTGCGGGTGGCCGGTGAATGCGCCTTGCTCGACGTCATCAGCAACGGACGTATGGAAGTCGGCCTGGCGCGCGGCGCCTATCAGGTCGAATTCGATCGCATGGCCGGCGGCATGCCCGCCTCCAGCGGCGGCCAGGCCCTGCGTGAAATGGTCCCGGTGGTCCGCGCCCTGTGGCAAGGCGACTACGCCCACGACGGCGACATCTGGAAATTCCCGACCTCGACCAGCGTGCCGAAGCCGATCCAGAAGCCGAACCCACCGATGTGGATCGCCGCCCGCGACCCCGACTCGCACAACTTCGCCGTGGCTAACGGCTGCAACGTGATGGTCACGCCGTTGATGAAAGGTGACGAAGAAGTCGTCGACCTGAAGAACAAATTCCAGACCGCGCTGGACAACAACCCCGACGTGCCGCGTCCGCAATTGATGGTGCTGCGTCACACCCACGTGCACTCGGCTGACGACCCAGAAGGCTGGAAAGTCGGCGCCAAGGCGATCTCACGTTTTTACCGCACGTTTGATGCGTGGTTCGGCAACAAGGAAACACCGGTCAACGGCTTCCTCGCCCCGAGCCCGGAAGAGAAGTTTGCCGGGCGGCCGGAGTTTGAACTGGAGAGCCTGCACAAGACGGCGATGATTGGTACGCCGGAAGAGATCATTCCGCGGATCAAGTATTACCAGGAACTGGGGGTGGATGAGTTCAGTTTCTGGTGTGATAACAGTCTGCCGCATGCGGAGAAGAAGAAGTCGTTGGAGTTGTTTATCAGGGATGTGGTGCCGGCGTTTCGCTGAGCTGACTTGTAAAAAACCGGGCATTAGCCCGGTTTTTTTATAGGTGTCTCCGAAACAGTTCGAATATCAAAGGAAATTTTGCAATCAACAATTCAGTATTGATAATCCGCAAAGAAAAATATCGCATATAAAAAGAACGCAAAACTTGCCAATACCGCTCGCCCGGCGGGCTCAGCACCCCTGCCCAATCCACCGGGTGCAATGGCAACCGTTGCCCCTCTTAAATAGTTATAAACACCTTGAGCAAACCATAACTGAACAGCAAGTATCGTAAAAAAACGCCCCCAACTGCCATTGAACTGAAAGTATCCATTGAGTAGTGCTGCGAGCAATAGACCCACCCCCACCCCATCACGGTATTTGAATAGCCAGTTGATTATTGATTTACTTGTAATAGGCATCGATAGTTCTTTTAACGATATGATCCCAAACGTCCTGCGCACTCGGGCTAACGTGGTTGATGGGGTCAGACGAAATCTTCGGAGGGCTTTCTAAACGTAGGCTGTCCCCATTCACCCTTTCCAATGTATGTAGCCATGCAACTCTACAACCACCTAATTGCCTACGATCATACAAAGCGCAACTTCCAATAGTCCCTACCATCCACTATCCAGTATCTTTCACGGGCAGGAATGAGAAAACTAAAATCATAGCATTCAGAAGTCCAATCCGAATAAACATATTTCTCGTGAAACCGACCATCATCCATATGCATAAATATCTTTCGATCAAAATTTATATAGAACGTTGGAAGGCGCGAACTAACAACATTGGCCAATTTATACAACTCGGAGCTCAAGCCTTTACCTGTCAGGTAGTAACTCTCAATTGCCTCAAAGACAGTTTCATCCGCCCCAACAAAGCTCTGCAAATCCAACGACGATAGTATTTTCTCTCGTGAATCATCAAGGTACTTCGGAAAATTCTCCGAAGTCAACTGCGCAAGCCCTCCCCTGTAATTTTGGCGAAACTGTTCATATTGTTCCTTCGTAATCCCCCCACTTTCCAGAGCGGCCCTGAGACTGATATCTATATCCAAAGTAAAGTTTTCTTTTTCATCCACAACCCAGAAGCATTTTTCTGAATGAACAAAAAAACAGATATTTTTTTCCCCGTCCCACAGATCGTCAAAAATCACTTCATTTACGGTCATTTATTAAACTCTTTAAAAAATTCATCCTGTGTATAAACACGAGCATTACTCGCATTACTTTCGAGCAATGTCTCCCACACTTTCGGTAACTCAAGCGAGAAACCTGGCTGTCCCGCATCCACTCTTTTGGGCGCGTCCCGATCTCTCGGGCCCACCGAGTGCTGATCTATCAATTTGTCCATAATTTGCTTATGTGTGTTGGCGTCAACGTCGAAAACTACTACAGAGCCATCAGGTCGTCGGTTCGTCAAGTAGTATGTTGCGTGATCCGCATTTCCAACACTTACGCATAGCTGCCCCTTACAACCCGGATTGATGGTAATGGTTCCATCATCATTTGCAGTGATGCGATTCTGGCTGGTCTTTGTTCCAGACCCTCCACCCTCAACCCTGAAGTAAGTCACTGTTTCTGGAGAATCGCCTTTTGTCCCGCCACCACTGTCGCCTTTTGAGCCACCGGTTCCGGCCCCTTCCTTCGTGTCGGCAGCACCGTCCTTCGTCCCTCCTTTCCCGCCTTTGCCCCCTCCAGGCAACTTGATTGTCGGCCCCATCGCGGACACGCCCATCGCGAAGCCTTCGACGGCCGCCATCGCCACTTCGTGAGTGATATCAAGTGTCTTGACCAGCGTATCGGCAATGGCCGCGACGGTATGGCCAGCGGTAATACCGGCCAACATGTTCTGGAAGCCATTGTTCTCGGTAATCAACAGATCAAAAAAATGCGCCGCTTCAGGCGATGCAGAGGCCGCCAGGTCCTTGAGTTTCTGGGTTTTAGCCTCTGCTTCCGCAACCAGACTGGAGAACGTGGCGCACTGACCAGGGTCGGCCGCACACTTTGCAACTGCCTCGATATCCTGCTTCCGGCTCAGTTCGTGGTATTCGCCATAAGCCTTGTTTGCGCAGGTAGAGTCACTTCCGCAGTTGATCATCTCCTTCGCTGCTCGCTCAAGATCTGAGTGAGACAGGAAGTTGTACTGGGTTGCGGTGGCAGCAATATTCGCTGCGATGTTCGGGTCGGTACCCGCAACCACTGCAGAAAGCACGGCGATCAACTGGGACATCGCCAACAGATTGGCTTTTGACTGGTCCGCACCCGGCATATTCGGATCGTAATTGTCAGGAAGTATCAAGCCCGCCAGGTATTGCACCATGGCTTCGTTGGCACCTCCAGCGAGTGCACCCGTCTTGAAATCGCCGCCCATTGCCATGGACTTTAAGCCGCCCACTAAAGCATGTGCGGCAATCTTGGTCGGACTGCCGTCGACCAGATTGAGGTTACCGACCTTGTTGGCAGCGATAGCGCCACCAATGTCTATAACAGCCCCGAGGATATTATTGATGAAGTTATCACTCAGGCTGCCACCCTGTAGAGCAGTCTGGGCGAGCGTTTCGGCGCTCGTCTTGAGAACTACCTGCCCGGCACTGTTCCAGTCGAACCCAAGTTCGGTCGGGTTATAACCAAGCCCCGTGCCGATACCGCCCAGCATCCCCGAGAGTACGTAGCCCTGCAGGTTTTCGCTGCTGAAGACATCCTTAAGCACTGAGCCCAGATCGCCCTTGTTACTGATGACGCTGTTAGCTGCTGTGGTTTCCACAGCAATCAACACAGCGTTCGCGAAACCAGCCGAGAACGTACCGGCGGTTGCACCAATCAAACCGGCACCCGCACCACCCGTGACCGCTGCCAACATGATTGCCAACGCCAATTGTGCGGCGACACCAAGTCCGGACGTCGAGTATTTGAAGCTCTTGTGAATTTCCTCCACACGGCGCCAATCAACATCGCCGCGCAGTTCTGCCTCTTTAAGCCACGCCAGTTTCGGATCAGCCGCGACCATCGTGTCGATGGTCTGGCTGACACTTTTCTGGTCGATCTGTTTGATATCGATCTTGAGACCATCAACCGCTTTGATTACAAGCTTTCCGTTGGCAATCAACTCGCTCTGGCGCAGGGTCTCATCGGTATTGCCTCTACCTTTGGCGGAGTTCCAGCCTGCGTTGCTATTGCTCTTGGTATGGCTCTCGTCATGGAGGTCCTTGACCCCCTCAAACGTAATGACGCCGCCACTGTCCAGAGTGAGATCGTTGCCACTTTCAAGCTTCGCTACCTGATAGCGCTGATCACCGTCACTTTTTAGCGTCAGGTTACCGCCAGCAGAAATTTCACTGCCCACATGTGTGATCTTGGTAACTTCATCGCGCTTGGTTTCGAGGCTGCCAAAGCTTCCTTTTTTCTTTTTGTCGTAAAGCGAATAGTCACTGTCCTGTTTGGCAAGGATCTGCAGATTGTCACCGGCCACCAGGTACGCTTCATCACCCGCCGTCACCCGACTGGAAATCACGCTGAGGTCTTTACCCGCATCCAACCTGACGTCGCCACCCGCCGTGATACCGGACATGACCTGGCTGACATGGTCCTCCTGCATCGTGAGCTTCTTGCTTTTGGACAGAGAGTGTTCTTCATCGGCCGCTGAAGTGAATACGATGTTGTCGGTTGCCGTCATTGCGGCATCGCGTTTGGCATCGATCTGGCTGGCGATGACGTTGATGTCACGCTTGGCGTCAGCCTTGAAGTCGCGTCCAGCGTCAATGTCGGCACCCAGTTGGGTGATGCTGCTGCTGTTGTGATTGTCGTCCTGGAACACGCTGTTTTTTACTTGTACGGACGCCACGTTGACATCGCGCCCGGCATTCAGCGTCATATCCCGACCACTTTGCATGACACCGCCGACGATGGTGATGTCCTTGGCCGCCTTGACAGTCAAGTCATTGGCCGCCTCGATCCGGGCTGCGCTGTCGGCAAAATCCCGGTGCTGGTTGCCAGGCCCATCGACGTTGTCCGCCGAAGTGATTGTCCGCTCGTTGATAACGTCGCCTTTGCGCGTGCTCAGGGTGACGTCACCGCCGGTAATAACCCCACCCGACTTATTGACGATGTTATTGGTCGCCAGAAGATCCAGCCGATTACCCGCTTCGATCAAACCGCTGTTGACCAGATCCTTGCTCGCCGTCGCCGACAGATTATTCGTTGCCTTCAACGTACCAACGTTATCCAGATTCTCACCCGCAATCAGCGTGACATCGTTACCGGCAATCAGCGCGCCGGTCGGTGCAAGCCGATTATTGGCATTAGCCAAATAAAGGACCGGCACGAGCACTTGCTCGCCGTTCACGACGACGCTTTCCATCCAGACGATATCGTGAGTCAGTGCCGCGACCTGTTCGGATGTCAGGGTGACGCCCAGCGTCAGGTTGAGCTGATTTTTGCTGGTGAGGGCATTGTCCATCAGGTACTTGAACATGCTCTCATCGGTGGTCTGGCCATCGATGAAACGCTGACCGGTACGCGCCACGACCGCTTGCTGGATGAGGCGTTGCTCATAGAGACCATCACCGAGCCGCTTGGCGCTTTTGTCCGGGTCATAACCCAGGTTGGACAACAGATAATCCGACCCCATGAATTGCTTGAGGTCCGTGAGCACAGGGTTGGTTTCGATCAGATATTTGTGCGCATTGGAGGGTCTGTTATCAGCCGGTACACCCTGCACACGATTGATCGTGAAACTCGTTGAGCGAGCAGGCAGCCCGACGGTGTTGGCATCGGCAGCGGGCGCACTGACATCGAGAGCACTGGCCCCCGTTCCGGTTTCAGGCGCCAGATGGTTTGCCGTATTCAAGTCAACGGCACTGGAGGAAACCTGAGTGCCGTTTGCCAGCTGGATGTCTCGGGGCTGGGTATCCGTCAGCGTTTGTTGACGGTTGATCGGGCTGATGGATGCGCCCCCCATGGTCCAGCTATCCGGACCGCTGGCGGTCGGCGTAGTTGTGCCTTGCCCGCTCAGACGGAACAAGCCGTTTTGCCCGGTGGGCAGGCTGAAACCTGGAAGTGCCAGCGGGTTCACCTGCTGCTGTGCCAGATCGGGTGGAAGTTGCGCATTGATATGGATCGGCGTCGAGTAAGCGCTGCCTGCGCTGGTGTCGGCCTTGGTATGCCCCGCTGTGACATAGGCGTAGAACGGACGCACTACGCTGTTACTGATGGTCTGCCCGGCATTCAGTGTGATGTTTCCAGCCGCTTGAATCACGGCGTCGTAAGCACTGCTCGAGCTTGTTACCGAAGTCGTCGGCCCGGTAATTATGCCTCCGCCCATCATTTTGATCACCGCGCTCAAGTCAGCCTCAACGGTGGGTGACGGTGTACCGCCATTTTTTGCGTTGAACGCATCGACCGCTACGATCACGCCAAAAATCTGGTCAACGTAGTTCCAGTACGTTCGCTTGGTGACGATCTCCTGCTCTTGCAGGCCGGTGTTATTGATGGTGTCGGCATTGACGACGATGTTGCCAGTAGAGGCAATCGTGCTACTGGTGTTGTTCAGCGTCGATGCATTGATCGACATGTTGCCACCACTGGTCATGCTTGCCGCTGCGCTGCTGGCGTTGACCTTGAGGCGATCAGTTTCGGCGATTTCCCATAACCCGTTGCGGCGGCTGCCACTGCGGAAGTCACAGCCGGCAATTGGAATCAGGTTGCAATCGAGTTGTGTGATGAAAACAGAGCTTTTTTCTTGTTTGGTGTATTCAAGGATCGCCCGAACGTTGTTGACAGTCAGAGCATTGATGGTCAGATCGCGCGCGCTATAAATATCCCCGGAGACGTTATCCAGCAGATTCGCTTTGCCAGTGCCAGCGTCACCGCCGATGTAGACGTTACCCAGCCCGTAGAGCTGGCCATAAGAGTTGTTGAAGTTTGCAACCTGCAGGCGCATGTCGCCGCCGCTGGTGATCAGTGCATTACTGTTGAGCAGTGATCCAGTGGTGGCGGTCAGGTTCTGACCCGCAGCGAGCGTTCCCCAGTTGTTGATTTGACCCGCATTGATGGTCATGTTGGCGGCTGACGTCAGCCGCGCACCATTGTCCAGTCGGCCACCGACATTCAGGTGCATGTCGCCACCGCTGGCGATGCTGGATTTTTCGCTATTGAGGCTCACCTGCGCGGCACTCAGGTCCAGCGTTCCGAGGCTGGAGAGGCGCCCGCCTCCCCAGTACGCACTACTCAGGCCAACATTCATGCTGCCGTCACTGGCGATCAAGCCTTCGTTGAGCCAGTTGACGCCGGTGCCGGTGAAACTGTCTGAGGCCAGCAGTTGCCCTGTCGCCGTTTGGGTCAAGCTGTTGACATTAACAGTCAGTCGCCCCGCCTGGATGACGTTGCTGTTGGTCCAGGTATCGGTGCTGATGGTCAGGCCGCCGCGGGTCACGAGGGTGCCGCCGGCGTTGATGACGTTGTTGGTGGAGATGTCGAACGTGCCGGTACCGACGTGCAACAGGCTGCCACCGGTATTAAGGAAGCTGCCGGCGTCGAGCGTCAGGTCGGTGTTGGCGGTTTCCAGTGTGCCGTTGCGGTTGTCGAACAAGCCGCCAATCTGGAAGCTGGTTTTGCCGCTGGTGCCGAGAGCACGCAACTGGCCGGTCTGGTTATCGAGGCTGGCGGCCTTGATGGTCAGGGTGCTGTCGCTTTCGATAATGCCCAGGCGGTTGTTCAGTTCACCGGTCAGATTGAGGTCGATCTGCTGGCCGGCGATCTGGCCGTCGTTGTCGCCGCTGTTGTCGAAGTTGTTGCCGGTGACGTTGATTTTACCTTTGGCGTAGAGCCCGCCGTTGCGGTTATCGAAGTTGCCGGAAGTGATGACCACGTCGCCGCTTTGCGCAGAAACCCGTCCACCGTAGTTATCGATACCACCCGGCGCGAAGAGATTCACGCGTTGAGCCTGTATCACACCGCCCTGACGATTGTTATTCAGGTCGTAGCCATTCTTCAGCACGCCTGTCAGGCGTGCTGAGAACGCACCTTTCAGGCTGGCGAGGACGCCGCCACGACTGTCGAGATTGCCAGCGTCGAGGGTCAGATCACCGGCATCGGCAATGATCCGGCCGCTCTGGTTATCGATGTCGCCACTGGTGGTCAGGGCCAGTACGCCCTTGCTTTGCAGGGTGCCCTTGGCGTTGCCAAGACTGGCCGCCTGGATCTGTACATCGCCGTTCTGGCTGTAGATCAATCCGTCGGCGCTGTTCTGGATGACGCCTGGCGTGGTGATCGTCAACAAGTCATTGGCCGCGACGGTGCCGCGATTGCGGTTGTCCAGGCCGCCGCTGCGCAGGGTCATCAGACTCTGACTGGCCAGTTGGCCGCCCTGGTTGTTGATCTGTGTGGCGCGTTGCAGCAGCAGTGCGCCACCGCTGGCAAGCTTGCCGTTGGTGTTGGTCAATGCGCCGAGCAGGTCGAGAGTCACGGCGCCATCGCTGGCCAGCGTACCACTGGTGTTATCCAGTGTGGTGCCGACAAAGCTCAGATCCTGTTTGGCGCTGACACTGCCGCCGGCGTTGCCCAGCGTCATCGCCTGCATCGTCAGGATTGCACCGCTGTAGATCGAACCACCTGCGGCGTTATTCAACAGATTACTGACTGTAAGAGTCTGTGCCTCGCCACTGGAAACCACGCCCTTGTTGCTGTTATCCAGGCTCGCGGCGTTGACGTTCAGGGCTTTCTGGCTGACCAGTGCCCCGGCGTCGCTGTTAAGCAAGTCCCCGCTCAGTGTCACATTGAGGCTACCGCTTTTGCTGGAGAGCGTGCCACTGTTGCGGTTGTCGAGGCTCTCGGCATTGACGTCCAGACCTTGCCAACCGGAGATCAGACCGTTCTGGTTGTGCAGTTGGGTACCTGTGAGACTCAGCAGGTTGCTGCTGATCAGCTTGCCGCCGCTGTTATCGAAGGCTCGGGTTTTGAGGTCGATGCTCTGGCTGCTGGAGATCTCGCCGCTGCGGTTGGTCACATCACGCAGGTGCTGAATGCTCAACTGGCCTTCAGTGGTGATCAGGCCGCCGTCGTTGTTCAGATCAGCAGTGGCCGCGCCGAAATCAATGGCGATGGCACTGCCCAGCAGCGAGCCGTTCTGGTTGTTCAGGCCGTTGCTGTTGATGGTCAGGCCGGTGGTGGCATTGATCAGGCCCAGGTTCTGGTTGTTGAGCAGGCCGTCGAGGTTAAGGTCCAGACTCGAACGGCTGGTCAGTGTGCCGCCGCTGTTGTTGAGGCTGGCCGCTTTGACGTCCAGCGCAGCCGCAGCAATCAGGCCTTTGATGTTGGTCAGCGCCTGGTCGATGCGCAGCGTCACGGCCTGATTGCTGAGCAATTTGCCGTTGCTGTTGTCGAGGCTGCGCGCCGTCACGGTGAACGTCTGCGCGCTGGAGATTTCACCGCCGGTGTTGTTGACGTCCTGGAGGTTCTTGAGCATCAGCAACGGCGCGCTGATGAAGCCGCTCTGGTTGTTCAGTTGACCGTGATTGAGGTCCAGATCCAGCGACGTGTTGCTGAACAACTGGCCGCCCTGCTGATCGAGACCGGTGACGTTCGCGGTCAGCGCAGCAACGCTGGCGATACGACCGCCGTCCTGGTTGGTCACTTGGGTCGCTTTCAATTCCAGCGTGTCGCCACTGTTCAGACGGCCGTTGTGGCTGTTATCCAGTGTAGCGGTATGCACCACCACCGGACCTTTGCCGCTGATGCTGCCATTGTCGCTGTTGTCGAGGCTGGCACTGGTGAGGTTGAGGCTGGCGTCGGTGACGATCTGACCACCACGGTTGAGCACCACGCCGCTGGTGGTCAATGTCAACGACCCGGCAACCGACAGGCTGCCGAGGTTGTTGGTCAGACTCGCCGCTGTCACGCCAAGGCTGCCTTCCGCGCTGATCAGGCCCTGACTGTTATTCAGGTCGCCGCTCAGGTCGAGTTTCAGGTTGCTCTGGCTCAGGAGTGCACCCGCAGTGCTGTCGAGGCTGCGGCCGGTCAGGCTCAGGTCGGTCTTGCCCGAGATCAGCCCCTTGGCACGGTTGAGCACTTCATCAACGGTCAGGCTCAAAGCACCTTGTGCGATCAACTTACCGCCATCGCTGTTGTCCAGACGACTGCCGACCAACGTCACGTCAGCCTGGCTGGACAGCTCGCCGCCACGGTTGTCGATGGCATCGAGCGTCAGTTGCAGCGCCTGATTCGCCCCGACGAGACCGCCGTTACGGTTGTCGAGGCTGTTGCCGGTGAGCTTCAGCCCGTCGGTTGCCACCAGTTCACCGTGTCGGTTATCGAGGGTCGCGACGTTGGCGATAACGTCGGCTTTACCGGCAATGTGCCCTTCGCTGTTGTCGACGCTGTCGGCTTTCAGATTCAGTTCATCATCAGCGATCAGCGTACCGCTCTGGTTGACCAGTTGGCCGTCCACCGTCACCCCGAGGGTGCCACGGCTGGTGATCAGGCCGCCGCTGTTGTCCAGGCGAGCGCTTTTGACATCCACGCTCTGCGCGGAAATCAGGCCCTTGACGCTGGCCAGCAGTTGTTCGATGCGCAGGGTCAGGCCCTGATTGCTGATCAATTTGCCGTTGTTGCTGTTATCGAGGTTTTGCGCGGTCAGGGTGAAGGCCTGGGCGCTGGAGATTTCACCGCCCTGGTTGTCGACGTCCTGGAGATTTTTCAGCACCAGCAACGGTGCATTGATCAGGCCATTGCGGTTGTTCAACTGGCCGTAATTGAGGTCGAGGCTCAGGGAGGTTTTGCTGAACAGTTGACCGCCCTGCTGATCGAAGCCGGTGACCGTTGCGGTCAGTGCTCTTTCGCTGGCGATCCGGCTGCCGATGCCGTTGTTCACTGCGCCGGCGTTGAGCGTAAGGATGTCACCGCTGACCAGGCTGCCGCCGGAGGCGTTGTTGAAGATGCCGGTGGTCAGCGCGGTGGCTTTTTTGCCGCTGATCAAGCCGCCCTGACTGTTATCCAGACTTTTTGAAGCAAGGATCAGCCCGCTGTCGGTGGCGATCAAACCCGTCTGATTGTTCAGGCTGCCCGTGCTGGTCAGCGTCAGCGCGCCGGCGCTCGTCAAGTGACCGCGCGTATTATCGAGACTGCCGGCGTGTACGGTCAGCGTCCCTTCGCTGCTGATCAGACCCTCGATATTGCTCAAGGCGTTGTCGAGACGAATGTCCAGATTGCCCTGCCGGGTGACGAAACTACCGCCGCTGTTATCCAGGCTCTGCCCGGTCAGCGTCGAAGTGCCAACACTGAACAGTTGTCCGAGGGTCTGATTGATGACCCGGGCCACAGTCAGGCCAAGGGTGGTTCCGGCGAGGACTTTGCCGCTGTCACTGTTGTTCAGGCTTTGACCGATGACGGTCACATCGACGGTGCTGGAGATTTCGCCACCGCGATTGTCGATCTCGCCGACCGTGAGTTTCAGCGCTTTTGTGGTACCGACCAGACCGGCCTTACGGTTGTCGAGCGACTGGCCACTGAGCAACAACGAACCTTGGGCGACCAATTCACCACCCTGGTTAACCAATTGCGTCACGTTGGCGTTCAGATCGGCTTTGCTTGAGATGCGCCCGGCGCTGTTATCGATGCGCGTCACACCGAGAATCATCGGGCCTGCCGCACTGAGCAAGCCGCCACGGTTATCCAGTTGTGTGCCGCTGTAGTTGACGGCGGCCTGACCATCGAGCAGACCTTTATCGCGATTGTCGAGTGCGCCAACGCTGAGTTGCAGGTCTTTGGTCGCGCGAACTTTACCGCCGCGGTTGTCCACGGAATCGCTGCGCAGGGTCAGGCGATCCTTGCCAACCACGCTGCCGCCACGGTTGTCGAGGCTGCCACTCTGGACATCGACCGCACCTTTGGCGCTCAGCTCACCGTTCTGGTTATCGAACAAGCCAGTGATGCGCGCGGTCAGACTGCCGTCGCTGACGAGACTGCCTTCGTGACTGTTGTCGAGGCTGGCGGCGGTGATGCTGACATTTACCCCCGAGCCCAACACACCGTTGCGGTTGTTCAGCGCGCCGATCAAATCGATGTTCAGCGCTACGTCACCCGTCACCTGGCCGTCGCTGTTGTCCAGCGTGATGGCGTTGATACGGGTGGTGCCGGCGCTGGATATCTCGCCACTGTGGTTATTCAGATCGCCGAAATCGGCGCCGAGGTTGCCGTTGCTGCTGATCACGCCCTGAGTGTTGATGACCTTGCTGGCGCTCAACTGCACCGTCGAGTTACCGAGGACGCTGCCCTTGTTCTGATTGTCCAGGGTGGTGGCTGTGAGGCGCGTGCTCTGCTGGGCGCTCAACGTACCGCCCTGGTTGTTCAGGGTTTGCGCGACGGTCGCCGTCAGGTTGCGACTGGCGATCACGCTTTTACCGCTGTTGTTGAGATTCTGCACACTCAGGCTCACGTCGCCAGCGCTGTTTCGGCTGTTGTCGGCGTTGATCCCGGCTTCAATGATGCCGTTGTTGCTCAGGGTTCCACCGGCGCTGAGGCTGATGCTGTCGCGTGCAGCGAGGTTTTGCTGGTTGCTCAGATCGCCTTGGGTTTGCACGCTCAGTGCGGTGCCGGCGTAGACCGGACCTTGGGCAGTAAGGCTGTTGGCTTTAATGTTCACGGCAGTGGCTGCCGAGGTCTGCGCCAGGGTCAACTGGCCGTTGGCATCGATCTGGATATCGCCACCACTGGCGGCCAGGTTGCCCGCCAGTTTCACCCCGACCCCGGCCTCGGTGCCGACCAGTTTGATCGCCCCGGCGTACATCCCGCCGAGTGCCGAGGAGTCAATCGCCAGTTGCGGTTTGGCGCTGCCATCATCGGCGCGGGCCGTGGCGCTCAAGGTTTGCGCGTTGACGTCGTTGCGCCCGGCGACGATGGTCAGGTTCTGCGCCTGCAGTTGCGCGTTGATCTTCGCACTGCGGGTGATGATTTCGAAACGGTCGACGTTGCTCGCGTTGAGGCCGGCGCCTTCGATGGCGACGCTGCCCTGGTCGACCTGGAAGCGATCCAGACGGCCGTTATCCAGCACCGGTTTGCCGGTGGTCAGCGTTACGCGCGGCGCGTTGATGAAGCCGCAGCCATTACAGGTGATGCCATACGGGTTGGCGACGATCACTCGCGCTGACTGCCCTGCCACTTCGGTGTAACCGCGCAACTGGCTCGGGTTGCCGCTGATGACTTCGTTGAGAATCGCTTGCGCCGAGCCACTGTTTTTCAGGTTCGGGTTGCCGATGATGTGCCCGGCCAACTGGGTGTTCGAGGTCTGCGCCGAGCCGTTGTTGAGGATGACGCCCTGCGCACCGACGTTGTAATCGTGAAACTGGTTGTGCGACAGCCCGCTGCCGTTGGGCGTGGCAATGTTGATGATCGGCACGCCATTGCCGGCCCGATCCAGCGAAGTGTTCGGGTTGGCCACGACAATGCCGTCGGCCTGCGCCCACATCGGCTGCCAGAACATGACGTTCGCCAGCAGGAACGCCAGCCCGCGTTTGGGCATGCCCAGGAACAACTCACGGTTTTTTACGGCCGCAGAAGGCTGGCCTGCAAGGAAAGCGAACTGGCGAACATCCATGTCGATGGTCTCGAAGAATTTGAATTAGATGAAAAAGTCGAGGCGGAAATAAATCGGCGCTTCACGCTCGGTCAGCACATCCGGGCGTTCGAGGGAATGGGCAAAGGTCACGCTGGCAGCCACGTGTTGACCACGGGCGAACAGTTCCAGCGAGTTGCTCGACATGCGTCCGTGCTGATCGCCGTTGTAGCGGTCGCCGCGAATCACGCCCTGGTCGTAGCCGAGGCTGGTGCCGTATTCGGCGAACACCGGGCGCAGCCATTCGGCCGTCACCGGACGGCTCCAGCGCAGGTCGTTGCGCCAGTAACCGCCGCTGTCGCCGGACAGCGACTGATCCTTGTAGCCACGGATCGACGACAGTCCACCGAGGCTGGTGCGCTGCGGACTGAACAGCACATCCTCGCTGCGTTGGCCGGTCATCAGGCTGCTGAAGCTGAAGGATTCGCCCCACACCTTGAACGGTTGCAGATAGCTCAGGGTCGCGGTGTATTTGCGGTAGCGTGCGTCGGGCTCGCCGGGGCCTGGATCGTGGCTGCCCTGCGCATCGAACGCGCCGATGCCTTCCTGCATGCCGGCGTCGAAGTTGACGAAGGCGCTGCCGATGCGGCGACCGTGGTTGAAGCCGAACTGCGCTTCGCTGATGCGGTTGCTGCTCAGCTTGAGCTTGCTGTTTTCGATGAAGTTGTTGGTGCGCAGGTAGGACAGGCCGGCACTGAGCGAGGTCTTGCTCACCGAGTCGCGATGGATCACCCGCTCGGCGCGCAGCTGATGGTTTTCGCTGTCGCCGGTCTGCTTGAAGTTGTAGCCGTTGGCGGCGATCTGCGAGCGGTAGTCGCTCTGGCTGTAGGTGTAGCTGAAGTTCCACCAGCCCCACGGCAGGTTGTAATTGAGCATGGCGTTGCTGGAGGTGTGCTGGTGGTCAGTCATTGCATCGTGACCGCCGCGCAGGCTCAACTGATCGGCCAGGCCCAGCGGGCTGTCCCAATCGAAAGTGGTGCCCCACTGCTGTTCACCGGTGCTGCGTTGGCCGTCGTTGCTGCGCGACAGTCCGGCACGCCATGGCTTCTGCGGGTTATTGGTGACCAGCACTTCACTGCCGCCGACGTTCTTGCCCGGCGCCAGCTCCATCTTGGCCTGATTGGACGGCAGGCGATTGAGCTGATCGACCATCTGCTCGATCTCGCGCAGGTTGACCAGTTCGCCGGACTTGCCGGGAAAGGCCATCGCCAGTTCGCGCTGCGAAAGCTGGCTGTTCTCGGCGCCCTTCATGCCTTCGAGTTTGCCTTCGACCACCAGCACTTTCAGGTGCCCGCCAGACAAGTCTTGCTGCGGCAGGTAGGCGCGGCTGGTGACCAAGCCTTTCTCGATGTAATGGTCGGTGATGACTTTCAGCAGCTCGTTGAGCTGGGGTACACCGAGGCACTGGTCGATGTAGGGCTTGAGCAGACGGGTTTTGTCGCTGTCGGACAGACTGTCGGCGCCCTTGAGTTCGATGTCCTTGATCGGGAAACAGCGGGTATCGGTGGGCGCTGCCGGTTGCGAAGGCTTGGCATCTTTGCCGGGCAAATCCTTGAGTTCTTCCAGGCGCCGCTGTTGCTCTTCAAGCAGGCGATTCTGGCGATCGCGGATCAGGTCGGTTTCACCGGGGGTGGGTGCAGCGAAGGTAATTTGAAGCGGAGACAGGCACAGCAAAGCCACGCACAACCTCGCCACGAGGGCGGGTGGATACATGTTCGATCCCTCGAGACGGAATGACATCAAAATAGTGGCGCGATATTAGATGGCCATCATTTTGACGTCAAACAAACATTTCGACCGTTTGTCGGGTTTGTAACAGGGATTGAACAATCGACGCGGTTGCGGTTTTCCGGGGTTAATCCCTGGTTCAGTGTGCAACGCCCAACTTCGTCGCCACGTCCTGCGGTGCCAGCAGGCGGCCATCCGCTGAACGCAATTCCAGCTTCCTGATCGGCTGCCGCTGCTGCGCGTCAACCATCACCGAACCCGCCTCCCCCGGCGCATACAGGTGTTCGCCGCCCCACTGCGACAGCGCAACGATCACCGTCTGCAAGGCCTTGCCGCGTTCGGTCAGCACGTATTCCTTATAGGCACCGCCATCGGCGGCCGGCACGGTTTGCAGGATCCCCTGCTCTACCAGGCTCTTGAGCCGAGCGCTGAGCATGTTCTTGGCGATGTCCAGATTCTTCTGAAAATCACTGAAGCGGCGGATGCCCTCCAGCGCATCGCGGATGATCAGCAGCGACCACCAGTCGCCGATCAGATCCAGCGTACGGGCGACCGGGCAGGCGTTGCCGTGCAGGCTTTTGCGCTTCACAGGGTGTTTCTCCGTCAAATCCAGCGTGTGGTTGCATCTTACAACTGTGGTCGCGGAAAAGAACCACGCCGACAGCGCAGCACCTGCATACAAGTGGCCACGGTCGATTGCGCGGATAGTGAATCCTGCTTTTACAGCCCTCCCCAACGCGTACTCAAGCAAGGAGTTTCCATGAGCACATTCACTACCGATGACGGCACACAGATCTATTTCAAGGACTGGGGCAGCGGCAAGCCCGTGCTGTTCAGCCATGGCTGGCCGCTGGATGCCGACATGTGGGAATACCAGATGGAATACCTGAGCAGTCGCGGCTACCGCACGATTGCCTTCGACCGCCGTGGTTTCGGGCGCTCCGATCAACCGTGGAACGGCTATGACTACGACACCTTTGCCGACGACATCGCGCAACTGATCAAACACCTCGACCTGCGCGACGTGACGCTGGTCGGTTTCTCCATGGGCGGCGGCGACGTCAGTCGCTACATCGCCCGCCACGGCAGCGAGCGCGTTGCCGGGCTGGTGCTGCTTGGCGCGGTGACGCCACTGTTCGGCAAGAAGGCCGATTACCCGCAGGGCGTCGACACCTCGGTGTTCGACGGGATCAAGGCCGGCCTGCTCAAGGATCGCGCGCAGTTCATCGCGGACTTCGCCGCGCCATTCTACGGCACCAATCAGGGCCAGAAAGTGTCCGATGGCGTGCTCACGCAAACCCTGAACATCGCCCTGCTCGCCTCGCTGAAAGGCACCGTGGATTGCGTCACCGCGTTTTCGCAAACCGACTTCCGCCCGGACATGGCGAAGATCGACGTGCCGACTCTGGTAATCCACGGTGACGGCGATCAGATCGTGCCGTTCGAAACCACCGGCAAACAGGCCGCCGCGCAGATCAAGGGCGCCGAGTTGAAAGTCTACGCCGGCGCGCCCCATGGTTTTGCCGTGACCCACGCCGAGGCGCTGAATGAGGATCTGCTGGCCTTCCTCAACCGCTGACGATCATCGGCGCGAGGATCGTCTGCGATGACGTGTCCGCCTGGCTCAATCCGCCATCAACGCTGCCAGTGCCAACGCGTTACCCAGCGCGGCACCACTGGCGGTGTTGTCGAAGATGCACCAGACCGCGGCGCCCTCTGCTGCCGCGACCTGCATCTGCTCTGCCAGCGCTTGCAGATAACGCTCGTTGTAGGCGCTGTGGTAGATACGTGGCGAACCGTGCAATCGCCAATAACACACACCTTGCCAGCCCTGCGCCGAACCATCGGTACTGATCCGCGACGGATCGACCATGGCCTGGGCAATCCGATACGCCTGCAGCATCGGCGCTGCCGTTACCCATGACTCATGCCGTGGCTCAAGCACCACGGCACCGGCGAAGCGTTGGCGCAACGCCACGAAAAACGCCTCTGCGCTTGTCGGTTCAAAGGCCAGCGACGGTGGCAGTTGCACCAGCAAGCATCCCAGCCGATCGGCCAGACCCTCGCACTGCCCGAGAAATTCGTCCAGCGCTTGATCACAGTCCCGCAGACGCCATTCATGAGTGATCTGCTTTGGCACTTTCACTGAAAAGCGAAAGCCCGGCGGCACCGAATCCGCCCAGCGCGCATAGGTCTGACGCCGATGCGGACGATAAAACGAGCTGTTGATTTCCACGCAGTCAAACCGCGCCGCGTAACGCTGCAGATGCGTACCCTCGGCCGGAAACTGCGGCCAATACTCGCGCCCCAGACTCCAGCCCGCGCAACCGATGAACATCAAAAAAGCACCTTCGCTGCTTCACCCATGAAAATCTCCACGGTCCTCGTTCACAGATTCAGGACACAGCGAAATACCTGTGGGAGCTGGCTTGCCAGCGAAGGCGTCGACACCTCCACAATCGCTGCACCTGACACAACGCTTTCGCGAGCAAGCTCGCTCCCACAGGGTTCTGCGGCGCTCACAGATTTGGGACACGACGAAGCGCCTGCACGATTATTTTTTGCCGGGGAGGACGCTGGCCAGTACCTGCTTGGCGGCTTGCACGATCACCCCCGCCTCGTCAGGGTCGCCCTTGAGCAAGGTCGTGGCAAACTTCTTCGCCTGTTCGAGTTTGATGTGTGGCGGCAACGGCGGCACGTTGGGGTCGGTCTTGAACTCGATCAGCACCGGTACGTCCGAGGCCAGCGCCTGCTCCCAGGCGGCAGCGACGTCCTCGTCGCGGTCGACGAAAATCCCTTTCAGGCCGATGGAAATGGCGAACAGGTGATACGGCACATCGGGAATGCTCTGCGAGGCTTCGAACTTCGGATCGCCTTCCATCACCCGCTGCTCCCAGGTGACCTGATTCAGATCCTCGTTGTTGAACACCGCGCAGATCCATTTCGGGCTGCTCCATTGGCGCCAGTATTTGGCGACGGTGATAAGCTCGGCCATGTTGTTCATCTGCATCGCGCCGTCACCCACCAGCGCAATCACCGCACGCTCGGGGTGCGCAAACTTGGCAGCGATCGCATACGGCACGGCTGCGCCCATCGAGGCCAAGCCACCGGACAGCGAACATTGCATGCCACGACGGATCTTCAGGTCACGGGCGTACCAGTTGGCGCACGAACCCGAGTCGCTGGTGATGATCGCCTGCTCCGGCAGGCGCGGTGACAGCTCGTACACCACCCGCTGCGGATTGATCGGATCGGCTTTGGCCATCGCACGCTTTTCCAGGGTTTTCTCCCAGCTGCCGCGCCAGCCTTCAATTTTCGTGCGCCACTTGTGCGAGGTTTTCTGTTCGAGCAACGGCAGCAGCGCGGCGAGGGTTTCGGCGGAGTCACCGACCAGATTGACCTCCATTGGGTAACGCAGGCTCAGCATGTCCGGCTGCAGGTCGATCTGCACGCCGCGCGCCTGACCTTCCTTGGGCAGAAATTCAGCATAGGGAAAACCCGAGCCGATCATCAACAAAGTGTCGCACTCGCTCATCATCTTGTAGCTTGGCTCGGTGCCCAGCAGGCCGATACTGCCGGTGACCCACGGCAAATCGTCCGGCAGCGCGGCCTTGCCGAGCAACGCCTTGGCCACGCCAGCACCGAGTTTTTCCGCGATGGCGATCACTTCATCCGTCGCTTGCAACGCGCCAGCGCCGACCAGAATCGCGACTTTTTCACCGCTGTTCAAAACGTCGGCGGCGCGCTGCAGATCAGCTTCGTAGGGCAGCACTTTCGGCTTGGTGTATCCGACGCCGGAATGCGCAGTGCCGTGTGCCCGCGCCGGTGGCTCGTACGCAAGATCCTGCAAATCATTGGGCAGAATGATCGCCGTCACCCGCCGCTCGCCAACCGCCGTACGCACGGCACGATCGAGCAGATGACGCACCTGCGACGGCGCCGAGGCCTGCTGCACAAAGGCCCCGGCCACGTCCTTGAACATCGAGACCAGATCCAGCTCCTGCTGGTAATGACTGCCGAGCGCCGTCCGCGCCTGCTGACCGACTATCGCCAGCACCGGCTGGTGATCCATGCGCGCGTCGTACAGACCGGTGATCAGGTGCGAAGCGCCGGGCCCCGACGTGGCGATGCACACGCCCAGTTCGCCAGTGAATTTGGCGTGGGCCGACGCCATGAACGCGGCCATTTCTTCGTGTCGGGCCTGAACGAATTCGATCTTGCCATTGGCTCGGGCGAGCGCGCCGAATACGCCATTGATGCCGTCTCCCGGATAACCAAAAATCCGCGTGACGCCCCATTGGCTGAGCCGCTCAACCAGAAAATCGCCCACTGTCGTCGTCATTTCGTTCCTCGACTGTCACCGATGCATGAAGCCTGCCCGGCGAGATATCCGCCGGGCGGTACATGGGTCTGGACAGTCGGGACGCGCGCGAAGTTTCGATTGTTTTTACCCGACGGTATTGCCAAACAGCTCCCTGCAGGAGCTGCCGAAGGCTGCGATCTTCTGATGTTGTATTTGGTGCATGCAGGAACGAGCGGCGATGACGCCTGACCCATTGACTGCAGCCCCTCTGTCGTCAAGGCTTCAGATCATCCACGAGCGGTGGGCTGCACGCGCTCATCTGCCGGGCAATCCACTCGCGAAAAAGCATGGCATTGGCGCTCTGTTCGAAGGGTCGCGGTGACAGCAGGCAATAGCTCGAACCGTCCCGCACAAAGCCGAACGGCGCGATCAACTGGCCGGACTTGAGTTCGTCCTGCACCATGAGAAACGACGCCATTCCGACGCCCAGCCCGGCCAGCGCGGCCTGAATGCACAGGTAGAAATGCTCGTAATCGACCCGACTGACACCCGATGCGTCCATGCCGGCCAGTCGCATCCAGTTGTCCCACGCCTGCGGGCGGGTCTTGCTGTGCAGCAGGCAGGCGCCACGCAAATGACCACCGTCAGGTCGACTGGACGGCACGCAGACCGGGCCGATCCACTCTTCACAAAGGGTCACGCCGTGCACGGTTTCGTCCCAATGGAAATCGTCACGCCGGATCGCCAGATCCACCCCTGAACGAGCGAAGTCGATCGGCCCGCCGGCCGTCAGCAGTTGCACCTGCAACTGTGGATGCGCGCTGTGGAAGTCGGGCAGTCGCGGGATCAGCCATTTCATGGCGATGGTCGGCTCGCAGGACACCACCAGCACGTCATCGTGGACTTCGCGTTGCAGGCGATAAACCGTGCTCTGCAACTGCTCGAACATCGGCGCGGTGACATTGAACAGCAAGCGCCCGGCATGGTTGAGAAAGATCGCGCGGTTACGCCGTTCGAACAATTCGACCCCGATCGCCTCCTCCAGCAAACGCACCTGGCGGCTGACCGCGCCGTGGGTGACGTGCAGCAGCTCGGCAGCCTTGACGAAACTCTGGGTCTGGGCGGCGGTGTTGAAGAAGCGAAAGGCAGCCAGCGGAGGCAGGTTCATATAGGCGATGATTTCTCACAGATTTTCGCGACTATAAATCGTTTTTTTTGCCAGTGACAATTCCCCATCATGGCGCCACTCGGAGCCTGCCGCATCCCTCCAAACATTTGCAAGAAAGACTGCGGACAGTGCATCTGTGAAATCAAGTAGCGCAAATGACGCGATGGAGCGTAGGCATGAATGAATTGTTTCTGGTAATCGCCATCACCGTTCTGGCGGTGATCAGCCCGGGTCCGGACTTTGCCATGGTCACTCGCAACAGCTATGCCTACGGACGGCGCAGCGGGTTATTAGCCGCGCTGGGCATCGCCTGTGGCGTGCAGGTTCACGTGTTCTACACGGTGTTCGGGGTGGCGCTGATCATCACCCAATCGCCGCTGCTGTTCTGGATGATGAAACTGCTGGGCGCCGCATACCTGGTCTATCTGGGCATCAAGTCCTTTACCAATCAATCGGTTCTGACATTTGCCGATGCGAGCGCTTCGGTGCCTCGCGCCTGGAAGGTGTTCTGCTCAGGTTTTCTGACCAATGCACTGAATCCGAAAACCATGATGTTTGTGGTGGCGGCCTACAGCCAAGTGGTGGAGCCTGGCAGTTCGCTGACGGTGAACTTTGCCTATGGCTTGTTCATGTCGGTCATTCATTGGCTGTGGTTCAGTCTGGTTGCGCTGTTTTTCTCCACTGAACGGTTACGCCGTCGCCTGCTGGAAAAACAGCGGCTCCTCGACAAGTTCATCGGGATTGCGCTGATGGGACTGGCGGCGTGTTTGATCATTCCGGGGGTTGCGCAGTCTTGAGCTAGAGCGTTTATGCTGTCGTGTCTGATATCCGTCAGGTCATTCTCGGCAAGTTCACCATGAGGCCCATTTCATGAGTAAAGCGCCCTACGCTCCGCCCAAGGTCTGGAAACACGAAGCGCCGTCCGGCGGCCATTTCGCCAGCATCAATCGCCCGATTGCCGGGCCGACACATGACAAGACATTGCCTGTCGGCAAACATCCGCTGCAGCTGTACTCCCTGGCGACCCCCAATGGCGTGAAGGTGACCATCCTTCTGGAGGAGCTGTTGGCGTTGGGGCATTCCGGGGCCGAATATGACGCATGGCTGATCCGCATCAACGAGGGCGATCAGTTCTCCAGCGGTTTTGTCGAGATCAATCCGAACTCGAAAATTCCGGCGCTGCTCGACCGCAGCGCACAGCCGCCGATTCGGGTGTTCGAGTCCGGTTCGATCCTGCTGTATCTGGCGGAAAAGTTCGGCGCCTTCCTGCCCAAAGACCCGGCTGGCCGCACGGAAACCCTGAACTGGCTGTTCTGGCAGATGGGCTCTGCGCCTTATCTGGGCGGCGGCTTCGGGCACTTCTATGCGTATGCGCCGGAGAAGCTCGAATACCCGATCAACCGCTTCACCATGGAAACCAAGCGTCAGCTCGATGTGCTCGACCGACGCCTCAAGGAAAGCCGCTACCTGGCCGGCGACAACTACACCATTGCTGACATCGCGGTCTGGCCATGGTACGGCCAACTGGTGCGCAACAATGTGTATTCAGCCGCCGAATTTCTGGCGGCCCACGAATACACCCACGTGCAGCGCTGGGCCGAAGACATTGCCCAACGCCCTGCGGTGAAGCGTGGCCAGCGCGTCAATCGCACCTGGGGTGACGAGGCGAGCCAGGTTGCCGAGCGGCATCAGGCCAGCGATCTGGATTGACGCCACAATCCCACAAAGATTTGTACTGGACAGGGGCATCCCGGTTCACAGCAACCTTTATGGGAGCGAGCTTGCTCGCGAAGGCGCCAAGTCAGTCAACACTGACATAACAGACCTACCGCTTTCGCGAGCAAGCTCGCTCCCACAGGGAATTCGGGTTGGACTTGAGGATTTGTGAATCCTCAGCAATTACAGTGAGACCACACCACCACTGTCGTCAAAGGATCTGCAATGCCTGCTGGAAAACGAGAACTGGCGCGGATCGAGCGGCGCTTGATTGCCACGCTCACCGACGCATGTGAAACCGCAAAAGCTGAAATCCAGGGCTTCACCTGGCTGACCCACACCGCTGACCTGAACGCGTTGGCGGCGACCCTGAAAGTAATCTGGGTGTTCGATACTGAGGCCAACAAAAATCTCGCCCTCACACAAGCCAAAGCGCGGATCTTCGAACTGACGGCCACCGCGCTGAGGGAGGCCGATATCGACCTGCCCGCATCAGAGCGCAACGTGTGTTTCGACTCCGAGGAGGCATGCCAACGCACGCACGGTGGCAACTGGCGTGAGCGTCTGGCGCAAAATACGCGAGGGCAACGGTGACACCCTGCTTTCGATCAGGTTGGCTATCATCGCTCGCAGCAGGCTTCTCTCAGAGACAGTGAAACCATGGAACAGTCCAGACCAGATCCAGATTCCGATTGGGTAGTGCGCAGCACACAGCCGGGGCGGATAGAACGTATCGAAGCCCGGTTTGGCGGCCATGGCTACCACCCACATCGGCACGATACTTACTCGATCGGTCGCACCCTCTCTGGCGTGCAAAGCTTTCACTACAAGGGCAGCCTGCGCCACGGCTTACCGGGTAACACCTTGCTCCTGCATCCTGATGAACTGCACGATGGCATGGCCGGGACCGAAGCGGGGTTTCGCTATCGAATGGCCTATATCGATCCGGCTTTGATTCAGCAGGTGTTGAAGGGTGAACCGCTACCCTTCATCGCCGGCGGTCTGTCCAGCGACCCGCGCCTGTATCGCGCCAGTGAAGCGTTCGTGCAGGCGATGGATTACTCGCTTGATCCGCTGGAAGAACAGGACGCCCTGTTTGATCTGGCAATGGCCCTGCGCGCCGTGGCCGGCAAACCTCGCGGGCGCAAACTGCTCGATTACCCGGCAGCCGAGCGCGCAAGGGAATTCATCATGGCTCACCTGCACCAGAGCATTACGCTGGAAATGCTGGAGCACGCCAGCGGCCGTGAAAGGTGGAGCCTCTCTCGGGACTTCAGAGTGCTGTTTGGCACCAGCCCCTATCGTTTCGTGACCCTGCGTCGCCTGGATATATTGCGCACGCTGCTGCTTGACCGATTCTCGCTGGTGGATGCCGCACTGGCTGCGGGTTTTCACGACCAAAGTCATATGACCCGGCACTTCACCCGCACATATGGGGTATCTCCGTCGCGTTGGCTGGAACGCGTCCTGGGGCAAAGGCAACTTGCAGGATCGTACAAGCATCGCCAATAACCCCTCCGCTAGGCTGACGGCTCCTGTCTGATAGAGGATTTGTCATGCCACATACCAGCAAAGTACCAGCACTGCACGCCATCAATCTGGCGCAGAAATCCGCGCTGATCGATCAGCAGTGGAGCCCCCGTGTGGTCGCCGAAATGAATGACTACCAGTTCAAAGTGGTTCGCATCGAAGGTGAATTCATCTGGCACTCCCACCCGGAAACAGATGAGGCCTTTATTGTGATCGAGGGCACGCTGCGGATCGACCTGCCCCATGGCAGCGTATACGTCGAACCGGGTGAGCTGTACGTCGTGCCGCGCGGGATCGAACATCGGACGGCAGCGGAAGGAGAAGCGCGCCTGATGATGATCGAGCCTCGGGGGGTGCGTAACACCGGGCACGAAGGTGGCGAGCGCACGGCTGACAACGACATCTGGATCTGAGCAGGAGGCGCCGTGATGCTGCGATGCGACGGCGCCATTGTTTGAGTATCTAGTCGTTGGTTTGCCGCTGATAATGCGCCATTAGCTTGTCGAGGAACTCGAACAGTTTCAAGTTCATCTGCTCATAAGCGTTGGTGCGAAGCGCCGCGGGCTGCTGAACGAAACGACAATCCAGCGCCGCCGCGAGCTCGTCAGGGGACGCGGCAATCAAACGCTCCACGACCTCCGCCGTGAACTCCATGTGGCACTGGAAGCCGTAGACCAGATCGCCGTATTCGACAATCTGACGGGGGCAGCCCTCACTGACGGCGAGGACCTTCGCCTGCGCCGTCAGCCCCGGCATGTCGTTGTGCCAATGACCGACGTCGAGCGCATCGCCGAAGTGCGCCACCTTGGCGTTGTCCTTGCCCGCCTCGGTCAAGGTGATCGGAAAATTGCCAATCTCCTTTTCCGGGCTGTGACCATGCGCAGCACCCAGCGCTTCGCCGAGCAATTGCGCCCCCAGGCAAACGCCTACCACTGCCTTGTTCGCGTTGATCGCTCTAACGATCAGGTCGCACTCGGCAGCCGCATCGAAATGCGGGCATTCCTCTTTGCTCGTCGCCGGCGATTGCGGGCCGCCCAACACCACCAGCAGGTCGATGTTTTCGACGCTCGCGGGCAAGGCCTCAAACGCATGCACGCGCGAATAACTCGCTTCATGGCCACGTTCGCGTACCCAGGTTTCATAGGCGCCGGGCGATTCGAATGCTTCGTGAACCACGAAATGAACGTTCATTGGAAATCCTTGATGAGAGGCTGGAGGAGTGATGCGCCAAAGACTATATGACACATAGTGTCATTGGCAAATCCGTTGCTGGAGCAGAGCTGTCAATTCCACGATCACTCTTACATTTCTCTCAACCGACCACGTTCGACTCGACAAAATGCACTTGTGCAGCACTGCGCCCCGATAACCAGGCAAGCACCGACGCAATCACTAACACCGCCGCGCTCAGCTCGAAGGTGGCTTTATAACCGCTCAGATCAAACGCCAGGCCACCGACGATGGCCCCTGCGGCAATTGCCAGTTGCACGATGGCCACGAGCAAGCCTCCGCCAGCTTCGGCATCCTCCGGGAGTGTTTGCGCCAGCCATGTCCACCAGCCCACGGGCGCCGCCGTGGCGACCAGCCCCCACAGGCCCAGCAGCACCGCAGTCAGCAGCGGTGATGCGCCGAAGTTGACCAGCGCCAGGGCGATGAGCGCCATCATCAGCGGGATAACCGTCAGCGTGCGGTACAGGCCGGTGCCGAGGAATCTTTCGATCACAAAGGTCCCGATGAAACCGGCAAGCCCCAGTCCCAGCAGCATCAAGGACAGGGTTGAGACGCTGACCCCGGTGACCTCCTCCAGAAAGGGCCGCAGGTAGGTGAACAGCATGAATTGCCCCATGAAAAATACGCTGACAGCGACCATCCCCAAAGCGACCGGCCATTGCTTCATCAGCCGCAGGGCGTTGCCGCTACCGGCCTGACGCTCGAGCTTGAAGGACGGCAGACTGATCAGCAGCCATATGGCCGCCAGCGCGGCGACCGGAACCACACAGAAGAACGCGCCGCGCCAGCCTACCAACGACCCGAGGAAGCTGCCCGCCGGAGCAGCGATTACGGTCGCCAGCGCGTTACCGCCGTTGACAATGGCCAGTGCCCGGGACACTTGATCCGGCTTCACCAGCCGCATCGCGGTCGCCGCCGACAACGACCAGAAACCGCCAATGGCGATGCCGATCAGGGCCCGCCCGAACATGAACGAAGGGTAGCCCGGCGCGAACGCGACCACCGTCCCCGAGACGATCATCAGCAAGGTCAGCCCCAGCAACAGCGTCTTGCGCTCGATGCGAGCAGCAACCGCTGCAATCACCAGGCTGGTCACCAGGGCGAACGCACCGGACACGGAAATCCCCTGCCCGGCCTGGCCTTCGGTGATGTGCAGTTCGGCGGCAATCGGCGTCAGCAGACTGACCGGCATGAATTCTGAAGCGACCAGAGCGAAGGCGGACAACGACATGGCCAGCACCGCGCTCCAGCCGCGCTGTTCTGTGGAAAGGGAGGTCATGGGAACTACCTGTATGGCGAGAGGCGTCCGGGCGATGGCCCCGACGAACTGTTTTCACGGTGCGAGGATCGCGTTGTCGAATCGCGTCTCTCCCGTAATGGTTTGACACATTCTCCCGGTCGATCCACCTCCGCCCTAGTGCATTCCTCTTGAATGCTTGCCTGATCCTCTGAGGTTGCGGGGTGGTGTATAGGAAACGCCTGTGCAGCGGATTAGAGTTCGATCAACAGGAGTTGTCCGACATGATCCCTACCCCGCCGCGCCACGCATCACCTTTGGCGTTGAACATTGACTCGCGCATGAGCGTGCCGGGTGACTTCGCCACGTCGATACCCGGCCTGTCGCTGTTTCGTCGCGATCAGCCGGCGCCACCGGTCGTGTGCATGATCGAGCCGAGCCTGATTCTGGTGGGCCGTGGGGAAAAGCGCTTGTGGGTCGGCGGTGAGGGTTACCGCTATGACCCATCGCGGTTTCTGGTCACTTCACTGGATCTGCCCGCCAATTCCGAAGTGATGCTCGCCAGCCCCGAACAGCCCTGTGTCGGGCTGGTGCTGAGACTGGATGTCGGCATGCTCGCCGAGATCCTCAGCAAAGGTGGCTTGCCTGCGAAGCGGCAGCCGTCGATGAACGCGGGCGCTGGCATTGGCAGCATGTCGTGCGCGCTGGAAGGCGCGCTCGAACGCCTGCTGGCATTGCTCGACGAGCCTGAAGCGATCCCGGTACTGGCGCCGCTGGTGCTGCGGGAAATCCACTATCGGCTGCTCCATACCGATCAAGGCGCGCGGCTGCGGCAGATCACGGCCGTCGATGGCCAGGGTTATCGCATTGCCAAAGCCATCGACTGGCTCAAGGTCAACTACAACGCGGCGCTGCGCATCGATGAGCTGGCGGCGCGGGTGCAGATGAGCGCGCCGACCTTTCACCACCACTTCCGCCAGCTCACCGGCATGAGCCCGCTGCAGTACCAGAAATGGCTGCGATTGAACGAGGCGCGCCGGTTGATGTGGATGGAGCGTCTGGACGTTTCGCGAGCGGCGTTTGCGGTCGGCTATGAAAGTCCCTCGCAGTTCAGCCGCGAATACGCACGCCTGTATGGCACCGCACCCAGTCGTGACATCGCGCTGCTGCGTGGCGAACCCTTCGCCGCAGAAGCGCTGGGTAACGCGGCCAGTTGAGCAAGAACACGCTTTACCGGTGAGGCGCCGCGCAGCGTTTCACCGCTTATAAAAATGCACGTCAACCGATGATCGAGCGGGTGAACCATGGAACTACGAATCAACCAGAAAACCTATCAGGTCGATGCCGACGCCGATACGCCCCTGCTGTGGGTGATCCGCGATGACCTGGGCATGACCGGCACCAAGTACGGCTGTGGATTGGCGCAGTGCGGCGCCTGCTCCGTGCTGGTGGACGGCAACGTGGTGCGCTCGTGCGTCACGCCGGTGGCCGGTGTGGTCGGTCGCGAGGTCACCACCATTGAGGCGATTGAGGCCGATGATGTCGGCAAACGGGTGGTCTCGACCTGGGTTGATCTGCAGGTCGCCCAGTGCGGCTACTGCCAGTCCGGCCAGGTAATGGCCGCCACGGCGCTGCTCAAGCAAAACCCCAAGCCGAGTGACGCGCAGATCGAGGCGGCGATGGTCAACCTGTGCCGCTGCGGCACGTACAACGCCATTCACGCCGCCGTGCATGAGCTGGCCGGCAAGGGAGACGCCTGATGAACGTGCGTATCGATCCTGCACAGCAAGCCTCAGCACTGGCGCTGCACGAACCGATCAACGTGTCGCGCAGACGTTTCCTGGCCGGCACCGCCGTCGGCGCACTGGTGCTCGGCTTCGGCCTGCCGCTGGGCACGACTCGGGTGCAAGCCGCAGTGGCGGCCGCGACTGCCGAGCGTGGCACGCAGGTGCCGGCGTTTCTGGAAATCCGCCCGGACAACCGCGTGCGCCTGCTCTGCCCGTTCATGGAAGGCGGACAAGGTACGTTCACCGCGATGGCGCAGATCGTCGGTGAAGAGCTGGATGCCGACCCCGCGACCTTCCTGGTCGAAGCCGCGCCGCCCGGCGAAGCCTATGTGGTGATGGAAAACGGCATGCGCATCACCGGCGGCAGCATGTCAGTGCGCATGAGTTACCCGGTGATGCGCCGCCTCGGCGCCCTCGCCCGCGCCATGCTGCTGCAGGCCGGTGCGCAGAAACTTGGGGTGCCGGTCAGCGAGCTGAGCACCGAACCCGGCAAAGTCATGCACGCCAAATCGGGTCGCTCGCTGGCCTACGGCGAACTGGCCGAACACGCCATGGATCTGCCGGTGCCCGATCCGGCCTCGGTGCAACTGCGTGATCCGAGCCAGTTCCGCTGGATCGGCAAACCGGTGAAGCGCGTCGATGCCTACGACAAGTCCACCGGCAAGGCGCTGTACAGCATCGATCTGAAAGTCGATGACATGCTCCACGCCGCCGTTCAACATGCGCCGCGTTTGGGCATGACCGTAGGCAACTTGCGCAACGAAGAGCAGGTCAAGGCGATGAAAGGCGTGCATTCCGTGCATCGTCTGCCGGGTGCCGTGGCCGTGGTCGCCGAGCGTTGGTGGCACGCCAAACGTGCGGTGGAAGCGATCCAGGTCGACTGGCAAGAGCCAACCGCCGACAGCAAAGTACGGCCGATGCCCGCAAACTTTTCCAGTGATGCCTGGCTCAAGCGCCTGGCTGACGACAAAGGCCCGGCCAGGGATGATGAAAATGAGGGCGACGTGGCTGCAGTTCTGGCCAGCGCCAAGACCCGGATTGACGCCACTTACCACAACCAGTACCTGAACCACGGCCAGTTGGAGCCGCCATCGGCGCTGGCCCGCTTCAATCCCGACGGTTCGCTGGAGGTCTGGTTGCCGAATCAGGCGCCGGACATGTTCCGTGCCGACATCGCCAAACGCACCGGACTCGACCCGTCGCGCATCACCTTGCATTCGCCATTGCTGGGCGGCTTCTTCGGTCGGCATTTCCTCTACGACGCCGCCAGCCCCTACCCGCAGGCGATCGAGTTATCCAAGGCGGTTGGCCGCCCGGTCAAACTGATCTGGAGCCGCGAGGAAGAGTTCCTGCGTGACGTGCTGCGTCCTGTAGCCGCGGTGAATTTCCGCGCCGCGCTGGACAACGACGGCTGGCCGCTGGCAATCGAAGCGATCAGCGCCACCGAAGGACCGACCGAGGCGCTGGCCGGCAAACAGGGTGAGAAGCTCGACCCGACGGCGCTTGAAGGCTTGTCGGGCAAGTCCTATGCAATCCCCAACAAGCGCATCGCACAGATCTACGCCAAAGGCCCGGCGATGCTCGGTTACTGGCGTTCGGTGGGCAACTCGCTCAACGACTTCTTCTATGAGTCGTTCCTTGACGAACTGGCTGACAAGGGCGGCAAGGATCCGTTCGAATTGCGCCTGCACCTGCTGCGCGACAACCAACGGCTGACCACGTTGCTGCACGCAGTGGGCGAGCTGTCGGGTGGCTGGAAGCGTGGGCCGTTTACCGCGGCGGACGGCAGCAAACGTGCGCGAGGCGTGGCGATGGCGTCGCCGTTCGGTACCCAGACGGCGGTGATCGCCGAGGTCTCCATCGAGCATGGTCAGGTCAAGGTGCACGACATCTGGCAGGCAATCGACCCCGGAAGCATCGTCAATCCGGCGATTGTCGAAGCGCAGGTCAACGGCGCGGTGGCGCTGGGCCTGTCGCAGACCCTGGTGGAGGAAGCCGTGTGGATTGATGGCAAACCGCGCGCGCGCAACTACGACCTGTATCCGATCCTGCCGCCTGCGCGGATGGCCCGGGTTCACGTGCGTGTGGTCGAGAGCGGGGAAAAAATGGGCGGTATCGGCGAACCACCACTGCCCGCCGTCGCGCCCGCCGTCGCCAATGCCGTGGCAACGCTGACCGGGCAACGGGTGCGCAGCCTGCCCATGAGCCGCCACACCTTCACTTGATCAGCGCCGGAGCGTCCATGAACAACAGCCGATTCGCAAGAACCGCAGGCTGGCTGGCAGTGCCGTGCCTGGTCGCGGCAGGCCTGCTGGCCTGGTATGTCACCCGCGAGCCTGTCTCGCGCCTTGAAAACAACCACACCGCCGTGGCCGACATCGACCCGGCGCTGGTCGCTCGTGGCGAATACGTCGCCCGGCTCAGCGATTGCGTGGCATGCCACAGCGTGCCGGGCGGTGCGCCGTTCGCTGGCGGCCTGGAAATGGCCACACCACTGGGCGCGATCCACGCGACCAACATCACCCCGGAGCCGGAAACCGGTATTGGTCGCTACAGCCTGGCGGACTTTGACCGTGCAGTACGCCACGGCGTGGCACCCGACAGCCGCCGTCTGTACCCGGCGATGCCCTACCCGTCCTACGCCAAGCTCAGTGACGACGACGTGCGAGCGCTGTACGCGTTTTTCATGAAAGGCGTGGCACCGGTCAAGCAGGCGAATATCCCGAGTGCGATTCCTTTCCCGTTGAACCTGCGCTGGCCGATTGCGTTGTGGAACGGTGTGTTTACCGAAACCGAGCCCTACGTGGCCAAACCGGCGCAGGATGCCGTGTGGAATCGCGGCGCTTATCTCGTGCAAGGCGCCGGGCACTGCGGCAGTTGCCACACGCCGCGCGGTCTGGCGTTCAACGAGAAGGCTCTGGATGAATCCGCCACGCCGTATCTCGCTGGCGCCTTGCTCGATGGCTGGTATGCGCCAAGTCTGCGTGATGATCACAACACCGGCCTGGGCCGTTGGAGCGAGCCGGAGATCGTGCAGTTCCTCAAGACCGGGCGCAACAAACACGCGGTGGTTTACGGCTCGATGACCGAGGCGTTCAACAACTCCACGCAGTTCATGAGCGATGACGATCTGACCGCGATCGCCCGCTATCTCAAGTCATTGCCGGGGGATCGTCAGCGCGACGGCCAGCCGTGGCAGTACCAAGCGGCTTCGGCGACGGAACGTCTGGACGCGCCCGGTGCTCATACCTACGTCACGCGCTGTGCTTCGTGCCACGGCCTCGACGGCAAGGGCCAGTCGGAATGGATGCCGCCGCTGGCTGGCGCCACCTCGGCACTGGCCAAGGAAAGTGCTTCGGCGATCAACATCACCCTCAACGGTTCACAGCGGGTGGTGGCGGCCGGAGTGCCGGACGCCTATCGCATGCCGGCCTTCCGTGAGCAGTTGTCGGATCAAGAGATCGCCGAAGTGCTGACCTTCATGCGCAGCAGCTGGGGCAATCAGGGCGGTGCCGTTGAAGCGCAGGCCGTCAACAAGCTGCGTGAACGTACCGATCCGGCCAGCAGCAGCCCGATCATCCTGCAAATGCGTTAGAGGAACGTTTGATGGAAAGCATCGACTTGCTGGTCCTGCGCACCGCGCGGGACTGGCTCGCCACCGGCGAGCAGGTGTTGCTCGCCACGGTGGCGCGCACATGGGGCTCTTCGCCGCGCCCGACAGGGTCGATGATGGCTTTGCGTAACGACGGGCGCGTGGTGGGCAGCGTGTCCGGCGGCTGCATTGAGGACGATCTGATCCAGCGTTACACCACCGCGCAGGGCGGCAGCGGCCTCAAGGACAGTGCACCCGAGGTGGTGCGCTACGGCGTCAGCGCCGACGAGGCGCATCGTTTCGGTTTGCCCTGTGGCGGCACGCTTGAGCTGATTCTTGAGTTCAATCCCTCATGGCAGGTGCTGGACCAACTGCTGCTGCAACTGGATGCCGGGCAACTGGTACGCCGCTGCCTGGCACTGGATGGCGGTCAGGTCACGCTGCAAACCACGGCCACCCCAGAGCAATTCAGTTTCGACGGCCAACGGATGCTCAATACCCTCGGGCCGGGGTATCGCCTGCTGATGATCGGTGCCGGCGCACTGGCCGAGTATCTGGCGACCATGGCCCTGTTCAACGGCTTCAAGGTCGCGGTGTGCGACCCGCGTGCCGAATACATCGACACCTGGGCGGTGGACGGTGTGGAGCGGATCATTGGCATGCCGGACGACGTGGTACGCGACTTCGCGGTCGATCTGCGCACCTGCATCGTCGCCTTGAGTCATGATCCGCGACTCGACGACCTGGCATTGCTCGAAGCCCTGCACAGCCCGGCGTTTTACATCGGCGCCATCGGTTCGCGGCGCAACAGTCAGCTGCGCCGCGAACGGCTGATCGAGCATTTTGGTGAGACCCGGACATCACTCGAACGGCTGCACGGGCCAATCGGCATTTACATTGGCAGCAAGACACCGGCGGAAATCGCCGTCAGCGTGATGGCCGAGATCCTGGCCGCGAAGAATGGCGCCAGCCTGCCGAAGGCGTTTTCGATTGCCAGCGCCAAGGCGCAGGAAGCCTGACTGGCGGACACATACAGCGCCTGGGTGATGACACTGATACAACCGTCACCGTGAGGCGGCTGTTCGGGTGAACTGCTGTTCCGTCACCACACTGCCCCACTGGCTGCCCTGCTCTTCCATGGTCAGTTCGAACCCGGCCGCTTCGTACAGTCGGCGCGCGGCGTCGAGGCCTTTGAAGGTCCACAGCTGAATCGCGTCAAAGCCGTGCTGATCGCAAAACTCCACCGCCGCCCTCAGCAGTTGCCGGCCGACGCCACTGCCGCGGCAACCGTCGTCGAGGATGAACCAGCGCAAATGCGCCTGATTGTTACCCAGATCCTGCCCGTCGATTGCGATGGAACCGACAATGCGCTCATCAAGCATCGCCACCCAGATCTGGTTGCAGGGCTGATCGAGACGCCCGACAAACTCCGCCGTTTCACTGGCAACACGCCGTTCGAAAATCGCGCCGAAACCGGAATGCCGCGAATAATAATCCGCATGCATTTGCGCCACGCGGCCAATCAGCCCGGGGCGATAGCCGGCGCTGATGTGCAGGTTCGGCGTGAGTGGCCGGTCAGCGCCCAGACGGATGCTTTTGAGCGCATGGGCGTAGGTTGCAAGGCCCTGCGCCACGCTCTGTTGTTGCGACGGATTGAGCGTGTTCAGTGCGTTGCTGACCTGCGCCCGGCCGTAGGCATGAATATCGTTGACGGTCTGCCGGCCCTGCGCAGTCAGCTGCAACAGCTTGACCCGGGCGTCCTCGGCGGCACGCTCCTCGATCTCCCCGGCCTTGATCAGTTTGCCGACCATGCGGCTGACACTGGATTTTTCCAGGCCAAGGCTTTGCGCCAGTTGTGCAGCGCTGACGCCGTCCCCGGCCTCGATTTCCAGCAATGCGTGCACGCCGGAGGCTGAATAGTCGGTCGCCGCCAGGGTGGCGCGCAGGAAACCGAACTCACGCACCATCGTGCGCGACGCTGTACGGATTTCTTCGATCAAGGCTGTAGGGATACTCATGACACATCACCACTGAAATTTAGTTGCACCATACAACCATATTCCCCTTTGCCGACGCAAGCAGCCGACCACGCCGGGCAAGCGTCAGCGTGCCGACATCAAAACCGCAGCAAACGTCAGACAAAAAAAGCCCCGCAACCGAATGAGGTGCGGGGCAAAGTATTGGTTGGTTGCGGCCAACCAAAGGAGCTCGGTCAGAACAGTGTGCGCGGCCGGGTCAGATGCAATCCTGGGCAGCGCGTTCAAAACTGGAAGGCAGGAAATTGGAGGCCAGCAAGTGGCGCTCGTAGATGAACACCTTGCCGCCGTTGCCGGCCTTGTAGGCTTCCAGCACGTTGTCCGCCGAGACCTTGCTTGGCACCACGATCCGGTAGCTGCGCTGGGTCTGCGAGACGGTCGGGTTCAGCGCACTGCTCTGCAGCTTGGGCACCACGCAATCGGCGTATTGCGCCGGGGTCTTGCGGGTCTGCAAGGTCAGCGTCGGGTCGTTTGGTGCGGAGGCGCAACCGGCGAGCAGCAAGGAGGCAACAGCCAGGGTCGGGGCAAAAAAAGTACGCATCGGTGTAATCCTGAAAATAAAAGTCCGGTTCATCCGGCAGCGGTTCAGCGTCACGGCGCCGCCGCTGCCCTTTTGGTTTTAAGTGTTCAGCTGGAAGCCACCAGCGCCTTGAGCGAGGCATCGAACTGCTTCAAGGCATTGAGTTGCAGATCACGTTGTTGCTGGATCTGTGCGGCAATCTCCTGCGCCGCTTTGTCGTGTACCCAGACCGACGGAATCTGTTTCTCCACCGAGCCCTCGGCCTTGCCGATGTATTGCAGGTCGGCATCGTAGAAACGCGCGATGAAATGCGCCTCGTACAGGCTGTTTTGCTGGGTCAGCAAGCGGTTGAAGGTGTCGAGTTTCACCACAATGTCCGGGTGTGCCTGAATCAGCGCATCAAGGCTGTCGTAAACCGTCACCGACGAAAAATGACGCTGCAGCGAGCTGAGCAACCAATCGATGGCCAGTTCCGGGTCGGAACTGCTGACAAAGGCTGCACGAATTCGCGAATCCAGCGCATCCTTGGCGCCGTGCAACGCCATGTCGTGGTAGCGCGACAGGTATTGCAGGTTTTCCCGGGTGTTTTCGCTGTACAGCACACCCACGGTCTGTGAATGTTGCAATGTCGCGCTGCTGCCGGCGATTGGCTGAAGATGACACGCACAGGCGTCGTCAGCGTAAGACGGTGCCGTGGCTACCATGCCGCTCATCAGCAGAGCGGTCAGTGCCAGTCGGGTCAGTGTCTTCATCGCGCAATTTCCTTGAGCTGCGTTTTCAATGAAGGCAATTTTCCGCCTATTGCTTGCAAAGCTGAACTTGCGTTTCGTGATGGTCACTATTACTTCTAGCGATAGTTACCGACGATAACGTTTGATCCATGCTCATCTCTAATGACTAAAACAACAGTGAGGACGCCGCTTTGAGAACCTTTGACCTGATCCGCGACGCGGTTTTGCCCGACTTTCGCGAGCGGGTGGCGGAATACCTGGTGCAGTACGAAAACGTGTTGCTGGACAAGGACATCACCGATGTGCAGCTCAAACGCGATACGGCCAATCAGTTGCGTGGCTATCTGCGCGGGCTGAACACCACGCGGGTGCTGGGCATGGCTTATTGGGAAGAACTGGATCGGCGGATCGTCGACACCTGGCTCGCGCCACAGTCATGACGGCGAACGCCCGGCCATGACATCAGCGTGCGGAGCCTGCCAAAACGGCCCCGAACGCTTACAATCGCCGGCCCTACCGACCTTCTGACAGGCTCCCCCGGAAATGCCGCTCGACCCACTGACGATGCTGACCATTTCGATCGCTCTCGCAGCCGCCGCCGCGCTGTATCTGGCGGTTGAGTGGCGCAGCATTCGTGAGCCTTCGCTGCTGTTCTGGAGCGCCGGTTTCGCCACCATTACCATCGGTTCCACCCTGGCCCTGCTGCGCAGTAATGGTTTTCTGCTGATCGGCATCTGGTTCGCCAACGGCTTGCTGGTGACCGCGCACTTTCTGTTTTTGCTGGGGGTGGCGCGCTTCACGCAGATCCGTCTGTCCCCGGCCTGGTACCTGATTTTCGTCAGCTGGCTGGTCATGCTGTTGTTGCCGGACGGGCCGTTGTGGTCGAAAGTCATGCTGGCCGCCAACTCGCTGCTGGTGGCCGCCTCGACGCTCAAGGCCAGTCTGCTGCTGCGCCCTCATGGCAGTTCGCTGAGCGTCGGCGCGGTGCAACTGCGCTACGTGTTGCTCGGTCACGGGCTGTTCTATGTGGCCAAGGCCCTGACCGTGATGATCCCGGGCACGCTGATCGATCTGGCGGCGTTCCGGGGTGAAATCATTCAGATTTCGCTGGTTGAAGGCGCAATGGCGATCATGCTGATCGCGCTGTCAATGACCGGCACCGAACGCTACCGGCGCGAGGAACAGATCGCCCGACTGGCCGCCCGTGATCCGCTGACCGCTCTCTACAACCGCCGCGCTCTCGATGTGCGCGCGCCGCGCTTGCTGCAGGACGTCTCCCCGGCGCATCCGGGCGCCCTGCTGCTGATCGACATCGACAACTTCAAATCGGTCAACGATCAGTACGGTCACAGCGCCGGCGACCGTTTGCTGGTGGCCTTGAGTGAAATGATCCGCGCCGAGACTTCCGATGAGACGCTCGCCGCCCGTTTGGGCGGCGACGAGTTCGTGATTTTGCTGAGCAACGCGCCCAGCGATCACGTCGTCAGACTGGGCGACGCCCTGCGGGATCAGTTTCACCGCAGCGCCGCCCAGGCATTCCCGACACCAGAGCCGGTGACGTTGAGCATCGGCGCCACCCTGTTCAACCAGCCGCCGGCCAGTCTCGCGGCATTGATCGAACAAGGCGACGCCGCGCTTTATGAATCCAAGCGCGGTGGGCGCAACCGCCTGCGCCTGACCGGAATCACCCCTTCAGGATGACCAGCCCCATGACCCGTTCCGAAACGTCCCTGCAAGACCTCGCCGCCCCCGCTGGCGTCTGCTACGGCTGCGGCGGCCGCAACCCGCATGGGCTGCACGTCAAAAGCTTCTGGCACGAGGACGGCGTGCATGTGATGGCCGAACACCTGCCGGACGACAAATACTGCGGCTGGCCGGATCTGGTGTACGGCGGGTTGCTGGCGATGCTGGTCGACTGCCATTCCAACTGGACCGCGATGGCTTACCACTACCGCGCCGAACAGCGTGCCCCGGGCAGCCTGCCGCGCATCGACTGCGTCACCGGCAACCTCGGCCTCAAGTTCATCAAACCCACACCGATGGGCGTCACCCTGACCCTGCGCGCCAGGGTCGAAGGCGATGTCGGGCGCAAAACCCGGGTGATCTGCGAGGTGTACGCCGGGGAAGTGCTGACGGCGGTGGGTGATTCGGTGTTCGTGCGGGTCGATACCGGGCAACTGGCGGACGCGGCACACGGTCGCTGACTTCCCCCGCTCCCCTGTAGGAGCTGCCGCAGGCTGCGATCTTTTGACTTTAAAGATCAACATCAAAAGATCGCAGCCTGCGGCAGCTCCTACAGGGCATGGTGCTCGAATTAACCCGCGCGCTGACCCGAAAGACTGCATGACCGATTTGCGGCCCACAGCAGCGATGGCAGACAGACGTCTAATCGCCTCGGCAATCGTAAGACTCACCTACATGTTTTTCCGCTTGTGGAGCGCACTGCCAACCCCTTATAAGAGCGGCTCTCACTCGCGAATTGAAGGATGCACCCATGAGCAATGCCTGGAACGAAGGGTATTTCACCGACGAGGGCTACACCTACTCGTATAGCCGGGAAATCAATCCGGTGTTCCAGCGTTTTTGCCTGTTGTTGCGCGGCTTTGCCACGCTGGAGAGTGCCGCTGGCTACCACTGCGAACTGGGCTTCGGCCAGGGTGTTTCGATCAACATCCATGCCGCCGCCAACCCGGGAAACTACGTCGGCACCGATTTCATGCCATCCCAGGCCGCGCATGCCATTGCATTGGCGAGCGACTGGAACAGCCAGGCGCGCCTGTATGACGACAGTTTCGAGCAACTGCTGGCCCGGGATGACCTGCCGGCCTTCGACAGTATCAGCCTGCATGGCATCTGGACCTGGGTCAGCCGCGACAATCAGCAACTGATCGTCGAATTCGCCCGCCGCCACCTCAAACCCGGCGGCCTGTTGTATGTCAGCTACAACTGTTTCCCGGGCTGGTCGCCTTCGGCGCCCTTGCGCAATCTGTTCAGTCTGCACAACCGCTTTGCCAGCCACGCCTCCACCAGCCCGGCCAAACGTATCGATGCCGCGATGCAATTTTCCGAAGCGCTGTTGGCAGCCAATCCGAAGTACGCCAGAACGGCGCCCGCTCTCGGTGCCCAGTTGCAGAGCATCAAGGGCCAGAATCGTCAGTACGTGGCCCATGAGTACTTCAATCGCGACTGGAACTGCATGTATTTCACCGACGTGGTCGACGCCATGGCGGCGGCCAAACTCGACTACGCCGCGACCGCCGTGCCGTTGGATACCGTTGCAGCGCTGAATCTGAGTGCAGAAGGCATGGACTTTTTGCAGGGGATCGAGCATCCGGTCATGCGCGAACAGGCGCGCGACTACTTCATCAATCAGAACTTCCGCCGGGATCTGTACGTGCGCGGTGCCAATCGGCTGTCTGCCGCCGAACAGCGGGATGCCCTGCTGAGAAGCCGGTTTGTCCTGTTGCAAGCCATTGAAAACATTCCTGACACGGTCACCGGTCCCGCCGGCGCGGCTTCGCTGCAAGCGGAGATTTACAGCCCGGTGCTCGCAGCGCTCGCAGCCAATGCCTATGCAGCGAAGACCCTGCAGCAGTTATCGATGGCTGTGGGCTCCGTGTCTTACGACGACCTGGTGCAGGCTGTCACCGTGCTGATCGGCATGGGCGTCGCCGCGCCATGCCAAAGCGAGGCCGCTGAAAGACAGGTGCAGGAACGTTGCGACACCCTGAACCTGCAACTGTGCAAGCGGGCGCTGTTCAACAGCGATATTCAGGTGCTGGCCAGCCCGGTCACCGGCGGTGGCGTGGCAGTCAGCCGCGTCCAGCAGTTGTTCCTGATTTCGCTCAAACAAGGCATGACTGACCCGCAAGACTGGGCGCAACTGGCATGGGCCGTCATCGGTGAACAGGGCGAAGTGCTGCTCAGGGGTGACCAGCCGCTGCTCACCGCCGAAGAAAACCTTGCCGAGATGACTGAGCAGGCCCGGGCATTTGCCCAGACACCGCTGGACATTCTCATGGCGTTGAAGATTGCCTGATCCCTCCCCCCGAACGACTGGCCGCGATCACCAGCGGCCGGTCGTCTGCATTTGCGGCCATGAATGCCGTCTCCGGACTTGACCTCCAGCACTTCCATCCCTGACTCCCCGGCGAAAAAGCAAAATTGCCATGTGTTTCCATCGTTCCTTCTGGCGTCGCACTGTTCATTGCCCGTTCCTGTCTGTCTGGAGTTTCTCGATGCCATCGCCCAAATCCCTGCCCTCTGCCCTGCTGGGCCTGGCCCTCGCCTGCCCGGTCATGGCCGAGGAACCCAAAGGCATGGAGCTGGGCCAGGTGCTGATTTCCGCTGACGAGCAAAGTGGCACCGATGCCTCCGTCGCCGAGGCCGAAGCGCGTCTGGCGCAAGTGCCCGGCGGCAGCAATGTGGTCGACATGCGTCAGCCGTTGCAGGGCCGGGTGGCGAGCAATCAGGACGTCCTGGCGTATCAGCCCGGGGTCTACGCGCAGTCGGCGGGCAACGAAGGGGTGAAAATCTCGATCCGTGGTTCGGGGATCAACCGCGCACCGGGCGCGCATGCCTCGGGGTTGTACACGATGCTCGACGGCCTGCCGCTGACCGGCCCCGGCGGCACGCCCTACGAATTGCTCGAACCGCTGTGGCTCGACCGTGTGGAGGTGCTGCGCGGCGCCAACGGCTTTGATCGCGGTGCACTGGCGCTGGGCGGCGCCGTCGATTACGTCAGCCACACCGGCTACGACGCGCCGAAACTGCAGGTGCGCTATGCCACCGGCAGCCACGGCTATCAGCAGCGTCAGATCAGTTCCGGGCAAGTGCTGGGCGACTTCGATTACTACGTGTCGCTGACCGACGCGAACGCCGACGGCTATCAGGATCACACCGCCAGCGAGAGCAAAGGCGTGATCGCCAACTTCGGCTATCGCTTCAACCCGAACCTGGAGACCCGCTTCTATTTCCGTTACCGCGAGACCGACAACGACCTCGCCGGCCGCGTGACCAAACACTCGATCGAGCACACGCCACGGGCGGCCAACCCGGCCTATGTGTCGCGCGACGACAGCCGCAAACAACCGGGCAGCACCTTCATCGGCAACAAGACCACCTACTACATCGACGATGATTCGAGCATTCAGACCGGCCTGGTCTATCACGACTACCCGATGGACCTGCGCGAAGGCCCGAACCGTCTGAAAGTGGCCTACACCGACGTCAGCGGCACGTTCGACTACAAGCGCCGCGACACCCTGTTCGGCATGGAAAGCCGCAGCACCATCGGCCTGCGCACCACCAAACATTTGCCCAACGACGGCGCCAGTGAATTCGTGCGCATCCCGTCCGGCAACACCGCCGCGTATGCGCCGGGCACGCGCATGCGCAACTTCACCTATCAGGGTTCGGACACCGTTCTGCACGTCGGCAACGACCTGGAAATCGCCGACGACCTGTGGCTGACCACCGGCCTCGCCGCCCTCTACACCCGCCGCGAAAGCGCCGTCACCTACCCGCAAAACGCCGGCAAGACCAGCATGAGCGACTGGGACTATGCGCCGCGTGTGGGCCTGCGCTATCAGGTCACGCCGGACCTGCAACTGTTCGGCAACCTCAGCCGTTCGGTGGAAGCACCGCACCCGTGGTCGCTGATCTACAGCTCGAACATTCGCTTCCCGGCCGGCAACGGCGCGGCGACCGGCACCCAGAGCGACCCGATCAAACTGCAGAACCAGACTGCGACCACCCTCGAACTCGGCGGTCGCGGCGACAGCGCGCTCGGCCAGTGGAGCCTGGCGTGGTACTACGCGCAGGTGCGCCACGAATTGCTGTCGGTATTGCCGGATGCCAACGCCGTCACCCCGTACGAACTCAACGCCAGCCCCACCGTGCACCAAGGCGTGGAAGCCAGTCTGCAAAGCACGCTGTGGTCAGCCGCCGACGGACGTAAATTGAGCCTGCGTCAGGCCTACACGTTCAGCGATTTCCACTACCGCGACGATCAGCGCTTCGGCGACAACCGCCTGCCCGGCCTGCCGATGCACTACTACCAGGGCGAACTGCGCCACGACTGGCCGCAAGGCTTCTTCGCGGCGGTCAACACGCAACTGGTGTCCAAAGTCGCGGTGGATTACGCCAACAGCTACTACGCCGATCCGTACGCACTGTTCGGTGCCACCGTCGGCTACAACGCGCCGAAAAACGACTGGCAAACCTGGCTCGACCTGCGCAACCTGACCAACAAGCACTATGCCGCCACCGTCACGCCGGGGTATGACGACAAAAGTCTGGATGCGGCGCGGTCTACGCCGGGTGAAGGGTTCGGGGTTTATGTCGGGGTGTCGTGGAGTCTGCTCTAACGGTTTGCATAATCGGCAACCCGCCGGGTTACTACTCCAACGCAGGCAAATGATTACGCAAAATATTCTCCAGCCCCGGCCGCGTATGTTTCTCCCAAGGGCAAACATCCCGCGCATCGCCTGTGTGCAGATACTCGCCGGCATCAAATGCCTGATAGATGTCAAAGGCTGGCTGGGGCATTTCTGCGTACATCGACACATCAACGATGGAGTTGATAAGTGCATTCATCACTTCATCGCCAAACTCAAAATCACGCGTGTTTGACAGGAAATCTCTGGCTACGGCGATCGCGACTTGATTAAGCAGATCGCGACGTTCGACCTGCAGCCGCTCACAAAAGGGTTGCAGATCGATGTTCAAACCTTCTTCAATCGCTTCCAGCATGACCAGATAAAGATCGGCTTCACTCAACGGCCTACTCATTTTTCCTGCTCTGTTCTTGATGGCTCGCCCGCTCACTCATAAAACTTGCCGGCCAGCAAAATGCTCGCGCAGCGCTGCCATACGTTGGCTGAAGCGACTTCCGCCGCCACCTGCCTGGAACTGTCAATCGCCCAGGCACCTGCGGCTTCGAGAAACGCATCCACAGATCCATTTTCCCAACCCAAGGCGCTCCGCCCATAGGGGGACAGCGGTTCGTTCATCGTCTGCTCACGGGCGAAATCGGCACCCAGTGCCTGAATAAACGCAATGAACGATTGCTCGTCGTTCACACGCTCCAGCAACTCATCAAGATCATCAGGCGCAGACATCGTGGCACTTTCCGTTTTGTGAATGGTTTGCCCGGGATGCTGCTATGCATCGACCAAAGGGTCAATCAGTCCGTCAAAACGGCCCCTGCGTCATCACCCGCGTCTCGATGATGTTGCGCAGCGCGTCAACCCGCTTCTGATACAGCTCAGTCAAGCAACCGACCTTGGCGCCACAGGCCTTGCGGCTTTTCAGGAAAGCCTGCTGTTCGCCGATCAGCGCGTCGCGCCCGCCCATCGGCAGCAGGCGTTTATCGAGGCTGAAGAGCTCGCCCATGGTGACGTCCAAGTCGTTCAGCGTGCGGTTGGCGCAAACGGCTTTCTCGTCTGGCGCTTCGGCCTTGGCACAGTCGAAACTGGCGGCGTGTGCTGAGTTGGCAGCGATTAGCAGCGCACAGCCGAGGGCCGCGACAGTCACCCGTGAAATTTCTCGAACTCGTGTCATGTCGTCGTATCCAACGTTGTAAGCCAATGGAGGTATGAAAATGAAAAACACTGACGACCGCAAGCCCGCAACCCCTCATAACGCGCCTCCGCTCGACGCTGCCGGCAAACCGGTGGATGTGGTTCGCCGGGATCTGCAGGACAGCGACGACGATACCAAAGCTGTGGACGAGGTGCTGACGCCGACCTCGATCCGCACCAAGGAACAGGAAGCGGAGGAACTCAAGCGCAAGACCGATGCGATCGAACGCAAGGTCGCCGACGGCAATTGACTCCCCAGCCTCAGGGCAGCGCTGACGTGATATGTCGGGCGGAAGGATTGCTTATTGCCAATCAATCCATCCGGCCCTGCGCTGGCCTTGGCCCTTTCTGCCCTTGGAAATACCTTCGTCCGCTCAACGGTTTGCAGCCCTTGAGCGGATACGTCCCGCGAGCCGTCAATCTCCCGCCCACGACCGTTCGGCGCTTTCTCTGGCAAGGCCGCAAATTCGCATCTAGGGTTGCATCGCTGGCGATATGCCAGCCACCCAGCGAATGTCGAATCGGCACTCGCCCGTAGCGGCACTGGAAAAGCAATCAGGGATGGTTTTTGTGCTTGCGGTTCTCCTGCGCTCTTGCCGAGCGCGTCACTGATCCCTGCGTTTCGTTGTGTTCTATCAAGGACAGAAAGATGAACAACGTACCGGTCAATTCTCTGCATCTGCCACTCAGGCAGGCCACACGCAACGCTCCCGAAGTCCCGCCCGGCGGGTTCGGCTGAGAACGCCGGCGCCAGCCCGGACGCGCTGACGTCTGCGCTGCGCGCACTGAAACCCGCACTCGATCAGATCCCGACGGATCAGGTAACCCGCTCGTGGAGAACAGCGCCTGCCGCTGTTCTTGCAGGTCGCGGCTGCCTGTCTGTCAGGTAAGGCGCCCCTTCTCGTCAGGGGGCGGTTTTGCAGCACCAATGAGGAAACCCTCGCTATGTCCCGTTCAACGGCCAACATCCCGCCTTACGGCGTCGCCATTCAAAGTGCGATCAAGCAAGGCGATGTGCAACACATGAAGACGCTGTTGCAACAACGCGACACCAGCAAGCCTGAAGCGCAAGACCTGAAAGACGCGTACGAAAAACTGGCCAAGGAAGTTTCCAGGCACGAAAAGTCCTGAAGCCATCAATCACATTGCAATGGAGGCAATCAACATGTCCGGATCCACTGAAAATGTCGGCCTGTTCCCGGTGAGCTATCGCATCGGCACCGGCGCTCCCGGTGCGCAGTCGCTGGCGCTGCACCTGCTGGTCTCGACACCCGATACGAAAGTCAACGGCACTGCCGCGATCACCCAGGCGACCAATCCGCCGCTCGACGTGCATTCCGACGTCTGGGGCGAGTACACCTACCTCACCGTGATGTCGCCCGGTGTCAGCAAAATCCTCGTGACTGCCCAGGGCAATCACGGCGGCCCAGGCGCCAACTCCATCGTTAATTTCAAAGTAAGACTGGTGGTCGGTACCGACTGGCGTGAAGGCGTTGCCAATTACAGTTACTTCGATGGTCAACGCTGGCATGAGGTCAACAACGCCCCGGCGCATCTGGTGGAATCGATCCCCTCACCGTTCAATCCCGGCCCGGTGATCAACCCGCACCCACCAATCCTGCCGCTGTATGCCGCACCGATTCAGAGCGCCATCGCCAGCGGTGATCTGGCACAGATGAAGAACCTGGCCAGGCTCGCCGAACAGCAACTGGAGCAACTGCCGAAATTGCGCGACGCACTGGACACCGCGAAGAAAGAGGTCAGCCGGCTGCAGAGCCACTGAGTCAGGCCACTTGATCCGCCATTCACTTAGGGAGTAGCACCATGTCGATTGGACTTTTTCACACCCGTCTCAGCATCAGCAATGCATTGCACGGCGCACCGGCTCTGACCCTTGATCTGCTGGTCGATACCGTGAACAAGCGTGTCAGCGGGATTGCCAGCGTGTTTCAGGCCACCTGGCCGACGGTCAATTTCCGGACTCAGGTCTGGGGCAGTTTTTCCGAAACCAAACTGACTGCAAACGTCGAGAACCACATCATCCTGACCCTTGACGGCGGTCCGAGCGGCCCGCTCAGCCAGATCGCCCAGACCTTCCACCTCAGAGGCATCCTGGGCGGCGACTGGGCCAGCGGTTTTGTCGATTATCGCTATGAAGAAAAGGGCCAGTGGCAGGAGGTTAAGCACGTTGCGGTGCATCCGGCACCCAGCGAGCAACCGCACCCCACGCCGCATCCGCAACCCCTGTACGCCGTGGCCGTGCAGCAGGCGCAGGCCGGCGGAGATCTGGCGCAGCTCAAATCCGTGGTGCAACAGGCCGAGCAACAAGTGGCGCATGAGGGCGCCTTGCGCAGTGCGCTTGAGCATCTGAAAGCGGAAATCACGCGTCTGGAAAAACGCTAACCGACAGGCCCCGGGCGCGATTGCACAGGATCGCGCCCGGGGCTAGTTCAACGGCGGTCAATGCCTTCGTAGCGCGCACCGGATGGTGCGCAAGGATTTCCCATGTCAGACGTGCGCCCTGCCCGTTATCTCAGCGACACCGATCTCAAACGCTACGTGCCAGTGCACGTGGTCTGGGAGATCACCCTGGCCTGCGACCTGAAATGCCTGCATTGCGGCTCCCGCGCAGGGCATCGCCGGCCTGACGAACTCAACACCCGCGAATGCCTGGACGTCATCGATTCACTGGCCGCGCTTGGCACCCGCGAGATCACCCTGATCGGCGGCGAAGCTTATTTGCGCAAGGACTGGACACAACTGATCAAGGCCATTCACGACCACGGCATGTACTGCGCAATCCAGACCGGCGGGCGCAACCTGACCCCGGCGAAGATGCAGGCGGCGGTCGATGCCGGGCTCAACGGCGTGGGCATTTCCCTCGATGGACTTGCGCCGTTGCACGATGCGGTGCGCAACGTTCCCGGCTCGTTCGACAAGGCCGTGGACACCCTGCGCCGGGCCAAAGCCGCGGGGCTGGCGGTGAGCGTCAACACCCAGATCGGCGCCGCGACCCTGCCCGACTTGCCAGCGCTGATGGACACCATCATCGAACTCGGTGCCACCCACTGGCAGATCCAGATCACCGTCGCCATGGGCAACGCGGTGGACCATCCGGAACTGCTGCTGCAACCCTATCAACTGCTCGAAGTGATGCCGCTGCTTGCGCGGCTGTATCGCGAAGGTGTCGACCGTGGCTTGCTGATGAATGTCGGCAACAACATCGGCTATTACGGCCCGTATGAACACCTGTGGCGCGGCTTCGGCGACGAGCGCGTGCACTGGACCGGTTGCGCCGCCGGCCAGACCGTTCTGGCACTGGAGGCCGACGGCACGGTCAAGGGCTGCCCGTCACTGGCCACCGTGGGTTTCTCCGGCGGCAATGTGCGCAGCATGAGCCTGCACGACATCTGGCACTACAGCGAAGGCATGCATTTTGGCCGCCTGCGCTCGGTGGATGACATGTGGGGTTATTGCCGTGGCTGTTATTACAACGACGTCTGTCGCGGCGGCTGCACCTGGACTTCGCACTCGCTGCTCGGCAAACCCGGCAACAACCCCTATTGCCATTACCGTACGCTGGAGCTGCACAAGCGCGGGCTGCGCGAGCGCATCGTCAAGGTCGAGGACGCGGCGCAGAAATCGTTTGCGGTCGGCCGCTTCGACCTGATCACCGAACGCATCGACACCGGCGAGAAAGTCGGCAGCGTCAGTGACAGCGGTCAGGTGATCAAACTGGCATGGATCAATCAGGGCCAGCAATCGCCGGAACAAGGCCGGATCGCCCCGCAACTGAGCCTGTGCCGCAGCTGCTTGCAGTACATCTATCCGCACGAGGTGATCTGTCCGCACTGCGCCGCCGATGTCGCCGCCGCCGAAGCCGAGCACCAGGCCAATCGCGCGCGGCAGCAGGTAATCATGAATACGCTGAGCGGGCTGCTGGGTATCTCGCCCAGTCACTTGAACTGATTTTCGTGCAGTAAAACAGTCTGGATCGAAGGCTGAGCAATAAAGGCGCCCATATCCTGAAATGAGCGCCTTTTTCTCTGATTGCCGAATCAAACCACGCCGACAAAGTCACTGGCTGTCAACGCGATATGCCCCACCAGATCGATCTGAATATCTGCACCCGGTCCTGAATTGACATTGCCCTCCACGTAAGTGTGATCCACGCCGCCAACGTTCACGAAGTGATACTTGAGCTGCGCTTGATTGTTGAACTCGGTACCCACGCCATTCCACTCGCCGAGGAACGTAAAGTCCTGATTGCCGGCAGAACCCGCTCCGGAAGTTCGCGCATCGATCAACGATAGATCGATGTGATCCTGGCCTTGGGTGAAGTCATTGATGACGTCCCGCGTCAACGTTGACGTGCCCGAGTCGCCCGTGGCGGAAAAAACGAACAGATCATTGCCCGCGCCGCCGGACAAGATGTCGCGATTGCCGCCCCCTTCGAGGGTGTCGTTGCCGCTGCCACCAGCGAGTGTGTCCGTGCCGCCCTGCCCGGTCAGCACGTTGTCGCCACCATCGCCGGTCAAGGTGTTGGCACCGCTACCACCGATCACGTTTTCAACATTGATCAACGTATCACTACCGGTCTGCGAACTGCTCGCCAGACCTGTCGCCAGGTTAACCGTGGCGCTGGCGGAGGTTGCTGACAGGTCATAGGTGTCGACATCGCCGCCGCCATCGTAGCTGTCGTTACCGTCGTTGACCGACGCCCGCAAGGTGTCATTGCCCAGTCCGCCGAACACGCTGTCCAGTCCTTGGCCACCCACCAGGGTGTCGCCACCGCTGCCGCCATCCAGCCAGTCGTTGCCACCCTGGCCTTGCATCAGGTTGCTGGCACCATCGCCCTGAATGTGATCGTTGCCGGAACTGCCGTTGACATTTTCGATGCTGGTCAAGGTGTCGCTACCAGTCTGGGTGCTGGTGGAGGTGCCTGCCTGCAAATCCACCGTGGCCGCCGCCGACGTGGCAGACAAATCATAAGCGTCGGTGCCGGTTCCGCCGTCGTAGTGGTCGTTGCCATCGTTGAGCGACGCCAGCATCGTGTCGTTGCCACCGCCACCGAACAACGTGTCGTTGCCGGCCAGGCCGGTGAGCTGGTTGTTGCCACTGTTGCCGGTGATGATGTTGTCCAGACTGTTGCCGGTGCCATTGATGTTGTTGGAGCCGAGCAAGGTCAGGTTCTCGACGTTGGCGCCCAGCGTATAGCTGATTGACGACGTCACCGTGTCGGTGCCCTCGTTGAGGCTTTCCTGCACCACATCGCCATTGGCGTCGACCACGTAGATGTCGTTGCCGGTATTGCCCCGCATTGTGTCGTTGCCACTGCCGCCATCCAGCAGGTCCGAGCCGAGACCGCCATTGAGTACGTCGTTGCCCGAGTAGCCCATCAGGATGTCCTGATAGTTGGTGCCGTTCAGCGTATTGCTGAAGAAGTTGGTGCCTTCGATGAAACGCCCGACGGCTTCAGTAGGATCCGACGTCAGTTGCTCCACCGTGCCACTGTTGTCGGTGTAGGTGGTCAGCACTCGCACCTGCTGTCCGAACTGTGCCGAAGTCGGAGCAAATGTCGAAGCATTGGCGCCGGAGATGTTCAGCCACGTGGCGCCTACCAGTGCCTGCCATTGATAGGAGAATCCGCTGGGGCCGGGCAAACCATCGGCATCCTGAATGGCCGAGGTGTTGGCAGTCAGCCGGTACTGCGCCGGCACTGGCCGGCTTGGTGTGGTCGGCGCCGTGGCAAATCCCGACACGGCGACATTGCCGGTCGGCAGGTGGTTGTTGATGCTCAGGTTGACCGTGCGATCGGCGAAGCGCAGCTTTTCGACACCGATAACGATGTCGGTGCCGTCGACATTCGCGGCTCCCGCGCGCAGATCCACAACCTTGAACGCAGTGATCAACTCACCACCCGGCCGGGTGTCGGTGAACTTGGTGATGCTGTAGTCGGCGAAGTTGCCGCTGAGGATCGCGGTATCGGCTGCACCATCAGCCGTGCCGGGTGCGGCATGGTTGTCACCCAGAATGAAATCCGGGCGACTGGCCTGCAGGCCGGTAAAGTGCTGGGCGTAGCCTTGGCCGGCGAGCAGGTGATTGAGGTCGGCGAGTTTGATCGAATCGCCGACGATCACATCATTGCCGCCGTTGCCTTGGGCGACATCGTCACCACTGCCGCCAATCAGCCAGTTCTCAGTCGCGTTGCCAATCAGGCCGGCCGTCGGATTGGCCGGCGCGGCGCTGTTGGGCCGACTGTCACTGAAGCGCGAACCGATCAACCCTTCAATGTCGGTCAGCAAGGCGTTGAACGGCTGGAACAGCACGCCAGTACCCGGTGCGGCGACGATGTTCTGATTATTCAGATCCGCCGCCGCATCCAGCGCGATGTTCACATCGCTGAACGCGGCAATGTCGAAGCCGACATCACCAATGGCCTCGTCGCCATCGCCCTGGCCTGGAGCACCACCGAGGCCCGGCAGAAGAATATCGTCGCCGGTACCGCCGAACTCCTGGTCACCGGTCGAGCCGCCGGAAATGATGTCGTCGCCGTCCTCACCGAACAGAATGTCCGGGCCGTCGCCGCCATAAATTTCATCATTGCCGTCGCCGCCATGCACCAGGTCAGTATCGCCACCGGCATCGATGTAATCATTACCGGCACCACCGTACAGCTCATCGATACCGGCTTCGCCGTAGAGGTGATCATTGCCATTACCGCCGATCACCACGTCGAGGGCACCGGCACTGGTGCCGGCGTAAATGGTGTCGTCGCCTTCCCCGCCATCGAGGAAGTCTTCGATATCTCCGCCGTAGATCACATCGTTACCGTCGCCACCGTAGATATGGTCGGCGCCGGCCTTGCCATCGAGAATGTCATCGCCACCCTCGCCGTAGATCGTATCGTCACCGTCGCCGGCATCCAGCCAGTCGTTGTAGTCGGTGCCGACCAGCACTTCGTGAGAGTTGTACCCCACTGCCGCCGTGCCATCGGGATTCTGGCCCTGATCCGGACGATAGTCGCGGATGTAGGTCTGCGAGGTATGCGTTTCCGGATTGCTCAAGCTCACCAGCAAGCCGTTGCCACCAATCCCGCCGACGCCACCGGTGGAATAAACGCCCATGTGGTTGGCTTCGATCAGCGTGCCGTATTTGTGTTCGCTCTTGTACGCGGTGGCACTGGCACCGGAGTCGGTGTAGCTCAATTCGACGTAGCTGTCGGCGTAGCCAAACACATCACCCGCCAAGTGCCGTGCGTCGGTGGTGCGCTCGATGATGTCCTTGAACTGCTCGGTGACCACCTGCTCGTTGAGGTTGGTCATCGCCGGCAAGCCGAGGTCGAGGCGGAACAGGTAGTAGAAACGGTCACCGTCCATCAACCGCTCCATCTGATCCTCGAAGATCGCATTGAAGGTCGTGCCCAGTTGTCCGGTGTAGACGTGTTTTTCCGCCAGACCGCCGATCCACAGATCGATGGCGTTGTAGCCGTCATAACCGGCGACATGGTTACCGTTCGGATCTGCCGCGCCGGAAAGGAAATAGGCCGCTTGCTCTGCCGTCACGCTGCCACCGGCGTAGTTAGTGGTCAGGCCGGTGGCGTCGGCATCGATGATTGCCTGCGCGTGGGCGACATCGCCGTCAAACGAATAGGCGGCAATGAAGTTCACCAGTGACTCGGGGTGAATCATGTTGTTGGCGAAGTCACTCCAACTGGTATAGGGCGTCAGCCCATCGACGATCAGATTCGTATGGTGTTGCGCGCCGGCCGGTGAAGCCCGTTCGGCAACCAGTGCATCGTGGATCTGCTGTCGCGCCTGATTCAGGGTTGGCAAGCCCAAATCACGACCGCGTGCAAGGTTGATGGTCGCCAGATCCAGCGGCTGACCAAGCAAACCCTGCTGCAATGCCGGAGTGACGAACTCGTCGATTTCGTTGCTGATCTGCCGGGTCATGCCCAGCGCGATGGCGGTTGGGCCCACTTCGGCAAAACCACCCGGATTGAGGAAAGCCTGCTCCAGTGCGTAGTGGGTGATCGCACCGGTCAGGTCGTAGCTGCCACTGGCATTTTTTTCCAGAGCATCAATGGTTTCACGCAGTTGCGAATGCCCGAAGCGGAACGCTGCCTGCCCATACTCCAGCGAAATATTGGTGTTGATGCCCGAGTCGTAGGTGACGAACTCAGGCAGGTCCGGGGTGATCAACCGGGCGTATTGGTCGATCGCCACATGCTGGTATTCCATCTCCACGGTCAGCTTGGCGGCGTAGAAGAGTTTGTCCTGATCCCAGGACACCGTGACGCCGTCAGCCAAGGTGAAGTTGCCATTGGCGTCGGTGTAAAAACCGCCATTGCCATTGCTGATCTGCACCTGCCAGTTGTGCCGTACATTGACGTCAGTCTGGCTCAGCACTTCGTTCTGCAGATTGATCAGCTGCACGTTATGGTCTTCGTGGAATACGTGATGAATCGCGGTGAGGCCGAAGTTTTCGTTCACCCGTCCGTCGCCGGCAATGTAGTGATCGCCCACCGATTGCAGCAACAGTTCGTTGGCCACTGCGTAATCGGCACTGCCCGGCGCTGCACTGATGGTGAAATCAGCGAAGTTGACGAAGCTGAACAGATTCTTCGGCCCGCCATTATCGTAATTGACGACCATGCCGTAAGGGTTGTTGGCATCGAAGGTGATGCTGGTGATGTGCGAATCCAGCGACATCAGGCGAGCCTGGTCGATATGCGCATCATCGAAGTGCGGATTCATGTCCAGCAGCAGCGCTTCACGGGTGTAAACCGCCTGCACGCCTGCTGTGTTGGGGTCGGCATCAAGCACATGGCCTTGGGCGTCGCGCACACGAAAGTTGGCGATATCGTCCCAGGTCAGGTCGTCACGACCGGTGGCCAGCACATGCGCGCGTAACTCGCTCAAGGTGGGCAGGGTCTGGTGAGTCAGTACGCCGTTAAGCGTCCAGGCCGCCTCATCACTCAAGGTCGTACCATCGAACAGGGCCGCTCCGGCGATGAATTGCCCGGGATGATTAGGGTCAGCCACCCACTGGCGCAGCAACTGCGTGACGGCGTCATTGGAGCCGTAAGTCTGATTCTGATCGATGTAGGGCGAGTCGAGGTTGACGTACTGCGCCTGCCCCTGCCCGTCCACTTCAGCCACGGAGGCGCGGTGGACTTTGATCGAGTACACCGGTTGCCCATCCGGGCCGATCGTGCCGTAGAGCGGATCGTCCGGCGCCAGCGGAATCGTGATGGTCGCGTTCTGGTTGGGTTTGTTGATGAAGTCCAGACCATGGTCGAAGAACTGCCCGAACAGGGTGAACCAGCCAGTGGTCGAGGGGTCACCCGACACGGTGTTCTGGTTACGGATGTAGTACTGGCCGGAATCCGGTGCACTGGTGTCGATTTCACCCAGGGTGCCGAGAATGCCCGGGTCAGTGACGATCGCCACGCCCGTGGCAGTGTGCTGAATATGACCATTGGCGTCGGTTGCGAAAGTGACGCCACCGCTGACGATGGTCTGGCTGATCATTCGGGGGGTGTAGTCCACCAATGACGCTGTCGGATCGCTGTACAGTGAACTACTGTCAGACAGGGGCGTGATGCCTGCAGGCACACCGGCGCCGAGGGTCAACGCCGCATTGCTCAGGTTTTGCTGGACGTAGTGACTGTAGTCCGAATGCGTCAGACGAATGAAATTCTGCCCGAAGCTGCCCCAGCTCTGGCCGTCCTGGGTCAGGTTATTGAAATGGCCGGAGACGTTGCGCAGCCCGATCGGATCGCGGGCGCCGTTGTACCAGACAGCTTCACCGGGCGGTGTATCGAGCGGATTGAAGCTGCCAAGCAAACCCAGCACATGGACGTTGCCGTCCGAGCCATCGTAGCCATACAACGGTTGGCCAGCGCTGTCGTAGCCAACGATATGGATAGTCGGAAAGGACACCTGCTGTTCAAGGAACGAAATATCGTTGGCATTGAGGGTAAAGCGCTTTAGCTGGTACATGGCAAACTCCGGATATCCGTTGGCTCGCAAGGTTTTTCAACCGACTTACCACGATCATCAGGAAATCGACGCGATGGCAAAAGATGCAAAAGTCGAATCAAAACACGAGACTTTTGTCGCCGACGAGACTGAGACTTTGGTCGAGTCAAGGTCCGTCTCCAGAGGCGCCTGGCGCTCACGCTTCAAACTGCGCACACGTCACTTGAGCCGCTCCACCCAGTTTGTAATGGCCGCTGCGCTGATCCTCGGGCTGACCATGTTGTTCGTCGGCAAACTGGTGAGTGCGCGCATAGAACGGGCGGCCGTGCAAAGTGCCGCCGAGGCTGGCGCGCATTACATGGAAGCGTTTCTGGAGCCTTACGTGCAGGAGATGAGTCGCGATAACGGCCTGTCACCCGCCAGCATCAAGGCGCTGGATCGACTGATGGAAAGCCGTTCACTGAAGCGCCACATTGTCTCGATAAAGATCTGGCGCGCCGATGGCACCGTGGTTTACAGCACGGACAAGTCCATCACCAACCGGCAGTTCCCGATGGATGAAATCGCCGATGCGCTCAAAGGCGAAGTGGTCACCGACCTCGAAGATCTGGATCAGGAAGAAAACGAGTTCGAGCGCAAACTCAACGTTCCGCTCTACGAAATTTATGCACCATTGCGCGAGTTCACTACCCGAAAAGTGATTGCCGTGGGTGAGTTCTATGAAAAGGCTGAAAGCCTGGAGCAGGAAATCAGCCGCGTGCGCCAGCAGGTCTGGCTGGTGGTCGGTACCGCCACCCTGGCGATGCTGGCGCTGCTGTTTTTCCTCGTGCGACGCGGCGACCAGATCATCCAGCGCCAACAAGTGTCACTGCAATTACGTTTGCTGGAACAAACCCGACTGCGCGTCAGCAATGCGGCACTGCATCGCAAGATCAACACCGCGACCCAAGAATTCTCCCGCATCAACGAATTGACCCTGCGTCGCATCGGCGCCGACCTTCACGATGGTCCAGCGCAATTGTTGACCCTGATTCTGATCCGCCTGGACGATCTCGCCGAGCACTGCGACACGCTCGATCAGGAATCGCTGGAAACCATCCGCGGCGCCGCTACTGATGCGCTGCGCGAAGTGCGCGATCTTTCGCGAGGTCTGGCCCTTCCGGAAATCAACGACCTGACGTTGACGCAAGAACTGCATCTGGTGGCGCAGCGGCATGAGCAGCGCACCGGCAGCAAGGTGCAGCTAAACGTCTCGCCGCTGCCCGACTCCGCACCGCTACCGGTCAAGCTGTGCCTCTACCGGTTTGTTCAGGAAACCCTCAACAATGCCTATCGCCATGCGCAAGGCAAAGACCAGGCGATCATCGCTCATCATATCGACGGAGCGTTGCTGGTTACCGTCAAGGATGGCGGGCCCGGAATGGCCGCGGATGCATTGCTGGTCGATGGCCACGGTAGAAACCGGCTGGGTCTGGCCGGTCTGCGTTATCGCGTAGAGTCGCTGGGCGGCGTGTTCAGGATCCAGTCGTCACCAGACACCGGCACCGCGGTCAGTGCACAACTCAAATACTGATCAAGAACCCCCGTGGGCATCCAGCTGTGACGGTACCGGACCGACATGCAAACGACCGACAGCCTCACGCTCCCAATGGCGCCTGAGCGCCGTGACCGCTTCAACACGGTTGCGCGCATGCAACTTCTGCATGACACAGGTCATGTAGTACTTGACGGTTTTTTCGCTGATGAAGAGCTTCGATGCCACTTCCTTATTGGTCAGGCCTTTTGAAACCTCGCGGATGATCTGCTCCTCCCTGTGCGTGAGGTCGATCTTGCGCACCTCAGCTTCATGCCGCTTGAAATTGCTCAGCAGTTTGTTGGCAAATTCTGGGGTGATAAACGTTTCGCCTCTGGCAATCGAACGGATGGCCTGCACCAGATCCGGTCCGCTGACGCCCTTCAACACATACCCACGCGCGCCGGCCTCCAGTGCCGAATAGGCGTCATCCTCAGATTCGGAGACGGTCAGCATCAGCACCTTTACCTCCGGCAGTTGCGTGGCGATGTATTTGACTGCGGCAAATACATCGCCCGGCATGTTGACGTCCATCAACATCACGTCCGGCCTCATCCGTTGTGCGATATCACGAGCGTCATCAGCACTGCCACCCTGCTCCACAACCTGCAGGTCGGTCCTTTTTCGCAGGGTATTGGCGACACCTTCACGCAGCAGAGGATGATCATCGGCAATGCCGATGCGGATGAAAGGATTCATGACGCACTCCTGAAATGGCTGAGCATTCAGACACCCAGTGATTAATAGCAGGAAACCTGCAGCGATGCCGGGTGCCGGCGGCGTCCGTGGCGGGGAAATTAGACTTAAGTCGGGCGATTTTTAACCGTCAATAAGCTTTCTTCGTAACAAGAAACTCAAAAAATCCACAACAACCTGTTGTTTTGCAAAGCGCTACTGACAGTCAAAAATATGCCGCTCGCTAAAAAGCCGGATCGCACCTTTATCCGACCAACAGTCACTCTCCTACGCTGAGCTACATGACGCTACGGCATTGGAACCTTCCCGATGAACAAGAAAAATCACTCGCGATCCGAGTTGGCCGACGTGTTTTTTCGGTTGCGCCGCACGTTTTATTCGCTGGCCGGATTCAGTGGTGTGATCAACGTGCTGATGCTCTCTCCCGCCATTTACATGCTGCAGGTCTATGACCGGGCGCTGGTCAGCAGCAACCTGACCACGCTACTGATGCTGACGATTCTGATGATCGGCCTGTATACCTTGCTGGCCATGCTGGAAGTGGTGCGTACCCGGGTGATGATCCGCGTTGGCAACCGTCTCGACATGGCCCTCAACCGCCGTGTGTTTACCGCTGCTTTCGAGCGTAACTTGCAGCGCGCCGGCGGCAATCCTGCCCAGGCACTGCAGGACCTCGCACAGGTACGTCAGTTTCTGACCGGCAATGGCTTGTTCGCGTTTTTCGATGCGCCCTGGACGCCGATTTACCTGTTTGTCGCCTATCTGATTCATCCCTTGCTGGGCATCGTCACCCTCTGTGGCTCGCTGGTATTGGTGGCGCTGACATGGCTCACCGAGATAGCCACGAAAAAGCCGTTGGGCGAAGCCAATATCGCTGCACAGATCTCGGGAACTTTCGCCAATAACAATCTGCGCAACGCTGAAGTCATTGAAGCGATGGGCATGTTGCCGGCGATCACCGGTCGCTGGTTCGACAACCATCTGCAGATTCTGCAAATGCAGACCCTGGCCTCGGATCGAGCCGCCTATATCAGTGGTCTTGGGCGGTTCGTGCGGATTACCCTGCAATCACTGATCCTCGGCACTGGCGCCTTGCTGGCTATCGAAGGCTCGATTACGCCGGGCATGATGATCGCCTGTTCGATCCTCAGCGGCCGTGCACTGGCGCCGGTGGAGCAACTGATTGGCGCCTGGAAACAATTGCTGACCAGTCGTCGTGCGTGGGGACGGCTAAAGAACCTGCTGAAGGATTTTCCACAGCGCGCCGATGCGATGAAGCTGCAAAGACCGCTGGGCATGATCTCGGTCGAGCACTTGCATGCCGGGGCTCCAGGAATGACCCAGGCGATCATTCACGGGCCCAACTTCAATCTTTCACCCGGTGAATCACTGGGCATCATCGGCCCCTCCGCCTCAGGCAAATCAACACTGGCGCGTTTGCTGGTCGGCATCTGGCCGGCGCTCAGCGGCAAGGTGCGTCTGGACGGCGCCGACGTCTACCTGTGGAACAAGCAGGAACTCGGCCCATGGATCGGCTATCTGCCCCAGGATGTGGAACTGTTCGAAGGCAGCATCGCCGACAACATCGCGCGTTTTGGTGACATCGACAGTGATGCGGTCATCATCGCTGCCAAGCGAGCAGGCGTCCACGACATGATCCTGCGCTTTGCTCACGGTTATGACACGACGCTGGATGTCGACGGCAATCCGTTGTCCGGCGGCCAGCGCCAGCGCATTGGCCTGGCTCGCGCGCTGTATGGCGAACCCTCGGTGATCGTGCTTGACGAACCCAACGCCAACCTTGACGACGCCGGGGAAAAGGCCCTGATCGAAGTACTTGAGGATCTCAAACAACGGCGCTGCACCACTGTGCTGATCAGCCACCGACCAAGCATTCTCGGTACCGTCGATAAAGTTCTGATGTTGCGTGAAGGCAGCACTCAATTGTTCGGCCCTCGTGAAGAAGTGTTCGCCGCGCTGCGCCAGACCAGCGTGCTGCCAACCGTGGGTTCGCCAACCCTGTCTGCCGTGCGCGGGAGAGAATAAATGGGCACGTTGAGTGTGGATGCGCATGGCCGGGAGCTGATGCGCGCCATGGCCGACATCGATGTCGATGATCGGCGCCCGGCGCGCTGGGGTGTACTGCTGGTGATCGTCGGTTTTGGCAGTTTCCTGCTCTGGTCGTGGCTGGCGCCGCTAGACGCCGGGATCGTTGCCAGCGCAACGGTCAAGGTCACCAGTAACCGCAAGGCCATTCAGCACCAGACTGGCGGCACCATTGAAGCCATTCTGGTGCGCGAAGGCGATAACGTCAGCAAGGATCAGGAACTGGTACGGCTGGACGCCACTCAGGCGCTCTCGGAACAAGGCGTGGTGAATGCCCAGTTCATCGCTACCAAAACCATGGAGAACCGTCTGCAAGCTGAACGCGACGGTTTGCCGGACGTCGTATTCGATCCGCTCATGCTCAAGCGCTATGCCGCCAACGAACACCTGGCGGAGGCCATCCGCTTGCAGCGTCATCTGTTCGAAACGCGGCGCGCCAGTCTGGCCGGCGAACTCGACATCCTGCGTGAATCGCTTAACTCCGCCGATGCGCAGATCAAGGGACTGCAACGCGTCTACAACGCACGCGCCTCACAGATCGGTTTTCTCAATCAGGAACTGGTTGGGGTGCGCCAACTCGCCGCCGAAGGCTACGTGCCGCGCAATCGGATGCTGGAGCTGGAGCGTAGCGGATCCGATCTGAACGCGTCCCAGGCCGACAATCTGAACAACATCGCCCGCGCCCGGGGCCAGGCCGCCGACATCAAGTTACGGATCATTCAGCGCGAGTACGACTACCGCAAGGAAGTGCAGTCGCTGTTGGCTGATGTGCAGAAAGAAAACAGCACTCTCACCGATCGCTTGCAAGCCTTGGACTATCAGGTTCGACACACCGTAATCCGTTCGCCCATCGACGGCATGGTGCAAGGGCTGGGTGTGTCGACTGTCGGCGGCGTGATTGCACCCGGTTTCAAAATCATGGAAATCGTCCCCGCCCATGAGCCGCTGCAAATCGACGCAATGATTCCGGTGCAAGCGATCGACCGCATGAACCCGGGGCTGCCGGTGACCATTTCATTTCCCGCATTCAACCATGTGCAAACGCCGAACATCCCGGGGAAGGTGCTGACCATCTCGGCTGACCGGCTGATGAGTGAGGACAACAAACAACCCTATTACCTGGCGCAGATTGAAGTTACCCAGGACGGGATGACGATGCTTGGCAGCAATCACATACGCGCGGGCATGCCCGCCTCAGTGACGATCAAGACCGGTGAGCGCAACATGCTGAGCTATCTGTTGAAACCATTGCTCGACCGCGTCAACAGCGCGTTCAAGGAGCAATGAGGTGCACCGGATCATCGGCATGACAGTGCTGTTGGTCCTGGCGCAGCCAGTGCCGGCACTGGATCTTCGCGAGTCCTGGAATCTGATGCAGTTTCAGGGCCCGACCTACCTTTCCGCCGGTCACGAAAGAGAGGCGGCCCTGGAAAACCGAGCGATCGGCAAGGCGGGACTACTGCCAAAAATCGGTATCACCGCGTTCGACAATCACATCAATGGCACGCAGAAGCAGCCTGATTTCTACGGCAACAACCACACCAACGATCTGAACTACGCCTCTCGCGGTGCCACGCTGCAACTGCGCCAACCATTATTCAACAAACAGAAAATGGCCGAGTACCGCCAGGGCCAGTACCAGGCCGAATACGGTAACGCAGTGTTCGATGGCAAGGCTCAGGACTCGGCAGTGCGCCTGGCCGGGCGCTACTTCGACGTGCTGCTGGCTCATGAAACCGCCAAGCTGGCGGCGGCCAAGCTCAACGCGCTGAATGAGCAGGTGGCGTCCACTCAACGCCGCCGCGAGCTGGGTGACGGTACCGTGACCGATGTCGATGAGGCCGTGGCCAGGCGCGACCTGGCTCAGGCTGAGCTGATCGAAGCTCAGGACAGCCTCGTCGTCGCCAGACGTCAACTGCAGGAATACATTGGCGAAGCACCCGAGCAGGTCGCCACACTGCAGGAAACCTTTCCCACCCCACCCCTGCAGCCCAACACTCTGCAGGAGTGGATCATCCGCGCGGGAACGGACAACCCTTCGATCCGTGCCCGACGCTTGAACGTTAATACTGCTGATGAAGAAGTCGCCAAGGCAAAGGCCGGTCACTGGCCGACCCTCGATCTGGTACTGGGTTACACCGCCGCCGACAGTGAAACCCTGTCCACCCAGAATCAACGCAACCGCTACACCTCGGCTGGAGTGGAGTTGAACATTCCGTTGTACAGCGGCGGTTATGTCAGCGCCCGGGCCCGGCAGAGCGTCGCCACACGGGATCAGGCAGAAGAGGATCTGAATGCAACCCGCGAGGAAATCATCTCCGGCACCACCCGGGAATTTCGCAGTGTGCAAAGTGGAGAAGCGCGAATCCACGCGCTGGAAAAAGCCGTCATGTCCAGCGAACGCTCGCTGATGTCGTCGAAGAAAGGCTTTCTCGCCGGCAGTAGCACCAACATCGATATCCTCAATGCTCAAGAGCAGATCTTCACTGCTCGCCGAGACCTGTTTGAAGCCAAGCTGCGCTACTTGCTGGCCAGGCTGCGACTCGCTGCCGACGTTGGCGCACTGGGCGACGATGATATCGAAAACGCCAACGCCTACCTGGGCCCAAGACTGACCTTCTGAATACCTCAGATCATCCGAAGCCCTTTAACCACGGGGTTCTCAGAGCGTTGCATCAGAATTTTATCTTCACATCCCAGCTTAATAATATTTTACCGATACCCCCCTCCTGCCTAGTCTGACCGCAAGCAAAACGGACAAGCCTGAAGCGATCCGAATCCACTTGCCTTGCCAGGAAGGATGTACAAATGAGCACTGAAACAATAAAAACAGACACGCTTGTCGTGGGCGCCGGACAGGCGGGGGTGGCGATGAGCGAGCACCTGAGCAAACTCGGTGTACCGCATCTGGTGCTGGAGCGCAGCCGCATTGCCGAACGCTGGCGCAGCGGGCGCTGGGACTCGTTGGTGGCCAACGGTCCGGCGTGGCACGACCGCTTTCCGGGGCTGGAATTCGATGACGTTGATCCCGATGGTTTCGCCCCCAAGGAGCGCGTCGCGGACTATTTCGAAGCCTACGCGAAGAAATTCAATGCGCCGATCCGCACCGGCGTCGAGGTCAAAAGCGTGGTGCGCAATGTCGGGCGTCCGGGCTTCACTGTCGAGACCTCCGAGGGCGTGATCGAGGCTAGCCGGGTGGTCGCGGCGACCGGTCCTTTCCAGCGTCCGGTGATCCCGCCGATTGCACCGCAAGACCCGCGTCTGTTGCAGATCCACTCCGCCGACTATCGCAACCCGCAGCAACTGCCCGACGGCGCAGTGCTGGTGGTCGGTGCCGGTTCGTCCGGCGTGCAGATCGCCGATGAACTGCAGCGTTCCGGCAAACAGGTTTACCTTTCGGTCGGCGCTCACGACCGTCCGCCGCGTGCCTATCGCAACCGCGATTTCTGTTGGTGGCTGGGGGTGCTCGGCGAGTGGGATCAGGCGGCGATGAAACCCGGTCGCGAACACGTGACCATCGCGGTCAGCGGCGCCCATGGCGGGCGCACCATCGATTTTCGTGGTCTGGCCCATCGCGGCATGACTCTGGTTGGCGTGACCGAGTCGTTCAACAACGGCGTGGTGACTTTCAAGCAGGACCTGGTCGACAACCTCAAGCGTGGCGATGACAACTACCTCGCCTTGCTGGATGCCGCCGATGCCTACATCGAACGCAACGGCCTCGACCTGCCGCAAGAACCTGAAGCGCGAGAGACCTATCCAGATCCGGAGTGCGTGAAAAATCCGCTGCTCGATCTGAATCTGGCAGAAGCCGGGATCACCTCGATCATCTGGGCCACCGGCTTCGCCGTGGATTATTCCTGGCTGCAAGTCGCGGCATTTGATGACAAGGGCAAACCGCAGCACCAGCGCGGCGTGTCCAGTGAGCCGGGGGTGTATTTCCTCGGGCTGCCATGGCAGTCGCGGCGCGGTTCGTCGTTTATCTGGGGCGTCTGGCATGACGCCAAACACGTGGCCGACCACATCGCCACCCAGCGCAAATACCTTGATTACAAAGATGCCGAGCAGCGTGAAGCCGCCCTGCATTCGACCGCCAACACGAAAGCCGCCGACACCGTCGACGCTTGATTGCCTACTTTCGCGGCGGTGCTTCTGCGCCGCTGAATACCCAGTCTGGAGCTGTACATGAGCAAGCCAACCCACACCCGCATCCGTATGTTCAACACCAAGGACACTTACCCAAACCAGACCCTGGACAACGACCTGTGCCAAGCCGTACGTGCCGGCAACACCGTGTATGTCCGGGGTCAGGTCGGCACTGATTTTGACGGCAATCTGGTGGGCCTCGGGGATCCGCGCGCGCAGGCCGAACAGGCCATGCGCAACGTCAAGCAACTGCTGGAAGAAGCCGGCAGCGACATGAGCCACATCGTCAAGACCACGACTTACCTGATCGACCCGCGCTACCGCGAGCCGGTGTACCAGGAAGTCGGCAAGTGGCTCAAAGGCGTGTTCCCGATTTCCACCGGGCTGGTGGTGTCGGCACTCGGGCAGCCGCAGTGGCTGATGGAGATTGATGTGGTGGCTGTGATTCCCGAGTAAGTCGGCAGACCGAGTCGCGGCTATCGCTGGCAAGCCAGCTCCCACAGGTTTTGAGGTGCTTACAGATTTTGTGACCAACCCAATAACTGTGGGAGCTGGCTTGCCAGCGATGAGGCCCGCAAGGACAACAAATTCCTCGAAAGGAGTTAGACCATGACCTTTTCAATCGCAGCCCGTTGCCCCGAAACCGGCCAGTTCGGTGTCGCCATCAGTTCCTCCAGCATCGCCGTCGGCGCGCGTTGCCCGTGGCTGCTGCCGGGGGTGGGTGCAGTATCGAGCCAGAACATCACCCTGCCGTCCCTCGGCCCGGAAGTCCTCGCGCTGATGGAACAAGGTCACGCGCCCGATGCGGCGCTGGACCAGGTGCTGACCCGCAACGGCTATAGCCAGTACCGGCAAATCACCGCGATCAACCACCTCGGCCAGACCGCGCATTTCAGTGGGGCGCAAACCCTCGGCGTGCACAACGCCGTGTCCGGCGAACAATGCGTGGCCGCCGGCAACATGCTCGCCGGGCGCGCGGTGATCGAAGCAATGGTCAGCGCCTTTGAAGACGGCGAAGGCCAATTGGCCGACCGCTTGCTCAAGGCCCTGCACGCCGCCCAGGCGCTCGGTGGCGAAGCCGGGCCAGTGCATTCGGCGGCCGTGATGGTGGTCGGCGAGCAGACCTGGCCGATCGTCAATCTGCGGGTCGACTGGGCCGACGAGAATCCGATCGGCGAGTTGCAAAGACTCTGGGACGCCTATCAGCCGCAGCTGCAGGACTACATCGATCGCGCGCTCGACCCGGCCAAGGCACCGGGCTATGGCGTTGCCGGAGATGATCGATGAGCAACAGCGCCGCGTTGCTCAAGACGCTGGTGGGCTTCGACACCACCAGCCGCGAATCCAATCTGCAACTGATCGAGTTCGTGCGTGATTACCTCGCTGGCTTCGACGTACCGTGCGAGCTGATCTACAACGCCGAGCGCAGCAAGGCCAATCTGTTCGCGACGATGGGCCCGGCCGGGCAACCGGGCATTGTGCTCTCGGGGCACACCGATGTGGTACCGGTCGACGGCCAGCCGTGGACCGTAGCGCCGTTCGAACTCAGCGAGCACGACGGCAAGCTGTTCGGGCGCGGCACCGCAGACATGAAGGGTTACATTGCCTGCGTGCTGGCCTTGGTGCCGGCGCTGGTGCAAGCAACACTGCGCATGCCGGTGCACATTGCCCTGTCTTACGATGAAGAAGTCGGTTGCCTCGGCGTGCGCTCGTTGCTCGCCGAACTGGAACAACGTCCAGTCAAACCTTTGCTGTGCATCATTGGTGAACCCACCGAACTGAAACCAGTGCTCGGCCACAAAGGCAAACTGGCGATGCGCTGCGACGTACACGGGCATCCGTGCCATTCGGCCTACGCGCCGCTAGGGGTCAACGCCATCGAGTATGCCGCCGAGCTGATCGGCGAACTGGGGCGCATCGGCCAACAACTGAAGGCACCCGAGCAGCACGACAGCCGTTTCGATCCGCCCTACAGCACGGTGCAGACCGGCGTGATCAGCGGCGGCAAGGCCTTGAACATCGTCCCCGCCGATTGCCGCTTCGACTTCGAAATCCGCGCCCTGCCCTCGCAGGATCCGAGCCTGGTCGCGCAGCAGTTGCAGTCCTACGCCGAGCAGCACGTGCTGCCGCGCATGCGGGCGGTCAGCGAGCACAGCGCGATTCATTTCAGTGAGCTGTCGGCTTATCCCGGCCTGGCCACCGATGCGCAGAGTCAGGCGGCGGAGCTGATCGCGGCGTTCTGCGGTTCGCGGGAATTCGGCACCGTGGCGTTCGGCACCGAGGGCGGGCTGTTCGATGCGGCGGGTATCCCAACGGTGGTCTGTGGTCCCGGCAGCATGGATCAGGGGCACAAACCGGACGAGTTTGTCAGTCGCGCGCAACTCGATGCCTGTGATGCGATGCTGCAACGGATGCTGGCTTTTATCCGCGCTTGAAACACGGCTCGACGTACGCTCAGGCGTACAGTCGAGCCAATTCCTCCCGACAGTGATCGACGAACAACTGCACCGGTTTGGTCAGTTGCACCCGGCGCAGCCAGGCGGCTGACAGGCCCGAGCCGGTCACGGTTTCCGCCAGCGGCACGCACACCACTTTCTGTCCGTCGTAGGTGTACTCGCCGAACGGCCGGGTCACCAGAATCGAAAAGCCGAAACCGCGCCCGACCATGCCGCGCACCATCTCGATCGACGGTGAGCTGAAAACGATGTGCGGGGTCAGTCCGCGCTCTTCGAAGATGCTCACGAAGTAGGTACGGCTCGGCACCACGTCGAGCAGGATCATCGGCTCCAGCACCAGATCGTGCAGCGAGACTTTCGTCTGTTGCGCAAAGCGGTGGTCGGCCGGCAGCAAGGCGTAAGGCTGCTGCGGGGGCATCAGCGAGGTGGTGTCGATGGTGCTGTCGAGGTCGTGCTCGAACAGCATCGCGACATCGATGCTGCCGGCGGTCAGCGCCTGCACCAGCTCCTGTTGCTCACCATCGCGAATGCGAATTTCCACCCCCGGCCAACGCTGCTTGAACCCGGCGATCAGGCGCGGCAGGTACAACGGCGCGACGGTTTCGAAACAGCCGATATCGATCTGCCCGGAAACCACGTCGTTGTCCGCCAGCGCGTTCTGCTCGAACTCATGCGCCACCCGCAGCAACTCCAGCGCCTTGCGATAAAACCGCGAGCCACTGGGCGTCAGCGACACGCCTTGGGCGTGATGGCGGATGAACAGCTGCACACCGAAGCTTTCTTCCAGATGCTTGATCGCGGTCGATACCGACGGCTGGGCGATATAGAGCTTGCGCGAGGCTTCGGCCACGCTGCCGCAGTCGGCGGTGGTGACGAAGTACTTGAGCTGGCGCAGGTTGTAGGCGGCCATATAAAACCTCTGCACGTGAGACAACGCTTTTGTGGTGAGGGGATTTATCTGTTGTCAGGACATTTATCTGTAGTCAGGGGGTTCTGTGGTGAGGGGATTTATCCCCGATGGGGCGCGAAGCGGCCCCT